>Ga0207890_1000011_pt1 | contig 257931 bp, 225 predicted proteins | sample LinPmetageLP48_FD_184059 | JGI IMG/M metagenome (GOLD analysis project Ga0207890, IMG submission 184059) | Marine viral communities from the Pacific Ocean - LP-48 (SPAdes) | ecosystem: Environmental > Aquatic > Marine > Oceanic | place: Pacific Ocean | collected 2011-06-13 | reverse complement strand
ATATACAATGAATTGAGGCCGCATTTAAGTTTAGGAATGAAAACACCAAACCAAGTGCATAAAAAAGACCAGGAGCAAAATCTACTGGCCTTCATTTAAAACCGTCAACGTATTTTAGGACGGGACACCTTTATTCTTAGATTTCGTTATAAATAATATCAATTTTCTTAATAATGTAAGCCCCCTTAATAAATAATTAAGAGGGCTCTATTAATATTAAATATCCGTTTGATTATTACTACTTTCAATTAAGTGTTTAATCATCTCTTCCGATTGATTTTGTACATCAACCGCAGGTGCTGCTACATCAATGCTTCCTCCACTTTGAGCTGGAGTATAAGCAATTGCAGAGCCTTCATCCTCAACCAATGTATTTAGCGCTATAAGCTGCTCTGCATCTTCGCTAATGATTACGTCATTAATATTAAGCGGTTCTGCCGAACTCATTTGCACCGTTTGCTCAGGTGTTGATAGACCACTCAAGTTACCTAAGTCAATTGTTTCAGTGCTTAATATGTTGTTGCTTGAAACTTCATTAGAGATTGTATCGCCTAGAGCCGACTCTTCGCTAAATGATGCAGGGATTGTGTCGCCAGAGGCAGCGCTTGCTCCACTATCGTAAATATTGCCTGACTCTATAAATACATCATTTCCATTTTTAACTTGATAATTACCAGCTTCGTCCACAGTATAGAAATGCGTGTTTTCAAGACCTGTACCCAGTAAACCTAAAAGATTCAGATCTAAATTAGTAGAGTCCCAATTACCTTGAGCATCTACAACTGCATATGGCGCTGAAGTTAATACTAAATCAATGCCTAAAACTAATGAGTCGAAAATATAGACCTTACTTCCCTCACCGCCATCAGATGTACCTTCGTAGCCTGCCAAAACACTAACAGGTGGAAGAAATGGAATAGATATATCTAGGATATACTCAGGCTCCACTGTAAAGTTAATTGGCGTGGTATCAATAACCAATCCAGATAAACTACCGCTTGATGTTGCGTTTCCAGAACTATCGGTCGCTACAGCTGTTACAGTATAAGTCCCATCAGCTAAGGTAGTATTAGCTGTTACGCTCCACTCACCAGATGCATCAGCAAATACTGTTTCAGTTGCCTCTGTAGCGCCACTAAAGGTCACCTTTACAAACTCACCAGGAGCGGCTGTACCTGTTATAACTGGGTTTTGATCTGTAGTTAGTACCAATCCTGAATCAATTGTAATACCTGAGTCAATTGCGCTACTTGTGGATAGCGTACCAATATTGCCTGCGCTATCAACAATACTTACATCTACAGTGTAATTACCTTCACTAAGCATCTCTTCAGCCTCAATACTCCAGGTTCCATCACCACCAACGTTTGTTTGAACATTGTGAGTGGCGCCTGCAGAATCGGTAAATGTAACGATTACCAATGCACCTGCAAAACTTCCGGTTACTGACCCCGTAACAGTAGGCGTTGTATCTTGCCCTACCAATATTGGATCTATGACTACAGTTGGCGCTGTGTAGTCTGTGCTTGACACCATAGTATCGCTAGCAGAGTTACCCGCTGTATCGCTTATTGATGCTGTTGCACTAAAGCTACCTTCACTAAGCGCGGTGGTAGCTGTTACTGACCATGTGCCATTTCCTGAAACTTGAGCGGTAATAGTTTGTGAATCGTTATTAGCATCAGTAATAACAACACTCACATTTGTACCTGCTGGTGCATCACTTATACCTGTTATAGTCGGTAGCGGGTTATTAGTTACAGATAATTGATCAACTTCAACTGTTGGTGGTGTTAAATCAATTACTCCACCAAGACTTGTAGAGCTTGAAAGCCCTAAGTCTTCAACTGTAGCACTTACAGTAAAGGCGCCTTCAGCTAATGGTGTTGTAGGTATTAGAGTCCACATACCTGCTATAGCCGTTGTATTATAAGTGGTAGCGGTACCGTCACTGTCAGTAATAACGACTTCTACATTACCGTTTATTACATCGGTAGTACCACTAATAGTAGGGGTTGTATCGCTTGTATCTATTATTGGATTGATTAGTAGGCTCGGTAAAGTGGTACTAACAGTGCCAGTTTGCGTTACTGTGGCTATATTTCCAGCATCATCAATACTAATAGCTTCTATGGTTAAATCGCCCTCAGCAAGTAAAGGGGTAACAACAAACCACGTGCCATCTCCTAATACCGTTGTGGTAACTTCATAAAGTGTGTTTGTAGAGTCGGTAACATTAACCGTAATTAAGCTACCTATTTCTTCGTCACTGGTGCCAGTAATAGTAGGCGTTAATGTATTAAGTACACCAAAGGCGTCTATTTCTAACGATGGCGGTATGGTATCAATCGTCACTTGCTCAGTAACAGACTGGCCTACATTACCCGCAGCATCAGTAATACTTGCGAATACACTATATATACCATCAGGTAGACTAGTGGTTACTAATGACCACGTGCCATCGCTACCAACAAGGGCATCAAATACTGTTGCGTTGCCGTTACTATCTATCACAGTTACATCAATGTCTGTGCCTTGAGCTTCTTCAGAAGTACCAGAAATAGTTAGAATGTCAGTATTGCTGATGCTCAACGGTAAAATATCTACCACAGGCACTAACGTATCAACAACAAACTCGAGCGTTTGTGTTACTACATTGCCGGCATCATCAGTGATACTCACGTTGGCAACATGCTGTCCTTCAGTCAGCGCATCAACTTCCAGTGAAAATAGCCCTGCTGCATTCACTGTTGTTGTGAGTACTGAGCCTCCATCCAGCTGAATCTCTACCACACCATTAATTAAATCGCTAGTCCCTTGAATAATTGGAGTAGAATCTGACGTTGTACCAATCACTTGCAAATTAAGCGTTGGCGAGATGGTATCTACTACACTGCTTATCAGCTGTGTAGCTGTTATTCCGACTTCACTTAATACATTTACAGTTACAGTAAACACGCCCTCAGCAAGTGATTGAGGAACCTGTACAGCCCATGAATTATCTGCCTGCACTATGGCAACCAAATCTTGTGCTATGTTATCGCTATCTACCACTCTCACTAGCACTTCGGTGCCTGGGGCTTGGTCGGTCGTACCGCTAATTATTGGTAAATCTCCCTCGCCAGTTACAAAGTCAACCACCGCATTAAGTAACGGCGTTGAAGCATCTACATCTGCAGTTGTAATAGTGGTGGTGTTACCCGCTTCATCAGTTGCAGAGGCTTCAACAACCGATAAGCCAATAACATTAACCGCTAGGCCTAATAACACCCAATCGCCATTGGCATCAGTTGTTACATCGTATGTTAAGTTAGCCAAATCACCTGCTAATTCTAAATTAACAGTGACTGTTTTACCTTCACCTAAATCAGAAGTACCAGATAAAGATACAAGCTGCCCTAACACGAACGAAGGCACAATAGTAAGCTCTGGCCCTACTGTATCTACTTCGCCACCCGTTTTACTATCAACAGAGGTATTTCCTGCGCTATCAGTAATCGTTGCCGAAACACTGTAAACACCTTCTGCTAATACGTTGTCTGCAGCGGCTTGCCAGTCTCCATTAGCATCCGTTTGAACGGTAATTTGATGCGATGCGCCAGCTGAGTCAGTAAACGTAACGAAAACGTTTGTATTTGGCTCGTTTGATGTGCCACTAATTAATGGAGTGCTATCTTGAGTTAGTATTAATGAGCTTTGATTAATACTAATCTCGGGAGCAATTGTATCAATGGTTGCTGTATTTGTTGCGTCCCCGGTATTACCCGCGCTGTCAGTAACAAATACTTCAACTGAATAATCTCCTTGTGAAAGAGAACTACTTGCCTCTACAGACCATATACCACCCGTTTGAACAGTTGTATTTACAGTATGCTTATTCCCGAGTGCATCGGTAAATACCACAGCAACAGCATCACCCACATTGGCACCTGTCACACCTCCAGAAATACCCGGGGTTAGGTCTGTACTTCCAACAATATCGTTAATGGTCACAACAGGTGCTGTTATATCAACTTCCCCTGTAATACTTGTGTTTACAGGATTACCTGCAGTATCTGTTGTTGAAGCTAAAACCGTGTAAGTGCCCTCGCTCAACTCTGTACTTGCAGCGACTGACCATGTGCCATTTGCACCAACAGTAGCATTAACCGTTTGCTCTACACCTAAGCTATCTGTAATTAAAATAGCGACTATGGCGCCTTGTGGAGCTGTAGTTGTGCCTGAAATTGTTGGCGTTGTATCATTTGAAATTGTAAACGGTGTAATATTAAGGGCTGGTGGAGTTAAATCGATAACACCGCTACCTGTTGTATTACTCGTTAAGCCTCCTTCAGTCACACTTGCCGAAACAGTAAACTCACCTTCAGGAAGAATACTTGTCGCATCAACACTCCAAATACCGCCTACTACCGTCGTAGTTACAGTATGTGAAACGTTATTAACGTCAGTTATAACGACTGTGATCACCGAGTTATCTATTGCACTACTTGTGCCTGATATTGCTGGTGTTTGATCGTTCGTATCAACCATTGTATTAATATTAATTGTAGGCGCATTGGTATTTAACGTTGCGGTACTATTTGCAACTGATTCATTCCCTGCGGCATCAGTAACACTTGCAGAAACTGCAACTTCACCATCAGTCAGTGCATCTGTAATATCTACAGTCCAAGCACCACCTGCACCAACAACAGTTGTGTAAGTCTCGGTACTATCTCCATCGGTCACAGTTACTGTAATACTCGTGTTTTCAGGTTCATTGGATGTGCCTGAAATAGTTGGCGTGCTGTCATTAATTGTACCTAATGCGTTTATAGTAATACTTGGTGCTTGAGTATCAATAAAGCTCGAGCCTGTATCCACTCCTTGATTGCCAGCATCATCGGTAATACTTACCTCTACATCATAATTACCATCAGGCAAACTTGGCGCTGTAACTTGCCAATCGCCGTTAGCATCAACTATTGCAGTTAAAGTATGTATATCACCGTTGCTATCTGTAATAACAATATCGACCACCGTATCCTGTGGTTCAGTTGAAGTACCATTTATAACTGGTGTCTCAGTGTTAAATACAGTTATGTCATTAAGTACAATAACAGGTACTTGGGTATCAATTGTTAAATCAATAGTCGTGCTGCTGGTATTATTAGCGTCATCGGTAACATTTACTTGAGCCGTATAATCACCATCAACAAGTGCTACGGGGACATCTACTTGCCAATTGCCATCAGTACCCACTGTTGCTGTTAGTGTTTGACCGCCGATAAGAATGGTTACATCAGCACCAATCTCATTACTCGTGCCTGAAATTGTAGGGGTTGTATCTATTGTCGCGTTAACTTCGTTCACAATTAATGTAGGAGCAACGCTATCTATTTCACCTTGAGCCTGCTGCGTTGTTAAATTACCAACACTGTCTCTAACCTCTGCAACAACGGTATATTGACCTTGCGCTAGCTCTGCAGGTACAGCAACAGACCAGTCGCCACCGGCTTGAACTGTCGCAGTAAACGCTTGGCTTTCTCCTTCACTATCAGTCACGGTTATATTAATTACAGTGCCTTGCCCCATATCGGTGGTGCCGCTAATTACTGGCGTACTGTCATTAGATAAAGCATCAACACTAACGGTTAATTCTGGTGCTACGTTATCAAAATCAAGTGTATTGATTGTTCTGACATTACCAGCGGCATCCGTTGCACTGGCAGTCACATAGGCAAGGTTTAGTAAAGGTACTGTTATGTTTGCAAGCCCCCAGGTACCATCAGGATTTGTCGTTGCTGTATAAGTTGCGCCAACTAACCCACCAACTAGGTACTCTGTAATAGTGATTACAGAGCCTCCCGGTAAATCAGAATCCCCCGAAAGAGAAACTAAATTACCTAATAAAAACGATGGAATAATTTCAAGTTCAGGAGCAGTTACATCCACTTCGCCGCTGTCTGTACCTGTACCTGTGTTGCCTGCGGCATCGGTGATGCTGGCGCTGACACTATAATTACCTTCGGCTAAATCAGTCGTTGGTGCCGCACTCCAGTTACCATTGGCATCGGTTTGTACATCAATGCTTTGAGTAGCATTTGCTGCATCTGTAAACGTAACCGTGATGGTGCTGTTAGGCGCATCACTGGTGCCTGTCACAGTTGGCGTGCTGTCATTTGTTAATATTGGCGCATCTACACTCACACTTGGTGCTGTGGTATCAATGGTGCCGTTGCCGGTAATATCGGTGCTGTTTCCTGCCACATCGCTGATGTTGGCGGTGATCGTGTACGGCCCTTCTGCCAGTGCAGTCGGTACTTCTACAGAGAAGTTACCATCGGCATCCACAGTGGTGGTAAAGGTTTGTGTATTGCCTTGATCGTCCACAATCGTGAAGTTAATAACGGTGCCTTCAACGGCATCACTTGTGCCACTGAGTGTCGGAGTAATATCGTTACTTGAGCCTGGGCTGGTAAGTACAAGTGTCGGTGCAGTGGTGTCTACTTCACCAGTGCCAGTAGCGGTGGTGTCATTGCCTGCGGTATCTTCAACACTCGCGCTAATGGTGTATGCACCTTCTGCGAGTGCTACCGGTACAGGGATTGACCACGTGCCATTGGCTAGTACGGTGGCGCTCATTGTTTGCGCTGCGCCGCTGCTGTCGGTGACAACAATGGTTACTTCACTGCCTTGCGGTGCATCGCTGGTACCTGCAATCGTTGGCGTGGTGTCGTTCCCTACACCGTTGTCTGTAATAACAAGGCTCGGGCCAGTAAGGTCTATCTGACCTGTCTCGGTGGCGCTGCCGATATTACCTAGACCATCATCTACCTGTGCGGTGACAGTATATTCGCCTTCGGCTAAATCAGTTGGTGCATCGACACTCCATACCCCACCCGTTACGGTCGTATCAACAGTCGTAATATTCCCTGCACTGTCTTCAAACGTTAAGCTAATGGTGGTGTTATCTGCCGCATCGCTTGTACCATTAATGGTTGGGGTGGTGTCGTTGGTGTCAACCAGTGCATTAATACTAATGCTTGGGGCCGTGGTGTTGAGTGTTGCGGTTTCACTTAATGTAGTGGTATTACCGGCGTTATCACTAACGCTTGCTTCAATAGTGAGTGGACCATCAGTTAACGCGTTCGGTACATCGGCTGACCAGCTGCCATCGGCTTGTACTGTTGCAGTAAACGTTTCTGTATTATCTGCATCCGTGACGTTAATCGTTATAACCGTGCCTGCTGGCGCGTTCGATGTCCCGCTAATTGTTGGCGTGCTGTTATTCGTGGCACCGACGGTGTCTAACGTCAGTGTCGGCGCTAAGGTATCTAGGTTGCCTGTTTGTGTCGCACCGCCGGTGTTGCCTGCATCATCGGTGATACTGGCTTGCACGGTGTAGCTTCCATCCGGTAATTCAGGGCTGGTCGCTTCCCAATCACCGTTTGCATCCACAGTAGCGGTGATTGGGTGTTCATCACCGTTACTGTCAGTAATAACAATGTTTACAACCGTGCCTTCAGGCTCTGTTGAGGTACCACTAACAACTGGGGTGCTATCGTTACCCAAGCCCAGTGCATCAACGGTGACGATTGGCGTAATAGTATCCACATTACCACTGCTGTTTGCTGTGCTCTCGTTGCCTGCCGCATCGGTAATACTCGCGCTTACAGTAAAGTCACCTTGTGCAAGGGCACCTGGAATCTCAATGTTCCAGTGGCCATCGCTGCCAACTAGGGTCTCAATGGTTTGCACAGCGCCTGCGCTGTCGGTGATGGTGAGTGTAACAGTGCCACCAATTTCATTACTGGTGCCCTGAAGCTCTGGTGTTAAGTCGCTAACATCGCCTACGTTTTGAATGGTGAGTATTGGCGCTTGCGTGTCGATAGTGGTGGTATCACTTACTGTAGTTTCGTTGCCGACACTGTCGCGTACACTTGCTTCAATGGTGCTTTGACCTTCACTTAATGGTGCCGCTGGTGTAGCACTCCAATTACCATCCGCATCAACAAGGGCGGTGATGGTTTGTGGGTTGCCGTTGCTGTCGGTCACTACAATAGTCACTTGTGCACCTTCGCCCGCATCGCTTGTGCCGCTTATGATTGGCGTGTTGCTGTCGCTTTGTGCTGCAACGTCAACCGTCAGCGTAGGCGGTGTATTATCAAAGTCATCTGAGCTAATTGTACGGGTATTACCTGCGGCATCGGTCGCTGTTGCGATCACTGAGCCAACATCAAGTAACGATACATCTAATCCGACTAATGACCAGTTACCATCCGCATCTGTTGTAGTGGTATATGTTGCACCAATGCCACCGCCAACCAGTTGCTCGGTAATAGTAATTTCACTGCCTGCTGGCAAGTCAGAGGTACCACTTAAGGTAACCAATAAACCAAGTTCAAAGGTTGGTGTAAAGGCAAGAGTTGGCGGAGTTACATCCACTTCGCCACTGTCAGTGCCGGTACCTGTGTTGCCTGCGGCATCGGTGATGCTGGCGCTAACGCTATAATTCCCTTCGGCTAATGTGCCTGTTGGTGTCGCACTCCAGTTACCATTGGCATCGGTTTGTACATCAATGCTTTGAGTAGCATTTGCTGCATCTGTAAACGTAACCGTGATGGTGCTGTTAGGTGCATCACTGGTGCCTGTCACAGTTGGCGTGCTGTCATTTGTTAATATTGGCGCATCTACACTCACACTTGGTGCTGTGGTATCAATGGTGCCGTTGCCGGTAATATCGGTGCTGTTTCCTGCCACATCGCTGATGTTGGCGGTGATCGTGTACGGCCCTTCTGCCAGTGCAGTCGGTACTTCTACAGAGAAGTTACCATCGGCATCCACAGTGGTGGTAAAGGTTTGTGTATTGCCTTGATCGTCCACAATCGTGAAGTTAATAACGGTGCCTTCAACGGCATCACTTGTGCCACTGAGTGTCGGAGTAATATCGTTACTTGAGCCTGGGCTGGTAAGTACAAGTGTCGGTGCAGTGGTGTCTACTTCACCAGTGCCAGTAGCGGTGGTGTCATTGCCTGCGGTATCTTCAACACTCGCGCTAATGGTGTATGCACCTTCTGCGAGTGCTACCGGTACAGGGATTGACCACGTGCCATTGGCTAGTACGGTGGCGCTCATTGTTTGCGCTGCGCCGCTGCTGTCGGTGACAACAATGGTTACTTCACTGCCTTGCGGTGCATCGCTGGTACCTGCAATCGTTGGCGTGGTGTCGTTCCCTACACCGTTGTCTGTAATAACAAGGCTCGGGCCAGTAAGGTCTATCTGACCTGTCTCGGTGGCGCTGCCGATATTACCTAGACCATCATCTACCTGTGCGGTGACAGTATATTCGCCTTCGGCTAAATCAGTTGGTGCATCGACACTCCATACCCCACCCGTTACGGTCGTATCAACAGTCGTAATATTCCCTGCACTGTCTTCAAACGTTAAGCTAATGGTGGTGTTATCTGCCGCATCGCTTGTACCATTAATGGTTGGGGTGGTGTCGTTGGTGTCAACCAGTGCATTAATACTAATGCTTGGGGCCGTGGTGTTGAGTGTTGCGGTTTCACTTAATGTAGTGGTATTACCGGCGTTATCACTAACGCTTGCTTCAATAGTGAGTGGACCATCAGTTAACGCGTTCGGTACATCGGCTGACCAGCTGCCATCGGCTTGTACTGTTGCAGTAAACGTTTCTGTATTATCTGCATCCGTGACGTTAATCGTTATAACCGTGCCTGCTGGCGCGTTCGATGTCCCGCTAATTGTTGGCGTGCTGTTATTCGTGGCACCGACGGTGTCTAACGTCAGTGTCGGCGCTAAGGTATCTAGGTTGCCTGTTTGTGTCGCACCGCCGGTGTTGCCTGCATCATCGGTGATACTGGCTTGCACGGTGTAGCTTCCATCCGGTAATTCAGGGCTGGTCGCTTCCCAATCACCGTTTGCATCCACAGTAGCGGTGATTGGGTGTTCATCACCGTTACTGTCAGTAATAACAATGTTTACAACCGTGCCTTCAGGCTCTGTTGAGGTACCACTAACAACTGGGGTGCTATCGTTACCCAAGCCCAGTGCATCAACGGTGACGATTGGCGTAATAGTATCCACATTACCACTGCTGTTTGCTGTGCTCTCGTTGCCTGCCGCATCGGTAATACTCGCGCTTACAGTAAAGTCACCTTGTGCAAGGGCACCTGGAATCTCAATGTTCCAGTGGCCATCGCTGCCAACTAGGGTCTCAATGGTTTGCAAAGCGCCTGCGCTGTCGATGATGGTGAGTGTAACAGTGCCACCAATTTCATTACTGGTGCCCTGAAGCTCTGGTGTTAAATCGCTGACATCGCCTACGTTTTGAATGGTGAGCGTTGGCGCTTGTGTGTCTAACGTAATTGTATCTGTAACTGTTGTCGTATTTCCTGCTTCGTCAGATACACTCACTTCGATGGTGTTATCACCTTCATTTAAATCTGTTTGTGGAGTTACTTCCCAGTTACCATTTGCATCTACTGTGGTGCTAAGTGTTTGTTCAACTCCATTTTCATCTGTAATAACAACTGTGATACTGGTACCAACGTCTGCATCACTAGTGCCTGAAATAGTAGGTGTTGAGTCGTTAGTTACAGTATCAAAGTTAACGGTTAAGCTAGGTCCTGATGTATCTATAATGCCTGTAGCAGTATCTGAAGCACTATTTCCAGCAGCATCAGATACTTCAGCTTCTACAGAATAATCGCCCGAGGCCAACTCTTGGGAAAGTTCAACACTCCAATTACCATCTGCATCTGTTGTTGTGCTAAATGTGCGAACAACCCCTTGAGAATCAGTAACCGTTAAATTTATAACTGTGCCTGCAACTACGTCAGTTGTGTTACCAGAAATAACCGGTGTTGTATCATTACTTGTTTCTAGTTCATTTACTTGTATGGTTGGAGGCGTAATATCAATTACAGCATCAAGCTCTGCATTTGCGCTTCCCCCACCTATGTCTGTTACTGTCGCACTAATTAAAATGGTGCCTTCAGCCAAATCGGCTGGCGGAGTAACACTCCAAAGTCCGTTTTCATCAACAACCGTAGTTAAAGTAATTATTCCACCCGCTGAGTCAGTGATCTGAACTTCAACTTGAGAGCCAACTTGTGCATTAAAAGTATCACCATTTATTTGAGGTGTTTGATCGTTAGTTTCGCCAATAACATCAATGGTAATAGTCAATGCGCTTGTATCAATTGTGCCTGAAGCACTTGCTGTGCCTTCATTACCAGCGCTATCACTAATACTTGCATCTACAGAGTAGGCCCCTTCAGCTAAAGCCGCAGGTACTTCTACTGTCCAACTTCCGTCTGCAATTACTTGTGCTGAAATTGTTTGTACTGCACCATTAGCATCGGTCACTGTTAAAGTTATGGTTGAACCAGCAGGCTCCCCGCTAACCGTGCCTGAAATGGTCGGTGTTGTATCACTCGTATCGCCTAGTGCATTAATAGTAACTATTGGCGCTGTGGTATCAACTTCTCCCGTTGTTGTGGCTGTGGTTTCATTACCTGCGCTATCGGTAACCGATACTTCAACAGTAAATTCGCCTTCACTTAATTCGTTCGGTACATCAACACTAAAGGTGCCATCGGCTTGTACTTCTGTGGTAATGGTTTGTGGATTACCTGCTTCATCAGTTACGGTAATAGTAACAACCGTGCCCTCTGGCTCCCCCGTTGCGGTGCCTGAAATAGTTGGGGTGGTGTCGTTACTATCAGCCAGTGCATCTATCGTGATCACCGGTGCTAAAGTATCAACCTCGCCAGTCGTAGTTGCTGTGGTTTCATTGCCCGCAGTATCTGTAACCGATACCTCAACAGTAAATTCACCTTCACTTAATTCATTTGGTACATCCACACTAAAGGTGCCATCGGCTTGTACTTCGGTGGTAATAGTTTGTGGATTACCAGCTTCATCAGTTACTGTAATAGTAACAACCGTGCCCTCTGGCTCACCCGTCGCGGTGCCTGAAATAGTTGGGGTGGTGTTGTTAGTATCACCTACAGGGTCGATTATCACTGATGGCGCGGCCGTATCGACTTCGCCTGTTGTTGTTGCGGTAGTTTCATTACCTGCAGTATCGGTAACTGATACTTCAACAGTAAATTCGCCTTCACTTAATTCGTTAGGTACATCAACACTAAAGGTGCCATCGGCTTGCACTTCTGTGGTTATAGTTTGTGGATTACCAGCTTCATCAGTTACCGTAATAGTAACAACCGTGCCCTCTGGCTCCCCCGTTGCGGTGCCTGAAATAGTTGGGGTGGTGTCGTTAGTATCACCTACTGGGTCAATAATAAATGTTGGCGCGGTAGTATCAACTTCGCCTGTTGTTGTTGCGGTAGTTTCATTACCTGCTGTATCGGTAACCGATACTTCAACGGTAAATTCACCTTCACTTAATTCATTTGGTACATCAACACTAAAGGTGCCATCGGCTTGTACTTCTGTGGTAATAGTTTGTGGGTTACCTGCTTCATCCGTAACTATAATAGTAACAACCGTGCCTTCTGGTTCGCCCGTTGCGGTGCCTGAAATAGTTGGTGTTGTATCGTTGCTATCCGCCAGTGCATCAATCGTAATATTTGGTGCGGTATTATCGATAGTTCCCTGTGCAGAAGCTTCACTTTGGTTACCTGCTTCATCACTCACGATGGCATTAACACTAAAGTCACCTTCAACTAACTCATTAGTAGTATCGGCTGTCCAGCTACCATCAGCTAGCGTTTGTGTTGTAATTGTTTGTGTATTACCACCAGCATCTGTAACGATTAACGTAACAGTTGTTCCGGCTGGTACATTTTGTACAGAACCTGAAATTGTTGGAGTAGTATCGGCGCTATCTGGGATTGTATTAATTGCTATAATTGGAGCTGATAAATCAATTGTTCCACTAACAGTATCGCTTGCTTCATTACCCGCAGCGTCTGTTACTGTTGCTGTAATTGTAAAATCGCCTTCAGCAACAGCTTGAGTTGCACCTACTTGCCAAGTTCCATCTTCTGACACAACCGCCGTCAATGTTTGAGACTCACCATTTGCATCAGTAACTAAAACACTAACAAGGCTACCCGGTGCTACATCACTCGTTGTTCCGCTAAATGCAGGCGTTGTATCGTTTGAATCAGCAAAGTCATTTATTGCAACTAAAGGAGGGGTGGTATCAACTGAGCCTAATTGTGAATCTTGAGCTGCGTTACCCGCATTATCAGATACATTAGCTGTTACTGTAAAATCCCCCTCACTTAAAGCAGTTGGAATCTCAATACTCCAAGTACCATCAGCACTTATAGTAGTCACTAACTGTTGCTCTGCTCCTAGACTATCGGTAACAATTAAAGTTACTTCACTACCCGATGCTAATCCTTGGGTAGAGCCTGTAAGAGTAGGTGTTGTATCGTTTGTATCTGCGATATTGTTAATAGTTACACTTGGTGCAGTTAAATCAACCGTACCTGTAACAGTTGCAGTACTGCTATTACCAGCAGTATCACTAACACTCGCTGTTACTGTGAAATCTCCTTCACTGAGATCTGCAATAATATCCGCTGTATATGTACCATCGGCATTTGTAATTGTTGTGAGTGTTTGTTCATTGCCTTCGCTGTCAGTTATTACTAAGGTAACTTCTGTTCCTGCTGGTACATCAATTACGTTGCCACTTACTGATGGGGTTACATCATTCGTATCCTCAATAGGATTAATCGTGATTGCAGGATCTGTTAAATCAATTTCTCCAGTTTCACTTGCAGAAGCTGTATTACCCGCAGCATCAGTTACAGTTGCAACCACACTAAACTGGCCTTCAACTAATTCATTACTTGCCTCAACTGACCAGCTTCCGTCAGCACCAGTAACTACTTGCACGGTTTCTGCTACGCCATCGCTTCCTGTAAATGTAACGGTTACTACCGCACCAGGCTCTACGTCTTGGGTAGAGCCGCTAATTGTTGGTGTTGTATCGTTAGTATCAATAATAAAATTAATGCTTACAGTTAAATCAACATTACCTACTGCACTTGCTTGCGCCTCATTGCCCGAGTCATCTATAACCGCTGCAACTACAGTAAAGTCGCCCTCAGGCAGAGGGTTTGTTACTTGTGCAGACCACGAACCATCTTCTTGCGTCACTGCTAGTAATGTAAATGTGCTGCCATCGCTTGCAGTAATAGTTAAAGTGATGGTTGTACCTGCAGGCACATTACCGGTGTTACCACTTAAAAATGGAGTGGTATCGTTAGTATTAGCAATTGCATCGATTTGAATTGAGATAGGAGCAAACGTTATTTCGCCGTTTGTTTGCGCAGATGCCTCATTACCCGCAGCATCTGATACTGACGCAGTTGCGGTAAATTCACCACCTGGCAAGATTTCATTAGCATCAACACTCCATGTGCCATCTTCATTTAATAAAGTAGTTAAAGTTTGTACGTTACCGTTAATATCGGTTACTAATACTGTAATAACAGAGCCCGCAGGAGCGTCTTCCACCCTACCTACAAATGTTGGTGTAGTATCGTTAGTATCAGCAATTGCAGTAACGGTAATATCAGGGTTTGTTAAATCAACAACACCTTGGTTATTTGCTTGGGCTTGATTACCTGCAGCATCACTTACACTTGCATCAACCTCAAACTGCCCTTCAGCCAATGGCGTAGTTACGTCGATAGACCAATCCCCATCAGCGTTAGTTTGGGTTAATAATGTTTGAGTTTGACCATCAAAATCGGTAATAACCACACTAATAATAGAGCCTGCAGGTACATCTTGCGCGTTACCTGTAATCGTTGGCGTGGTGTCTTGAGTGTCGTTAATATTATTAATTTGTACCGAAGGCGCCGTTAAATCAATTACTCCTGAATCACTTGCTAATGCTAAGTTTCCTACACTGTCGCTTACTTGTGCATCAACAGTAAAATCACCTTCAGGTAAAGGAGTCCCTACTTCTACACTCCAGCTTCCATCGGCTTGGGTAACTGCAGTTAATGTTTGTATTTGTCCTGCACTATCTGTAACAGTAATTGTTACTTGAGTGCCCTCAGGAACACCATTTGTTGTTCCAACAAGTGGTGGTGTTGAGTTATTTGTTTCATCAGTTACATTTACGGTGATTACCGGAGCAGTTAAATCTACATTCGCTAAAGCTTGGTCTATAGCTTGATTTCCAGCTGCATCAATCGCAACAGCGCTTACGTTAAACTCCCCTTCAGATAAAGGTGAGGTGGTAGTAATTACCCAATTTCCTTGAGCATCAACCTGAGTAACTATTGTTTGTACCGTACCTGCACTATCCGTTAACGTGACTGATACATTATCCCCAGTATTCAAACCAGATACTGTCCCTGTCACTGTCACTGTTTGCGAAGCAGAATCGGCAACAGGATCAATAGCAATAAGTGGAGGTGTTGTATCAACCTCAATTGAAATAGTGTCGTTTATAGGATTACCAACAGGATCCGTCGCTTCAACAACAACCGTTACAGGGCCATCAGCAATTGGTGTTGGTAGGGTTATTTCAAAGGTACCATCAGGGCCAATTACAACACTAACTACTTGAGAGTTTCCATCAACATCAGTTACCGTTACATTAACCGTTTCGCCGATTAAGTTTTCGCTCGTACCGGTGATTGTGGGTTGTGATGAGTTAGTAATACCTAGCTCATTAAGTGAAATAGAAGCAGTAGTTGAATCAGGCACGATACCATCAGAGGTATCTCTTAAGTTAAAAGCTTCAGTAGCGCCTTGATCAAAAGATGAATCAAAAGTAACACTACTAGGGTCAACACTTTCAGAAATTCGGGTTAGCTGTACAAACGAACTGCCTCCATCTGCACCCGCAGCGTTACCCCCACCAGCGGCTGTTGCCTCTAAATTATCTAAAATGTCCCCATCACCTTCTAACGCATCTAAAAAATCTGTTACATCAGAATTAGCCGCTGTTGATGGGTCTTGCTCTGCCCCTAAATCTAAGCTTGCAATTGCTTCATCTAAACTTTCATCAAAAACAGTTGTTTCGCTAGAGTCTCTGGCTTCTTTCGCTAATAAGTCTGGTGTTATTTTTACCTTTTGATTGGCGGGTATAGATAAGGTTTCACCTTGCACATCAATTTGTAGAGACGATTTAATAGCAGTAACAACTAAATCACCCACGGTGATAGTGTCACCAACATTTAATGCTCTTATTGACCCATCATCCAGCACAACACCTGCCGAACCTTGAATATCAATAACTACCAGTTGATTTGCTTCCATTTTGGTACCCTCAAACTTTTTAAAATAACAATCTAATAAGTTAAAGGTAGGACAAAAAAGCCACATAGATACTGTACTCAAGTACAGGTTTAAAAGAAAAATTCAAAAATAAAAAATCAACAAAAAAGTGGTAGAAATTTTTTTTTATGCTAACCAAAACGATTACTTGCAAAAATGGTATTCCTTTACTAAATACTTAAGGGAGCATTTTCGGTCTTAACAGGATCTAAGAGGAAGAAATGATTACAAAAAACACTTTTAAGAAACATCAAGAGACTATGTTAATCGGACTAACGATTACTGCCGCAACTCTACTAAACTATGTGCATGCAAATGAACAATCAGCAATGCCACTTACCTATGTCTCAAGTAAAGCGATTGAAAACAATCCTGAAGTACAAGAAGCATGGCATGCTTTTAAATCTTCGATTTATGGAGTAGATGCTGCCCGCTCAGGTTATTTACCAAGTGTTGATGTATCAGCAAGCGCGGGCTATGAAAGAAGAAATTACGGTGTTGAAGAAGAATATAACCGTAATACAGCCGAGTTAAGTGTTACTCAAATGCTTTACGACGGTTTTAGAACCTCGAATACTGTTGATCGCTTTAAACGCATTCAACTCATTAGGTACTTTGAGCTTATTTCTCAAACAGAACAAACAGCACTTGAAGCCTCAATAGCCCTGCTCGACGTACAAAAATTTAAAGAGTTAGTACAACTTGCAGAAGCAAATTTACAAGAGCACGAGTCTGTATATCAACAAATAGAACAAAGTGTAGGAGCTGGTGTAGCGCGCGCTGCCGATCTAGAACAAATTAGTGGGCGCTTATCTTTAGCACAATCTAACGTATTAACGGAGTACTCAAATTTACATGATGTAAGCGCTCGCTACTTAAGGGTTGTAGGAGAGCTTCCTATGAACGATATAAAGCAAGCTGACCTTGATGAAAAAAATATACCAATTTCAGTTAATCAAGCGCTAGACGTCGCTTACAAAAATAGCCCTTCATTTTACGCCTCTTTGTATAATATTGAAGCACAAAAAGCGAACGCAAAAGCACAAAAAGCAGCGTTTCATCCTAACGTAGATTTATCTGCCCGCTACGGTAGCCAAGATAGAGATGAACTTGGTCAAAATGAAACCAGAACAGAAGCGCGAGTCGGCATCGATATTAGCTATAATTTATATAATGGTGGTCTTGATAATGCTAATTTAGAACAAGCCTATCAGGATATAAACATTGCAAAGTATCAACGCGATCAGTCTTGTATTGATATTCGTCAGAGTCTGCAAATTGCTTATTACAACGTCACTATATTAGAGCAAAAGTTACCGGCGCTTGATCAACACCGCGAATCATCAACTAAAGTTAAAATTGCATATAAGGATCAATTCGATATAGGCCAACGAACTCTACTAGACGTACTTGATGCCGAAAACGAATCATTTCAATCAACACGTTCATACATAGTGGCGCTTTACGACCGTCAATCAGCTATTTTAACTATGCTAAAAGAAATGGGGAAATTACTGCCAGCACTTAACGTGATGTCAGATAAATACCCTACATTAAAAGAGCTAACTGACGACCCTATTGTTCATAACGCACAAAATATCTGTCCGAGTTACGATGTAGCAACCACTTTTAGCCGCAAGGCATTTCTTCAAAAAAAAGCTAAGCAAGATAATGCATACATGAGTGTAACGGCTATGCCAAGGTACTTAGATATACCGCTGGAAACCGACACGACAGCAAGCAGCTTTACCGATGATGATGGTGACGGCGTACCAAATGAGCAAGACACTTGCCCAAGCACACCTTTGAGTACAAATGTAGATTTATCTGGTTGCACAATTTATAGCGCATCAACCTCGAATATAGAAATTGGTATTCCTTTTTCTGCTGACTCAAGCGATGTAAGGTCTCAATATATTCAAGAAATTAGTCGGCTTGCAGATTTTTTAAAAGAGAACCCAACTAAACAGGTTGAAATACAAGGTCATGCCTCTTTAGATGGAGACCGTAAATATAACCGTAAACTATCAGAAAAACGTGCGTTTGCCGTAGCTGAAATTCTGATTAAGCAATTCGATGTAGAACCTAAACGTGTTAAATCGTTCGGGTATGGCATCGATCAACCACGTGTAAACGAAATATCAGTAAGAGCAAATGCTGCGAATCGACGTATCGAAGCTGTAATTACCGATATCTAAGTCAATTAACGTTATGTAAATAACCTAAACTCGGCATGAAATATTTAAGTCGAGTTTAGGTTTACTAGTAACAATCCTATGCAGTTCTACATAACATTGGATGGTGTATGGAATTAAACGATGTACTTGATCATGGTGGCATCCTCGTTGACTGCCTAGCAGTTTTATGTCGTCATCATGGTAAAGAGTTTTCAAGAGAAGCACTATTAAATGGACTTCCTCTAACTGATGGAAATCTTACTCCATCAGGTTTTTCGCGCGCAGCAAAGCGCATTGGCTTTAAATCAAAAGTAGTTAATAAGCCACTACAAAAAATTAATACAGCACTGCTACCTGCCATCTTAATTTTAAAAGATAACCAAGCCTGTGTTATTAATTCTATTGATTACGATAAACAGTTGGTGAGTGTAATTTACCCAGAACTTACAGAATCAGTTATCGAACAAAGCATTGATGAGTTAGCTGCTAACAGTGTCGGTTTAGTTGTTTATGCTCAACCAGAGTTTGCATTTGATGAGCGAACACCTGTACTTGAAAAACTATCAAAAGACGGGTGGTTTTGGGGAGTAATTAAAGAATGCCGTTCACTTTATAAAGACGTAATTATTTCGGCTGTTGCTTTGGGCTTTTTGTCGGTTGCTATGCCGTTATTTGTAATGAACGTATATGACCGCGTAGTGCCCAACCACGCAACAGAAACCTTATGGGTACTTGCCATTGGCATTTTAATAGCACTCACTGCTGACTTTGTTTTGCGCTTAGTAAGAGGCTACTTTGTAGAGCTTGCTGCCAGTAGAATAGATGTCAAAGTATCGGCTGTAATAATGGAGCGGGTATTAGGTATGAAACTAAAAAACCGCCCATCGTCCGCAGGCTCCTTTGCTAGCAACATTCAATCATTTGAAGCTGTACGTAACTTTTTTAGCTCCATAACACTTGTCGCATTAGTCGACTTACCATTCGTAGTTTTGTATTTAATTGTTATTGCTATTATTGGCGTACCTCTAAGTTTACCTATTATCGCGGGCGCACTTATATTATTAGCTTATGCTATAGCCGCACACCGCAAACTTGAGGCTCTTTCAGAACAAACAATGAAAGCAAGCTCAATGCGAAATGCAGTATTAGTCGAGAGCTTAACCAATATTGAAGATGTAAAGAGCTTTCACTCAGAGTGTAAAACACAGTCTGTATGGGAAAAGTCGACCATTTACATTGCACAAGTAAACGCACATAGCCGACTCGTTTCTAGCTCTATATCAAATACAGCATCATGGATACAGCAATGCGTAGGCGTAATAATAATGATAATAGGCGTACACCTCGTTATTGAAGGTGAGCTAACTCAAGGCGGGTTAATTGCAGCCTATCTATTATCGTCTCGTGCTATGGGCCCAATCGGGCAGTCGGCCGCTGTTTTAGCACAATATCATCATGCCGCAATAGCAATGCAATCACTGAACGAGATTATGGAAAAAGAGGTCGAGCGTCCACCTGGTAAGCATTGGTTAAGCCACCCTATTTTGAAAGGCGATATAGAATTTAAAGATGTATGTTTTAAATACTCTGACGAATCTCATAATGCGCTCAACGGCGTTAGTTTTAAAATTAAAGGCGGTGAAAAAGTCGCCATTTTAGGACGTAATGGCTCAGGTAAAAGTACATTAGAAAAGCTTATTTTAGGACTATACGAACCCTGTTCAGGATCAATTTTGATGGACAATAATGATATACATCAAATTGACCCAGCTGAGCTTCGTCATAATATTGGCTACCTACCACAAACCGTTGCTCTGTTTTATGGAACCTTGAAAGACAACCTCACCATGAGTGCTTGGCATGCCAAAGACGAGCAAATTATTGAAGCCTGTGAGCGAAGCCAATTATTTGATTTAATTAATTCGCACCCAGACGGATTTGATCTACAAGTAGGCGAGCAAGGTCGTCAATTATCAGGTGGGCAGCGCCAAGCTGTAGGTATGGCAAGAGCCATAATTAACGACCCTCCTATACTATTACTAGATGAGCCAACCTCATCACTAGATCATAATAGTGAAAGTAAAATTATTAATAATTTAAAGGGTTATTCTAAAGATAAAACCTTAATCGTGGTGACTCACCGCTCATCATTACTTGAACTTGTTGACCGAATTATAGTTTTAGATAACGGAAAAGTAGTTGCTGATGGACCAAAACAAAAAGTAATTGCAGCGTTAAATAATAAGACAGTGGAGCAAGCCTCATGAGTGACAATAAAAAACCACTTGAACAGCGCTCCTTTGAATCTGTTAGCAGAGCAATAGAAGCAAGAAAACAAGGCAAGCCATCAATATTTAATAAACTATTTAAAGGATGGATTTCTCCGCCTAACAGCCAAGACTGGGTAGTCGATGCGCAGTGGGAAAAAATGCAACAGGAGCCAGCAAGCGCTAGGTTATTGCTCTATTTAATTTGTTTAACGTTTATATGCCTTATTGTGTGGTCTGGCTTTGCTAATTTAGATGAAGTTGCTCGTGGTGAGGGGCGTGTTATTCCCTCCAATAAATTACAACTTATTCAATCTTATGATGGTGGTATGGTCGAAAAAATAAATGTAAAAGAGGGGCAAATAGTAAATGAGGGTGATGTGCTCATTAAAATAGACCCTACCCGCTTTATTTCTAGCTTTAGAGAAAACCAATCCAAAGTTGAGTCGTTAAGCGCAAAAGTAGCGAGACTCAGAGCACTCACTCAAAAAAAGGAGCTCGTATTTAGTGAATCTGTTATTAAAAATGCGCCTAGAGTAGTGCAACATGAACGTTCTCTTTATTTGAGTAACAGCCAAGAATTAGAGCAACAAGTAAGTATTCACAAACGCCAACTAGAGCAGCGACACCAAGATTATATTGAAGCAAAAGCGGCACTTGAGCAGCATACCAGTGCGCTACGCTTAACAAACAGGGAGCTTAAAGTGACCCGTCCATTGTTACGCACAGGTGCTATTTCAGATATAGATATTATTCGTTTAGAGCGTCAAATAGTTGATTTAAACGGCGAGATAAACAGAACCAAGGCAGTTATAAATAGGAGTCTTTCGGCCATTAACGAAGCTAAAAATAAGGTAACCGAAGTTGAGCTCGTTATGATTAACCGCTGGAACAATGAACTCTCCGAAGCGCTACTGCGACTAGATTCAATTAAAGAAACTGAATCAGGCTTAGCCGATAAAGTAACTCAAACTGAAATACGTTCTCCTGTTAAAGGCACTGTACAACGATTATTAGTTAATACTGTTGGCGGTATTTTACAGCCAGGTAGTGATGTTATGGAAATTGTCCCACTTGACGATCAACTTGTAGTAGAGGCAAAAATCCCGCCTAAAGACATTGCATTTTTACGCCCTGGGCAATCTGCAATGATAAAATTTAGTGCCTACGACTTTGCCGTATATGGTGGCCTTGAAGCCGAAGTATTACATATTAGCGCCGATACAATTACAGATGACCGCGAGAATACCTTTTATTTGGTGCAGCTAAAAACCACCAAAAATAATTTTTCAAAAGAGCTGACTATTATTCCGGGAATGACCACTCAAGTGGATATTATTACCGGTAAAAAAACCGTACTTGAGTATATTTTAAAACCGGTTCTTAGAGCTACATCGCAAGCAATGACAGAGCGTTAAAACATTTTATAAATGGAGAAGTAATGCGCCAAAGTATTTTTATTACACAGCCTGAATTTGAGTCGAAACACTGGCATACAGCGTTTCCTGGTTGTTTGATATGCACAAAAGAACCACACAGAGTCACGGCATCAAGTATTATTTGGGTTTTGGCCGGCACACCTAATTGGCTTGAGCTTGTTAAAAAGTATTCTCAGCAACGTTTACTGGTTATAGTTATGACCAACGAACTAGAAATAAATCAACTAAGAAGTGCGCTTGAAGCAGGAGCTAGGGGGTATGTAGAAGCACTCGCTACTAAAGTAATTATTGAACAAGTACTTGAGACAATTTGTACTGGCGGAATATGGTTACCAGGACAATTACTATCTAACTTAGTAGGTGCTTTATCAAATACACCGTTTAAATATGCGAGCACATGCGAGCTTGATGTACTCACAAAGCGAGAACGTCAAGTAGTTGATATTGTTGTAACAGGTGCAACTAATAAGCAAGCTGCAGAATCTTTAAATATTACAGAACGCACAATTAAAGAGCATATGAGCTCTATATTTAATAAGCTAAAAGTTCGCGACCGTATTCAATTAATGTTAGTTGTAAAAGGGCATTAACCGAACCGTTAATGCCTATTACTTACTCTTTAATAACCCCATCAAAACCTAAGTTAATAAGCGTATCTATATCATCTTGGCTTGTTACACCTTGAGCCACCACTTTAATGCCAATAGAATGCGCTAACGTGCACACTCCTCGCAAGAATGTTTGGTTATCTTGGCTGTAACTAATATTGTGTCCGTAAACGCTATCAATTTTAATCATTTCAAGACCAAATTCCTGAATTTTATAAATTTTAGTAAATTCAGGGCCCACACGTTTTAATGCTACCTTAGCGCCCATACATCGAGCCTGCTCACAAAAATCTTTAAATATCTTAATTTCGCTAACGGCAATACTTTCACGAATATCAAAACAAATTTTAGAGGCTAAATCAGGAAACGCCGAAAGGTACGTAAGAATCGAAGCAAGTGCAGCATCATCAAGTAGCGTTTGAGCAGATAATTCAACCGAAATCAGTTCACTTGGTGGCTCAATACTATAATGAGCCACCAACGCCTTAATTAAACCCCAATCTAAACGCGCTAATAACTTTAATCGGTTAGCCCACTGGTAGTAGTAACTAGCACGGTATACTTGGCCACCAAGCTTTAGGCTCAACCCTAATTGATTTTGCATTACCGGCCCTGTAAAGCTCGTTACTGGGTAAGTATTTATTTCTAAATTATTATTGTTGAGTGCCTCTTCTATGGCATTTTTCCAGCTAGTTGCATTATCAAACAGCTCACTTTCTTGCTTGATTTGAGCTACTTTTGCTTGTACATCAGATTGTTTACCCGATGATTTTAAAAGTTCATCCGCACGCTTTAATACATCAAATCGCGTGTCGTCTTTTTGAATATAAGTACAGCTGTGAGGTATCGCTAGCTTAACGTTTTTATACTCTTCAACAAACGATTGATGCATCAATAAAATACGTTCACTGATTGCTTGAATATCATCAATATCACTAAATAAAACTGTAAAATCGCTGTGAGAAATACGTGCAATGTAATTTTCAGAAAAGTGTTCTTGGTTGCTCTCTAAGAAGCTAACCAACATCTGTGAAAATCGACGTAGAAAGTTAACCATTTCTACTCGTCCCACTTCCTCACTTACGCGATCAAGGTTTACAACCCTAAATAAAAACAAAGCACCATGGGCATGATCTTTCGATTTTTGTAAGTGAGCCTCAAGCGTTGCACCAAAGTATTCTCTATTTGCTAAACCAGTTAGCTCATCGTGTTGCGATTTAAATCTAAGCTCTTCTAAACGTTTATTATCTTCTTTAATAATACGGCTAAAACGGGTAGATAATTGGTTCATTGATTGCACTAATCGTGCAAACTCAAAAGTGCGAGGAACGCTCGATTTAATAAAACGTTTTTCACCAAATGCATTAGCCTGATACACAACATCATCTAGTGGTTTTAAAATCCTACTTAAAAAGTAAGCACTAACTATACAAGCAAAAAAAGCGACAATTAAAAAACTAAAAAATAGTTTAAGCGCACTTTCCCATAAGGCTTGCTCAGCATATTGACTATGGCTTTCTATAAACAAAGTACCAAACTGCTGCCAACCATTATTTACTTGCCCAACCCCTGGCTGTACATTTAATCCATACATTGCTCTAAACCACTGCGGAGCCGTCGCTTTAAGTTCATCGGTAAACGTGCGTTTAACAATCACCTCACCATTAGGTTTTTGTAGTTCTATTCGCTTATAGTGACCGGTATCAAATGTGGCTGAAACTAATAATTCAAGCTCAACGGGGTCTTTGTCTAATTGGCTGATCATTAACGCGAGTGAACTGGCATTATCTACATTTTTTAAGTACAGCTGGGTCGAAAAATAACTTTTAGCCGAATTAGTGCTAATTAAAACACTACTTATAAAGCCCACAAAAATAACAATTAATAATGCAATCCATAGCTCTTGCCTGAGTGTTATTTTTCGTTTTTTAAGATACTTAGATAAGGAAAATGATGCCATTACCACATAACTCCTTCTTTGGTTGTCTGCTCCAAAATTTTACGCCAGCGTGAAAGTCTTGCTGTTGGGCTGGCTACACTTTTGGTTGAATTATTAGCCCATAAACCTTGGCTGTTAAAGCTAAAAACAGGGCTTAAATCTACACGTTTTGCAGCAGGTAAAACCTTTGTTATTAAACTGTCTAAAATAAGTGGCTGAGCGTTTGGTGTAGCAAAATAACCTAACACCATATGCGCTTGCGTTTTGTTAGTGCCCGCAATTTTTGCTTTTACATAAATAAGGCGTAACTTGTCGTCGCTCACACCTAACGCTCTTAAGCTGATATATTTTGCTATTGCGTAATCTTCACAATCACCGAGGCCTCTGCCTAATGTTTCTAAAGGGGTTGCCCAATAATCGTTTTGTTTCCATAGCAAAATATCTGTTTGGTAGCGTAAATTACGCGCAAAAAAATCATTAACAATAAGAATTTGTTGTTGCTCTGGCTTGTTTTGAGTTTGCACCAACATGCTTTGCCAGTTGCGTGCAACCGCCGCTCGCGCAGGCCCGTATTTTTGACCCATGAGCTCTATAAAGGTATTAAATTGAATAGTTAGTCGGCTTGCAAGCACACCACTGGAGAGTACAAAAAACAGAAATAGGTAGCGCAAATTGGCTTTGCACCATATAAATAATTGAGGATTTAAATGACTTGGCTTAATCGCCATTTACAGAGCCACTGTTAATATAAGTGGCAATAAAATACATCTGTTGAGCACTACGCAATCTGCTTAAAATTAATCCTAACAACAGCATAGCACTCAATATAAGAGGATGAGATATTTTGAATAACTTTTTTAATAAACGTTTTTAGTAGTACGTTACTTTTTTAACTTCGCGTGGTTTTACTTCACCTATGTATAAATCGTGCACACGCTTCATATTAAGCTCAAGCTCGGTCACGTAAGTGTCATCTACTGCGTAAGTTTTAATTATTTGTGCACCTTTAATAAGCCCCTGCACTTTACTTTCTAAATAATCGTCTTGAGCAATTGAGCCTTCAACCGTTGTTCCTGCGGTAATTTTTTGCCCATATACTTGCTCAGTAAGCTCGCGGTAAGCTTCAAGCTTAGAAGCCTTAATGGCCATAAGTTGCTTTTGCGAAAGGTTAGCGCCTTTTTGCAAGCTAATAGGTGCATACCCTATCGCTTTTAAAACGGGGTAATTATTTGGCTCTACATATTTATATTCAACATGCTTATCAAAAACGCTGCTACAACCACCTAAGGTTAAACACCCAAGTGTAATAAGTAATGAAATTGCTCGCATAGCATCTAGCCCTTGTATAGTAATTAGCAGTACATATGCACGTTTAATGCCATTTATAGCATTACTAATAATTACCAAATAACATTGGTACAGTCCTTGCTCTACCTAGTTAATAGCTAACGTTTAATTGGAGTAAAAGTATGAAGTCGTTTTTATCATTGGCATTTGCAGGGTTAAGTGCAACGGCATTATTAACATTCTCCCCTTTTACTAAAGCGCAGTGGTATGAATCAACGGGTCACGCGAACGTCCAAAATGGTGATACGAGCGCGGCTAAATCTGCCGCTATAAAAGATGCGATTACACAGGCGTTAGTATTTTCTGGCGCACGGGTTAGCTCTGTGCAAACCTTGGTAGATGGCGTGTTGATGCAAGATCAGCTAAAAATTAGCAGCCACGGCGAAATTCAAAAAATTGAACTGGTCAGCGAAAATAAATACGACAATAAATTTGCCGTTACATTACGGCTCGATATTTTTTCTCAAACAGAGCAATGCCCACAAAATAGTTTTAATAAGTTTGTGGCCGTTACACAAAGCCAACTTGTTCATCGTGAACACGCCAAAATGGGTCAAATATTTGACGTAAGCAAAGCGATTAGCAAAAATATTTTTACTTCCCTGCAAAAATCAAAAATGAGCGCAGTACCTATTGCTTACTATAATAATGCAATAAGCGTTGATAAGTACTTTTCGCAGCAGCACGACTATTCAAATGCCCAATTAGAAGAAATATCTTCGCGCAGTAACGCTCAATATGTTCTGCTTAGCCAAATAACCAGCCTTTCAACTAGCGACAAACTCAATAACGATTATGCATTTTGGCAAGACGAGGCGTATGAGCGCAGTTACAACATTGAATTTGTATTATTTGATGGCACTACCTATGAGCAACTTTGGCAAAATAGTTACCATACTCAAGCAATTTGGCCATTTGAAAAAACAACCATAGTTGACGTCAATAGTGATAGGTTTTGGCAATCGCCTTATGGGCAAAGCATAACCGATATCAACCAAGCAGTAAGTTATGACATTCAAGCAGCCATGGCGTGTTTGCCAACTCAAGGCAAAATAATGCACATGGAAAATAGCAAAATCGTTATTAATTTAGGTAAAGCTCATGGGTTAAAAAAAGGCCAGATGCTAAGCATTGCGCACCATAACTATTTAACCGACGCAGCGGGTAATGTTATGCCACACACCATCACCACGCTAAATAAAATTCGCGTTGAGCAGCTTTATCAGCAAACTGCAGTAGCAGTCAGTATTGACAATAAACCGCTACCTGGCGTACAAATTAACGATGTAGTAGAAATAATCAGCCAAGATCTTTAGAGTTTTTTACTCAATTTAGCTTTTAAATTAGGGTGAGCCGATAACCACTCGCCCAATTGTTCTACTCCAGATAAATGCGGATAATGCTTTCTGCATGCAAACACCACATTACGCTGCTGATTAGGGAATATAGGCAAGTAATCAATCCCTACACGGTCGGTACATGCCAGTTTTGGTACAAATGTAATACCGTCATCCATGGCCACTAACGCTAATAATGTTTCTAAACTATTACCTTTATACTGGTTAGATACATCGACTCCCGCAGAAAAACAAAACTTTTGGGCTTGATCTTTAAAGCAATGACCATCACTTAACATTAGTAGGCTGCATCCTTGAAGGTCGTTCAACGCCACTTTTTTATGCTTAGAAAGCGCGTTATCTTGTGATACCGCCACTAAAAAATCTTCTTTGTATAAAGCAACCGTATGGTAATTAATAAGCTCTGGCACATCGGCTAAAATAGCAAAGTCGAGTTCGCCATTATTTAAAGCTTCTAAAATTGTTGCTGTTTGCATCTCAATAAACGAAAACTGACTATCAATAAATGCCGCTTTCATTGATGTTAATAACGCAGGCAACAAGTAAGGCGCAATGGTAGGAATAATACCAATAGTTAATTTACCTTGTAGAGGCTCATTAGAAGTAGCAGCAAGTTCTTTGAGTATTTGTGTTTGTTCTAAAATAATCTCTATTTGCGTCAACAAACGTTCACCTTTTGCTGTTAACGTAACTTGTTTAGTTGAGCGGTCAAATAAAGTAACGCCAAGCTCATGTTCGAGTTTTTTTACTTGGCCACTTAATGTAGGCTGACTTACAAAACATGCATCGGCAGCTTTGCGAAAGTGCTTGTATTGCGCTATTGCTTTTACATATTCAAAATCTTTTAAGTTCATATTCAGCTCTACGTGATAGTTTATAACTATCAGTTTAATACAAACAAACGATTGGAACTATATTTAATTATTCACCATAATGGCTATCAACAAATCAAGAGGAACAAAAACTATGTTAAACAATATCGAAGGTCAAACAGTCCCAAGTGTTACATTTGCAACTCGTCAAAATAACGAATGGAAATCAGTAACAACAGATGAAATTTTTAAAGGTAAAACGGTTGTAGTGTTTTCACTACCTGGTGCATTCACACCAACATGTTCATCAACTCACTTACCACGTTACAACGAATTAGCGGGCGTACTTAAGCAAAATGGCGTTGACGAAATTGTATGTTTATCAGTAAACGATACCTTTGTAATGAACGCATGGGCTGAACATCAAGAAGCGCAAAACATTACTTTATTACCAGACGGCAACGGCGAATTTACTGACGGCATGGGCATGTTAGTAGACAAAAACGACCTAGGCTTTGGTAAGCGCAGCTGGAGATACTCTATGCTGGTTAAAGACGGCGTGATTGACAAAATGTTCATCGAACCAGATTTACCAGGTGACCCGTTTGAAGTATCTGATGCTGACACAATGCTTGATTACATCAACCCTAAGCAAGCTAAACCAGAACCTGTAAGCATCTTTACTAAACCTGGCTGTCCTTTCTGTAAAAAAGCAAAAGAGCTTCTTGCAGAAAAAGGCTTCGCATATGAAGAGATTGTTATGGGTGCCGGCGCATCACTAACAAGTCTAAAAGCTGTATCTGGTCGTGACACTGTTCCACAAATATTCATTGGTGGTAAACACATCGGTGGTTCAGACGACTTAGAAAAATACTTTGCTTAATTAAGTAAAAAATAGCAGGGGCGTACGCGCCCCTCTATATCAATCTCATCGCTTAGATTGAAAATAATAAAGGATACCACTATGAAAGAATTGCAAACCGATGTTGTTGTTATAGGCGCTGGCACTGCTGGTTTAAGTGCTTATCGTAATGCTAAACAGTTCACACAAAATGTATTAATGATCGAATCAGGCCCATACGGCACCACATGTGCACGTGTTGGTTGTATGCCAAGCAAGTTATTGATTGCAGCCGCCGAAGCCGCACACGCAATTGAAATGGCACCTGCATTTGGTGTTCATAGCTCAAAGCCTGTCATTGATGGCAAAGCAGTTATGGCACGCGTTAAAAGTGAACGAGATCGTTTTGCAGGATTCGTAGTAGAAGCCGTAGATGAATTACCAGATGGTGATAAAATTCGTGGTTACGCTAAATTTTTAGACGCAAACCGCGTACAAATAGACGACCATACAATTATTACAGCAAAACGCTTTGTAATTGCCACCGGTTCACGCCCTTCATACCCTGGCGTATTTAATAACTTTGGTGACAAACTTATTATAAACGACGACGTATTTGATTGGGATGACCTACCAGAATCAGTCGCTGTATTTGGCCCTGGTGTAATAGGTCTTGAAATTGGCCAAGCACTTAGCCGACTAGGCGTAAATGTAAAACTATTTGGTGTAGGCGGCGCAATTGGCCCACTTACAGATCCAGTAGTAAAAGACTACGCAAATACTGTTTTTGCTGAAGAATTTTTTGTAGATACCGACTCAAACGTATCTGACATGATGCAAGTTGGCGACAAAGCACAGCTAACTTACACCGACAAACAAGGTGAAAAACACACCGAACAGTTTGACTACGTACTTGCAGCCACAGGCCGAGTACCTAACGTAGATAAACTAGGCCTTGAAAACACAGGCATTGAACTTGATGAACGCGGCGTACCGCACGCAGACACACATACAATGCAGTGTGGTGAGTCGAACATATTTATAGCAGGCGATGCAAGTAACATGCTCCCATTGTTACACGAAGCATCTGACCAAGGTGCTATTGCAGGTCAAAATGCAGGGCGCTTCCCAGATGTACGTATCGGTCTGCGCAGAGCAAAAATTGCAGCTGTATTTAGCGACCCACAAATAGCAATGGTAGGCGAAAGCTACAAGCAAATTACTGACCGATTAGGCCCATGCGGTTGTTTTGAAGTAGGCGAAGTAAGCTTTGAAAACCAAGGCCGTAGCCGAGTAATGCTTAAAAACAAAGGTCATATGCGTGTATATGCAGAGCAAGGCACAGGCTTATTTTTAGGTGCAGAATTTATTGGCCCACAAGCCGAACACATCGCTCACTTATTAGCTTGGGCTGTACAAAACAAAATGACCGTACCAGAAATGCTTGATATGCCATTTTACCACCCAGTAATTGAAGAAGGGTTACGTACCGCCCTTCGCGACTTAAACGCCAAACTTAAATTTGGCCCAGACATTGTAAATTCATGTATGGAATGTGGTCCAGGCGCATAACCTATTTGCCACACATACAAACTTGCTAAGCAAAAGCCAAAACTAACGTTTTGGCTTTTTTTTATAATTTTTTTAAGCTAACCTCTCAAAAAAAAATTTAGCTGTTACACTTAATTGATAATTCAATTAAAAAGATGGAATAGCTATGCCCAATAATAAATTTAGACTAGTCACTCGCAGCGATTTTGATGGCTTAGTTTGTGCCGTATTGCTCAAAGACTTAGACCTAATTGACGATATTTTATTTGTTCATCCAAAAGACATGCAAGATGGCAAAATAGACATTACCGAAAACGACATTACGACCAACCTCCCCTACGTTGCAGGCTGTCATATAGCATTCGATCATCACCTTAGCGAAACCGTTCGCAACTCAAGCGACATAAAAAACCATATTATTGACCCAAAAGCCCCATCAGCAGCTCGCGTAGTTTATGACTATTATGGCGGCGCTGAAAAACTTCCAAATATTTCTGTTGAAATGATGGACGCGGTAGACAAAGGCGATGCTGCTCAGTTTTCAAAAGACGAAATATTAAACCCAACCGATTGGGTATTAATGAACTTTATTATGGATGCGCGAACTGGACTTGGCCGTTTTCGCGAGTTTAAAATTTCAAATTACCAATTAATGATGAAACTGATTGATGCGTGTAAAGATCAGAGCATCGAAGAAATCCTACAAATGGAAGACGTAGCCGAACGTGTTGCTTTATATAACGAGCATAACGAAAAAGCCAAAGAGCAAATTTCTCAATGCGCTACCGTTCATAAAAACTTAGTAGTCCTTGATTTAACTCAGGAAGAAACAATTTACGCCACAAACCGATTTGTTATTTATGCCATGTACCCCGACTGCAATATCTCGATTCATAAAATGTGGGGCCTTAAAAAGCAAAATGTAGTGTATGCCATAGGTAAATCAATAACTAACCGCAGTTCAAACACCAATGTTGGCGAACTGTGCCTTAAATACGGCGGTGGTGGTCATTTAAATGCAGGTACTTGCCAAGTAGAAACAAGTAAAGCTGAAGCCGTGCTTAGTGAGTTAATCGATACGATTACTAGTGATGGCTAGGCTTTAATATTTCATTATGTAAAAGCGAGTAAATTAACGCTTACTCGCTTTTTTTGTAATATTTAATATCAATTACTTCTCCTTCATTTTGTTTTTGTATACTAACTACTTTACTCACTTTTGTACCATATAACCTAAACACCTTGCCTACCTGCCATAAATAAACACGTATTCACAAAAAATATTTAGTACCAAAGATAAGAACAACTTGTTGTTGCCAATTTGTAAATGAGAAGATAACATATTGGACAGCAAGGTTTTCACTTAAAGCCTTACCAAAAACAAAATTAATTATTACCAATTAATGGAAAATACAATGCAACACAAATACACAACAACTATATCTGCAATATCGGTACTCGCCGTGCTTTTGTTAGGTGCTTCATCTGGCAAAGCAATGGCATCATGTAACTACAGTGGTAGCGCCCCTAGCGGTTCTTACGCACCTGGATATGTTTCTGGCAATCAACGTACAGAAGTACGAAAAGCTAAGTTACAGGTTGGTCCAAGCTCAACAACTTGCTACTCACAAAGCCAAATAAAAAACAGTAGTTCGAAAAACGACCATTTTTATACGACTTCAGATGGCTCCGTTCTTTACTTTTATGAATCGGGTGATAGTAATAGATCAGAGCTTCGTGAGGAACGCGAGTTTAAAATTAGCGAAAATACATCATCAAGCCGCTACATCCGAATTAATTCAAAGTTTGTATCTAAGTCATCAAACCTAGGAAAAGCCATTTTTGCGCAAGTGCACGTAGATGAAAGCGGACAAAAAGGGCCATTAGCTGCACTTAAATGGGCTGCAGCAGGCGAACAAAAAGATGCATACAACAACTCACCTGAAGGGATCTACCTTTCACTTCGCAGAACCATGAACTGCTCAGGAACTGATTGTTTCACACATATTTACGTAGGTAATTACGACGAAACATTTAAAACTTATAGACTTGGTTTATTTAACGGAAAGTTAAGATTGAAGGTTAACGACTCATATATTAACTTGCCACGCAATGATATTTACGATGAAGACGGTGATGGCAATAAATCAGAAGTAAAAACTGGAAGCTCTATCGATTTAAGAAATAACGCAGACTGGAAAGATAAAAAACTCTACCTCAAAACAGGTGTTTACATAAACACAGATGGTAGCGCTAAAGTAGCAACTAAAAACTTAAAGTTTTATTAAGCGCTAGTAACCTGCATAGCTCGTCAAATATACGACGAGCTTTACTTTGCACTAAAATAAATTATGAATAAACACAAGCATGACTAAAAGAAAAAACCGGGCAACAAAATGGCAAAGTAAATCGACTACATTAACGTTGATGGCTCTCGCGTTTCTATGTGGTTATTCTACTGCTTTATTAGGTGTATTTGACTCATTCACGGGAGAAGTTGAATCGTATGAAGTAAAAAAAATTCAACCACTCACATCCACTAACCACGAAAAATTAGATACTCGCCTAGCTAACAAAAACCTAAACGAGCCGCAAGAAAGCGAAATAAAAGTTATTCAAAACCATACCAGCGAGAGTTTTGTTAACCCTGTTGAGGCTCACTTTCACAGCAGTGACACCTACGATGCCATATCAATGTTAAACAAAGTGATTATATTATCTGAAATGGGGAATTATGCTGACCAAGGTGAAATAGCAGAAGCACTTGATTCATTTAAAAACTTACTCGCCACCTCTCCCTATGAACAAGCTAACTTAATTGATCATATGAGGACACTCAGTTTTGAGTCAAAAGAATTTCATCATATTGTATCTATTTTACAAGAACTACCTGAACACCAAGGTAGCCTTGCCTTAACGAATGTTGCGCTTGAGCTTAGTCAAAATGATGATATTAAATCACAAGAACAGTTCTTATTACTTGCCGCAAACCTAAATAATAATATTGAAAATCCACGTATTCAAACTGCCCTTGCTGATATCGCAATTTACGCTGAAGACTCTGAGCACATTGTTTTAGATGCATTAACTTTATTAAAACCTTTTCATATGGATAACTACGAAAAAGAGCAAGTATTAACGCGAATAAATAACCTATTAGCGACTAGTAATACTACTAACCACAGCCAACTTATTAATAACGCATTAAAATTTAGCAACAACGAAGAACGAGAGCATATGGCAACCCAATTTATAGATTCAAACTATGATATTGAAACACGCCATGAGATTTTAAGTGGGCTTCACACTGGCATTGTACCTCGCTCAAATCAGATCAAAGAATTGTTATTAAACATAGCGAGTAATCAATCAGACCCACTAAACCAGGCAGCACAAGGCACGCTAAAAGAGTTGTTTTATATTACCTACCAAGAATATAAACAAATTAAAAATTAAGCAGGCAAATACTAATGTCTACAAAACCATTGCAGTGGTAACTCATACCCAAGTAGTACAGGTGAGGGTTTACTGGTAAAGCACTTGCACTAGGCATTATTCCGAAAGGGTAAATGGGTGTAACCTAAAAAGCTAGAGCATGCTTTTCTCTAGATTAAGGAGCACATTCAAAGAACTTGACCCAATAGAGATGAGATATTTTATTGTATTTCAATAAAGCTTCGTAATAGCGCAACAAATTACTTATTTTTATTAAGTAGTATTATTAAATAATTAGGCAGAGGTCGAATAAAATTAAAAACAATGTAGCCAATAACTGCAAAAACTCCCCCTCCAATAATTGGAATGATTGGGCCAAAGCCCATACTTGCCGCAACAGCATACCCCAGAAAATAAGCGGGTTTATAGATCCTAAAAAAAACAGCTGCTACCAGAATTGAGGGTAGCGCTAGCATCGAAACAAATTCTACATAACCAGCATAAAACAGTGCGCCGTTAACGAGCGCATAAAGACCGGCTCCAGCAAGTTGAAACCAAACGTGTTTTGGGTAGAACTTACCGTACTGTTTATTTATAAGCGTCCCTAGTACCCAGCTCAATACGGGTAAAATTATTACTCCCCACCAGCTGGATATTGCAGGTAAGCTAGAGTCATGCAGTAAATGATGCGAAGGAACGCCGCTGTTTAAGTGCTGGTATGCTAAGTAGGCTAACACGTAGGCAATAACCATAATGACTAGCAATGAACGAGAGTCTTTGGTTTTATACATTTTAAAGCATCCTTGTGATTTATCTGCGATAGTTACTAGTGCGCAAAAATTCAGTCTTGCGACTCTTACACCCTATCACGTCGAAGGTTTTCCACTAATATGGTTTTGTAAGCAAATATGTAATGATGATTATATTTACTCAGAGAATTTGTACTGCGGGCTACGGAGAGATTTTTTTGATAAATTACACTATGGTTCTGCACTAAATATAATTTAGTAACTTAAATTATTTAAATTGATTTAAGCCATGTGTAAACAAGTTCTGTATGTCATATTATGGCACTTATCAGTATTTCGGCTTCGATCTGTAATCGGTAATTCAGGCTCAATGAATTAAAGTCTAGAGGTGTTAATTTCGGCCAAGAGCCAACAGGTAAGAGTTATTTATTGCAAGAAGCTGTTTTACATTATCCGTCTGATAATAAAATTAAACTTTATTGGGCAGGTGAAAACCGGTCTAATCCACCTTGGCGTGTGGAAATATGTACCTAACAAACGATTAATGTTGTAACTATCTGTTATGGCAAAGATAGTCTTGAATATAGTTGAGCCACTTTAATAAAAGGGCATCTATGAACTTTTTTAAACTTCAATTTACTCTGCTACATATGTGCTACACAGAAATTAAAAAAGAAGGAGGAAACTTGTTAACTCATTGATTTAATTGGTAGCCCCTGCAAGAATCGAACTTGCAACTGCCCCTTAGGAGGGGGCCGTTATATCCATTTAACTAAGAGGCCACAAATAAGCTGAGTGCTTAGAGGTGTGAATTATAACGGCATCTGGTTTTTTATATCAAGCGACAACTGAACTTAATTACTTGATAAGTATATATCTTCTTTATTTAGTACATAAATTGGGATTAGTTTTCGACTACTCGCGACGATTTTTTTTGTATGCGCGTTAATTACACGTGTATTTACAACAACAGCATCATGGCGATAAATTAATGTACCCGCTAATACATGGCTCGCCATTTGCTCTTCGCTAAGCTTTTCAATATCACGCGAGAAAGCAAAATCACCACGGCTATTTACATCTATTGTTTGGGTTGTTTTAAAATCAACCACGCCATAACCAAACTTTTGTAACTGATGAATTAATGTTTCAGAAATTTGATTACCTAATTGATTACTTTTAGTAAGCGATGAATCAAGATCGACCAAAGTAGTAACGGCAATATTAATATTCGTGTCGGTATCACTTTCAAATTCAAGCGTATCAACCAAATCAAGTGCCATTTGCTCTACATAGTTAGCAAGTGTTTTATGGTGCTGAAGTGGTGTAAATTGATTGCCGTTAGCATCGTCTTGAGTTGATTTTTGCTCGGCTGTTTTAAGCATGCTTGCTAGGTCATAATTTACTTGTGTGGTTGAAGATGCATTCATTTCAGCACTTTCATTATTTTGAGTAAAGGCACAACCAGTTAAATTAGCTAAAGCAAAAAAAACGATAAAGCGGTTTAATAATTTACTATACATAATTATCTCACTTGCTTGCTTGTTTTAACATTATGCCATCAGTGCGATAGCTACTATTAAGCGCATCAACAACCGACTGTGGAATAAACCCTTGTGCAGAACCTACTACGGCCTTACTTTCTAGCCCAACAATACGTGCATTAACAAGTACACCACCTTGATGGTTTACAAGCGTACCGGCTAGTACATACTTAAAGTTTTGATCTTGATTTAGCTCTAAATAGTCGCGACTAAATACAAAGTCGCCTGCTGAGGTAACGCGCATATAATCAGTTGTTTTAAAATCAATAACGGGTACACCAAAGCTGTGTAATTCATGCATGAAGCTTTCTGCAATTTGGTTTCCTAGTAAGCTACCATCGTTGTAGTCTTCATCTAAAAAAATAAAACTCGAAACAGCTAATGGTGTTTGTTCACTTACGTACTGTAAGTTTTCAACCATGTCTTGCATTATGCCGCGCACATAATGGTTAATATTTTTACGCATTGGCGGTGTTGCTTTTGTGTAGTTATCCTGTGGAGCCATTCCTGACTGAAATAAGTTATCGTCAGAAACAGGCGCTGCAACGTCGCGTTGGTTACTCACCAGTTGGTTGCTTTGCTCACTTTGTGGTGTTGCGGTGTCTGTATTCATTGTGCCTAGTATTTGAGAGCAACCAAAGCCCAGTGGTAAGCATAATGTAATTAATAGGTTTTTCATTTTTGTGCTCCAAATTAGTATTCGCTTCGGTATAAAAGTCCGTCACGCTGCTGAATTTTCTCATTGCCCCACATTACATTAATTGGGATCTCGGTACTTCCCGCAGAGAGCACCTGTTTATTTTCTATATTCACAAGCCGTGCATTAACTATGTATGCATGCTGCTGGCGAGTCACTGTTCCTGTGATAACCAAGTCAATATTTTGGCGATTACGTAATTTACTTAAATCGCGACTTAAAATACTGTCTGAGTTTTCTGATAAAGAGAGGTTATTCCCAAGTCTGTACTCAACGGTGTGATAACCCAATTGAGTAAATTGTGTAAGCAGACTTTCTTGGATCTGCTGACTTAAGCCTGAGGCCTGCCCTGTCACTAATTTTGTATCTAGTGCATCTGCATAAAAGAAGCTACTAACGCCAACACGTGCATTAGCATTTAATGCTCCGTTTAGGTGGTTAAGTTGCGACGTTAAATTAACTACATAGTCATTAACCGTAAAAGGAGCCATGGCTGCTTTAGGTGCATTTGTAGGCACACTTGGTTCCGGTGGTGGCACCAAGTTACAAGCAGCTAAATTTAAAAATAATAAAGGCAGTAAAAGGCGCATAATTGCCATCCTCTTCAAAACATACTGAGGATAAAGCAATTTGTATGCCGACTTAGCTATTGTGCGGCAAAGGGCTGATCTACGTAATAACTAACTAAACAATTTATATTTTGGCTCTTTAATTTTTGACAGTCACCCATAGCGTTTTTTTTGTCTATGTATGCGCCTAGCTTTAAGCGGTTATACATAACTCCTTTTACATTTATTGTTTCAACATTCATCACAAAATTATCGCCTAGTAAGCTAGGAAGCTTTTTTTGAAGTTGCCTAAAAGCTAAAGAGAGTTGTTCTTTTTGCGTTATTGAAAGCACTTGTAAAGCAAACTTGGGATTAACTGGTTTTGTTACTTGTAAATTGGAGCGATTAATTGTGTTGCTATTAACTATTTCTGCTTTTATTACTGGTGCGTTTTTCTGCTCATTTTCTTTTGCAATTGTATTGAGTTGCAATATTAGTAAGCTTAAGTCTTCTTCAATAAGTAATAAACGCGCAAGTTCTGGCTTCATATTTTGCCACTGCTGGGAGCTTATTTTTAAAGTTTCAAGTTCTTGCTTTGTTATTTTTACGTAGCTTTTTTCGTCAGTTACGTTGGTCTGAGTAGCACTACCATCAATTGCTTTATTATTCGCACAACCATAACTTAGCAACATTGCACTGATTAAAAATATACATTGAACTCTTTTCATACTAATTCCTTTAATGAAGTATTTTATGCGTTTCAACAACACACTTTAATCCTTGCGCTTTTACTGAGTCGCATACAGAGATAAGCGCTGGCGAACTGTTTGTTGCGTACGCTAAGGCTAAAATAAATTTATTTTTAGCTTTATCATGTATATAAAAAGCTTCTTGCAGCTCTATTCGTGGTGCTATTAAACGGTAATAAATTTTTAAGATATTTAACGAACTAAAACTTCCGGCATTGGCAATGCTTCCAGTTGTTGCACTGAGCGCCTTTAACGTTAAATCAACGCCCATTACTACATCTCCTTGAGGCGATAAATTAACTGTTATATTTTGAGTGTTTTTTAGCTGCTTGCGTTGTTTATATTCATCATCAATTACTGCTTTATACTGCCCAGGTTTAAGGTCTGTAAATAAGTAATAGCCATCATATGCTGCTTGAGTTTGTGCAACTTGAGCCCCTTTTTCATTCAACAGCGCTATAGTTGCAAAGGGTTGGATCTGTGTTGTTTCACCTTTTTGTTGATAAACAACTCCCTCCACTTCACTGGCATTATTTAATGCGAAGTCCATATACTCAACTAAACCAGCCCTTGGTGTAATAGAAAAGCCCTCGTTAGCTGGTATTAAAAACGGATCTTCAAAACTATTTCTATCAAGTATTATATCTGTTGTACGATTTGCTGGCATTGAAGTTAATAGCGCAACGCCGTGTTCGTCTGTAATTGCTTGACGATAATTGTGAACGCCTTTTACTTTTACGCCACCAACACCGTGCTCATCATCATCCATAATACCGTTATTATTTTGATCTAAAAATACGCGTAACATTAAGCTACCCGTATTAGTTAAGGTGCGCTTAGAGACAAAATATGTATTGTGTTCAACATCAAAACCTAAGCTAAAGCGACTATAAATACCGAGCCGCCAATCATCGTTACTGTTGTAGTTTAAGTTACTCGTTAAACTAAACTTATCGCTTTGCCAATTGAGCCCTAATTCTGCCGATTGAATATTATTATGAAGTGAATCAGTTAAAGTAAGTTCCGCTTGTAAATCTCGGCCTAAGTTGCGGCTAAATTCAGCCTCGTAACTAACAAGCTCACTTACTGGGGATATACTATAATCTATACCAAATCTTGTGTAGGTTCTCCCAAAGCGCTTTTGAAAACGTGTTGCTCCAAAAGTACTCTCAGAGCTATCGTCTTGTTGCCACAGCAATTGGTTACTTAGTGCAAATCCTGAGTATGAGTAGTTGAACTGGTTGCGTACTTGTTTAAAACGCCCTCTAGTATCACTATCGTCATATAGGACGTTATTTTGATAAGAAAGGCGTCCATAAGTATTATTCATTAGCCCACCAGCTAAATTTATTTGGTAGCTGTTAAAATCTTGCTGCTGTTCGTCGGTACGATTTGTAGCGCTAAAAAGTAGTGATTGTTCGGCAATTTGAGTTCGGGCTGTAAATTCAAATTCTTGTTCATTGTTATTATTTTTTTCAACATTCGCATTTAATAATAATCGGTCAAATAAGCTTATGTTGGTACCAAATGCATACTTAAGTAGATCGTCGTCTGTGTTTTTTTGACCTGATGTAGCAGTGTATACAGATACATTATCTGTAAGCCCTTGCTCATATCTACCCGCAACTTGCCAACCCTGCCCCTGCGAACTTGAAACATTGTTATTTAATAATTGCTTGCCTTGTTCAGTAACCGACAATTCATAGTTACCTTGTCCCTGCTTAAGTTGATTTCCGTCCACAAAGTAATAATCACTTTTGCGCTCAACTTGACCTTGAGGCCCATAAAAAATAAGCTCAAAATTATTAGCTCCAAATAATAGGTCTATATTATCAAAAATATAACGTCCATCTGCGAGGCTAAGCTGCTGGTCTATTAATATTTCATTACGATACAGTTCTACATCCCAACCTGGCTGTATAGCACCGCTTAAGTTAACTTGATTATTGACTATTTTTCTATTGGTAACATTATTAGAAACTTTAACACCTCGGGCATACTGACTACTGTAACTATTACCAACTTGCGTGGCGATGACATCACCAAAAGATATTTCAGTAGGCATTAAGCTGTTTTTTATTTCTTTGTCTAAGTTTTGCTTTGTAAACGTTAACCTAGAGTTGGTAAGTAAGTCAGTACTTCGTCCAGACAAAAAATACTCTGCAGATAAATACGCAAAGTCTTGAATGCCTAAAAGTGAATAGTTCGTAGAATGTCTATCATCGGTCGCGGTAAAATTTAGTTGTAAGTCGGCAACCGGAGAAGATAGCGCTTTATATGGGCTAGCTTTCCATGGCAGCGTTGGTGGCGAACTTTTATTAGGTGATTTAAGATTGCGCGACTGCCTATATCTTTGTTGTTCAACTGGTAAGGGGCTCTTTGAGCTTATAAGTAATTCTAAATCTGGATAATCAATATTAAACTCTAGATTTAAAGCATTATGTAAACTTTGAATATCTACATAAATATCATCTTCAATGGTAATTTGATTTTTTGCTAATAAGTAGCTCTGTGTAGGACTAGTAAATACTGCGGGTGTCACCGCTGCATTTAGAGAAAGAGGTTGTTGATTTGCTCCAACACCTTGAGCAATTCGATTGCTAGCATCAACATTCATTGCAAACTGTAAAATATCAAATAAGTCGCTTAAACTAACTTGTACACTTTGCTCGCTTTTAATTGCTGCAACTTCACCTAAGTAGTATGAGTTTAAATAAAGCGAAAGTATTAATAACTCGCCTGTAGCGATACGCTGTTGCTGATTTTCTTTGCTTTTATAATTAATTGCTTCCACGGGCTTAGTTAGCTTTAATTCAATTGCGCGCAGTGTTGTTAAAGCATCGCCTACGGAAGAATTGGGATTAGCAATTACACTACTACTAAGCAAACTACTTATGCTTAGTAATAGTGTATACAATAAATTATTTAGCCTCATTCACTGTTAAAGCATTAATTGATTGTGAAGTTAAAGGCAGAGTGTATTGTGCAAATGTAAGGTCTTTATATTCTTGACTGCCTTCATATTTAAAAATAACTTTTCCTGCTTTATCTAAATTTTTGTCACTAAATAAACTAAGAGTAACAAATGCATTATCCACTTCTGGATAAATACTTAAATTACCAATTTCTGCAACTTTAACTTGCTCGTTATTACTATTAACAAAGTAGGCACTCAATTTACCGTAGGTACTAAACATACCTTCTCGTTTTATATTCAATAAAAACTGAGGACGTTGATTGCTTTCATTTAGTACTACCTTAGCTTGCTCTATAGTAACTTCTGGCTGTTTCATGTCTTTACGTAACAAAATAGGAATGCTGTAGCTCATAATCATATTAACTTTTATTGAGCTTGTTTTATTAGTATTTTCACCCGGCAATGCTTGAAATAAAAGATGAGAGCGATACTCACCAGAAGCCAGATCTTTAGGTTTACGTATTGCTATTTTTACTGTTTGTTTTTCACCAGGCGCTAAACGCATTTGTTTTGGTGACAAACGTGCCATTGAGCTTAAACTTTCACTTGTAGCCTTCGCCAACTGTATGTAGCCACCGCTAGGTTGCGCTTGTTTCTCACTCCATAAAACACGATATGTTTGATATTCATTACCCGTATTAATTACAGTTACTTTAGCGGTTCGTTGACGTTCATCAAAACTAATACGGGTTGGAGAGATAAGTAAATTTGCGTATGCATTTTTTCCTAAAATACATACACTCAGTGCGAGGAGCACTACAACTTTATAAAGCATGTTTTGTCCTTTAGTAATCAATCGTAATTTCTAATTGGGTGTCGGTAATAAAACGACCATCTAAGTAACTTTGGCTAGTCCCTGTCGTTATTAAACGGCCACCTACTTTGAGTAGAAGCTCTCCAAACTCATCGCTAGCCTGCGTTCTTGGTAAATCCACTAATACAACCGAAAACTTGGCACTATTAGCCCCAAGTACTTCACTTTGTAATGTACTGTCACTCGTTTTGTTAAACGATATTTGAGTAAGAGGAGGTAAATCGGTAAATAAAAGTTCTGCAGGATTACCCTCAGTTAATACGTAAATATTACCAAATTTGGTTATTTCACCTTCATGGCTAATGGTTATAGAACTTAAAGTATTATTTTGAGGGATAACTAAAGTGCCAAAATTAAGCGCCTCTTGCTGTATGCTTGCGCTATAAACTTGCTCGCTAAACGTTAACGAAAGCCAAGCATAAACATACAAAAAGCGCATTACTTGTTTAAACACTAATTAATATGACACTTCAATATTAAAGCTACCCGAATACTCACCATCAGGGTAATCCACACTTGATGCGTTTGAAGAAGTAGAAAGAGTCGCGCCTATATTAAATGATACAGTGCCATCAGCACTAGCTTGTAGGTTAGGAGTACCTTGCGTATAAAGCGCGCCTGCATTTGTTCCGCTTGTTATAAAGTAAGTCCAAGCACCTACAGTAAAATCAGGTTCATTTAACCCTTGGCCAGCTAAAGGTAGTATTAAAGTATTTACTGGGTCTGTAATGGTTAAAATAGAGTTTGGTACGACATCTGACACACTAAAAGCGCCAGCTTCACCATCTTCAATTATTGAGATACTCGCAGCGTTACCAACTGGATTATCTTGTGAAGTAACAGGGCTCGCAGCTGGATCAGGATTAACTGTCAGCGTCGCTTGTTCACTGCCTGTTGGATCTGAAATAGCACGAATAGTACCAAAATTTAAATCGTTATCTTTTGTGAGTACTACAGCATTTTGTACCGTTACTTTCGCTTCAAATGATTCTGTAGCAGCATAAGTGCTAAACGAGCTGACCACGGTGGCTGCAGCTAATGCAGATAAATAAAACTTCATGCTAAATCCTTATAAGAAAATGGGCTTTATCAAATATTTGCCCAACTATAGTTAGTATCGACTACTAGTACAAATACTTTAATACTATATAAGTTTAAAAGGTCTAATTTTTTAATTATATTGGTTTCCCTACAAAAGCAGCAATATTACATGCTTGATCAAGCTGATTAGCTAAATAACAAAACGTACTTACTTGAGCATCGTTTTTAAATGGACCTACACGTAATCCATACAAAGTCATATTATTATTTTTACGTTCAAACATAGTAAAATTAAATTGAGTAAATGCACTAGGGTATAATTGCTTAAGCCTTTCGACTCTTGCTCTAACAAGCTCTGGCTTTAAATACCAGCCGAGCTGTGCTCCAACTTTAGTTTCATCTGTTAAGGTGAGTTCTGAACTTTGTAAGTTTGGTGTTTTTACTTCGGGAGTGTTATTTAGTGCCGTCGGTTCCAAATTCTGTGAAGGCTGATTACCATAGGTGATATCGGTTTTACTTTGCATGAGTAAAGGAGGGTTTTCAGTTAATTCACTTTGAGACGATAACGCCATTATTAATAGCTGTAAATCATCTTCCATAGCAGTTAAACGACCAATGCTTTCTTGCTGTAAGTGCCACTGCGAAACATACTCTTTTACTTGTTTATCAGTTATTAAAGAATGCTGCACGCTCTCTTTATTTACAGCTGCGCTGCTACATCCATATAAATAAAAAGATAAGAATAAAACTGATATTAAATGACAAGACTTAAAATACCGCATTGCAAAAGCACTCAACTAACCAAGATAATAAATCAAAGCAAATTTTGCGCCAATTTATAGCAACTTTTTAATTAAGTAGTCTATTTTGAAGTAAGAAAACCGAGTTAATAACAAAACAAAATTGCATTATTTAATTACTATCACTAATTATTGCTGTATTGATCTAGCTACTGCCTCCGTGCACTCGTATATCAAAATTATTAGCGATAATTGCGTCAGGTTTAATCCCCAAGATTGATTAGGTATTATTACAGATTGATATTACGTAATACGGGCTACAGCCTTACTGGCTTATCGGTGTAGTTACTTACTATGCAATCGAGTTTATACAGCTTGAAGACGTCACAATCTGCTTTTGCATTTTTAAAGTTTTGGTAAGAGCCAAGTTTTAGCCTGTAAAACATTTTGTCGTTTATCTTGGCGGTTTCTACGTTAGTCAATATTTTGTCTCTAAATAACGGTGCTGCTTTAGTATTTAGCTCTTGCCATGCTTTAGCCACACCTTGCTCTGAGTCAACCGAAGCTACCTGCAAAGCAAATACATGTTTTGGTTTATTTAATTTTACAGCTTGTTTTTTATTGCTGTAGTTTTGTTTAACTTGTTGGCGTGATTTAACATTACGTGTGTTTCGAGGTGAACGTACAGACTTGCTGCTATACCCTTGATTAGACTGCGCAATAGCTTTGCTGTTTATAATATCAATATGATTTACGAGGTAAGTTATTTCTTTTTCTAATCTTAAAATTCGCTCTATACCTTCGCGTGCTTGTTGCCACTGCATTGCAGCATCTTTTAGCTGAGCAAGCTCCAAGGCTGTAATTGAGACGTAGTCTGGCGAGTTACTTTGAGGTTGTTCGTCAATGGTTTTTATTTCAGGCGTAACGCTGCATGCTGTGCCAAATAAAAGCATTAGCAAGCTAAGGAAAAACCCAATGTTATTTTTTTTATATATAAACATGTATTTGCTGTCCTGAAAGCAGTGTTTTCACTACATTTCAGTTAAACATTCTCACAAGAAAGCGTTTAACTTTATTTAAGCTGTGAGCTATAAAACTTAGCTCTTCGCATGCTTGTCAGTGTTTTGTAAAACACAACGTTGCATACTCCCACCCTTCCTTGAGAGCATTATTTAATACAAATTCAATGCCAGTTAACACAAACTTTACAACATAAATAACAATATGTCTGTAATGGCCTAAAAATTTTATTTTTAGAGAGGCCCCTTTCTTATTTTATTCTAGGGCCTGTTGACCTTTCAGGATTAAAATTTTTTCAATCTAGGGGCCATTTAATCGCGGCGCGAGGTTTGTAACCTAGTGGGCTCGATAACTGCTCCTGCGTTATTCTACTGACTTACATCCCTGTAAGAATAAGTAAAAACCGAGTAAAGCTTCCGCGTCCTGCTCACGCCCCTTACCTACATCCATGTAGACAACAAAGAGTAAATTGCCCCGAGGCAGAACCCTTCGGGCAGCGCATGTTTGGCATCTATGCTACGTTATCGCCTATTTATGGGGAATAACCACACTACATAGGCTCTGCCTTGCCTAAATACCAAACAGCCTGCTGCAAATTTAACCTCAAAAGATAAACAGGCCCTGATAAAACTCATAAAAAAAGGCGCCGATATAGGCGCCTTTCATGTTTTACGTTAACTGTTAAATCAGTTTTTTAATAAATGATTTTAATTCATCGGCAAATTCATCGCGACGAAGTGCAAATTCAATCGTTGCTTTTAAGTAACCAATTTTACTCCCACAATCGTGGCTACGGCCTTTTATAGCGTATGCATCTACTTTTTCGTGTTCCATTAACATCGCAATTGCGTCAGTTAATTGAATTTCGTCGCCTGCACCTTGCGGAGTTTTCGCAAGTAACGGCCAGATATTTTCGCTTAATACGTATCGACCCACTACAGCTAAGTTTGATGGAGCTTCATCTACTGGCGGCTTTTCTACCATATTAAGAATTGGCGAGCTTTCACCTTGCTTTAAGTCAACATCACCTAAATCAACCACACCAAACTGATTAACTTGTGCCATTGGTACTGGTTCTACCATAATTTGACTGTGCTTGGTTTTCTCAAAATTAGCGATCATTTCTGCTAAGTTATCTTTTTTAAGATCGCTCTCTACATCATCAATAATTACATCTGGTAAAATAACTACAAACGGTTCGTTACCAATAATAGGCGCTGCACAACTAATAGCATGGCCTAAGCCTTTTGCTTCACCTTGGCGTACGTGAATAATGGTTACGTCTTTAGGGCAGATTGCTTGCACTTCGGCAAGTAGTTGCCGCTTAACACGCTTTTCTAAAGTAGCTTCTAGTTCAAAACTTGTATCAAAGTGATTTTCGATTGAATTTTTACTTGAGTGCGTTACTAACACTATTTCTTTAATTCCTGCAGCAACGGCTTCGTTTACTACATATTGAATTAAAGGACGGTCTACCACTGGCAGCATTTCTTTAGGAATTGCTTTAGTGGCTGGTAACATACGAGTACCAAGTCCCGCTACTGGGATCACTGCTTTCATTTTATGTTTTCCTTAATCTTTTATTATACTGAAAATGGATATTGAATCGCTTCATGGCATTGATAGCCTGTTACTTCAAAGTCGTCTCGTGTTACCCACGTTTCTATGTCTTCTAATGATTTAATTTTTGGATTAATTTTTAACTGAGGTGATTCAAATGGCTCTCGCGTTAACTGCACGTCTCGCATCAGTTCAAGTTGGTTTTCGTAAATATGTGCATTAGCAATTTTATGATACGCCTTACCCGCTTTGTGGCCGGTAATTTGAGCCACTAACGCAAGCAACACAAAACACTGAATTTGATTAAAATTGAGGCCAAGTGGCACATCACAGCTTCGCTGGTATGACGTTAAATATAGCGTATCGCCAAGTAGTGAAAAAGTGTGTGTATGCATACACGGGCGCAGGCAACCAAGCTCAAACTCACCTGGATTATAAAACGTGATTATTTCACCACGGTCATCAATGCCATTTTTTAAGTTATTAATAACTTTGGAAAGCTGATCAAGCGTTGAGCCATCTGGTCGTTGCCAACCACGACCTTGTACGCCGTAAACACGCCCCATGTCATCCTCACCTTTACGGTTAGGATTATTAAGCCATGCATTGTTATCGTTTGCGTTAGCATCCCACGTTTTACAGCCAATTTCACGAAATTGCGCAGCGCTGTCGTACCCGCGTAAATAGCCTAGCAATTCAGCAATCGCTGCTTTGTAGTAACTTTTGCGTGTAGTAATCATCGGAAACTGATTATTAGCCACATCGTATTCTAAATCAGCATTGATAACGGTTAAACAACGCGTACCTGTACGTTTATTTTCGACCCACTGCCCTTCGTCAACAATACGCTGACATAATTCTAAATATTGTTTCATGCGTTACTTCTTATTATGCTTTAGCTGTGGTTATTTGTTTAGGTTGTTTATATGCCCAAATTAATAAGCCTAAACCACCCACTATCATAGGAAGTGAAAGTATTTGCCCCATTGATATAAAGTCGGCAAATAAACCTAATTGTGCATCGGGTTGGCGGAAATATTCAATACAGAATCTAAACACGCCATAACCTAATAAAAATACACCGGCTACGCTGCCTGCTGGACGTGGTTTTTTAATAAACCATTGCAGGATTAAAAACAGCACTAAGCCTTCAAAAAATGCTTCGTATAATTGCGATGGGTGACGCGCAAGCGGACCGCCCGTTGGAAATACCATTGCCCATGGCACGTCGGTAACACGCCCCCATAATTCACCGTTTATAAAGTTACCAATACGTCCAGCTAAAAGCCCTACAGGAACCAGTGGTGCAACAAAGTCGCCCACTTGAAGAAGCGACTTTTTACGCGTCCACGAAAAAATTGCGACGGCAGTTATAACGCCAAGTGTTCCACCATGAAACGACATACCGCCTTGGTCTATTCTAAATAAATACAGTGGGTTTTCTATAAAGTAACTAAACTGGTAAAACAATACGTAGCCAATACGCCCGCCTAGTATTACCCCTAACATGCCGTAAAACAGTAAATCGCTTACTTGCTCTTTAGTCCAACCCGAATTTGGCTTTGATGCTTGACGATTTGCAAACCACATCGCAAATGCAAAACCTATTAAATACATCAAGCCATACCAACGTACGCTTAGCGGTCCAACAGAAAAAATAATTGGATCAATTTGAGGAAACTCAAGTGCCATAAAAAATAAACCTTTAGCTAAAAACCATTTTAATTGCGATAACTACAAGCAGCACCGCGAAAACTTTCTTAATTGTATTAACAGGTAAATAGTGAGTTGCTTTGGCGCCAATAGGCGCAACAAACCACGAGGTAATAACAATTCCAAATAATGCAGGTAAATAAACAAACCCAGCAAAACCATGCTCTAAATCGGTAACATGCCAGCCTGCGCTGATGTAACCAATAGAGCCAAATAATGCTATAACAATTCCGCACGCTGCTGCGCAGCCAATTGCTTTTTTTATATCAACCGAAAAATAATTAAGCATAGGTACTATTAAAGCACCACCACCAATACCAATTAAACCTGATAATCCGCCCATTATCGCAGAAAATCCACCTAAAATAGGACCTGCTGGTAACGGTTTATCTGACATCGGTTTATTACGCGCGGATAGCACCATTCTTGCTGCAATAAATACAACACTTATAGCAAACACTGTACGCAATATTTGTTCAGGGATTAAACTTGCTGCAAAGCCACTAATAAGTGCACCTAAAGCCACACCCGACATAACCCATGGGGCAATATCCCAAGGCACGTTATCATTTTTATGATGAGCCAGCGCTGAAGACGTTGAAGTAAATAAAATAGAAGCGAGTGAGGTTGCAATAGCAATTACTAATACATGATCAGCTGACGTTACATTAAATGAGAGTAGCAGAGTGCTTAGAACTGGAACGATAATTAAACCGCCACCAATGCCTAGTAACCCAGCTAAAAACCCAACAATACAGCCTAGTAGTGCGCAGCTTGCGACTAACAAACCTAAGTCATACATAGTAATCTCAAATACCCTTTTAAGGTTTATATATTAAAGGATTATAAAACTAATAGCATCTGTGTATTGCAATTAATTAGGCGTATAAGCTTATTTGGGCGTGTAAAACAAATCACCTAATTTATGCTCTAGCATAAAGCTTCGCGTTAAACGTAGTACTTGTTTGGCTGTGGATTGCGCTAAGCATTCACTTAATAGTTGTTCCATGTCACTAACATTTAAACGCCTAAGTACCCATTTAACTTTATTAAGCGATGATAAATTCATACTAAGGCGCCTGTAACCCATGGCAATAAGCAAAATAGCCCCTTCAGGATCGCCGCCTAGTTCACCACACAAACTAAATGGCAGTTCATATTGCTCACATTCACGCGCTACTTTATTTAGTACCCTGAGTACGCCCGGGTGATAAGGGTTAAAAAGTTCGGCAACTCGTGCATTAGCCCTGTCTACTGCTAATAAATACTGTGTTAAATCGTTACTACCTACTGAGCAAAAATCGACTTTTTTTGACCACTCTGGAAGCATAAATACACTTGAAGGTACCTCTAGCATTATCCCTATGTCGGGTCTTTCAATGGTTTGCTCTGGGTATTTTTCACTTAACTCAAAGTAAGCCTGTTCAAATAACGCAAGTGACTCATCAACTTCTTCAGTGCCGCTGATCATAGGGAGCATTATTTTTAGATTGCCTAAACCAATATTGGCTTTAAGCATCGCTTTTAGTTGATCTAAAAATAACTCTGGGTGATCAAGGCTAATACGAATGCCACGCCAACCTAAAAATGGGTTTTCTTCGGTAATGTTAAAGTAATCGAGTACCTTATCGCCCCCAATATCCAATGTACGCATAACCACAGGATTAGGATGATAGCTAGTTAGTACTTCTCGGTACCAATTTTCTTGCTCTGATTGCGAAGGAAACTGACCCTTTTGCATAAACCACGCTTCGGTACGGTAAAGCCCCACACCGTCACAAATATGCGCGCTACTTTGCTCGGTATTAAGCTCAAGGCCTGCGTTTAATAATAAGCTAACATGCTCACCGTCAAGCGTAATTGATTCAGAGTCTTGCTCTGCTAAAAAGCGGTTATTAAGTAGGTTATCTTGATGCTGTAACTCTGTGTATTCATCCATCAACATTTGCGAAGGCGATATATATAAACGCCCAGCAAATGCATCTAAAATCATCGGTTTGCCATTAAACTGCAGTAGAGGTAAATCTTCTATACCCCAAATGGCAGGGATCCCCATCGCACGCGTTAATATAGAAGCATGGCTATTTGCAGAGCCATTTACGCTTACAACGCCTGTTAAGTGACCTTTTGGCACCTCAGCTAGCATGGCGGGTGTTAAGGTATTAGCAATTAAAATAGTGTTGGCCGGATAATTTTTAACAGCGTGCTCGGTATTTACAAGATGGTGTAATACGCGAAGACCAATGTCTTTAACGTCAACAGCACGCTCTTTTATATAAGGGTCTTGCATGGCATTAAATTGAGATATTAAACGCTCTATTACAATTTTTAGGGCGCTTTTAGCACACCAGCCTTCTTGTAATTGCATTTCAACATTATGCCCTAAACTTTTAGCGTCAAGCAGTTGTTGATACACATCAAATACCGCAAGAGCTTCGTGCGGAATAGAATCGCTTAGCGTCATAGATAGGGTATTAAATTCTTTGCGCGTTGCAGCTACAGCTTGTGTAAACAAACGGCGCTGCTCAGTAACGTCACTGTCTTTTAAAAGCTCAATAGATTTAAAATCGAGCTTTGGTAATACAACAAATGCTTGCCCTATACCTATTCCAGGCGCGCTCGATACGCCTTTTAAAACAGACGTTTGATGAGATGACTCATCTTGGCGGAGTATTTCTTTAATTTCAGCATGCGCTAACTGTGAAGCAAGCTGGGCAGAAAGCGTTATTAAAAACGACTCTTCGTCTTGGCTAAATACACGTGCCATTTTTTGTTGAACAACAATAACACCCAGTACTTTTTTTTGATGAACAACGGGTACAGATAAAAAAGCGTTGTAGCCTTCTTCATTTACTTCGGGAGAGAGCTTAAAGCGAGGATGTGATTTAGCAAATGCAATATTAATAGGTTCTTCGCGTTGCGCTACTAGGCCCACTAAGCCTTCGGTAAACCCAATTCTAAACTTACCCACCGCATCAGGATTTAACCCTTCGGTAGCCATAAGTACAAAATTGTCTTGGCTGTAATCTGCAAAATAAATGGAGCAGCACTGGGTTTTCATGGCATCTTTAACCATTTGCACAAAGCACACTAATGCGCTGTCTAAATTCGCTTGTCGCGATACAGACTCCGCAATAGATCTCAGTGTAGCCAGCATACCCTGCTCCTTTATTGTATCGAGAAATTACTACCTTTTACTTCGCCAATGATCTTTATGTTGTTCTCTCTTATTAAAAGGCATGGCGAAAGGAGCAAACTCTTTCATTACTCGTCGATAAACATCCCGTTTAAACGATACAACCTGTCTTACAGGATACCAATAACTTACCCAGCGCCAATCATCAAACTCTGGATGATGGGTTTTAAGTAAATTTACATCTTCGTCTTTACAGCGTAATTTTAGTAAAAACCATTTTTGTTTTTGCCCAATACACACCGGACTAGAGTCTCGGCGGATTAATCGTTTGGGTAATTTATAGCGTAACCAATGTTTTGAGCTTGCGACTATTTCTACATCTTCTGGTCGCAACCCTACTTCTTCGTGTAATTCACGGTACATGGTTTGTTCTGCAGTTTCGCCATCATCAACACCACCTTGGGGAAATTGCCAAGAGTGTTGACCATAACGTCTGGCCCAAAAAACCTGTCCCTGATTATTGCAAATCACAATTCCGACATTGGCACGAAAACCTTCGGCATCAATCACCTTAGTGCCTCATTTATAAGTCGATTTTTAATGATTGTTCCACATTAGCCGCAATACGGCAAATACTATTATACCCAAGCCAATTAGTGAGCTAAGTTTAAGCTTTTAGTATGTTGATAAATTAATAGAGAATAGGTAAATATTTAGAAAATAACTCAGCAAAGCTATTGCGGTTCTTGTTTTCCTCTAGTTACTCACAGTTTGTGCATAACTTTTGTGAAACACGCTCATTTTGCAAACAAATCCACAATATTAGATCTTAAAACTTAGCTTCTCCACAGATTCTGTGGATAAACATGTTCATATAGTTGTATTTATCCTTACAACTTTTAAATGGCTTAATCAAAACTGAACGTGAACATTTAAAAAAGCCTGCAGAGTCAGTAACTTAAAGTAAAGTAGCTTAATTTCAATATGTGCAAAATTAACACAAACAACAGGCGGGCAAAAAACGTACAACCCTAAAGATATCCACGGCTTAGCCTATTTGCTATCATGACTATGGTATTTATACAACCGAAATTAAGAATATGCGACCTACAAAACCACACTCAATAAACGACTTAATGCAGCGCGTTAACAGTATTGCCGGATTAACACTTGGGCAACTTGCAAACCAGTACCATTTTAAAACGCCAGATGATTTACTACGTGAAAAAGGTTGGACTGGGCAACTCATTGAATACGTACTAGGCGCTACTGCAGGCTCAAAACCCCTCCCCGATTTTGAAGATTTAGGAATTGAGCTAAAAACACTGCCTATTTCTTATAAAGGTAGGCCACTGGAAACTACGTTTGTATCGGTTACACCTTTAATGAACGTGACGGGAATGACGTGGCATACCAGCTCTGTGCGTAAAAAACTAAATCATGTTTTATGGCTGCCAATTTTAAGCGAACGTGATATTGCGCCGTTTGACAGAACCATCGGCAGCGGCTTTTTCTGGCAGCCCTCACCTGAACAAGACGCTTTGTTACAACGCGACTGGGAAGAGCAAATGGAGCTAATTGCGCTAGGTAGAGTCGACGAAATATCAGGCCATTTAGGCGATGCTATGCAAATACGCCCCAAAGCTGCTCATAGTAAAATAGTCACTGATGCTATTGGCCCAAATGGGCAAATAATTAAAACCCTACCCCGTGGTTTTTATTTAAAAACCAGTTTTACAGGTGATATTTTAAAGCAGCAGTTTCAGCTATGAGTGCGTAAGAAGTTAAAGCATGAATAAAGCGTTATACTTTTGTGTTCCACTCTTTAGTGCTGCGGACATCAACAAGCTTAAAGCCTACAATTTATTTTCATCTCTTTGGAAAAAGTATCAGGCATAAAAAATCCCCGCATAGGCGAGGATTTTATCATCTAAAGTTAAAAGTTAGATTCTATATAAAATAGAATTACTGACCTTTAACTTCTTTAAGACCGTTGTACGGTGCTTTATCACCTAATTGCTCTTCAATACGTAGCAATTGGTTGTATTTTGCAACACGGTCAGAACGGCTCAATGAACCTGTTTTGATTTGACCTGCAGCCGTACCCACTGCTAAATCAGCAATTGTTGAATCTTCAGTTTCACCAGAACGGTGAGAAATAACAACAGTAAAACCAGCATCTTTAGCCATTTTGATTGCAGCTAAAGTTTCAGTTAAAGAACCGATTTGGTTAAACTTAATTAAGATTGAGTTAGCAATACCGTTGTCGATACCACGTTTTAAAATCTTAGTATTTGTTACAAATAAATCATCACCTACTAATTGGATTTTATCACCCATTAGTTTAGTTTGATGTGCAAAGCCATCCCAATCAGACTCATCAAGACCATCTTCGATAGAAACGATTGGGTACTGATTAGTAAGATCTTGTAAGAAGAAGTTAAATTCTTCAGAAGTGAATTTTTTACCTTCACCTTTAAGATCGTAGATGTTTGCTTCTTTATCGTAAAACTCAGATGCAGCACAATCCATCGCTAAAGTAATATCTTTACCTAGCTCGTAACCTGCGTTTGCAACAGCTACTTTGATTGCAGCAAGAGCCGCTTCGTTAGATGCAAGGTTAGGTGCAAAACCACCTTCATCGCCAACCGCTGTTGAGTGACCATCAGCTTTAAGCACTTTAGCAAGGCTGTGGAATACTTCAGCGCCCATACGTAGGCCTTCGCGGAAGTTTTTAGCGCCAACAGGTTGGATCATGAATTCTTGAATATCTACAGAGTTATCTGCGTGCTCACCACCATTGATGATGTTCATCATTGGAAGTGGCATAGAGTAAACACCTGGTGTGCCATTTAAGTCAGCAATATGTTCATAAAGCTCAACTTTTTTAGACTGTGCAGCTGCTTTCGCAGTTGCTAGTGATACCGCTAAGATTGCGTTTGCACCTAATTTTTCTTTATTTTCGGTACCGTCTAAATCTAGCATCACTTTATCAACAGCGTTTTGATCTAATGCATTTTGACCTGCTAAAGCATCAGCAATTTCTTTATTAATATAACCAACTGCTTTTAATACGCCTTTACCTAAGTAACGTGATTTATCACCGTCGCGTAACTCTAATGCTTCACGAGTACCAGTAGATGCGCCTGAAGGTGCTGCTGCACGACCCCAAGAACCATCTGCTAAATGTACGTCTGCTTCAACAGTTGGGTTACCACGCGAGTCCATAATTTCGCGACCGATTACTTTTACGATTTCTGACATCTTGATTCCTCTATATTCCCAAAATGGTGAGTTCAGCTAACTTTACTACGTTTTATATAGCTTAGTCAGCCCTTAAAACAAAAAAGCCGTGCAATATGCACGGCTTTTAAAATTACGAATTCGCTTTTTGGTGGATGTGTGCAGCTGCTACAAACCCTTCAAATAACGGATGACCATCACGTGGCGTTGACGTGAATTCCGGATGGAACTGCGCGGCAATAAACCATGGGTGATCTTTATTTTCGATAATTTCTACCAGTTTTTTATCTTCTGATAAACCAGTAAAGCTTAAGCCTGCTTTTTCAAGTATTTCTACAAAGTTATTATTTACTTCGTAGCGATGACGATGACGTTCAACAATTTCGTCGCTGCCATATACTCCATGTACTTTAGAACCAGGCGTTAAATGACATTTTTGTGCGCCTAAACGCATAGTGCCACCTAAATCAGATTTTTCGCTACGTGTTTCAACATTACCTTCAGCATCTAGCCATTCAGTAATTAAGCCAACTACCGGTGCTTCTGAATTTGCATTAAATTCTGTAGAGTTTGCATCCGTTAAACCTGCAACATTACGTGCATATTCAATTAATGCTACTTGCATTCCTAAACAAATACCTAAGTATGGTACTTTATTTTCACGTGCATATTTAGCTGCTAAAATTTTACCTTCAACACCACGTCCGCCAAATCCACCCGGCACTAAAATAGCATCTAAGTGTGAGAGTAATTCAACACCTTTGCTTTCTAAGTCTTGTGAATCTACGTATTCAATGTTGATTGTTAGGCGGTTTTTAAGACCTGCATGCTTTAATGCTTCGTTAACCGATTTGTACGCATCTGGTAATTCAATATATTTACCAACCATACCAATGGTCACTTCACCCGTTGGGTTAGACTCTTGATAAAGTACTTGTTCCCACTCAGCTAAATCAGCTTCTGGTGGATCTAAGTGAAAACGACGACATACAAAGTTATCTAATTCTTGTGTTTTTAATAACGCAGGAATTTTGTAAATGCTGTCTACATCGGGTAGTGAAATAACCGCTTTTTCTTCTACGTTTGTGAATAATGAGATTTTTGCACGCTCATTATTAGGTAGTTTACGGTCTGAACGACAAATAAGGATATCTGGTTGAATACCTACTGAGCGTAACTCTTTAACAGAGTGCTGAGTTGGTTTTGTTTTAACTTCACCGGCAGGGCCTAAAAATGGCACTAGCGTTAAGTGAATAAATAACGCGCGTTCGCGACCAATTTCAGTTCCCATCTGACGAATTGCTTCAATAAACGGTTGTGATTCAATATCACCTACAGTGCCGCCAATTTCTACAATAGCAATATCATAACCTTCAGCACCGTCGTATACACGTTGCTTAATATCGTTAGTGATATGTGGAATAACCTGAATAGTAGCACCTAGGTATTCACCACGGCGCTCACGACGTAATACGTCTTCATATACACGGCCTTGTGTGAAGTTATTACGACTAGTCATTTTGGTACGGATAAAACGCTCGTAGTGACCTAAATCAAGGTCAGTTTCTGCGCCGTCTTCTGTAACGTAAACTTCACCGTGTTGAATTGGGCTCATTGTGCCTGGGTCAACGTTGATGTAAGGATCCAGCTTTAAAATGGTAACATTTAAACCACGGGCTTCTAAAATAGCGGCCAGTGAAGCTGCGGCAATACCTTTACCCAACGAAGAAACAACTCCGCCAGTAACGAAGATAAATTTTGTACTCATGCGAACCCTAGAATATCAGGAATTAAAAGGAATATAACACCCAAAGAAGAGCCTAAGGGTATATCATCAAGACGGGGCGAAATTGTACCAAAACACTGCTTATCAATCCAGCTAAAATTAGCTAATACGCGCACAAAAAATGTGCACTATTTAACATTAAGCCTATTTTACTTTTTTAATCGCATCCCACGCACTATCCATCTCTTCAAAGGTTGCTGTATCTAAGCTTTTACCTTGCGCATGCAAATAAGCGTTTACCTTTTCAAAACGCGCTGAAAACTTATCGTTAGCGCTACGAAGCAGTTGTTCGGGATCTCGTTTAACATGGCGTACAACATTAACAGTGGCAAAAAGTAAGTCGCCGAGTTCTTCCGCTGTATGATCAGATAGCGGGTCTTGCTCAATCGCTTCTTTTACTTCAAGCACTTCTTCACTCACTTTATCTAGTGCACCATGATACGTTGGCCAATCAAAGCCAAGGGAAGCCACGCGTTGTTGAATTTTTTTGGCTTTGCTTAAGCTTGGCATATTGCCAGGGATATCTTGCCAAAAAGAAGGGGATTCGATTTGCGCTTTAGCACTTCGCTCCTGTGCTTTGATTGCTTGCCACTGCTGCGATAATTGATCGTCTGTTAACTCTTTTTTTTCACCAAACACATGCGGATGACGACGGGTAAGCTTATCGTTTAATTGCTCTACTAGATCATTAAAATCAAATAGATTTTGCTCTTGTGCAAGCTGCGCATAAAAAACTATTTGAAATAACAAATCACCCAATTCACCTTTAAGCTCATCTAAGTTGCCTGATTCAATACAGTCAGCAACTTCGTACGCTTCTTCAAGTGTATGCGGCACAATAGATTTAAAATCTTGCTTGAGATCCCACGGACAACCGCCCTTGGGATCTCGCAGTGTTTTCATTATGCTAAGAAGTTGTGTAAGCGCTGTATTATCATTCATGATTAATGACCACGCTTGGCATCGTGTACACCTTCAATTTGGTGTAATTTAGAAAGAACACGGTTAGTACCCGATAAGTCATGTACTTCTATTTGCATTGTAAATATAGCTAACTGATTATCTTCAACCGTATTTACGTTCATGTTTAAAACATTTACTTTTTCATTAGCAAGTACTGAGCTTATATCGCGTATCAGCCCTGAACGGTCGGTGGCTTCTATTTTAATACTTAGTGCGTACGAGCCGTTAATATCATCTGACCAGCTTACAGAAATTACACGCTCAGGATGCTGGTTTTTTAAGTTATTAAACGAATCACAGTCTTCTTTATGAACACCTATTCCTCGACCTTGGGTTATATAACCTATTATTTCATCGCCAGGTACTGGGCGACAGCACTTGGCTACATGGCTCATTAAGCTGCCAACGCCATCAACCACAATGCCGTTTTTATCACCAGTTACTTTACTTGGTGCTTTAATGCGAATAACCGGCTCGTCTTCTGTCCGATCACTTACAAAGTTAAGCATTTGATTGAGGCGAACATCGCCCGCACCAATCGCAACCATTAAGTCATCCAGCTCTTTAAAGTTAAAACGCTTAATGGCTGGCTCTAAATCTTTGTATGTTAAATTGAGCTTTTGTAGCTCACTGTCGAGAATTTCTTTCCCCGCACTTAAGTTTTTGTCGCGGTCGAGCTGTTTAAACCAGTGATGAATTTTAGCTCTAGCACGCGATGACTTAATGTATCCTAATGACGGGTTTAACCAATCACGACTTGGATTTGGTTGTTTTTGGGTCAGTATTTCTACCTGATCCCCTGTTGTAAGTTGATGCGTAAACGGCACTATTTTGCCGAATATTTTTGCGCCAATACAACGATGCCCCACATTTGAGTGGATGTAGTAAGCAAAATCAAGCGGTGTAGCGCCAAGTGGTAAATCGATAATATCGCCGCTTGGGGTAAATATGTATACGCGATCTTCTACTACTTGGTTTTTAAGCTCTTCTGCTAAATCGCCGCCATCGACTACTTCTTCTTGCCATTGCAGTAATTTACGCAACCAGCTGATTTTTTGCTCATAACCCGAGCCGCGCCCTGGTAATGCACCTTCTTTGTACATCCAGTGTGCAGCCACCCCTAACTCAGCATCTTGATGCATGTCGCTGGTACGAATTTGTATCTCTACCGTTTTACCTTCAGGTCCAAATACCACGGTATGAATTGACTGATAGCCGTTTTGTTTTGGGGTTGCTACATAGTCGTCAAACTCTTTATTAAGATGACGCCAATTGGTGTGCACAATGCCCAGCGCACCGTAGCAGTCTTGCAATCGTTCAACGACGATACGCATTGCCCGAATATCGAAAAGCTGATCAAACTCGTAGTTTTTTTGCTGCATTTTTTTATAAATGCTGTAAATGTGCTTAGGGCGACCATAAACTTGGGCTTTTATGCCCGCTTCACTTAAACGGCTTTTTACTTGCTCAACCATATCTTCCATGTAGGCTTCGCGTGTAAGGCGTTTGTCGTCAAGTTGTTTGGCTATGCTTTTATAGGTGCCTGGGTGCAAATATCTAAACGATAAATCTTCTAGTTCCCATTTTAATTGCCCTATTCCTAATCTGTTTGCCAATGGTGCAAAAATATCAGCCGTTTCTTTAGCGGCAATGACGCGGTCTTCTTCATCCGCATTTTTTACATTGCGTAAATGACATACCTGCTCTGCAAGCTTAATGACCACGGCGCGCACATCTTCAACCATGGTTAATAACATTTTTCGAATATTATCAACTTGCATAGTGCCTTTACCTTGATGCGATAAAGTACTAATAGTGGCCATTTGTGCAACCCCAGTTAGCAGCATGGCAATGTTATTCCCAAGCTGCTCTTCGATGGTTTCAAGCGATATTAAGTCGTTTAAAAAATACGGGGTTAAATACGCAGTAGCTAACGATTCGGGGTCGAGATTTAGCTCAGCTAAAATTTCAACCATTTCGATTGCAGTAGTTTGCCTGCTTTCACTATCACATTTTACGCAGAGCGCTTGGGCTTTAGTAAGTAGCTCTGTTTTTTCTTCAGACAAGGCAAGAAATGAAAGCCGAGTGCTAAAATCTGTTGTCTCATCTTGTTGATGTGATTGTCGTGTAGCTACCATAATGCGTTCTACCTCCGTTGAAATAACGCCATAGTTTCAATATGCCCTGTATGAGGAAACATATTCATTAGCCCAATTTTATTAAGATCAAAGCCAGCTTGTGAAATAATTGCGCTGTCACGGGCTAAAGTAACAGGGTCACAAGAGACATATAAAATAGTTTTAAACTGCTTTAAAGGTAATTGCTCTAATACAGCCATAGCACCAGTCCTAGAAGGATCGAGTACAAGCACATCTAAGTTTTTACTAAACCATGGGGCGCTTTGTATGCTTTGGGTTAAATCAAAGCAATGAAACTGCGCATTGGTAATAGAGTTAGTTTGCGCATTTTGAGCAGCCATTGCAACCGCTGAAGTCACACCTTCTACGCCAATTAAAGATTTTGCTTGTTTTGCCAGCACTAATGAGAAATTACCAATCCCACAAAATAAATCCAATAAATTTTCATCACCTTTTAAATCAAGCCAATTTGCAGCTTGCTTTAACATAGCTTCGTTAACTTGTGCGTTTACCTGAATAAAATTACCTAAACCAAATTCAAATTTTAGATCAAACTCTTTAAGATAATAAAATGGCATGGCTAAGTGTGAATGCTCGATTACATCGCTCTCGCTTTGCCATACAATTTGATATTGCTGACTTTGTGAGGCTTGTTCCACTATTGCTTTAAATTCATCGTTGATCGCTTTAGTGTGGCGAATAACAACAAAGTTTTGTTTATCACTTTGGCATAACTGTAAATGGCTTATACTGTGCAGTGCTTTGTATTGATTAATTAAATCATCAAAAAGTGTAAAAACATCTGTAAATACTTCATCAAGTACTGCACATTTATTAATACTCACAATATTTTTTGAGCCACTTGCTCTGTAACCCACGCGCATTTTTTTAGCTGCTTTATCAAACATAACGGCTATGCGAGCGCTGCGTCTGTAATGCACAGGTTTACTTAATAATGGGGTTTGCCAGTTTAAGCTGTTTAATTTAGCAAACTTACTAAATAACTGAGTAACTGCAGTTTGTTTTTCTACAACTTGTTGGCTTACTTCTAAATGCTGTAATTGGCAACCACCACACTGATTATAGTGCTCACAAAAAGCATCTACTCTTGATTCACTCGCTTGAATAACTTTAATTACTTTTGCACTGCTGTATTTAGCTTTATCTTCGACGAGTGTTGCTTTGACTGTTTCGTTTGGTAATGCACCGCTTACAAAACATACTTTATTGTTATGTTTAGCAATGCCACGCCCTTGATGATCCATTCCCGTTATAGTTAATTCTAGTGTTTGTTGCTTTAACGGTTTTTTTTTCGCTTTAAAAATTTGCGCCATTAGGCATTACCTTAACTTTATTTATGAAGCACCTATATTTAGATGCTTTAGAATGCGTGTTGAACCGTATATACTCAAGTCATACTAATAACGATAAAACGCTCTCATTATGACCAAATTAGGCTTACGCGATTCTGTTTTAACACTGACCCTGATCCCAACGGTGATCATAGGATTACTACTTGGTGGCTATTTTACAATAAATCGTTACATTGAGCTTGATGAAATTTTATATCAGCAAGGCACTACTATTTCTGAGCCCCTTGCTATTGCACTTGAGCAACCCATGCTCGAAAAAAACAAACAGCTATTGAATCGCCTTATTAGCTACACGCATAACAAGCACTCCCCTACAATTAAGTCGATTGCAATTTTTGATAAAAATAATGCGCTATTAATGACCAGTAATTATCACCGCTCATTTGAAAAGTTAATTAGTCAAAAAACGCTCATAAATTTAAAAACCACCCATGTGCAAAAGTCAGATGAGCTTGTTACATTTTTCACACCCATTATTAACCATACTAGTCACGATTCTAAATGGGACCCGTCGGCTTTTCAGTCATCTCTGGGCACCGTTATTATACAGCTAAACAAAGACCAAGCTGTTATAGGGCAACAACGTGCTTTATTAATTAGCGGTATTGTAATTATTTTATCATTGGTGTTTGCAGCTATTTTAGCTTTAAGGTTAAGCCGAATGTTTATGACGCCGCTTAATAAGTTAGTACTTGCAACCGACAAGTTAGTTGAAGGTAAAAGAAGTACTGGCCTTAACGACAACATGATTGGTGAGTTTGAGTTACTTCGAGAAGGCTTAAACACCATTGCTCACACTATGGTGATGCAAAAAGATGAAATGCAAAAAAATATTGATCAAGCAACAAGCGACTACCGCGAAACACTAGAGCAATACGAAACGTCAAATATAGAGCTCTCGTTTGCAAAAAAAGAAGCGCAAGATGCTAACCGTGTAAAATCAGACTTTTTAGCTAAAATGAGTCACGAGCTTCGTACTCCGTTAAACGGTGTTATTGGATTTACACGCCAGCTTTATAAAACACCGCTGAATAAACATCAAAAAGATTACCTCGACACTATTATGCTCTCAGCAAATAGTTTAATGACTATTATTAGCGATATTTTAGACTTCTCCAAACTAGAAGCGGGGGCAATGGAGCTCGAGTCGATTCAGTTTCAACTTCGTGATGCTGTAAATGAAGTAATGACACTACTCGCTCCTAGCGCACACGATAAGCAATTAGAGCTATCCATTTACATTAACCAACAAGTACCGGATGACTTAACAGGCGATCCCACTCGCTTTAAACAAGTCTTAATAAACCTATTAAGTAATGCGATTAAATTTACCGAAAAAGGCTCTATTAAGGTCGACATAAGCCATCGGTTACTCGACGACGAACGCACTTCTTTACTTGTGTCAGTAACAGATACTGGCGTGGGTATACCTATGGATAAGCAAGACTCTTTATTCACTCCATTTGGACAAGCAGACTCAAGCATTACACGTAAGTTTGGTGGTACAGGCCTTGGTCTTATTATTACCAAGCATATTGTTGAAGCAATGAGTGGTCGTATAACGTTAAATTCTGCGCCTGGTAACGGTACCTGCTTTACATTCAATAGTGTGTTTAGTTTGCCAAATCACGTATTTACAAATGACTTACCGACTAAATCGCTCATTGGTAAGCGTATCTTATATTTAGAGCCACATGAGCATACGCACCATGCCGTACTTTCGTTATTAACCCAGTGGGAATCAAACGTTACGGCATGCTTTAACGAAACTAGCTTTTTAGACGCTATAAAAAATACTGAACATAAGTATGACGTTTGCTTAATTGGCCATATGGCATCAGTTGATGATATGCAGCAACTAAAAAGCTATGTAAAAGCCGTGCGTGAATCTACTGATTACTTATATTTAATGCTTAATACTGTATCGCACAATATGCGAGAAGCCTTTATAGGCAGCGGAGCTGATGCATGTTTAAGTAAGCCACTTAATCACCGTAAGTTATGTGAAGTACTTGCAGCACCTTACAGACTTGACCACCCGACTCATAATATTGAACAAAACGATCAAGCTCTACTGCCGTTAAAAGTATTGGTTGTTGATGATAACGATGCTAATTTAAAACTTCTCCATACTTTATTAAGTGAACAGATTGAAGTAATAGAAACGGCTCATAATGGTTCACAGGCATACAGTTTAAGTAAAAGTCATAAATACGACATAATTTTTATGGATATACAAATGCCAATTATGGACGGTATAACCGCATGTAAGCTTATACAAGAATCATCACTTAATGAAGATACACCCATTATCGCTGTAACGGCACACGCCCTTCAAAGTGAAAAAGAGCAACTGTTAAAAGATGGCTTTAAAGGCTATTTAACTAAGCCTATTGATGAAGATATGCTTAAACAAATTATTAGCGACCATAGTCCACAGACTCCTGTTAATCGTGACAAAGCTAAAACAGATACACCCCAAAGTCCTGCACCATTTCAAAGTAGTCGAATTGATTGGGCACAAGCCCTGCAGCGTGCTGGCGGAAAGAGCGAGTTAGCGCTAGAGATGCTTAACATGCTACTTTTAAGTGTCCCTGAGACCCTTACATTACTCGCTAAAGCAATAGAGAGTAACGATTGCCAGCAAGTGTTAAGTATTGTTCATAAATTTCATGGTGCATGTTGCTACACTGGTGTACCAAAACTTAAGTCACTCGCAGAAACAATTGAAACATCGCTTAAAAACAATTGCTTGTTAGAAAATATTGAACCTGAATTATTTGAGTTACAGGACGAACTTGAAAACCTACTTGCAGATGCAAGTGTGACCGAACTGCAAAGATAAGCTTTGAATTTTAGATACAAAAAAACGCGGTATTTACCGCGTTTTTTTATTAAGCTTTTTAAATACTTATATTTGCTTATCTTACATTCTTGCTTCAATCATTAATCGTTTCATGTCACGTACGGCTTTATCAAGCCCATCTATAGCTGCACGAGCAATAATAGCGTGACCAATATTTAGCTCATAAATCTCAGGCATTGCAGCGATTGGTTTCACGTTATGATAATGAAGACCATGGCCAGCGTTAACAATCAAACCTAAGCTTGCTGCGTATTTAACACCTTCACGAATGTGCTCTAACTCTTTGTGTAAATCAGTATCATTTGTTGCATCAGCGTACGCGCCTGTGTGTATTTCTACATAAGGAGCACCACATTCTTTGGCTGCATCTAACTGTGCTTTATCTGCATCAATAAATAGCGATACTTTAATACCCGCTTCGGTAAGCGTTTTTGTTGCTGCTTTAATTTTATCTATATTACCGGCTACGTCTAAGCCACCTTCGGTTGTTAATTCTTCGCGCTTTTCAGGTACTAAACACACGTACTCAGGTTTTACTTCAAGCGCGATTTTTATCATTTCATCGGTAACAGCGGTTTCAAGATTCATACGAGTTTGAATGGTTTTAGCCATTACATAAACGTCGCGATCTTGAATATGGCGTCTGTCTTCACGCAAGTGAATCGTAATACCGTCTGCGCCTGCATGCTCTGCTACACTGGCTGCATGAGCGGGATCTGGATAGCTTGTTCCACGCGCTTGGCGAAGTGTTGCAATATGATCTACGTTTACACCCAAAAGAATATCTTTCATTTTCTTACCTGTAAAATTACGTTTATTGAGAGGCCATAAATAGCTCGCGGCTTTTTAATGGTTTACTACCTAATAAGGGTTTTAATAAATAGCGACTTAATTGCTTTGCCATATATAGCACATCACTTTGGCTAAAGTCATGATTTGCTATGGCGTTGAGTTGTTTGCCACTAAATCCAGAACGCGTATCTTCTTGTACTAAAAAACCAAGTTCGGGGAAATAACTATACGTCTTCTTTTCATCTATTGGTTCACCACTGGCGTCAAAACTAAAATCCACGCCATAACCGAGTAATTCCAATAGTTGAAACTCGTATGAGCGAAGCACTTCTTGTAAATTGGCCCCGCTGTTTAGGTTTGATAGATGAGTTTTATATAGCTCAAATATTTGTTCAATTGGCTCGTTAACAGGAACGATACGATTAGTAAGCTCATTTAAATAAAAACCACAATAAAGCTCATCGCCCTTTAAAAAGTGCGAGTTCCCATGCAGTTCAAACTTATTGATATATTTTAAATCGTACTTGCCACTGTAATTAACAAGCAGTGCCTGAAACGGCTGAAGTTGTGCTTTATGTTTAGTGGCCTGGCGACCACTAATTCGGGCCAGCATTCTTAGCTGACCAACGCCTTCTACAAGCATATCTAACATTACTTGGGAGTCACTATAAGGACGCCGATGTAATAAATACGCGGTGTAGAAGTCGCTATCCATTCACTAAGCTACTGCTTGGTCTAGTCTTCACTGTAACCTAAGCTTCTTAGTGCACGTTCATCGTCAGCCCAACCCGACTTAACTTTAACCCAAAGCTCTAAGAATACTTTGTTATCAAGCATTTCTTCTATGTCTTTACGGGCTTCACGGCCAATGGTTTTTAGCTTTTCGCCTTTATTACCAATAACCATGCGTTTTTGTGTTTCGCGCTCAACAAGAATCAACCCGTTGATATGCCAAATACCGTTGTCTTGCCATTTAAACTGCTCAATTTCAACAGTTACAGAATACGGCAATTCTTCGCCCATAAAACGCATTAGTTTTTCACGAATTACTTCAGCTGCCATAAAGCGCATTGAACGGTCAGTTACATAATCTTCCGGAAAGTAAAATTCGCAAGGAGGTAAGCGTTTAGTTACTTCTGCTTTGATTAAATCAACATTTTTACCTTGCGTTGCCGATACTGGCATAATTCCAACAAAATCAAACTTGTCACTTAACCACTTCATATGAGGCAACACAAGGTCACGGTCTTTAACTTGGTCTATTTTATTAATAACCAATAATACCGGCTTACCACTTTGCGATACTTTATTAAGTACCATGTCGTCATCGGCATTCCAATGAGTGCCCTCAACTACAAAAATAATAAGCTCAACATCACCAATAGAGCTAGACGCGGCACGGTTCATTAAACGGTTAATCGCACGTTTTTCTTCAACGTGTAGACCTGGTGTATCTATGTATACCGCTTGGTGTTTACCTTCGGTATGAATACCCATAATACGATGACGCGTGGTTTGTGGTTTACGTGAGGTAATACTCACTTTTTGCTCAATAATTTCATTAAGCAAAGTCGACTTACCTACGTTTGGGCGCCCTACAATAGCAACCATTCCACAAAACGTATCTACATCACCTTCATGAGGCTGTATTAGGGTATCAAGGTTCATTTTTAAGTATCTTCAATGCTTTTTCAGCAGCTTTTTGTTCGGCTTTACGGCGCGAGCTACCTACAGAAATTATGCTATCCATTCCATCAACAATACATTCGACCGTGAATGTTTGATTGTGTGCTTGGCCTTTGGTATCAACCACAGTGTAACCCGGTAAAGATAATTTACGGGCTTGTAAATACTCTTGCAGCAGGGTCTTCGGATCTTTTTGGTTAAGCCCTGGTGAAATAGCATCTAATCGTGATTCGTACCATGACAATATAAGATCGCCACAGCTATCAATACCTGAATCTAAAAATGCAGCGCCAATAATAGCTTCTACTGCATCAGCAAGCGTTGACTCGCGACGGAATCCGCCACTTTTAAGCTCGCCCGGCCCTAAGCGTAAATAATCGCCTAGGCCAAATTCAAGACCAAACTCGGCAAGTGTTTGACCACGCACAAGCGTTGAGCGCATGCGGCTTAAATCGCCTTCACGCGCTTTAGGGAATTTGGCATAAAGTGCATTGGCAATCACAAAGCTTAAAATAGAGTCGCCTAAAAATTCTAGTCGCTCATTATGCTGGCCTTTGTGGCTGCGGTGCGTCATTGCTTGCTCAAGTAAACCTTGATCGGCAAATTCATAGCCAATTTTTTTATATAATTCTGTTACATTTTTTTTCATCGTTACTGAATATTACCTAGGCGCTCAAAGCGAACACCAGTTGGAACCCATCCTGGTAAAATATCATCAGGGCCATTCTCAAATTCAAAACTCATCCATATAAAGACAGCTTTACCCACCAAGTTTTCTTTTGGTACAAAGCCCCAAAAGCGACCATCTTGGCTGTTGTCGCGGTTATCACCCATCATAAAATAATGATCAGCAGGAACAGTCCATTCATCAGAAGGCGTGCCCGGTTGCTGGTAGTAACGCCCTTTTCTCTCAGGCGCTTGTGGGTTGATTAATATATCATGCGTAACTGTTGTTAAATTTTCATTTACACGAGCTAGAGGCATTGGGCCTTGTTTAAATTCGTTATCATTAATTAGTTTAAAATCAATTTTATTGAATTCATTACATAAAAGCTCACCCTGCTGGGTTTCGCCTTCTTTACAATTTGGCTGAATATATAAACGTTTATCGCGATAAACAATTTTATCGCCAGGTAAACCAATTGTACGTTTAATATAGTCAACATTTTCGTCTAAAGGGTATTTAAAAACAACAATATCACCACGCTCAGGCTGCCCAATATCAACTAATTGAGTACGCCAAACAGGGTCTTTTATTCCATATGAATACTTTTGTACTAAAATAAAATCACCTACTAATAATGTAGGCATCATTGAACCGGATGGAATTTGAAACGGTTCAAAGATAAATGATCTAAAAATAGTAATTGCTGCAATCATCGGGAAAATCGACTTTGCTGTTTCTGTTAGTACTGGTTCTGGTGCAATTAATGCCGCAGTTTCTTCATCTAACGGAGCTCCAGCAGACGTTTGCGCTATCGCTAAGCGCTCCTGCCTTTTTGGGGCGTACATTAAGTGATCTATTAACCATATTAAGCCTGAGCCTAAAGTTAATAACACCAATAAAACTGAAAAATAACCAGCCATTTATAATCCTTTGTTTTTATTTGCCAACTTTTAAAATAGCTAAAAACGCTTCTTGAGGCACTTCAACATTACCTACTTGCTTCATACGTTTTTTACCATCTTTTTGCTTTTTAAGTAGCTTTTTCTTACGGCTCACATCACCACCGTAACACTTAGCAATTACGTTTTTACGTAATTGTTTTACCGTGGTACGGGCAATAACATGTTGTCCGATAGCAGCTTGAATCGCTATATCAAACATTTGACGTGGGATAAGCTCTTTTAACGCATCAGCTAACTGGCGACCACGAGACTGTGCACCATCTCTGTGAACAATTATCGCAAGTGCGTCAACGCGCTCACCATTGATTAAAATATCAACACGCACCATATCTGATGTTTGAAAGTGTTTAAAGTTATAATCAAGCGACGCAAAACCACGGCTAGTAGATTTTAATTTATCAAAGAAATCCATCACCACTTCAGCCATAGGTAGCTCGTAAGTTACAGCTACTTGCTTTCCGTGATAAGTCATTTTTGTTTGGCTACCACGTTTTTCAATACACAAAGTAATAACGTTACCTAGGTATTCTTGTGGTACCAAAATATTAGCTTCAACAATCGGCTCACGAATCTCTACAATATCGTTTACTGCAGGCAAATCAGATGGATTATCAATCTGAAATGTACCTTCTTTAGTAACTATCTCATAGATTACCGTAGGTGCTGTTGTAATTAAATCAATATCGTATTCACGCTCTAAACGCTCTTGAATGATTTCCATGTGTAGCATACCTAAGAAGCCACAGCGGAAACCAAAGCCTAGTGCAGTTGAATTCTCTGGTTCAAAGAATAACGACGCATCGTTTAAGCTTAATTTATTAAGTGCATCACGGAACGATTCATACTCATCTGATGCAATTGGGAACATACCCGCATAAACCTGAGGCTTAATTTTTTGAAAGCCAGGTAAGCGAAGTGGAGCTGCATTTTTTTGATGAGTAATAGTGTCACCTACTGGCGCACCATGTATCTCTTTAATACCAGCAATAACAAACCCTACTTCACCTGTTCTTAAAATACCGGTGTTGGTTTGCTTAGGTGTAAACACACCTACTTGGTCGGCAGTATGTATATGCTCGTTCGACATTATTTTTATTTTGTCGCCAGTGCGTAATTCACCGTGCTTAATACGCACTAGTGATACAACGCCTTGGTATGGGTCAAACCAAGAATCGATAATAAGTGCTTGTAAAGGTGCATCTTTGTCGCCTACTGGCGGCGGTACATCTTTAACAATCATTTCAAGAACTTCGGCAATACCTACACCTGTTTTAGCGCTACATTGCACTGCATCAAGGGCATCAATACCAATAATCTCTTCAATTTCTTCTGCAACACGTAAAGGATCCGCTTGCGGTAAATCGATTTTATTAAGTACTGGAATTACTTCTAATTCCATTTCAATAGCGGTGTAACAGTTAGCTAGTGTTTGTGCTTCAACGCCTTGGCCTGCATCAACAACAAGCAACGCGCCTTCACAAGCAGCTAAAGATCGTGAAACTTCATACGTAAAATCAACGTGTCCTGGAGTATCAATGAAATTAAGTTGGTAGGTTTCGCCGTCGTTCGCTTTGTAATTCAACGTTACACTTTGCGCTTTAATGGTAATACCACGTTCGCGCTCAATATCCATTGAATCCAAAACTTGTTTTTGCATTTCACGGTCGGTTAAACCGCCACAAACTTGGATCAAACGATCTGAAAGGGTCGATTTACCATGGTCAATATGGGCGATGATCGAAAAATTACGGATATGCTTCATAAACTGGATTCTATACTTCTATTTTAATGGACTAAATATGAATACCTAAGTGACTTGAAAATACTTGCTTTAGGATGCCATAAGCTAAATTTGTATATAACAAACTGTACTTACGCTTTTTAAGATGGGTTACAACCATTTTATGTATTGAATAACAATAAGTTATATTTACTTAACTTAAATAATTCAGCCAGATAAAATAATTTAAAAAACCACGATTCCCTGTATTTCCAAGTTACTTTGGTATAAAACGGCAATTTTACATTTAATTGGCGTCAATCACCATCTATTTGAGTTAAAGGGATACTAATTGGGTGAATTTTTATAACTTTTATATCGTGCTTTAGAGATTTCACGCGAGTTTTAGCTATAAAAAAGCCAGTAACACCACCTATAGCAGCAGCTAAAATCTGCCAGCCTTCGGAAGTCATAAACAATTGCGCCGCAACAAATGCAAAAACAAGACTCAAAAGGAGCGGTAGCATGTAAACCGCAAAAGCATGCTTAACAACATGACTATCATCTAGTGACAAAGTGACCTTTTGCCCTATTTCTACTGAGGATTCAAATTTATAAGGAAAGGTTTTTTTTGCAGTGCCAAATAATTTACTAAACACTTGTGAGCCGCAACGACCATTGCAGCCTTCACAAGCTTGTTTTTGCTGTGCTTCTAAATGAGCAATGTGGCCATCGAGGGCCACAACAGTGAGGGTTTGTTCAATCATCACAATCCTTACGGAATCGTCTATAGTGCGCGAGTAACTGACTCTGCAATCGCTTTTGCGGTCATACTCGGTACATTACCAACAACCGATACATCAAAATTACCGCCATTATGCACATATACTGTCGTTGCACCAGAAGTGAGTGCTCCACTTAAACGCTTACCTGGTAATGGGCGCTGAATAAATACAGAAACCTCAACAAAACCATCAGAGAACAAGTAATAATCAGTTAATTCGTTATTTAAATCGAGCTTATGTCTGTCTGATTTTAGCAACTCAAAGCCATCTGGTAACCAGCTGATTTTCCAGTTTGTGGCAGTACTATCTTCATTTATAAGTGCATCGTTTGGCAAAGGCGTTGGAAAGTTTCGATTGAGCACTTCAACTAGCATACCGGCTGGCTGCTCTGTCACACTAATGTGTGTAAGCTGTAACTGCTCCAAGGCTTCACCTTCATGGTTAACGTACGCGGCTTTTAGTAACAACGACGATTCCATATCCAGCCAAATCCAATAATTATATTTATACTCGTCTTTAGATTCAATGCGAACAAGTTGCGCTGCGCGCCCTGCAATACGCCCTTTTCCGCCTAGTACAAAATCATAGTGCGCACTTAAGCGATCTATATCTTTAAAAAGTACTTCAGGGATTGGACCTGCTATTGAATCTGTTTTTAGAGAATATGGTTCAGACTGAGGTTCAAAATAAGTTACTTGATTATCGATACGGACCATTTCAAGCCCAGCACCGTTAAGTAAACTTAAATGCTCAAGTTCGGTGTCACCTTGTAAAGCATGCACCCATCGGTAGGGTTCCATTGTTTTACCTTTGACAACCACAAACGAGGCGTCAAAATTACGGGTGTGAACGGCATTAGCCATTTTGAGTAATAAATCTTTGGCAGGATTTGTGTCGTTGGCAAATGCATTAAAGCTTACTACCAACGACAGAACAAAAGTGATTACTTTCATTTAATTAGTTTTTTTCCTCAGACGCTTTGGTATTAGTTTGCGCTGTTTCTAAAGAATTCGCAACTCGTGCTTGGCGTTGATGCTCAAGAACTAACGCACCAATACGCTGTTGCTGCAGTTCACGTAAACCTTGCTCAGCATTTTCAAGCGCAGGCTCAGATGAGTAACTTACTGGCGAGGCCATACCTGCTAGCGGTGTGGTTTGCAGTAATGGAATTTCACTTTGCTGCTCATTGTTACTTTGAGGAAGCGTATTAACGCCCACAATAGCAAACATCGCTACACTTGCAGCAATAGCTAATTGAGCAACTGGTTTGCGCCAATTAAAAGCGACTACTTTATTATCTTGTACTGTTTCAGTGATTGCTTGAGACAGTGTTTTTGACTGACTAAAGTCAGCATAAACAGGCTCGCTTTCTAGTGCTAATGCAACGCGATCGCTAATATCAATATGTATGTCGTTATTATTTTTTTGAGCACGCATCGCATCACCAATTAACGCATAACGGCCAAACGTAGTTACATCTTGCTCTGCAATTTTTGCATCATTTAGATGTTGCTCGCCATCAAGTAATGCCGATAACGCTTCGTTATCTAACTTGTTAAGGTGTGCTTTTGTCATACTAAGACTCGCCTATTAATGGGTTTAATTTGTTATCTATTGCTTCACGGGCACGAAATATACGCGAACGCACAGTCCCGACTGGGCAATCCATTACCACTGCTATTTCCTCATAGCTCATCCCTTCTATTTCTCTAAGGGTGATTGCGGTTTTAAGATCTTCAGGCAAACTATCAATCGTATTAAAAATAACAGCGCGTACTTCTTCGCTTAAAAGTAGGTTTTCAGGAGATGCATTCGATCGCATTGAATCTGCACAATCATAAAATTCGGCATCTTCAGCGTCTATATCATTTGCTGGCGGCTTACGCCCCTGGGCTACTAAGTAATTTTTAGCACAATTAACGGCAATACGGTATAACCACGTGTAAAAGGCGCTGTCACCTCTAAAGTTAGGAAGTGCACGGTAAGCTTTAATAAAAGCTTCTTGTGCTACATCAGCAATATCGCCTTGGTTAGATACATAACGTGAGATCAAACCTGCAATTTTGTTTTGATACTTCTTTACTAATAGGTTGAAGGCGTTTTTATCTCCTTGCTGGACCCTTTTTACTAGCACTAAATCTAATTCCTGCTCGCTCATTCGAGCCGGTACTCCTATGTCTGATTTTTGCTTGTTATTCATATTGTCGTCATTGTTCACAAATACTCTGACCTCTTTATGAATAAAAAGTTCTGCTTAATATTATTTTTTTATAAAATAGATGATAATAACGGCGCTAAGCCTTTAAAATCACTACGTAGTAGTATGACAAATATGATACAACTACAGATATTAAAAACAAATATTGCTCTATATGAGCATTGTAACCGCAAAGTACCTCTGACATGAACCAAAATAAACATCACATTGCAGATGTCGCTATTATAGGTAGCGGCGCAGCAGGCTTATCACTTGCATTATCTCTAGCTAATTATTGTAACGTTACCGTGATCAGTAAAGGAGCGCTTACCGAAGGTTCTACTTTGTATGCCCAAGGCGGTATAGCTGCTGTATTTGATAAACAAAACGACAGCATAGAATCTCATGTTGAAGATACACTCGATGCAGGCGGCGGTTTATGCGATAGAGACGCTGTTCATTATACCGCCAGCAATGCCCACGATTGCCTACAGTGGTTAATCGACCAAGGCGTACCCTTTGATATGGAGTTTGATAGCAAAGGAAAAGAGCGTTTTCACTTAACACGTGAAGGTGGTCACAGCCATCGTCGTATATTGCATGCAGCCGATGCAACAGGCAAAGCGGTGCAAACAACACTTATCAGCCAAGTTAAAATTCATAAAAATATAACGCTTTTAGAGCAATACAACGCCATTGATTTAATCACAGATAAAAGCGCCGGAAAAACAGGCTCACACATTGAAGGCATGTATGTGTGGAACAAAAAAGCTAAAAAGGTAGAAACCATCTCAGCTAAATTTGTTGCTCTTGCAACCGGTGGTGCAAGTAAAGTGTATTTATATACATCCAATCCAGACGTATCAAGTGGTGATGGTATTGCAATGGCTTGGCGTGCAGGTTGTAAAGTTGCCAACATGGAATTTAATCAATTTCATCCAACAAGTCTTTATCATCCAGAGCTACAAAACTTTTTAATTACCGAAGCCATGCGCGGTGAAGGGGCTTATTTAAAGCGCCCTGATGGAACTCGGTTTATGAAAGACTTTGATAGCCGTGAAGAGCTTGCTCCACGCGATATAGTGGCACGCGCAATCGATTTTGAAATGAAGCGCTTAGGCGCCAATTGTGTTTATTTAGATATTAGCCACAAAGATAAAGACTTTATTATTGAGCACTTTCCTACTATTTACGCAAAATGCTTAAGTGTAGGCCTCGATATAACGAAAGAAGCAATCCCAGTTGTGCCTGCTGCGCATTACACCTGTGGTGGTGTAATGACTGACTTTAACGGCAAAACAGATCTCGATAACTTATATGCTGTAGGTGAAGTTGCTTACACAGGCTTACATGGTGCAAACCGTATGGCAAGTAATTCACTATTAGAGTGCATTGTATTTGCCCACGCTGCAGCTAAAGATATTTTAAGTAAAATTGAACATGCACCAGAGCCGATAGCGCTTCCTCATTGGGATGAGAGCCGTGTTAGTAACTCAGATGAAGAAATTGTTATTACCCATAACTGGCATGAACTACGTTTATTTATGTGGGATTATGTAGGTATTGTACGCTCTACTAAACGCTTAGAACGAGCACTGCATAGAGTTGAGTTGCTACAGCAAGAAATACACGATTACTATGCAAACTTTAGAGTAAGTAACAACTTACTTGAGCTTCGTAATTTAGTGCAAGTATCAGAGCTAATTATTAGAAGTGCTATGGAGCGAAAAGAAAGCAGAGGCTTGCATTACACTATTGATTACCCTGAACAAAGTGAAAACCCAACGCCGACTATTTTGACTCCAAAACGCAATTAATTGCGCCGACAGTGGCACGTTTTAGACGCGCATAACTTTGCTCATTAACGCCATTGGCTGAAATTATAAGCCAATGGTTGTTACTAAAACCTTTAATATGAAGCCATATATTATTACCATAAAATCGGCTTTTGTTACTTATTTCACCCTGAATTTTTAAGCTCTCGCCCTCAAATCTAAATAACTTTGGTTCTAATATTATAATTCCCTCATTTGGGTGAATTGCTAATACTTTGCGCCACATTATCAAGCCAGCTAGTGCATTTATTATTAAACAAAAAAGCATAGCTAATAGTGAATCTAAAAATAAACATAATATAAAACTGAGCATACAAAAAAAGACCACAATTGGTTTGTGGTCAGCTTTATTATTTGTAACCGTAAACCTATACACGAACTCGGTCTAAGATCAGCGAAACCATACCGTTTAACTGCTCGTCTTTACATTCTTCATGACCCATAAACCATGCAAATAAGTCAGGGTCTTCTTCTGTTAGCAAACGCTGAAAGATAGCCTGTTGCTCTGCGCTCAAAGAGTCGTATGCTTCTTCTACAAACGGCATAAACAAAACATCTAGCTCTAACATGCCACGACGACAAGCCCAACGAATACGTGCTTTACTATGAATTTCAACCATTTTAAACCTCATACTTAATTGACTCGAGTTTAACAAACACAAGCCTATTTAGCAGCTATTAATCTCTCATTAAATAATAAACCCGCACCAATAAGCGCTTGTCTGTACCATACGTAACAACTGCGTTATTATGTCACTTCATTTATATTGCAAAGAAGGTTTTTATGTCGAGCGTTTATGCATGTCCGTTATCTCATCAACTTATTAGCCTCCGCGGTGCTGATAAATTATCTTATCTGCACGGACAAATCACTCAAGATCTAAATAAATTAACCAGCAGTAATTATTTGTGGGCTGGCCATTGCAGCGCCAAAGGTAAACTTTGGGGTGTATTTAAATTATTTTCTTACCAAGATAGTTACTACCTTGCAGGTAGCCAAGCTGAAGTTGAAAAATCATTAGCTGAACTTAAAAAATACGCTGTATTTGCAAAAGTTGATATTACTGAATGCTCAAAACGTTTAATTGGTTTAATTGGTGATGATTTATCTGATGTACTGGCACAACTTGATATTAGCTTTGAAGGCGATGCAAGCGCGTGTGATTTTACTAATGGCAAAGCGCTAAAATTAGCTGATAACCGTGTTTTAATAATGGTTGATAACCAATTTAGCATGCCTGATAACGTATCCACACTTGATAACGAAGCCCCTTGGCAACAAGCAGCGATGCTTGCCGGTGAGCCTCAGCTAAGTGCAGATGCAATTGGCGAGTACGTTCCTCAAATGGTAAACCTACATGCTATTGGCGGTATAAGTTTCAAAAAAGGGTGTTATACAGGTCAAGAAACCGTAGCCCGTATGAAGTACCTTGGTAAAAATAAACGTGCAATGTATATCGTTTCAGGGCAAAGCGAAGGGATTCTTTCAGAGCCTGATTTAGAAACCCAATTAGGCGAAAATTGGCGCCGTGCAGGTAAACTTATTGCACAAAGCTTTGATGAGCAAACAAATAAATTAACAGGCCTCGTTGTGTTGCCAAACGATACTGATGTAACTCAGGTACTTCGTGCAAAACACACACCTCAGGTGGAGCTAAGCATTCTGCCTCTACCCTACTCTCTTGAAGATGAATAAATAGGAATGACTATGATCGTTGCGGCAAACAAAGTGGTAAAAATGCATTATTCAGTAATGGATAATGATGGCAATAGCATTGATAACTCGTTCGGTGGTGAGCCACTACACTTTATCATTGGCACAGGCTATTTAATTTCAGGCCTAGAAAATGCTTTGCTGGGCAAGCAACCAGGCGACACGCTTAGCGTAAAGGTTGAACCTGAAGAAGGTTACGGCGAGCGCCACGAAAACCTAATGCAAGCAGTACCTAAATCAATGTTTGAAGGTATGGAAATTGAAGTTGGCATGCAATTTCGTGCATCAACAGATGATGGTGACCAATCAGTAATGATCATCGATATCCAAGATGAAGAAGTGATTGTAGATGGTAATAACCCACTTGCAGGTATAACACTTAACTTTGATGTAGAAATACTAGAAGTACGTGATGCTACAGAAGATGAATTAACTCACGGCCACGTACATGGCGAAGGTGGGTGTGGCCACGACCACTAATGCACTGCTAAACAGATAAAAAAAGCGCCTTAGGCGCTTTTTTTATATCATATTGTTACGCTTAACCGTTTCAGCTTTTGGCTTACTAGGCAGCGCGATTGATACGTTTTTTTCTTTTAAAGCAGCTAGTAAACCTTTTTGATCGTTTGTACCAACTCTATACAAGGTGCCATCTTTGAGCGTTAACTGTATTGCACTAAAGCCAGATACTGTATATACCCAACCATCATGAGTAATTCGCATACCAATACCGTGCCTGTAAGAGTTTTGAACTGCTTTTGCTTCTGCTACTTCGCTAAGCTCAATACTTTGCCCAGCAACGCCTGGACCAAACGCCCAGCTAATATTTTTATCATCTACTTTTACTGTTAGGCCATGGAACAAAAAGCCCACCAGCACTAAAATCCCAGTAAATATTATTAAAGGTCCATCAGCGCCTAACAAGTTCCACGCAAGCGCCACAAAACCGCCAATCCACGCTAATACAAAAAAGATAAACACCGCATACTGTTTATGCTGATACATAATATTCTCTAAATTAAATAAATACTTAAAAGCTGTATACCAATGTAGCACTCAGCTCTGAGTCAAACTTGAGTTTATCATCTTCGGGTTTTGAATTATAACGATACATGTAGGTAAATTTGAGTGATACCGCGCCAATCACTTGGCTTATCAGTGCTGTTTCCGATTTTAAGCGAGAATTAAGACCTGAAAGCGACTGCTCTATACTCACATCTTGATTAAAACGAGTACGCTTAGAGACCAAACGTTCCCACTGCATTGCAACACGTACTAAATAACCGGTTTTATCAATTTCATCTTCGCTCACATCCGAATCTTCATCGGCGACTGAACGGTATAAACCAGGTCCTATATCAATATCTACTTTGTTTTTAGAGCCTTGATATACACGCGCACCATAGCCTGTCGCCACCGTGCTTTTAAAATCAAGTCCACTAAACTCATCTTCTTCGTAATCACCGTAAATAAAAAATGAGGAGTTTTTAACACCTACTTTATAGTTACCTTGCGCTGATACAAAAATACGATTAGCTGTAACATCAGTGCCACCGCTTTCATCGTTCTCATCACGCTTATAAAGAGAGTCTATTTTAAATTGGTTACGCCACTTTTCAAAATCTTGGTATAAATTACCTTTGAGCTTAAAACTGGTCGAATTGGTGTTACCTTTACTTAGAATAAAACCAAATTCAGTATCACCGTAAAGCATATCACCTTTGTGTAACTCATGAATTTCTTCATCAGAGAGCTTGCCATATTCATGAAAATCTTCAAATGGATCAACAGCCCAACTTGGGCAGCTAATTATTAAAAAAATTAAAAATAAATACTTACACACAACACTCTCTCTGCACACAATTATAAAAATAAGCGGTATTGCTTATTCACTCTCTTTCCATAAAATATGACAAAACGGAGCATCTTTATCACGACTAATCAAAATTTTAGCAAACAAAACATCATCATTTTCAAATTCTAAACCAACTAGCACCTGAATAAAGTGCTCTGGCTCTATCTCAAGGGCAACAAAATCTTGCCACTGATCGTCTGGCTCGTCTTCTTCGATAAAGCCTAGGTCTTCTCTAAACTCATTAAAGTCTTCAACATCTTTATCACTCAAGTTATTTGGCGCTAGCTCTAAAAAAATATCATAAGCTTGGTGAGTAGCTTCTTCTACCGTATATAAACGTGGACCCGACATATGTGCTTAACCTTAAGCTTTTAAGTTGCGCTATATTATCAAATCTCATCATCATTTTGATAAAAAAAAGCATAAAACACAGACTTTTTTGTAACTGAGTCATGCTTTATTCAGCATACAACTCAAACAATAAATAATAATTTAACTAACCCATTGAATATCAAGATTACTTTTTTAATTTAAGCTTAAAATAACAACGTAAAAAATTTTATTATCTCAAGTGCTAATTGTTTAGCTTTTTCTCATCTAAATCTAACCCTTTAAGACTACAGCTTTAGCAATAAATTCCATTTATTTAAAAAATACCGTCACTTTACTTAATTCTTATAACAACATAAGCTCAACTAACAGGTCAGAGGAGTGTGTAATGATAAAACTAGAAAAACAAAATGGCATTGCAACCGTCACGCTTAGCAGAGCAAAAAAACAAAACGCATTAAGCTTTGAAATGTTTGTAGAGCTAAACAAAGCCATTAAAAACATAAAAAGAGATCGCAGTATTCGTGCTGTAGTAATAAAAGGCGATGGCGAGCATTTTTGTGCAGGCCTTGATATATCAGCCGTAATGGCGGCACCATTGAATATTATAAAATTATTGCTTAAATGGTTACCTGGCAATCAAAACTTAGCGCAAAAAGTAGTATTAGGCTGGCAGTCACTGAGCGTGCCTGTTATTGCACAAATTGATGGCAACTGTTTAGGGGGTGGTTTACAAATAGCGCTGGGTGCCGATTACAGGATTGTTCATATTGATGCCAAGCTTGCCATTATGGAAGCGCGTTGGGGGTTGTGCCCCGATATGGGCGCAAATGTAATGATGAGCGGTTTAGTTAAGCGTGACCAAGCCCTTTGGCTTGCAAGCCACGCAAACCCAATCACAGCACAACAAGCAAATGAGCTAGGTTTAGTTACTCAGCTTACCGATGATACTCAACAAGCCACGCAAAACATGCTCAATACATTACTTGAGCGCTCACCCGATACGCTTGCTGCTATTAAACGTGTTACACAACTTAGCTATAAACCAAACCAACGAAAAATACTCGCTAAAGAAACCTTCAGCCAAATTCGCTTATTGCTAAACCCAAACACTAAAAAAGCAATTGCTAAAGCAAAAGGAAAAGTGGATATAACCTACGCAAATACAAAGCACTGGTAGACTATTGCACAATGCATAAAAGAGTTTGATTTGTTAAAGTTAAGCTCTTATCTTTTCTGTGAGCCACTTTGATGAAATATCTGCTCAGTAGCGCTATTATTTTACTATGTTTAGCCTGCGCTAAACTCATTATGCACTTTATCGGTGGAAGCTTTCCTGCGCCGTTACTCGCTATGGTTATTTTATTAGTTTTACTCTTATCGGGTATTGTAAAAGAGCAACATGTAAAACCATGCGCCTCCCCTATTTTAAATATTATGCCTATCTTTTTCATTCCAGCGGGTGTGGGATTTATTGAGCATCTCGGTCTTATAAAATCGCACTGGGCATTTTTAGCATCAGTTGTGGTGCTTGTCCCTATAACTACCTTATTGCTTGTTAGCAGTGTAATTGCGTACTTTAAGGGAAGAGAAAATAATGACTAATTTTACTTTTCCCGCTATTTCAGAGCTACAGCCTAATTTATGGTGGCTAAGTATTCCTTTTATTATTGTATTATTTTTAGCACTAAGGGCCGTAAACCAAAGTATAAAAAACAGCGTATTTAAATCGCTCACCAACCCCGTATTTTTAAGTATTAGTATTATCGCTTTACTACTCGTTAATCTAAATTTGCCTTATACGCAATTTGTCACGCACAGCAAATTACTAAGCTGGTTATTAGAGCCCGCAATTGTGGCTCTAGCGCTTCCTTTATATCAGCAGTTTACACACGTACGAAAAAATCTATTACTCATAGTCGCAACATGTAGCTTAGGCATTGTTAACGCAACCGTTGTGGCATTTTTGCTAAGCATATTATTTAACGCACCTGCACAGCTAAGTGCATCTGTTGCCGCACTCAGTGTGACGACCCCAATATCTTTAATTGTTACTGACTCGTTAGGAGGGATTAGCTCACTTGCTGCGGCTTTAGTTATTTTTATTGGTTTACTAGGCGCTTTATTTGGTTTTATGCTTTTTAAACTCATTAATATTTTTAATCACGAATCTCAAGGCGTTGCCATGGGCACAGCTTGCCATGCAATTGGGACCGCTGCTGCTATTGCTGAGCATCCAAAAGTAGGCGCTTACTCATCAGTTGCAATGGCACTAAGTGCTTTATTAACAGCGATTATAGTGCCGCTGTTATATCCATTTTTAGTCAACATTTTGCTATAGTTGGAAAAATACAACATAGCCCTAACTTAGAGCGCTTTATGATCAGTTCTGAAATCGAACAGTTTGAAAAATATTACACCATGCTTACTGAGTATATGGTTACCTACAGTATGCAAATTGTTGGCGCTATTTTTATCGTCCTCATTGGTTTGTGGATAGCACAAAAGCTTGCCAAATTTGTAGCCGCGTTAATGACCCGTCATAACGTTGATATTACGCTCACAAACTTTGTCAGTAGCGTGGTAAAAGTACTGCTAATTGTAATGGTTATAATTATTGCACTTGGCAAAATAGGTATTAGCGTTACGCCATTTGTAGCAGCCATTGGTGCTGCATCTTTAGGTGCTGGTTTAGCGCTACAAGGAATGCTTTCTAATTATGGTGCAGGCCTTGCCATTATAGCCACTCGACCTTTTGTTGTTGGTGATACTATTGAGGTTAAAAATGTAAGCGGCCAAGTTAAAACAATTGAGCTTGGCTACACTATTTTAATCAATGAAGAAAAAGTAGAAATCACCATTCCAAATAAGCACATAGTGGGTGAAATACTTCATAACTCATTTAGTTACTCATTGGTCAAAGGTGAAATAGACATAGCCTATAGTGCTTGCTCTGATAACGCGATTAGCCTCATTGAAGACGTACTTAAAGCACATGAATTAGTCGCACAAAATCCGTTATCACAAGTGGGTATTGAACGCTTCGCCGATAGCGGTGTTACAATAAGCTACCGATACTGGGTGCCTACTACTAAAATTATCGAAACCAAACTGGCTATTAACGGTGGTGTTTATAAAGCAATTAATAACGCTGATATTGAAATTCCATTCCCTCAACGCGTCATTACAATTAACAAAGCCGACCTAGAAAGCTAATTTATTTTTATTTTGAGCTTGCATATCTGCAAGCTCATCCTTTACTCCCCCCCTCTCTGCTCAGAATAAACTCAAATAGTTGTGTTATAGATTTATTTGCCATATAAATAGTGTTAATAAATATCAATACGCACTTAATTTTAATAATAAAAAAACAATAATGAGTAATGATGATGCGCAACCCCTTCTACCTAGGCGATTGGCAAGTAACACCTTCAACTAACTCAATTCAACTCACTGGTAAAGCCAAACAGTTAGAGCCCAAAGCGATGGAAGTTTTATTGCATTTGTGTCAACAAAATGGCGACATTGTAAGCAGCGATGAATTGCTCAATAAATGCTGGAAAAATAATGATATTGGCGATAATCCATTACATAAAACTATCACTCAGCTAAGAAAAGCGCTCGGTGATAAAGCCAATGAACCACATTATATTGAAACTATCCGTAAACGTGGCTACCGCATTATTGCAAAATTATCTTTTCCGTTAGCAGATCCTATCCCAAGCACTAAAAGTACATGGCAGGGAGGATCCCCTTTCTTAGGCCTGCGTGCATATAACCCAAATGATACCCACGTTTTTTTTGGCCGTACCCAATCTATAGCTACCCTGCTGGAAAGGATATCTAGCCAGGTAAATTACGGTCGTGCTTTTTGCTTAATACTTGGCCCTAGTGGTACAGGTAAATCCTCGCTTGTTAATGCTGGAATTTTACCAAAACTGCTAGATGAGCGAGGCTATAATAGCATCGAGGTTATTTCCTACACCCAGATCGACTTTGCAGATGTGCATAAAAATAGACTTTTTCTAGACTTAGCTTCTGCATTACTTGATTGGGATATAAACGCCCAGCCTGTGTTTGAAGGATTAAGCGCGCAAACACTTGCAGAGCAACTAGAATTGACAATAGATGGCGTAATTAACGCCATACAAGCTGCACTTAGTAAAGCCTCTACACAACTTAAAACACCACAGTTATTTTTATTTATTGACCGCTTAGAAGTACTGCTTTCTTCTCCTATATTTAGTAGCGAAACACGCAGCCATTTTTTATCGGTGATTGAACGCTTAGCAATCTCTAAAGCTGTGATTGTATTTAGTGCGTGTCGTAACGACTTTTACCCTTTAGTTGTTGAACAACCAAGTCTAATGGCAGGCAAAGCTCATGGCGCCCACTACGATTTAACACCGCCAAACCGCCAAGAGCTCCAACAAATTATTCGCCTGCCAGCGTTAACCGCTAATTTAACGTTCTCAAATGACCCACAAACCCAAACACCACTGGATGAAATATTGTGCGCCGATACAGCCAATAACCCCGATGCATTACCCATGCTGCAATACACATTGCAAGAGCTGTACTTACAGCGCAGTGATAATAACGAGCTACTGCACAGTGTTTACACAAAACTCGGGGGTATTGAGGGCGCCATAGGCAAAAAAGCTGAAGATATATTTATTGACCTTAGTAATGAGCAACAGCAGCAACTAAAAAGCGTATTATCACAACTGATCACTTTAAACCCAGATGGTAAAACCATTACGAGCCGCGCTGCCCGCTGGCAAATATTAACGAACACAAGCCAAAAAGAGCTTGTGCAAGCCATGGTCGATAGCCGTTTATTTGTATCGCATTTACAAAACCAAGAAGCCTGTTTTAGCCTTGCTCACGAGGCATTATTACGTCAATGGCCGCGCGCAAAACAATGGATTAATGACCATAAAGATGCCTTAGCAATAAAAAGTCGTTTACAACACCAAGCGCAAAATTGGATAGATGAAGGTAAAAATAGTGCTTACCTCCTAGCGCCAGGTAAACCGCTACAAGAAGCGCAGCTATTACTAAACGACAAACTGTTTAAATTAGATGATAACGAGCATGCTCTTATCAAAAGCTCTGTAAAAAAAACAAAAACAAAAATAAGAGTAAAACGGGTGACCGTTGCTTTATTGTGCTTACTTACATTTACCGCGTTATTAATGAGCTTTACTAGTTTTAAGGCCCAACAACATGCGCAAAAAAAACAGCTTGAGGCCGAAAGCTTACTAGGGTTTATGGTGGGTGACTTTGCCGATAAATTACGTAGCGTTGAACGCATGGACTTACTTGATGGTATTAGTAATAAAGCACTTGAGTATTTTACTGATCAAACTGACGATTCAAGTTCACTTTTTAGCTTTAGCGATAATAAAGCACAATTTAACAACCGTTTTCAGTACGCACAAACCCTCGAAGCAATGGGTGAAGTAGCTTATTCGCGAGGTAAAACCGATGAAGCCTTTACCGCCTTTGAAAACGCCCGCACCCGCCTTGAGGCATTATTAAAAATACAGCCTAACAACTTAGAGCTACTAACGCTTGCAGGCGCCAATGCCTTTTGGCTTGGTCAATTAGCTTATGATCAAAATGATCATCAAGCTACTGAGCAAATGTTTAAAAAATACCACGCTTACAGTAAAAAAATGTATGCGCTGGCAGCCAATGATTTTAACTCCATTATGGAATTATCGTATTCGTCTAATTCTTTAGGTTCTTTATACATAGAAAAATCCAACTACAGCGCTGCAAAAAAGAACTTTGCAGAGTCACTTTTACTTAAAAATAAAGCGCTTAAACTGAAACCTAATAACAAAGATTTACTTCGAGATAAATCCGATACGATTAGTTGGCTTGCAAAAACAGAAGAGAAGCTAAGTAACTTTAATGAAGCAGTTAATATATTGGAAGGTGCAGTTGGCGTAATCACAAAATTGATTGCTGACTACCCTCGTGATGCAAGCCTTTTTTACACGTCAGCAAACCTATATATGCAACAAAGTTATTTACTGAGCTATTTGAGTGATAAACGGATGGCCCATAAAAAAGCCAGCTTGGCTAATCAAGTTATCAATGAAGCTTTAGTACAAGATCCAAAAAACAATAAATTTCAGCTTATGTATTATCGCTCTTTAGCACATTCACTAATGCTATCTACTGATGAAGCTACTGACTCAACAATTGAAAAAATAATTAATTTTTTAAAATCTCAAAATTTTAAAAATACCAGCACTATTAATACACAAATTACACTGATTCAATATTTTATAAATAGACAATCACCACTCAAAGCGCAGGAGTTATTAACTGAGCTTGAGAATAATGAAAACTACAAACATCAATTAGCCAGCCTAACTAAAACTGGTGATTACTTAGTATATACAAGAATAAACTTAATCAAAGCAAACTTAGCTACAACTAATAAACAGCGAGAGCAATTTTGCTTAAGTGCTATCAAAGCAATTTCTGAAGCTGCAAAAATAAGTCAGAGCGTAAAAATAACATACCCACTAGTACAAGCTTATACCTGTTTAAACAGAGAAGACGAGATATCAGAAATAAAAACAAGCCTAGTTAAATTAGGCATTACGAACTTCCAACTATAATTACTCATAAAGGAAATGATATGAATAACACCCTAGAAAATGTCGACTTTCAAGTAAATATTAAACTTAACAACGGTGAAGCTATTTTTAGCTATACAAAAAATGGCGAACCCGCTACTGGCGGTGGTGTTGTAAGAACTGAAACCGCTGGCAACTACAATTTAGACGATGACACAATTCAAAATGGTTTCGTATTTACTGGCGCTACTATCACCAATATCGACACACAAAAACCATGCGCCCAAGACTTCAGCTATAAAGTAAGTGACAACGGCCACACAATTATCATTACCGACACAGATGAAAATAATGGCTCTGTATGCTTAATCTTTAACGTTGAGTGTAATGGCAATAAATATGAAAGCGCTGATCCCCAAATTAAGAATGAAAAAGAACTCTAATTAGTAATGCTTATTTTTAAATTGCACAGGCATATTAATTGCGGTGCAATTTATTTAAAAACGCCTCTTAAATAAACATAAATAACAACAACTTAAATCAGAAGGTTACCGAAAGGTTTAAAAACGATAAATTGAATAAACTGCTAGACATAAAGTTTCATTAACAATAAAAATGAGCAACACCATGTCTAACAATAATGAAAATAGCAGAGCAAACAACACCGACAGCGCTGTATCTGCATTAATCAGCAGCATTTCTAATACCGTTAACAATGAAAAAATAAGCGCAATTATTAATGTCACTAATGTCATGGCCGATGCTATTTTTATTGTTAATGCAGATGGGGTGTTTGAATCAGTAAATCCCGTAGCAGCACGTTTTTTCAATGTAACGTCTGATTCATTAATAGGTAAAAAATGGCAAGATTGTTTACAAGAACAGTATCGCGATGACTATAAATACATGTTTGAAAGTTGGAAAAACAACTATCAAACACCACTCAATCATGGTCCGAAAGAAGTTAAAATAAGAAAAAACAATGGTAACTGTTTAGATGTTGAGTTATCTATATCATGTTTACCCGAATCGGTAGTCGCAAGTACCCCACTTTTTATTTGTATAATGCATGATATTTCAAAGCACGTTAAAAAGTATAAAGTACTGGAAAACGTAGCCAGACTTGATCATCTCACTGGTATTGCTAATCGTTGTACTTTAGAAAAAACCATCATTAAAAATTGGCAAGAGTGCATAGTTAATAAGCAGCCTCTTAGCTTTATACTTATCGATATTGATTACTTTAAATTATTTAACGATAACTTTGGCCATGTAAAAGGTGATAAGTGCCTTCAAAAAGTCGCTCGTACAATTGAAGAGTGCTTACCATCTAAAGACAGTTTAGTAGCACGCTATGGTGGTGAGGAGTTTGCTGTTGTGCTGCCTCGTTCGCACATTTCAAATGCACAAATGATTGCTAAGCGTATTCAAGAAAAAATACTCAACATTAATTTTAGAGATCTCGGTTTACCAGCGAATGTAAAAATAAGTGTAAGTCAGGGTTTAGCATGTGAATACAATAATCAATACAGAACATCTGAGGCATTAATATGCGCGGCGGATACTGCCTTATACAGAGCGAAGTCGGAAGGTCGTAATAAATTATGCATAAGGTGATGTACTAACTATTTGGTATAGCATTTATCTACTAAAATAAAAAAACCGCAATTGCGGTTTTTTTATGACTTGAGAAGAGCTTAAATATCGATTAACAATCCTTCATCCTTTTTAATCTTTTCGATCACCATATAAGTATGATGAGTACCCACGCCGGGAATATCTACTAAGTCGCCAAGAACTTGTCTATATTCTTCCATATTAGAAACGCGAATTTTTAATAAGTAATCATAACCACCAGCAACCATGTCACATTCGACTACTTGTTCTATCCTTAATATGTGCTCTCTAAATACTTTAAATACAGCTGTATTTGAAGCAACAAGCGATACTTGAACATGCGCTACTAAGCTCTGATTAAGTTTAGCTTCGCTAAGCTTGGCATAATAGCCTTCAATATACCCTTCTTGCTCTAATCGTTTAACACGATCTAGGCACGGGCTGGCACTCAAATTAACCTGTTTTGCGAGGTTAACATTAGAAATTCTGCCGTTCTTTTGAAGAACGTCTAGTATGGCTAAATCAATACGATCTAGCATGCGTAATCTATTTGGAATTGTCATAACAGAATTTTATGCGGATAAGTTAAATTTATACCCTGTAAATTATCGTAAATCGCGAAATTTAACCAGCATATTCTGCTGAATTTTAATTAGAATGCACTCACAATATCACTGGTAATTTATTGGTAATTAATTTTACTTTAATTCTTAACATCCTGAGGGTTGCTTATGTTATTCAACGGCGATTTAACTACTACTTGTCCTATCAGACAAAGAATCCGTGACTTCTACCGCATAGATGAAAATGCAGTTATTGATCATATTTTACCGCTTGCAGAAGTAGGCGTAAAAGCACGAAGTCGTGCCTGGGAAAGAGCCCGCCAGATTGTTTTGAACATTCGTAAAGAGCAAGATGGGCAAGGCGGTGTTGATGCGCTTTTAAATGAATTTTCACTCTCTAGTGAAGAAGGCGTTGTATTAATGTGTTTGGCCGAAGCACTGCTTCGCGTACCAGATAAAGCAACTCAAGATGTACTTATTCGTGACAAGTTAGCCAAAGGTGATTGGAGCTCTCATTTAGGAAGCAGCGATTCTTTATTTGTAAACGCATCTTCTTGGGGATTATTAGTTACCGGTAAAATGGTTAACTACACAGACAAAACTAAAGAACAACAGTTCGGCATGCTTAAAAAGACCATTGGTCGTTTAGGTGAGCCAGTTATTCGTAAGTCTGTAAACTTTGCTATGAAAATTATGGGCAAGCAATTCGTAATGGGTCGTACCATTGACGAAGCAATTGAACGTGCTGCCGAAACAGAGCAAAAAGGCTATGTGTATTCTTACGATATGCTAGGCGAAGGCGCGCGCACAATGAAAGATGCGAAGCGTTACTTTGACAGCTACATGAATGCTATACACTCAATTGGTAAAGCGGCTAATGGTCGTGGTCCAATTAAGAGCCCGGGTATTTCAGTTAAGCTTTCTGCTATTCATCCACGCTATGAGTTCACTCATAAAGACCGTGTGATGGAAGAAATAGTACCAAAGTTAAAAGAACTTGCGCTTGCCGCTAAAAAATACGATATCGGCTTTACCGTTGATGCAGAAGAAGCAGACCGTTTAGATATTTCATTAGATGTAATTGAAGCGGTATTCAGTGATGAAGATCTTGGTGATTGGCAAGGATTTGGCTTAGCGGTTCAAGCCTATCAAAAACGCGCTATTTTTGTAATTGAATGGCTAACAGACCTTGCAACCCGCGTTGGTCGCAAGATGATGGTACGTCTAGTAAAAGGCGCATACTGGGATACTGAAATCAAAACCACACAGCAAGATGGTTTAGATCATTACCCAGTATTTACCCGTAAAGCAACAACAGACGTTTCTTACAAAGCGTGTGCTATTAAAATGCTTGAAGCGCGCGATGTGCTTTATCCGCAATTTGCTACACATAACGCTTACACTGCCGCAACTATTTTAGAAGTAGCAAAAGGCGACAATACTGGTTTTGAATTTCAACGTTTGCACGGTATGGGTGAGTCATTATTCGACCAAATCGTTAACGAAGAAAAAATTCAGTGCCGCGTGTATGCCCCAGTTGGTCAACACGAAGACCTCCTTGCGTACCTTGTTCGTCGTTTGTTAGAAAATGGTGCTAACTCATCATTTGTGAACGCCATTGTAGATACAACAAAACCTGTTGAATCACTACTACCAGACCCTGTAGAAACATTGCAAGGCTTGCGTAATAAGTACAATACGCAAATCAAAATGCCAATTGATTTATACGGTGAAGAACGTGCTAACTCTAAAGGCATGGATTTAACCGACATTAACGTTATCACTCCTTTCAAAGAGAATCTTGAAACATGGTTTAACGAGCACTTAATTGAGCAAAGCCAAGTACCTGAAGGCTCACTTGCAGTTAAAAACCCAGCAAATCACAAAGAAATCATCGGCCACGTTAAATTGCAAACTGGCGAAGAGATGAAAGTATTACTGGCTAACGCTGAAGCAGCACTTGAATCATGGTCACAAACACCAGTAAGAGAACGTGCTAACTTACTGCGTCGCGTTGCTGACATATTAGAGCGTCATCACGACGAACTTGTTGCTATCTGTATTAAAGAAGCAGGTAAAGTAGCGCAAGATGGTATTGATGAAGTACGTGAAGCGGTTGATTTTTGCCGTTACTACGCGGCGCGCGCTGAGGAGCTATCGCAAGATGAGCGTTTTGAAGCCCGTGGCGTTATTTTATGTATTAGCCCGTGGAACTTCCCGCTTGCAATATTCTTAGGCCAAGTTGCCGCTGCGATTGTTACAGGTAACACTGTAATTGCAAAGCCTGCTGAGCAAACAAGTTTAATAGCCCTTCGTGCTATTGAACTAATGCTGTCTGTTGGTTTACCTGAGCATGTTGTTCAACCGGTTATTGCTCGTGGTTCTGAAGTAGGCAAAACAATTGTTCCTGATGAGCGCATTCAAGCGGTTATGTTTACAGGCTCTACTGAAACAGGCACATTAATTTCTCAAACACTTGCTGCACGTAACGATATTCAAGTACCGTTAATTGCAGAAACAGGTGGCCAAAACTGTATGATTGTCGACTCAACGGCGCTTCCTGAGCAAGTAGTTGACGATGTTATCAGTTCTGGTTTTCAAAGTGCTGGGCAACGTTGTTCTGCTCTTCGTGTGTTATTCATTCAAGATGACGTAGCAGATGGCATTATCGAAATGCTTAAAGGTGCCCTAGCTGAGCTACACATTGGCGACCCATCGTTACTATCAACTGATGTTGGTCCGGTAATTGATGAAAAAGCACTTAAAAACTTAAACGAGCACGTTGAGTACTTAAAAGGTAATTCTATACTTCATTACGAGTGTAAAATTCCGGATAACACGCAAAATGGCGCATACTTTTTTGCACCTCGTTTATACGAAATCAAAGATTTATCAGTACTTAAGCGTGAAGTATTTGGCCCATGTGTTCATATTGTTCGCTTTAAATCGAGCGAACTTGATGATGTAATGGATCAAATTAACAACACAGGTTATGGCTTAACAATGGGTGTACATTCACGTATTGAAGAGCGCTGTGAGTACCTTGCTAAAATGTCACGTGCGGGTAATGTTTACATTAACCGAAACATGATTGGTGCTATTGTTGGTGTGCAACCATTTGGTGGCCGTGGTTTATCAGGTACTGGCCCTAAAGCCGGTGGCCCTAACTACCTTCAACGTTTAGTAAAAGAAAAGGCATCACCAGATAACGTGCAAATGACAAACCTGACGCCAGATGAGCTTGATTTACACCACTACAGCGGTGCAGATGAGCAAGTTAAAAAGCTAATGGCTAACTCAATGCGCGATGAAAAAATCTGGCGTGCAACACCACTAAACGACCGAGTTTCGGCTGTACGTCAGTTGCTTGCTAAAATCGCGACGGTAGAAATTATCGACGATTTAGCAGACGATTTAGCATTAACATTATCAGAAGCTCGTGCACAGCTTAACCGCCTTGAAAAGCACATGCGTAAATTTACTACCCTGCCAGGGCCAACGGGTGAGTCTAATACACTTCATCTAGAAGCGCGTGGTTGTGTAGTGTGTTATGCAGATAAGAGCACATCATTTAACTTCTGGGCATTGTCTATCATTACCGCTATTGCCGCAGGTAATACGGTAATTACTGTAGCGTCTGAGCTGTTTTACGATGAAGCTGTTGCCTTTAAAGATAAATTTATCTCTACAGGTGTTGCTGAAGGTGTTTTCCAAGTAGCTAAACCTAATCAGTTACAAGCTATCTTAGCTCACCCTCATTTAGCTGGTGCGGTAGTTGCCGCTCGCTCGTCTCGTTTAGGCTACTTCAGCCAACAGCTTGCACAGCGTAAAGGCGCAATTTTACCGGTAATTAGCTCTGAGTATTACGATACATTAATCAAGCGCTTAATTACTGAAAAAACAATTAGTATTGATACAACAGCATCAGGCGGTAATACCTCGCTAATGACGCTTGTTGAAGATGATGAATAATTAAGCTAATAGTTTTTCACTAAAAAATAAAAAAAGGCACTGTAAAGTGCCTTTTTTATTTGGTCGTTACGTATAAGTTTGTTAGTTTAAAAGTAGATTAACAACTGAAGCCGTGAAATTGAAAACCATTCCTATTACTAAGTTAGTCCCAGGTATGTTTGTGCAAAGCGTTACCAAACAAACTGGCAGCATTAAAATTAAAAACCAAGGCTGGGTTAAAACTCAAGCTGGTATTAATAACCTGATAAAAGCAGGTATTTTAGAAGTAGAAATCGACCCAGATAAAACCCTCATTGATTCAGTCCCTGAAAAAGATCCTATCGCTACACCTACAACAAAAATAAAGCGTGATCCTTGGCAAAAAATAAACAGCGCTGAGCAAGAAATGGGAAAAGCAAAAAAGCTTTATGACGAAGCAAAAACACTGCAAATAAAAGCATTTAAAGATATAAAAGCTGGCCGTGATATAGATATAACCCCGTTTAGAGAACTGGCAAGTGGCTTTATGGATTCTGTTTTTAGAAATCAAGATGCCCTAGCCTGCCTTACCCAAATGCGCCAAAAAGATGCCTACCTACTTGAGCACTCAATTAATGTATCAATATTAATGGGTATTTTTGCAAAACACTTAAATATAGAGAAAGACACTATTGTTGAGCTGACTACCGGCGCACTATTACACGACATTGGTAAAATAAAAATCCCTGATGAAGTGCTAAACAAACCTGGCCGCTTTACAGACGACGAATTTAAAATAATGAAAATGCATTCGCTTTTCAGTAAAGAGATATTAGAAGACTCTGGCTTAACAGGAATCGCGGTAGATATTGCAGGTATGCACCACGAAAGACTCGATGGTAAAGGCTACCCGTTTGGTAAAAAAGGTGACGAGATAAGTCAGTATGTGCGTATGGCGTCAATTGTAGATGTTTATGATGCACTTACCGCAGAACGTGTTTATAAAGCAGGCATGGAGCCAATAAAGGCGTTTAAAATATTAAAAGACGGGTGCCCTGATAGCTTTGATCCTGTGCTGCTTAATAAATTTATTCAATGTATTGGCATCCATCCGGTAGGAACGCTTGTAAGGTTATCGAGTCAAAGAGTGGGTTTGGTCACCGAGAGTAATCCGGGGGCACCACTAAAACCTGTCGTTAAAACATTTTACAGCGCTAAGCATAGCCGCTACACCGAAGTAAAAGATATTGATTTATCTAATAAAAAAACTGTAGACACTCTTGAGTCAGCGATTAAACCTAAAGAATATAACATTGATTTAGAACGCTTTTATAAAAATTCAATATTATCCTAAGCACTATTGAGAGCTCAATATTCTACCGAGCTCTCAACATGATAACTAAGCGCTTACTGCGGCCAGTCTTGCAAAGCTTTTAAGCTAAACTCATAACCATCAAAATCTAGCACACTTTGCTCAGGTGTAATTTCTGTGACTGTTAGAGCTCCTATGCTTTCTCCTTCGTGTAATTCTCGGCCATTTAGCTTGATCCAACGTTTATCAGCACTCGATGAATATATATGCGCTTGATATTTAATACTAGGTAACATTGATTGCAAACCATCAGGTAATAACTCAACAGGCTCAACACGTGATGACGTTTTTGACGCTTGAGTAACTTCATAATCTTGGTTTTTTTCGACATCTTGTATAGCTTGCGCAAATGCATTTTTAAGAGTTGTAGGCACAGCATCAAGCTCAGGGTCACTCGTCTGTTGAGATTGGGTGCTGCCATTAATTGGCTTACCCAATACTTTATATTTACTCATATCAAGTTGAGCCGATGCGGTATTTTGATTTTGCCCAAATACCGCAGTGTTTTGTGCATTATTTGGATTGTAATTACTTTGTGGGTTAAACGCTGGCTGATTATAATTTTGAACAGGCATTACTTGTTGCATGTTTTGCTGATTATAACCTGCTGCGCTCGTGACCTGGCTCGACGGCATAGGAATATACTGACCATTTGGGGTTAATAACATTTGCTGTACACCATTGGGGGTTTGCACATGCACAAGTTGCCCTTCAATCGTTGCAGTATTTGTTGGAGCTACTTTAGCAGGCTCCAACTTAGCTACTTGCTGTTTTTCAGCTTCAGCATCTTCCTCTTTAACGTCTTTGTTAGGCGATGATTTTTCGCTTTCCACCACCCTAATTACAGCGGGTTCCGCTGCGTTTAATAAAGTCGTACTTTGAAACCACTTTCCGGCGGTAAAGCCACCCGCTACCGCAATAAAAGCAGCTAAGCTTGTACCAAATACTAATGCTAATCGTCTATAACGCTTAAGTGCTTGCTGTTGCTTTAACTGCTCAGATTGTAAGTCGTACTGTTCAGCACTCATATCTGATTGCTGCGACTGCTTTAGCGCATCTAATAAATAAGACATAACTTACCTAACTATAAAATAAATGAAAGCCCAATGCCTACGGCAAATAAAGCAGCGAATGCAAGGCTATAGGGTACAAATGACGTTGCTTTGTTAGCTTCGTTAACCGGTGCTACAAAATCCATGGGTAATGACTCATGGGCTGATTTTTTTATTATATCGCTATCAACTATCAACTGCTGCTTTGCAAAAGTCCCAACTAAAGCACGCTCACAGACCAAGTTCATTAATCGTGGCACACCGCCAGTTAATTGATGAACAGCTTGCATGGCATCCATCGAAAAGATTCCTTTATCACACCCTGCAATATGTAACCGATGCTTTATGTAAGCGACTGTTTGGCCTTGCGTAAGTGGTAATAAATGGTAACGAGCCGTTATCCTCTGGGCAAGTTGCCTTAATTCGTTGCGCTTCAAAAGATCTTGCAGCTCAGGTTGACCAACCAATACTATTTGTAATAATTTTTTATGATCGGTTTCTATATTTGTCAGCAAACGTAATTGCTCAAGCACGTTAGGGGCAAGTAATTGTGCTTCGTCAATAATAAGTATAGTGTGCCCGCCCGATTTATTATTAGTCTCTAAATGCTTTTTTATAATATCGGTAAGACTTTTAAGTGTCGCATTATGAACATCGTAACTAATATTGAGCTCATCACAAATACTGGCTAATAACTCCAGCTCTGAAAGCGCTGGGTTATGGATCATCGCTACTTGAGTGTTTTCAGGAAGCTGCTCCAACATACTGCGGGTAATTGTAGTTTTACCTGTACCTACTTCACCTGTTAATAATACAAAACCACCGTCTTCACCTAATCCATAGGTAAGGTGTGCTAAGGCTTCTTTATGTCGTTCACTTAAAAATAAGTAATGAGGGTTGGGCGAAATCGAAAAAGGTTTTTCGTTCAGGCCAAAATAGCTTAAATACACCGTGATGTTCCTTCGTAATTAAATCACGGCCTATAATGGCAAAAAAATGCGCTGAGTGACAACGTTGTAAGCGCTTTATTGTTGAAATAACGTAAATTTATGTAAAACAAAAAAGTGCAGCTGTTTTAAGGCTACACTTTTGTCTGTCTAATCTTAGTATGCATTTTACTCTTCGTAGCGCACTAATCGTAAATACACATTACTGGTTTTAGCATGTAAGCTATTCAACCCACTATCAAATTGATAAACCCACGCTGAGCTCATCGTGCTTACACCCGATGTATTTGACCAATAGTTTTGAAGCTTAGTGCCCAAAAATACGTCTTCATTAATACTCGGCTCTGTGCAACTGTGCTCTAAAATACTCGCCAATTCTTTAATGTTAGGCATTTGCCAATCATCGTAATCTGCGGTTGTATCATTTTTAGCACCGCGTAGTGCCTCTTGCCAAGTAAGAGAAGGTGTTGAACCTTCACAAAGTTGTGTCTCTGTATTATAAGTTTGTCCATAACTACAGCGTTGCCACATAAGGCCTGTTTCACTATCAGACACTGTGCCATCTGTATTTATAGTAAATCTATCTGTCGGTGTTGTGGTATCTGCACCGTCGTAGCACGTTTGCGCCGCTGCAATATTAAAGCTCAAACTTATAGTTGCTAGTGCATAGAGTAATTTAAATTTCATTATTTTCTCCTAACGACTTCTAACTAAACGTACATAAGCAGTATTTTCTTTTGGATAAGCAAGGTCGTTACCATCACTCATATCAATGATATACGCTTGAGATAAACTGGTACCATCAGCTGCTGTTTGTGAGGTCCAGTAACGTAAATGGCTTAATGCACTTTCACTTGGCATATTAGGAAAAAATGCCTCATCAATTAATATACTTTGCCCTTGTTTACCGTAATCAATTAAGCCCAAAAGCTCTGTATAAGTAGGTAATCGCCAGTTTGTACCACCACAAAAATCTAAATCATTAACTTCGTTTATATAACTTTGTACTCCACAACTTGTATTGTCCGGACACGTTGAATTAGCGGTACTGGTATCGGTAAAAGTCGTATTCCCTACATCCCAAAAGTAATGATTTTGACCATCACGTAACGAAGTATTTGGTACCGTTCCAGATGCCACACTTTTCACCTCCCATACAAGCCCAGTAACATTATCGCGTATACAGGTAAAGTCACTACTATCATCACCAACTTCATCAGCAAACTGATTAAGTTTAGTGTAATCAAACGCTAAATTACCTTTGCCAACTTTATCTAAGCGGTTTGCATAGCTATCGCGTCCAAGCTCTGCATCTTGCGCTGGAAAGTCATCACTCTCACAATTAATACGTTGAGTATTGTTATAACACTCACCAACACCACTATCGTTGATGAGTCCAAGTGCTTTGGGTGATACATCAACAAATAAAGAGTCTGTATCGGTGCGTCCTTTTGAGTCGGTTACCGTGACTTCAAAGCTCAATGTAGACTCAGTATCAACATCTGAGGCAAAAAATGTCGTTGTACATTGGTCGCTATTGCTTAATGTTTCGCTATTACCGGTAAGTTGTTGCCATTTACACTTATAGGTATCGGTAACTGTTTCGCTATTTGTTGCATCAAGCGTTACTTGTTCAAACTCTTCAACATTTTGATCTGCGCCTGCATTTGCATCCACTAACTCATTTGTTTTGTTGAGTGTCATTGAATATTGAGTGCTCGCCTCGCCACCTTCATCATCAGTGACAGTTAGCTGCCAAGATAAATTCACGTTACTTTCAAGTAATGGATGAGAAAAACTAAGAGTTGATTCATTAAAACTCTCAATATCTAAATCAGGACCCGATAGCAATTGCCACAAATAACTATCAATTTGGCCATTATCATCAGGATCGCTCGACTCTAGGGCACTCAAAGTCACTGTATCTTTGTATACAGAGGGAAGTGTTTCAGGAGATGTTTGTGTAACAACAGCAAGAGGTAGTTGGTTATTAGAGCTCACTGAAATAGAAATGTCGTCACTAACAGCGCTACTACCTGTACTTTGATAGCTCACTCTTAATATTATTTCACTATCAGTTTTTACGTCAGGTGCAGTAAGTGTTTGCTCAGCGCCTTCAAGGGGGAAACCTTCTATGTTTGGGCCACTAACTTGTTGCCATGAAAACGTACCATCAGCGGGGGAACCTTGTGCTGTGATGGTAAATTCAGATTTTTCGATAATTTGTAAATCGGCTCCAGCATTAACAGACGTTTCAACAACTGTATTATCGCTATCACCGCCACCGCCTCCACACGCACTCAGTAAACTACAAGAAATGAGGGGGATTAAAGCAAACGCTTTCATACGCAGCACCTTATTATGTCAAATAATTACTATAGTGTAATCACTAGCAATAAAGATGCCATTAAAGTACTACATATATGTGTCTTGATGAATACGTACAAACAACTTCGTACCGATTTTACTGTAATCTATTTTGTATTCACGCCCGTCTAGAGCTTGAATAAACAGCAACTGCTTTTCTTCGCCAAATACATCAGCGCTACTTACATAAACCATTTCTAAATAACGCTCTTTTGCATCACGGCGGTTTTTAGGTAATTCTTCTTTAAATGGCTCCAGACCATGTTGCGTTACTTTAATTCGAGGATGAATTTCAGAGTTTACAATCACTAAATCATGCTTTTTATCTTTATGTATTATGGTGTTTCGACCACTTTTTAAAAAGGCTCTCTCTTGACTCATTTTTCTTTCCTACAGTCGTAGCTTAATTACTAAGCTGCGACGCTATAAACTGACTAGGCTCGCGCTTCCACTTATTTAAGTTAGCACTAAATGCCCAAATATCTCTATCTAACACGCTGGCAGGCAATAATAAATCGTAACCTGTTAGCTGCTGAAGGTGCTTAGTTCTATTAGCAAACATGGCTATAAGACCAGTATAGCTTATCCCTTTATGGGATGTGTAATGTGTATCTTCTATTAACCATTCTGATGGGCAATTGCCATTTTTGCAATGTTTTTGAACAACTTGCATAAATAAATTACGCTGCTCTATTAATAATTTCCCTGCAATTCTAGGCGCTATGCTTGATAAAAAGTCGTCTATATCATTTACCTTAACGCCAACCGCATTTAATTCTAAATAGTCAAAGCCATCTTCTACTTTGGGTATTCCACTGTGATGAAAGTTACTATGAGGCATACACCAAGCTCCGTACTTGTGGCAATAAACGAGCTCAGATTCGCTCAATATAAGGCTATGGTATGGTTCTTGAGATTTTAAAAATCCAATAAAAATAGCCACAAGGCACAAGCTCACTAAAAATATTTCAAGTATGCTAATTTCACCCGGCCTCAGTAAATTAAATAACATAATAAAGACTAAGCCTATAGCACCTACAACAATCGCCTCAATTGCGTTTCGCGCGCCCTGTGCCCGAAACTTAATGACATTGTCAGATTTATCCATATCGGTAAAACACCATATAAAAAACAAACATAATAATGCCCCAAATTATGACCTTTCTTGTTGTTATACATAAGTTACAGCTAGTTTTAAATTTCATACATTACCGCTTTTTCCTCAACAAAATAGGAACAATGAATAAATCTTATTTACTTTTACGCTTAACGCACAAATTTATGAGATACATAACCGTCTTTTCACGGTCTTATTTCGTACAATACTTACAATTCATTTTCAGGTATGAAATCAATGTACTCAAGACAATCAGGTAAAGCACTTTTTCCATTTATTATTACGTTACTTCTAATATTTAGCGTTTATTTATATTTACCCGCTAGCCACGGCGAACAAGCCGATTCATCACAAATGTCTACCCAAGTAACGGCTCATACTGTTACTTCTGAGGAAAACGCAGTGATGATAGAGGCCATCGGTAGTGCACGTGCAAACCAAGCTATTTATATAAAAAGTGCGCAAAACGATTATGTCACAGATATATATTTTAAAGATGGCGACTTAGTCAGTAAAGGACAAAAATTAGTACAGTTACAAAGCCAACAAGAGCAACTCGCAGTTAAAGAACTCGGTATTAACTTACGTGAGGAAAAACGCCAGTTAGATCGCCTTACCGAACTTTCACGCTCGCAATCAACGGCAAAGTCATTACTTGAAGAACAATTATCTCGTGTTGATGCCACTGAAGCTCAACTAGAAAGCGCTAAAACAAAGTTAAATGAAATGACTATTACCGCGCCATTTTCAGGCCTGTTAGGTAAGCGTGAAATATCAGTTGGCGCCTACGTAAGCAACGCAACAATAATCACCACACTTGATGATATTAGTATTATTAAAGTTGACTTCAAAGTACCTGAAAAATATTTAGCACAATTAAACATAGGTATGAAAGTACTTACCCAAAACGATGCCTACCCAGGGCAGACATTTAACGGCAAGGTAACGCATATTAGCTCGCGTATTGATTCGGTAACACGCAGTGTTGAAGTAACTGCAAGTTTTGCTAATAAATCAGGATTACTTCGCCCAGGTATGCTATTAAATACAGCACTTGAGCTAAGCAGTAACCAAGCTTTAATGGTGCCAGAAAAAGCGGTTATCCCTTTACAAGACAAACACTTTGTTTTTCAAATTCAAGACGGAGTAGCCAATAAGGTTGAAGTGCATGTTGCTGGCAGAAATAATGGCTGGGTTGCTATCGATGAAGGTTTAAATGATGGCGAGCAAATTGTTACTGAAGGGCTAATAAAAATTCGCTCTGGTAGTAAAGTAAGCGTAAAGGGGTAATACGTGAAAATTACTGATACTAGCGTTAAACGCCCCGTTTTTGCCATAGTAATTAATTTACTACTTCTTACTTTTGGTCTGGTTGCATTTACTATGCTGCCACTTCGTGAGTACCCTGATATTGAAACGCCAATAGTAAATATCAGCACTGAATACACAGGTGCTTCTGCCGAAATTATAGAAACCAAAATAACGCAAATAATAGAAAATCGAATTTCCGGTATTGAAGGTATTAAAAGTATTAACTCTTCGAGCCGTAATGGGCGCTCAAACATTACCATTGAGTTTGATATTAACCGCGACATAGATGCTGCATCTAACGATGTACGTGAACGTGTAGCACGTGCACTTGATAGTTTGCCTGATCAGGTACGCCCACCAGAAGTGTCTAAATCAAACAGTGATGAAAGCCCTATTGCATGGTTTGTATTAAACAGCGAAACAATGGACTCGTTACAGCTCTCTGATTACGCGCAGCGTTTTATTGTTGACCGCTTAGCCGTAGTAGATGGTGTATCTAATGTACGTATTGGTGGTGAGCGCCAATATGCTATGAAAATTTGGCTAAACCGCCAAGCAATGGCTGCACGCGGTATTACCTCAAGCGATATTGAAAATACACTGCGTACAGAAAACGTTGAATTACCTGCCGGCGAAATAGAATCAATAGATCGCGACTTTACCGTGCGTACTGCACGTAGTTATAAAGATCAGCGCGATTTTAAAAACCTTGTTATTAAACGTGGTGAAGAAGGTTATTTAGTGCGTTTAGGTGAAGTTGCCGACGTAAAATTAGAAGCTGCCGATGACGAAAGCTTATTTCGTGGTAACGGGCGCAACATGATTGGCCTAGGAATTGTAAAACAAGCTAAAGCAAACACGCTTACCGTAGTAGACAACGCACGCAGCGAACTTGAAAAAATCAAACGTAACCTACCTGAAGGCACAACAATTCAAGACAGCTACGACTCCTCTGTATTTATTAAAGAATCAATTAGTGAAGTTTACAGCACACTTGCCATCTCTATGGGTTTAGTCGTACTCGTTATATTTTTGTTTTTAGGCAATATACGAGCAACGCTTATTCCTGCGGTTACCGTACCGGTCGCACTTGTTGGTAGCTTTATGTTTTTATTAGCAATGGGTTACTCAATCAACTTACTCACTTTACTTGCCTTAGTACTGGCTATTGGTTTAGTAGTAGATGATGCCATTGTAATGCTTGAAAACATTCACCGTCGTATTGAACTAGGTGAGCCGCCATTACTAGCTGCATATAGAGGTGCGCGTGAAGTTGGTTTTGCCATTGTCGCAACCACGCTTGTACTAATATCGGTGTTTGTGCCATTGGTGTTTATGGATGGCCGTATAGGGGCATTATTTACTGAGTTTGCAATGGCGGTAAGTGCTGCCGTATTTTTCTCAAGTGTTACAGCGCTTACACTTGCACCAGCCTTGTGTTCTAAAGTACTTAAAGTATCAGACAAACCAAATAAATTTAGCCAATGGATGGACCGCCAATTTACTAAAATTGAAGTAAGTTACCGTAATTCGCTCTCCACTAACATAACCCGTAAATGGGGCTTAATGGTGAGCTTATTATTAGCGGGCTTTGTTAGTTACTCGTTGTTTTTACAAGTTCCCTCTGAACTAACGCCAAAAGAAGACCGTGGCACGTTCTTTATTATGATGAGCGGCCCTGAGGGCGCAAGTTATGAAAATAATGCCGCTAATATGGCTAAAATTGAAGAACGCTTAATGCCTTACTCGCAAGCAGGTGAGCTAAGTCGCGTACTTGTTCGAGTACCTGGCTGGGGTGGCAGCGGCGGTGTTGCGATTGTTGGTATGGCCGATTGGGATAAGCGCAAACGCTCAACATGGGAAGTAATGGACGAAATAAGCGGTAAAATGCAAGAAGTTACCGATGTGCGTGCATTTGCCATTATGCGCCGTGGTATTGGCGGTGGTGGTTCATCTCGCCCTATTGAGTTTGTATTGCAAGGTAATGATTACGCTCAACTTGCCGATTGGCGTGACCGTATAATTAAGCGTGCCGAACAAAACCCAGGTTTAGTAAGAATCGATCATGATTATAAAGAAACCTTCCCGCAGTTTTTAGTCAGCATAGATAAAAACAAGGCCGCTGATTTAGGCGTTTCTGTATCTGATGTAGGCCGTACACTTGAAACAATGCTTGGCCAGCGCCGTGTTACAACCTTTATTGACCGTGGTGAAGAATACGATGTAATTTTAAAAGGGACTAAAGAAGACTTTACTAACCCTACTGACATTTCAAATATATATCTTAAATCACGAAGCGGTGAACTAGTCCCACTTGATAGCCTTATCAGCTTAAAAGAAGAAGCAACCGCATCGCGCTTAAACCGATACAACCGTATGCGCGCAATTACATTAAGCGCCAACTTAGCCGACGGTTATACGCTTGAGCAAGCGCTTAACTTTTTAAACGAAGTAGCCGCGCAAGAAAACGATATAGATGGCGCCGTAGATTACAAAGGCGAGTCGCAGCTTTATTACGAAGGCGCATCAGCGATGACCTACGTATTTATACTTGCACTCACCGTTACCTTTTTAGTACTGGCAGCGCAGTTTGAAAGCTTTATGCATCCATTCGTCATTATGCTTACCGTACCACTTGGTTTAATGGGCGCTATGTTCGGACTTTGGGCTACAGGACTTACCTTAAATATTTACAGCCAAATAGGTATTGTCATGCTCATTGGGTTAAGTGCTAAAAACGGTATTTTGATTGTAGAATTTACTAACCAACTGCGCGATAAAGGCGTTGAATTTAGTGAAGCTATTTTGCAAGCAGCAACTCAGCGTTTGCGCCCTATTATTATGACCTCGCTGACTACGGTTATGAGTTCGGTACCTTTAGTACTTGCTTCAGGTCCGGGCGCTGAAAGCCGTATGGTGATAGGTGTAGTCGTGTTTACTGGGGTTATTGTATCGACCCTACTAACTCTTTTTGTTGTACCTGCTGCATATTATGCACTTGCACGTAACACTCAATCACCTGAGTTTTTACAGCAAAAATTAGACAAACAAGCCGCTGAAAAACCTTTCGAAGAGATCTAGCCTCTTAATTGCGCCGTAACCTTGTTGTTGCGGCGCATACAATTTATGCTCGCCTTTAAACCCCATATACATTTTAGGAATACTTATGAGCTCAACAACGCAAGTAGCAACATTTGGTGGCGGCTGTTTTTGGTGTATAGATGCTGCATTTAGACGTGTAAATGGCGTACTAACCGTAAGCTCTGGCTACACCGGCGGTGAAACAAATAACCCAACATATGATTCTGTATGCTCAGGCACAACCGGTCACGCTGAGGTTGTTAAAATTGAATTTGACGCGACTGTAGTTAGCTTTGAAACACTCTTAGCAATGTTTTTCACACTGCATGATGCAACACAATTGAATCGCCAAGGTAACGATATAGGCACACAATATAGAAGTGTGGTTTACTATCACGATGAAGCTCAACTTAAGCAAACCAACGAAATGATAACTCAACTGCAAAGCCATGTCGCTGAGCCAATTGTGACAGAAGTCAGCCCTGCCACTACGTATTATCCAGCAGAGCATTATCATCAAGATTACTATAACGAAAACCCACAGCAGGGTTACTGTAGTATTTTAATAGCACCTAAGTTACACAAGTTTGAAACCGTATTTAAAGAGTTCTTAGCTGACTAGCTAATTTTAGTAGTTAAACTTAGCTACACATTAAAAAGCCCGACATATATCGGGCTTTCTAATATTAATAAATACCGTTAAAACTGGTAGCTTGCGCCTGCAAAAAAGCGACGCTCTGGCGTGTTGTAGTAATACACTTCACCCGTTGTAAAATCAGTGTTTGAATCAACAGCGTTATATTCTTTATCAAATAAGTTTTCTACACGAAGCGAAACTTCAATATGTTCATTTACTTGATAATTACCCGCTAAGTTCCAAAGCGTGTATGATCCTAAACGCGTCACAGCACCTTGTCGGTCGCTACGGTATTGCATGTCTAAGCTTGCGTCAAAAGCACCAAACTGTTTTGCAAGTTCCCAGTTAAAAGTACGTTTAGCAACATTACGTAACTCTGCGCCCGTTTCTTCGTCTTCAGCGCTTAAGTAAGCAAAGTTAAGGTTGCTATCAAAACCAAAAAACTGCTGAGATAAGCTAAATTCAACCCCTTCGTAACGTGCTTCATCGATATTAGCCAATGCAAAGTTTGCATCGTAATCAATCTTATCTTCTATATTGTTTCTAAATATTGCAATATCAACTTGCGCGATATCAAAATCCACACTCAAACCTAACTCACGGTTTACTGATTTTTCAGGTTGTAAATCAGGGTTACCATAAAGTGGATAATATAAATCGTTAAATGTAGGAGCTTTAAAGCCAGTACTTTGGCTTATACGAAATGTTGCATCTTCAGATAAATGATAACCTGCAGCGGCGGTATACGTTGTTTCATCGCCAAATTGCTCGTCATCATCTTGGCGAACAGTTAAATTAGCCAGTACTTTATCTGCATCGTAGTAAGCACCTACAAACACAGCAAGTACATCGCGGCTGTCTTCAACAAATAGTTGCGAACTATGCGACACATCATCGTTGTACCAATTAACACCACCACTAATGTTAAGTTCATTAGATAACAGGTACTGGCCGTTATAATCAATTTGTGTGCGTTTAGTTATAAATGTACTTGTTGTTGGCCCAACTGAAAAATCGACATATGTATTGTCTGAATCATCTGTTGAAAGCGCTAAATCAATACTATGCGTTTGGTTAGTGTAGTTTTTACTCCAACCTGCAGAAAGTTGATAGTTTTTAAAATCATCTCGTTCAATCGTACTGTCTGCTGGGCTAAAGCTACTGTCGTAATCTGCATAACCTTCACTGTATTGGCCTAATAACTTAAAGTCGCCGTAATGTGCATCGGTGTAGTTTACTTTAAACCCAAGGTTTTTATTTTCATAGCCATCTTCATCAGGTGCTACGCCTTGCAGTACATCAAAGTTATCTGTTTTTTCAAAGCCTGCGTTAAATGCTGTTGTTATATCATCTGATTTTACAGAGCCTGCAACTTGATAATTTTGATAAGAGTCAGAACCAAATGTAGCGCTTAGGGATAAGTTATCTGATTCACGCGTAATAATATTAATAACACCAGCGAGTGCATCAGAACCATAAACAGCCGCGCGAGAGCCTTTAATAATTTCTATGCGTTCAATACTATTTAGAGGGACATTATTTAATGCTTTTTGACCTAGTGTTGCTGAGCCTGTACGTACACCGTCAATTAAAATCAACGTATCGCCAGAGCCCGTACCACGCAGTGACACACCTGTATTTTGACCAAAACCACCGTTTGGATTAACCTGAAAACCCACTCGCGTGCTTAAAAGTGTAGGTAAATCGCGTACGTTACTAGCTTCTATTTCAGCACGTTCAATAACATTTATACTCGCTAAAACGTCGTTAATTGATTGCTCAAACTTATTAGCTGTAACGGTTATTTTTTCAATTGATTGCTCTGCACCAGACACAGAAAATGAAAGCGCAGCAGAAATTGCAACGCCTAGAGTTGTTTTGTTTAACATGGGGTCCCCTACCTTTGCCCACCGCAAAGATTTAGTAAGTAAGATTGCATCAAGGCCGGTCTCCGGACTCAGTAAGCACATAAAAACATGCAATACTCTACCGTTGCGGGGGCAGTGTTGGGCTTGTAGTCATCATGAAAACGCACCAACTTCCCGATTATCCTGCTAAAAAAATCATTACATGAAGTGGCTAGCAAGCACCTTGAAAATATGCCGTCATTGTGAGCATTTTGTTTACAAATGTCAATGGACGTCTATATAGCTAAAAGCTATTTCAGTTTAGTGCTGTATTATTATAGCTTGACGGAATACCGTACTTATCAAGTAGCTTCTGAAGTTGCATTTGTGTAGTAGGCAAATTTAATATTTCATCCATTTTGCGACTAGATATTTTATTTGATTGTGAGTTAATCAAAAAATGTGTTTCATACACTGCATCTGGTACGTCACTCTTAAATAGTAAATCCATATTTAAGATATTCTGCTTTTTAAAATACTGATAAGCAATACTGTTTAAAACCCCGACTTCAGCGCGCCTTAATAGCAGCATTTTAACTACATTGAATTCATCGATTGTAAGGCTTACCTGGTGCTCTTCTCTCAAGTATTCGGCATTTGTATTAAATCCTGCAAATTGATACGAGTACCCTAAAACCCCAACTTTGGTTAATTTGTCCAGATTGTCAAAATAAGTTTGCTCTGACGCATTCTCTTTGAGTGTATAAAGCTCGTTTTTGGTGATGGTATAAAATTCAGTTTTTTCAATGTTTTTCTGCGCTGTTTTTGGCAGCCATTGCATTGCCATTAAAAATAAAACGTCGAAGTTATTTTTTTCAACAGACAAAGTAAGCCTTTTTACAGGTAAAGAAATAAGTATAAAGTTAAATTCCTCCTGTGCGTCGTTTAAAATATTAATAAACTCAGGAGCAAAGCCCTGCTTTTTTTGCGCGTTAATAATAATCGGAAAGTAGCCATCTTCAACCAGTACATCAATATCAACTGTTTTTGATAAGCTTGGTTTGGTAAATATAAGCAAAACAAATAACAGAAATAATTGATGGGGTCTCATTTTAATACCTTCTAGAGTGAAATTTTTATTATATTCAATTAAATATAATAGCTTAAATATCAAAAAGTGGATTAATACATGCAGAACTACGAGAGGATAAGGTGGGAAAGTTGTAAAAAGATTAAGTAGCTTTAATCTGTCTGCAAATATAGACAAATTAAAGCATTTTTATTAAAAACAGTTTATAAATTAGTCGCGAAAGTTTTTAAACTGAAAAGGCTGACCTAAATCGGCACTGCGTACTACCTGCATTGCCTCTTGAAGATCGTCACGCTTTTTACCTGTCACACGCACTTCTTCGCCTTGAATAGCGGCTTGTACTTTAACTTTTGAATCTTTAATGGCTTTAACCACTTTTTTGGCCATGTCTTTTTCGATACCTTGCTTTAACCCAACGTTACGAAATACATTTTTTCCTGCACGGCTAATATCTTGAAGTTCTAAACTAGCTACATCCATACCGCGCTTTGAAATTTTTCCCGCTAAAATATCGAACAACTGCATAACTTGAGAGTCAGCTTCTGCTTTAAGCTTAATTGTTTTATCGTTTAGCTCAATAGATGCATCAACGCCTCTAAAATCAAAGCGAGTCTCTAGTTCACGGTTTGCGTTATCAACCGCATTTTTAGCTTCGTTCATTTCTACTTCAGATACAATATCAAATGAAGGCATTAATATACTCCTAACTATTTAATCTTAATTTTATGTGGCAATTATAACGCTAAAATTATAAATCTTTACATTTTTCTGCATCTTGTTCAGGTGCGATACTAAATTAGTTTGATATACTTGCGCCTCTTTTTTAAGCGATTTTAGGATTTGTCGTGACAAGGCGTGTTTATCAAGCAGTTTTTTTAATCAGCATAGTGGCTTTCACCTTTTTATTTGCTAAAGAAATAAAAGGTGGCGTTGTAAATTTATTCCCTCATGTTGATAAAGTCGCCCATTTTGGGATTTTTTTTATATTAGCCATAATAATGGATAAGGCTTTTAAGCTTCCTTTATATGCTCAAATACTCTTATTAGCAGGCTATGGCGCCTCGATAGAAATAATGCAAGACGCACTTCCTTATAGGCAAGCATCACTTGGTGATTTTTTTGCTGATTTTGCAGGTGCTGCAAGCTACTTTTTGCTTAGAGTAATTTTTACACCTCGAAAAAAGAACCCACATGGCTAATATTTTAATCGTTGGCGATGGCGCTATTGGCTTATTGCTGAGCCACTTTTTGAGCGCATCGCATAATGTCAGTGTTTTAACTCGTAAAACCCCAACAAACACCCGCTTTTACAGCAGAGCTAAGGGTGCATCAAAAAAAATTGACGCTAAATTTATTTCACTAAATCAGTTAGATAAAGCAACTGAATTTGATGTAATTTTATTTACCGTTAAAGCTTTTCAAGTGCTTGATGCATTTTCTCAAATAAAGCCATTTTTACCGACACATTGCTCTGTTGTACTTTCGCATAATGGAATGGGCAACGTTGATGAGATAAATAACCAGCTAAACACCCATCAAGCACTCTACTTTTTAACGACAAGCATAGCTGGCTTTAAATCAAACCAATATATTGTGCAACACACAGGTGAAGGACAAAGCGTTATTGGTGGCTGTAATGAGCTTGCACTTCAAAATAGCGCGCCAATAGCTGATATTTTTAAAGTAATACCCAATCTAAAGTTTACTAATAACATTCAGCAGCTTCGTTTTGAAAAGCTACTCGTCAATATTGCCATTAATCCATTAAGCGCTTTAAGTAATGTAAAAAATGGCGAATTACGTGCACCTAAGTACAATACAATAATTTTTAATGCACTCACTGAAGCATGCAATATTGCAAAGGCTCAAGGGCTTAATATCCCATTAATTAAAGCTCTCAATACCGCTTATAAAATAATGGAGTTAACCGCAAATAATTACTCATCAATGCAGCAAGATATAGCTCACAATAGAGAAACTGAAATATCAGCTATATGTGGCTATATTAGCCAACAAGGTAAACTTCACAGTATTCCAACGCCTTACAACGATGAGTTGTTAGTTAAAATTCAGGCAAAAAAAAGCGTGGTATAAACCACGCTTATATAAGCTTTTAACTTTACGGGCGATAAACTTTTACAGTTTCGAAGCCCTGTTCGTGCAGCATAAGTGCCTGTAGTTGGCTCATTACGCCTCTGTCACAATATAAATAGTAGTCAGTGTCTTTTGGTAAATCACCAAACTTAGTAGCCAAACGGAAGAACGGCAAATGCACCACTTCAACACCATCGATTGCAAGCGGTGCAGCTTCTTCTTCTTCAGGTGAGCGAATATCAATAACTACAGAGCCTGCAGGTAAATCAGCAACCGACTCAGCCTCTTTTAGCTCTTGCTTGGCTTCTACGTCAATATCGCGTACATCCATTATGCGCGCGTTATTTACTACGGTATCTAGCACATCAAAATCGAACTTTTCTTCTTCGGCTTCTATTACTTCAATTTTAGCTTTAACTGTCGGCTTTTTAGAAATAACACCACAATATTCAGGCATCGTTTCAGCCATTTCAGCTGTACCAATTTGGCGAGCAAGGTTAATAATTTCTTGTTTATCATTTTGAATTAGCGGGCGTAAAATAAGTGTTTCGGTAACGCGGTCAATCACGCTTAAGTTCGCTAATGTTTGACTAGATACTTGGCCAATACTTTCACCAGTGACAAGCGCCTGAATATTCAACTTTTCAGCCACTACACTTCCTGCTCGCATCATCATACGTTTAAGCACAACACCCATTTGGCTGTTTTCAACGTTTTCTAAAATTTCAGCAACAACAGGTTCAAAATCAACTGTTATAAATTTCACTTTATGTGTTGAGCTGTATTTTTTCCATAAAAAATAGCTCGCTTGCTTAACACCAATCTCGTGTGCTGCGCCACCTAGATTAAAGAATAAAAAGTGCGTACGTGCGCCTTTACGAATCATTTGGTAACTTGCTACGCCAGAGTCAAAACCACCCGACATAAGCGAAAGCACGTCTTCTTGCGTTGGTAGTGGAAAGCCCGCCATACCAAAATGCGTTTGCGAAACAATGTAAGCTTTATCGTCTTTTACTTCTAAGCGTATTGTTACTTCTGGACGGCTAAGCTTTACGCTTGCGCCTTCAATATGTTGATTTAGCCCACCACCAACATAACGCTCTAAATCAGTCGAGGTAAAGTCGTGCTGGCCTATACGCTTAGCACGCACACAAAAGGTTTTACCCACAATTGTGTGACCCACTAACGCTATTGTTTTTTGATAGATGTCATCAAGAGTTTCAAATTGCGTTTCAGTTACTTCAATAAACTGAACGATACCAGGTATGCGTTTAAGGCTGTCGATAAAATCAAGGCGAACTTGTGCATCTTCAAGCTTTGTAACAACTGAAATATTATCCCAGTTATTTCTTACTTGTACTTTTTCGTCAAGACGTCGCAATACAATTTTAATGTTATTTTCTAACACTTTAGTAAAGCGTTTACGGACCGAACGGCTTTTGATGGCTATTTCAGGATGTAGTTTGACGATAAATTTAAGCATAGTTCACTCTTAGACTGCGGGAATTCGCGCTCCCAGGCATTTGGCGCGCGATTATAGCAAAAAATTCAGCGTCTAGGAAACAGCCAATAATTATCGATTAAGCAACCGCAAGGGCCTGTTGTGCTAATTCGGTGTATTTTTCGCGTAACAGGTTCATTTTATCGATACTTTTATCGGTACTGTACGCTCTAAATAATGTAAGTACTTTTAAAATACCGTGATATATATCTTGCTCAGCAAGGGTACCGCTTGGCCTACGAGCCTTAATATAAGGCGTCCAAAAGCTAACAGTTAATTTTAGTGTATGGGCTAAATCAATAACATCTTGCTCATCAATAGCAATCATTTCACTATCGCGAAGACCTAGAATAATTTTACGAACTTGCTCTAATAACTCTAACTGAAAATCAATGTAAGCTTGTTTTAGCTCAGTGTCTCTGGCGAGTATATCGCCAAGATTGTCGTAAAAAAAATGGTAACGCCACATTAATTCAAATAACGAATCTAAATAAGCCGTTAAATGATTAAATGCATCATCATCTTTATTAATAGGTTTAAAGTGAGTATTTAAATGATCGCGATACAACGCAAAAATATGACGGATAATGTCTTCTTTATTTTTAAAATGATAATAAAGATTACCCGGGCTCATCCCTAAGTTTGATGCAATATGATTTGTCGTTATTGCACGCTCACCATTTTCGTTAAACAACAAAATACTGGTGTGTATTATTTTATCCTTGGTATTCATATGCTAATACTCAAATTATCTATAGGCTACATTACACTCAAAAGAGGTAAACAGTATAAACAAATATGAATCATTAAAACACTCAAACCTTGGACTGACCTGTTCAAAGAAAGTAAGTGTTTATATGCTTTATTAGCTAGGCTGCTTTGTGGCATAAACACTGTTAAACTAGCAATAAAATCATAAATAGTGAACATTATGAAAGTTATTGCAATTTACCCGGGCACCTTTGATCCACTCACCAATGGTCATACAGATCTTATTCAACGTGCAGCTAAAATGTTTGATACTGTATTAGTTGCGGTTGCGAACAACCCAAGTAAAAAACCCTGTTTTAACCTTGAAGAACGTGTTGAACTTGCAAACTCTATTTTAAGTCACTTAGATAATGTTAAGGTCATTGGTTTTTCTGGCTTATTGGCTGACCTTGCGCGCGATCACAATGCTAATGTGCTTATTCGTGGTATTAGGGCTGTATCTGATTTTGACTATGAATTTCAATTAGCTAACATGAACCGCCGCCTGAATCCTGATTTAGAAAGTGTATTTTTAACACCCGCAGAGCGAAATTCATTTATTTCATCAACGCTCGTTAAAGAAGTAGCACGTCACAATGGTGATGTAAGCGAGTTTGTAGACCCTGTAATTGTCAAAGCGCTAAAAACTAAACTGGGCTGTGGTGCCCAATAACACTTCCCAAATTAGCGCATAACTTGTATGCGCTAATTCGGCTTTTGTATAGGTGATGATTTTAATTTTTTAATTAACCAAACCAGCTTCAGTAAGTCTTTATTGATAATTAATATTAGTGCCATCGTAATATCAATAATAGGCATAAGAAAACCATACAGCATCCACAGCCACCAAAAGTCCCAATTGCCATAAAGAGTATTATCAATATACATGCTCATAAACAGTGAGGCATTGATAGCAAGCCCTACAATAAGATAATAAAATCCGTACGGTATTTTACATCCTAAAAAAATACGCCACATAAAAATAACGGCAATTGTTAGTACATCAAATATAAACATCTTTAAATGCGGAGCTGCAGTAGTTATGTCCATAAATAAACTAGATGTGTACGAAGCCATCATAATAAAGCTAAGGTGAACTCGGCTTTTATCTTGCTTATTAATGGCAATTGATAGAGTGAACAAAAAAGAAAAAACAAACAGCCATGTAATAAGTATTCCAAAATATTCGTTAACTGAATTTAATTGCCAAAATAGATCCTCCATTCTATTCAACCTTTTGATAAGTGCTTTTTCTACGATTAAGCAAATACCGTTTTAATGCAACCAAACCTAAAAAGTCTTTGTTAAAGATAAGCGCTAATGGCATTATCAAATCTGTAAAGTACATACCAAATACATAAACGTTCCAAAACCACCAATAATATAGAGTACCTAAAATCTCTATATCGTAATGCATAGCTAAAAATAAAGATGCGTTAATACTCAGACCAAAAACAAGATAATAAAATGCGTTAGGAATTGGGCCTCGACTGCAGTACCGAAACGTAAAAATAATAATTAGAGTTACAATATCGAAGTAAAAATAGTTTAAGTGAGACACTATAACCATATCGAACAGTGTACTTAAGGTATACGAAATCATCATAATACCAGAAAGGTACATTGTATTTTTATAAGGACTGTTTATGCTTGCTGATAAATTATAAAGAAATGCAATTACAAAGAACCATGTAATAAAAATACCTACATAATCTCTAATCGCTACCAGATCCCACAGTATGTCAGCCATCATGCCCCTTTATGAATTTATTATTTCGCAACCACCCTTTTAGTTTATACAAACCTAAAAAGTCTTTGTTTATGATCAACACCAATGCCATTGTAAAGTCGACAAAATACATCCCAAAAATATAAACCGTCCAAAACCACCAATAGTAAAGAGTACCTGCAATTTCAATGTCGTAATGCATACCTAAAAATAAACATGCATTAATAAAAAGCCCAACAATTAAATAGTAAAAAGTAATTGGTATAAATTTTTTATATATGAATCGCCAAAGTATCAGAGTGCTAATAGTAGCAAGATCATAATAGAAGTAATTTAGGTGAGGATTTTCAATAAGTGGATCCATAAAAAGACTAGATATATATGAAACCATCATTATAAATGAAAGATGCGCTCTACTTTTATCATTTTTATTAATACTCGCTGATAGATTATATAAAAATGCGATTAGGAAGAACCATGTAAATAGTATTGCTACGTTATACCCTAAATCTACCAGAGCCCAAAGTATGTCAGCCACTACTATTATTCCTTTTCATAATACTATTGTGGAACCATATTTTAATTGCAGCTAAAGCTAAAAAATCTTTGTTTATAAAAAATATAGCTATCATCATAAAGTCGGCTAAATTAACAATAATTGAATAAAAAAACCAAAAACACCAAGGTTCGTAATTATTAAAAACTGACACATCTATATACATACCAAGAAATAATGATGAGTTTATTGTCAACCATAACAACAAGTAAATCGATATAAGATTTTCAATAACAAACGACCTTAAAATAATAATGGCGAAAATAGTTGTTATATCAAACAAAAAGAGTTGAAGGTACGATATGTGTTGTATATCTATAAACAGGCTTGAGGAATAAGAAGCTGTCATAACCAATGATAACCATACAGCTTCTTTTCTAGGTTTGTTAATACTTATAACTAATGAGTACAAAAAAGCCATTAAAAAGCCATTAAAAAGCCCCACTGTACAAATGCACCTATGTAAAAAGAAACTGCTGGATTAACTAGAATATTATCCATTATTTTTGAGATTTTTATTGAATACTAGTGACAGAATCATTAAAACATCGAACATATTTACACCAACAGAATAAACACTCCAATACCACCAAGGCTCATAGTTATACAAGACGTATAGATCGTAATGTAATATTAAGGTAAGCACAGCATTTATTATTAACGCAAAGATGATGAAGTGAAAAGCCATAGAGCGGTGAAGTACTTTAAAGTGCTCTAAAATTAATAAAGCTAAAATAGTAACAAAATCGTAGAGCATCGAGTTTAAATATAAACCTTCTAATAAGTCTATATAACCACTAGAAACATATGAGCAGAGCATAAGCGCAGACAAATAAACAGGAGACTTATTTTCTTTATTTATCGTAGAGGTCAAACAATACAGAAAGGCCATTAAAAAGCCCCACTGAGTGAAGGCTTGTACATAAACCATTAGGGGTTCAGTAACGTACATTTTAGTTACGTTGTTGGTTGTGTTTTACTCGTTTTAAACAATCGAGTTAATTTTCTTTTTATACCGTGTAGACCTAAAAAGTCTCTATCTACAATGAGAGCTACGACCATTAAAAAATCAATAATATTTACAGAAAACTGATAAACACTCCAAAACCACCAAGATTCAAGATTTTTATTAATATACACATCTAAATACATCAATAAGAAAAATATAGAATTAACAGAAAGACCTATAAGTAGGTATAAAAATGAAGGTGTAGTTTTTTTAATAAATAAAAATGCGATAGCTAAGCATAAAATTGTAGATATGTCGTAAATTGCCCAATCAAAATAAGTCGTATCGTAATATGAAAGCCAAGTAAATATATAATCTGTTGCAGTATAGGAAATCATCATAATGAATGAGCTGAGCAGTAGTGTGGTATCCCTTTTAACATCTAAGCTATATACAAAGATATTAAAAAAGAATGCCATCAAAAAAGCCCACATTGAGAAGGCTGACAGCGAAAACAAACCAAAAAACTCAGCTAAAAACATTCAATACCTTGTATTACTTAGGGCGAGTGCCTGAACCACCTGAAAGGATTGCAGCGCCACCACGCTGTAATTCATTACTCGCAGCAGTCATCGCTTCTTGTGAGAAGCTTACTGTATCAGATTGCAGGGTTTTAGGGCTAGCAGTTTGTTCCATTGCAGGCTTTAATTGTTGTGTTTTGTTATATGCTTGCATTTGTAATTGGCTATTAGCTGAAACTTGCATGTGATTGATCCTTGTAAAAGTTTTAATTATATTCGGTGCAACTTTTAACCACATTATTATGTAGATAAATGCATCACCTGTTTTAAGCAGTGATAGCTATTTTGCTATCTATCTTATACAAAGCAACCAATGTGCCAACTTTTTTTGACGCATTAAAATTCACTCAAAAAATATAATCAAACTAAACAACTCCGACCAGTTTACTGCAAATATAAAAAAACGCACAGGGATAACCGTACGTTTTTTGTATCCAGGGAGTTTAAGCTACGTATTTACACGGGATCTCCGCACGTGTACTTAGCTTCAAAATATATTCCATTGCTACTTCGTCACAATTTTCTTTACGAAGGCAAAGTTCACAATCTTTCATTACTTTTTCAGGCAAAGAGTCTTTGCTACAAAAAGTAAAACGTTGTTGTTCAAAAAAATCGGGGACACGGGTCAATACAATAACTCGGTTAAGTGCCAATTTTTTGGCTTTAGCAAGTAGGTGCTCTACAAGCTGTCTACCTTGCCCCGTCACTTTACTTTTTGGGTCTATACCCAATGAGCGTATTTCAGCAAGGCCGGTATCGTAAATGTATAACGATGCACAACCCGACACTTTTCCATTTATTTCAGTAACTGCAAACTCGTTAATAGAGTGCACCATATCGCTTTTTGCACGAGGCAGGTTTTCGCCTACCGTTGCCCAGTGCTGTATAAGTGTGGCAATTGCCTCTACATCATCTAAATTTGCATCACGTACCGTTATTTGCTGTTTTTTTTTGGCTTCTTTAACAGCATTAGTTACTTGCTCAATAGACGTCCCGCCAAGCGCTTGACGCGCTTTTATACACGCATCAATTTCAAGTACTGGGTAAACGTCATCTTCAAATACAGTGTTTACTGATTTGTACTGCTCAAGTGATAGCTCCTCAAGCGTTTTACCTTCGCTAATCGCAAGCTGTACAAGTACACCCACAATGTGATGCCCTTCTCTGAATGGCACACCTTTAGCAACTAAGTAATCAGCAAGTTCGGTGGCATTAGCGTGGCCGCCTTTTGCCGCTGCTAACGTTTTATCACCATTTACTTTTACGCCTTTAATACACGCTTGCGCCATATGAATACATGCAAGCCATGTTGGCATAGCGTCAAACAGGCCTTCTTTGTCTTCTTGCATATCTTTATTGTATGCAAGTGGCAGCGCTTTTAACGTCATCATCATAGCGCTAAATGCACCAAATACACGTCCGGTTTTACCGCGAATAAGCTCGAGTGCATCAGGATTTTTTTTCTGAGGCATGAGCGATGAGCCTGACGTTACGTTATCAGCAAGCTCTATAAATCCGGCTTCACCCGAATTATAAAAAATCAGATCTTCAGACATACGAGATAAGTGAATCATCGAAATAGACGCACAACTTAAAAGATCTAACACGAAGTCACGATCAGATACGCCATCAAGGCTATTTTTTGTAGCCGCTGTAAAACCTAATCCGTGGGCTAATGCTTGGCGATCAATCGGATAAGCTGTACCTGCTAATGCACCACTGCCTAATGGGCAAAAATTCATACGCGCTTTAGCATCTTGCAGGCGGCTTTCATCGCGCTCTAGCATTTCTACATACGCCATACACCAGTGGCTAAACAATACTGGTTGTGCGCGCTGTAAATGCGTGTAACCAGGTAATATTGTGCCAAGCTCTCGCTCTGCAAGCGCTACAAACTCGCCTTTTAGCTGTGCAATGGCATCTAGTAAATGATCGGCTGTATCACGGCACCATAGTCTAAAATCGGTGGCAACTTGGTCATTACGGCTTCGGCCTGTATGTAATTTTTTAGCTAAATCACCTACTTTTTCAATTAGAGCAGCTTCAACATGTGAATGAATGTCTTCTGCACCTGAAGTAGCAATTGATTGTGGATCAGCTTTAACTTCTTCAAGTAGCTCATTTAATGCAGCAACTAATTTTGTATGCTCATCACTTGAAAGTACATTTACCTGTTCAAGTGCACCAGCCCATGCCACAGAGCCAATAATATCTTGCTCTGCTAACTGGTAGTCAAAGGGAAGAGAGTCGTTAAATTGCTTAAACGCCTCATCTGGACCCGTAGAAAAACGTCCGCCCCATAATGCCATGAAATCTCTCCAAACCCTGTAGTGCCCCTTTTATAAGGGGCTATAAATAATTTACTTTTTAGCCAATGCTGAAATTCTGCTTGAAAGCGAGAATAAACGAATAAAGCCTTCAGCGTGTGACTGGTCATATACATCATCTTCGCCAAATGTAGCAAATGCTTCGCTGTATAAGCTATTTGGTGATTGCTTTTGAACCGCAGTTACTTGACCTTTATATAGCTTAAGTACCACTTCACCTGTTGCCACTTTAGAAAGTGCTTCTGCACCGGCTAAAATAGAATCTTTAAGTGGTGTAAACCAACGTCCGTCGTACACTAAATGTGAAAATTCACCACCTAGTACTTCTTTCCACTTACGGCTTGCTTTATCAAGCACTAGCTCGTCAATGGCTTGAAGCGCAGCCATAATTACTGTGCCACCTGGTGTTTCATAACAACCGCGTGACTTCATACCTACTAAACGGTTTTCTACAATATCAACACGTCCAACGCCATGAGGTGATGCAATATCGTTTAATTTAACTAAACAGTCATATGGTTTAAGTTCTTCGCCATTTACAGCAACCACTTCGCCTTCAACAACTTTTAAAGTTACTAGTTCTGATTTATCTGGTGCTTGCTCTGGAGAGTTAGTCCAAGTCCATACTTGCTCAGTTGGTTGACACCATGGATCTTCAAGCTCACCACCTTCGTGCGAAATATGCCAAGCGTTAGCATCACGGCTATAAATTTTTGTAGCAGATGCTGAACACGGAATGTCACGCTCTGCTAAGTAATCAAGTAATGATTCACGACTCGATAAGTCCCACTCACGCCATGGCGCAATTACTTTTAAATCTGGAGCAAGGGCTGCAAAACATGATTCAAAACGAACTTGGTCATTACCTTTACCAGTACAACCATGAGAAAGTGCATCAGCACCTACTTTACGTGCAATTTCAACTTGTGCTTTAGCAATAATAGGACGCGCCATAGACGTACCTAGTAAATAAGTACCTTCGTAAATCGAGCCCGTTTTAAGTGTTGGGTAAATGTAATCACTTACCATTTCATCTTTTAAATCAACTACGTAACATTCTGAAGCACCTGAAGCGATTGCTTTAGCTTCTACGCCTTCAAGTTCTTCTGCGCCTTGACCTACATCAGCTACAAACGCAACAACTTCACAACCGTAGTTTTCTTTTAACCATGGCACGATAGCCGATGTATCAAGACCACCTGAATAGGCTAAAACGACTTTTTTAATTGAACTCATAGGTGTTCCTTAACAAAATTTGGATTTAGTAATGTAACTAGCAAAGCATTTTGCGCGTGCATGCGATTCTCTGCTTGTTGAATAATTTTCGATGCTGGACCATCCATTACCTCAGAGGTAATTTCAAATTCACGGTGTGCCGGTTGGCAATGTAATACCGTAGTTGCACCTGTTTGATCTAGCAATGCCTGATTTAATTGATAAGGCATATATTTTTCTTTAACTTGCTCAAGTGGTGTTGTATCACCCATTGATACCCATGTATCTGCATATACAACGTTTGCACCCACAGCCGCTTCAACACGGTCACTTACCATCACTGATGCGCCATTCATTGCCGCTATTTGCTCTGCCTTTTTAAGAATTTGCGAATCAGGCGAGCTGCCTTTTGGCGTTACAGCAACAAAATCAGTGCCAAGCGTTGCCGCTAAAAGCATTAATGAATGAGTTACATTGTTACCCTCACCTAAGTAAGCCACTTTAAGCTCGCTCACATCGCCGTGAACTTCTTGAAGCGTTAAAAAATCAGCAAGAGCTTGGCATGGGTGGTATAAATCACACAAACTATTTACTACCGGTACTGATGCGTATTCACCTAATGTAGTTAATGTGCTGTGCTGATTTACGCGCGCAACAATACCATCGGCCCAAGTAGAAATATTAAGTGCGAAATCTTTAATTGATTCACGTGCACCCATAGCGCCATTTTGCTGATCTAAATAAACTGCATGGCCACCAAGGCGGTTAATACCTATATCAAACGATAAGCGAGTACGTAAACTTTGTTTTTCAAACAATGTTACGATTGATTTACCCGATAATACTTGGCTGTATTTTTCTGGCTTTGCTTTTATATCTTGCGCTAACTTTAATAAATTAAGTGCGCCTTCTTGGTCTAATTCTAAACCCGTTAAAAAATTCTCAAACATAATAAACCTATGGTGTAATCTTTGTTCCGACATGCTCGCCTTGCAGCAGAGCAATTAAATTTTCTGGCTTTTGCCAGCTGGAAATATACACACCGCGTCGTAAATGTTGGGCAGCGTGAAGGCTGGTCTTAACTTTGACCTCCATCCCGCCCACAATTACTCCATTTGTAATTAAAGTATCAATGTGTTTTGTGTCAAGTTGATGTAACGGCTGTTTATTTTCGTCAAGCACTGCTTCAACATCCGTCATAAAAATAAGCTCAGCATTTAAGTTACTAGCAATAGCCGCTGCTGCTTCATCTGCATTTACGTTGTACCAAAGCCCTTGCTCATCAAAGCCTATAGAGCTAACGATGGGTAGGCGACCGATTTTAAGTAAATCATTAACAATAGAATCGTCGTTGCTTTTACATTTACCCACTAAGCAAAGCGCTTTTAGCTTTTGAGTGGCAGTAACACCTGCCTCAAAAAGACTTAAGCCCACAGGCTTGTGCCCAGCACTAATAGCTTGAGTCATTAATTGTTTATTAGCGCAACCTGCGAGTGCTCCGACTATATAAGGCATTTGCTCTGCTGGGCTAATACGTAATCCTTGGTGTTTAGCACTGGCAAAACCCGCTTGTTTTAACCATGTATCAACTAAAGCGCCACCGCCATGTACAATCACAAACTCATCATTTGTTTGCTCATTTAATACATCAAACAACGCTTTTGCTGCATTTTCTGTATTAAGTACTGCACCACCTAGTTTAATTACCCACTTTTTTTTACTCATTTAAAACGCTCCTTTTAAACCAGTGGTATGATCTAAATTCATAGAAATATTAATACACTGCAAAGCTTGTCCAGCAGCGCCTTTTAATAAGTTATCAATAGCAGACATCACAATTAACTGCGTTCCTTGTTGCTGCCAGCCAATATCAACAAATGGCTGCTTAGCTACACCTTTAATTGAAGGTACTTTATCGCCTAATAAGCGAATTAATGGCTCGCTCGAAAGTACTTGATAAGCCGATGCAACGTTTTCCTTGGTAACGCCTGGCTTAAGCTGTACATAAATAGTTTCTAAAATACCGCGCGGAAAATTACCTAGATGCGGTGTAAACAACACTTTGTGGCCAAGGTGTTGTTCAATTTCAGGGCCGTGGCGATGGTTAAACAAACCATAAGGTGCAAGCGACACTTCACAAAAATGCGTTCCTACACTGGCTTTACGCCCTGCGCCTGTAACGCCCGAAACCGCATTAATAATAATACTTTCGCTGCTCAATAAGCCTGCTTGCTTAAGCGGTTTTAGCGCATTAAGCGCTGCTGTTGGGTAACAGCCTGCAACAGCAATTAGCTTTGCATTAGCGATAGCATCATGGTTCCACTCAGCTAGACCGTAAGCCGCTTCATTTAAAAGCTCTGGATGTTGATGCTCAAAACCATAGTAAGTAACGTAGTCGTCATTGCTTGCTAAACGATAGCCACCAGATAAATCAAATACCTTTTTACCCATAGCTAAAAATTGCGGCGCTAGATCAACACTTACTTTGTGATCGGTACATAAGCATACGTAATCAGCATCACTTTGAATGTCATCAAAAGCTGATACGCTAAGAGGAAGTAAAGGGCAGTCTAGTAAGCCAAGGTGCTCCGGGTATAAATCACTTAGCAATTTATTTTTATCTAAGCTACCCTCTGATACATAACAGCCTGTTAAAGTTAAGTTTGGATGCTTAGCAACTAAACTTGCTAACTCTGCGCCGCTGTATCCGCTTGCGCCAATAATCACTACATTCATTTGTTACTCGTTATCTTAAAATTAATTACTACTTATCTATAATGTTCGCTTAAACTAGCTTAGACGCTAATTAAGTCTTTTTTATTAATGAATTTTGATTATCGTCGCATTATTTTCATGGCGTTACTTTTAATATATTTATGCTTAAAAAGTGAATTGATATTCATCATAAATACTTTTATATTGTTATGCAATTAAATTGAATAATAATTTTGGATTTTTTTATGCCTTTGCCTTCGTTTATTTCCATGTACCAACAATTGATTGCAGCCCCTTCTATTAGTGCTATTGAAGACAACCTGTGTATGAGCAATAAAAACGTAATCGAACTCCTAGCCAGTTGGTGCGAAACAATCGGTTTTACGTGTGAAATTATAGAATTAGAAGGAGGTAAAGGGCGCTATAATTTATTAGCAAAACGCGGAGAAGGTGATGGCGGATTAATGCTAGCTGGTCATACCGACACAGTGCCTTTTGATGACAGTCGTTGGAATCATAATCCATTTAAACTTACCGAACTCGATAACAAATTGTATGGGCTAGGAAGTATTGATATGAAAGGCTTTTTTGCTTTTGTATTACAAGCGATTAGTGAACTTGATGAAAAGCAGCAAACTCAGCCTATTTTAATCCTTGCCACCGCCGACGAAGAAACAACGATGGCTGGTGCACAACAAATATGTAAGCACCCGAATTTAAAACCTGCGCGTTGTATAATAGGCGAACCTACTGATATGACGCCAGTATTTATGCACAAAGGCCATATGAGTACAGCAATAAGAGTAGTTGGTCGCTCTGGGCATAGCTCCGATCCCGAACGTGGTCTTAACGCCATTGAAGTAATGCATAAAGTGATTACAAAATTGATGATCTTAAAAGAACAATTAAAGCATAAGTATTCAATAAACCACTTCGAAATCCCTTATCCAACATTAAACTTAGGTAATATTCATGGCGGCGATAACGCGAATAGAATTTGTGGTTGCTGTGAAATGCATATAGATATGCGCCCATTACCAGGTTTAAGTGTACAAGAACTACAAGCATTCGTACTCGATGCAACGAAAGAGATAAATCAGCAATACCCAAATGCGGTGAGCGTTATTGATTTACATGAACCAATACCGGCATTTAGTGGTAGCACCGACAGTGCTTTAGTAAAAATGGCTGAAAAAATAGCGGGGCAAAAAGCGGTCGCAGTAAATTACTGCACTGAAGCGCCGTTTATCCAGCAACTCGGTTGTGAAACGATTGTAATGGGCCCGGGCTCAATTAACCAAGCACACCAGCCTGATGAATTTTTAGCGATGGAAAAAATAAAACCATCACAACAAATAATCACTGATCTTATAAAAGCAAATTGCTTTAACTAATAAGATTACAATAAAGGCGCCAATTGGCGCCTTTATTAATACAGAACTAAGGCCTAATTACCTTTAACTTCTAAGTTAATAAACTTAACTAGTTCTTCAGGTTGCCCTACTAGCATCATAACTTGTTGGTTAATTTCCATCATAGTTTTACCTTCAGGTAGCTTTGCAGACACACTGAATGAATTTAAACCTTTCGCAAAGCTGGTTAAAGCCTCTGCAATTTCTTCAGTTACAGGAGCTTGTTGTAACTGTTGCTCTAGCGTCATTTCCATTTGCTCAAGCGTCATACCTTGCTTTTCAAGCTCGCTTGAGAGTAAATCTTTTAATTTACCTTGGTTATTTAAGGCAAAGCTAACATTACGCGGCTCTAATTTACTCATTGCTTGCATAACAAGTGTTTGCTGCTGTAATTCTTGCTCATATGTCAGCGGTTGATCACCCGCTTCTTGCTGCGCCTTGCTAATAGCCAATGAAGCATCCATTAACGCTTTTGAATTAGCTAAACCCATATCCATATTAAAACTAACAATGTCTTTTGCATCAAGCTTAACTACTACATCACTATTGCCAGACTCTTCATCGTAATCAAGTGATGAATGTAAGTCGTAACTTGCCGACGCTAACATTTCATTTGTATCAGCTGGTAATTTTGATACGAAGCTTTTATCAAACTGAAAGCTTTTTACATCAAATGATGTATGTGGTGATATTTTATCCGGCTCGTAGCCAGTTATTTCAATGCTTTGAATATTAGCAACATTGTCACCTTCAGGGCTTATTACTTCCATGTTTGTTATTTCTACACTCTTTGAAATAACACTTGCCGATAAACCAGCGTATTTAAATGTAGCGCCAGTTTGCTCGCTTACTAAAGCAAGTTGCTTATCTACTTCTGCACGCACTTCTTGAGTTGCTACGTAGTTTGCGTAACTAACACCACCCACGCCTGCGGCCACAAGAGCTGCAACTATAACTAATTTTTTCATGTCATTTCCTTATTTAATTCTTTCTATAAAGTGTCTCAACTTAAGAGTAACACTGAAGAACATCACCGATAAGTGTTAATTAATCAAACTAAGTAACTCATGTACAGTTTTTACAGGGGTAATTTTAGCGCCTAGCCCCTCCATCGATTTATGGTAATTGCGAAATGGAATATATATTTCTGTAAAACCATGTTGTGCAGCCTCTTTAACACGCGGTACACCACTGTCTATTGGGCGTACATCACCGTTTAAGCTAAGTTCTCCCATAATACACGTGGTACGAGGTACAACAAATTCGTTTAAACTGCTAAGTAACGCGGTTACTAATGCTAAATCGATGCAGGTTTCTGTCTCATCAATTCTTAAACCACCCACAATATTAAAAAACGTATCGTGAAATATTTTAGTTTTAGTATGCTTACGTAATATACCGGTCAGCATTTTTATACGATTCATATTTAAACCAACACAAACACGCTGCGGAAATTCAGCTTCTGTTTCGGTAGTTAAACATTGAATCTCAAGCAATAAATTACGATTCCCTTTACGAATACAGGTAATAGTAGAGCCAGGTGAGTCAGTGGTTGAACCCGATAAAAATATTTCACTTGGATTATCAACACTTAACATCCCACGTTCACACATTTTAAAAATGCCAACAGTATCAATATCACCAAAGCGGTTTTTATTTGCCCTAAGGGTTCGTATTTGCCCATCGTTGGTATCTATGTGTAAAAGCGCATCAACAATATGTACAAGTGTTTGAGGGCCTGCTATTTCGTTATTTTTATTTACGTGAGCAATAATGAACATGGTTACATCATTTTGCTTACAGTACTGAGTTAATGCTTGGGCGGCGCTTTTTACTTGCGAAGGCGAACCTGGGCTACCATTTGCCGTATCGGTTACAACAGCTTGAATAGAGTCAATAACAGCAAACTTAATTTTATTTTTCTCGAGCTCTTCGATGATGGTTTCAACGCTCGTTTCTGAAAGTAAATAAAGCTCTTCCGGGTTATAGTTTAACTTTAAACGATTTACCCTGTTTTTAAACTGCGATAAAGATTCTTCTGCCGTACAGTAAAGTGACGGCATCCGTTGTGACATTCTCGCCACTAAGTCAGATAGCAAAGTTGTCTTACCCGCCCCCGGATCGCCCGAAATTATATTAACAGAGCCAGTAGTCACCCCGCCGCTTAGTACGCGATCAAGCTCGCCGATTTCAGTTAGCTGCTTTTCAGCCTCTGATGTAGCAATATCATTGATTTTTTTAGAGCCACCACCAACACCACCAGCATAACCACCAACGTTCGCTCGTATTGATGCTTTTTTACTGTGCCCTGCTGAAGGCTTAAATTCCGCTAATGTGTTCCACGCACCGCAGCGACATTGACCCTGCCAACGTTGATAGTTCATGCCACATTCGGTACAAACAAATTCTACTTTTGCCGCTTTAGCCATTGATAACTTTACCTACTATTCTTTAATTAAAAAAAATTCTTACTATTAAGCGCTTATTTTGCCATTTCAGGCATTTACTTAGCAACAAACTCTTGCCTGCTTAAAAATCTAGCGTCACAATCAATAAATACACATGGTGTTTCTTTTTAGCTATAATTTAGGGCATACTTTTTGCTTTGTAATAGTTTAAAGTAACTTGCCAATAAAATGGCAAATAACACATACATAACAAGAGCTAAACAGTAGTAACTCAAATAATCGTACCTATATTAATAACATAGCGCGATTTAACGTTTATTGAACTTCTAATAAATGGACTTAACAGTATACCTACTTTTTCAATTAGACGGTGATGGTTTTATAAATGGCTGATGACATAATGCTCAAACACGAAGACCTCGTGAATGAGTTAAAAACATATTTAGGCAACGCTAAATTTGATCTAATTTTCAAATCAAAAACCGCAGGGTTAACTAAACCTGAGCAATTTTTAATGAAAATGGAAATGTCGCGTTTATCTCAGCCAGTGGCACGTTTTGTTGATCTTCGTGGATTAGTAACAGGCCAAGTAAAACCATATGAGCATAACGGCAAGCAACACTTTATGGATGACACAGCCATTGAAGTGTTTGAAAAAGCGCTTAAACAACATGGTGAATACACCTTAGCTGTTTACGAAGCCGTAATGAATACAGAAAATAACCACCGCGTATTACAAAAACAAGCAGCCGAAAAATCAGAGTTACAAGAGTTAGAAAATAACTTAAACACTGAAGTAATTAAGTTTGCCTCTTACGAGAGCCGCCGTGAAGAACGGATGAATTACTCAATAAAAGTAACGATTGATTACAAAGATAAAAAGAACATTGCTGCTAGCACCTCAGATATATCTTTAAGTGGTTGTAAAGTTAAGCTTGCAACGCGCTACTCTATAAAAAAAGGTGAGCTCATCGCAATGCGCTTAGTAGGCCTTGAGCAAGACTTTGAACTTGGCCTAAAAAACGGTATTCAATACGAAGTTGTTGCAGTAGAAAATATCTCTCGTGAATTTAATCACATCCGCTTAAAGCGCACTTATATAGAAAACAACGATGCCTTTAATGACTTTTTAGAAAGTTTTATTCATGGTAATAAGCGTCGTTATAAAGTAAATCTAGATAATACGCTCGATGCTGTAGTATCAAAGGGGTATGAGCAGTACTACATTCCTCGCGTAACGTCTTTATATGTGTTTTTAAGTAAAAAAGATGAGCAATATTACCCAAGCCTTAGCCTTACCACTGAAAATAATATTTTTGTTCAGCGCTACTTTACCGATGAAAGAAAAATACCGTGTTTGTACAATATACTTAATCATCAGCGTATTACACAATTACTAACTCAAATTACCGCAGTCAAAGAAGATTACCTCTATACATTTACACATATATCATCAGGTAAAATTTATTACTACTCAGCGACGCGTACAGAGTTAAATAACAACCCTAAATTACGTGATCTATTTTTAGGTTTTGGTAGCCAAAAAGAGAGCTGGCAGTGCTTTAAAATACAAATAATGCCAAGTCATCCAGATGATTCTTTTATACCGCTTTCACTACCTAATAGTGCCGGTGAAAATATAGAAAAATTAAATAAGCCACCTTCACCTCGTGTAAAAGGCCTTATAAAGGATGTTAAGTATATTGTTGTACTTACAAATATTGGCAATAAAGCTGAGCAAGCAAACTATAAACAACTTACTTTTGATAAAGCATTAGTAAATCAGCTTAAGCACTTTGGCCACGCAAAACACAAAACACCACCCTACTTAGATATTGTGCCACTTGAATACGTAAATTTACGCTCGCATAAGCGCTATCTTTATAAAACACCAGTTAGTGTTACTATTAATGATGAGGTATTTAACGGCTATACACGTGACTTTTCGGTAATGGGTTTGCAGTTAGAGTGCGAACAACCTGCCACATTTAAAAAAGGCGATATAGTACTTTTAGCATTCCCTGAACTTCAAAAAATCACTAAAAAGCATAAGCTTAGTGAACTAAAGTACGAAGTAATGGCCATCAGTAAGTCATTTACTACTATTAACCTAAAAGCAAATCGTATTGCTGATTTACCCCATGCTGGCGTGACCTTTTTCACTCAGCTAATAGAAGGTAATAAAGACAAACTTAAAGTATCCGAAGAAGCACCTAAAGTAGAAGGCTTATCTACCGCACTTAGAAATATGGTTACAAAAAGCGTTTGCCAATTTCCGCTATATTTACACAAAGAAGCTGCACACTTTAAAACGGGTGCAATTGGATATGGGTTATACGCCAGCCCTATTCACGTGATTTTGCAAAACTTTGGTTTATTAAGTAACAAAACTGACTTTTCGAGCATTCTGACCGAAGAGCAAATTATTAATGTAATAACACCAAATATCAAAGATCGCAGCCGCCAAGATGCACCGCTTGCTTTTACACTTGCTATTAACTTCGATCCTCGAAAAGGCAGCATTGAAGAGGCTATTGTTAGCCAATGCGCTTTAGGTGAAGACTACTCAAGCTTTTATAAACAAATTAGTAAAGGCATTACATCGCAACTTATATTCGTAATGCGTTTGTATATATCGCGCACAGGTCGCCCCGATACTGATTATCTTTCTAATGAGCTAAAATACGTAAGTCAGTACGCAATGCACAAAGCTAAAGATTTAGAAGAAGCCTTATGGGCTGTTGCGGGTGTGGGGGACGTAGTAGATATAACTGAAGAAGCTCTAAGCCATTTAGAACTTAAAAAAGAGCAAGTCGCACAAATGAGCCGCCGTAAGCTAATTTGGTTAAACCGCTTACGCTAAGCGGTTTAACTTAATTGATTTTAAAGTGTTGGTTGTTTCTCTAACGGAATAGCCAACATATACAACAATTGCAATAATGACCCCTCACAAATAGCCGCTTGTGCTTGCTCAACCACTTTAGGCTTACCATGTACGGCCACACCTAGGCCTGCTTTTGCCATCATGACTAAATCATTTGCGCCATCCCCAATAGCTACAGTTTGTGCTTTTTTAAGCCCTAGCTTTTGCTGAAGCACCTCTAAAACGACCGCTTTTTGCTGCGCATTGACAATCGTACCCAGTACTTTACCTGTTAGCTTGTCGTCTTTAAATTCGAGCACATTAGCGTGCACTTCATCTAAATTAATCAGCTCTTGTACACGCTCTGCAAAAGGCACAAAACCACCTGAGGCAATCGCCAAATACCAATTATGTTGCTTTAAAATTTGGCACAGTATTTTAATACCAGGCATCAATGGTAATGTACTTTTCAGCTCTTCAATTAAGCTTTTTTCAATACCTTCAAGCTTAGCTACACGCTGATATAAACTCTCACTAAAATCGAGTTTACCCGCCATTGCAAGTGCAGTTACAGAGGCAACTTCATCGTATACGTTCGCAAGGCGTGCTATTTCGTCTATGCACTCAATAGTTATTGCAGTTGAATCCATATCCATAACCAATAAACCAGGCTCATATAAATTAGGCGGCGTAGCAACTTGCGCTAATTGACAATCAAGCGTGTTTGAAAATTCTTGTAGTACTAACGGGTTTATAGTTTTATCTGCATTTTGCGCGTAAAAACACAGTGCAGGTGCAAGCCCTAAATCAGGTTGGTATCGGCATATAGCGGTGACGCTTTGGTTATGTGTCGCTAAAAAGTCAACAATACTGGCAATGTGTTTTTCTTCAAAATCACCTGCAAATGCGATGCTAAATAACCCTAATGCTTTGTTTGGGATATAATCGAGAGGTGTAGATACACCACCACTATAGCTAAACCATTTATTTAGAGTTAAGTGTTGTAATGGTTGCTCAGCAGCTTGCTGTGCCATGTTGATATGCGACATGGGATCTCCGTGTTTATTTTTATTTTCCTGATAGTTGGCATCTCAAAACTGCTATTCTCAACACTAAATTCGCCATCAGGTGGGGTTTAAGGTTATAGTTAGTGTAGTTGTAACATCAAATCAAAATGCTGTCAGTAGCATAAACGGTGACTATGAAAAATAACCATATTAAAAACCCTATAAGCGCATCCCAAAGAAAGCGACTCGTTCGCTTAATTCTTGCGGCTGGCTGTTTTGTATTACTAAGCTGGGTGGGTGTTAATAGTAGTTTTCAGAGTCACCAGTTACTTTACGATAGCGCCGACAGCACCGCCAAAAGCCTCACTCAGTTTATGGCTTTAAATGTTAAAACACCTTTAATCGAAAAAAACAAACCCCAGCTCAATGCAATTTGTAACGATATAAGCAATGATGAGTTTGTGCTTTCGGCCACTATTTACGATCAACAAGGTATTTTATTAGCCAGTAGCGACAATTGGCAGTCGCACCATGTTTATGGTCAACTTTCTGATTCTACCCCTGGAATAAGTAAGTTAAAAACACCTTTTATGGAACCTGTTATAAGCGATGATGACCGCCCTATAGGTTTTGTATCTATTACTTATTTAACTCGCGCTGCAATATCCGACAGCCATAATCATTTTCATGACTTAGGCAGGCAGGTTTTATTAATGTTAGTGATTGCTTGTATTTTTACGTGGCAGTTAGGCCGTGGATTAAAACGCTGGCAGGTAAATCGTTATATGCAAAAAACATCTGAACAAGAATCATAAAGCTGCTTTGCAAGCGTCTCTTTTTCGCTGTGTGGCTTTAAATCACATAGTGCGTCAAATACATCAGGTATATGCAATGGCGTGTTAACCTCACCTTGGTAGCCACTTAACGGCATTGAAGGTGAATCTGTTTCAAGCACTAAGTGCTCGGGCTCAATAGCGGCAATAACAGCACGAGTTTTAGCTGCACGTTCATAGGTAATAACACCGCCTACGCCAAGCTTAAAGCCCTGTTTGATATAGTACTTCGCTTGTTGGATTGAACCTGAAAATGCATGAATCACTCCCCCATTTTTTGGCTTACAACGTTTAAACGATTGCGCAATTAAATCATGGCTTTGCCTGTGATGTACAATGAGCGGTAAGCTTAGCTCATTAGAAAGCTTTATTTGCTGTTCAAATAAATAAGTTTGTTTAGAGAGGTTCTCAATGCTTCTATCAAGCCCACACTCACCAATAGCCACAAGCTGATGCTTATTTGCGGTCGCGAATTCAAATAACGCTTCTATCTGCGATTCGTTATGTTGCTCTAAAAAGTAAGGATGTAGCCCTGCGGCTATTTTTATACTTGGGTAAGTTGTTTTGAGTTTTATGAGAGTATGTGATTGAGCAAGCGTAATACCCGGTACAACAAACTGATTAACTCCCTTTGCTACGCACTCGCTTATGAGCGATTCACGACTTGAATCAAACTCGCTAAAGTCGAGGTGGCAATGAGAGTCAATAAATTGCACGGTTACTTACTCATCTATTTATTAAGGGTTTAAGCGTGTAATTTGCCAGCTGTTATCTGCTTGGCGCTGATACATAAAACGGTCATGTAAACGATGCGCCCCACCTTGCCAAAACTCAATTTTAGTGGGTACTACACAATACCCGCCCCAAAAATCGGGCAATGGAATTTCACCTTTAGCAAACTTGTTTTTCATGTTAGCGAAGGTTTCCATTAGTACTTTACGTGATGACACCGGACGACTTTGCGCTGATGCCCATGCTGCTAATTGGCTTTCTTTAGGACGAGATAAAAAGTACTTTGCCACAGCAGAAGTTGGTAATGGTTTAGCCTCGCCATAAACAATAACTTGGCGTTCCATGTGATGCCACGGAAAGTGCAAGGAAATTTTGTTATTGCCTTTAAGCTCCTGCGCTTTACGCGAACCTGTGTTGGTAAAAAACACAAAGCCGTTATCATCCAAATGCTTTAAAAGCACTATACGCTGTGAAGGCTGACCGGTTTCATCAACAGTTGCTACAACCATCGCTGTTGGATCAGGTAATTGGCTTGCTACAGCATGCTCAAGCCATGTTTCAAACTGCTTGAATGGGTCATCTTGCAAGTTATCTTCGCTTAACGCGTCTTGCAGGTATTCACGGCGGATATCTTCGAGTTTCATAACAAGTCCTTTAAATAAAGCCTTAGAAAAGAGCTTAGAGTAGCGAGCTTAAAACAATAGATGTTGAGTAGTAACAAATATTAAGATTCAGGTATATGCGATAGTAATAACACCGAGTCTCAGATGTATCCGATAGCAATAAACATAGAGTCTCAGGTGCATTCGATAGCAATAAGCATAGAGTCTCAGGCGTATCGTTGGGTTTCGTTTCACTCAACCCAACCTACACAGCTCAGATATCTGCAAGTGTAGAAGTGCTGACAAGACGGAGTGCTTTTTTATGCCAAGGAGCATACATTTAGTATGTGACTTAGGCTAAAAAAGCACGACAACACAGTCAAAGCGAACTACACGCAGCAGACGGTTCACCTAAGTAGTTTAGCCTAAGACAAGGCATCCAACCCGACTTATCCCTATGAGCATACGGTTTGCATGTGATTAGGGTAAGTCGGATTGGATAACGCAGTATTAGGTTAAAATACGACGGTGATTACATTTGCTCCATAACTTCAATACCGAGTAAGTCTAATCCCGTTTCTAATGTTCTTGAAACCAAATTACACAGCACTAAGCGGCTATCGCGCACGCTTGGCTCTACGCCTTCTTTAAGTACTGGGCAAGCTTCGTAAAATGTCATGTATAAGCTCGCCAGCTCATATAAGTAACCACATAGTACGTGCGGTGTTGCTTCATTGATCATTAAATCAAGTACTTCTTCAAGCTGTAGTAGCTTAAGTGCAAGTGCTTTTTCTTGAGGCTCAACAATTGCAACGTCTGAATTTAATGAAGCAGCATCAACGCCTGATTTGCGGAAAATACTGCGTACACGTGTATAAGCATATTGTAAGTAAGGAGCTGTTGCGCCTTCAAAACTTAGCATGCTGTCCCAGTTAAAAATGTAATCACTGGTACGGTGCTTAGAAAGGTCGGCATATTTAACTGCGCCAATACCTACTTTACGTGCAATTTCGCTGCGATCGCTATCACTTAAATCAGACTCACGTTCAGCTAATTTTGCTGCAGCGCGGTTAATTGACTCTTCTAATAAATCAGCAAGTTTTACTGTGCCGCCAGTACGTGTTTTAAATGGTTTATTATCGGCGCCCATCATGGTGCCAAACGGGCAAAACTCGTAGCTTGTTTCGTCTCTTAATAAACCCGCTTTACGCGCTGTTAGCTCTACTTGGTTAAAGTGTAGATTTTGACGTGCATCTACAAAAATTAAGATGCGATCAGCACCTAATTTGTTTGAACGATAGTCACATGCTGCTAAATCTGTTGTTGCATATAAAAAACCACCGCCAGATTTTTGTACGATAAACGCTGATGGCTCGCCATCTTTATTAGCTAGCTCATCTAAAAACACCACTTGTGCGCCTTGCGACTCTACCGCAATGTTTTTATCTTTAAGTAGGCTAATAATGTCGTTAAGTTCTGCGTTGTATGCGCTCTCAGCCATAATATCGGCTTGCGTAAGCGTTACATTTAAACGCTTGTATACTTCTTCAGAGTGCTTAACTGAGGTGGCTATAAATAGTTTCCAAAGTTTTTCACAGTGCGCATCGCCGCCTTGTAATTTAACAACGTAGTCACGTGCTTTATCTGCAAAACCTTCTTCGTCGTCAAAGCGTTTTTTAGCATCGCGGTAAAAGGTTTCTAAATCAGCAAGCGCAACAGTATCTAAATCTACACCTTGGCTAATTTGATCTTCTAAATGCGCGATTAACATACCAAATTGAGTACCCCAATCACCCATGTGATTTTGACGCACAACTGTATCGCCTCTAAATTCAAGCGCACGTACAATTGAGTCACCAATAATAGTTGAACGTAAATGGCCTACGTGCATTTCTTTAGCAAGGTTTGGTGATGAATAATCAACCACCACTTTTTGTGGGTTTGCGTGCTCGTTTACAGCAAGCTTTGCATCACTGTTAGCTGCTTGTACGCTTTGCGCTAAAAACTCAGGCTTTAAATGGATATTAATAAAACCAGGACCCGCAATTTCAGTCTTTTGAGCAATATCGCTTACATCAAGGTTATCTATAATTTTTTGCGCAAGCTCACGTGGGTTGCTTTTCATTTTTTTAGCCGCGCCCATGGCTGCATTAATTTGGTAATCACCAAATTGTGGACGCGTGCTTTGCGTTACTGCCGGGTTTGTGTCTTCAGGTAAGCCTGCACCGACCATAGCTGCAATAGCTTTTTCAATTAAAATAGTACGAATATTCATATTTTTTTACCTTTGTAAACCCGCCAAAGCAGGTTTTCTTTTAATTCTTGTAAATGAGCTCTAGTTTTCGCGTGTATGGCTAAACGTTACTTCTGGGTAGCGCTCTACCGATAAGTTAAGGTTTACACGGCTCGGCGCAATGTAAGTTAAGTTATCACCGCCATCGAGTGCTAAATTACTTTCGCACTTGCGCTTAAAGTCTTCAAACTTTTTAACGTCATCACTGCTTACCCAACGCGCTGTATTTACGTTTACACCTTCGTAAATAGCATCTACGTTATATTCTGCTTTTAAACGTGCTACAACTACATCAAACTGAAGCACACCTACCGCGCCTACAATTAAATCATTATTAATAAGTGGTCTAAATACCTGTACAGCCCCTTCTTCAGAAAGCTGTACTAAGCCTTTTAATAATTGCTTTTGCTTAAGCGGATCGCGAAGACGAATACGGCGGAATAATTCAGGCGCAAAGTTAGGAATACCACTAAATTTAAGTTTTTCGCCTTGCGTGAATGTATCACCAATTTGAATAGTTCCGTGGTTATGCAAACCAATAATGTCGCCAGCGAAAGCATCTGCGGCACGTTCACGATCGCCCGCCATAAAGGTTACCGCATCAGAAATACTCACTTGCTTACCAATACGCACATGGTTCATTTTCATGCCTTGGCTGTACTTACCCGATACAATACGCATAAATGCAATACGGTCACGGTGTTTAGGGTCCATATTGGCCTGAATTTTAAATACAAACCCGGTAAAGTTTTCTTCAGTTGCAACAATTAGTCTGTCTTCGGTTTCACGTGGTAATGGCGTTGGCGCCCACTTAGTTAAACCATCTAACACGTGATCAACACCAAAGTTACCAAGTGCGGTACCGTAATAAACAGGCGAAAGCTCACCGGCTAAAAACAGATCTAAATCAAATTCGTTTGATGCACCAATAACAAGCTCAAGCTCGTCACGTAACTGCGCAGCTAAGTCTTCACCAATGGCAATATCTAACTCTGGATTATCAAGGCCTTTAATTGTGCGAACATCTTGAATTTTATGACCTTGACCCGTTTTATATAAAACAGCTTCATCATTATGAATGTGATAAACACCTTTGAACTCTTTACCACAACCAATTGGCCAAGTAATGGGTGCACAGGCAATATTTAGCTCTGTTTCTACTTCGTCCAGCACTTCCATTGGGTCGCGAATATCGCGGTCACATTTGTTCATAAACGTAACAATAGGTGTGGTACGCAGGCGTGTAACTTCCATTAGCTTACGGGTACGGTCTTCTACACCTTTAGCCGCATCAATAACCATTAAGCACGAATCTACTGCCGTTAATGTACGGTACGTATCTTCAGAAAAGTCTTCGTGCCCTGGCGTATCAAGTAAATTAACAAGTGCGTCGTTATATGGAAATTGCATTACAGAAGTAGTAACTGATATACCACGCTCTTTTTCCATTTCCATCCAGTCAGATTTAGCATGCTGATTAGAGCCGCGACCTTTTACAGTACCAGCTCTTTGAATAGCTTGTCCGAATAACAATACTTTTTCGGTAATCGTTGTTTTACCAGCATCCGGGTGAGAGATGATAGCAAAGGTCCTTCGCTTGCTGATTTCATTGATAATAGTCTGGTCTGCCATTGATAAATTCTTTTAGTTTATATGCGGGGTTGAATGCATTTTAATAAGCGTCTGCGAGTAAACCCGTTATGTTGATCGTAATTAACTACTATTCTCGCTGATTTTCACGTTGCAAACAGCTGATAATAAAGCGTCAATAGTTGATTTTTTAATAATGGCAATTGTAACAGGAGTCGGTATAAAAGTGTGCTATCTACTTAAAAATATCTTAGCTTTAAAATAAATGTGTACAGCGAACAATATTTAAACAACTTACAATTTAGTCGTAGATCGTTAAATAAAAATGAGTAGTTACTTAACAACATCAATAGTAGGTACAACCGGCATTCCAACACGTAGCTGAATAAATAAAGGCTGCTTAGCATCTAGGCTAATCTTTGCCGGTGGACGCTGCGCTATTTTAGTAAAGTTGCCTGTTACATTATGCGCACCAATAATGGAGTAACTTACATCACTTGCTGGACTTAGACTGTCAACGTGCCCTTTTAATGTCACGCCTGGCAGTACATCAACTTTAATTAGTGACTTAAAAAGATGTAAAACTATGTAAATATTTTGAACACTGAATTAATATTATTCAGTGTAACTTGTTAAATTTAAATAACTTAAACATAAAAAAAAGAGCTAAAGATCATGCAACTAATGGTTGTAATTTAGCCTCCAAGACCGCTATAAGCTTGTGTAATCAGGTCGTAACGCATATTATTGGAAGATTGCATGGAGGATAAGTCGTTTGGTCATGAAAACCAGTAAGTTAAGTATAAGATTATTATGGTATATAACACCTCTTGTTATTTTGCCACTGCTATTTCTAGGTGGCTTTACGCTCACCAATGTAACTAATTCAACACAAAAACAAGCTGATTTAATAATGAGCCGTTTTGTTGAGCAACAACAGCAAAAAATATTCAACTATATCGACTCATTTCACTCTACTGCAAAACTACTTTCAAATTCGCCAGTACTTAGTGACTTTTTAGCAAACGATATTAGCACCAACGGTAATTACACCCGAAAACTTGGCGCGCTTATGGATGTATTTGCCAGTTACAGCGAAGCTTATCCAGATATAATTAGCATTAATTTAGTTTCAGCAAGTGGGAAAAGCGATGCCTACTACTCTAATAACCTAACAACAGCGCCTAAAAGCTATCCGTTTTTTAATCGAGTATTGCAAAGTAATTTAAGTACACAGCAATTTATGATTCAAAAAGACGATGGCACAACTAGCTTATATTTCATTCAACGAATTGATAGCGTTGATTACTACTTGAAACGTCCACAGCAGCTTGGTTTTATTGTTATACATATAGAGCCTTCAATACTCAACTCCAGTATTTTAGAAGCGCCATATAACAACACACTTAATTTAATGTTGACCAAAGACGGGAAAATTTTATTTAGCTCCGACTACAACATGCGCGGCCAATACATAAGCGAATATGAACTTAACCAAGTACACGATCTTGCCGATATAGGCATGCTTTCTACCATTGAACTCTCAAGTATAGATAAAATAGAGCGAATGATTTTTGCCGTACAAATGCCCGGTGGATATTATTACGTTTCAACCATTCCCAAAGGTGTGCTTTATCAATCTGGTAAAGCCATAAGCTTAATAACAGGCTTAATTGTTATTATTTCGATAATCACCCTGCCAATATTAATTTTTATAGTTGTACGTAATTTACTACTTAACCCAATTGAATTACTAGGTGCTGCAAGCCACCGTGTTGGTGATGGTGATTTGTCGGTGCACTTACCAGCTCATACAAATGACGAAGTGGGTGTTTTATTTAACGACTTTAACCACATGGTTAATCAAATAAGGCACTACCAGCAACAGCTTGAAGAATATAAACACCACCTTGAAGATAAAGTAGAAAGTCGTACTAAAGCACTTGAAGCTATGAACAGCCAACTAGAGCTTGCAATTGGCCAAGCCGAGCAAGCTAATCAGCTTAAAAGTCGTTTTTTAGCGAATATGAGTCACGAAATACGAACGCCACTTACGGCTATTATGGGCTTTACAGAGCAATTACTCCACAACGACAAAGTAGCCAACGACAAACAACATCTAAGCACTATTTTACGTAATTCAAAACACTTACTAGAGTTAATAAATAACATACTCGACTTATCTAAAATTGAAGCTGAAAAGCTAGCTGTTGATTTGTCTGCGTTAAACGTAGTCCAGCTTGTGCATGATATTGAATCAATTATTCAACCACTGGCACAAGAAAAACAATTAACCCTTAATATTGATTACCAACTGCCGCTACCTCGCACCATTTATAGTGATGTGACCCGCTTAAAACAAATACTTATAAATATTGCAAACAACGCTGTTAAATTTACCGAAAATGGCAGTGTGTCTATTTGCGTACATTATTTACAAGCAAGTCAAAAGCTAGAATTTGTAATTAAAGATACCGGCATTGGTATGTCTGAGCATCAAATTGAGCGTGTGTTTAAACCGTTTGAGCAAGCCGATGCAACAACCACACGCCGTTTTGGTGGTACAGGCCTTGGGCTATGTATTTCTAAAAATTTAGCACTGTTACTTGGTGGCGATGTAACGCTTGAAAGTGAAGTTGGCGTTGGTAGCCGCTTTACAATTAGGGTGTCGTGTCAGTTATCTGATGATCAACCAATGCTTGAGTTTTTAACGCAAGAAAGCCAGTTGATACCAGAGAAAGACCCTCTCTTATCGTTTGCGACCAATAACTTTGAGGCCAATATTTTAGTCGCTGAGGATAACCCTGATAACCAACTATTAATTAAATTATTACTGCAAACTTGGGGCCTTGAACCCGATATTGCTAGTAATGGCGCACAAGCTGTAGAAATGGCACTCGTTAACGACTATCAGCTTATTATAATGGATATGCAAATGCCTGTAATGGGCGGATTAGAAGCAACTAAAATGCTTCGTCATGCAGCGTACGATGGCCCTATTATTGCCCTTACTGCTAATGTAATGAACCACGATATAGGCACTTACCTAGAAGCAGGCTGCGACAAAGCACTCGCTAAACCCATTGATAAAGATGCTCTGGAAAATGTACTCGTAAGCTACCTACATCTTGAAAAGGATAATCAAAATAAGTGGGATAGCTTATTAAAAAGCGAAAAGTTTCAGCAAATTACTGATAACTATTTAGCCAACTTACCTACTTATTTAGAAGAAATTAAAACTCTGCAACATTGCAATGACTGGGAAGCATTAAGAAGTATAGCGCACAGTATTAAGGGTAGTTCTGGGTGCTTTAATTTTGATGAAATTTATCACAGCGCTGCGGCACTTGAAGAAAACTTAAAAAGTAACAATAAAGTACCAAGAGACGAGCTGGTAAATAAATTAATAGCAGCGATTGAGCAAGCAATTAGTAGCAAAGTAACCTAAAAGAAAACTTACAAAATAGTACAAGTTCGGTGCGTTAGTGCTTTATGCTAAAACGCTAATCACCGACTTTAATTATGAAAAGTTTAAACCTAATGCCATGCCCATTAAAATAGCGTCTTCAAAGCCATTTTTGGCCGGATTATCACTTGGGTAGTAGTTTTTACGCACTGACATCTCTGTAAAGCCAGCGTTCTCGTATAGCGCAATAGCCCGTGTATTAGATTCACGTACTTCTAAAAAGAGGTTTTCAGCATTTTGCTGTTCACCATATTCAATAAACTGGGCTAACAACTGCCTTGCAATACCCTTACCCTGGTGGCTTGGCGTTACACAAATATCCATAAGCGTAAAGTCAGGCCCTGCTTTTTCACCAATATAAAAACCCACTAATGTGTTTTTATCAAACGCCGCCAAGTTAAAGTAGCGCCCTCCCATACATGAACTCATTGTATTTAAAGTCCACGGATGGCTATGGCAAGCAATTTCAATTGCCATTAATTGTTCAATAGCAGTTTCATCTACGGCGTTAAAGTTTATCAAGGTGTTCACTCATTAAAGCCCATAAAGCGCGTTTATCATTAGCACTGAGCTGTTGGGTTGGCAATATAAGCTTATCATCGGTTAACTGCATTTCACTGCCTTTAAGCACACTATTAATAACCATAGGTTGAGCACTTAGCTTTATATCAGTAAATAACTGCTTATTAAGCGTTAAAGGCTCTGTACTTTGTATAAGCCCTGAAGCAGAATTAGTATTGTTTGGACAATAATGTTGATTTAGTTCGAGGTTTTCTATACCAAAAATAGCTGCGTAACGTTGATGCATAACAACTCAGTAAATTAAACACTTGAACAATATATGAAGTAATAAAAACGATGTAAAGAAGAAATGGCAGGGGCGGAGAGATTCGAACTCCCAACCGTCGGTTTTGGAGACCGCTGTTCTACCAATTGGAACTACGCCCCTGCAATGTCGACGAATTATAGAGACCTTTGAGAAAAGGTAAAGCAATAAATCACTTTTTTAGTTCAACTGCTTTTAAAATAAGCAAAACGATGAATTAGCACACAAATACAGTGTATTTAACTTTGTTTCATAAATTAAATTCTTTAAAGCACAGCTGATTTTAGTTGAAGTATATGGACAATTTTTTAAATATGCATAACTAATAGTCGCCATAGCTCAAAAATAATTTGTAAATTTATTAAACCAAAGAGCATAAACAACTCAATAACATTATTAGCATTTGTGGTACGATTTTAATCCTAGGGGATCCGCGCCTTATCACCTAATTACATATTTCATCATGTATCTTACTTTCGCGGATCATTTAAAATGCAAATATGGAGGAGCTTTACTATTGGCTTAGCTAATAGTTCACGCCACGTTATATGAAGTTTAAATCAAAAAAATACAGTATCGACTCAACCGATTATCAAGTAGGTCAAGATAACGTTAGTAAATGGGGCATGGATATTCATAGTAATGTGTTTTCCGTTTCTATTGGATTATCTCTACTATTTATTATTACTCTACTTGCTCTCTCACCTAGCGAAGCTAAAGACGCTATTAACACAATAAAAAATGCAGCTCTAACAAACTTTGACTACGTATTTATGTGGGGCGCAAACATACTCCTACTATTTGCAATAGGTATAGCAGCTTCACCGCTAGGTAAAATTAGATTAGGAGGTGATAAAGCAAAGACGGAATACTCTACCCTTTCTTGGATTTCTATGCTGTTTGCAGCAGGTATGGGTATTGGCCTTATTTTTTGGGGGGTAGCCGAGCCTACCGCGTTTTACACTAACTGGTTTGGTACACCGCTAAATACTGAGCCCTTTACTGAACAAGGCCGAGAGATGGCTTTGGGGGCAACTGTTTTTTCACTGGGGGCTTCATGCATGGGCTATTTATGGCATGACCGCACTGTGCTTAGCATACTTTGTTTATAACAAAGGTTTACCGCTTTCTATGCGCTCAGTGTTTTACCCACTTTTTGGAGATCGTGTATGGGGAAAACTAGGTGATGTTATAGATGTAATGGCTGTGTTGGTTACTCTTTTTGGCCTTGCTACATCGCTAGGTCTAGGGGGATCGCAAGCGGCTAGTGGTATCAGCCATGTTTTAGGGTTCGAAAATTCATTGTTATTACAACAAGGCATTATTTTGCTGATTATGGGCTTAGCTATTTTATCTATTGTGCGTGGTATGGATGGCGGCGTTAAATTGCTCAGTAATATAAATATGGGCATTGCTATTGTGTTTTTGGTGCTTGTATTTATTTTAAACTTTACCACTGTACTTGATTCAGTCTACACAGCAGTAATAGGTTATGTGAAAAATATTATTCCGCTGAGTTCTAGCACCGGTCGAGAAGACACCGAGTGGCTTCACGGTTGGACTGTGTTCTATTGGGCTTGGTGGGTGGCTTATGCTCCGTGTTTTGGTATGTTTGTAGCGCGCATTTCTAAAGGGCGTACCATACGCGAATTTTTAGTATATGTACTTCTTATCCCCACTTTAGTTACCACTGCGTGGATGTCGGTATTCGGTGGTGTGGCTATTGATCAAGTTATAAATGAAATTGGCGTACTCGGTGCTGATCAAGGTATTACCGATGTGTCACTTAGCTTATTTTACATGCTTGATGCGTACTCTTTTGGTACCGTCCTTTCACTTTTAGCTGTGGCATTAATAATTATATTCTTTGTAACCACACTTGATTCTGGCTCTATAGTAATTGATAGCCTTACATCAGGCGGGAAGCTTGAAGTGCCAATAAAGCAAAAGCTAGTATGGGCAAATATTGCCGGAGTTATTGCAATGCTCATGCTCTGGATTGGCGGTACGGAGTCTATTCAGGCGCTACAATATATAACCATTATTGCCGCACTACCTTTTACATTTATTTTACTGCTTGGCAGCGTAAGTCTCGTAAAAGGCCTATTAACTGAGTTAGAGCCAAAAGCTAAAAGTTAAAAATTAGCGCGTAAAAAAGCCCGTTAATAAACGGGCTTTTTAATGTGCAATAATAAGCTCAGCAAAGTAGGCTTACTTATTTAGTATTATTCCCACTCAATAGTTGCAGGTGGCTTACCTGAAATATCGTAAACAACACGAGAAATACCATCAATTTCGTTAATGATACGGTTTGAAACCACACCTAAAAACTCATACGGTAAATGTGACCAGCGTGCTGTCATAAAGTCGATTGTTTCTACACAACGAAGTGATACAACCCAATCGTACTTACGTGCATCGCCCATAACCCCTACCGATTTAACTGGTAAGAATACAGTAAACGCTTGGCTTACTTTATGGTAAAGCTCAGCTTTGTGAAGCTCTTCAATGAAGATTGCATCTGCGCGGCGTAGTAAATCACAGTACTCTTTTTTGATTTCGCCAAGTACACGTACACCTAAACCTGGTCCAGGGAAAGGATGACGGTAAAGCATGTCGTACGGTAAACCTAGCTCTAGACCAATTTTACGTACTTCATCTTTGAATAATTCACGCAATGGCTCAACAAGGCCCATTTTCATGTCATCTGGTAATCCGCCCACATTGTGGTGAGATTTAATAACATGCGCTTTACCTGTGGCAGATGCCGCAGATTCAATGACGTCAGGATAAATTGTACCTTGTGCTAACCATTTCGCATTTTTAAGCTTTTTGGCTTGCTCATCAAATACATTAATAAACGTGTGACCAATGGCTTTACGTTTATCTTCTGGGTCTGATTTACCAGCTAAATCATTTAAAAACTGCTCTTCAGCTTCAACTTTAACAATGTTTAAGCCAAATTTATTACCAAACATGTCCATCACTTGCTGGCCTTCGTTTAAACGAAGTAAACCATTGTCAACAAATACACATGTTAGCTTTGCGCCAATTGCACGGTGAATAAGCATAGCCACAACTGATGAATCAACACCACCAGATAGACCTAGAATAACTTCGTCATCACCTACAGTTTCTTTAATACGCTCAATAGCATCATCAATGATTTTTGCAGGAGTCCATAATTTTTCACAGCCACAAATATCAATAGCGAAACGCTCAAGCAAACGTAACCCTTGATGAGTATGCGTTACTTCTGGGTGAAATTGTACGCCGTAAAAACGCTTTTCTTCGTTAGACATTGCAGCATGTGGACAAGTAGATGTTTTAGCTGTTGTTGTAAAATCAGCTGGAATGTCCATTACTTTATCGCCATGACTCATCCATACGTCAAGTATGCCGTTGCCGCCATCAGTAATATGGTCTTCAATTGCATCAAATAATGCACAGCTGCCTACTTTTTCAACTTGTGCGTAGCCAAACTCTTTTTTATCAGAGCTGTGTACACTTCCGCCAAGTTGAGCTGCCATTGTTTGCATGCCATAACAAATGCCTAATACAGGAACGCCTGCATTAAACACATACTCAGGAGCGCGCGGGCTGTTTTCAAGTGTTGTTGATTCTGGGCCACCAGAAAGAATAATACCTTGTGGGTTGAACTCGCGGATTTGCTCTTCAGTCACATCCCACGCCCATAGCTCACAGTAAACACCAATTTCGCGGATACGGCGCGCGATTAATTGCGTGTATTGTGAACCAAAGTCTAAAATGAGAATTCGTGAATCGTGAATATCTTTGCTCATGGAGTATCTCGTAAAGTCTGATGCTAAATGCCGCTTTGAATACCAATTTTATTAAACATTACTAATTCTTGCAGGCTAAATAACTCACTAACCACGTTAAAAATTTCTTATTTAGAAGAACTAAAAATCGAAATTTTTGCCTCGTTATTGAGCCATTTATCTGTCGCAATAATTGACCACTTTATTAATGCAATTGGTATTTATATAAACGACTAAAAAGAGGGCTTGCAAAGCAAGCCCAGTATATTAAATTAATTACGCTGCTTAACCTAAGCGGTAATTTGGTGCTTCTTTAGTGATTTGCACATCATGAACGTGCGACTCACCCATACCTGCTGAAGTAACACGTACAAATTGTGGTTTTGTATTTAGCTCTTCAATTGTTGCACAACCCGTTAAGCCCATAGCACTACGTAAGCCACCTACTTGCTGATGAATAATCGTAGCAATTGGACCTTTGTAAGCTACGCGACCTTCAATACCTTCAGGTACTAACTTGTCTGCTTCGTTTGATTTTTGGAAGTAACGATCTGATGAACCTTCTTTTTGATCCATCGCGCCCAATGAGCCCATACCTCGGTAAGATTTGTAATAACGACCTTGGTATAATTCAACTTCACCTGGTGCTTCTTCTGTACCAGCAAGAAGAGAACCCACCATTACACACGATGCACCAGCAACAAGTGCCTTAACTATATCGCCAGAAAAACGAATGCCGCCATCAGCAATTACAGGAATGTCGCGACCTTTTAAGCCTTCAACAGCATCTGAAATAGCGGTAATTTGTGGAACGCCACAACCGGTAACAATACGTGTAGTACAGATAGAACCAGGGCCGATACCTACTTTAACTGCATCGGCTCCGGCATCAGCTAGTGCAATCGCACCTTCAGCCGTTGCAATGTTACCTGCAATAATTTGTAAGTCTGGGTACTCTTTGCGAGTTTTAGTAACACGGTCAATAACGCCTTGAGAGTGACCATGTGATGTATCGATAAGTAAAACATCAATACCCGCTTCTACTAATGCAGCAATACGCTCATCAGTACCTGCGCCAACACTTACAGCAGCACCTACACGTAAACGACCTTGGTCATCTTTACATGCGTCAGGTTTGTCTTGGGCTTTTTGGTAATCTTTTACTGTGATCATGCCTTTGAGTTTAAATTCATCATCAACAACAAGGATTTTTTCAATGCGGTGTTCGTGCATTAAGCCTAAAATTTCTTCGCGTGCTGCGCCCTCTTTAACGGTAACAAGCTTTTCTTTTTTAGTCATAACGGTAGAAACAGGCTGTTCAAGCTTAGTTTCAAAACGCATATCACGACTAGTAACAATGCCTACAAGCACATTATTGCTGTCGGTAACCGGAAAGCCTGAAAAACCTTTTTCGTGCGAAAGCTCAATTGCATCTGCAATTGTTAAATCGGCAGTAACCGTTACAGGGTATGAAACAATACCTGCTTCGTAGGTTTTAACTTTTCGTACGTTTTTCGCTTGTTCTTCAATAGTCATGTTTTTATGAATAAAACCAAGACCACCTTCTTGCGCAAGGGCAATAGCTAAACGAGCTTCTGTAACAGTATCCATAGATGCTGAAATAAGCGGCAAGTTAAGTTTGATACCACGCGTTAAGCGAGTTGAAATATTTGCCGTGTGTGGCAAAACAGTAGAATGACCAGGTACTAAAAGTACGTCATCAAAGGTAAGAGCTTCTTTAGCGATTCTAAGCATTTTGGCAACTTCTCACATGTGGATCTAAGATAAGGAATTGCGGCCAAATTTTAACAGCGTTATTGGCATGAGTAAATAATATTTCGCAAATATTTATGATAATATAGGGTCTATTAGCCTTTCAAGGTTAAATTTGCAGCAGTTTGTTAGGTATTTAGGCAAGGCAGAGCCTATGCAGTGTGGTTATTCCCCATAAATAGGCGATAACGTAGCATCAATTCCAAACAAGCGCTGCCCAAAGGGTTCAGCCTAGGGGCGATTAACTCTTTGTTACTCGGTTTTTACTTAGCCCACTAGGTTACAAACCTCGCGCCGCGATTAAATCGCCCCTAGTTTGAACAAATTTTAATCTACAAAGGTCAATAGACCCTTGCTTTATAAATAGTTTTAGGTTGTTTTTTATGTTTTCGAAGCCTTCGCAGGCGGTTTACACCGTTTCACGCCTTAATAGAGAAATTCGCACAATTCTTGAGCAAGGTTTTGCATCTTTAGTGCTCACGGGCGAAATTTCTAACTTTATTACCCCTGCATCTGGACATTGGTACTTTTCGTTAAAAGACGATAAAGCACAAATTAAAGCCGCTATGTGGCGTGGGAATAATCGCAACCAAAGCTATCGCCCTGCAAATGGCGCGCAAGTTACAGTAAAAGCGCGTGTATCACTTTATGAACCTCGCGGTGACTACCAGCTTATTGTTGAGCATATGGAACCGGCCGGCGAAGGTCAGCTAAAACAAGAATTCGATGCGCTTAAAATGCGTTTGGCCGCCGAAGGGTTATTTAGCTCTGCGTATAAAAAACCACTTCCGCAAAACATTAATCGTATTGGTGTTATTACCTCTGCAACCGGCGCTGCTATAAAAGATATTTTAACGGTACTTAAACGCCGTGCGCCGCAGCTAGAAGTAATCATTTACCCTGCTATGGTACAAGGCAAAGAAGCACACCTACATTTAATTAATCAAATTGAATTAGCTAATGTTCGTGATGAAGTAGACGTACTTATTTTAGGACGAGGCGGCGGATCACTTGAAGATTTATGGTGTTTTAATCACGAACAGCTCGCACGAGCTATTTTTGAAAGTGAATTACCGATAGTAAGTGCAGTAGGCCATGAAATAGATACAACCATTAGCGATTACGTTGCTGATGTTCGTGCAGCCACTCCATCAGCCGCATCTGAGCTTGTAAGCCCAAATACGCAAGAGCTACACAACAAAGTAACACAATTAGTTAATCGTTTATCTAACGCGTTTAAGCACGGTATTGCCGATAAACGCGCATTAGCAACACAGTTACAACACCGCCTTAATTTGTGTCATCCGCGTAATCAGCTTAGTCAAAAATCACAACGTTTGGATGAGCTAAGCATTGCGCTGCAACAAGCTATGCGTAATCGTTTATACCAACAAGAACGCACACTCAATAACTTAACGCCGCGTTTGATGCGCCAATCACCTGATAAAAAACTCGCTTCAGCAAGCCATCAACTCTCGCAATTACAAGCTAGGCTAAACCAAGCTATAAAGCATCAGTTACAACAAGCGAATAATAGCTTAGCACTGCAAGCAAGCAGGTTAGACTCGGTAAGTCCGCTTAATGTTTTAGCGCGCGGTTATAGCATCACTAAAACACAGCAAGGAAAAGTAGTTAAATCTGTGGGGCAAATTAAAACAGGCGATGTTTTAGTTACAGAGTTAGTCGATGGCTCTATAGAATCACAAATTATTTAAAGCTCTGTACTTAGCAACATTTTAAGTTCGCTATCGCTCGATGTGGAGGTAGTGCTTTTAAATTGTTGCCAAAACTCTTGTTCCATCAACTTATCGTTTAGCTCTCGCCATTGAGCATTACCAAATGTGTCGTTATCAGTAGGAGCGGCAAGTTCAAATTCACATACTGTTTTTTTACATTTTGCACTAACAACGTCAGGAATAATTGATAAATCAACTGTTAATAAAAAATCTTGTAATGCCATTTCAGTACGATAAGCCCATTCTTCGTCGCGCGTTTGATTTTCAAATTTATCACGTAAAATCTGCTCAAAATCTGAAGGGCTCCTCATTTTCTTTAAAACACTTTTGAGCGCCGCTTTCTGTTCGGCGAGTTGCTGCTTAAGCTGAGTTACTTGCTCTTCTAAAGGTAGTTCATCAAGCATTTGGGTTTCTGAATTGGTTGTAGGCGTGTCTTCAGTGGGCTCTATACTAGCGACTTGCTCAGGTACTGCAGAGTCTGCATTACTCAATACCTCATTACTTTGTTGTTCAGTATGAAGCTTTTGCTGTTTTTCATAACTTGGCTGCGACTTAACAGATTCTGGATGACTTGAAGCTGCATTAAAGTAGCTCCAAGTTAAACCTACACCCGCAATAAACCCAATCCCTAGAGCCAATAAACTATTTTTATTCATGTTAATTCCTTTTAAGTTTTATTATTTTTAATTACCTATAGCATTGCACTCGTGTGAGATTCGTTTTCAGGCTCAGGATTTGCTAAAAAGTTTTGGTTCATACTTTGCGCCGGACACTCACAATCCGGTCGACCAATAATTTTAGCGGGTACGCCAACAGCGGTTGTGTGTGGTGGAACATTGCTAAGCACAACTGAGCCCGCGCCAATTCGTGCGCCCTCACCTACTTCAATATTACCCAGTACTTTAGCGCCAGCGCCAATTAATACGCCCGCTCTAATTTTGGGATGACGATCGCCCTGCTCATTGCCTGTACCGCCAAGCGTTACAGATTGCAAAATTGATACGTTATCTTCAATTACCGCTGTTTCACCAATAACAATACCGGTTGCGTGGTCAAACATAATGCCTTTACCCACTTTACATGCTGGGTGAATATCGACCCCAAACACTTCAGAATTACGGCTTTGAATAAAGCGCGCTAACTCTTTGCGATTTTGTTGCCACAAACAATTAGCCAAACGGTGCGCCTGAATAGCATGAAAACCTTTTAGATTTAATATAACCGTAAGATAGGTTTCTGATGCAGGGTCGCGGTCTTTTACAGCTTTAATATCCTCAGCAACAAAAGATAGCATACGGTCACATTTTACAAATGCTTGGTCAAACAGCTCTCGGATAGTGAATGCAGATACCACCGCATCAGCCAACTTATTAGCAACAATAAAGCTCAATGCCGAACCTAAACAATCATGATTTAAAACACATGAATAAACATGACTTGCTAATAATGGTTCACGTTTTACTACATCGTTAGCTTCGTCGCGAAGCTGTTGCCAAATTGCATGACGCATAATACTGCACTGCCTTAAGTTGATATAAAATAGCCTTTTCCCAAGTCTAACGGATTTAACCACTAAGGTGTTAATCCCTTAGTTATTTGTTCTGGTTATTAGGTATAACTGTTTATTAAGTTTCATTATTAAATAATAAAAATGCCTCGATGCTTATAGCACCGAGGCATTATTTTAACGCTTAAAAAACACTTAAATTATTGAAATACTTTATCGACTTTCATCACTTCAATATTTTTTGCAGGAATTGCCAGTTTATAATCAGCAATCACTTTATCTTCAGCCACTAATTCGGCAGGTTTATCGGTGTTGTAAATCATTGGCGATGTTTGCTGCGATACTAAACGTTTTTGCATATCAGCGCCGTCACCAGTAATAAATACATAGTGAACATTGTCTGTTTGTAAGTTTTCTTTAATAACGCGATTAACATCAGCAAGCGTTAGCGTTTTAAGTTTATTAGTTACGTAACTTACAAAGCTATCAGTGTTGTAAAATTCGCTATCAAGTGCATAACCTAATTGGCGATTTTGACTTGCCACCATCTGCGGCACAAAGTTAATTAAAAAGTTACGCGTAGCTTCAAAATCGCCTTCGCTCATACCATTTTTAATTAGCTTATCTAGCTCAAACAAGGCGGTACGTGTTGCAAAGTGCGCATCGTTATTAGAGCGAAGTGGGCGTAACCACACTTGAAATATTTGCTCTGAGCGCCCTAGGTTTGCATCTGGCTTGGTTTGAAACATACCACGTGGAAAGTATTCAATGTATGCGTAATCGCCATAGTTCATGCCGCGAGTTTCACGAATGCGCTCATATAAAAAGCTGTTAGAACTACGGTGCTCACCAAAGTACGAACGCACAAGCCAAAGGGCTGTCCAGTCTTCGCTACTTCTTATTGTATCAATAGGGAAACCAAATGATACCGCCGTCGATTGCGCTGACTTTTCTACAATCGTTGCATGATGACCTTTAAGCACTGGCGCATCAGGAATACTTAAACGGCTTTGCTCACCTTTTGGTAGCGTTGCAAAATCGCTCATCATTTTAGCTTTGAGTTTTGCAGGTACAGCCCCAATTAAGCCAACCGTGAGTTTAGATTGCGTAAGCTCGCTGTTATAAAACGCTTTAACATCATCTAGCGTCAACGCTTCTAAATCCGAAATATCACCATAGTTGTAGCTTTCGTAAGGGTGATTTTTGTAAAGCGCACTGTATAGCACTTCTTTACCTAGCTCTTCATCGTTAGATGCTTTTAAGCCTGATTTAATGCCGTCGATCATCTCTTTTTTAAGGCGTTTAAAGTCGTCATCTCTAAAACCTGGGTTTAATAATTGATCGCTCACAAGTGTATACCACTGCGCCGCATTATCTTTATGGATGCGCCCTTGGAACGACAGCATTTCTTTATCTATTTGATAGCCAAAACTACCCGCAAGCGGGTAAAGTGCTTTTTGAATATCTTTATAGCTTGTCGCCTCTGAGCCACCTTGTGCAAGCATAGCCGCAGTGAGCGCAGCAACACCTTTTTTGCCTTGAGGGTCGGCTGCCGCGCCGGTATTGAATAAAAAGTTAACATCAATTAATGGCGAGCTATTGGTTTTATCAAGTACTTTAAATACAGGTGCCGCAGGTGCTTGTTCAAGCTTTGCAGTAAGCGCATTTAAATCAACTTCTTGCTCAAAACCAGGGGCTTTATCAAGTGCCGACATTGTTAATGTGGTACGTGCGTTATCAGTAAAGTATTTATTAGCAACGGCTTTAATATCTGCGCTGGTAATGTTATCTGCCGATTTATACAGCTGGTTTATAACCTCAGGATCGCGCTCAAAATGCATGTAGCTGGCAAGGGTTGATGCAATCGCTTGCGAAGAATCTAAGCCATTAATAAAGCTGTATTTAAGATTCGATTTTAAATCACTTAGCTTTTGCTCATCAACAAGCTCAGTGCGTGCTTTTGCATAAGTTCGATTGATGGCATCGCGCGCAGTGGCTAAATCGTCTGCGTTTTCTACTTTAACAAATACGTGTAATAAACCCGGATCTTTAGTCTCTGGGTTATAGGTAAACATTTGGCTGGCAATTTGTTTGTCGACCACTAGCTCTTGATATAAATCTGAATTATTTGAAAAATAAAGCTGTGAGATTAAATCTAGTGCCGCTCTGTCTTTTTTAGCAGGCTCCCACGCAGCGCCTTTGTACGATACGAGTAACCAATGCCCTGGTAGCGCTTCATCTTGCTGGTGCAAATATTTTGGTGCTTGTTGAACAGGTTCTGCTTTAATGTCAGCAACATAGTTACCCTTTTTCCAGCTGCCCCAATGCTTTTTAACCATTGCCATTGTTGCTTGTGGGTCTACATCGCCCACAATAACAAGTGACACATACTCAGGCTTATAAAACTTAGCAAAAAATTCTTTACCATAGGCCATTTGATCAGGCATGGCTTCTATGTCTTTAAGAAAGCCCATAGTGGTGTGTTTATACGTGTGCTTATCAAACGCTTCTTCACGTACAGCGCTTAATAATTTACGAATTGGGCTCGCGTTGTTTTTTAAGTACTCACCTTTTACCGTTTGTGCTTCTGTTCTAAATTGCTCTTCGGTGTAGGTTAAGTTTTGAAAAATATCAGCTTCAAGTTCAAGTACTTTATCAAGGTGCTGCTTTGAAAAGTTTAAATGGTAATTTGTGTAATCGTTTGTTGTATAAGCGCGGTTATCAACACCTGAATTTTTTAATATGTCTGAGTACACATCTTCAGGGTATTTTTGTGAGCCTTTAAACATCATGTGTTCAAAAAAGTGAGCAAAGCCTGTTTTGCCCTCTTCAACTTCGTTACGCGATCCAACCGATACCGGAATTTGTAGCGACACTACATCAGGGTAATCGGTTTTAACAACCATGACACTTAAGCCGTTTTCTAGCTCTTCAATTAAGTAATCTTGTGAAAAAACACGGCCATCAGCTTTATTTACTTGTTCTTGTTGTGCTGTTGTTTGCGTGCTTTGGTTTTGTTGCATGGCGCAACCCGTTAAGGCCAGCGATACCGCTAAGCTGGTTGCTAATAATTTAAATTTCATTGTTGTCCCTTTTTAAATTGAGCAAATTTGTTGTCAGATTTAACTCTTTAATTATGCCCCAAAGCCAATAAATATAAGAGCCCCAAGGGAATTTATTATGTAAACAACTGTGTCAATTATAAATTATGGGAACAAGCACTATGAATAAACATCATGTTAATTGAAAAACTTTCATTAAATAAATCTATCTAGACGTCTAAATGGCTGCTATATTAAATCCATCAAAACAAACTTAGCTGGAATGAGGATTATGGCTTTATCACTAAAAGAGAAGATAGTGGACACCAATCAAGGTGTTTATCTTATTGGTACTACCCCGCCTAAAATTGGCACCGATAAAGCGCAATTAAAAACCATTGCAGAAAAGCTATTAGGTCGCTTACACGAAATTGAATACGACGGCGTGATAATTTACGACATTCAAGACGAAAGCAGCCGAACTAACCAAGACCGCCCATTTGCGTTTAAACAAACCGTTGATCCGCGTGAATACAGCCATTTACTTCGTAATTTATCTGCACAAGATGTGATTACTTATAAAAGTGTGGCGCAGCGTGGCGTAGGCGAATTTAAAGATTGGCTAAGTGAAACTAAAAACGACTACGATTTACAAAATGTTGTTTTAGTAGGTAGCCCATCATCGATAGGCGATATAAAGCTAAGCCTGCCAGATGCTTATAAAGCGATGGCTGAGCAATCAGATGATTTCTTTTTAGGCGGCGTTACGATTGCTGAACGCCATTCAAGTAAACGAAATGAGCACGAACGATTAATAGAAAAAACAGCACAAGGTTGTCAGTTTTTTATATCGCAAGCTGTTTACGATGCACAAGCGACTATAGAGCTAATCACTAGCTACGCACGTACATGTAAAGCGCAGGGTATTACACCACAACGTATTATATTAACGTTTACTCCGTGCGGCGGCGAAAAAACCTTAGAATTTATGCAATGGTTGGGTATCTCAGTGCCAGAGGCAACAAAATGGCGCATGCTTGATGCAGACAATACATTAAGCGAATCGGTCCGTATTTGCCGCGAAAACCTCGACTTAATACTTAAAAGCTGTGCGCATTTAGATGTACCGCTGGGCTTAAATATTGAAAGCTTAACAAACCGTAAAGAAGAAATTGATGCATCAATTAACTTATACCGTTTATTAAAAGCTATTATGGAATTAAACCTTGCTGAAAAGCTAATAGCTTAAAGGCTAGGTAAGAGCTAATTAACACCCTTCTTGGCAAGCCTCATGGCTTGCTTTTTTATGTCCGTACTTTGAAAAATAAATTAAGAAGTACAAGTAAAAATTTGCAGCTTAAGCTATTCATTGAAGCTATTTTTGGTTATTACTCTCAAGCCTTTTTAAGGCAAACCCCATAGAGGAGCACATAACACCAAAAATAATTCCCTCATCAGATATAAATCTAATGCTAGGAAGCGCTTCAAATAAGCTTATTATTGCTAATGAAAAAATAAAACCTGTCGCAGAAAAAACCAGCCAAGTTTTTGTGGCATGAGTCATGACGAACTTCATTTTCTATGTTGGACTTTATATAAGTAAACTTTATAAAAGGTAGCTTTTCTTTCATTTTATCTATATCAGGTAAATAATTAAACTTCTCAATATTTTAATATTCAATCTGCTATTCAACTGAATATAACGACAAGAAATAGTAAATCACTTACTCTTAACAAGTCGATTACTGTACAAGTCTGCTACTGGAAAAATCATTTTATAATCGTCCCAATTTAAATTCCCATCTACAATTTTATAATTGAGAAAATGCCTTCTCTGCTTATAAATATCATAATCTGGGTGCCCAACAGAGAAAATAAATGGATAAAAATCAACCAATCATTTATGCCCATCACTAAAATATATCTCTAAAATATGATCAGCTATGGGTTTTGAATTAATTATCGATAATTCCAACATTAAGTTCCTTTTTACATTTTATCTTTCATAAATCAGATTCAAGTACACTATCAATGCCTTCTCGCATATCAATTGATAAATGGTATCGTTCTGATTCTTCATCGAGCTCAAGCACAACAAACCCACAGTTAAAAAACTTTTCAGCTTCTTCATATTGTTCATACGACCAATGAAAATAACGCATTAAAAAGACTAAAGCTGTAATACCATGTGTACTAATAACAAGACTATCGGTCCAATTATCTTGAGAAAAATCGCGATACAGCGTTTCTAAAAACGTAGAAATTCGATCATATACATCTGCACCTGATTCACCATTTTCTATACGATAAAAAAAATAACTATGCCTTTTGCGATCTTCATATTTAAGACGAGCCTCATCTTCTGTATAAAAATTCCCCCAATCTTGTTCACGTAATCTAGGATCTTCTTTATATTTAATATTACTTTTTAGCTCAGAGGCGATTAACTCAGTTGTTTGCCTTGCTCTGTTATAAGGTGAGGACCACACCGTTACATTTTTATTTGCTAGCAGTTCGTTTAGTTTTACACCCGTTTTTATACATTGCTCTTTACCTAATTCAGTTAAATTAACTAAATGATCAGGTGTATGCTCATACACCCCTTTATCTATGTTTGCTTGAGATTGCCCATGACGAATAATAACAATCTGCTTAGGCTTCATTACGCCTCTCCTTATTTTATAGTACTAAACAATAAAAATTTAAGTTTTGATAGTTATTATAATATTGAAATTAAGTACTAATTTCACTTACTAAAAAATAGCAACTCTTAGTATTTGTCATTTTTTAAAAAGTGTTACATGCTAAGATTTTAAAATGGAAAACTATAAGGTTGTATAAATGGAAAGATACCCCAAAAAGGATAGAGATGAAGCGCTTCGAATATTAGACATTGAAGCCGAAGATGGACGTACCCCAAATGAAAACATACAAAACATGCTCTGTGTCATATTCGACAAATCTCAACGAATGCGGTTAGACAACTATAAGATAATTAGTAACCTCTCTTCTTCTGAAACTTTTTTTACTGAAGTTGCAGTCATTGAGCGCGTTGCTTTTAATAATTTAGAAGGCTTCTTATCTCATTTTAAAGTGGGTGTCCGACTTTGTTATTTAACACAATTAATTGGTGGCACTAAATACTCAGGTACAGACTGTATCCATGTATGGGATATGTTAAAAGCTCTTGCGATTAACGACACAGACACTGTAAATGCTTTTACAGAGCAATTTCCCGCCCCATTCAATAATGGACATAAGGTAATTATTTTAATAAGTAATGCCGTGTATACTGTTTTAGGTAAACAACCTGTTACGGATGATATAATTTACAAATTAAACAATACTAATAGTTCGAAATTTTATATGGCTATTTTTAGAAGCTTGGCAGCAATGTTAACTAACGACATCGAAAGCTTTTTAGAAAATATCAGTAATATAGTTAAACTCAATCGCCGTCAACAAGATTTTCAGTCGATGGAAAAGCTGATTTCGATATATGCCCATGGCTTAGTGAACTTATGGCAATTCCATACAAATAACTCACCTTTACCTGAACTTAATTTTCCAATGCCTTGGGACTGCTCTTTACACAATTATATAAAAAGTAATAAGCAAATCAATCTCATTTCTTTTGAAAATATTTCAAAAGAATTTAACCGTTGGTTGCATGATACGCCAGCCCAAATTAATGTAGATGAATTAGTTAATGAGTTAAAAGAAAACTGTGATAAATTCAATTTTTCTAGCCAGTAAGCAAGCTTAGCTAATTAAAAATGAATTAGCTAAAATACTCAATCGACACAAAAAAAAGTAGGCATAGCCTTTGATCTGCTTTGTCATGAAAAACATTTGACTATAAATAGAGCATAGCCTTTATAATTGTCTCCTATTTATATAATAGGAGACAAAGCTAGATAATTTTTGAGAACCACTTTTCCTTTTACCTCAGATTAATTTACCAATATTTATTACTTAGCTTTAATCTGTTTATACGCTTGTTTATTTTTATACATTGCGTGGTCTGCATCATTTAATAGCGCTTCAAAGGGCTGCTTTTGTTTATTAGTAAAACTATAACCTATGCTGAGCGATAAATCGCAAACCTCTTCTTTGAGTAAAGCTTTTGAATACTCAGAGGATATTTTATCCATGATGTAGCTAATTTTACTTTTATCGCTTAATTGCATTACTGCAACAAACTCATCACCACCTAAACGCCCTACTATATCGGCATCTCTTAAATGTTTTTTTAGCGTATCTGCCAATATAATTAAGGCTTTGTCGCCCACTTCATGTCCGCAGGTGTCGTTTAATTTTTTAAAGTCGTTTATATCAATAAACAAGCAACATACGTCGAAGCCCAAACGCAGTGCTAAATTAAGCTTTTGCTGAGCTAGTAAGTTAAGTGCTCGGCGATTATAAATACTCGTTAATGAGTCTAACATGGCTATTTCGCGCATTTGCTCATAGCTATACACAAGCGCTAGGTCGTCTTCAATTAAATCGCGTAGTTGCTCTATGAGCTCAAAGTATTCATCGGTATAGCTTGTTTTTTTAGTGTCTTTTAAGCATAGCGTGCCAAATACTTCACCTTCTGGCCAATGAATAGGTAAACCTAGGTAGGATTCAACACCATCCTCAACTACTTCTGGTAGTGTGTTCCATGCATCGTTATTGCTTGCATCATTAACATATAAAATATTATTAGTTTCAGCGACGTGCCGACAAAAAAGAGGTGTTTGAGGAGGAAGTATCGGATTGGTTTCAAAGCTTGAGCCACCTTCGTTACTTCTAATAACAACGCGATAGCCTTTGCTTGTTGCTTGAACTATATAACCAGATGGGGCAGAAAAAAGCCCCGTGATAAGGTCGATTGTTTTTTGCCATTTATGCAAAGATATTTGGCCATCAACACCAGAGAATGCCCATTTATCAGTTTCAAACATTAACTTTACCTCGGCTATTTAATAGCTCCAGTATAGGCAAAAAAGCAAAGTAAAAGCTATTATTTACGACGTCTACTTGGCTCTCTTTTACCAGTGATGCGTTTTTTATCGCGATCTTTACGCGACTTGTTAGTATTTTTACGATTATCTTTTGGCTTTTTATTAGGATCTGGCTCGTAACCTTCTAACCACTGCGGCGTTAAACGCGTATCGAGTAGTACTTCAATTTCTTCTAGCAGCCATTGCTCATCAAGACTTACCAGCGACATAGCAAGTCCTTGCTCACCAGCACGACCTGTACGGCCAATACGATGTACGTAATCTTCGGCAATGTAAGGTAATTCAAAGTTAATTACGTATCTAAGTGTAGAAATATCTAAACCACGCGCAGCGACATCGGTTGCAACAAGTACGCGTGTAATACCTTCTTTAAAGTTTTGCAATGCACGGTCACGTGCGCCTTGCGATTTATCGCCATGGATTGATTCGGTTTTTAACCCATCTTTACACATTTCTTTAGCGAGCTTATCAGCCATTTGTTTTGTGCGAGTAAAAATAAGCACTTGGCGCCAGTTTTTCATGCCAATCATGTGCGATACAAGTTCGCGCTTACGGTCTTCATCAACAGCGTAAATAACTTGCTCTACTTCAACCGCAGCTGAGTTACGTTTATCAACTTCAATTAGTTCTGGGTTTTTTAGTAATTTTTTACTGAGTTCAAACACGCTGTCATCAAACGTAGCCGAAAAGAGTAAAGTTTGGCGATCGCCTGGTATATGGCGCAATATACGTTTAATTTCATCAATAAAGCCCATATCAAGCATGCGGTCAGCTTCGTCAAACACTAAAGAGTCTACGCTTGAAAGTACCACGCTGCCTTTAACTATATGATCAAGCAAACGCCCTGGTGTCGCCACTATAACTTGTGCTGTTTTAAGTGCTTTTATTTGAGGGCCAATACTTGCACCACCATAGGCTAAAGCGCCATTAATGTTAGTGCCTTGTGCATACTTTTCAAAGCTGGCAAATACTTGCTGAGCAAGCTCTCGTGTTGGCGTTAAAATTACAACGCGGGCAAGGCCTTGCTCATCTTTTTTAGGGGTATTTAAAAGCTTATGTAATAGAGGTAAAACAAAGGCGGCGGTTTTACCCGTACCTGTTTGCGCGCTGCCCATTACATCACTTCCGGCTAAAATAGGCGGAATAGTTTTAATCTGAATTGCGGTAGGTTGAGTGTAATTATTTTGCTCAATCGCTGTTAATAATAACGGGTCGAGATTAAGTGATGAGAACGTAGTGGCAGACATAGGCTTAGCTTTAAAATAACAAAGAGCGCTATTGTACGCATATTACTGTACTGCGTAAATTAACCAGTCCAGAAAAGTATTTAATCGCGGTTGATCTCTTTCGCCTTAGCGCTAAAACAATAAAAAAGGCGCTAAATAACCTTTGTATTTAGCGCCTTTTATAATTTTCTGTAGCTTTAGGCTGGCTTTAGTGTTGCTTTACGTTCGTTGTAAAACGCGATTAAATCGTCAACTGTTGCTTGGCAGTATTCGCGAATACCCGAAACCACCATGTGCTTTTCACCACTGCCCACTTTAACGCCGTTTTCTAACAGGTTAAAACGTAGTGTAATTTTTCCGCGCTTACCAGTGTACTCAAAGCTTGGCTCTGCAAATTCAAGTATTGGCGCTGTTATATCAAGGTTATCAAGATTAATAAGCATTGATTCGTAAATTATCATCGGACGAGCAGGGTTTATCATTACCTCTTGCTTGCCCATTAATGGGATAATTACATGCGGAAAGGTAGTACCAGAAAACTCAACATAATTTTTTATTAGACTATTAGTTAGTGCTGGGCATTGGCTGGTTTTACCGCTGCGCTTTACCTTTAAAATGACTTTTTCGCCATTGGTTACATCAAACTCATCGGCTCCCTCAGGGAAATGAAGTTTGGTGTTTTCATCAACCATACCGGCAAAAGTAAATTCCATTTGTTCACTAATACCGTAGCGGTCTAGTACCAATGAAAAAAGTAAGTCTCCTGGCGCGCAAAACTTTTTGGCATCTTTGTCATGAAGTGGATTGTAATCGTCAGCAACGCATTTAGCGAAGCGACAACCCTGCTCACGAGAGATAGAAACATAATCAGCATGCTGCTGAAAAAAAGGACTTAACATAGTTTGTTCACTGCTTAAACTGCTTATAACCTATCTATATTACCAGAAAAAAAATATTGAGAGGTCGAATCTGTTAGATTAATGGCTAAATAAAACAGAGTAATAAAAAACAATGACCTTTTATTTATTAGCACTATCAATTATATGTGTTTTTCCGTACTGCAAAATATCAATAATGCGGCAACCCCTTTGGCACTACTTAATGGCTTTAAGTGTTCTAAGTGGGTATTTTCAAGGTTATATAAATTTGTATGCTCTGCTCAGCACTGGGCTTTACGTTGTTTTATACTACTGTGCGCTAAATACAAAGCGGGCAATAATACGCGCTATTTTAGGTACTGTTTTTATAATTTCCTCACTGGCATTAGCACTTCATTGGGTGCCTGGTTTTAATAACCTCCCTATTGTTATAGATGAGTGTATTACAAGCGATGCGATTGCTTTTACCCTTTATGCTAATTTTGATAAAGCTATGGCGGGGTTATTTCTTTGTGCTTACTTTTATTCGAATAAAATAGCTTTAAAAGCAGACTCTAATAAAGTAAGTCGATTAAACGTTAAACAGCCCATTTTTATAATTATTGCTACGGTTTTAGCTTCGCTCACTGTGGCTTTAATACTTGAACTTGTAAGTTTTAACCCAAAAGTGCCCGACTTTTGGTTAGCCTTTATTGCTATTAATCTTTTATTTACCTGTGTAGCTGAGGAGGCTTTATTTAGAGGGTTATTACAAACCAAACTTAGCCAAATAATCTCATCTGCTCGCCTAGCGCTACTTGCTCCAATAATGACTGCTGCAGTGTTTGCTTTAGCACATTTTGCTGGAGGATTTAACTATGTATTGGTTTCATTTATTGCAGGCTTAGGATACGGCTATATTTTTTATAAAACGCAGCGTTTAGAATGGGCTATTATATGCCACTGGTTAGTGAACGTTTTTCACTTCTTTTTGTTTACTTACCCTATGCTCAGTAAAATCTAAATACATTTACAAATGCTAACAATTTACTTAGTAGTAAACATTGCCCGCATTTAATTTTGTTAGTAATTTACTATTTCAAATAATAAATTAAGGGACTAATAAATATGCTACGTTTTATAATGACAATAACAGTGCTGGCCACAATAACTGGTTGTTCAGGAATGACTTATCATACAGATATAGACAACGGTATTTTATCTCAAGAAATTGGCACCTACGTTAATAAAAGAGATTTACAGCAATTTTATAGCGACCAAGAAGCACACGAAAGTGGCGCAACACTCCTAGGCCGAATAGAAGGTGGAAGTTGTGATGGCGACGGTATGGGCAGCAATAATGTAAGTTACAATCGCTCTAAATCAAACGCGATTGATTTACTTAAAGCTGATGCTATGCGCAGAGGCGGGAATGCTTTTACTATTAATTCCTGTAGTGAAACCTCTGTATCGTACTGCGACCTATCTGTTTTATGCACCGGACAGGCCTACGACTATTAATAAGTAAAAGTGCAAATTATATATTAAGCGCAAAGCTCAGTAGTACGCGCTTTCCAGACTCGATTTTAGATACGCTGTGTTCGTACTTATCGGGTCTGAACAAATACACGCGATTAAATAAATTTATAATGCATTTTGAGCATTTAAATACCCCACCCGCTTTAGGTTTCTCTAATACAAAATTGAGCTTGTAATAGCGCCCTTGCTGCACAGGGTCAATATGGTTCATTACGCTATGATTGGTTGGGTAAGTAACAAGGTTTATCGAAAATGTATTACTGCTAAAAATGGCTTTGTTTTTTACAGGTGCAATCATACTGCCTCCTATGATTTTATATTCCCTATTGTATCATTGGGCTAAGTACTAGGGTCTGTTGATCTTTCAAGGTTAAATTTGCAGCAGTCTGTTTGGTATTTAGGCAAGGCAAAGCCTATGTAGTGTGGTTATTCCCCATAAATGGGCGATAACGTAGCATTAATGCCAAACAGGCGCTGCCCAAAGGGTTCTTTCTAGGGGCTATTTACTCTTTGTTGCTCGGTTTTTACTTAGCCCACTAGGTTACAAACCTCGCGCCGCGATTAAATAGCCCCCTAGTTTGAACAAATTTTAATCCGAAAAGATCAACAGACCCTAATACTTTAGTTAAACAATATCAAAATACGATGTCATATAGCTAAATAGCCTGAAACAAAAAAGCCGAACTTATTTTACTAAGCTCGGCTTTTAAAAGTAAATTGTTTAGCAATTATGCACTTGGGTATTCGCGGTACGCACGCTCTATATTTTTAGCCTGCTTTTTAGAAATACCTAAATGAGCAAGTGCTACACGTAAACGAGCACGTGATAAGTCAGAGCCTAATATTTCCATTGCATCAAGCACTGACGTACTTGATGTTTTGCCTGTAATTGCGACAAAAATTGGCTCTAAAAAGTCTTTAATTTTAAGCTCGTGGAATGTAGCCACTTCTTTTGCAATTGCAAAAATAGCGGGCTTATCAAAGCTACGTAAGCCTTCTAGCTGCCATACAAAAAATTGTAGTGCTTGGCGTATTACGTTTTCGTCTGCTTTACCAGCTGTTAATAGCGCAGGATCGTAAGTTGGAATACCACCTACAAAGTGCCCTGCAAGCTCAACCATATCCGACAGCGTATTAATACGCGTTTTAGCCTCAGGTAATACTTTAGCTAACATTTCACCGTTAAACTTCCAATCAACAAAGCGCTGAATTAACTGCTCGTCGGTTAGATTTTCGCGGATCCACATGCCGTTTAACCAGCTTAATTTATCCACGTCGAATACTGGGCCACCAAGCGATACGCGCTTCATATCAAAGTTTTCAATCATTTCATTAAGTGTGAACTTTTCACGCTCATCTGGCATTGACCAACCCATACGACCTAAGTAGTTAAGCACGGCTTCTGGTAGGTAACCCATTTCTTTATAGTAGTTAATAGATGTTGGGTTTTTGCGCTTAGATAGCTTTGATTTATCTGGGTTACGTAGTAATGGTAAATGACCAAGTACCGGCGCTTCCCAACCAAAGTCTTCATACAGTTTTAATAACTTAGGTGCTGAATTAATCCACTCTTCACCACGGAAAATATGACTAATTTCCATATGGTGGTCATCAACTACGTTCGCTAAAAAGTACGTTGGAAAACCATCCGCTTTTAAAAGCACTTGCATATCTACGTTTTCCCACGGGATCTCAATTTCATCTCGTAGGTAGTCGTTAAACTTAAATGTGCCTTCGCTTGGGATTTTCATACGTATAACGTAAGGTTTGCCTGCTGCTAAGTTTGCTTTAATTTCTTCATCTGTATGGTTTAAACCACGACCGTCATATTTAGGGCGTAGGCCTTCTGCCATTTGCTCTTCACGCATTTGATCAAGCTCTTCGCTTGTTGCAAAGCAGTAAAACGCTTTGCCATCGTCAACTAACTGATGCGCGTATTTTTTATATAAATCGCTACGCTCAGATTGACGGTAAGGACCAAATTCGCCACCCACATCAGGACCATGATCCCACTCAAGCCCTAACCAGCGTAAGCTATCCATAATCGCAAGTTCAGACTCTGGCGTGCTACGTACTTGGTCTGTATCTTCTATACGAAGTACAAATTCACCGCCTTGTTGTTTAGCAAAACAGTAGTTAAATAAGGCGATATAAGCGGTGCCAAGATGCGGGTCACCAGTTGGCGACGGGGCAACACGGGTGCGAATTGTCATGGTAAATTCTCTTTAAATAAGTGAGATAATAAAAGTGGTTTATGCAGCTACTTTGTTTAAGTAAGCAATAATATCATTTGATTCATACAGCCATTGTACTTGGCCATTTTTCTCTATACGCAGGCAAGGCACTTTAACTTTGCCGCCTTGCTCAAGAAGCTCTTGACGATATTGCTCATTATTTTTTGCATCACGCGTTTCTATGTTTAAGCCTTCGCGCTTAATAGCGCGGCGTACTTTTACACAAAACGGGCATGCTTTAAATTGGTACAGTTTAAATTGTGAGGTTTGCTGATCAAGCTGTGCTTGCTCGTCGCTTGCACGCTTTTTACTGCGAGGAGTAAATACAAAATTAAAGAATAAGATTATACAACCTAAAAACCAACGAACTAATTTCATGTTCTGTGCTCTGCTTACAACAATTTAAGGAGCCAGATTTTAGCACAAATTTACAATCAAAAAAGCTCAATACTGTTATCTATCTTTGGTTCGTTATTAACTTCTAATTCACTGTAGGAGGTAACTCTATTACGGCCAGTATTTTTAGAGTAGTAAAGCGCTAAATCAGCCTGATTTACAATACTCGATACAGTATCAATACTCACTAACTCTAAAAAACCAATGCTAATGGTTAATTGGCCAATTTGTGGAAAAGGGTATTGGGCAACATTAAGGCGTAACCGGTTAAGTGCAACATGTGCATCAGCCTCTGTTTTTGCTTGAAATAACATTGCAAATTCTTCACCACCATACCTAAATACATAGTCTTCAATTCTAAAATTATTTTTTAGTAGCCGTGCAACAAGTAAAATAACCTCATCGCCAATTACATGCCCGTAGTTATCATTAATATTTTTAAAGTTGTCGATATCGGCAATAGCTAAATACCAACGTCGCTTTTTATTGTTATCATTTCTTGGTAACAAAAAACCGTTACCCGATACAATCTCAATTACTTTTTTATCAAATGTTTGCCTATTTAAAAGCTCTGTAAGTGGATCTAACCGCGACTTATATAATAGCCCAAGCTGATTAGCATAAATATTTAAAATATGTACAGCTAACATAGTTGTTCGTTCTGGTAATTCTTGCTCGGTTTCTATTAATAAAGTGCCGACTACTTTTCCAAAATGATAAATAGGCACGTAACTTGTTGTGCTACTAAAGGCATAGCTCACCCTAATTTTATTTTGAGTGACCTTTTGTAATAATAATGATGTTTCATCTGGGCTTAATTGCTCTAAATTACTATTTGGATTAATAAGAGTAGGGGGTATGGGGGCTGAAAAATTTTTATTGACGTAAATAGCAAAATTATCAACTTCGAGCAAGTCGCTAATTATTTGTATTAATGCGCTATCTAAATCACTTTCTTCCTCTTGCTGGGTAAGCTTAATAATCCATTCGTGCCCACACTTATTTGCCTTCATTACACTGCCTAAACTAATTAAACTTTTATTAGTCTAGACAATACTCATGAATTTACTAAGTTATGAGGTAATACTTATTAACTAATCCTTTAGAACAGGTATTAAAGTAATACTAAGTCGTCGCGATGCAATACTTCTGCACCACTATCGTATTCAAGTAACTCACCTATTTGATTTGAATGTGCGCCTTTGATTTTATTTACCTCGGTACTGCTAAAACGCGTTAAGCCACGTGCAATCACTTGATTTTTAGTATCTATTAAATCAATTAAATCGCCTCTTTCAAAACGTCCAAATGCATTAGTAACGCCTTTAGCAAGTAAGCTTGCACCTTTATTTTGAAGGGCACTAATAGCACCTGTATCTATAACAATTTGGCCGGTACTTTTAGGCCCAGCCAGTAGCCATTTTTTACGGCCATCTTTTGGGGCGGTGAGTTTTAAAAAGCGTGTACCAGGTAACTCGTCACTCATACATTTTAAAATAACGTTTTTACCTGCGCCTTTAGCAATAATAACTTCAACGCCTGCACGCCTTGCAATGTCGGCGGCTTGCAGTTTAGTCGCCATGCCGCCAGTACCTAAGTTTGTACCACTGCCACCAGCAAGTTGGCGCAGCTCATCGTTTATATGTGTTACTTCACCAATGAGGGTAGCATCGGCATTGGTGCGAGGATCGCTGGTAAATAACCCTTCTTGATCGGTAAGTAGCAATAATTTATTAGCATTAGCCAAAATAGCAACAAGTGCCGATAAATTATCGTTGTCGCCTACTTTTATTTCACTGGTAGCAACTGCGTCATTTTCGTTAATGATGGGCACAACGTCGTAATTTAATAACGCATTGAGTGTATCGCGGGCATTAAGGTAGCGCTCTCTGTCGTCTACATCAGCGCGAGTAAGCAGCATTTGCCCTACATTTACCCCATATAAAGCAAACAAGCTCTGCCAAATATGAATAAGTTGACCTTGTCCAATTGCAGCAAGCATTTGTTTATCAATTAAGCTTCTGCCGCAGGGTTTTAATAGTTGTTCGCGCCCAGCAGCTACCGCGCCGCTCGATACTAAAATAACCTGGTGGCCTTGCTTTTTAAGCTCGCAGCATTGGCGTACTAATTCAACCATATGTGCTTTGTCTAGCTTATCGGTGCCGCCAGTTAGTACGCTTGTACCAAGCTTTACAACTATTACCTGTTCCCTTTGCATGTGCTTTTTACTATTGATTAATTAAAGATGAATTAATTTATACCAGCTCGGTATTTTTGAACAAGTTAAAAATTTTCATGCTAGGATCTGATTTTATTAAATTAAGTAAATTACTCTCTATGCCTGCCAGTTTATGTTTAATTATTGCCACCTTTTTATGGGGTAGCTCTTTTATTGCGCTTAAATACGCCATTGCTATTTACGACCCTGCATTGGTGATATTTTTACGCATGCTCACCACGTTAGTTTTGTCGCTTTGTTTATGGCGCTACGTTATTCGGTTTGAGTACTTAAAAGGTGACTGGAAGTATTTAGTGGGTATGTCGCTTGCTGAGCCTTGCTTATACTTTTTATTTGAAGGCCATGCAATGGAATACACATCAGCCTCGCAGGCCGGTGTTATTGTCTCTTGCTTACCTATTATTATTGCGTTGCTTGCCTTTGTATTACTTAAAGAGCATATAAGCAAAGCCATTGTTGTCGGTTTTACGCTGTGTATAGGTGGCAGTATTTTACTTACGCTTCTTTCACCAAGTACCGACCAAGCACCTAATCCGTTACTAGGTAACTTTTTAGAGCTTATGGCTATGGTGTGCGCTGCATTTTATACCGTAAGTATTAAACATTTAGCTAATCGCTACTCGCCCCTGACTTTAATTGCGTTGCAAGGTATTAGCGGCAGCTTGTTTTTTGCGCCGTTTTTGTTTTTTATCGACCTACCAAGCGAAAACCAACACGACTTAACCGCGCTTATGAGCATTTTGTATTTAGGCTCGTGTGTAACCCTTGGCGGGTATGGCATGTACAACTATGCAATTAGCAAGGTATCGGTATTAACCGCTGCTGCGTACTCTAATTTAATTCCTATTTTTACACTTATTTTGTCAGCTATTATTTTGGGCGAAGTGCTCAACGTTTGGCAATGGCTGAGCATATTTGTGGTATTTATTGGCGTAATGGTAAGCCAGCGCCATCAAGAACTCGTGGTTGATATACCGCTTAGTGAATCAGGCGAAGACATTTGCGCAGATACAAGCAACCTTAAATCAGTACCCGAGGCAAGCGAATCAAAAGGGTAACAGGTAAGCAAATACAGCCCAGGTGTTTGTAAAAATGAGTTTTGGGATTGATGAATAACCTCAATCCCCGTTACCTTATAATTTTGAATCACCCCACTTTGCAGTTGCAAAGTAAACGCCTCTCCCACTTTGGCGTTTTGTAAAAATGCAAAGTGGGTGTCGTTATGCCCAGCTATTAGCGCGCCCTTTTCGTTTCCAAACTCTTTTCCGCCAAGCTCTCCTGCGGGTAAAAATTGGCTAGGCGCAAACGCTAAGTTACGGCCACTCGCTCCAGCCAATACACTTAATGTTTTATTATGACTTGGCCAATCAAGCTTTGCAGTAACGTAGCTGTCGGCGTAATACCACGGTTTTACTTTAGTGCCGGGTGATTTAAGCGCCTCTTGCCATGCTTGCTCAATTAATACTTGAGCAAGCCACGCTTTTGCCTGCATATAAGCGCCGTGACCAAATAATCCAAGCCCAGCTATTAGTAAGCCCACGCTTAGCCACTTTTTCATTTACGTGCCCTGCTTAATTTAAGCCCTCGATTTATTTTAAGCGCGCCAAATCCCAATAATAAAATACAGCCTAGTAATATATGTAACCTGCTTTGCCCATCGGTTTGCGGTAAACGCATTGCCATACCTTGTGGTAATGCATTAGTAGCTTGCGCCGTTTGCTCTGCCACTTCTTTTATTTGAGTCTGTTCAATCGCTATAAAAGCAGTAAACGGACTAAGTAATTGATGAGTAAGCGCAAGCTCCTGTACTTCATCTTTAACTACACTTTGCTCGTTGTATAAAAGTAATGACTTGATTTTTTGGCGCGCCCATAGTTTTGCAATACCTTGAGCGTTTGAGCTATTTTGTGTGCTTAATTTAATACTTAAAGGACCTTGTGCTGTTTGCCCAGCAAGTACCACATTTTTAGCATTATTAAGTTTTATAGCGACCATGATAGGCTCGCCAAAATATAAATCAGGTAGTGGTGATGGCCAAAAATCTAAGCTGTTACCGCTTTCATCGCTTAGCGCCAAGTTAGTAATAGCCGGATGTGCAAGCTTATCAAACAACTGCTGCATTTTAGGTTGCACCTCACTTGTGCTGCCTATAAACGTAAATGAGCCTTTGCCTATATCTGCCGCTCGGCGCATAAAAAAGCTATTCGGTGCGCTGCCAATACCCACTGTAAATAAGCGGCTATCGCCTAACTTACTTTGAATATTTTTAAATAATGCATCTTCATTACTTACGCTACCATCAGTTAAAAATACAACTTGGCGTACAAAACCATCAAACTGGCTGCCATCAAGTACGGCATTAAGCGCACCTTGTATTTCAGTGCCGCCGTCGGCTTCTAGGCTATAAATAAATCGCTCTGCACGGCGCAAATTAAAGTCATTGGCTATAAGTGGTTTATCGCTCATTGGAGTTACGATGTTATCAAAACCAATAATATTAAAGCTGTCGTCGCTATCAAGTAATGACAGCGCATAAAACAACGCTTTTTTAGCTTGCTCCATAGATTGCCCGTGCATAGAACCTGACGTATCAACTACAAATACCATTTCGCGAGGTAAGCGTTGAGTTTGTGTAAAATGATCCCCTGGTGGCATTAGCATAGCAAGCCCGTATCGGTCACCATTTTCAAACTGCTGAGTAAAAAATGCGGCTTGAGCTTGCTCTTTTTGCAGCGGTTTAAACTCAAGTACAAAGTCGCGATTAACTGCATTTGTTTCATTTAACGCTATTTTATATTGTCCAAACGCGGTGTTTTGCACATCAACATTGTGAAATTTAGAATTGATATCCACCAGCTCTAAGCCTACGTCTATATCAATGTTTAAGCTAAATTGGCTACTTGGTACGTTATCAGTTTGAGTACTATTTTGAGTGATGTTTTGAATGCTGTAAACAGGGCTTAACCACCCAGTTGGGAGTGGGTTAGTATGCGTTTGGTTTTGAGTATTAACCTCACCACTAATCGCGTGATAACGCGGCGTAATGGTAGTAGGAAATCTAATAGCAAATGTGCCACTGCTGTAATCAATTATTTCTTGATACTCAAGCTCAATAATCACTTGCTCACCGGGGCCAATATTAGCCACATTCGTAATAAACATATTCGCACGTTGTTGGCGTACTAGGGCCGCTTGCTTGCCTGCTTTTTTAGCCTCCTCGTATTTTTTTTCGGCCTCTACCTTTTTATCAATTTGGCCTTTAATAACTCGCTCACCTATACGCATTGTCATGGCGTGCACGGCGCTTTCATCTGGCAATGGAAAAACGTAGCGCGCGTTAACTGCAAACGGGTTTTCGTTTTGATAGGTTTGCGTAACTACAACATGATTAATTAGGCCAGTTAAGGTCATATTGGCGTCGCTTTTTAATATTATTGCTGGGCCTGCTGGCGCACCATTACCATCAAAAAGCTCTAACTTAGGTGATTGCGCATGGCTTTTAAAGCTCACTAACAGCACAATCGCTATGAATATAAAAATGCTTACCTTAGTAAGCATTTTGGTTGGTTTACTCAATTTAAACATAAATCACCCCATCGAACGCTTAGCTTTACTTAGATTCAGTTAGTTTTAGTTACTCGCCGTTTGGCCATTTACTGGATTTATTGAGCGAGTGGTAAGCGTTACGCGTCTATCAAAAAAGTTATCTTCCACCGTGTTGCTGTTAGCCAATGTTTGCTGCTCGCCAAATGCCTGCGTGCTTAAGCGTTTGTGGCTCACGCCGTGTTTTATTAAATAGCTTTGCACGGCATTTACACGCGCTTTAGAAAGTAAAAGGTTGGCTTGCTCATCGCCGCGTTGATCGGCAAAGCCACTTAAATCAAGTGCGAGTTGTGGTTGGTTGTTTAACAAGTTAACCAGTTGGTCTAACTGCAGTGCAAAATGCGGGGCAATAACACTTGAACCTGTTTTAAATTGCACCGTCATCGCCAATAAGTTATTAATTTGAACTTGAGTTAACTGCTCATTTTGATTGGCAAGTACTTCTAACTGCTGCTCTAACATATTGTTGTGGTTAAGCACGTGTTGGTAATCGCTGGTTTTTTCTTTCATAACCGTAATTGCACGCTCTTGCTCTGCAATTTTGTTATCAGCTACTTTTGAATCACCTATTAAACCACCGGCAAATGCCCCAATAAACGCACCAATTGGCCCGCCTACTACGCCGCCAATAATAGCGCCTGCACCTAAACCAATAGCCGTTTCTTTATGGGCTTCTTTTGATGGCGTGTTAGATGTTGAGGCAATTGCTGGAGTACAAAAACTAGCAACGAGTGTTAATGCAATTAATGTCTTCTTCATGATTTGATCCTTAAACTTACTTTTTAATTTGTGATGTTTTGTTTTGATGGACCTATTAAAACAAGCTCAAGTGGCAACAAAGGGGATCAAAAATGGCAAACTGCTGAGCAATTGTGGCAAAAAAATGGCAATTGCCTTTTTAAGCGTACTTAGCTTAAAAACTTCGATATAGTGCACAGCAGAGCCGATAGGATAATGATTAAGATGAAAAAAATAGCCATCGTTGAAGATGAACCCGCAATCCGCGAAAACTACATAGAAATGCTGAGCGCACAGGGCTACCAAGTCAGTGGCTTTGAAAATCGCGCCAGCGCAGAAGCTGAATTTAAAAATGCCCTGCCCGATTTAGCCATTGTTGATATTGGCCTAGGCCATGAAATAGATGGTGGTTTTTTACTGTGCCAAACATTGCGATCGCTTTCTAAAACGCTGCCTATTATTTTTTTAACCGCCCGCGATAGCGAAATAGATACCGTATGCGGCCTGCGCATGGGCGCCGACGACTACCTAACAAAAGACATTAGCTTGGCTCACTTGGCTGCACGTATTGGGGCGCTGTTTCGCCGAATGGAAGCACTTGAACAACCCGCTGATGCAAACGCCCTCATAACACGCGGGCAGTTAACGCTCGACACGCAACGTATGCAGGTATTTTGGCAGCAACAATTAGTTGATTTAACCGTAACCGAATTTTGGATGCTGCATTCACTCGCCCAGCGACCAGGCCATGTTAAAAGCCGTAACGAATTAATGAGCGATGCAAAAATTTATGTAGACGACAGCACCATTACTTCACACGTAAAACGTATTCGTAAAAAGTTTATAGCACTCGACAGCTCCTTCGATTGCATAGATACCGTGTATGGCATGGGCTACAGGTGGGAACAACACTAATGCTACGATTTGGTCTGCGCAGTAAATTTATATTACTTTCATGTTTTTTGTTTTTGCTACCGTGGCTTGGCTACGAGTACGTATGGGAAATGGAAAAGTTTTTACGCCAAGGCCAAGAAAAAACTCTCGTAGGCACCACTCGAGCACTTGCTACAGCATTACATGAGCGCCCCGCATTATTTGACGAGCAAACCAACTTTTTAGACCAAGTAGTAAAAGGCCGCGATTTATACGCTTATAATCTTAAAAACCCTATTCAGCTCGACGGTAAACTTAACGATTGGGACAGCTATCAACCGCTATTTTGGCATTACAATAAACGCTACTTACAAAAAACAGATAACAAACATCAAGCCCGTGACTTATCGTTTGATCATATGGTGGGAAAATTTGATAACTACTTATACGCCGTATTTAAAGTCACCGACAATACTCTTATTTTTCGCGCTAAAAATAGCTTAAGTATTACCAATAACGATTATTTACAAATTGGCCTAAAAACGCCTAACGGCCAGTTTAATACTTACATTATTGCGCCACGCCAAGACGGCTGGGTTAATGCGTTTGATGCAAATACCAAAGCCCCTTTTACAAAAATTCAGGGCTATTTTGAAAGTACCGAATCAGGTTATAACGTAGAGCTGCGCTTTCCAATTAGCATGCTGGGCAACAAGCTTGGCTTTGCTATTGTTGACATTGATAGTAAAGAGACATTGCTAGAGCCTAAAATAATGTCGACCTCAAACTTAAATAACCCAAACGATTTAGGCTCGGTATTAGTCCCTTCCCCAGAAATTAGCCGTATTTTAAAAGGTATGGGCCACAGCGGTAGCCGCATTTGGGTGGTTGATAACCATCATCGTGTACTTGCCCAATCGGGTACTATTCAAAATGCAGATGGCGTATGGGCTGATGGACTTGCTAATAAAGCACCTGAAACTTGGTGGCAACGCTTTGAGCAAAATTACTTACACCCAATTTACTATAAAGTATTAACGCGCCCCGAAAATGAGTTTTTAGATACCCTGCACGATGTAGCCTCTATGCAGGGCACACATTTAGCGAAAGCATTAAAAGGACAACCTGCATCGTCTTGGCGCTTAACCCCTGACAGTAAAGCCGTTATTTTATCGGCCGCTTACCCTATTTGGATTCAAGACCAAGTAATTGGCGCGGTAATAGCAGAGGAAACCACAAACGGCGTACGTACGCTGCGTAACAAATCGCTCGAAAAACTCTTTAACGTTATTTTAGCTGTGATGCTAATTGGTACTGTCACCTTGTTCTTTTTTGCCTCACGTATATCGAACCGAATTAGGCGACTGCGCGATACAGCTGAACAAGCAATTGATGCACAAGGGCGTGTTACAGGGAGTATTAATTACAGCGATGCTAACGATGAAATTGGCGACCTGTCTCGTAGTTTTTCAAACATTGTGAGCCGACTTGGTGGCTATACCGATTACTTAGAAAATATGTCGTCGCGGTTATCACATGAGCTGCGCACGCCGGTTGCCGTAGTGCGCTCGTCACTCGAAAACTTGCAAAGCTTGCCACAAAACGAGCTGAGTCAAAAATACCTCGATCGCGCCAGTGAAGGCGTTGAACGCTTAGGTAAAATAATAACCACCATGAGCGAAGCCACTCGCCTTGAGCAAAGTATTCAAAGCAACGAGCCTGAGTCTTTTGATTTACAAAAAGTAATAAATGGCTGCATGCAAGGCTATCAGCTTACTTACCCACACCAGTTATTTACGCTTGATGTATGCCAAAACAAATTACCTATGCAAGGTGCACCGGAGTTTATTGCTCAGCTGCTTGATAAACTTATTAATAACGCGCTGGAGTTTAGTGAAGCCAATACGGCTATTAATGTAGGCCTTAAGCAGAGCGAAAATAAAGCAACATTAACAGTGAGAAACACAGGCCCTGCGTTACCCGAAGGATTAACTGAGCATATTTTTGATTCAATGGTGTCGGTACGTAGCCAGCAAATGCAGCAACAGCCACATTTGGGGTTAGGGCTTTATATTGTAAGGCTGGTGTGCGACTACCATAAAGGCAGTGTAACCGCGCAAAACAACGAGCAAGGTAATGGTGTCGTGTTTACCGTAACACTGCCGTTAGCTAATGGTTAGGGCTGTATTTATACCGTTATATTTATAGCCCCAGCATTATATGCAAATAGTAAGTACGCAATAAGTTAAATTCAGCTGTATATTTTTAGTTAAAAAGAGCTACTTTAATTTACCTTAACTCCATATAAATTAACAAATAACCCCTCTCATCCCTCAAAACCTGCCGGTTACAATTTAGTACAACTTCAAATGTAACTATTCACTTTTAATTCAGTCGAATGACCATACCCTACATCATATTAAAGTATTAAATTGAAGGAATACCCATGAAACCATCACTTGAGCGTGAAGAACTAGACTTTATTTTTGACTTATACAGGCCCTCTAAAAAACCCAAGTCTGAAGAGGTAAAACCAAAAAGCACCAATTACAAAGAGCTAAGAAAGCACGACGCGACTAAAAACCAAGGTGTATCGCACTACTTAGTCTAATTTTATTACGCTTGGGACTTCTCATGTTCTAAAAATGCTTTAATGCAGTTTATTTCTGCAAGTTTTACTTCTTCGCCTATTTCAGGGCCTTTTTTGCCATTTTTAAGTGCATCTTGCACTACTTGTTTCTTATCCATTTTTTGCAGTTCAGTATGAATTGCTCGCAGTTTAGCTGCTTGCGGGTATGGCTTATCGACCAGTGTTTCACCACGCCCTTGTGCATCGCATTGGCATGCTTGGGTAAACGCTATAAAACGTTCTGGGTGTACCAACGCATTTAAGTTAGTCACTATTAGCTTGTGAATGGTTTGCGGCCTTAACTGATCAATTGTATGGCAAAGGGTGTGATTATCACTGGTGAGTACACCAACATCGCGAAAACGGTTAGGCACTTTTAAGCGCTCACAAAACGCCTCAATAACCGCAACACCTTCGCGTTCGTGCCCACGTAGGTTTCCATATTTTTTAAAACTAAGCGCTTTTCCAAAATCATGGGTAAGTGCAGCAAAACGTGCTTCTAAGTTAAAATTTAAATCGGCTGCACGCCTAAGTACCAACATTGTATGCACAAATACATCCCCTTCAGGATGATGGTTTGCCGGTTGCGGTACATTAACCATGCGCTCAAGTTCTGGAAAAATACCCAAGCCTTGCAATGCTTCAAAATAAAGCTCAGGGTGCTTTTCACCCAGTGCTTTTTCGGTTTCAAGCCACACGCGCTCAGGTACTAAATGATTTAGCTCACCTTTATTTTTAAGCTCGCGCATCAATTCATACGTACTTGGGTGAATACGCCAATCGCTGCCATAACGCGCTAAAAAACGGGCAATACGCAATACCCGTACAGGGTCTTCTACAAATGCAGCGGTGGTATGGCGCAGTATTTTATTTTGTAAGTCTGTTTGGCCATTAAACGGGTCAATAATATTACCGTGTTCATCAAGCGCCATTGAATTTATGGTCAAATCACGCCTTGCTAAATCTTCTTCTAGCGTAACGGTTGGGCTTGCATCAACCACAAAACCAGTATAGCCTTTGCCACTTTTACGCTCTGTGCGTCCTAGTGCGTATTCTTCTTTTGTTTTTGGGTGTAAGTAAACCGGAAAGTCACTACCTATTGGCACAAAACCAAGCGATTCCATCGTTTTTGGTGTTTCCCCAATCACTACATAGTCGTTATCTTTTGATTTTATATTTAGCAGTTTGTCGCGCACTGCACCGCCAACGAGGTAAACTTGTTTTAAGTTACTTTTCACTTTATTCCCAATAACACTTGCCCAATTGTTTGACGCTAATCATATCATTAATTAAAAAATTCTGCGGTATTTGCCAAGCTTAAGTAAGCTCATTACAATGGCGCATTATTTTTAGCTATAGCCTCATAATTAATGAAAAACCATTCATCAAAAAAAGAACTCATGTTACTACCCATTTTATTAGTGGTTATTTTGATGTGTGTGGCGGGTCACTTTTTACTACAAGCAAATTTTCAAGACAGTAATGTGGTTGAATACATGTTGGCAGCGCTGCCGTTTGCTATGTTTGGGTTGGTTATTGTGGCGTTTAAAATGGCGGCTAAAAGCGAAAAGGATGAACAAAACGAGTAGGACTCTTAATCCTACTCTGTTTTAGCTACTTATTATAATTTAAAGTATGTGATAGCCAAACCAGTCTGGCTTTATCGGCTGCGATATACCGCTGGGCGTGAGCTTAATGTTTAGCTGGCTGTCGAGTAAATCAATGGCAAAGCAATCGTCCACATCATGTAAATCATCTTTATGAATATGACTAAGCCCTGCGAGCAAATCGTTTTTAGCGCGCTCTTTAGCTTCATGGCTACTACTTGCAACATACAGTGCAAAGTCATGTTGCTCAGCCATGGAATCACTTCTGTAAGCGCCTAAATTTACAAAATAAAGTTGTTTATTTTGCTCCACATAGCTATCAACAACTTCTACTTTAAAGCCATCAATATGATTAATTGCCATGTAGCTATCCATGTGAACACTACTTCTGTCGCCTACCCATTGGCTTTTTAACTTTGAGTAGGTTTGCTCTATATTCTCCCCTACTACAAAACGAATATCATGCATTTCAATGTGGCAACCTTGAATCCGGCCACCTAAATACACCATAAATAACTGCATGCTTTTCCTTAACCTAAATTATCAACATCAATATTATGCTTTTTAATCAACTTATAAAAATCTGAGCGGTTGCGCTTGGCAAGCTTAGCGCCTTCAGCTACGTTACCACCTGCCATTTTTAAAGTGTTAATTACATAGTCGCGCTCAAACTCTTTTTTAGCGTCGTTTAGTGATAATGGTTCTACGTTTGTTTCGTTACTATTTAGCGCAGCTAACACTAAATGCTCTGAAATAACATCGCTTGGCGTTAATGCTACAACCTGCTCTACTACGTTTTGTAATTGGCGGATATTACCTGGCCAGTCGTAACGTACAAGCGCATGCATAGCATCGCTTGCAAAGTGTTTTTCAGTTTGGTTCATGCGCTTAGCAATGCTTGCACTAAAGTGCTGTGCTAATAAGCTTATATCTTCGCGGCGCTCACACAGTGGCGGTAATTTTAAATTAACTACGTTTAAGCGATAGTATAAATCTTCTCTAAATTGCTGGTTTAAAATAGCTTCAGGAAGATTTTTATGTGTTGCCGACACTATGCGTACATCAATTGCTATCTCTTCTTGAAAACCTACTGGGCGAATTGTTTTTTCTTGTAATACGCGCAGTAACTTAACCTGTAAGTTAAGCGGCATATCGCCAATTTCGTCTAAAAATAACGTGCCACCCTGTGCTTGTTGAAACAAACCTTGGTGATCTTTAATTGCACCCGTAAACGAGCCTTTTTTATGACCAAATAATTCGGACTCTAAAAGCTCCCCTGGTACAGCGCCGCAGTTAATTGCAACAAAAGGGCCACCGCTTACATGGCTATGCTGGTGAATCGCCTGTGCGAGTAATTCTTTACCAGTACCACTAGCCCCCGAAATAAGTACATTAACTTGGGTTGGCCCAAGTAGTTTTACTTGCTCTAACAAGTGCAGCATGGCACCACTGCGCGTAACTATATTACTTTTAGGTGCAGCTTCATCGGCGTTAACACCATGAATTTCTATCGCTTTTGCAAGGCTGTCAAATAGCTCGTCTTTATCCACTGGTTTAGTTATAAATGCAAAAATGCCCTGCTTAGTTGCCTCTACGGCATCAGGAATTGAGCCGTGCGCTGTCATCATAATGACAGGTAATGCAGGGTAGCGGCTTTGCAGCTGACGATGCAGTGCCATACCATCCATTTCATCCATGCGTAAGTCGGTTATAACGGCATCAAACACTTGGCTTTTAAGTATTTGTAGTGCAGTTAAGCCGCTTTCGCAGGTTGTTACTTCGTATCCTTTTGATTCAATACGAATAGCGAGCAGTTTTAATAAGCTAGCGTCGTCGTCTACGAGTAATACTTTTGCACCTTGTACTTTAGTTGCGGCCATCATTACTGCTCCTTCATTTCTTCTCGTAGTAAAAGTTGCTGCTCAATCGTTGCTAACGATGAGAGGGTTTCTTGCATTTTATTATTAAGTGCTTGCTGCTCTTTTTTAGCATTTATTTGCATAGTTACTTGCTGCTTTTGAAGCCATAAATATTGCTTTATGTCATCAGGCCAAAAGTAAGCAAGATCGAGCTTTAGCAACTGAGTCATTACCGTATTTGGATCATCATTTATGTTTAAGCACATGAACTTAAAAAAGCGTTTAAGCTCGCTTTCGCCTGTAAAAACATCTTTGCTAGGTACCAATTTAAATCCACCACACTGATTAGCATGCCATGCAATAACCTGCTCTGCAGGAGGATAGCTTGGCTCAATTTTTGGTCTAGGCTTTGGACTAGGGTTACTGTTTTTATCGTTCGCTTTTTTTGTATCGACCACAGGTGCAGGTGTAATTGACACACGCTCTTCTTGCCCATTATTAATTTCACAACCTGATATAACCATGCTGCTACTGAGCACACATAAAATAGCGATTAAACGCAAGCGCATGTTAATTAACTCCTAGATTTTTTGTTATGGGAATTTTAATTGAAAACCGGCAACCATGTGGCTCGTTATGCTCAACACTAAGTGTACCTCTTAGCTGTTCAACAGACTCTTTTACAATAGTTAAACCCAGTCCACTGCCTTGCAGCGTAACATTTTTACTGTGTTTACCTTGATAAAATGCGCTGAAAATTTGAGTTTTTTCTTGCTCTTTAATACCGCAGCCTTTATCAATCACAACGATACAAAGCTGGTTTTGCTCAAGCGCTAAATTAATAGTAACGCTTTGCTTATCTTGTGAAAATTTTAAGCCATTTGAAATAAGCTGTATTAAAATCATCTCAATAAGCTCACTAGGTAAAGCAAGCGGTTTGTTAGGTAAAGTGTTTTGCCACTGCAGAGCTTGCTCACGCGCACTTAAGCGATGCTCAAAATGGCTATTAATTTTATTAATAAGAAGACTAAATTCAACTTCGCTTAAGCTGTCTTTACTGGTGCGAATCGCATTATAACTCAGCAAACTGTCAATCATTGTACGAAGGCGCACCATAGATTGGCTAATAAGCTCAAGCACTGCTTTTTGCTCAGCGGTAATTGGGCCTACTATTTCATCAGTTAATAAGTCAGTGCCTTCAACCATTGAAGCAAGCGGCGTTTTTAGCTCATGAGTTACATGGCGTAAAAAAGTATCTTTTTGCTGCTCAAGCATATGAAGCTGTTCTTGTACCCATTGGAGCTTTTCTCCTAGCTCAACAAGCTCAGCTGAACCTTTCACAGATATTTTTTGCTGCCAATGCCCCTGCCCAAGCTTATCAATAACCGTAGTTAACCCTTTTAGTCGCCCACTTATACGCCATAAAAAGCCTCCCCCAACAATTAAAGTCAGTGGAATAAGTGCCACCAGCCAGTTTATAAATGACGCTTGCAGGCTTGTAAGCTCATTTTGGTTATTGGTAATTTGCGCTTCGTTTTTATCACGTAACCATAAAGTAAGCTCAGCAACTAAATCGCTCACTGGCACAAATAGCTCAGCTTGTTGTTGCTTTTGCTCAACGAGTTTTACATGCGCGGTTTGTAAGGTGGTATATAAGCGTTGCCATTGGTTGATATACTCTTTATTCGTGTTTACAAATTTGAGTTCATCAATGCTTTGTAGGGATGATTGCCATTTATCGACAATGAGCTTATCTAGCGATTCACTTTTTAATACCCAGTTTTGCCTAGTAGCGCGCTCAAGGCTGTTGAGTTCTTGCTTTAAAGTGTTAAACGATTTGGTAACTTGGTAGTTGCTACTCACAATACTTTGAGTAACCGCTAATTGCTTATTAAGCGCATTTAAAAATACGATCACCACTATAGAAAGCGGCAGTAACGAAAGCAGCATACTCATTGCAAATTGCCCAATTAAATTAGGCCGCCAGTTAAGCATTGCTTGGTATTTTTTAGCTATGGTTGCTGGCATTTCGTTTAGTCCTTTTAAGTTAAGCGCTCTATTATTAAGTGCTTACCTTATACACTAGCTGAACCAGCAATTATATTTAATACGATTAACAGCCAGCACTACAAAACAATGTGTCGCCAAATAGAGACAACGTAACTCGTTGATTTTAATAAATTCCCTTTCAACCCCATTAAATAGTGTTGCAAAAGGCGCACAAAAATTACAATAAACCCAGTAAAAACTTCTCACTGGCTTAAAGCTAAAACAATAACCAGTTGAAAAATAACAACAATTATTATTGGCACCATTTTTGTAATAGGAGTAATAACTTTAATCAATAAGGAAATAATTATGAACAAACGCATTTTAGTAATTTCATCATTACTGGCTTTAGGCTTTTTAGGCGCTAATGCACACGCAATGGACGTTCACGCGACTTTTAACGAACTTGATAAAGACAGTAACGGCACATTAAGTGAAGCCGAAGCAGGTGAAGATGCCGTGTTACACGAGAATTTTTCTCAAATTGATACTAATCAAGATGGGCAATTGTCGCTAGATGAATTCAAAAAATTTATTCAATAAACTCATTTAGTAAGGAACGTGATTATGAAACAACTTATAGCCGCTTTTTCATTAATGTTTTTAGCAATTAGTGCCACTGTAATTGCATCGCCAACAAATGTGCGTTTTGCCCACTTAGATAAAGATATGGACGGACAAATATCAATTGCAGAAGCCAAGGAAGACAAAGAAGTAATGAGACAATTTGCCGACTTAGATGAAGACGGTGATGAAAAAGTTTCAAAAAAAGAATTTGAAAGCTTTAAACCTTAATGAGTAATTACTGATTAAGCTTTACTTAAGCTTGTTATAGGTAAACTGGAATTAAAAGCATTTGCCATAATCCCTGAGGGAGTGTGTAAAAGGATTTAATGTTGGGAGTTAAATTACGGCAAGTGCTTTTTCCTTTTCACTTTATTTTAGCCACAAACTTTAAATACATCTTTTGGAAGGAACACCATGAAGATACTTCCCCTTATTATAAGCATCTTAATGCTATTAAGCTTTGATGCCTCTGCACTTGATGTAAAGCAACGCTTTGATCACCTCGATAGCGACAAAAGTGGCTATTTAACGCATGACGAACTTGCTCCCCAACCACAACTATTAAACACATTCGTAAAATGGGACAAAAACCAAGATAACCAAATTTCGTTAATCGAATTTAAAAATTACCTTACCAATAACCTCTACTGAGTATTTTTCATGAAAAAAACAAGCTATATAGCGCTTTTTGCGTTTAGTATTTTTAGCACATTAGGCTTTGCTGCAAGCAACAATGTTGCAGAGCAATTTGAAAAACTTGATAGAAACCAGGATGGTTTTTTAACACGTTCAGAAACCGCTGTAGACCCCGCTTTGTGGTCTCGATTTTCAAGCTATGATCAAGACAAAGACGGCAAGCTAACGCTAAGTGAATACAGTTTATATGCAAGTAAGTAATCTTATAGCTAGGTACACAAACACCTAGCTTATTATATTTATACTATTAATTACGTTTAGACTTTATTTTTACAACAATGCGCTAAGTACTCTGCATCAGTAGGTTTTGGGCTCACCATAAAATCCATTTTGAGATAAGTTAGAATCGGTTGCTTACTCGTATTTTCAACTGTCGGTTTCCAGCTCCATAAACCCACAGCAGCTGCCGCATCAATATCAAACACGCCCTCAGGGTAAGACGAGACAACCTTATACCCTTGGGCTTCACCTTGTGAATTAATTAACATAGCAAATTCAACACAGCCTTAAATACTTTTCTTTGCAGCTTCTATCTGATATCGCGGCTCAACTCTTTTAGCAACATCCCAGTATTCACCTACCTTACTTCGCAGTTCAGGACTTGGTAAATCAATAAAACTCGGCATTTCATCGTTTACTTGTTTATCAGACATTGAGCTACAGACTGTCAGCATCATGCTCAAGGGGAGTAATAAATAGAGAGCTTTCATAGCATTTCCTTATCAATTCGTTATAAATAATTTTTTAAGTAGTTGCATCAATTACCTGTTATGCAAACGCACCACCAAAGTGAGGTATATAAATACTCCACTTAAAATCTTATGACTTTCTTCTTTCTCCCGTTATTTGAAATGCTTCGCCAGCCGGACAATTCTTTAAATATTTTTCACCTACTGGTTTTGATTCAATAGTGAAATCAATTCTAATATGAGTAAGAACAGGCTGTTTAGCTACATTTACGTTAGTAGGCAACCAGGCCCATGTACTTAAAGATTGAGCTGCGGCTTCATCAAATAACCCTTTAGGATATGAGGAGGTTACTTTATATCCTTGCGCCCTACCCTCAGAATTAATGATAGTCATGAGTTCTACACAACCTGCAAGACCTTTTTTTGCAGCAGCTATTGGATATTGTGGTTCTGTTCTTGTTAAAATATTCCAATAGTCTTTCACCCTATCGCGCAGCTCAACACTTGATAAATCTATATAATCTAGCTTTTCAACAGTTTCCTCTGTCGTAGGTGTTGCTCCACATGCCGCAAGTAATGAAGTTAATGGGAGTAATAAATAGAGGGCTTTCATAGCGTTTCCTTATGCTTTATTGATTATTTTACATACTAAACACTCACATCAATTACCTATTTTGTAAACAGTTAGTATAGAGAAAAACCTTAAAATGAGGCCTATCAATTCATTGGTATTATAAAATCAAGTTTGTTAATGTAAGTAAATTAACAATAAAAATTAAGTAACTATGCCGCTCAAAAAAATAATCAAACCACTCATACTAGCCAGCCTTTGCGCTAGTTCTAGTTACACTCTTGCACAAACAAAAGTAATTTATAACGCCAACGGTTATACCCCTTTATATCAAGGTGAAGTACAGCAGTTTACTACCCTCGTTATTAAAAATGGCAAGGTAGTAAAACTAGGTAGCGATACACTTAAAGATAGCTACCCAGATGCCAAGCTAATTGACGCGCACGGTAATACCTTATTACCAGGCTTAATTGATGCTCATGGGCACGTTATTGGCCTTGGCGATAATTTATCGCAACTTGATGTACGCGGTGCAAAATCGGTTGATGAAGTAACGAATAAACTAAAAGTATTTGCCGATAACAAACAAGGTTGGATTATAGGGCGAGGTTGGAACCAAGAGCTATGGCCTGATACACGCTTTCCTACGGCTAAAGATTTAGACAAAGTAGTTAACGATCGACCTGTGGTGCTTTCTCGAGTTGATAGCCATGCCATTTGGGTTAATTCAAAAGCGCTCGAACTTGCAGGTATTACCGCCCAAACAAAAGCACCTGAAGGCGGTGAGATAATTAAAGACGAATTTGGCAATCCTACGGGTATTTTTGTAGACAAAGCAGAATCGCTAATTACACAGCATATGCCAGCCCCTTCAAAACAAGATATAAGTGACTCACTAGATGCAGCTGGTAAACATTTATTAAGTTTAGGCATTACCTCTACTCACGATGCAGGTATTGATAAAACCACATGGGAGGTTTACAAAGAGCGCGGCGACCTTGGTAATTTACCACTGCGTATTGTGGCAATGTTAAGTGGTGCAAGCCCTGATTTAGACACAATGTTAAAGGCAGGCCGGTACCACGACAAAAATGACTTTATGGAAATTCGCAGTGTTAAAGTTTATGCCGATGGCGCACTGGGCTCTCGTGGTGCAGCACTTATTGAAGAATATGCAGACAGACCTGGTCACCATGGTTTAATGCTTGAAACACAAGAGAAACTCGAAGCACTCTTTACACAAAGCTTTAAAAGCGGCTTTAGCGCAAATACTCACGCCATTGGCGACAAAGCAAATAAAGTAGTACTTGATGCCTATCAAAATGTGTTTAAAAAAACGGGCGGTATATTACTGCGAAACCGAATAGAGCACGCCCAAATTGTAACCCCTGATGATATCCCTCGCTTTAAAGCGTTAAAAATAATCCCTTCAATGCAGCCGGTGCATGCCACTTCTGATATGCATATGGCAGAGCAGCGTTTAACTGAAAAACAACTAAGCGGCGCCTACGCGTGGCAAACATTTTTACAGCAAGGTTCGGTGGTTGCTGCGGGCTCTGATTACCCTGTAGAGCTTGCAAATCCATTTGATGGTTTGTATTCAGCCATTACACGCATGGATCATAACAAACTACCGGAAAACGGCTGGCGCGCAAGTGAAGTACTAAGCCGCGAAGATGCATTACGTGCATTTACTCTTGGTGGCGCCTATGCAGCTCATCAAGAATTTAAGGTGGGTAGTTTAGAAAAAGGTAAATGGGCCGACTTTATTTTAATTGATAAAGACTACTTTAAAGTGCCTGTTGAGGAGATATACAAAACAAACGTACTGCAAACATGGGTAGCAGGAATAAAGCGATACGAAAAAACTAAAACAGAAAATACCACCGAAAAATAAAACTAAAAAAGGGTTAACGCAAGTTAACCCTTTTTGGTTGTGTAGGAAGGCACTTTTAGCTAAACATGTTTTTCACATCTTTTAGCATGTCGTTGTACTCATCACTTGTGAATAGCTGCATAGACGGTATAACGCCTTTGTCTATATACGTTTGCAGCGCTGCAGACTTATCAGAAACTTGTAACGTGCCCTCTAAAATAGCCCCTACTCGAATAAAATCCACGTAACTTACTTTTTCAGGTTTGTAACTTGGGTCAGCCCAGCTCTGAGCTACATCAACAAACTCTTTAGGGAATTCCCACGCTTGCATAATAGATGAGCCAACCTTTCCGCTAAGCTTTTGAATTGCATGAGCCAAAAAGCTTGGATTAGCAAATACCTCTGGGTGGCGCTCAGCTTCAGTTAAAATTGGTAATACACCAATATTATAAACAAGTGCGGCTAGTGTAATAGAATCGCGGTTTAGTGACGTGTGCTTACTATTTTTTAAATAAAACTCCATGAGTGATATTGAATGGCTAGCAACGGTTAATGTTTTTTGCCATGCCTTACCCATGTAGCCTTTAATTAGCTCATTATTTGATACAAATAATTGTTCCATAGCCATAGCTGTAGCAATGTTTTTAATTTGACGTAATCCAATACGAGTCACTGCTTGTTGTAAATTAGATACTTTTACAGAACGTCCCATAATCGCACTATTAGCTACTTTTATCATACGAGCTGAAAGCGCTGGATCTTGTGAGATTACATCTGACATTTGGATTAAATTCACATCTGGGTTATCTGCAGCTTGGCGAACCTTAATCGCTACTTCAGGTAGCGTTGGTAAAACCAACGTATCGTTATTTATTCTATCGACTAGAATCGTTAATAAAGCGTTTTCTGTAGACATAAAGCTGCCATCCTTTTGTGTTCAGCCTGTAAAGTAACTGCAAACTCAGGCATTTAATTTTCGTATTAGTAATATAATTAGTATTGTCTAACTTACCGATAAAGTTAAGAAAATTATAGAAGTTTATTTTTATTTATAATGCTTTACCGCTCATGCTTGCCTTACAACGCCAAATACTTGCTATTTACCATTTAGTTTTGCTTTAATGCACTCACAATAAGGAAGCGTTTGTACATACTTAATATTTTAACTAAAGCAGTACAAATTATTAAACTTACTTTTTAACAGGCAATATAATGATCTTAAATAAAATTAGCCAAGCAATTATGCTCTCTGGTGTTGTTTTTCTTAGCGCATGCTCTGAACAAGCGCCGTCTTCTACCGACAACACAGCCGTAGAGCTTGCTCAAAAAAGCAGTGCACAGTCAGGCCCTAAGCTTATTAATGCAGATAAACAACGTTTAGATATTTACACCGACTTTAGCTTACAAAGTGATTTATCGCACTTAAGCGATAATCAACGAGCAATGGTTGCAAAGCTTATTGACGCTTCAAAAATAATGGATGAGTTATTTTGGAAGCAAGCATTTGGTGAAAATAAAGATGCTTTTTTAGCAAAACTAAACGATGGAAAAGTACGTAAATTTGCTGATATTAACTATGGTCCATGGGATCGTTTAAATGGTGATGAAGCATTTTTATCCAGCTATAAAGAAAAACCTCTTGGCGCACAGTTTTACCCTGCTGATATAACCAAAGAAGAGTTAAACAATGCAGACGTTGAAGACAAAACAGGGCTTTATTCTGTAATTAAGCGTGATGAGCAAGGCAAGCTTTACAGCGTGCCATATTCAAAAGAATACGCTGATGAGCTTGCAAAAGCCGCTGATATTTTACGTGAAGCAAGCAAGCTTGCTGACGATAAAGAATTTGCTAACTATCTAAACTTGCGTGCCGATGCTCTACAAAAAGATGACTTCCAAGTATCTGACTTTGCTTGGATGGATATGAAAAATAACCCAGTAGATGTGGTTATTGGTCCAATTGAAACTTATGAAGATCAATTATTTGGTTACCGCGCAGCTTATGAATCTTACGTACTTATTAAAGATTTAAAATGGAGCGAACGCTTAGCTAAATTTGCAGCATTTTTACCTGAGCTTCAAAAAGGCTTACCTGTAGATGCTAAGTACAAACAAGAAGTACCAGGCTCTGACGCCGACCTAAATGCATATGATGTTGTTTACTACGCTGGGCATTCAAACGCGGGTAGTAAAACAATTGCAATTAACTTACCAAACGATGAGCAAGTACAGCTAGAAAAAGGAACTCGTCGTCTGCAACTTAAAAACGCAATGCGTGCTAAATTTGATAAAATTTTAGTGCCAATTTCAGAGCAGTTAATTGTACCAGAGCAGCGTAAACACATTACTTTTGATGCATTTTTTGCCAATACGATGTTCCATGAAGTGGCGCATGGTTTAGGTATTAAAAATACAATTACTGGTAAAGGTACTGTTCGTCAATCATTACAAGAACACGCAAGTGCACTTGAAGAAGGTAAAGCCGATATTTTAGGTCTATACATGATTGAACAGTTACTTAAAAAAGGCGAAATTACTGAAGGCACTATTGAAGATTATTACACGACCTTCATGGCAGGTATATTCCGCTCAGTTCGTTTTGGAGCATCAAGCGCGCATGGTAAAGCGAATATGATCCGCTTTAACTTTTTTGCTCAAGAAGGTGCTTTTTCTAAAAATGAAGAAGGCTTATACCGCGTTAATATGGAAAAAATGAGCATTGCAATGGCCAAGCTTTCTCGCTTAATTTTAACCTTGCAAGGTGATGGCGATTACGAAAAAGTAGATCAACTAATTGCAACGCATGGCGACATTAAAGAAGAACTTGCTAAAGACTTAGAAAAACTAAGCAAAGCTAATATCCCTGTAGATGTAACATTTAAGCAAGGTAAGGAAGTACTAGGGCTTAAATAAGTTTAGTTAAACTTAGTTAAACCCTAAAAAAGCGTTGCAGCTTATAACTGCAGCGCTTTTTTTAGCTCTGTAATTTGTAGATCTGTATAAGGCACTGCTGGGTGTTTACCCCATATTGGCGCAGGCCATGCAGCATCACTCGTAAAACGCGCAATATGATGAATATGTAATTGCGGCACCATATTACCTAAAGCCGCTATGTTTAATTTATCAGGTTTAAATACATCCATTAATAATTTACTTAGCTTGGCTGACTCTTTTAAATAAACAATTTGATCATCCTCAGATAAATCAATTATCTCTTTTAAGTTAGCCTGCCTAGGCACTAATACAAACCACGGATACAAGCTGTCGTTCAGTAAAAGTACTTTACACAATGGCCAATCGGCAAGTTCTATACAGTCGCGTTTAAGTTCTGGCGCTAGTTTAAATTCAGGGTGAGTCATTGCTATGTCCTACTTTATCTTTGATAATCGCCACTTTATAGCATTTAGTTGCAGTTGCACACGCTTGGCTTTACCATCAAAGCAATATTTATAATAAGCTAAGGCAACCTTGTGCTAAAAAAAATAAAACACCTCTCACTAGCTATACCGTTAATGGTTGGCGCTATTAGTGTTCAAGCAAAACCTTTATCGCTGGAGCGAATTTTTGACGATCCGAGCCTTTCTGGTAAATCGCCTGTACAACTTAAATTTTCGCCTGATGGCAGCCGTGTAACTTACCTACAAGGCAAAAGTGATGACTACAACCGCTACGATTTATGGGAATACAATCTAAAAGATAACACCAACCGTGTGCTAGTTGATTCAGCAAAGTTATTTTCAGGCCCAGAAAACCTATCTGATGAAGAAAAAGCACGCCGCGAACGCCAACGTATTTTTGGTAAAGGCATACTTGAATACAAATGGTCTAAAGATGGCAAAGCACTTTTATTCCCACTCAATGGCGACCTTTATTATTACGATTTAGCATCTGCTAAAAGTAAAAAACTAACCGACACTGAAACATTTGAAACCGATGCACGCTTTTCACCTAAAGGTAACTACGTATCGTTTATTCGAGAGCAAAACCTATTCGCTTTAGAGCTTGAGACTGGTAAAGAGATTCAGCTTAGTAAAGATGGCGGCGGCGTAATTAAAAACGGCATGGCCGAATTTGTTGCTCAAGAAGAAATGAGCCGCATGACAGGTTACTGGTGGTCAGGTGATGAAACTAAAATTGCCTATACCCGCGTTGACGAAACCCCAGTAAAAGAAGCTATCCGTAATGAAATTTACGCTGACGAAGTTAAATTATTTAACCAGCGCTACCCGTTTACAGGTACCGATAACGTAAAAATTCAACTTGGTGTGGTTAAGCTAAACGACCAAAAAGTAGATTGGATTGATTTAGGTAAAAATGAAGACATTTACATTGCACGCGCTAAGTGGCTAAAAGACGGCAATACACTGTCGTACCAATGGCAAAATCGCTCGCAACATAAATTAGAGCTGCGTTTTTATAACAGCGAAACTAAAGCCCAAAAAGTAGCGCTGACCGAAAACAGCGAAACGTGGATAAACCTACATTTTGATCTTGAGTTTTTAAAAGACAAAAAACATTTTGTATGGGCATCTGAGCGCGACGGCTTTAAACATTTATATCTGTATCGCACAAACGGTCAACTTGTTCGTCAAATCACCTCAGGTGATTGGGCTGTTGATAGCTTAAAAGGTATTGATGAGAAAAAAGGCATTGTTTACTTTGCCGGTCGAAAAGATACACCGCTTGAAAGCCATTTATACAGTGCGCCTTTATTTAAAAAAGGCGATGCCAAACGTATCACCGAAAAAGGTCAGTACCACAATGTTGTGCTAGCAAAGGACAGCAAAACCTTTATCGATAATAGCTCGTCTGATAATAAACCAAACTCAGCAGCACTTCGTAAAGTAAGCGGCGAATTTATTACCTGGCTTGAAGAAAATAAGCTAGATAGTAACCACCCGCTTACTCCTTATTTAAGCGACTTAACAAAACCAGAATACGGCACAATTAAAGCCGAAGATGGTCAAGTTATGCATTACCGTTTATTTAAGCCTAGCACTATTGCTGATGGCAAAAAGCACCCCGTTATTGTTAACGTATACGGCGGCCCGCATGCCCAACGAGTAACGAATAGCTGGCGCAGTAAAAACTTGTACTTTCAGTACATGGCGCAACAAGGTTATGTAATTTTTCAACTGGATAACCGTGGTTCGTACAACCGTGGTAAAAAGTTTGAAGATGCTATTTATAAACATTTAGGTGTGGTTGAAGTTGCCGATCAAATTAAAGGCGTAGAGTTTTTACGTACACTTGATTACGTTGATCCACAACGCATCGGTGTTTATGGCCACAGCTACGGCGGCTACATGGCGCTTATGACTATGTTTAAAGCGGGCGATTACTTTCAAGCCGGCGTATCAGGTGCTCCAGTAACCGATTGGGCTCTATACGATACACATTACACAGAGCGTTATTTAGGTCACCCCGATACAAATGCTAAAGGCTATGAAGACAGCGCAGTATTTCCATATGCTGATGGCTTAAAAGGCCCATTAATGATTTACCATGGAATGGCTGATGACAACGTATTGTTTACGCATTCAACTAAGTTGTTTAAACAACTGCAAGATAACGAAAAACAGTTTGAAATGATGACCTACCCAGGCTCTAAGCACAGCCTACGCGGTAAACAAGTGCAAACACACTTACATCAAACAATTACAAACTTCTTTAATCGCCATTTTGACGTTAAATAAGCAAGTAAAGTAATAACAGACTAAAGGCTGATTGATAAATCAGCCTTTTTTTTGCATTAATAGGCGTTAAGCCTAGATTAAACTCTTTTTTTAGCTACGCTTATTCTATGCGCTAAAGCGCACACTTTTTGAGGATAAATGTATGCCTAATCTACGAAGTTTTAGTATAACCCAGCGTTTTTCACTGTTAATAGCCATCGTTGTATTTGGACTAATAATACTTAGTATATCGAGCCTAACTCACCAATATAGTTCGCTAAAAGACGAGCAATACATAAAAACACAAAATGTAGTAGAAACGGCGTACAGTATAATCGAACACTATTATGCGCTTGAACAAGATAACACTCTCACTCAACAACAAGCTCAATCACAAGCACTTAATGCAATAAAAGCACTGCGCTACGACAATACCAATTACTTTTGGATTAACAATTACCAGCCAACAATGGTTATGCACCCTATAAAACCTGCGCTTGATGGAAAAGATTTAACTAATAACAAGGACCCTGACGGCAAAGCATTGTTTGTTGATATGGTAAATATAGTTAAACGCTCTGGCGAAGGATTTATCCCTTATAAATGGCCAAAACCAGGTAAAGATAAACCGGTTGAAAAAATCGCATTTGTTAAAGGTTTTAATCAATGGCAGTGGATTATTGGCTCGGGTGTTTACCTTGATTCAATTGACGAAGCATTTAGTGAGCAACGTAACCTTATAGTCATCAGTGCAATAATTATGATTATTGCTGTTATTTTACTTAGTTACTTTATAGGTAAGAGTATTTTAATACCGACTCGCTTAGCAGCCGATATGATGAAAGATATTTCTCAAGGCGAAGGCGATTTAACCCGTAAATTAAATGAATCCGGTAATGATGAAATATCTGAACTATCACGTTCATTTAATTTATTTGCTCTAAAAATGCGAGAGTCACTTGTTCATGTAGCACAAAGTGCAAACGATGTAAGCGAACATGCGCATACAGTTGACGACTCAAGTAGAACAAGCCACTCATTTATTGAGCTTCAAAACGATAGTTCAACCCAAGTTGCAGCTGCCATGGAGCAAATGACTCACCAAATACACGATGTGAGCCGTAACGCTGAAGCCGCAGAGCAAGCAGCTAAGGATGCAGCACAAAACGCATCAACGGGTAAAAATGTGGTTGCGCAAACAATTACAGCAATAGAAACACTCTCAAGCAACATTGAAACAGTCAGCCGTGTAACAGAAGATTTAGCCAACGAGAGCCATAATATAGGCTCTGTGCTTGACGTAATAAGAAGTATATCGGAGCAGACAAACTTACTGGCATTAAACGCTGCCATTGAAGCTGCTCGCGCAGGAGAGCATGGTCGAGGATTTGCTGTTGTTGCTGATGAAGTAAGAACGTTGGCCAGTCGTACAGGGCAAAGTACTGACGAAATTCAAACCATGATCACTAAACTACAAGAAGGTGCAAAAGCAGCAGTAGAAGCAGTTAAATCAAGCCAAGCACTTTCAGTTTCTACTGTAGAGCAGGCGTCATCAGCCAATACTTCACTTAATGAAATAGAACGACTTGTTTCAATTATTACCGAAATGAACAGCCAAATAGCACGTGCCACAGAGCAACAAACGCAAGCTGCCGACGAGGTTAATTTGCGTATAAATGAGCTATCTCAATCAACTGAGCAATCATTAAATAATACTAAGCAGCTTACCGATGCCAGTGATAATCTTAAACAAAGTAGCGAAGGTCTTTCGAGCGTAGTTAATCGTTTTAAATTAGATTAATCGGTAGCGTTCTCATAAAATGCAAAAGCCCTGAATTAACAGGGCTTTTTTATTACATGTAAGTTTTTAGCTTACAAACAATAACGTGCAAACAAGCTCGTTACTGATGCAGCTGTTGGCTTACCATGCTGCCAATCACCGCCTTCAACACCGCTACCTGCTATATCCATATGAACATAAGGTAGAGGCTGTGCAGAGTCATTACCGTGCTTATCAAGCCCACCAACAATAGCCATAAACGCCATAGGGAACTGATGTCCACGAGCAGTAACGGCAGATGCTGCGTTATTGCTAGATAAAACATCGTCAGCTAGCGTACGTGGTTTAATAAAGTCGTAGTCTTCACGGCGTGAACGCGATACTTCAGCGCCATCGGCCCATAAATCTCCAAGGTCAGCTATTTGACGTGAGACACCAGCACTACGAGCTGGACCATTTTCAACATACGCTCCGTAAGGACCCATTGCACGTGCCGCATGACCCGTTAATGTAGCAACAGTAAACAGCGTTGGGTTAATCTCACCTTTAGCTAAATCTTTCATTTCGCTAAGCAGGTCGCCCATTGCTAAACGCCCTTCTGCATCGGTATTACCAATACGTACACGAACACCTTCACGGCTAGTAATAATTTCATCTGGCACAAAACAATCTGAGCCAATAGAGTTGCGAACAACAGCTAAGTACGATACCACTTTAACGCCTTTAGGCTGATAATCAGCAACGGCTTTCATAAAGCCCGCAACAGAAGCTGCGCCGCCTTTATCACGACTCATGCCTGCCATATGGCCGCCTACTTTTAAATCTGCACCGCCTGTATCGTATACAAGGCCCTTACCTACAAACATAAGTGTGCGAGTAATTTCGCCATCTGGTACATATTCAAGCTTAACAACACGTGGGTGATGGCGCTCAACTGCATACGATGCGCGAGCAACTGTACTTAGCATTGGGTAGTTTTTATCAATAGCTGCAATATCATCAATTACGTCAACTGCAATGTTTGAGCCTTTAAACAATTCAACGCAGTAATCAGCAAAACGTGGGGGAGCCATACGCTCAGGTTCAGTGCCACACAGGTCACGCGCTGCATATTGGCCAGCTGCAATTGCATTAACAGCTTTAATAGTTTGCTCGCTTGCGCCAACTAAACCAATCTGTGTAATAGGTTCAATGCTTTCACCGTGATATTCACGCGCTTCTAATGGCTGCCATAAGGCTTGGCAAGCGCCTAAATAAGCAACTTCTAAAGCATGCTGATAACGGCTATCGCCATTTAAATTTGTTAAAAATAATGCAGGGTTAACACTGCCCGACGCTTTTGCTTCGTTAATTGCTAATTTAGCAGCATCAAAATAACGACGCACGTCGTCGTAATCTCTATTTAACGGACCGGTTGGCGCAAGTACAACGCGCTTGTTTTCAATTACTAATAAAGTAACTTGCTTACCGATGCGAGAATCTACGTTTGCTTGAGCTAAAATAGCATCACGTAATGAGTTATTTGGTAACTGAGAAAAGTCATTACTAATAATAATAAGCGCATCATGAGATGTGCATTCAAGGCTTGCACTAACCGCTTGAGGGTATGCCATAAATAAGGTCCTGTTAGAAAACATAAGCCCCTATTATCGTCGATTTAAATATTGAAGACCAGTAAGGAGCGATGAGCTAAACACATAACCTATCAATAAATGGCAACTTGGAGTTACAGGCTTTACAGCTTAATCGAGAATACTAAGTTGGAAGTTTTGCTCTGGCTCGTTTTTAATGCCAACGCCTATGCCAAGTAATCTTACAGGCTGTTGTAGCCCACGCTGGTAGGCCTTAGTAAGTAGTTGAACAAATATTTCTGTGTTGAGCTCGTGATATACCTGATCGGCTGAGGTCACTACAAAATTTGCAAACTTCACCTTAACACTCAATTTATTAATACGGTTTTGTAACTGCTGTTTATTTAGCCTTAAAACTAATTCCTCTAACAATCTTGGCAGCTCATCTAAGCACTCTTGCAAACTTGTTTTGTTGTACTCGTAGGTATGTTCAACACTCAGCGATTTTCTTATACGATCTGTAGATACTTTACCAACATACTCACCTGCACATTTTTGATAAAGCGACACACCAAAATTACCCACATGTTGCTGCATCCAGTTAACGCCTTTTTCACGTACATCCTTGCCGGTATATAAGCCTTTTAAATTTAGCTTTTCGAGCGTTACTTTGCCCACTCCTGGAATTTTCCCAAGCGGTAATTGCGCTAAAAAGCCATCAACCTCATCAGGCAAAACGACAAATTGACCATTCGGTTTGTTTTCGTCACTGGCTATTTTGGCAATAAATTTAATCGGTGCAATACCTGCTGATGCAGTGAGCCCTGTAGCATTGTAAATATCGGCTCTTATTTGCTGGGCAATAAGTGTGGCACTGCCTTTACAAGCGGTGCTGTCTGTTACATCTAGGTAGGCTTCGTCTAAAGAAAGGGGTTCAATTAAGTCTGTGTAGCGGCTAAATACTTCACGTATTTGGTTTGAAGCTTCTTTGTATACAGCCATGCGCCCTGGGACAATAACTAAATCGGGGCATAATTGTTTAGCATGATAGTTCGACATAGCCGATCGCACGCCATACTCTCTAGCTATATAGTTAGCGGTTGAGAGCACGCCTCGTCGGCTATTGCCTCCAATAGCAAGCGGTACAGATGCAAGTTTTGGATTATCTCGCATTTCTACTGCTGCATAAAAGCAATCCATGTCTATGTGAATAAACTTTTTCATCACCACAATAATAACTGGTTATTTATACAGTCATTATTATAGAATCACATGCGATAAGCAAGCCTAGGGCCTGTTTATCTTTCGAGGTTAAATTTGCAGCAGTATGTTTGGTATTTAGGCAAGGCAGAGCCTATGTAGTGTGGTTATTCCCCATAAATAGGCGATAACGTAGCACAAATGCCAAACATACGCTGCCCGAAGGGTTCTGCCTAGGGGCAATTTACTCTTTGTTGCCTACATGGATGTAGGTAAGGGGCGTGAGCAGGACGCGGAAGCTTTGCTCGGTTTTTACTTAGCCCACTAGGTCACAAACCTCGCGCCGCGATTAAATAGCCCCTAGATTGAACAAATTTTAATCCTGAAAGGTCAACAGGCCCTAGTTAACGATTAAAAAAAGTGTTTATTGTCCTCTGATCTCTTATAACCACGTAGCCAATACATAACCTCAAATAAAAATCCTGCCAACATTAAAATGATAGCGCCAGATTCATTCCCCATCGCGTAACAGGTAAAAGAGGCTATAAAAACCAAACAAGCTAAGGACCAATTAATTATATTCTGCATATTTTTACCTTTGTGTGTGTTTTTGTGTGTCTGTGTAATTTAACTGTAGACCTAAAATTAAACAGGTACAATCATCTTATAAAAAAAACATGCCATTAATTACCTTGAGCTCGTAACACCATGTTGATAATCTAAGTACTTTAAAAATCAAGGGCCAATAAATAATGCAAACGTTTAAAGATCAGCACCCTATTCATACCGATATCACCGTAGCATGGGCTGATATGGATGCGCTACAACACGTAAATAATGTAGTGTATTTACGTTACTTTGAAATAGCCCGAATCGACTTTTTAAATAAAATAAATCTGTTCGACACAATAAGCCCAAACGGTGTGGGCCCAGTAATAAGCGAAAATAACGTTCGCTATAAACGCCCAGTAACGTTTCCCGACACACTCACTGTAGGCGTTACAATTACAGATCTTAAAACAGATCGCTTTACCATGAACTACACCGTTTACAGCCATGCACAAAAAGCAATAACGACTACGGGTGCATCTAAAGTTGTAATGTTTGATTTTACTACAGGGCAAAAAGCCCCAATCTCCGAGCCTCTTTTATCGGCTTTAATCAGCCATGCTCAAAACTAATTTAGTTAAGGAATTTTTATGCAATACAACCCACTAGGTAGCAGTGGCGTAAACGTATCTCGAGTGTGCCTAGGGAGTATGACATGGGGTAAACAAAATACTCAAAGCGACGCTGATGAACAAATAGCCTACGCGCTAGCGCAAGGCGTAAACTTTATTGATACAGCCGAAATGTATGCTGTACCTCCTTCGCCAGAGACCTATGGTAAAACCGAGGAAATTATTGGCAATTGGCTATCGCGTAATCAGCAAAAGCGCAGCGATGTGGTACTAGCTACAAAAATTGCAGGCAATGGATTATCGTGGGTACGTGATGGCGGCAATATTACTCGCCAAACAGTAATAGAAGCCGTGGATGATTCACTTAAGCGACTTCAAACAGACTACATTGATTTATATCAACTACATTGGCCAAACCGCTCTACCCCTCACTTTGGCAGACAATGGCCCGGCACTCTTAAATTTACCGACGTAAATACACAAGAGCAGCAAGCTAGTATGCTTGATATTCTAGAAGGGCTTAATGAATGTGTTAAAGCAGGTAAAATTAAGCACTGCGGTTTATCTGACGATACGCCATGGGGTATAAGCCAGTTTTTAAGTTTGGCCAAAGAGCATAACTTACCGCGTATGGTATCTATTCAAAATGAGTTTAGCTTAGCGCACGCTAAAGACTGGCCGTATTTAATAGAACAATGTGTACACGAAGATATTGCCTACTTACCGTGGTCGCCTTTAGCAGCCGGTTTATTAACGGGTAAATATCTAAATGGAGCTCGCCCTGAAGGCTCTCGTTGGACCTTCATGCAGCGCAACGGTATTTTTAGAGATACACCCAATGCAGAGCAAGCCACTAAGCAGTATGTTGAGCTGGCTCATGCAAACAATATAACTCCAGCACAACTAGCCTTAGCATGGTGTAACCAAGTAGATGGCGTAACTTCTTCAATTATTGGAGCAACATCTATAGCTCAACTAAAGGAAGATATAGACGCATTTAGCATAACGCTAAACGACGAAATTCTTAGTGAGATTAACACCATATTTAGAAACCATCCGATGCCTTATTAAGCATGTATGAGTTAAAAGCAGCCTTGAATGAGGTTGCTTTTAACTAAAATATTTGACCCTACTACAACCAACACTATACTTTTATTAAGTTTTCTTAATTCAACGAACACTTATCAATGCTGAAAAACGGATACTATGCATTTTGCTTATTAATTGTATTTAACGCGCACGCCGTTGAGCAAAAAGTACAGCCTCTAGAAGAAATTATTTGGCTGCAAAGTTACACGCCCCCTTTTCATATAGCTAAAAGCGAAAGCGCACCACAAGGCGGAATTTGCGACAACCTAACCGAGCAACTCATCAGAACCATAACTGATGTAAAACATACTCGCTTAATTGTTCCTCAGCAGCGTATAAATAAATATTTAAATGAAGGGAAAAATGTATGTTTTCCGTGTGTTATTTATAAAAAAAATAATAACCAACAACTTAACTACTCAAATCCAACAACGGTATATCCCCCATTTTCAATTATCACGACTAAAGAGCTAAAGCCGCAATTAGAAGAAAAGCACGGCTCGCCTATTCACCTTATTAATTTATTAACCGACCCGCAATATGTATACGGGCAAGCGGCTGCACGTAAATTTACAACTAAAATTAATACAATTATTGAAAATACAAAACGAGATAAAGAGTCTTCGTTAAGTTGGAGTAGCGAAAATGAAAGTCAGGCTGTTATAGCGCGCTTGAGTCACGGCTTTTTAGACTACTCAATTGATTACCCGTTTATGGCTGATTACTTTAATAAACAAGGGGAGTATACGAATATAGAAAGTGTGCCAATTGCAGAAAATGACATTCAATTTATAAGAGGAGCAATAGGCTGTGCGGCTAAAGCACCTAATAATTTTGCAGAGCAAGCCCTTAAAAAAATTAACCGCGCATTAAAAGATAATGTACTTCAATCGCCTGAGTATCAACAAAGTCAGCATAATTGGCTTAAAACCACCTTTACTGACTTTGATAAACACTACCAACAGCAAGTCATTAATTTTTACTTACTTGCCACTGATGCTCAAGCAAACACTGATCATTAGCATAAAGCGCCACTGCAAAAATACTTTTAGCTGTTACCTCACCTACGCCCGACGGTGTACCTGTCATTATTACATCACCGTCTTCTAAGCTCATAAATTCACTAATTTCTTGTAAAATTGAGTCAGGGTTGTGCAGCATAAAATGAGTATCACCTCGCTGAATCACTTCATTATTAATTTTAAGTTCAAAGGTAAAGTGCTTCATTGCATCAGTTAGCGCTACAAAATCAGTTAAAATTACAGAGCCGTCGAACGCTTTAGCGCGCTCCCATGGAAGCCCTTTATTTTTTAATTTACTTTGCACAGTACGCTTAGTTAAATCAAGGCCGAGTCCAACACCTGCAAATTTTTTATCTTTAACTACAAAACATAGCTCGGTTTCATAATGCAGCGTATCGCCGTTGTGAGCTGCAAATAACGTATTAGTAATTGCGCTATTTGGCTTATTAAATAAAACCATTTGATCTGGCGTTTCGTTATTTAGCTCTGCAATGTGTGCGGTATAATTACGACCAACACACACTACTTTTGATGGTGTTAATTCTTCAGATACTAACTTTATTGAATGCATATAAATAATGTCTCAGTTATTGGACCTGTTGATCTTTCAGGATTAAAATTTGTTCAATCTAGGGGCTATTTAATCGCGGCGCGAGGTTTGTAACCTAGTGGGCTCGATAACTGTTCCTGCGTTATTCTACTGACTTACATCCCTGTAAGAATAAGTAAAAACCGAGCAACAAAGAGTAAATAGCCCCTGGGCAGAACCCTTCGGGCAGCGCATATTTGGCATTTGTGCTACGTTATCGCCTATTTATGGGGAATAACCACACTACATAGGCTCTGCCTTGCCTAAATACCAAACAAACTGCTGTAAATTCAACCTCGAAAGATAGACAGGCCCTAGCTAATAAGCGTTTCAAGTAAGCTCAAATTAATAGGTTTAAGTAAAACTCGGTCAATATTTAAATCTTTTATTTCTCTTGGATCTGGCTCTGCTCCACTTACAATCACTAAACGTAATTCAGGGTATCGTTCATTAATTTGCTGGCCTAAGTCAACGCCACGACCATCAGGTAAATGCATATCTAACAACACCTTATTAAATTGCTGGTCGTGATTAAGTATTTGCAAACATTGTGCGCAGCTAGACGCAATGACGGTTTCAACGCCTAAACTTTCTAAAAGTAGTTGCGTAATTTGCGCTGCATCATCATCGTCTTCCACAAGTAAAAAGCGCTGCTTTTTCTCGGTTAAGCCATTACTACAATTTATATCTTTAGCTTGCGGTGCATGCTCTGGCGCTACCAAGTAATCTTGCAAACATTGATATAAAGCCGCGCTATCAACAGGCTTTGGTATTACATCGTTAAAACCAAGTGCAGCAAGCTCCTCATGTATGCCTTTCATAGTAGCTGCAGTGAGCGCAATTATTGGGCCTTTGTAGCCCATTTTTCTAAGCTCTATGGTAGCTTCCTTGCCGCCCATTACAGGCATATGAATATCAATAAAAATAATATCGTAAGGCGCTTTATACGCATCTGCTATGCGTACTTTTTCAAGTGCTTGCTGGCCATGTTCGGCATAATCTACGCGCGCTCCACAGGTACTGATCATATGACCAACTAGCATGCGTAAATCACGTAAATCATCAACCACTAATACTCGCCCATGCACTTTGCATGGAGCCGATTTACTTTGTAATTGTGGGGCACTACTAAAATTAAGTACTTGTCGTTCTACTTCGCTAATATCACCTGGATATACCGAAATCGTAAATGTAGAACCTTTGCCTATTTCAGAGTACAAACTAATATCACCGTGCATACGCGCTAACAATTCAGCACATATTGCCAAACCTAAGCCTGCGCCACCTACAGAGCGTGATTCTACATCGGCTATCTGTTCAAATGGCTTAAATATGAGTTCTTGTTTTTCAGGGGCAATGCCCATACCTGAATCTTTAATGCTAAAAAATAGCATTTCGCGATCATCAACCCATTGCGTCCACGCATTAACAACAATTTCGCCTTTATCGGTAAATTTAACCGCATTGTTTATTAGATTTATTAAAATTTGACGAACTCTTGTTGCATCCAGTCGTGCAACCAAAGGTAATGGCTGATGTGATTCAAAGCGCAGCGTAAGGCCCTTATCAAGCACCGATACGCGCATTAGCGTGTAAACATCGGCAAGCATGCTATCAAGGTTAACTTCGCTTAGGGTAAGTTCCAGTTTATCGGCAGCTATTTTTGATAAGTCGAGCACGTCGTTTAACAAGCTCAATAAGTGTTTACCATTTCGATAAATAACACCCAATTCATTTTCAGCTTGCTGACTAAAATCGCTCTGCATTAACAGTTCGGTGTAGCCTAAAATAGACGATAGAGGAGTACGTAACTCATGGCTCAAATGAGCTAAAAATCGATCTTTTGAACGGTTTTCGGCTTCAGCTTTTAAGCGTTCTACTCTCTCGCCTTCAACATCTTTACGTGCCAAAGCATAACGAATAGCACGCGCAAAGCGGCTCGAACTCATTTCTGTTTTAATTAAGTAATCTACTGCACCGGCATCAAGCGCCGCCGAGTCTAACTCGTCGTTTGACTGCCCGGTAAGCATAATAATCGGTCCGCTAAAGCCATTGGCAATTGCTTCTTTTAATACATCTAAACCATTCGATGCACCCAAGCGGTAATCAAGCAGGCAAATGTCGTGCTCATTTTTACTAAGCGTTGCAATTGCCTGCTCTGGAGAGCTTATCCATTGAATGTTAAACGTGTGTGAATCCAATTGGTCCAGATAGTCGCAGGTGAGTATGTAATCATCTTCATCGTCTTCTACAAGCAGCAACTGAGTCACTTTATCTAACATACAATCTCCATTAATCGTTAAATGTTGTCGGTAGCTCTACAAATTCTACCCAGTATTTTCCTAGCGTTTTCATCAAATCAACCAAACCATCAAACGTTACTGGTTTTGTAATGTAAGATGCAGCACCTAAGTTATACCCTTTAACCATGTCTTCTTCTTGTTTAGACGTAGTTAATATAACAACCGGAATTCCCTTTAAGTTAGGGTTTCCTTTTATAGCTTCAAGCGCTTCACGGCCATCCATTCTAGGCATATTTAAATCAAGTAATATAAGTCCAGGACGCGGCGAAACTGCTTTGTCTTCAAACTTACCTTTACGCTCTAAATACTCAAGCAACTCAACGCCATCTTCAACAAAATGAAGCTCGTTAAGTACACGACTTTCAGCAAGGGCATCTTGTGTTAACAAACGATCATCTTCATCGTCGTCTGCCATTAAAATAGTAATCGGTTTTACTTTTGAATAGGGCATTTAAGCCTCTCCTTGCAATGTGAAAAGCTCAGCTTCCACAGGTAGTTTTATAATAAAGGTTGCACCTTCACCGTCTTTACTTTGGGCTGTAATTGTTCCGCCGTGGCGCTCCACAATACGCCTACATACAGAAAGGCCAATACCCGTGCCTTTATATTGTGAGCGTCCATGCAAGCGCTGAAACGGTACAAATATTTTATCGGCATAGTCTTGTGAAAAACCAATACCGTTATCTTCTATGGTAATAACTTGAAAACTTAAATGAGTATTATGATCAGAGCTGAAAATATCTTCATCTTGATAACTAATTTTTATGTGTGGGTTTACGTCGGGACACCTAAATTTAACAGCGTTCGACAACAAATTTAAAAACAGCTGCTGCATTTGGCTTTTATCTGCCTGAATAACTGGCAAATCATCTACATCAATTTGTGCTTCAGACTCTTTTATCGCTATCTCTAAATCACTTAATATATCAGCTACAACTTCATTTAAATTCGTGTCATCAAAATCTTTACCACGCGTTGTAATTCGCGAAAACTCTAATAAGTCGTTTATTAAATTAGACATACGCTGAGCTGCATTTTTCATGCGCCCAATGTAATCCATCCCCTTTTCACCCAATTCATCTTTAAACATGGTTTCAAGACGGTCGCTAAAGGCTTGGATTTTTCTAAGAGGTTCTTGTAAATCATGGCTTGCTACAAAAGCAAACTCTTCAAGCTCTCGGTTACTACGGCTCAATTCATCTGAATATAATGTTAGCTCTTGTGTCCGTTCAGAAACCTTCATTGCTAATGTTTCGTTTTGTTTTTCAAGCTCAAAACGATATTGTGCTGCATTTCTTAAATTAAGGCGCGTCATAATAAACATACCAATAATCAGTAACGCACTCGTTATTGCTGTTATAGCGAATGTAATTTTAGCTTCATTTTTAATCTGTGCTAATTTAGAAAAATGGCTTACTTTAAAGAGTAATTCACGGTCTTGAATTTCATTAACATACTCTCTAATTTGCTTATAAAGCTTTCTTCCTTTATGCGTATTTAATACATACAACGCACGTCTTTCTTTGTCATCTAGCGCAAGGTTTACAGTTTGTTTTAATTCTTTAATTTTACTATCTACAAGAACTAACAACTGGGCTATACGCTCAGCTTGACCGTCAATCTCAGAGTGAAGCGACTTGACATGATCTGTTTGCGCTTCAATTTGGCCTACAGCATCGTAGTACGGCGTTAAATAGTCAGCCTCTTCTGTCAATAAATAACCACGCTGTCCTGACTCAGCCTGCACTATGGATAGATGCAGCTTCTCAATTGCAGTGGTTAGCATGCTAGTGTTGTCTAAACTTTTTTGGGTTTGTGTTAAGCCTTGAATCGTATTCAATGCTAAAAATGCGTTGCCCACAATAATACCTAGCACAACCACCATAAATGTTGCCCAAGTGATATTCGCCTTACCTTGCTGTTTTTTCTTGCTCATTTAGCTTCCCGAATTAAAGTTTATACAACACTTAATATTTATTGAGAGTCTGATATTTTTTGCAAACTTTCGCTGCACTGTTGGCAATTATTGATAATTTTATCAAGTGCATCTAACGCTTTTTCTTTTGGCATATCGTTTTCAAGTACCAATTTAATCAGCTCAGCATTCATCGAAATACGATTTAGCGGCCCTCTTGCATCGTGCACTAATTTATTGAGTTGCTCTGTTTGGTTATCGGATGTCATGCCCTTCCTCAAATCTATTTATATTCGCCAATACCGCCATATGCATTAAGGCGGTTATAAAGTGTTTTAGTACTAATACCCAGCATTTGTGCAGCAAGCGTTTTATTACCTTGCACCTTATCAAGCGTTGCATGAATAAGTTCTTTTTCAACTTCTTCAATTGTTTGCCCTGCTGATACAGGCTTTTCGGCAGCTTGATTATTAACGCGCGAAAAAGGTGACTCTAAGTTATCAGGTAAAATAATGTCGCTGGTTTGTGGGTCGCTCATAATAAATGCACGGTGTATAGCATGGCGGAGCTCTCGCACATTACCCGGCCATTCATAGCTTTGCAGCTCTTTGAGCTGTGCGGCAGTCCAACTAAAGGCAGTGCCGTTTTCGTCATTAAGTTGATCTAAAAAGGCTTTTGCTAATAAAGGTACATCTTCTTTTCTATCGCGAAGTGGCGGTATATCAATAGGAAAAACAGCCAACCTAAAGTAAATATCTTCACGAATAACATTATTTTGTGCTAAATCGGTAAGCGAGCGGTTAGTAGCTGAAATAACACGGCAATTAGTTGGTATTTCTCTGTTACCACCTACGCGTGTTACCTTTTTAGTTTCAAGCACTCGTAGTAAATTTGGCTGCATATCAATTGGCATTTCAGTTACTTCATCTAAAAACAAAGTACCGTTATTTGATTGCTCAAATACACCTTCTTTACGTGCAATTGCGCCTGTAAATGCGCCTTTTTCGTGGCCAAATAACTCACTACCAATTAACTCTTTGGAAAGTGCGCCACAGTTGCTAGCAACTAATGGCCCTTCGCACTGGCTTGCGTTATGAATAGCTTGAGCCACTACTTCTTTACCTGCACCACTTTCACCCATAAGCATCACGTTAGCATTTGTTTTAGCTACACGTTCAATCATGCTGTAAAGCTTTTGCATTGGCTCAGATTCACCAATCAAACCGCCAAAGTGGCGTACAATACCGCTCGACTTTGCTTTTTTAACTGCTTTTTTAGGGCCATTTAAAACGAGTTCTAAATCTTCACGTTGTAATGGTTTTAATAAATGCCCTACATTTGGCTCACACATATCAGCTAAAATACCTTTAACTGAAGGATGGCCCGAAATAAGTGTAATTTTTGGAGATTGCCCAATCGTTTTTAAGTGATCAAGTAAGTGCAAACCGCTACCATCAGGCAGCATAAAATCAAGCAGCACATGATCAAAGGCATTATTTTCAAACCATTGATGTGCTTCTTTTAAACTGGTAGCTGTGCTTATATTGTGGCCGAGGAATTCGACTATGTGGCAAACAACGTCACTAAATTCAACGTCGTCATCTACTAAAAGTATGTCTAACATGATAAATCCCTATTCTTTTTCCTTATTCTACGCATCCTAGATATTAATTTAAAGGTGCGCACAGAATCTAATTTTTAAAATAAACTTAAGCGATTAAATGCTATTAATGTTACCAACCTAATATTTACGTATGCTGAAAAAAATCGATCATAAATTATGATTAATAATTAAAATCGTTTCTATTTATAGAATGCTAGCAACTATTATTATTATTAAAAACCTAAAAAAGGAGACGAAATGCAGCAATTAAAAACCTTAATACATTCAGGTATTAATATTGACCAAGGCACTCAATTTACACGCTTAACAGCTCGCGCCATTGTAATTAAAAATAATAAAATACTTTTAATGTATACAAACCGTTATGAAGACTACAGCCTACCCGGCGGTGGAGTAGATGACGGCGAAAGTATTGAGCAAGGCTTAATTCGCGAACTAAGCGAGGAAACCGGTGCACAACAAATAAGTGTAGTTAAAGCTTATGGACTCTATGAAGAGTATCGCCCTTGGTATAAAGACGATTTTGATATTATTCATATTAAATCGTATTGCTTTGTATGCAGTATTGCCGACGAGTTTGGCAAAGCGCAGTTAGAGCATTACGAGCAGCAAAATGGCATGACAGCCAAATGGGTTGATATTAACGACGCAATTGCACATAACGAGCGCACCATTGCTAACAGTGAAAAACAAGGGCTTTCTATTTTACGAGAAACTTACTTATTAAAGCGCATTGCAAAGGAGCTAATATAAAGCTCTGTGTTTGTCCCAGAGGGTGTTGTAAATTTTGCAACGCCCAGAATATTTTACTACCTCGAGCACCTCAATTTTTATATTTAAAAAATACCCCTTCAGCAAAAATATAAATTTAACTAATAAAATCAGATGGATAAAAACAAAAGCAACTTTTTTAAAAACTGGCTCTAGCCTTGCACCTTTTGAATAACTAAATTTGTAAGGAGATAGAAATGAGTAACACAGTTAAAACGATTAACCCCGCAACTGAGCAAACCATTGAAACCTACACGCTACTTTCTCAAAAGGAAGCAGAACAGGTAATCGAAAAATCTCACGAAACATATTTAAAATGGCGATTAACGTCATTCACTGAACGTGCAAAATACCTTAATAAGTTAGCATCGCTATTTGAAGATCAAAAAGAAGCTATTGCAAAACTCATGACCGAAGAAATGGGTAAAGTTTACGAGCAAGGCTTTCAAGAAGTTGAACTATGTGCAGGAATTTGTCGTTATACAGCCGAACAAGGCCCACAAGTACTTGCTGACGAAGAACGTGATATGGACGGCGGCCGCGCAATTATCAGCTACCAACCAACAGGTGTACTATTAGGTATTCAACCGTGGAACTTTCCGCTTTATCAGGTAATTCGCTACAGTGCTGCTAACATCATGGCGGGTAACACAACCGTATTAAAACATGCTGGTAATGTATTTGGCATGGCTGAAAAAATAGAAGAGCTATTTAAACAAGCTGGTTTCCCAGAGTATTGCTTTAACAATCTACTTATCGACGGCAAAACAGCCAGTTCTTTAATTTCGCACAAAGCAATTAGCGGCGTAACCTTTACCGGTAGTGATGCGACAGGTAAAAAAGTAGCAGAAGAAGCAGGTAAACACGTTAAGAAAACGGTGTTAGAGCTTGGTAGTAACGACGCTTACTTAGTACTTGATGATGCAGACCTAGAGCTTGCAGTTAAAACCTGTGTAACTGGGCGCATGATCAATAACGGTGAAACGTGTGTTTCAGCTAAACGTTTCGTTGTTGTAGAGTCACTTTACGATGACTTTAAAGCGCAAATTAAAGAGCAATTTGAAGCCATGAAAATGGGCGATCCAATGGCTGATGACACAGACTTAGGTCCAATGGCACGTGAAGACTTACGCGACGGTATTCACGACCAAGTAATGGAATCAGTTAAAGCAGGTGCAAACATAGTAACGGGCGGCGAAATACCTTCGCAAACAGGCTATTACTACCCACCTACTCTACTAGATAACTTAGCCCCTGGTATGCCAGCCTACGACGACGAATTATTTGGCCCAGTAGCTTCGCTTATTAAAGCCAAAGACAACGACGATGCAATGCGCATCGCTAACGACTCTCGCTACGGTTTAGGCGGCGGTATTTTCTCTAAAGATGAGAAAAAAGCCATTGAACTAGCTAAAAAGTACTTTGACACAGGCATGATCAATATTAACGGCTACGGTTTAGCACAACCTAACCTACCGTTTGGTGGTGTTAAAGAAAGTGGCTACGGCCGAGAGCACGGCGGCTTTGGTATGCGCGAATTTGTGAATATCAAATGTATTATGATCAATAGCTAATTTAGCTACGAAGGATATTTAAACTTTATCAAGAAAAACAAAACATCGCGCTAGGGATAAGCGCGATGTTTTTTAAGTACCATTCTGTCTAAAATTGATATTAGCTGAAGATAAATAGCTAAGCTTTAAAGAATATAGTTTCAATAGCTCCTAAAAATACAGTCATAAATAGCCCAATATTAAAACAAAATGCCAGTATTCGATCACCACTACGGGCGTGTTTTAATATAAATTCATCTTTTAGTAGAGATTCTTTTTTAGGTTTATTTCTGATAAGTATTAGAGCATACATACCTACACGTAAACCAAATCCTCCACTGTCCCATTGAGGAATTCCTGACCCTTCTGCTCTTAATTTGTTGTCTAAATAACTAACAGAAATTCTAGTAAATAATAATCCACCAATAAGAAAAAGCGCTAAGCCTGAAAATAGAAGAAAATCAAAGAGCACCATATTTGTCACCAACTCCAAGAATCACTTAAATCATAAGCTTTATTAGCTACCCTCTGAGCTGCATTATCTGCAAATTTAGAAGCAGCATAACCTGTCCCTAAGCCGACACCGATTAATATTACCCAACCAACTGGGCCCATCGCAATTGCAATACCTGTTCCCAAGGCAATAGTTTCCGCACCAACAGCTAAACCTGCTGCCGTCCCCGCACCAAATCCAGCAGCCTGAACAGCAGCTGTTTTACCCCAGTTCCCTCCTGACTGGTACTCAGTATAAACTTTATCGGTTCTTACAACTGCGTCTAAAACGATGAGGCCGTTACCTAAAACAGAAGAGCCAACCTCTAAAGCACGTAAATTACGAACCCCTGACAATGAAGTAATTTGTATTGATGCTGAATTTCTAGAGCTTATTGCTTGATTAATACCCCTTTGCGGATTATTCCAGACATTACCTCGGGCACCACTTTTTAATCGGCTCGAAACTGCTTTAAGCTCTTTAGTGAACTTCTCGTTTAATTCGATATGTGCATTTTTTGCTAAGTTACCTAACTTAATCAGCTCCTTTTTGGGCGCTTTATTTTTTGCTGCTGTACGGATATCCATCAAAGACTTTTGATACTTTAAAATAGCTCCACCAAAGCGACTTAAACGAACCTCTTTAGCGTTTAATGAAGTTGCAGCAGCACCTGTGGCAGTAAAAGAATCAACTTTATAGCCCATAATTTCATCAATCTGTCTAAGGTAGGGCTGCAATTCCTTCTCGTAAAGCTCCGCAATAGCTTGGGCCTGAATACTACCAAAGCTATCGACTAAATTTGTTATATTTCTTTTTGTCGACTGAGACCAAGAATTAATCCCATCTAATGCACAAGCGATATCAGGCCTAGATTCGCGCAGTTGTTTTACACTGTCTGAGCCTGACTCACTTACTATAAAAGGCGTTCCTGCTGGGATAAACGATCCCAATATATGGGGATTATCTTGTCGAAACTGCTTATAAGCTAATTTATTACTAGTATCAATAGGTAAACTTGTACGTGCTTTAGTACTAAAACAAAGATCAAACTGATGTGACTTAAAATATCCTTATCAAAATATATGCAATCATTAAACAATAACATAAAAAAATCAGGGTATAATCATAAAGGATTATAAAATGCCGAATATATTTAGTTAACCCACCAATAAATCTACTTTAGGAAAGTTGCGTAGCTTTAATACTCACACATCTAAAGCAGATATCTCAAATGAATTTGGCAAACCTGTAAGCAGTACATTGAATGAAACAACCATTTCGTGGGAAGTAAACCAAGGTTTTAAAGTAACGCGAGTTAAAGTTTATTTTCTAACTGGGAAATTAAATAAAATTCAATTTTTGTCACTTGATCCATTTTGGGGTTATACGCTTTACTATTCAGAAAATGGCGTTGAGAGAGAGCGATAGCTCACTCTTATTTTCAGCTACTCTTTTCAAACCTCGGCACTTTTCGCTTGTCTGCCTTATTCATAGCAAGCTCTTGGATTTCTTCATGCTTTAGATCTTCGGGTTTATCTTCTAGTGACTCCTGATTAGCGTTCTCAAAAGAAAGCTCAGTGAGCAACGCAAAGTGATCAGAGCCATACTTAGCTAAGCGCTTAATACGTTTTACTTTAAAGCCTTCGCTGTGAAATAAGTGATCGAGCGGCCAACGCATAAAAAAGTAGCTTGCATGAAAGGTGTTATAAAAACCACGGCCTTTTCGAGGGTCTAAAAAGCCACTTATTTGCATAAACAAACGGGTGCTACGCGACCATGCTACGTCGTTTAAATCACCGGCAACTATGGTAGGTCGTGTTGGGTTTTTAAGTGCTTTAGCCACCATTATTAGCTCAGAGTCGCGCGGGCGCGATGAGTCTTCTTCGGTCGGGCTTGGTGGTGCTGGGTGAATAAAGTGCCCTTGCATTTGCAGGCCTTCATCGTTTTCAAACAAAATATGAATTGAGGGAATATCTTCTTCTATTAGCTCACATATTTGTGCATCGAGTATTTTAAACTTGCTGTATAAGTGCATGCCATAACGATTGTCTTTAGGGCATTCTATGTAATACGGGTAATTTTTTTTAATGACTGATAATTTATTTTCCCACCAGCTATCGCTCTCAAGCGTAATAAGTAGGTCGGGTTGATGCTCATCTACAAGGCTAATTAGCTGCTCACTTTTATGGTTCGACATAAGTACATTTGCCGACATAATTCGTACGCTGTGGTCTATATGCTTTGGTGCGCTTTGCACTTCTTTTTTAGCAAGCCACGTATACGGGTAAATCCATTTACCTTGTAAAATCATTATAAATAATGAGGTTAAGGCTATAAATACATAACCTATTGCGCTACTTTGCCATAATAAAAACAACGATGTAACGGCTACAAAACTGGCAATATAAAATACTTGTAAGCGCACAAAGTCGCAGCTACGCACTAAGTAATGCTGGCTGTACGACATAGGCAACAAGGTAACCAGTAAAAAAAAGCCAATAATTATAGCCAGCGCAATAAGCATTTTAATATCCTTATAAAGTTAGTTTAGCGACTTAAAATTGAAAGTATTTCTCGGGTGTCGTGCACCATGTGAATAACTGTACGGTCTATTTCTATACTCACTGTACCATTATCTCTAGAGCGTTCAATCACTCTACCTCGTTTATATAAATCACGATCTAAATAGTCGCCTCGGTGGTAGCTTTTACTTAGCCCTGGTGGCGTCCAACCTGCGCGAATTAACTGCTTTGCCTCTTTTTTAGAAAGGTAGTCATTGTCGTTGTGTTTATGTGAATGATGCTTATTATGGCCGTGTTTATGACCATGCTTATCTTTATGCGGTTTCGCATCTGCGCTTATTGAAAATAAAGCCAATGCTATTAGTGCTGTGTATGTTAGTGCTCTCATAAATAATCTCTAGCGTAATTAATAGCTAAAGGTTAACAAACACGGCTGAACATCATATGAAACAGCTTACACTTATTTAACGTTGTTTATATTGTGTTTTACAGTGGCTTCGCATAATAGCGGGATCGCGTAATTTTAAGTGTTTTGTTTTACGACCAGCATGGCGTTTACGCCACACTTTAAAACTGCCTTTTGAAATATGTTCGCGCATAAATACCACCAGCTGCGGGTATTTTAATCCGTATAACTGCTCTATTGCCTCAAAAGGGGTTCTATCTTCCCACGCCATTTCGATAATGCGTGACTGCTGCTCTGCGTTAAACATGGTATATCTCACAAAATTTAACTTATACGCTAGGTAAAAATACTTAGATCAATGCAATTAAGCTCAGTAACTGTATAATTGGCGTTCAATTTATGTATTTTAAAAGATATCGAATTTTTATTTATGCGCGCAATATTTCTGTTTTTAGCTTTAACTTTACCTTCATTATTACTTGCAGCGCCAAGTAAAACTTTGCGCTGCGTAACAACTCACTACCCGCCTTTTACTATATTTGATGAGAAAAGCGATACGTTCACAGGTTTAGATATTGAATACTTAACCTTTATTGAGCGTAATTTAAATCTTAAAATTGACGTAATTCATCTGCCATGGGCGCGCGTTAAAAAAGAAATGGCGCTGGGCTACTACGACTGCTATTTCTCTTTGGCCAATACAGAGGAACGAGCAAAGTATTTAGATTTTACAAGCGTGCCCTTGCATACTACTAAGTATGGTTTATTTGCTTTAAACAAAGATAAATTGCTCACTGACGATTTATCAAATACCCCAATAGCAATGCTGCGCGGCGTTCCTGTGCCTGAGGTTATTGCTAAAAAGTATAACCTTGATGAGAATAATCTACTTCGTTCACTTTCAACTAAAGACACTTTTGAGCTGCTAGAAAAAAATCGCGTTGAATACGCAATAACTAACTATCAAGCGGGTTTGTGGTACTCAAAGGAATATAAAAACGTATCCGCTAGGCAGCTCAATGAGTTTACGTTTCCTACTTACATTGCTTTTAAGCGTGGCGTAATAGATACAAAATTAGTTGATGAGCAAATAAAGCGTTTTAAAGCGCAAACTCAATAATTAACACTGTACACGTTAAGAGATAACCAATGTTTACAAAACTACCAAAGTGGGTTGAATATGGCGCGTTTACGCTCGCATTTATAGCGGGCATAGTAAACGCTGTAGGCTTATTAGGATTTGAGCACCAGGCTATTTCGCATGTATCTGGCTCTGTTACTTTACTTGGTATTAAAGCAATAACTAATCCTAGTACTGCCTTATTGCTACTTTCAATAATTATTAGCTTTATGTTGGGTTCGGCACTGTCGGGATTTTTGCTCTCTGGTGGCTCATTAAAGCTTGGTCGTCATTACGACACTTTGCTTTTTATTGAAGGATTGCTACTACTTGCGAGTGCTTATTTACTCAAAAACACATTCGTTTACGGCATTGTTTTAACGTCAGCTGCGTGTGGGTTACAAAATGCGCTAGCAACTAATTACAGTGGTGCTGTTATACGTACGACACATTTAACCGGTATTTTTACTGACCTTGGTTTAATGCTAGGTAAAGCGCTTAAAGGTGAGCAATTTGATACCCGTAAAGGCGTTATGTTTTTACTCATTATTGCAGGCTTTTTAATAGGCGGTATAACCGGCTACGTTTTATTTAAGCATTACTTAGTGCTGGCTTTGGTGTTTCCTGCTGTGGCTTGTTTTGTTTTATCAATTACATATCGGATTTATAGGTTACGTACGCTTTAACGCAACAAGTTTAAATGCATATTAAAACCGCATATTATAGAGGCAATGCAATATAGATTACTTTCAAGGAATGTATGAAACCTTATTTTTTGCCGCTGATATTACCCTTTAGCCACACTGCGTTTGCCAATAATCAAAACAACGATGCAATAGAAACCATAACAACTACGGCATCACGTATTGAAGCACTATCTACCCCACTCCCTTTATCAATAAGTACACTTAGTGAAGCGCAGCTAAATAGCATAGCGCCTACCCATATTGAAGAAGCCCTGCAACGTGTAGCAGGGGCTAATATTCAACGCGGAAATGGCCAAGAGTATTTACCCGCACTTCGCTCTCCGGTACTTTCGGGCGCAGGCGCATGTGGTGGCATATTAACCTTAGAAGATGGTATACCACTGAGAGCCGCTGGGTTTTGTAACATAAACGAGCTATTTGAGGCGCACAGCGAAATGGCGCAGCGCATTGAAGTGCTAAAAGGCCCTGGCTCTGCGCTTTATGGCTCAAACGCTGTGCATGGTGTTATTAATGTAATAACGCCCGACACCACACAAGGCGGTGGCTTAGTTGGTTTAGATTATGGCTCGTACGGTTATACTCGCTACAAATTACGCTCAGGGCAAGATTACGGCAACAGCGGTATAGGCATTAACGCAAGTGTTACCGACGATAGCGGTTACCGCGACGACGAAAGCGTAGAGCAACAAAAAGTAAATATTCGCCATCGCTATTCAATTAATAATTTACTACTAACTTCAGGGCTTACTTACACAAATCTTGATCAGCAAACGGCTGGATTTATTACAGGCTTTGAAAGTTATAAAAACGAAGACCTCGCGCAAAAAAACTTTGACCCTGACGCATTTAGAAAAGCTCGTGTATTTAGAGCATGGAGCAATGCAACATGGCAATTAAATAACGATGATGTGCTCTCTACTACGTTATATTTTCGCGACCAAAGCATGGACTTTTTTAAGCACTTTTTACCCGGCACACCGCTTGAAACAAACAGCCAAACAGGTTTTGGCGTACAATCGCTTTATCAATATAATTTACAACGTAATATAAAAATAAACCTAGGGCTTGATGGCGAATACACGCAAGCCGACTTTACTCAAAGCCAAAATGCCCCCACTCAAGGTTCTGCATTTTTAGTTGCTACAGTACCCCAAGGTAAGCATTACGATTACGATGTAAACGCCACGCTTTATGCCCCTTTTGCATCGGTTGATTGGCAATTAAGTAAGTGGTTACTTACCGCAGGTGTGCGCTACGAGCATATGCAGTACGACTACACCAATAATATGCTAGCAGGTAGAACAAAAGACGATGGCACAGAATGCGGCTTTGGTGGTTGCCGATACAGCCGCCCAGCGAGTGCTAAAAATAGTTTTAGTAATCTATCGCCAAAGCTTGGGGTTAGTTATCAGTACAATACAAATAACACGCTTTATGCAAACTTTTCTCGCGGTTATAGAGCGCCACAAGCGGCTGAGCTATACCAATTACAACGCGAGCAAACTACTGCAAATTTAAGCGCCGAAATAGCGAATAACGCAGAGCTGGGTATTAAAGGGATTTACGAAAAACTACGTTATGGTGTGTCACTTTACGCTATGAGTAAACACAATACGATTTACCGCGATAGTGACTTTTTTACGGTAAATAATGGCAGCTCTCGCCATCGTGGTATTGAGCTTGAGCTTGACTACCAGCTCACTAAGTCGCTTGCGCTTAACTTTGCAGGCACTCACGCAAAGCATACTTATACTAACAACCAAATACTTAACGGTTTAAATATAAACGGCAACGACATAGATACCGCGCCGCGTAATATTGCTAATCTCGATTTAACATGGCAGGCATTAAACAACGCGCAATTTGCTTTGCAGTGGCACCGCGTTGGTAACTACTACACCGACCCAGAAAACTTAAATAAATACCAAGGGCATGATGTTTTAAGCCTACGCGCACAGTGGCAAGTTACTAATAACCTTGAAGTGCTTGCCCGCATTATTAATTTAACTAATGAGGCTTATGCAGAGCGCGCCGATTACACCAGTTTCACCGGCGACAGGTACTTTCCTGGCAAACCACGTAACGCGATGCTTTCGGCAACTTACACGTGGTAATGCTTACTTAAAGGCTAAACTTATTTAAGAGCTAAGCTAATTTAACTGATTTAGGTCGCTCATGTATTTCATGGGCGACTTTTTCATTACCTTTTTAAACATAGTAATAAACGCACTTACCGACTCATACCCTAATAACTCCGACACCTGCTGCACACTTTGCTTATCAGAAAGCGCTTTTAAGGCTGTAATTATATGTAATTGCGTACGCCACTTTCCAAATGTCATGCCTGTTTCTTTTTTAATTAACCGCGCTAATGTGCGCTCAGTTAATGCAAACTGCTTAGCCCATTGTGGTAGTGTTTTTCGGTTATTTGGCATATTTATAAGCTGATCGCTCATGGTTTGAATTACCTCGTTTTTAGATAATACAAAATCCAGTGGTTGTACAGGCATTACAATAAGTTGATCAAATAACACCTGCGCTAAACGCGCTGTTTTACTATTTAAAGTATAGTGCTGATTATGCCCAGCCAACTCACACATTAGCTCTTTAACCAGCGGCGTAATGGCTAACGTACAGGTATTTAACGGCATACCTTTTTTACTACTATCAATAAATAAATGACAAAGCTGCGCGTTATCAGACGCCCTATTGCTATGCACCTTTTGTGCTGGGATCCAAATTGCACTGTGCGTAGGCACCATCCACATTTTTGCCGACACTTCACACGTTACATAACCATGTAGCGCTAAAATTAATTGCCCTTTTGGATGGGTATGCAGTGGTATTTCGTGACTTGCATGGGCATGCTCTATTTTGGCTATTATGGGCTGCGCCATAGTTTCAAAATTTTTAATGTCGTCCCAACCAATTGCATCAAACATAGTTTTGTCTGTTTTTAGTTATTTAATGTCATTATCTCTAAATTATAGTTTTTACTAAGCCTTTATACTAGCGCCCATTAAGTATTAGCTTTAATGGTCTTCCCTTTTGTTAAATAACACACCTAAATCACGCTTTGCTGGCATATTACTTGTGCTTGGCATATTACTTATTGCCGCAAATTTACGCGCTACATTTACAGGTATTGCACCTGTGCTTGAACAAATTATTAATCACTTTGGGCTTAGCGCATCGCAAGCTGGTTTTTTAACAACATTGCCACTCATTGCCTTTGCGGTTGTATCGCCAATGGCCGCAACCCTTGCTAAAAAGCAAGGGTTAGAGCGCACCTTGTTTTTGGCTTTGTTATTTATACTTGCAGGGGTTGCAGCGCGGGTAATAAATACCTCAGCTATGCTTTTTGTAGGCACCGCTATTATTGGTGTGGGCATTGCCATTGCAAACGTATTATTACCAAGTTTAATTAAGCGCGACTTTCCTGCAAAGGTTGCGTTAATGACCTCAGCCTACGTGCTTACTATGGGCGTGGTGTCGGGTGGGTTTTCTACTTTAGTATTTCCGCTTAGTCAGTTAAACGGATTAGGATGGCAACTTGCGCTGGGCTCATCAGCTCTTATTACTTTGGCGAGTATTATTGTATGGATGTCGCAATTAAGTAAGCACACAAAACCCGCGAGTATTGCTCAACACACCGACACGTCAAAAAGTGTATGGCGTTATTTACTAGCATGGCAAATTACCCTACTGCTGGGCTTAAACTCGTTTTTAAATTATATAATTATTACGTGGTTACCAAGCATATTAACCGAAACCGGTCACTCAGCTACCCAAGCAGGTGCTTATCATGGTGCTTTTCAAATAGCGACTGCATTACCGGGTTTAATATTAATCCCCCTATTGGCAAAATTAAAAGATCAAAGCGCGCTTAGCTTTATTTTAGCCATGTTGAGTGCACTCAGTGCATTGGGGCTGCTTTACATGCCTAGCTTTGCTTTTGTTTGGACCCTAATGCTGGGCTTTTGCTCTGGGGCATGTTTTATATTGGGGCTGTCGTTTATTAGTTTACGAACCGATGATTCGCAACAAGCAGCGTCGCTTTCAGGTATGTCGCAAAGCGTAGGTTATTTGCTCGCGGCTATTGGTCCTATGCTAGCTGGTGCATTACACACGACTACGGGCAGTTGGAGTGCGCCATTATGGCTGTGCGCTATTGCAGGAGTACTGTGTGCTTTATGTGGTTTGGGCAGTGGTAAAAACACCACTTTAGCTAAATCAGCTAACTAGCTGCTGTAACCACGAAAATAAACCAGACGAAGGTTTACTACTCGCATGCTTTTGCTCATAGCGTTTATTCGTTGCTTCGCGCTGTTCACGGCGCTCTTGTGCTAAATTAGCTTTTGCAGCAAAACGCAAGCGCTGCTCTTGAGTAAGCTCATCATTAAAGCTAATGGCTGTTTTTTTTACTGCTCGGCTACTTTTAGGTGAACTACACATATATTTCTCCACATGACGGTCTTATAAATAGACAGTCATGTAGGAAAAAAATTTCAATAATCGTTTGTCGTATCCATTGGTTGTTTCGCTTTTAGCATTTAACGCACCTAATTTAATACGGCGAGGTAGAGCGACATGCTTCTATTTCATCGGTGGTCGGTTTTTTTAAAAATTTAACGCTGTGGCTCTTTTCGTCAATTTTAACTATATCCATTGCGGCCATTTTTTTTAGCCAACCAAACATAGGTAAAAATTGCCACTTTTTTGCAAATGTATTGGCGTTGTTACAAATATCTTCGGTGTAATTTAAAGGTGGCGTAAACTTATCGTGGTACTGGTGCAATACCCAGTCATCAATGTAATTAAGCTTTATATTGCTTACTTTGCACTGCATTGCAAAGTCGGTGTCTTCTGCGCCGTAACCAATAAACTGCTCATCAAAACCATTAACTTTATTAAAGTCACGTTTGTTAATCACAAAAATTAAAGACCAAAAAGTTAAAAAATCTACCTCTTCGTTTATAGGTAAGTTTTTGCGTTTAGGGTGATCAACAGCTTCCTCCACTAATAATTCATAGTTACCGCTTTTGGGCACATACGGTAAATACTTTGCTTTAGCACTGACCACTAATCCGTGCGTTAGTTTAGCAAGTAAACTTTCAAAAAGTGTTGGGGAGCAAATGCAATCTACGTCTATAAATATAACGTCGTTTTGCTGCGCATTTTTAACCCCCGTGTTGCGCGCTTTAGCAAGGGGTAAGCCGTTTTCTTGTATGTACACATTTTTAGTCACAAAAGACGTGTTTGGGGTAACATTATGGCTGTTTTTTTCATCCATCCACACCACCACCATATCAGATGGGCGAAGCGTGCTATTTTCTATACTGTGGATAAGGTTAGCAAGCTGCTGGTGGCGGCCTTTTACAATAGTAACGATTGAAAAATTATGACTCAATTGCAACCTCCTTAACTAATTCTACAAACTCGCTGGTAAACTGTTCTGTAGCATTTATTATTTGTGTTTTACTTGTTTGGGTTTTTCTTACATTAACCAACGCAGCCTCTATTTGGGCATTGTTGTGCTGTAAAAACGCTGAAAAAGGCAAATGCACTGCGAGGTTATTTTTAGCTAACATGCGCGCTTTTTCATCTTGCTCTTGGTAGGGTCGGTTTTCGGGTATAACAATCAGCTTTTTCCCCAGTGATAACAACTGTGATACTGCGTTATTGCCACCACTTGTTACAACCACATTTGCTGAAATCGCTTGATCTATATTGCTCACTTTGCCTTTGTAGGTTACTCCTTCAATGGCTTCACCTTGGCAACCAATAACCTCAACGTGTTCGGTGTACTTAATCAGTGTACGGGCAATTAATGCCGCGCTTTGGGCATCGGTCATTAGCAAAGTAATACAGCTGCCAAAATCTGTATTGGTGGCACTTTCACAACCTGTGTATTTTGATATAAATCCTAAATAATGAGTTTTATTAAAATAGCTGTAGTGAGGTGTTTCTAGCTGCTTTGGGTACGGGGCATATAGTTTAGTCGCGCATTCGTAAGCAAACACTTGCGTGGGGTCGCCACTAATATCACCCGAATGGCGCTGCATTAAAACAGGTAAACCAATGCTTCTGGCCATAATAGTCAGTTCGGCCGATACATCACTAATAAATAGTACCGGTTTGTATTGCTGCGCCAATAGGTTAAAGGTTATGGAGCGTTCAAGTGGCGCTTCGCTATATTCTATTCCTTCAAATGCAGTGTTATAGCTTCTTTGTACAGCGCTTTGGCCTGCCCATTTTGAAGGTAGCTTTTCAAAAATGCTCCGATTACACACTTTATTCAAAGCAATTTTTACGTTTAAATCGCCATAAAGCACCACTACGTTATAGCTATTTTGTAACTTAGTAATAAGTAACTCAGCACGTGTAATGTGGCCCGCGCCATGATGGTGAACATAAAAAAATACAGTCGGTAAATTTGGCTCATATAAGTGCTGCATATTCGGCCTCATAATTTGAAACAGTCACGTTAAAGTCGAAGTTTTTAGCAAAAGATTGGCACGCTTGCGGCGATACTTTGCCTAGCTTTTTAATGGCTGATACAGCTTCATCCACATTGTTTAGTGCAGTACACACATTAGAAAATCGTAGTTCTTCTGGTATGGCTGTTTTAAAGCCTACAACAGGTATACCATGAGCAAGCGCTTCAATAGTGGTTAGGCCAAAAGGTTCGTTCCACTTAGAGGTAGCTAAAAACAAACAAGATTTAGCAAGCTGTGTAAACAATTCATCGTGTTTTAAATGCCCAATATAATAAATGGAGTCTGTAAGTAGCGGCTCGACGTGAGCATTAAAGTATTCCCTATCCTCAACGGGGCCAGCTATGCATAATTTGCGCTGTAACTTTTGCGCTATTTTAATCGCCGATACTAGGTCTTTTTCGGCGTTAATACGTCCCATCCAAAATAAATCGTGGGTTTTGTTAATTTTTTGCACACACTCACTTTTGGGTAGAGTAACGCCATTTGAAATCACTTTAATGGCACTACCTAGATGAGCCTCCCACTCTTTGCATAACCTGTTAGATACGGCAATATAGCGGTGATCGCTACGCGCTTTATGCAGCTTATGTATTAAGCCTAACTTTGGTGATACCGGGGCATGTAAAGTAATTACGCTTTTTATATTATGAAGTAATGCCACATCATATAGTGCATGGTAGTAACTGTGGTAATGCACAACGTCGTAATACGAATTATCTATTAGCGCAAATTGGGCAGCCTGGTACAGCTTTTGGCCTTCTTCCTCTGTGGTTATGTTGTCTTTCATGCGCAGTGGGGATTCGTCTAACTGTAAAATGTTAAACTCGTTTTCTTCATCAGCATCTTTACACAACACATCAACAGTGTGGCCTTTTTTACACAATGCGTTAGCTAAATTAGCAACAAAGGCTTCTGTGCCCCCTTTAAAGGGCTGCCTTAAAGAGACTATTGGGCTTGCGACCATCAGTATTCTCATGCAATTCTCCCCAGTATATTGCTATATTCGCTACACATTTTTGCAATAGGAAAATTACGAGCGCTTTTAATTACATCGCTTCGATTTAGTGAGAATGAAGCTTCAAGCGCGGCGGCTAAACTATTTACATTATTGCCCTTAGCAAGCACGCCTGCGCCTTCACTGACTATTTCAGCAAATGCACCGCGATTAAACGACACCACAGGCGTACCTGTTGCCATAGCTTCTAAAGTAGAAAGCCCAAAAGGCTCATCCCATCGGGTGCCAAATACTGCAGCTTTGGCATGAGCCAATTGGTGTTTGATACTATGGTGATCAAGGTGCCCTAAATAGGTATCGCAGGGTTTTAGTAAAGGCCGCACTACGTCATCCATATAGTGTTGATCGGCTATGGGGCCGGCAAATTTAATAGCAATCCCCATTTGCTGAGCTGTAGATATTGCTATATCAATGCCCTTACTTGGTAATATTCGACCATACGTAAACACATAATCTTGCGGCTTTTTTGTTACCTGCCAGCGTTTAAGGTCTATACCATTGTAGGTCACTTCTACTTTGTCGTTTATAAAGGGCTCCCACGCTTCTGCTAAAGAGTGCGACACTGCGGTAAAGTGTATAAATGGCGAGTAAGAAGCCAGCCCTACCACCGCTTTTAATTTTGAGTAAGGCGGTGTGTGCAACGTGGTTAACATAGGAATATTATGTTTACTGGCCCACAGTATGGGAATCGGGTTAAGGGAGTTGTTATGCACTACGTCAAACTGCTCTTTAGTTATATCGTCCATTACCTTGAGCATAAAATCGTTTTCAACTATATCGGGGTATTGTTGATATTGTCTGTTATCTATCGGGAACGATTTTAATTTACAGTCAACCTCACTGTCTGGGTGAGCATATAAAGTAACCTCATAAACTGATTGGTAGTATTCAACTAATGCGCCAGTAAAAGCTTCTAACCCACCAGCATAGGGAGATTTAATAGGAAATCGGGGATGCGCTATTATTGCTAGTTTCATACAGCAAGCTCCTCGCGACCATGCGGTTTTTTATACAAAAGAACGAGTGGCACTTCCTTTTTGCTTTTTGTAGCAAACATCTTTTTCATTAGCTGCCAATCGCTGCTTGGGGCTGTTTTAAAAGGTAAAAACGCTAATAATGAATTCTTTTTAAATACCAGGGTTTCTATCGGTCTTTGATAAGTGTGCTCTACTTTTTTTGTATTATCAAAGTAATAGGGAGTAAAAACAAAGTCCTCTTCAAAGCCTTCGTTTATTAGTTTAAAAGTGTGCTTTTCATCAAATACATCGTCGTCAGTACGAAAAACAACAAAATTACTCAACGTTGTTTGCAGCCCCACGTTATAAGCCGTAAACCGACAGTTTAGTGTGTGATCAATATAAATAATGTTGGGGTCAATCGCCTTTAATCTTAGGCGTAAGTTATACCTTTGTTTGTACTTTTGTGTTGAGTTATCAACAATCGTGATGATGTAATTACTGGCGTATTTTTGTATTTCTTTAACGCGCTCTATAACACCTTCATTGCAGTGGTAAGTTACTAGCACGATGGCCGTTTTACAGTACCTTTTGCTTTTCATTGTTTTTCCTTAGCCATATTATTTAAAACCGCTTAAACAAGGGGATTAATTTCCATATCTATTACGCTAATAAATCAAACGCTAACTTTTGTATTCGTTAAAGTAAGCGCTTAGTTGTTTTAAGCGCAGCTCTAAGGCTAACTTTTCAGAGAGTTTCCAGTGGGGTAATTTTTTTAAACGTGATTTGGCTGCTTCTAATTCAGCCCCTACTTCGCTCGTGGATAAAATTCTCATTCGTTTCACCTCATCATTAATATGTAGTCCGTGGTGTTTATCAGCAATTAACAAGCCAAATAGGTACATATAAAAATAAACTTTATTTTTATAAATATCATGAGCTTAAATACAAAAACTGAGGTGAGGTATTACTACAAATGAGCATATAGGCATATATTTCAATAAAATATGAAAATAATTCACAAAGTCATTTGGCCTACAAATACTTTAATTTTTATATAAAGAGGAGGTAAAAGGAGGGAGTAAAATGCAGCTAGCGAGATTTTTCCCACTAGCAAAGCATAGCTAATTAGCTGTTTTATTTTCTCAACGCTCACAGCACTTATGATTGAGGTGTAGTTTCAAAAGCAGGCACCTGGTGTAAATCATTTAGCCATTTAAGCGTTGATTGCGACCAAATTTGTGCAGCTGGGGTAAATTCATCTCGCTGATCAACAGCACCTATACGCAGGCCGTACACTCTATCGGCCTTTGCTTCATTAGTTGCGTAAAGTGTAGTGCCGCACGTACCACAAAAGCCTTGCGCACGTTTATTGCCGCTCTGTGCTGTTTTAACATACTCTTTTGGCTCGCCTTTAGTAAAAACGACTGAGTTAGGCTCTGCAATTATGACTGCTCTAAATGGGCCGCTCGACATACGTTGGCAATCGCTACAATGGCAAACTAGTGCGTTGTTATTTTGAGACTTTGCTTGGTATTTAATTTCACCACAATAACAGCTTCCAGTAATTTCCATTATTTAAATCCTTAATGCTTATGAAGATTGAATCGAGATATAAGACCGGCAATATCAATTCATTATTTTTAAAATATAAAAAAACTGCTCGCCGGTTCATTTGTATGTTCGGTTAGATTTTTAATTTTTGAGAGTGATTTTTTAAAAGTTGAGCAAGTGCTAAAAACATGATCCGATGTTTTAAATAAAACAGCAATACCACGTTAAGCTAATAGCGTAACGTGGTGTGTTTAAGCTATCTTTTATGTGCGTTTAAATAATCAACAGCTAACAGGCTAAGCGCCTTAGTGCCTACTTTAAACGATGATTCGTCGGCATAAAAATAAGGTGAGTGATTACTAGCCACTGTATTTAAATCTTGCTCACTTGGTGTGCCGCCTAAAAATACAAATACACTTGGCACTTCTAATGCGTAAAACGAAAAGTCTTCTGCGCCGGTTATTTTCCCCATTTCAACTACGTTTTCATTACCTGCTGCTTTTTTAAGGCTAGGTAACATTTGCGTAGTTAACTTTGGGTTATTAATCGTTACCGGATAACCTTCGTGAATGTGTACCTCTGCAGTAGCACCTGACGATTTAGCAATGTGCGTGGCTGTGGTTTTTATTTTTTCAAATATTTGTGCTCGGTTATCCATATCAAAATTACGAATTGTACCTACCATTTCGACTTCTTCAGGAATAATATTATTACGAACCCCACCCGCTATCTTACCAAACGAGACAATAGCAGGCTCTTTGGTAATGTTGATTTGGCGACTAACAATATGATTTACACCTGTTACTATTTGCGCAGCTGCGGCAATTGGGTCAACCCCAGTCCACGGTGCAGAGCCGTGTGCCTGCTTGCCATGTACTGTTATTTCAAATCGGTCTGCACTGGCCATAGCTGGGCCACTTCTATAACCAATTTTACCGCTGTGCAAACTAGATGTTATGTGTAACCCAAAAGCAGCCTCTGGTTTGTATTGTTTAAATATGCCTTCTTTAAGCATTAGCTCAGCGCCACCCTCTTCCCCCTCTGGTGCGCCTTCTTCTGCAGGCTGAAATACAAACATAATATTACCGTGTAGCTCATCTTTCATGTTTGCAAGCACTTGTGCAGCGCCCATTAGCATAGCCACGTGTGTGTCGTGACCACAAGCATGCATTATGCCTACATCTACACCACGGTAATTAGTGGTTTTAGTTGATTTAAAATCAACATCTGCTTTTTCAGTAACGGGCAGCGCGTCCATATCTGCGCGTAGCATTACTGTTGGGCCTGGCTTTGCACCTTTTAATAGCCCCACAACACCTGTATAAGCAATCCCTGTTTGTACTTCCATACCCAGCGACTTTAAGTGCTTAGCGACAATACCTGCTGTGCGGGTTTCGCGATTTCCAAGCTCAGGGTTTTGATGAAAATCACGTCGCCAATCAATAACCTGTTGCTCTATCTTTTTAACTTGCTGATCAATGTTTGCATTGGCATTAAACGCACTAAGAGCAGCAAAGCCCAACGCTATTGAAATTAGTGATTTTTTCATCCTGTTTGTCCTTATTATATTTATTGGTTTTATAATATTGATGAGCACGAGCCCTTATGTATTATTGAGAACATAATTAGTTCGCTCTATAACCACTATTACTGAAGGCTCTACAATAATCAATCCCATTTAAGCTAGATGCCCAACTATGAAGGGCCACTTCATTTTTCACTGGTTTTATCTATTTTTAGTTTGAAATTTTAGCGCTAATTAAGCCTACCACTTTTGCTTTTGTTGATTTAAAAATGGCATGAATAGTCAACCAACGCACGTAAAGTGAGTTTTAATAAGCGCGGTGGTGGATAGAAGAAGTTAACGAGTAATAGGCTTGGTACATAATTGCTATTCAGATTATAAAATAAGAATAGCAATGTAAGACCTCCTAATGTTGGAGGTAATTATTTATAAGCATTCGCATTTTTAATGCTGTCAAAATCATTAAAGCGCACGTTGTGCTGCGCCATTACTTTAAGTATTTTTTTACTTAGCATTTGGCGTAAATAAAACGGCTGATTTGGCACAAAATGATGGATGGTATGCGTTTTACCAAAGTTAAAACAAAATAAGTGAAACGGCATGAATAAACGACTCGTTAGTACATGAGTTTGTTCAAGCATGTTATTAACGCCACCATAGTAATGCATGCTTGAGGTAACAAAATTAAGCGAGCTTGAGCGAATAATATTAGGCACAATGAGTACAACCATTAAAAATTCAAACACATCCATTGTACTTAACAACCAACTAGGTGAATTTAGCGAAAGTGGTATAAATAAATCAACAATATGGAATAAAATAACGCTATATAAAATAGCAAAATACGCAGTTGTTACCGGAAACCCTGCATTAAAAACACTCGAAAAACTAAAGCCATTAATTTCTATTCTAAAACGTTTAGTAGAAATAACTAACCCTAATAACCCATCTACAATAACTAGCGCACGTAAAAATGGATTTTTAATACCGTTTCCCACCAAGCGTTCTTCTAGGTCTTGTTGTGTGCCTGAGGTTTTGTGATGGTGTAAATGCATTTTACGTCGGTACCATGGGCTAATAGTATTCGGCCGCATTAACCATACTACTAACATCATAGAATTATGCATGAAAGGCTGATTGCTAAAGTATTGTTTATGTATAAGGTCGTGCTCTAACTCATGGGAAATAGACGCAGCAATAGCCGCAAGTACTATACATACCCAAGCAGGTATTAAGGCTAAATAATATAAAGCACCAACACCAATTAATGCGCTAAGCGACAGCAATAAAATAATTAACCCTAAGGTATTTTGATGTGCAAGTAATGGGTATTTTTGACGAAGTGATGCTTCCTCTGCCTTAATAGCTTTAACAATCGATTGAATGTTCTGTTTGGCAGTTAATTGGGTCATGATTATTATTTATTTCAGAGTAGCCTATTAATTACTATCATACCTTAATCAAATGTATGTTAGAAATTGATAGTTAAATAGCTACCGTTGGCAGCTATTTAAAACTAAATACTACTTAGTCTTCGTATCATCAACTTCATAAATTGGATTGCCTTCAACTTCGAAGTAAGACTGTCCATAAATTAATGGGATATACCACTGAACAACTTTTACGGTAACGTTTGAAAGACCCACCGCCGAAGGCGTTTGCTCGATAGCATTATCCATGGCCTCTTTCATGTTAGATCTTCCCGTTGGGAAAATTAAAACAGTATGCTTAACATCCTTACCAATCACGCGTGTGTCATAATCAACTTTGTGATTGCTGTTTGTATGATTCATATTTTTTGTAGAGGCAACTGTAAAATCACCAATACGGTGAGTACAACCAGATAAAGCCATTGCACCAACCAACAAACCAATTACTTTTTTCATTACTCTTCCTTTGCTTCATATTTACTACCCAACTCTTGGGCGACTTCTAAATTTAGTAGCTTGATACCTAAAAATATAACTATGACCATTAATCTTAGGCATAAAAAAACCCCAACCAATTTGGTTGGGGTTATAAAAAGTGGTACCAGCGGGCGGACTCGAACCGCCACTCCTTTCGGAAGGGGATTTTGAATCCCCCATGTCTACCAATTTCATCACGCTGGCGTCATTTTTCTTTAACCTTCTAAACACGAGAAGATAAAGAAAAACCACTTTAGAGCTAAGGATTATTTATGTGCCTTTGTCTCTATGCCAAGCATTATACAAACAATAGGGTTAGCGGCAAGCGTTTTATGACATTAGCGCGATCAACCGCTTAACAATTAGGCAACCATTAACATTTGAAAGAATGTATAACTATTTAAAGCCCAGGACTAAATAAACCCTAAATACAATGTTAAAATATCTAGGTTTTTTAGATAAACGTTGTTACCTCCAATAACTATTCTTCACTCTCCCTGTTTCATGACAAAAAATATGTTATGTAGCGGTGAGTGTGTAACCTTTAAAATGGAATTTATAAAATGAAAAACATAATAACTTACACTGAAAATTTAAAAGAAAATAATTGGGGTGATTTTCACTTTGATTTAATAAAAATAAATACACTGCCAGAGTTTGAAAATTTAGATAGCTTTGGCAGTATGAGTATTTTTAGAGAAGCTATTTTTAAAGAAATACAAAATCTAACAGCAAAGAGTACGTTAAAGTTACTCATTATTACCCCAGATTCAACGTCAGAAAAAGCGTATGGTATTGCTTTTTTACAGGACAAAGAAATTTTAACCATGCAAGTAGAAGCAACGCCTCTATTTAATCAGTGGTTTAGCTCAATTAATGACGATGCCTCAACACCTAAAGTATATACGTTTACAAGTAATAGCAGCTCAAGTCGCTCCCTTTTTAACAACGAAAAAGAACTCACTCATAAAGGTATGGGAGAGTTTATTTGTAGCCAAGTTCCAAACAGCTTTATTGCTGAAAAGTTAACCAAAGAAAAAGCGGACTTTTTAACGCCATTTATTGAGCTTAATGCATCTGATAACTTTGAACTAATTGAACAATACTTTAAAGCGTTGGTAAAACAAAATAACCTCAATGTTATTGAGCCCAAAAACAACGATGCTATTTATGCTGAATTTGAAAACGAAGCCGGCTTTGCATTCCCAGCTATACTAAAATCGTTTTTAACACTACATAATGGTGTCGAAAATACAGCATTTATGGATGCTCAACGAATTTTAAAAGAGTGGCGCGACTGGCAGTCTATTTATAATGAATGGACTCAAGAAGAGTTATTCGACACCGATAATGAAAGTAATGTAAAAACCCTACCCATGTACGTTACCCCCTACTGGGTACCATTTTTTAATTTGGGAGGTGGTAATTTTATAGCGCTAGATTTTGTACCAAATACCAAAGGTACATCAGGTCAAGTAATATCATTTGGCGCAGATGAACAAAGTGCCATTTACGAGGCTGAAACGTTAAGTGAGTTTCTAAAAGGCTTTATTACTGTAGATAGCTCTGAATAACTTCAATAGCTTAAGAACTTACTTTAATAGCACTTACCTGAAGTAAAAAAGCGCTCTTATGATTACTTTAAGAGCGTTGATTTAATTTACTAGACACTTAAATTACGTTCAAAGTTTACAATATCAACACCGGCTTTTACTTTGTATAACTGCGCTAAGCGTCCGCCCGATTTAACTTTTTCATCTAGTGTTTCAAACATATCAGCAGCTTCAATGCGTCTAATAATACTTTTACGCTGAACAGGCTTACCTATAATGGTTTCAATTACGGACTTAAATTGCCCTACGGTAAAATGCTCTGGCAAACAATAAACCGGCGCCATTGAGTACAACGCTTTTTGTTTTAAACGCGCTTTAGCTTGTTCAATAATATACTTGTGATCAAAAGCCACTGGTAAATCATTAACTTGTTCAACATCAATCCACTTCGCATCATCAACTGTTTCTATGTGGGTTGATACTTGCGCCTCTGCAGTTAATGCAAAGTACACCAAAGTGACACTAAACCCTCTCGGATCTCGATTAATGCCAGAATATGTTTGTAACTGCTCTAAATATTGAGGCGCTACACTGGTTTTTTCTTTAAGTTTTCTAAGCGCAGTCATACTCACGCTATCGTCAATATCTACGTCGACAAACCCACCTGGTAGTCCCCATCGACCAGAAAAAGGTTCGTTCGCTCGCTTAACCATCAGTACTTTTAGAGCGTCATTCTTAACAGTAAATAACACACTGTCGACTGTAAATAATGGGTTTTTGTATTCGGTAATATCGTAATGATTAGTCATTGCATACCCATGAAAGATTAATGTCTTAGTGACACAATAAATTAAACACATCTCAATTTCAACCTACAGTAAAATTACAGACAATACACAATTTCAGCTAGTTAGTTTAAAAAATAACTTGATTACTATAGGAACATTTGATAATTTAATTGTGTCGATAGGACACAAACATTAAAAGGACAAAAAATGAAAGTATTTAGCTATGACTCAACAGGAAGTAAATCGTTAGTTGATTATGAAAATTTCACTTTTTCTGGTGGTGAAGAGCATATCAGATTTAACGCCGCTAATTTTTCAGGCTCTATAAAAATAGAGATTTTTGAACGACTAACCACCTCTTCAAAAATGGTTAGATTAATGATTGCTGTAGATGCGTTAAAAAGATTAACAAATGACAGAACACCTATCGAACTTGTTATTCCCTACTTTCCTTATGCACGCCAAGACCGTGTTTGCGTTGAAGGAGAAGCTTTAGGCGCTGCTGTTATGGCTAACTTTATTAATAGCTTAAATTTTTCGAAGGTTACTATTTGGGATGCCCATAGCGATGTATCCCCAGCTTTAATTAATAAGGTAACCAATGTTGAACAAATTTCGTTACTTGAGCGCTCTGAAGAACTAAGCCAAAGACTCTTGCAAGGCGAATTAACACTCATCTCTCCAGATGCGGGAGCAAGTAAAAAAACCATTAAAATTTCAGAAAAGTTCAATGGCGTACCTGAGGTTATACAAGCTCAAAAAGTGAGGAACTTAAAAACAGGCGAAATAATTAAAACCGAAATTATTGGCGATGTTAAAGGTAAAAGCGTGCTTATTGCCGATGATATTTGTGACGGCGGCAGAACCTTTATCGAACTTGCCAAGGTACTAAAAAGTAATGGCGCGGTTGAAATTTCTCTTTTTATTACTCACGGTATTTTTTCAAAGGGGCTTGATGTTTTTGAGGGCCTGATAGACCGTATTTATACAACAGATTCGTTTAAACCGGCTAATGACTTTAAAAATAGTAACACCATTAGTTTACAAATAATTGAGATGTAAGGAAAACACCATGACTATTACAGCTGCAAGTATGCAAAAAGATGTTTATAAAGAATTCCATAGCCGCGCTTATCATCCTGACGTAAGTGAGGTTTATGCAAACTTCACATCAAGAAGCGGAAAACTTAGCAATATAGAAAATAACGATAAAGTTGCGTTTGTTGGCCTTCAATACTTTATTAAAAGTTATCTTTTAGAAGAATGGAGTGAGTTTTTTAAAGCTGATAAAGCAACCGCAGTTGCTAATCACAAACGTATTATGAGCTCAATGCTTGGCTATACAGTTGATGTAAAGTATTTAGAAGACTTACACGATTTAGGTTACTTGCCATTAAAAATTAAAGCATTACCGGAAGGAACGCTAGTCCCTTATTTAGTACCTCCTATGACGATAGTAAATACTAAAGCTGGCTTTCAATGGTTAACAAATATGATTGAAACAGTATTGAGCTGTGAAAACTGGCCAATACAAACCAGTACTACAACTTCTGTTGCATATTTAAAAGTATTCAAAGAATTTGCACAAAAAACAGGAATGCCTATGGAATTTGTGCCGTTTCAAGGGCATGACTTTAGCTTTAGAGGTATGTTTGGCAAACACGCTGCGGCAATGAGTGGCTTTGGCCATCTAGCATCAGGGCTGGTAGGCACAGATACCATTCCCGCTGTTTTATTTGCAGAAAAATATTACGGAGCAAATGTAGATAACGAGCTAGTTGGCTGCTCTGTTGATGCAACTGAACACTCGGTTACCTGCTCATGGATTATGGAAGGTGAAATAGAGTTTTTTAAGTACTTAATGAAAGAGCAATCACCAAAAGGGATTTTAAGTGTTGTATCTGACACATGGGATTTTTGGACACTTGTTACTGACTACTTGCCTCAGTTAAAAAGCGAAATAATGGCGCGCGATGGCACCCTAGTTATACGCCCTGACTCAGGCGACCCTGTTAAAGTATTAACGGGCTACAAAGTTTCACCGGGATCTGATTACAAAGAGTTATTTGAAACACAAAAAGAGGCTGAAAAAGAGGCTATTCTAAATGGCTTTGAGGCATATCGCTTTAACGGTCAATATTATGGACTTGAAGATAACAACACCATTGAACTGATGGAATGTGAAGTTAAAGGACTTATAGAATGCCTATGGGATATATTTGGCGGTACAACAACATCAAAAGGTTATAAACTGCTTGATGATCATATTGGCGCTATTTACGGCGACGCAATAACACTAATCCGTCAGCGCCAAATTTTACAACGCCTCATGGATAAAGGGTTTGCATCAAAAGTAGTGCTTGGTATTGGCTCTTACAGCTACCAATACGTAACACGTGATACGCATGGTTCTGCTGTAAAAGCAACTAGCGTAGTTAAAGCTGGTGAACGTTTGGCTATTTTTAAAGATCCAAAAACTGACTCAAAGAAAAAGTCGGCAAAAGGACTCTTAAAAATAGACAGAGTAAATAACGAGCTCACCTTATTTGATGATGTAACTGAACAAGAAGAGGCAAAAGGGTTATTAGAAGTCGTATTTGAAAACGGTAAAATAGTTAAAGAAACCACCCTTAGTGAAATAAGAAACTTAATAGATAAACAAATTTAGGGCTTATCCGTATTAAGTTGATGTCTTAAAAATTTATTACGGACCCACTAATTTAAAGCCGCTGTAGTAATACTACGGCTTTTTAATTTGTAATAGATACAAGATCATCAGACCGTGCTGGCCTTTGAAGATTGAAAATCATTCAATCTAACGACAATTTAATTGCCCTTTAGCGGAGTCTTTCGGGCACTGCACGTTTGAAATTTATAAGTTGCTATCGCAAGTTTGTAAAAAGTAACTAAACAACACAAGTCCAGTATTACCTAGTACTATTTACCTTTGTTAACACCAACACGCTGCCGTAAATTTAACCTCGAAAGGTTAACACTCGCTAGTTATGCGTCTTGCTCTTGATTTGTTATATTCCCAATTCGATTATTTAACTCTTCGTCACTAACATCTTCTTTATGTGTACCAATGATCCATATATGACCAAATGGGTCTTGTAGCGTGCCGGTCCTATCACCATAAAACTGATCATGTACGGGTCTTATTTCTGTTGCACCAAGCTCAATTGCTTTTTTAAACACGGTATCAACATCTTCAACATAAAGCATAAGGCTTAGCGCTGTACCACCGAGTTCTTTTGGGTTTTTTAAATGCTCTTCAGAACCATTATCTGAAAGCATAATATGCGAATCACCAATTATTATTTCTGCATGTGCTATTCCACCATCAGGTAAAGGCATCTGCATTACGTGTTCAGCACTAAATGCATCACAATAAAAATCTATCGCTTTTTGTGCGTCATTCATAATTAAATAAGGTGTAACTGAATGAAACCCTTTTGGTATTGCTGAGACTGCCATAATATTCTCCTTTACTTACGCGGTGATTTTTAATATTTAATTAACTAAATATGCGTTTAATTGCCCCTAAATTTAAGCTTAGCTCATACAAAAAATTGCGTTACTTTTCGAGGTTTAAACGCTTATGTCAAGCAGCAATACTTTCATCAGGGTATTCTTCAAACTGCTTGTCACCTTCATTAATGGGCGCATTTACCCAATTTGCTTTACTACCAAGCATTAAATGAGTGCGCTCTGGCGGTATGGGTAACTCACTATCTATTGCACCTGCAAAGGGGTGAACTTGCTCAGGCCAACGTGCATCGTATAACCACAAGTTAGCACTACAATGCTTACAAAAATGACGCTCTGCAGAGCTGATTTTATCGCCTATTTTTGCATGATAAATAGTTATGTGTTCACGCCCTGTAACCTCAAGCGTGCTGTATTACGCGTTTAAATTAATAACAAACCCGCCACTCCCTGCGGTTTTACGGCATATAGAGCAGTAACATAAATTGTAAGGATAAGGGTGTTTTGAGTTGACCGAAAATACCACTTTACCACAGTGACAAGCGCCATTAAGCTTCATAATATATCCAATTTTTTATTGTTGGCTTGAACTAATACCTTAACTAGGTGAACTAAAAAAAACCACAACAATTACATGTTGTGGTTTTTTTGATTATTGAGCTTACTAACGTTCCCAATATCTTAAATTACGCAATGTATTTATAAATTTATCGGCTGAATGTGCCTCTAAATCTATCCAACCATCATCTACTTTTCCATCAAGGCCTGCCGCTTTAAATAAAGGCTTAGCCTCATTTGTAAAGCCTATAAATTTCATATGTGCGTACGCATCACTTACAAAGTCTTTAGCTTCTGCTATGGCAGCTAGTTTTTCAGCTCCATCTTCGGTGGTGAGTACAAGTACCGCATCGTATAAAACCGATGGACCACCATTAATAACCTGATCAGCTTTAAAGTGCTTACCTTTACTGCATTTAGCACCGCCAACTTGCGGGGCAATAATTTCAAAGTTTGCACCTTCACTTTTAAGTGCATTGGTAACCGATTCAAAAATTTCTGCATTAAAGCCATCACTTACTAAAATACCTAATTTACGGCCTTTGAAGGTGTTGGGCGCATTTTTCAAAATACTTAACGCATCTGATACAGGTAAGTCTTTACGTGTTGGCATTGCAGCTTCAGCTGGAGCTGGCATTTCTTGCAAGCCAAGACCTTCGGCAACTTTATTTGCGAGGGTTTCGTCAATATTTAACAAGTGCGATACCAAACGTTCTCGTATTGGCAAATGCTCAACTTTAGACAGCTCAAACACGTACGCAGATTGAATATGCGCCTGCTCTACCTCTGTTTGACTTAAATAAAATTGACGAGCTTGACTGTAATGATCGCTGAATGTTTCTGAGCGATAACGCAGTTTATCACCGCCACTTACCTCGGGTTCGCTTGAGCTTTTAAAGCCATGTACTGGGCATTCGCGCGGGTTGTTTTCGCCTGCGCTCCATGAGTTTGGCTCATAATTAACACGCCCTTTTGGATTGTGCATTGCCATGTGGCCATCTTGCTGAAAATGACGCATTGGACATTTAGGCGCATTGACCGGAATATGCGTAAAGTTAGGACCACCTAAACGCTTAGTTTGAGTATCTAAGTATGAAAAGTTACGACCTTGCAGTAGCGGGTCGGGTGTAAAGTCGAGCCCCGGTACAATGTTTTGAGTACAAAATGCTACTTGCTCTGTTTCTGCAAAAAAGTTGTCTACAACACGGTCAAGCACCATACGGCCAACAATTTGCACTGGTACTTGCTCTTCAGGTATAAGCTTAGTGGCATCAAAAACATCAAATTCAAATTCATCAGCAAATTGCTGATCAAACACCTGTACACCTAGCTCCCACTCAGGGAAGTCGCCATTACCAATAGATTCCCACATATCTCTGCGATGAAAATCAGGGTCCGCGCCGTTTAGCTTAAGTGCTTCGTTCCATACTACAGATTGCATGCCGCCTTTTGGTTTCCAATGAAATTTAACAAATTTCTCTTCGCCTTTGGCATTAATAAATTTAAAGGTATGAACGCCAAAACCTTCCATAAATCGCAATGAACGCGGAATAGCCCTATCAGACATCGCCCACATAACCATGTGCATTGACTCAGGCGATAAACTTACAAAGTCCCAAAAGTTATCATGTGCTGTTTGCGCTTGGGGGAAACCACGATCTGGCTCGGCTTTAGCTGAATGAACTAAGTCTGGAAACTTCATTGCATCCTGAATAAAGAATACCGGTATATTGTTACCCACTAAATCCCAGTTTCCTTCTTGGGTATAAAATTTCACCGCAAAACCACGTACATCACGTGCTAAATCTGGAGACCCTTTATTACCTGCAACCGTAGAGAAACGAGTAAATACTGGGGTTTTTTCACCTTTTCGCTGAAAAATATCTGCACAGGTTAAATCTTCAAGCGTGTCGTAAGTTTCAAAATATCCGTGTGCACCATAGCCTCTAGCGTGCACTACACGCTCAGGAATGCGCTCGTGATCAAAGTGAAAGATCTTCTCGCGCATTATGTGATCTTCTAATAATCCTGGGCCACGCTTTCCAGCACGTAATGAATTTTGATCGTCACTTACAGGGCAGCCCTGCGCGGTGGTCATGGTAGGGTGTTCATCCGATGCTTTTTGATGCAATTCACCGCCATGCCCTTTATTACCTGAGTATTTAAATGATTCAGCCATGTTTAGTCCTTCATACAGTTTGATTTAATGGGTCAATAGTTTTTATGAGCTTTAAAGCTAAAAGCGACTATGCAAATGCAAAATAAAGACCAGCCATCCAACCTAGCAAAAAAGGGCTGTACAGATAACAATGTAGTATTTGAAGTGGTTTATAAAAGAAAAGGTTACACAGGTATGTAACTTTTTCACACAAAAAAAGAGCACTTAAAAGTGCTCTTGCGTTTAAACCGTTATAAATTTAGTTAATCTTTGCTTTCGTTAACTAAAATAACTTTACGATGTGGGAAAGGTATTTCAATGTTGTTTTCATCAAGTGCTTTTTTAATTAACTCTGGCACCGTGTAAAGAATATCGAAGTAATGCTCGCCCTTACAAAAAGGCCTTACTAAAAAGTCTACTGAGCTGTTGTTAAGAGTTTCTACTTCAACAAAAGGCGCTGGATCTTTTAGTATGTGTGGGTGCGCTGCAAGTACGCCATCTATAATTTTACGTACAGCCGTTGTATCTTCACCGTAAGCAACACCAAAATGCATATCCACACCACGAATTGGATGATGTGAATGGTTTATAATTTGCGCGCCCCAAATTTGACTATTTGGTATAATAACCTGTTGGTTATCGAACGTTTGTAAAATAGTAGTGAACATATCTACTTCTGTTACTTTACCAAAACGCCCTGCTGCCTCAATAAAGTCATTCACTTTATAAGGTCTGAAAACAAGCAACATAACGCCCGCGGCAAGGTTCGACATTGCACCTTGTAACGCCAAGCCTATAGCAAGTCCCGCAGCACCTAGCAAAGCAATAATAGAGGCTGTTTGTACACCAAAGCGATTTAATACAGCAATAATAACGAACGCTAATATGATGTAGCGAGCCATGCTGCCTAAAAAGCGAAAAAGCGTATCATCTAGATGAGTGTATTTATGGCATAAGCCAATAATTAAATTGCGTACTTTGCCTGCCAACCATAAGCCCGCAAGTAAAATTGCAATTGCTAGTAATATGTTGGTTGCCCACGTAATTGCAGCGGGTAAATATTGATTAATATCAATGTTGTTTATTATGTCTTCCATTGTTTTTCCTGTTTTAAAAACTTTTAACTGACTTCAATCCATACCAAGCGCAATAGTTTAACAAAAAATTAACCAAAGTACGGCTATAGGAGTAATTTAAAACATAAAGAAAGAGTATTTCCTCAAAACATGTCATCGCTCACGTAAATCTTTCAACACATAATTTTGCTTTACCCTATGGTTTATAGCTTAAATAATTAAACTTTAACTAGTTCATAAATAAAGCTAATACCCGAAATAAACCTCAGTTAACTCTCTTAATTTTCTAATTATTGCTGGCACTCATCTATAAATTTACCGATAATCTCACCTAAGCGCGCATATATTGGCGAGACATCAAAATTGGATGAAATTAAAACAAAGGATTATTATGAAAAATTACTCAATTTTACTTACAGCGGCAGCACTTACTGTACTCGCTGGTTGTTCAACATCTGTTGCAGTAAGAGACTTTGAACAAAACCCTATTCCGCAAACATCAACAATTACCAACAGTGAAGCTGACGTAGAAAAAGGTATTCTAAAGGCATGTATTCAGCTTGGTTGGAAGTGTACGCCTATGAGTGAAGGTAAAATAAAAGGTGTACTGGATATTCGCACACACCAATTAACTGTCGATATTGCGTATGACAAAACGGCATACTCAATCAACTATAAAGACTCTATTAACTTAAACTACAACGGCAAAAAAATTCACCGCCAATATGTTAATTGGGTATCAAACCTAATACGCCATATAGATGCTGAAATGATTTAGCAGCGCGTTAACCTGCTTTACATATTATAAAAATCACTAAATATGAATAATAAAAGTGGAGAAGTTACCTATAGCTTCTCCATTTTTTAGTTGAGATTTAAACAGTAATAATTACGTCAAAAATATTACTAACTTTCAACTAGCTAAAAGTCAAAAAGTACCAAACCTTATACTATTAGTAAAAGTACTCTCCCATCTTTCCACTCTTTAATGAATGAGTAATTTTTTACTTATCCCCCTTCGTAAAAGCATATTTTATATCTTGCTATAACGCAGTTTGGCTCATATAGTCAGCAAATTATCACACCTTATTTTGAACATCTTTGTTTATGAAATCTTCTGCTTCTGCTAGTCATTTTGGTACTTTATTAGGTTATGCACCTGGTAATGTTGCTGTTTACTCATCTGATTATGATACGGCTGATGAAAGCATTTATCCTAATCGTAGTGCCTATCGTAGTTACCTAGACGGTATTTACATGGGCTATAAATGGCAATGCGTTGAATTTGCCCGTCGATGGATGTATCTCAACCATGGTTATATTTTTGATGACATAGCCATGGCTTACGATATTTTTGAGCTGCGTTCAGTACGCGATGTAAATAGCCAAAACAGATTGCCACTAAACGCGTTTAAAAATGGTGCTAAACATCACCCTCAAGTAGGTAGTTTACTTATATGGGAAGAAGGCGGCGAGTTTGAAGAAACAGGCCATGTTGCTGTCGTTGTTGAAGTGCATGAAGATAAAATACGCCTTGCTGAGCAAAATGTAGGGCATCAAATATGGCCAACAAATCAAAACTGGTGCCGTGAATTAAAAGCAAAAGTAACTAAAGATGGCGACTATTGGATTGAGTGCTCTTACAGCGACGCCACTATTTTAGGCTGGATGACACAAACTGATGAAACAGAATATGCTGAGCCAACGTCTGAGCTAAACACTGATTTATTTATTATAGAAGCCCATAAAGCAGTAGATACAGGCCAAGCAAACAAATCATGGTTAAATATTGCGAATGACGATGAAGCTGCCTACGTAGAAATGATGCAAGGCCATAAACTTACATCCGTAGATGAGGATCAACATAATTACTTTGCAATATCTCAAACGGCGCAGCAAAGCATTGAGCATGCAACAAATGAGCTGCATGGTTTATTTATGCATGCAACCGACTATGTACTACAGCACCCTGAGTTATTAAAAAAGTTTAATTTACCCGATGTTGTACTTAATAAAATTCGCCAATCGTGGGATAACCGCTTAAACCAATTAATAACCAGCCGATTTGACTTTGCCTTAACAACAGCAGGTTTAAAAGTTTACGAATACAATTGCGATTCGGCATCGTGTTACATGGAAAGCGGCAAAGTTCAGGGTAAATGGGCAAAACACTTTGGTGTTAAAACAGGTGTAGATGCAGGCCAAAATTTATTTAAAGATCTCGTAAAAGCATGGCGTAAAAGTGAAGTAAAAGGTCTTGTTCATATTCTGCAAGATGATGAACCAGAAGAGCATTACCACGCATTATTTATGAAAGAAGCCATTGAAGCCGCGGACTTTGAGTGTAAGTTAGTAATTGGCTTAAGCACACTTCGCTGGAATGAATCAGGCAACATAGTAGATGAAGACGGCGCACAACTGAGTTACGTGTGGAAAACGTGGTCGTGGGAAACCGCACTTGATCAAATTCGTGAAGAATGTGAAGCCGACCAATCATTAGGTGATAACTTTGAACCACAATTCAAAATTGGTGAAACGCCACGCTTAGTCGATGTACTGCTGCGTAAAAACGTGATGGTATTTGAACCACTGTGGACATTAATTCCTAGTAACAAGGCTATTTTACCAATACTGTGGAGCTTATTTCCTAATCATAAATATTTACTTAATACCGCGTTTGAGCTTAACGACGAGTTATTACAAACCGGTTATGTAGTTAAACCAATAGTAGGACGTTGTGGTGCTAATATTCAACTTATTGATGAACAGCAGCAAGTTATAGAAAAAACAATGGGGCACTTTGCCGAGCAAGACCAAATATACCAACAACTATTTGCACTGCCTAAAGTAGATGACTACTTTGTACAAATATGTAGTTTTACAGCCGCCGGAAAATACTCTGGTGGTGGCGTACGTGTTGATAAAAGCATGATCATAAACGGCCATAGCGATTGTATGGCGCTGCGTATTAAATAATAAACAATACTAAGCCCGCAATTTTGCTGCGGGCTTAAGTTTGTGTAATCCCCCCTTCCCTCTTTTACGTTTTATAGCTATCTCAAGCGAGTTACTCCTGATAGAGTAAATTTATCAAACACCACAAATTAAGGTATTTCATGGCGAATCAATTTAATGTACTTGGCACACGTTTAAAACTATGTTGCGGTAATGGTGGCTACACACGAGAAGGATTTTGTTATGTACCAGAATCAGATCTTGGCAATCACAGTGTGTGTGCAATTATGACTGACGAGTTTTTACAATTTTCAAAATCACAAGGTAACGACTTAATAAGCCCAAACCCTCTTTACGATTTTGAAGGTTTAAAAGCCGGTGATAAATGGTGCTTGTGTGCAGTAAGATGGCTTCATGCTATTTCAGCAAACGTTGCGCCACCAGTGGTACTTGAAGCTACAAATAAAAAATCATTAGAAATAGTGCCGCTCGATGTTTTAAAAGCGCACGAATATATAGCCAACGTTTAAATACATCTAAGAGTAACTAAATCGAAGTCTGCATATTTTACAAATATATGCAGGCTTTTCAAAAATCCAATCTCCTCTGCAGCCTTAAAAACCTCAAATTAAAATATAACCACTTGTTTTTAAATTGCTTTTTAAATAAATCAACTTACGGCATAGCAGTTGCTTCATTAAGTTTAAGTCACGCTCATCACGCAACACATTATATGAGTAACACATTAGTTAAGTAGGAGAAATTATGAGTAACAATAACGAATCAAACAAAACAACTAAATTTACCGCGCCAGGTATGAGTGACGAATCAGCTCAAAAAACAATAGCTACGCTAGATAACCGCATGGTTGCATTGATAGATTTACAGCTTACTTTAAAGCATATTCACTGGAACGTAGTGGGACCTAACTTTATTGGCGTACATGAAATGATAGACCCGCAAGTAGACATTGTACGCGAAATGACAGATACAATTGCAGAGCGAATTGCGACTCTTGGTGCAGTACCTGTTGGCACACCAAAATCAATTGTAGATCGCCGTACTTGGGACGAATACTCTGTAGGCAAAGGTTTAGTTACCGAACATTTGGCTGCGCTTGATAAAGTATATAACGGCGTTAATGCCGATCACCGCAAAGCAATTGAGACTCTTTCTGAGCTAGATCCGGTCTCTGAAGATATGATCACCAGCCAACTAGCCGATTTAGAGCAATTTCAGTGGTTCATACGAGCACATTTAGAATCATCTACAGGCGAATTACAGAGCTAATACATCTAAAGTAAGAAAGCCCAGCATTATTATGCTGGGCTTTTTTTTGCGTAAAAATCTATTTATCGCTACCTAGTGTACCGCCCCCACCCCAGCTAGTACAAAATCAATATAAAAACAATAGAAAATTGGTATTACCAAAATGATTTTTAATTATTTTAACCTCTCCACTATTTCGCAAATTTATAAATCATTTAGAACTTTTAATAGTCGCTCTTCCAATTCAATATCACTTAAAAAGTAAACTAAACACGTATAAAAGTACGCATAAAATTTAAAAATAGTACTAACAAATGTATTAAATAGTACAAATAATATATAAAAATGCCTTTGGTAAAGATACTTCAATAAAATTCATTCAAAATACAAAAAATAAAAAACACACTATAAGCCTTTAAATTTATTAAATATAAGAAAAATAAAAGAGGTTTTTGTAATACACATTGTGAAATTTTGGTAAACAAAGGTTGTAAACAAAGTTGAATTGGATTAATTTCAACCATACCACCTGTATGACACAATACAGGAAAGAAACCGTTAAATTGGTTAACCAAACCAGGTAACAACACACACAATGACACAAGTCGTACCCAAACGGGAGAGATACATGAAACTCAATCAAATTACTTCAACATTAATTAATAAGCATAAAAGAAGTAGCTCTACAGCAATCAGTGCCGCAGCCCTTTTACTAATGGCTTCTTCAAATATTGCAGCGCAAGAGGCTCCCGCAGCTTCAGAAACGGCAGCTGCAGACATTGAAGTTATTGAAGTAAAAGGCATGCTAGGCAGTATGAAAGCCGCCGCTATGCTTAAGCGTACTGACGGACGTATTGTAGATGCAATTGTTGCTGAAGACATTGGTAAGTTACCAGATAATAATATTGCAGAAGCGTTGCAACGTATTACTGGCGTATCTATTAATACCGATTTTGGTGTGGGTGACAGTGTTTCGATTCGTGGCTTACCTCAAAACCGTGTTGAATTAAATGGTCGCTCTACTATTGGTGACTCTCGTGACGGCATTAGCTTGCAAGATTACCCATCAAGCTTCTTAAAAACAGTAGAAGTAGTTAAGTCTCCTACTGCCGATATGATTGAGGGTGCATTAGGCGGAACAGTTAGTTTAAAGACAGTTCGCCCATTAGAGTTAGATAAACTAACTGGCGCAGTTTCATTAGATGGCGAATACGCTGATAAAACAGAAAATGTAGCTCCTATTTTTAGTGGTTCAATTGGTAACAACTGGGACTTTGATGAAATGGGTACCTTTGGTGCCATTGCTATGTTTTCATTCCAAGATCGCGAAATTCGCCAAGATGAAACATCTAGCCGTGTTAAACCTCAAGATATCGAAATTAATGGCCAAGAAGGTAATACACCTAGTGGCAACGCTATCGTAAGAGACGAGCACAGTGTTGAACAATATGTAGAACAACGTAAACGAACTGCTGTAAATTTATCTCTTCAATGGGCACCACAATCAGGTAATGGCATGGTGTATCTTGATTTAAGCGGCACAAAGCGCTCAGGTGAACAAGCTGGTAACTCTATTTTAGGTGTCGCAGGTTCACTATCAACAGATGCAAATACAACTCAAGATGCTAACGGCGTAAATAATTACACGTTAACAAACGAATTTGGTATTCCTAAAACATACAGTGACTTTCGTGAAACTGACTCGTTTTCAAATGCACTTGGTGCAGAGTGGAACCTTACTGACAGCATCAAAATCTCTGGTGAAATTGCGGTAGCATCATCAGAAAGCGTAAGACCTGATTCTGAATTTACACTTCGCCCAATCGAAAAATCAACATTTGAAGCAAGTGGCGGAACTCAGCTAACAAATCATTTATACGATGGTGCATTCTCTCAAGACGGTAATAAATTACCAAGCATCATTCATTCAGATCCTAATGCATTTACTGACCCACAAAACTTAGCACTTCGTACGTTTAAAAGTGAAGATAGAAGAACAGACAATGACGAAACAGCTATTCGTTTTGATGTTGAAATGTTTGAGCCACTCAGCAGCTTAAGCTGGGTATCTAAAGTAAAAGCGGGTGTACGTGTTACTAACCGCGATTACGAATATGAGCAATACAAAGTAGAAATTAAAGACATTTATAAAAATGCATTTAACGACTCAGACGGTTCGTTAGCCACTTTATGGGTTGATGACTACAACGCTGCTTTTTCAAATAGCTTTACAACAGTTAGCCACGACAACTCTTTTGACCAACTAGGTCATTCGGGACAAAACGACCTACTAACCTTTTTAAGCTACAACGGTTTATCTAACCCGGCCAATACTTACGCTCAACTTCAGCAGTTACTTGCAGGTACGAACTTAGCGTCAACAGGTAGTCTTTCAGATAACCAAGAGTTCCAAGAAAGCGCATACCGTAACGTAGTTGAAGATACAGCTGCCGTGTATATATCAGCCTACTTAGACTTTGATAACATCACTGCAATTGTGGGTGGTCGTTATGTAACTACGGATTTAGAATCAAGCGTATTTCTTAATGGCGAAAAAGTAACTGGCGACAATGACTACAGCGACTTTTTACCAAGCTTAAACGTAACGTATAACTACTCAGACGAAACATTATTCCGCTTTGCTGCTGCAAAAGTTATGCGCCGCGCTGACTTTAGCGAACTAAGCCCTGCATTTGACGTTAATAACGACATTACAGGTGCAACGCAAGGCTCTATTGATTTAGAACCATATCGTGCAACGCAATACGACTTATCTGTAGAGCATTACTTTGACCAAGGTAACGTAATTTCTTTCGCAGTATTTTATAAAGATGTTGAATCTTTCTTAAGTAACGAAAGTAGCTGTGTGGCGGCATCAAGCACTTCAACAGGCCAAAACGTAACTCAATGGAACCAAGTATGTCAGCTTGACGTTGCAGGTGTTTCACAAGATAACCTAGTTTACTCGGATGCAACTGACTTCCCAGTAGATGCTGATGGCTTTAACCATGTAGCAGGCTTACGTGACGCAGGACTAACGGGTATCGATACAGTTAAAAATGTAAACGGTGAAAACGGTTCAGTACAAGGCTTTGAAGTTGGTTATCAACAGTTCTTTACAGACCTACCTGGTGCATTTTCTGGCTTAGGCATTAACGCAAACTACACATACGCAGACAGCGAGCAACCAAACGGTAACCCGTTATTAGATATTTCTAAAAATACGTATAACTTACAAGTATTTTGGGAGTACGAAGGTTTCTCTACTCGTCTAGCTTATAACTACCGTGACAGTTTCTTAGATACTGAAAACGAGAAACGTGTAGAAAATATTAACTCAGACGGCAGTATTTCAGCAGAAGGCACTGTTTACGGTAATAACTACCGTGACGACCGTGGTCAGTTAGATTTCTCTGCAAGCTGGGATATCAACGAAAACGTGACCTTAGTAGGTAATGCGACTAACTTAACGGGTGAGCCTTCAATCTACCTATCTGAACTAGGTGGCGCTTGGAAGTACACTGAAGCGGATCGCCGCTACAGCTTTGGTATTCGCGCTAAATTTTAATTTTCCCTAGAAACTAAAGCCTGCTTTTATGCAGGCTTTTTTACGTCTACAAAAAAAGTGGCACTTGTGTTAAAACATCGCACAATTTTTATAACTAAATATTTATTTAAAGCAATAAAATTATCATTGGATAATACTTCAAACTAAAATTTAGATACCGCGTAAACAATATCAACCTCCTGCACTTCACTTTTAGCGCACAAACTAAGCACCATACATTGCACTAAAAACCAGCAACCTTGCAGCTTGGTTATAAAATGTCTAGTATTCTAAATCCGTACTTATAATTGGTACGAAAAAAGGATTAACAATGTCTCTAAAATACATAACAACAATATCAATCACATTATCATTACTATTATTAACAGCATGCGGCTCTGGGGGAAGTAAAACAAAAGAGGCTGAAAGCATTAAAATACCACAATCAAAAGCGGTTATTAATAACAGTCCCTTAAGTGACTACAAAATAATTATCTATGGTAATAGCCATAGTTCACAGTTAGGGGGCTTATTAGAAATAATTATTACAAGCCAGTTACCTAGCACTTCAGTCAAAATAACGACTGTTAGTGGTCGATTTTTAGATGAAATAGTCGCAGTAAATGCGAATGTCGATAAATTAAAAAGTGATAACTGGAGTCATGCAATTTTTCAAGGCCAAAAGTACTCACAATCAGGTTCGACTGACTACCCTACAAGCGCAACTGAGCGATTAATCTCGAACGCAAAAGAGCATAAAATTACACCTATTTTATTTCCAGAGCATCCTCAAAAAGGGGATCCCGCAGAAGCAAAGCAGGTTTACGACCTCCATTTAGCAATCAGTCAAAAACAACCTAGCTGCATAGCGCCTGTTGGCTTCGTATGGAATCGAGTATTAGAAATAATGCCTAGTATAAACCTTCATAGTGCCGACGGTAATCATGCATCCTATGCTGGGAATGTCCTTACAGCGATGACCTTTTATCAAATCATTACCTCGGAATTAACAGACACAATGCCATTTATTCCTGCTATAGATTTAACACAGCAAGAACAAGCCTTATTTGGACAAGTAGTAACAGAGGTGCTTGAGTTATATCCGGCATGTGGTGCTAAATAATCTTAAAAATTTAAAACTAGATTTTAGATTTAGTGATTTCCTGAGGTGCTCAATATCAGTACATTAATACTACGCACATAAGCTGATTAAAAGACACCTCAGGAAAATTCAATTTTCACTTTTTTACCAAATTATAAATTTAATATCTTGATAAATAATCACCTGCAATTTATTAAAATAACCGTCGTCCTAGCTATACTTATTTGAATATTAAATTTACTATCAAAACGTTGTAACTATTAGCAGGAAAACTAAAGTGCTGTCGCGTTTATATAATTTTATGCCCGGTTTAAATACATTGCTGCACTATGAACGCCAATGGTTTGCTGATGATGTAAGGGCGGCGCTATCAGTAGCTGCAGTGGCTTTACCTGTTGCCATTGCTTACGCACAACTAACCGGTGTTAACGCCGCCGTAGGGTTATATTCTTGCATACTGCCAATGATGCTATATGCACTTTTTGGTACTTCAAAACAATTAATAGTCGGCCCTGATGCCGCAACCTGCGCCGTTATTGCCGCTGTAGTAACACCTCTTGCTGCAGGTGACAGCTTTAAGCATTGGCAACTTGTTGTCACCATGACCGCTATGACCGGCTTTTGGTGCTTTATAGCCAGTAAATTTAAGTTAGGTGTATTAGCCGACTTTTTATCTAAACCTATTTTAATGGGCTTACTAAACGGCGTAGCCATCACTATTATTGTTGGTCAATTTTCTAAAGTATTTGGTTTTACTTTTGATGAGCGCTACTTACTTGAACGCCTCGGTGGTGTGCCCACATACCTAGCGCAAACACACGTTCCTACCTTATTAATGGCTTTGTTTACACTGGCGGTCTATTTTGCCATGAAACGGATAAAGCCTATGTGGCCTGCATCTATGTTTGCTATTACCTTTGGTGCGCTTTTGGTATGGATTTTTGATTTAAAACAATTTGATATAAAAACCATTGGCACCGTAACTGGCGGGCTCCCCGTTTTTAATACCCCTGTTTTTGATTTAGGGATTATTCGTGAGCTGGTGGTACCCGCACTTAACTTAGCCATCGTGAGCTTTGTTAGTATGATGCTAACTGCCCGCAGCTTTGCTGCTAAAAATGGCTACGACATAGACGCCGATAAAGAATTTAGAGCGTTGGGTATTGCCAATATAGCGTCAGCTCTATCGCAAGGTTTTGCCGTCAGTGGCGCCGACTCACGCACCGCTGTTAACGATGCAACAGGTGGTAAAACGCAGTTAGTATCAATAATAGCAGCAGCTATTATTGCGCTCATAGCTGTATTTTTAACAGCCCCACTTGAATTTATTCCAAGCGCAGCGCTAGGTATTGTACTTATTATTGCCTCTGTACACTTACTCGATTTAAAAGCTGTTTGGCAATTAAAACGAAAAGACAAACAGGCATTTTATCTCGCCTCAGCCACCTTACTTGCGGTGTTATTTATTGGCGTTATACCAGGGATCACACTTGCTGTATTACTGGGGTTATTTCAATTTATTCGCACTGTTATGCGCCCAACCGACAATATTCTCGGCGTAGATGTTAACGGTGTAGTAAGAAGTTTAGACGCCACAGATAAAGCAAAAGCAGTGCAAGGCGTGTTTATCTATCGCTTTAATTCACCTTTAACTTACTTTAATGCCAGCTACTTTAAACGCAGATTACTTGAGCAATACGCAAGGCAAAAAGACGATACACAATGTGTAATAATTGACGCTGTGCCCTGCTTTACTCATTTAGATTTAAGTGTAATGGCCATGCTTGCAGATCTCGACGTTATATTTAAAAAGCGTGATATAAGGCTTGAGCTTGCAGGTAGAAAACGTCAGTTACTTTTGTGGTTTGATATTGCAGGAATGAAGTCAGGAAAAGAAGGTATATATATTCACTCAGACTTATACATCGCCCTAAAAAGAAATAGCGTAAGCCAGCACACGCAAGAGGTTAGCTTGTTTGAGTCAGACGAAAATAAAGAACCGCTCACACAGCAATAAAATACAATAAGCAGATCAGCTAACTGATCTGCTGTTTAGTATTAATTACTTTTTATACTTTTGGGTAGTTTGAAGGAAAAAACGCTTTTTTAGCGTCTTCATCAAACTCTTTTTTAAAGGCTATATCAGTACCAATTGCGCGTGCACGTGCAACCGCTGGGCGGCTATCAATGCTTTCAAACCAACGCTTAAGATTTGGGTACGGCGCTAAGCCCTCTTCACCTAGTACAACCGGTGCTTTATCAATCCAGCCCCATGCAGATACATCAGCAATGGTATATGTATCACCCACTATAAAGTCACGACCTTCAAGGTGAGTATCAAGTACTTCGTAATGGCGCTGCGCTTCACGTAAATAACGATTAACCGCGTAATCAAGCCCTTCTGGCGCCATGTGTCTAAAGTGAACACTTTGCCCTGAATACGGACCTAAACCCGATGCGATAAACATTAACCACGACAGCATTTCAGCGCGGTCCTCGCCCTTGCCTTCAAGCTTCCCATACTTTTCAGAAAGGTACATTAAAATAGCATTCGAATCGAACACACGTGTTTCACCATCAACAATTGCTGGCGCTTTAGCGTTTGGATTAATTGCTTTAAATTCAGGTGTATGTTGCTCACCTTTTAAAGTATCAAGAGGAACAAGTTCAAACGGTAAGCCTGTTTCTTCTAAAAAGAGCGCAACCTTCATTGGGTTAGGCGTATGGTGAAAATAAAATTTAATCATGTAAAGTTCCTCAATAATTGAGCAACGATTAAAGCACAACTTGAGCGGGTGTTCAAATTAAGTTTTAACTAAGTGAAATACACAGTTAAAACGTGATTTAATTGTGAGAATTTCGTGATACTTCATTCGTAAATATCACTTATGCTAAAGAAAAAATAAACTTTTGTAAGAAGTAATATGCTTAAAAATCAATTGCAGAAGCAACAAACTAAAAGCATGGCAAGTATTAGAACTACTCATATTTGGCCCATTAAATAAAAAGCCGATACTGAGCAACGCTCAATATCGGCTTTATTAATCATTTAATTTTGTCTAAATTAATCGGCTAAAGTTGGAACTGTAATAGGAATTACAACCCTTCTTACAACTGCGCTACCATCACCTCTTATCCAAAGTATCACTTCGTAATTTAATTCCTCAAGAGAGGCATTTTTAATCCCTTTCAAATTAATTTCAAAGGTCACTTCTTCATTTGGTTTAACGTTCTCAATTAATACAGGGGTAATAGTTTCAACCCACTGCTCTCCTGAAATCACTTCAATTGAGAGATCGATTTCTTTTAAAGCCTCATCAAGAGCTGAAGAAATAGCCGCTGCAATTTCGTTACTATCATACGACAATAAAAATGTTTGTCCTTTGGTAGCTAACACAATTGAATCTAAATCATCTGTAGCTAAGCCAATTGAGCCGCTTTGCAATCCAAATACCGTCACACCTTTTTCTTGTAATACATTGATGACCTCAGTTTTGCCCGCACCCGGGTAATTCTCATCTATATCTGAATCATGAAATGGCGCGTCTGTCGCTAATAAAATAACTTTTAAAGCACCTTCACGCCAACCAATATTCATAGGTTCAATATCACCTAAACTAGTATAATTTCCATCGTTGTCTATATCTCTACCAGCTCCAGTTACAGCTTGGTACAAACCTTCTAACTGTGATTCTTGATAATCATTACCTGAATAAATGGTTAAATTATTGATTCCTGTTTTTGCGGCATCTATATCTGTAGTCACCGACTGTAATAAATAGAACGCTTCATCACCATCGTATTCATGGCCGTATCCATCAATAGGAAAGTCTGAGAAGGCAGAAACCCCAAAAGCAACATTAATTCCACGACCAGATAAGTTTTCTAATATATTGTCAGCTTGTTCTTTTAAGCTGGCTATATCATCAGTATAACTACCGCTAACATCAATTAAAAACATGACATCAATTGCTGTCACAGTAGTTTCAGGTAAGGTAAAGCTTAACTGCGAAGTAGTTTTATCCCCTTTAGATAAAGCAATTGGAGCCTTAACTTCTAAAACAGAATCAACAGTTAAATCGGCTGTTTGTATTGCAGAGTGAATATTTAGTAACTGCGTAGGACCGGTTGTGCCTAGAGCTTTTGACTCTTCAGAAAGCGTTAAATTAGAAGATGTAGCAACTAAAATATCTTTAATCTCCGCTGCTTTTAATGAACTATTAATTCCTTTCACAATCCCTGCAGAGCCTGTTACTAAAGCGGCTGAAAATGATGTACCTACGCCTAAGCTACCATCAGTATTCCCCCACCCCATTTGATCACCAGGAGCCGCAATATTTACGACGTTACCCATACGTGTAAAATCAGTTTCTTTATCATCTGCATCTGTTGCCGCTACAATCAATGTATTTGTTTGCCAAGCATCTTGGGCGATATCATTGATATCAACTAAAAGTTGATCATCATTTTTTTCACAGTTATTACCAGCCGAATAAACTAGTAATACATCTTTTTCTTTTGCGTATTCCACTAAGTTAGTTTGTTGTAGACGCCAATTTCTATTACTTTTTAATCTAACTTGTGAGTCATCAGCACAAGTGCTTGTATCACCCCAAGATATATTTACAATGCTCGCACCGCTATCTATAGTCGCCTTAGTTCCTGCTATTAAATCTGTTATATAAGTTTTAATAGGAGATTCAGATGAACACTCTTCAGTAGTTGATCCATCCTTACAACGCTTAACATAAATATCGGTATGTATTAAGTTGGCACTGTGATCAACACCATACACTGCACTACCTTCACTCGTGTTATGTCCAGCAATAAAGCTAGATACCCACAACCCATGAGAACTATCAGTTTCTGTATCATCACCTTCAACAACACCAAATTGGCCATTCTCTTGTGCGCGTAGACGAGTTAAGCGAGAGCTTTCAATGCTAATTTGTCCTGCACCTATACCGGTATCAACAACACCTAATGTCACTGGCGCTAAAGTACGTTCTTGTAATGCATCCCATGCTTTATCTGCGGCTACAGCTTTAACCCAATAATCTCCAGAAAAAAGAGGGTCATCAGTGCTTTCCTCTGCAATATATTGTATTACAGTGTTTTTATTTTTGATTACATGATTATAATTACTAATCAGACTTAAGTTTTTTGACTCTATAACAGTATTTAAACCTGCATGCCTAACGCCGCCCATTTCCCCAATTTTTGTTATCAAGCTATTTTCAGAAGCGCCTTCTCTAACTCTTATCTGTAATACTTTTAATGCATCATCAAAACTTGCGATTCCAGCATCATTATTACTAATCTCATCAAAAACAGCTTCTAATTCAGCTTCTGTAACATCATCGTTTAAATGTACTAATACTTCATTCAGCGCTGCCTCAACGGTTTGCCCATCTATAACAATATTTTCACTACCACCAGGTATAGACATAACACTTGCGGCAACATTAGTCACATCAACAAAAACACTACTTGTAGCTGTTTGACCATCATTATCTGTCACTGTTAAGTCAAAAGTTAACGTTGTATCAAAATCAACTTCTGGAGCAATAAATTTTAAAGAATCATTAGTTAAGTTATCAATTTCAATGATAATGCCGTCAGTTTGTTGCCAAGCATACGACAGTATTGAGCCATTAGAATCTTCTGCTATGCTTGTAATTTCTACTTCTGTATTTTCTTCAACAGTGACTCTTTCGTTTAAGCTCAATGTTGGTTCTACTAGTACATTTTTAATAGTAATTGAAATAGAGTCAGATGCAGTCAAACCACCATCATCAGTAGCAACTAATTCAAATACAACAACTTGCTCTTCATCTACTTCTGGCGCTGTAAAAGAAAGGGTGCTTGTATCTAAGCCGCTAAGCTCTAAATCAATCCCAGAGGTTTGCTGCCATGCATAGCTTGCTATTGTACCGGTTGAGTCTTCAGCTGTTCCTGTAAATGAAATAGATTGATTTTCATCTACGATAAGGTCAGCTCCTGCATTTACAGAAGGTGCTGTATTGGCTACTACTTTAGGTGTTTCACTAGTACTAGATGGGTCTTTATCACTGCCACACGCAGTTAAAATAGAGGTTGCGATTAAACACAATGCAAAGCACTTTGTCTTTTTCATTTAATAAATCCTTTTGAAATTTACTGATTTTTAGTAAATCAAACATCCGTTTAAACTAAAATCGGGTGTTTTGACCCAATAAAAAGTTATACTGAAACCTTATTTTAACTAAATGACACTTAAAGGCAACAATTAAAAACCAAATAAAACAACAGGATAGCAACTTAAGCAACACAATACCGTACCACTTATCAGAACAATAAAAAATAAAACACAAATAATTAACTTAATTAAAATAATAAAACGAAGCGATACTTCCTAAAACAACTCACTCCCCCCTTATTTCTAGATAAAAAAGGCTAAAAAACTAATTAGCATAATATTTATTAGGTAAATATAGCCTTGATAAATATCGCAACTTTTATTGCCAATAACTAAATAAAAACTCAAAATTTGATAACCTCTATATAAAAAAAACACTTACTCACGAAAGGTTGACGCTTTTAACTAACAAACCATCAAATTAAGTATAATATTTCCTAAAAATAAAATTTAGTCATGTAAAGTATTTCAATAATTGAGCAGCTAAATAAAATACACAGTTAAAACGTGATTTAATTGTGAGTATTTCGTGATACTTCATTCGTAAATATCATTTATGCTGAATGCAATATCAGCCTTTGCGAGAAGTAACATGCCTTTCAAAGCAATATCCCGTCCATTTTTAATCTCACTTGTTGGGTTAATAATTTTTTGCTTTCAAAGCCAAGCTGCTGAGCAAGTAACTATTTCCAGTACAGCTAATCCGACTACCTTTTTAGAGCTTTACACATCGCAAGGTTGCAGTAGCTGCCCACCAGCAGAGCGTTGGATTTCAATAATTTAAAAACTAATGAATTAGCATTGTTATTACAAAGAATTTATTCTTTTTTATTGTGTGTATCTGTATAAAACATAAATAACATTGTATTTACATCGACTTTTGTTTATAAAGTAAGTTGAATGGACTCTTGAAATAAGTAATTGACTTATAAGTATAAAAAACAAGCGCCTATCAATAAAAACTTCTGCAATTATCTATATGGACAAAAATTTATGCGAATTAACCAAAGCCACATTAAAACAATTGTAATCGCTGCAATTACAGCTTCGTCTTTAGCTGGGTGTGCTACAACATCATCAAAAGTAATAGAAACACCAACTGTTGCTAGTTATAACACAACCTACTCAGGTACAAAAAGTAAACTAGTCGTAGGTCAGTTTGTAAACCGTTCGAGCTTTCAAAATGGTATATTTTCATCAGGCCAAGACCGTTTAGGCAGCCAAGCAAAAACAACACTAATGAGCCACTTACAACAAACAAATCGCTTTAGTGTGCTTGATCGCGACAATATGGCAGCCCTTGCAGAAGAAGCAAAGTTAACAGGTACAAAACAAGTTCTTAGCGGTGCTAAATTTGTTGTAACTGGTGATGTAACAGAGTTTGGCCGTAAAGCTATTGGCGATCGCCAACTTTTTGGTTTATTGGGTAAAGGTAAATCGCAAATTGCTTATGCTAAAGTAACGCTTAATGTTGTGGATGTTACTACATCAGAAGTTATTTATTCAGTACAAGGTGCTGGTGAGTACAGCCTATCAGAACGTGAAGTTATTGGTTTTGGTAGCACAGCTTCATACGATGCCACATTAAATGGCAAAGTGCTTGACCTAGCTATTCGCGAAGTCGTTAACAAGTTAGTGACTGGTCTTGAAGCTGGACAATGGGGCAATAAATAATGAAAAAGCTAATTACCTTAGCATTTGTTTGTATAGCCCTAACGGGTTGTAACTCAACGAAAGAACCTATTTACTATTACGGCGACTATAGCACTGCCGTATACGCCTATTTAAAAGCAGATGATGTAACAGCCGAAGAGCAAATTAGTATGCTTGAGCAAATTATTGCCGATGCCGCAAACAAAAGTAAGAATGTTGCACCTGGCCTACATGCTCACCTAGGTATGCTGTACTTTGAAACGGGTAACCCTTCATTAGGCACTACCCACTTCGAAACTGAGAAATCACTTTTCCCAGAATCAGTTCATTACATTGACTTCCTTCTAAAATCTGCGAAAGGCGCTTAATATGCTTAATTTAAAATCATACACAGCGATCGCATTAGTCGCATTACTCGCTGGTTGTGTTTCACCTCCACCAGCACATGACTACACAGCATTTAAACAAGCAGACCCTCACTCAGTTATTATTTTACCTCCGCTAAATAATACACCTGAAGTAATTGCACCATACAGTGTGATGACTCAAATGGTCGCACCTATAGCTGAGTCGGGTTTTTATGTTTTTCCTGTTGCTTTAGTTGATCAAACCTTTAAAGGTAATGGCCTCACTGTTGCAAGCGACGTACACCAAGTACCGGCGAATAAATTACATGAAATTTTTGGTGCAGACTCTGCGCTTTACATCACTATTGAAGAATACGGTACTAGCTATGTTGTAATTTCTAGCGAAACAGCTGTAACTGTATCAGCCTCATTAGTTGATTTACGCACTGGCGAGCAATTGTGGCAAGGCAAAGCAAGAGCCTCTTCAGCTGAACAACAAAGTAATGGCGGTGGTGGCCTTGTAGGTATGCTTGTTATTGCAGCAATCAATCAAATTGCTGAAACGGTAACCGATAAAGGCTTTGAAATCGCAGCAATGACTTCAACACGCTTACTTTCTTCAGATGTTTACAACGGCTTATTATATGGACCTCGTTCACCTAATTATGGCCAACCAGCACCAAGCGAAAAGAAAAAATAACTCTTATTGTTATTAACCTAAAGCTTGAAAAGGCCGAACCATTAAATGGGATTCGGCCTTTTTAATAACAGCTTACTTAGCTAAAAAGCTTAGTAAAGTTACTTTTAAGTATTTAGAGCAGATTTTAAAAACTAAAATTAATAGCAACAGAAAAAATAGTTTTTATAATAATACTAACTAAAAAAGCCACCATAAAAAACATAGCAAATGCTGAAACAGCCCCACCACCGGTATACCCTGCTTTAGCTTTTTCCACCATCAATACATAAATTCCTAACCCTACGCTTACCTTAAACCATAGCCAGTAATCGTTGCTAAAAAGAGGAATTGCAGCAAAACCAATTATGGGCACTAATATTTTGCCCTCTTCGTTTTTGTGTAATAAATAAAAAGCCATAATCGCAATATAAAATAGAGCAGTTATATCAGGCATATAAATAACTTCCTTGTAAAAAATAATAAAACCAATAAACGCAGCGATTATACCTGTTACTGAGCTCCTATAAAATTCGATAATTGTGTTTACTTTTTAGCTGTGCAATATTAAATCACTATTAAACACAAGGATCGCTAAACCTATTTACAGGTTTGGTATAAAAACTAAAAGGATGAATATGATTAAGCCATTTTACGCTAGCTGTTTGTTAGCCCTCTTGCTATTAACACCCAGCCTTGTAATAGCAAACCCGACGGCCTCGCAATATCAGCAAATTCTTAACGATAACCTTGCTGAAAACGAGCCTGGGGTATCGGTAATTATAAGTAAAAATGGCAAAGTACTTTTTAAAGGAGCGCGCGGGCTTGCCAACCTCGAACATAACATTGCACTTAATGAGCAAAGCGTTTTACGTTTAGGTTCTATTTCAAAACAATTTACTGCTGCTGCAATTATGATGTTGCAAGAGCAAGGCAAGCTAGCGGTTACCGATGATATTCATAAGTATGTTCCAAGCTTTCCCACAGAGGGCAACCTGGTCACAATCGAAAACTTGTTAACTCATACATCCGGCATGGCCAACTACACAGATGACGACGACCTATTCGATAAAGAAATACAAATACCCACCAGCGTTGACGATACACTCAAGAGATTTGCTAAACACCCTATGGTATTTAAACCCGGTGAAGCAATGGCTTATTCAAATACCGGTTATTCACTGCTTGGTAAAATAATTGAAGTAGCAAGTGGCCAGTCTTACAAAGACTTTATTGAACAACACATATTTAAAAAGCTAAAAATGAACCAGAGTAGTTATGAAGGGCAAGAAATTGTTGCCCATCGCGCAGCTGGGTATGAGCAAACAGAGCATGGCTTTATCAACACCAGCTATATTAATATGGATTGGCCTTATGCCGCAGGTGCGCTTATATCTACACCAACCGACTTAAACATTTGGTTTAATGCACTATCGTCTGGCAAGCTTATTAGTAAAGCAAGTTATGAGAAGATGGTCAGCCCTTTTAAACTTAACGACGGCAGCTTTTCATCCTATGGTTACGGATTAATTATTAAGCCTTTGAATGAATACACCGTAATTAAACACACTGGCGGAATAAATGGCTTTTTAGCACATGCACGCTATATTCCAGAGCAAAAGCTATATGTTGCAGTACTGGCTAATTCAAACCACATAAACCCTATTTTTATCAACGAAAAACTCACAGCCAAAGCACTGGGTATTGCGCTCCCCGAGTTTAAAAAAGCAGATGTAACAGCGCAGCAGTTAGCGCCCGTATTGGGTGATTACCGTATTGATAAAAACACCTTACGCAGCCTAATTTTTGAAAATGACGTTTTGTATTCTAAGCGCACCGGTGGCGATAAAAAAAAACTAATTACCATGTCTAAAAATAGCTTTTACTATCCTAATTCAAACAATTACTTAGTAATAGAAAAAGACAGCCAAGGCCAATTAGTAATGAAGTATTTTAGTGGATTATCAACAACGCCCACTGAGGCGATTAAAATTTAGCGACAAGTTTGAGCGAGGCACAAAATGCTTCGCTCTTGCTAAATAGCTCTCTCTAAAGCTACTTTGATTTATTAAGCATCGCTTTTAAATCGGCAAATGGAGAATGCGTTGCAGGCTCAACTTTTCGCTCTGTAGTCGACCCGCCATACATAATATGTTCGTGGTATTTATTGTGCTCATTGTCGTGGCAATAAATACACAATAACTCCCAGTTACTGCCATCCTCTGGATTATTACTATGGTTATGATCTATATGATGCACCGTTAACTCTCGTAAATTAGAGTACTCAAACTCACGAGCACAACGCCCGCATACCCAAGGGTACAATCTTAAGGCTTTAATTCGGTAACCTTCCTCTTGCTTCACATAAGCCTGAGGTACTGCGTTATTCTTACTCATAGTATTCCTGGTAAATTTACTATTTTGGTGATCAATACTAAAAAAACTTAATTACTGACAAATCACCAAAAGAAGTATCTATATGCCGGCCTGTTTGCTCCCACGCGCGTAGTACGACCATAAGTTTTTTATTGTCGGAAGTCCAAGAAATTCCACCGCCGTATGCTTCAACTTTTTCGGCGCCCGAATCTTTTAACCCCAGCCCAGAGTTTGTGTTTTGAATATGCCCTTTACCTACTTTGTATTCAGCAAATACGTGAACATTATGCGGTAACGAAAATGATAAAAGCGAACCAATACTCGCCCCATACGAATTAGAAATTAATTTAGTGACCTGTGGCACAGGTGAATTTAAAAAATCAGCCTGAAACACAATATTATCTTTGTTCTCAAGAGATACATGCTTGAAAGACCAAGCGCCAACAATACTTAACGACATATCAAATTTGTTACTTAGCTTTGGCCTATTAAGAAAAAAATGCTCAAACAAAAACTCTTTATTATTGAAGGTATAAAAGTTGTGTTGGCCAGATAGCTCAAACTTGGTTGAACGTGTATTTTGCGAGAAAATTTGATCCGTTTGATTGCCGCTTAAATTGCTAGCCGTGCTTTGCAGCCCTTCAAGCTTTTGATAGTTAAATGTGATTTTAGAATTTTTAAATTTTCTATACGAAAGCAGTATATCCTGTGTTTTTGTTACAACGTCATCTTCAAAAATATCGGCAGAGTAGCCAATTTCAATGTCGTTAATATCAAAAAACACACCCGCACGCTGGTTATTTATAGGCTCTAACGAAAACAGTGTTTTTTGATTACTCCCAGCAAAGTCGTCGTATATTAACGCATGGCTAGTATTTGGATTTGAAATAGTTGTGCGTACCGACTTTAAGTCAAAGTCGAAAGCCAATACAGCACCAGATTGAAATGCCGATAAAACAGCAAAGCCCACAATAACCAAGTAATTGCGATTCATTAAAAACACTCAAAAATTAATTTGTATTAGAGTAGCGTTTTTTTCACCTTAACTTATCACAAAATATTAACAATTGATGAAAACTTTAAATAATGCGCTTTATGCCATTTTTTGGGGTGCTTTCAAGGTCAAACTCACTTACATGCTTAATTAGCTCCGGGAAGAACGCTAAAAACACGGCTTCTAATTCATCGTAATTCTGTGCTATGTCATCAGCCGCGCACACAAAAGTGTTCGTAAAACGAATGCGTTTGGCTATGTTATCGAGCGCAAGCCCTACTCCCTCAACGGTTTCGTACTCTTTAAACCAATCGTTTTTAGTCATACTTGTTACAACATGCTGCATACACGGTGGCATAACAGGTATACGGTTATTTAAAAGCTGATAGCTGGTGTACTTAAAATCACTTAAAGGTTGCTTGCTAAATCGTTGCCAATGCACAATTAAAAAGTGATCAAACACCACATCAATAGCCACACCAGCAAAGCGTTTACGCTCGGGTGAAAAGTATTGTTTAGCGTGTTTTACTGCGCGGTGAGAGTCGGTAAATTTATCAACTAAATAATGGTTATCGAGCCCGTTTATAACCGTGTTTGGTAAGTGTTCTATATGCCTTCTACCACCAAAGTCGCCCAGCAAGTTCCCAAAGTGAGAATCGGCTGTGGGCTGCGCTAAATAAAGATGAGCTAAATAATTCAAAGTGTTCTCTGATTGGCTAATACAAATAAATAATAACGCAAATTTAAACCAAACTCACATTCGTGTTTAAACCAGTACTTATGGTTTTGCTTACCAGTTTTTACTCAAACAGACTGCAAAGTATTGTATAAACATCGCAACTATAAAACGAGTATATAAAAAACCGCTATATCAGCTATGGCGGCTTTTAAATGCTTAAGCTTTGTTGTTGGTTTAGTTACTCGACTTTACCCAATTTCCATTATCATTTTTGCTATAACTATTTTTAACCGCCGACCAAGCTACTTTGTGCGCTGTTGTTTCGCGGTCATCATCGTTTTTTCTATCGCTAGGGTCCTTATAGGTATCCCACGCACTATTAAACGCCTCTTGGTATATCTCTTGAGCATGTTTAGGTAAGTTACTTTTTACCGACTCAGGTAATTCATCACGATTTTTATATGGCATAACTTTCTCCTTATATTTACTCAATTACGCCACAAGCAACACGTTTGCCACCGCCACCTAATGGCTTTGGCTTATCTGCATAGTTATCACTTCCTTCGTGAATCATTACTGCGTGTTGTTTAAGTTTTTCAAGCGTGAGTCTTGGCGCTAAAACAGGCGATTTAGCTTGGCCACTTTCATTTACATACAACGCCGGTAAATCGCCTAAATGGCCATCCCCCCAAGGAGAATCGTGATGCTCGCTAGCTTTTGGATCGAAATGCCCACCTGCGGCGCCCCCTGGCACAACTTTATCGCCTTTTTTCTTGGGTTCACAACTAGCAAATTGATGAATATGAAAGCCGTGTTGCCCCGGCGTTAAACCTTTTAAATTTGGTGAAAAAACAACGCCATGATCATTTTCTGTTAGTGTAATAGTACCTAGTGATTGCCCTTGGCCTGACTTAGTTACTTGGTGCATTTGGACTTTTACATTAGCCAGTGCGCTATTTTGTAGTAACACACCAGTAAGGAGTATTGCAAAAGTGGGTTTTAAAGCGCGGGTTAAAGATCTTTTAGCGTTTGAATCAAACTGTAAACAACTCATCATCATCTCCTCGTTTAGTATCAAATTAATAAAACAATAACGCTAAATTAAGCGACTATTAAACAAGTAGTTTCAATGTATATACCAGCCCTACGCGAAAACATTAATTTATGAATAATTTATTTTTAATTTATTGATTAAAAAGTAAATTTATAGTTTTTATTAAACTTAAATAAGTAGCTAATTAACTAACAAAACTGACTTTCAGCCAAAGATTGAGCAAAAACCAAGGCATATTTACAAACAAAATGGCAACTTTACAAAACTTATAAAAGGAGATTACCAATGATCCAGCTCAAAAAGCCAAGTTAAAAAACGAAAAAAAAGGTGAAACTAAGTTTCACCTTTATAATTAATTTTGAAATTAATTAGTTAGCGTTAAGCCGTAGAAACGTTACTTGCGCCTGCATTGTTAAGTATTTCTTCAATAGCGTTTTTATTGTCACTATCGTACTTAACACCAATTAATATGGAGCCCTTTTCAATGGCATCTTCATAATATTTAATTTCGTGCTCAGGGATAAACGCACCAATTGCAGCACCTAAAGTACCACCTACCGCGGCGCCTGCGCCACCAGCTGCAAATGCCGCGACTAATGGTCCGGCAACTAATAAGCCCGTACCACCTGTTGCTACAGTACCCACTGCAGTAAAACCGCCAATAATTGCAGCAAGAATACCACCTGAAGCCGCGCCTACAAGGCCACCTTCAGCCGCTTTTGTACCTTCGTCTACAGCAAAATCTTCCTTTGCGTATGAGTCATTGGCTACAATGCTTATGTTAGCTTCATTAATACCTAAAGCTTCTAATCTATAAATTGCGAGTGTTGCTTGTGATGCACTTTCGAATAACCCAGTAATAACGGTACTCATAATAACTCCTTTATTTATTTAAGAAAATACACTTACTACTAAGCAAAACCCAAACCAATAAATTTATTATTTAAAATCAATAAGATAAAACAAAATTCATAACTAACCCTTTCATTGTTAGAGTAAAAATTGCCAAATTTTGTAAAAAACTCCTATCTACAAAAAACGCCTTACGAAATAAAGGGAGGTTTTTATTACTCTCTTGTTTATGGTTATTACCGTGCTTACCAATAAAATTAAAAACACCAAAAGAGCATTATTTTTTTATGCGATTTGAAGGTTAAAAAATACGCTTACCCTCTTCAACCCCCTACCCAGTTACAATTGTGTTTTGTTAATTCAGTAAAGAGTCAGCCTAATTTTGTTATCACTACGGCTAATTTTTCGGTGCGCATAAATCTTAAAATACTGTGCTAAATCTCCTTTTTATATTGCCCTGCTATTAGCAGATATAGGCCGGCCATGGATTATGAAAACAACTTTTTAAGTCAATCACAGCAAGCTGCACTTCAACAATCGCTAATTAATACCAAGCTTTTAAGTCGCCTTTCAGTAAATAGTGAAGATGTACCTTCGCTTGAGCAACAAGCTTATGGGGCTATTGCAGTTATGCTTTATCGCTTTAATTTACAAAAAATAAAATGGTCATCATTTTTAAAAACGGCAATAAACACAGCTAGCAACGCCTGCCAATGGCTAGCCAGCGAGCTTACAAGATGCCAACAAGAATACAAAACCCAACCTAATGACGCTGTAATAATTGAGCAAAACGCTTTTTTGAATGGCATTTTTAGCGAAGAGCTCGTCTATATTGACGCCTTACTAGGTACTGAGTTACTAACTTAAGAAATACCCTAACATCAGTAGAGTAATCTTTAGCTTAATATTCTAACTAATGCCACGGTACTGGTTGCTCTATAACCACCAATCCTCAACTAAGTTAGTATCAGGCTAATGCTTCAAATTGATTAGTATTATTGCGGGTAGATATAAATGCTTTGTGTTTCTCGTAATACCTATTTTAAGCCTATCGGTATATAAATTGCTGTTAATACTGTTCTTACTTAAAGAGTTACCTATTAATAACTCAAGTTACAACTAAATAATCGAGGATAATATGAGTAATAAACAGCTAATTACGACAATAGGTATAGGTCTGGCCGCTGCATCTGCAGGTATGTTAACAAGGAAAACTTTACAAAAATCGTGGGAAAAGGTTACCAACGAACCAGCCCCAAAAGATAGACCAAGCGAAGAAACAGATCTTAAAGAGGCCGTTACATGGGCAGTAGTCTCAGGTATTGGTGCGGGTGCTGCAAGAATGGCCGTACGCTATGTACTAGACAAGCGCCGATCTAAATAAACCGTCCCTATTGATACCTCTTATAAGTATTAAACGTAATACGGAGAGGCTCAAAAGGCGGCTTGCGACAGCTAATCCTGTATTGTCGCAAGCTACTTAAAAAAACCTCAAACAAGGTTATTTAACCATAGAGTTAAAATACATTAATATTAATGTCCAAATTAAGGTCCTGCGATGAAGTTTGAAATGTCGGATGGCACGGCTACGCCGCTTATACGACCTACGTAGATTGGAAAAGCCAAAGGCGCCTTCCAACATGCACTCCAGACTTTAAACAGATACACTCTATTAAGCATTAATCCCCTTTCAAAGTTGTTGCCTGCCCACAAGCTTGCGTATAATGCCCACATTCCGGCTGCATTTTTTAGCCGCTAACTTGGATTTTAATAATGAAAAAACTCTCTGCAGTGCAAATAAAACAGCAAGCGCTTGTACTTAATACTGCTGAAAAATTAGAAGAGCAAGGCCGCGCTGAGCTCCCAGGCATGCTGCAATGCTGGTTTGATGTGGAATATCACTTATTTCCAAGTTCACTACTGCTGTGCTTTCAGTTTGAAAACGAGCAAGCCTTAGCAGCCGCAGAGCCAGATTTATTAAAATGGCAAAAACGCTTAAGCGGCGCAATGCTTAAAAAAGGCGTGATTTTAAAGGATATGCGTAAACATTTAGTGTTTACCTTAAAAGGGCCAGATGATTAATAGAGGGTTTTAAAGGACTATAAAGCCTTTCGCTCGTATCGTCGAAGCGCATAAAACCATAATGAAAAGCCGTTGCATTGCTGTAACGGCTTTTTACTTTTATTAGATGTCTCGTCCTGAAATGTGTTTACACATTTAGGATTTATTATGACCAAGTCAAATAATACACCGCTCAAACGAACACAACGAGATTATTCATTAGGCTTTAAATTACAAGTTGTTCACGCTGTAGAA
>Ga0207890_1000010_pt1 | contig 274586 bp, 249 predicted proteins | sample LinPmetageLP48_FD_184059 | JGI IMG/M metagenome (GOLD analysis project Ga0207890, IMG submission 184059) | Marine viral communities from the Pacific Ocean - LP-48 (SPAdes) | ecosystem: Environmental > Aquatic > Marine > Oceanic | place: Pacific Ocean | collected 2011-06-13 | reverse complement strand
AATTGCAAAAGGATCTGGACGAATGGATGATTTATTACAATAATGACCGAACTCATCAAGGAAAAATATGCTGTGGCAGAACGCCATTAGAAACTTTATTAGATGGAAAATTGATCTGGGCTGAGAAAAATTTAGCTCAAATCTAGACTGACAGTCACCGATTAAAAAACGGGTAACTGTCAGATCAAGTCTGAGCTAGTACAGTTTATTGTTGGGTTTCGCTTCGCTCTACCCAACCTACGCAAATTTACTTTTTAATCTATCCTATGCTAAAAATATAACGAGCTTTGTTCTATTTTTAATGCTTGGTGTTGCTCAATATCAGGTTTAAAAAGTTAAACTTGACTGTAATTTATAATTGGATTTTCACAGATAAACTCACCACCTTTAACGGCATACATCAATACAATATTGAGATTGAGCCTAAATGCCGACCGACTTTAACTTTATCGGTATGCGACTTTATTTCACTTACTTGCGGGAGTTTAATTAAGTATCAAATTTAAATGAGGTTAGCATACAGCATAGTAACATTTTATCGTAACCCGACTATTGGCGTCCTCGCTCCCAACTAAATAACTTTTTAGTCATAACTACTCGTTATGCTTTTTGCTTTCTATGGGGGTAGTTTACAGCAACTATCAAAACCACTTAAACTTTAGCTTTGCTGAGTGTACTCTGCTCACCTGCGGCCTCAGTAGATTACAATGAATATCAATATAGCTACTTTTATTTGGTTCTATAAAAATATCATCGCTTTTACCTAAACAATTACCAACAAACTTTCCGTTTTTATCGAATGTAGATGCTATAACACCACCTGCATATATGCTTTCATTGGTGATATTTTTTAACTCGGCAGTTATTCTTACTCGCCCATTTTCTTTAAAGATATCAGAAAGGGTAAGTTTATAATCACTATTTAAGTCGTCAGTGCCCTCCAATGCTTTATTTGATACCTGCTCTTTAAAGCCACTATCAACTTCTGCGGCTATTGTTAGCGCGTACACACTGATACCACCGAGTGTTGCTATTACAAACCCTATCCCCCAAAAAAAGCCCTTTATAGCCTCATTAAAATTATTACTCATTTAATTCCCTTTTAATTTTTCACTACTAAATTTCGTTAACAATATACCCAAAATTACTCCTTTCACTAACCTAGTATATAAATTAAGACTTATTTTTGTAATAAGCTTTTTAAACCATAGTACCAACTAAGCGCTGCCACCGTGCCATGAGTTTCTTCTTCAAAGTAACGTTGATTTATATATAAACTGTTACTCGGGTGCGCTTTTAGTTTTTTAGCAAGCTCTAAGCCCCATTTATAATTAGCCTCTCCAATTTCACCAAAAGCTGCATTATTAGCAAAAGTAAAATATACATTGCCTTTAAGCTGCTTATTTATAAGCTGTTGCTCGTCAAAATAACGATTGAGATAATTATTATCCCAAAGGTAGGTTGCATCAATAATTAAGTAATCAGTAAATAAAGAGTGATTTGTAAGTAAAACATAACTTGCGAACAAGCCGCCGAAAGATTCCCCAATTAATACCCGCTTATTTGATGTACGGTAATTTTTATTAATGAAGGGAATAAGTTCTTTTTCAAAGAAAGCGGTGTAGTTTGCGGCATTGCCAATTTTTTCAAATTTTTCTAGTAGCTTGCCGTTAAAAGTCCAATCGACATTGGTAGGGGTAAAGTCGCGCTCTCTTATCGCATTTTTACTATTAGGAACAGCGACAATAATTGCTTGTTGAATTTGTTTTTCTAGCCGCTCAGTACTGAGTGCTTCAACAAGCCCCGCTAAGGCTTTTAAATGGGTTGGGTCGCCATCAAGCAGGTAAATAACAGGATATACTCTTTCGAGGTTTTGCTTGTAGCTTGGCGGTAAATAAACACTATAACTGCGCTGCTCACCTAAAATAATAGACTTAAGCTGATGTTTTTTTGCTAACACAATATTTTCTGACGCATACGAAGCTGTAATAAAATACAGATAACTAAACGCCATTAATAAAGCTTTCATAACCATCCTTGTAATTAATAAGAGCAAACTTAACTTTTTACAGTCTCTTCTACCGTTTCCACATTTACAACTTGATTCAAGTTAACTTTAATAACCACAGTGGCTGATATTTTATCTTGAATTGCTTGCCTGTTTGGGTCCCAATATATCTGTAAAAAGCCCAATAAGCCCGTTGCAAAGCCTGCACCGTAGCCGCCGTAGCGACCAAAACAATCTAATAAACCTAATGGCTCACCGCTTAGGGCGACAACACGGATATTACAAACCTTTTTACCCGGTGTTTGGCCGCGCCAAAGTAACGAGAACAACGTAAAGTAAACAGCAGCCCAGCCAAAACCTAAGCCTAAGTCTTGAATAATGCCTTTGCCCCACTGCAAAATACTATTTGTGTTTGTTTGTGCAGGTTTTTCTTCTATTAACTGTGTAGGCTTTATTTCGTTATTTTCACTGAGCACCAATAGTTGTAAAAGTACGGTAGCAAGTTGTGGGCTTTGTAGGTCGTGCATTTCTGCTAATTCGGGGACTTCCCCGATTAAATTATCAAGCGCGTTTTGTTGGCAAGGTTGATCACAGCTTTCATCAGCTGTTTGCGCTAAATAAGTATTTACCCGTTGTTTTTCTGTGGCGGTAAGCTGTATTTCATCTTGTATTTTTACGCCCTGAACAGCTAAACCTTGATCAGCATTATCGTCTTCTAGGTAATCAATGCCAATTGAAAGCACAGTAAGTGCGCTTACAAATAAAATACTTGCTGCCGTTATTTTTAAGATTCTTCGCCACACATTCGACATTTTTGGAAGGTATTGCTGCGCCGTGCCTTTATAAAATGCCATTGCCGCAACAAATGCTATTAGAGCCGCGCTAAGCTTGGCCGCTAAAAATATCAGCGCAACATCAATAACAATAGCTAGTGCACGCTGAATAGGTGTAGCTAAAGGTAAGCCCAGTAAAGCACTGTCAATTTTAAAAGCGTAGGGTGTAATAACTTCTCGGGTTTCAGAATTTGATAATTCTAATTGTTCTATCTCTTTGGCTTTCATTTATTTTCTTGTTATTAAAATAGGTAACCCGGTTAACTTACGCGTTTTTTATTTTTTGCTCAAGGTAAAGCTATTAGAATCAATGCACAAAAAAGGGCTGCATAAAATGCAGCCCTTCATGTTTTTACTCAATGTTAATTACTTACTAGCAATTATACCGTTGGATAATCGGTATAGCCTTGCTCTGCACCACCAAACAAAGTGTCGGGGTTGTGGCTGTTAAGTGGCTTGCCTTGCTTTAAGCGTGCTGGTAAGTCTGGGTTTGATACAAACGGGCGACCAAAGCCAATCATGTCGGCCCAGCCTTCGCTAAGTGCGTTGTCAGCGCGCTCTTTGGTGTACTTACCTGCGTAAATTAATACACCACTGTAGGCTTTGCGAATAGCGTATTTAAACTCAACACTCATCAAAGGTGCGTCATCCCAATCGGCTTCGGCTATATGCATGTAACCTACACCGGCTTTATTTAATGCCTCAGAAACCGCTAAATAAGTTTCCTCAGGGTTTTCGTCTACAGTGCCATTAAGAGTTGTTAACGGGGCTAGTCTTACGCCTACTTTATTGCTACCAATTTCGTCGCTAACAGCATGTACCACTTCAATTAAAAAGCGTATTCGGTTTTGCACACTGCCACCATATTCATCGGTGCGAGCATTTGACTCTGAGTCTAAAAATTGATTAATAAGGTAACCATTTGCAGCATGAAGCTCTATGCCATCAAACCCTGCATTAATTGCATTTTTAGCTGCTTGGCGAAATTCACCTATGACATGCGTAATATCTTGTTTGCTCATTTCGCGTGGGAGTTGGGTGTCTACAAACCCCGGTGCGCCGTTTGTATCTACAAATACTTTTACGTCTTTTGCAGCAATGGCCGATGCAGAAATAGGCTGCACGCCACCGGTGTTGTCACTATGAGTTACACGGCCAACATGCCAAAGCTGAGCAAACATCACTCCACCAGCGCTATGTACTGCGCTTGTTACTTTACTCCAGCCTGCAACTTGCTCATTTGAATAAATACCCGGAGTCCAAGCGTAACCTTTACCAAGCTCACTAATTTGTGTGCCTTCGCTTACAATTAGTCCGGCACTTGCGCGCTGTGCGTAATATGTTGCCATTAAGTCGTTAGCTATATCGCCAGGCTGTGTTGAACGCGAGCGAGTCATTGGGGGCATAACAATACGGTTTTTTAATGTTTTACCTGCAAGTTCTATTGGTTCAAAAAGTAATGCCATAATGCCTCCTAAGTTTGATTGCGCTCATAATAACGTAACCAAGCACATGCAAAAACAACAAAAACTGCAAAATAGTTTTGTTGTATCTGCAATAAAGCCACAAAGTAAAACACATTAACTTTAGGTGAACTAAATGTATTTAATTGACTCTTAACAGCACTATTAAGTTGAGGGTTTGATGTGAATAAAGGGAATGCATGGCCGTGGGTTATCTCGTTGTGTATACACGCTATTGTGTTGTACTTTTTGTTTTCGCAATCTATTAAAGTTGCGCCGCCAAAGCAGGGAAAAAACGCAATAATACAGGCCTATGTTACGGTTAATTTAGCAAGCCTACCTAAGCTAAGCTCAGTTGTTACAACAACTAATGCGCCAGATATAAAAACTGTAAACACTAAAACTGATGCACCAAATTCAGTGACCTCTAACACTACACCTATAAAAAAAGATTCTACAAAAGCCAAAGTAAGGGTAACTAAAAAATCGCAAGCCAAAACCATCACGTTACCAAAGGCACAAACAGACCTTAAAAAAGACCCTGTAAAACCTGTTGAACCCCTTTTAGCTGTGCCTTCAGAGCCTACAACAAAAGCCTCTCAAACATTTAAAAAGCTAAATCCATACGCGCCGCTATTTGGCTCTCCTGTAAATAATATGACTCATAAAAAAATGATCTCCTTTGGTGAAGATAAAAGCTCTGAAAATGAAGAGATAAACAATAAGCCCACAATTAAAACGCCAGTAAAATCTGATAATTCAGAAGTTATTAGCCAAAATACAACTGGCACACGACGATTAGAAAAATTTAACGGTAAATGCTATTTAATTGATACTTCCACCGTATTTGGTAGTAATGGCATGCCTCAAGGTAGCGGTAAACCCTGTCCTGAGGATAAAACTGATAAAGAAATTATGTTTGAAAAAATCATGAAAAAATGGAGCCGTAAAAATAATTAGCTTTAAATAAGTGAACAAATAATATGTTTATCCGTATTGATAAGCTTAAAGTACTTAGGAGTAAGCCATGATCACCAAACAACTATCATCACTTTTTGTATTTAATTTATTAGTTGTAAGTGCACAAGCGAATGCAAACCAGCGCTGGTACGTTATTAACGACTCAGTAATGGGCGGTGTATCTAATAGCCAAGTAACACAAACTCAAGAAAGTTTGCTTTTTACAGGCAATGTTTCGCTTGATAATAACGGCGGTTTTGCATCAATACGTACAGAGCTAAATACACAAAGCCAAAACACTAAAGCTATAGCACTGCGTGTTAAAGGCGATGGACAAACCTATCAGCTCAGGCTCAGAACAACCAATTACCTTGATGGCGCAGCGTACACCCACTCATTTAAAACTGTAAAAAATGAATGGGTAGATATAAACTTTGCTCCGAGTGATTTTACTTTAACGTATCGCGGTCGCGTGCTTGAGCAACAACCGATTATTGATTTTGATGATATAAAACAGCTAGGCTTTATGATTGCAGGTAAGCAAGAAGGTAAATTTAAACTTGAAGTGGGTAAAATTGAGTTTAAAAGCTAGCCCACCAGCATGTTGGTGGCGCTAAATAGTATAGTCGTCGCCCCGTCTCTTCATTTCACTAATAACCAGCTCAACCATTTGTTGTTTTATTGCTGCTTGCTCTGACTTTAACTCCCCTAATTGCAGCTCTAACATATCTATCTGCTCTTGTTGCTGTGTGCTTTTATATTTTTTAGAGCCTAGGTGCTCTGCATCAAGAGTTAAACTCGCATCACTTTTATTTAGCTCACTTACAGAAGTGTTTATAGTTATACTACGTTGTACGGGGCTTTGATTAAGTTTATTAATTTGCTCTTGCAGCGCAATAACTCGCCCAGTAAAGTGCTTGTATACTTTTTCTGGTTTTTATATTGATTGCCAAATGTAGCGTTATCTTCACTATACTCTTCGGCTTTAGTATCGAGAAACTTTGATAACACATATTTTGGCTCTTCCTCATTTTCTTCCTCGCTCTTTTCTTCACTCGCTTTTTCAACAGGTAGTTTATCTGATTGCGCTAAAGGTTGAGTATTTGAGCTGTGTACTTGGTATGGAATGGAAGCCGCTGAAATCTGCATTGTTTTATCCCTAAAATAGCTTTGTAACTATTATAGGTATCGACCTCGTATTAAAATCTTTGAGTAAATTTTATTGTCAGCTAAAAGCAAAAAGCCCCACTTTATTAAAGTAGGGCTTGTACCAATTTATCAAACTAACTAGTTACTTACTTAGTGCTTTGGTTATCTTGTGAGAGCGCAATAAGAGCAAGGGCTGCATTTAGACGAATATTTAAATTATTATAAATAGTCATTCCAAACACACCGATAATACAAACAATTAAACCCATTTGTAGGTTAACGCTCATCTCTAGTAAAAAAACAGCTGCAACTAGTAAGCATAGCGCTAATGCATAAATAATAGATTGAAAGGTAAAGTTAATATCACCTTTGGCTATTTTAAGTAATTCATCTTTATTCATAATTTACTTCCTTGTTATTTAATCCCTAAGACTCAATTGCCAGTAACTCTACTTCAAAAATAAGTACTGAGGCAGGAGGAATACTCCCTACTCGCTTTTCACCGTAGGCAAGTTGGTGCGGTACATAAAAAATGTATTTATCGCCTGGGCTCATCAGTTGTAAGCCCTCAGTCCAGCCTTTAATCACTTGGTGCAAGCCAAAGCTAATCGGTGTTTTACGCTCTACTGAGCTGTCAAACACCGTGCCGTCGATTAGTGTGCCGTGGTAATGCACGTTAACCATACTTGTTGGGCTTGGTGTGTTTTCACTCTCACCTTTGTGTACTATTTTGTACTGCAAGCCAGAAGCTGTTTCTACTACACCTTCTACTTTTGCGTTAGCGGCTAAGTAATCTGCCCCTATTTGTGCATTTATGCCTGCTTGTTGTTTTGCTTTTTTACTATTTTGAAATATTAAAAAACAAAAAATGGCGATAACCACCGCCAGAATTATATTGATCATTATTAACCTTTTTCGTTATCTAGTTCTTCGTCTTTTTCGTCATCGTTATCGCCATTTACTATGTCGGCAATTTCTTTAAGGCGAGCAAGCGCAATTCCGTTTACTGAGTTTTCTGGATACTGGTCATCAATAATATCGCCAGCTTCTATATCCATTAACAGGTTAAGCGCTTGGTCTACGGTTTCAACTGCGTAAATATTAAATTTACCCGCCTCAACTGCATTAAGTATTTCGTCATCAAGCACTAAGTTAACTTGGTTTGATTTAGGGATGATAACGCCTTGCGAACCTGTTAAACCACGCATTTTACACAGTTTAAAGAAGCCTTCTATTTTTTCGTTTACGCCACCAATAGCCTGTACATCACCATGTTGGTTAATAGAGCCCGTAAGCGCAATTGATTGGCTAATAGGTAGGCTTGTAATAGACGAAATAAGCGCACACAACTCAGCCAGAGATGCACTATCGCCATCTATATAACCGTAGCTTTGCTCAATAGCGATATTAGCGCTAAGCGTTAAGCTAAAGTGCTGTGCGTATTTATTACCTAAATAACCGGTAAGTAGCATTACACCTTTTGAGTGAATTGCTTTACCCAGCTCGGCTTCACGTTCAACATCTATTACACCATCGGCGCCAGCATAAACCGTTGCTGTAATACGCGCAGGGGTACCAAATGAGGTATCGCCAATGTGTAATACGGTTAAGCCATTTACTTTACCAATGGCTTGGCCGTCGGTTGCAATAAGTGTATGACCTTCTTTTATATCGCTTAGCATGTTTTCACTAATTTGGCCGGTACGGTATTGCTTACCTTCAATGGCTTCATCAATATGATGCGCATCTATAACAGTTAATTTATCTTGTTTTGCGTAATAACTTGCCTCTGCAACTAATTCAAGTACATCAGCAAAGCGCGCAGAAAGCTTATTGTGATGCTCTGCTTGGCGGTAACTAAACTTAAGTAAGCGCACCATAGCGGCTTGCGTGGCAGTACACTTTAATGTTTGCTCGCAGTACTCGGTAACTTTAGTTATAAATTGGTACTGTAATTTATCGCTACTTGGTAAGTAGTAATCAAAGTCAGCTAATACTCTAAATAACTCTGCAAACTCTTCATCGTATTCACCTATGGTGTAATACAGTTCGCGCGAGCCTAATAGAATAATTTTTACATCAAGCGGTATAAGTTGCGGGCGAAGTGTAAAACTACTGCCTACTGAGCTATCTTGATACGGTAAGTCGTTTTTAATTTGATGCGTTTTAAGCGAGAGTTTTAAACCATCCCACACTTGAGGGTTAGCCATTACTTTTTCAGCATCCATAATTAAATAACCACCATTAGCACGGTGTAATGCGCCCGGCTGAATAGAGCGATAACTGGTAATTAAAGACCCTTGCGATGTGGAATACTCAATTTTTCCAAATATATTACCAAATGTTGGATTGGGCTCGTACACCACGGGTGCTGCATCGTCTTCTTTAAACTCAACTAAGATATTAGGTGCAAAAAAGTCGGTAAGCATGCCTTTACGATCAAAGTCTTCTTTGCTTTCTTCGCTTTCATCTTCGTCATCGAGCCATTCAAGTACCGCGTCTATAATTTCAACGCGAATATCTTTTAAATAACGCAGTACGCCAATGTGTGTCGCGTACTTATGCTCTAAGTCTTTTAAAAGTGGTTTAGTGGCTTGCTCTGCAGTCGACTTTTTAAGGTTACGCTGTTTTTCTTTTGATTCGCGCTTCCATCGTGGCAGCTCAATTAACGCTTCTATTAATGCATCTTCTAGCTTTTCAATTTTTTCAAAAAACTCTTCGCGTAACGTTTCTTCAAGTTCGCCAAATTCGCTGTCGCTTAATTGTTTACCATCTACAAGCGGTGCAAACCCAACTGAATTTTTTTCTTCGACTAATGCAACACTTTGCTCAAATGCCGCAATTTCTACTGCGGTAATAGCGCTGTCGTAGGCATCGTTAAATTCACGGTCGATTGATTTTTTTTTGCGTTGGTATCCTGGGTTATCAAATGCAGCAGGAAATGTGTCGAGTACTTCATCTAAAAATGAATCTATGTCGTCACTAAGTTGCTTGCTTTGCCCTGCATGCATAAACAGCGCAATAGGCTCTCTGTGGTCATCGTAATTATTTACGTATAACCATTCGTTTGGAGTTGGGCGGTCTTTTGCGTGTTGCTTAAGTTTATCTTTAACAAGCGTAAAGCGCCCATGGGCAGCCTCGCCCATTACATAAACGTTATAACCCGGCAGTTCCATCCCTAAAGAGAAATCTAAGGCACTTTGGGCGCGTTGTTGGCCTATAAATGTTAGTTGCTCGGGGTATGGATTGCTCATACACGTATGTACGTGATTAGTAGAAATACTCGGTGCGAGCTTTGAAACAGATAGTGGCAGCAATTTTTTCGTCATTCTAACTTCTTTTTTTACCAACATATTCGCTGGCCTTTGGGCGTATTAAGTGGCCCGCAGCCACTTAATACTTATATTTAAGGGTGCAGCGCCTTACGACTAAAATAGATTCCATCACATTCAATACACGGTGTAATTTGTGTCGCGTGATAAACATCGTAACTATGGGTGCAATTCTTACATACTAATGTGCCCATGGCTATCCATTCGCCTGCGTGATACACACCATTGTGCTTAAAATCTTGACTAAGAGATTGCCACTCAAGCTGAGTTTTATCTTCTATGTGCGAAAGCTCAAACCATAAGGACTCTTTAAGCTCTTGCCATGCAAGCGAATTATAGTGCGATTCGTTTTCTTGGACATGTTCTATATCGCGCTGTAAATAACTTTTATATAAAGCGTATCTTTCTTGCCCTAAATCTTTAAGTGCCTGCTCAGATTCAACAAATCGAGTAACTGCGTCTTTTACTTCATGATCTTTTACATCTTTTAGCCATTTGGTTAAATCGCCAAGCCATGCTTTATAATCTGCCATTTTTTACTCCTTCAAAATTGCTGTTAAATCACCCTATAACTTAGATAAGTATAGGTTAACCTGAACTGAAGGTTAGAATTTATCAAAACCGCGTTTTTGACGCTGTGAATAGCACTTTATTTGGGGTATCCTAATGGCAATTTTTTATTAGTTTGCAAGAAGTCTGGAACCATAGATGCAAGAGCAATATAACCCGCAAGATATAGAGTCAAAAGTACAAAGCTACTGGGAAGAAAACCAGGTATTTAAAGTCACTGAAGATGAGAGCAAAGAAAAGTATTATTGCCTTTCTATGTTTCCTTATCCGAGTGGTCGACTGCATATGGGTCATGTACGTAACTACACCATTGGTGATGTTGTTTCTCGTTTCCAGCGCCTGCAAGGCAAAAACGTAATGCAACCTATGGGTTGGGATGCGTTTGGTTTACCTGCAGAAAACGCTGCTATTAAAAACAAAACAGCACCTGCTAAGTGGACATACGAAAATATTGATTACATGCGTACACAGCTTAAGCAATTAGGTTTTGGTTATGACTGGGATCGCGAAATTGCGACATGTCATCCAGAATACTACAAGTGGGAGCAGTGGTTTTTCACTAAGCTTTACGAAAAAGGCTTAGTGTATAAAAAAATGTCGACGGTTAACTGGGATCCAGTGGATCAAACAGTATTAGCTAACGAGCAAGTTATTGACGGTCGCGGTTGGCGTTCAGGCGCTGTGGTTGAGCAAAAAGAAATTCCACAGTGGTTTATTAAAATTACCGACTACGCACAAGAACTACTTGACGATTTAGACAAGTTGGAAGATTGGCCAGAGCAAGTTAAAACAATGCAGCGTAACTGGATTGGCCGCTCTGAAGGGTGTGATATTGAATTTAAACGCACCGATAATAACGAAACTTTTAGTGTATACACAACTCGTCCAGACACCTTTATGGGTGTTACGTATGTTGCTGTTGCTGGTGGTCACCCTATTGCACAAGAAGCCGCTAAAAATAGCGATGCTGTTGCAATGTTTGTTGAAGAATGCAAAAACACCAAAATTGCCGAAGCAGACATGGCAACAATGGAGAAAAAAGGCATAGCAACAGGCTTTTACGCAACTCACCCATTAACGGGCGAGCAAGTACCAATTTGGGTCGCTAACTTTGTATTAATGCATTACGGCTCAGGCGCTGTTATGGCGGTACCTGCACACGACCAACGCGATTTTGAATTTGCAACGGCTTACGGCCTAGATATTAAACAAGTAATTGCACCGGTTGAAGGCTCAGATCTTGAAGTAAACCTTGAGCAAGAAGCATTTACCGACAAAGGTGTACTTGTAAATTCAGGTGAATTTGACGGTCTTGATTTTGACGCCGCGTTTAAAGCTATTGCCGACAAGCTTGAAGCACTCGGTGTTGGGGAGCGTAAAGTAAACTTCCGTCTACGTGACTGGGGTGTGAGCCGTCAGCGTTATTGGGGTTCTCCAATCCCAATGCTTAGCGACGAAGAAGGCAAAGAACTTGCAGCAACAGAAGATATGCTACCAGTTCGCTTACCAGAAGATGTGGTAATGAACGGTGTAACGTCACCTCTTAAAGCAGACCCAGAATGGGCTAAAACAACAGTAAATGGCGCACCTGCGTTTCACGAAACTGACACGTTTGACACCTTTATGGAATCATCTTGGTACTACGCACGCTACTGTAGCCCACGCTACGACGAAGGCATGCTAGATCCAGCGGCTGCTAACTATTGGTTACCAGTAAACCAATACATTGGTGGTATTGAGCACGCTATTTTACACTTATTGTACTCGCGCTTTTTCCATAAATTATTACGTGACTTTGGTTTAGTAAATTCAGACGAGCCGTTCGACCGCTTACTTTGTCAAGGTATGGTGCTTGCCGAAACATTTTATCGTAAAGATGAAAAAGGCGGCGATGTATGGATTTCGCCAAGCGATGTAAATACCGAAACCGACGACAAAGGTCGCGTAACTAAAGCGTGGCATAAAGAAGACGGTGAGCCGGTATTCTCATCTGGCATGAGTAAAATGTCGAAGTCTAAAAACAACGGTATAGACCCACAACAAGTAATTGCCCAATACGGTGCAGATACAGTGCGTTTATTTATGATGTTTACAGCACCACCAGAGCAAACGCTTGAATGGTCAGACTCAGGTGTTGAAGGCGCACATCGCTTCTTAAAACGTGTATGGAAATACGCAGTAGATGTTAAAACAGTAGGTTACCAAGCACTTGATAAATCAGCGCTCACTAACCCGCAAAAAGTACTACGTCGCGACTTACACAAAGCAATTGCTAAAGTGACTGATGATGTTGAACGTCGTCAAACCTTTAACACCGCTATTGCAGCCATTATGGAGCTTTCTAATAAGTTATTAAAAGCACCACTGAGCGACAAACAAGATGTAGCGATTGCTAACGAAGCACTTGAAGCATTAGTTATTATGCTTGCACCTATTACTCCGCATTTATCACATGAGCTTTGGAAAGAGCTTGGTAAAGAAGGCGAGATTTTAGATGCAGCATGGCCAAAAGTTGATGAGTCGGCACTTGTTGAAGACGAAAAGTTAATTATTGTCCAAGTAAACGGCAAGCTTCGCGCTAAGTTAACAGTTGCAGCTGATGCCACTCAAGAGCAAGTAGAAGCCCTAGCGTTTGCGGAATCTAACGTAACTAAATTTACGGATGGCGCAACTATTCGTAAAATCATTTACGTACCAGGTAAACTACTTAACGTGGTAGCTAACTAATATGGCTGCATTTAACGCCATTAAAAATGGACTAGCCTTAGTGCTAGTCTGTTTTTTGTTATCAAGCTGTGGCTTTCATTTAAAAAAAGCCTCTAGCTTGCCTGATAACTTAAAACAGCTAACACTTGTAGGCGATGATGAAAAATCGACTTTATTTACTGAGCTTAAAAAAGAGCTTAAAGCGAGTAACGTAGAGCTTGTATCGTCAGCTAAAGATAAAGCCCAATTGTATTTACGCAAAGAAAGTATTGAACGCCAAACACTTTCGCTGTTTCAAAATGGTCAGGTTGCTGAATACGAACTTGCATATGGCGTGTCGTATGTAGTTAAACTCCCAGGCGAAAAAGCGATAGAAAAACGTTTTGAGCTTTATCGTAATTACCAAGACGATCCGGATCATGCATTAGCAAAAGCAAAAGAGCTTGAGCTACTCATTAGCGAGATTCGTGAGCAAGCCAGTCGTCGTATTGTTAGAGAGCTGTCGCAACTATAATGCGCTGCTACGCTAATCAACTACCGAATGAATTAAATAAAGGGCTAAAGCCCTTTTATTTAGTATTTGGTGAAGAGCCTTTTCAAGAAGCGCAATGCGTACAACAAATTCGCGACTGTGCTAAGCAACAAGGTTTTGATGAAGTAATTAAATTTACTTTAATGCAAGGATTCGATTGGCAAGAAATCATAGCCCAGTATCAGAGCATGTCGCTGTTTAGCGCCCGCACTATTATTGAGCTTGATTTAAACCAACAAAAGCCAGGCGTTATTGGCAGCAATACCTTTAAAAAAGTAGTTGAACTGGTTAATCCCGATACTATTTTAATTGTTAAAGGCGCTAAAGCCAGTCAAGAAGTACAACGTGGTGCGTGGTTTAAAGCCCTTGATAAACTAGGCGTGTTCGTACCTTGCTACCCACTTACGGGCTCTCATGTAAAACGATGGCTTGATGAGCAATGCCAACGTTTATCACTTAATATGCAAAGCGACGCCAAAGTAAGCTTAATAAATGCCACCGAAGGCAACTTATTAGCCTGTTTTCAGGAGCTTGAAAAGCTCTCGCTACTGCACGGCAATGCATTAATTACTCAGCAACTAGTTATGCAAGGGCTGTTAAATCAAGCCAAGTTTGATATTTTTGATTTAAGCGATGCACTATTAAATGGCCACGCTAAACAAGCTATAAAAGTACTAAACAAACTTGCCAGCGATAACACCGAAGTGGTGAGTATTTTGTGGGCTATAACCAAAGAGCTTAATACACTTATAAGTGTGCAACTTGGTTTATTAAATGGCGAACCTATAGCAAATTTATTTAAACAAAAAGCAATTTGGAAAAACCAACAAGGTCCAGTTCAAAACGCAATTAACCGTTTAAATATGCACACACTAGAACAAATAAACAGTGATGTTGCGTTGTTTGATGCCAGTTACAAACAAGGTAATTTAATTGCACCTTACCAAGCGCTTGCTCATATTTGTATTAAATTTTGCCAGCCGCTCAACATTCCTATGCCTTGCCACGCGGTTAATTAATAAATATGGGTGTTAAATGATCGCAATTTTTGGTGGCACTTTCGACCCCGTCCATTTAGGCCATCTAAATATGGCGCAGCAATGCGTTAATGCGTTTAATTTAGATACGCTTTATTTTATGCCCTGTGCACTCCCTGCACATAAAGCAGCGCCGGGAATTAGTACGCAGCACCGTATTAATATGCTAAACGCAGCTATTGCACCTTATTCTCATTTTGAACTCGATTTAAGAGAGCTTAACCGAGCTGGTCCATCGTATTCGCTACTTAGTTTGCAAGAACTTCGTAAAGAGCACCCCACTACACCTATTTTATTTTTAATTGGTATGGACTCGTTTAACAATCTCGATAAGTGGTTTGAGTGGAAGGCAATAACACAGCTTTGCCATATTGTGGTCTACCAGCGCCCAGCTCAACATTGCACTGTAAAAGGTGAGCTCAAAAGCTATATGCAACACGCAAACGCTGGCGAAGTAGCGGCACTTAAACACTCACTTGCAGGTAAACTTTATTTTTTACCGGGCGAAATGCTCGATGCGGCCTCAAGTACAATTCGCAAGCAGCTAAAAAAAAGTAATAAAAAGAATGAACTATTGCCCGATGCAGTGAATCATTACATAGAAGTGCATCAGCTCTATCAAATTGATGCTTAAAAACTCCTAGCGTGTTAAAATGCGCGCCATTAAATTTTTAAATTGAGACAAAACCTTGGATTCAAAACAACTACTCGCCTTTGCTATGGACAAAATTGACGATATGAAAGCGCGTGACATCGTTCATATTGACGTAACTGAAACATCAGATATTACAGATTACATGGTAATTTGTTCTGGTACTTCTAAACGCCACGTACAGTCAATTGCCGATCACTTAGCAAAAGAAGCGCGTCATGCAGATTCAGAGCCACTAGGTTATGAAGGTGAAGGCGACGGCGAATGGGCACTGGTTGATTTAGGTGATGTGGTTGTACACGTGATGCAAAACGAAGCACGTAGCTATTACGATCTAGAAAAACTGTGGGGCTAAACGCTCACTCATTTTAGACAATGCTTGGAAGTAATACGTGAAAATACAAATGATTGCTGTTGGTACTAAAATGCCAGCATGGGTAGAAACGGGATTTGCAGAATATCAGCGCCGTTTCCCTAAAGATATGGCGCTAGAGTTAATCGAAATTCCAGCCGGTAAACGTGGTAAAAATGCAGATATAAAGCGTATTTTACACATTGAAGGTGAAAAAACATTAGCGGCTATTCCAAAAGGCAATCGTATTGTAACGTTAGAGGTAACAGGGAAAGCACTGGATACTCACCAACTTGCTAAAAATATGGAAAAATGGCAACTCGATGGCCGCGATGTAAGTTTACTTATTGGCGGACCTGAAGGACTTGCTCCAGATTGTATTGCAGCGTCTGAGCAAAAATGGTCGTTATCTAATTTAACATTGCCGCACCCTTTGGTGCGTATAATTGTTGCAGAGAGCCTTTACCGAGGCTGGAGCTTAAATAACAACCATCCTTATCATCGCGAGTAACCCCTTGCCATGCTAAAACATAGACCCACTATTCGTGACCACTCCGCAGAAGCAAACTTATTTGCTAGGCGAGCATTCGTGGGTTTTGTTTTTGTATTAGGATTAGTCGCAGTATTACTCTCTAATCTTTATACTATTCAAGTCGAAGATCACCAAGACTACCAAACCCGCTCCAACGATAATCGCATTAAAGTTATTCCTATTGCACCCAACCGTGGTTTAATTTACGACCGTAACGGTGTGCTACTTGCTGAAAACAAACCGGTTTACAACCTTGAAGTCATCCCCGAAGAGGTAGACGACCTTGACGAATCGCTTGATCAAATAAGTAAAATAATTGCGATTACAGAGCAAGACAAACAAGACTTTTTAAAAGATATAAAACACACCCGCCGTTTTAAATCACAAGTATTAAAAGCCCGCTTAGACGAAACAGAAGTGGCGAAATTTTCGGTTAATCAACATAAATTCCCTGGTTTTAGCATTGAGGCACGCCTTGCACGCTACTACCCATTTGGCGACACACTAACGCATGCGCTCGGTTATGTTGCCAAGCTTAATAGAAAAGAGCTAAACCAATTAGAGCAAGAAGACCGTGCAACCAATTACCGCGCCACACATGATATTGGCAAACTCGGCATAGAGAAATATTACGAAGAAACACTGCACGGTAAAGTAGGCTCACAACGGGTAGAAGTTAATAACCGTGGCCGTGTAATACGCACCCTGAGCATGACCCAACCGCAACCAGGTAGCGACTTAGTACTGACTTTAGACGTTGGCTTGCAACAAATAGCACAACACGCGCTTAAAGATATGCGCGGCGCTGTTGTAGTTATGGACGCCAAAGATGGCGGCGTGCTGGCACTTTATTCAAACCCAAGTTACGATCCAAACTTATTTGTACACGGCATTAGCAGCAAAAATTATAAAGCGCTGCTTAACCAAGACCGGCCATTAATAAACCGTACTACGCAAGGTCGTTATGCGCCGGCCTCTACTGTAAAGCCTTTAATGGCAGTATTAGCGCTTGAAGAAAATATAGTAAATGAGTCAACATCAATGTGGGATCCTGGCTTTTTTCAAATTCCAAATGTTGAACATAAATGGCGAGATTGGAAACGTTGGGGCCATGGTCATGTAGATGTATATAAAGCGATTGAAGAGTCGTGTGATACCTATTTTTACGATGCGGCTTATCGGTTAGGTATTACTAAAATAAGCGATTTTATGGCCCGTTTTGGCTACGGTGATTTGTCAGGTATTGATATTCACGAAGAAACTACTGCTATTCTCCCTTCAAAAGAATGGAAAGAAGGGCGCTTTAAAGAGTCTTGGTGGCGCGGTGATACTATTTCGGTAGGGATTGGCCAAGGTTACTGGACTGCCACACCTATTCAAATTGCAAATGCGACTAATATATTAGTTAATCGTGGTATTAATCATCCACCTCATTTGGTACAAGTGATAAAAAAAGATAACGATATAACGCAAATTAACAACGAAGAAAAACCCCCAGTTATTTTAAAAGATCCGCGCCATTGGCAAGTATCGTTAGATGCAATGCATAATACAGTGCAAAAAATATCAGGCACAGCCCACAAAGCATTTAAAGGGACTAACTACGACTCGGCTGGTAAAACCGGTACCGCGCAAGTAGTTAGTATTGCCCAAGGTGAGCGTTACGATGCAAAATCTCTTAAAGAACGCCAACGCGATAATACAATTTATGTAGGCTTTGCACCTTATAGCGATCCTAAAATTGTGGTTTCTGTTGTATTAGAGAACAACCACGGCGGCATTCAAATAGCTCGCCAACTTATGGATTACTACTTTGCAGCCAACCCTGTTAATCTTGCAAGGAACGAAGCACCATGACCGCTTTGCACGATAAACGCTCTATTTGGATGCGTATGCACCTAGACCTACCGCTGCTTATTGCATTACTTATAATGATGGCTGGCAGCATAATGGTTGTTTACAGCGCAAGCGGGCAAGAGTCTTCTATGATGATTAGGCACATGACCCGTATGGGTGGTGCTATTGTTGCTATGATTGTTTTAGCTCAGTTTTCACCTGCAACACTAAAGCGTTTAGTAATCCCACTTTATTGCGTTGGTTTATTAATGCTAGTGGGTGTACTTTTATTTGGAGTAAGTTCAAAAGGCGCACAGCGCTGGCTTGATTTAGGGGTAACACGGTTTCAACCTGCAGAATTAATGAAGTTAGCTGTCCCGATGATGGTAGCTTGGTATATAGGGCGTAATCACCTACCTCCTCGTCCATTGCATTTAATTATTGGTTTTATGATTGTAATGCTCCCTACATTATTAATTAAAGAGCAACCCGATTTAGGTACGGCCATACTTATTGCAAGTTCAGGTATATTTGTATTATTTTTGTCTGGTTTGAGTTGGCGTTTAATAGGCTTTTTAAGCTCGATTGTAGCACTTGCTGCATGGCCATTTTGGCACTACGGAATGCACGATTATCAAAAACAACGTGTACTCACCTTTTTAGACCCTGAGAGCGATCCGCTTGGTTCGGGTTATCATATTATTCAATCGAAAATTGCTATTGGATCAGGCGGCATAGAAGGTAAAGGCTGGTTGCTTGGTACACAATCGCAATTAGAGTTTTTGCCAGAGCGCCACACCGACTTTATATTTTCGGTTTTAAGCGAAGAATTTGGCCTATTCGGCGTATGTGTTTTACTTAGCCTGTACTTATTTATTATTGGTCGTGGTTTGTACATTGCTGTTAAAGCACAAGATGCATTTGGTAAATTGCTCGCAGGCGCACTCACCCTCACCTTTTTTGTATATGTGTTCGTAAACATAGGCATGGTATCGGGTTTATTACCTGTTGTAGGCGTACCTTTACCACTGATTAGTTATGGTGGTACATCGATGGTGACGTTAATGGCAGGATTTGGCATTATTATGTCAATCGCGACAGATAAAAGGATGCTTTTAAAATAATGCGACACACAAATCAGTTTATATTTACTACATTATTGATTTTACTTTTAAGTGCTTGTAGTAGCGGTTCTAGTAGCCGCTATAGTATGCGTCATGATGCAGCGCCATTAAGAGCCCCAACTACACTTGAGATGCAAGACGCTATAGTTACCGAAACCACTAAAAGTGCTAGCGCTAGCCGCCCATACACAGTGCTTGGTAAAAGCTATTCGCCCATGCTTGATGAGACGGGTTATAGTGAGGAAGGCATTGCCTCTTGGTATGGTCGTAAGTTTCATGGTTATCACACCTCAAATGGTGAAACCTACGATATGTTTGCAATGACCGCAGCGCATAAAACGCTCCCCCTACCTAGCTTTGTTAGAGTAACCAATACAGCAAATGGTAAGTCGGTAATCGTACGCGTGAACGACCGTGGCCCATTTCATGACGATAGAATAATTGATCTTTCGTACGCAGCCGCTTATAAGCTTGGCTATTACACCCATGGTACAGCAAAGGTTAAGCTAGAGGCCGTTACGCTTGCGGGCGCAACTGCGCGTCAAACCTATATTCAGGTAGCTGCAGGTAGTACACTTGCTAATATTGAAGCACTTGCCAGCACATTGCGAGAGCAATACAAATTACCAACAAATATTGTGCAAAAAGACGATATTTACAGACTGCATTTAGGGCCAATAAAAGATACCCCTCATGCAAACGAAGTATTAAAAAAATTAAAAGAAAATCAATTTCAAAACGCGTTCTTGCTTTACACTCAGTAAGACTAATACCCAAACTCCCCCAGGATGCTCGCATCTTGGGGTGGTTTGGGTATAAAATGGCGTAACGCGAATCTTTAACTTTAACCATTAATGAGTATGATGAAATCTATTAAACATAAAATCCTCAAAGGTGTATGCGGCCTAGTTTGTACAGCCGCCGTATTCTCAGCCAGCGCCCAAATTATTCCGGCACCACCTCAAGTTAATGCGAAAGGTTATTTTTTAGTCGACTTTACAACAGGTAAAGTTATTGCTGAAGGTGAAGCCGATACACAGCTAGCACCTGCAAGTTTAACTAAAATGATGACCAGTTATGTAATTGGTACTGAAATTAAAGCAGGTAATATTGCCACTACCGATATGGTAACGGTAAGCGAAAAAGCATGGGCTAAAAACTTTCCAGAATCTTCAAAGATGTTTATTGAAGTAGGTAAACAAATTAGTGTTGATGAGCTTAACCACGGTATTATTATTCAATCTGGTAATGATGCATGTGTAGCAATGGCTGAACATATTGCTGGAAGCGAAAGCGCATTTGCTGATTTAATGAATGCCCATGCTGCTAAATTAGGTATGAGCAACAGCCACTTTATCAACAGCCACGGCCTTGATACTGACGAGCACTTCACAACTCCACGAGATATGGCGACACTTGGTGCTGCTCTTATTCGTGATGTGCCAGATGAATATGCACTTTATAAGCAAAAGTCATTTACTTATAACGGCATTAAGCAATATAACCGTAACTCATTATTATGGGATGAAAGCTTAGATGTTGACGGCATTAAAACAGGGCATACATCAGAAGCTGGTTACAGCCTAGTTACCTCAGCAACTAAAAACGATATGCGTTTAATTGCTGTTGTTATGGGTACCTCAAGCGAACGAGCGCGTAAAGTAGAAAGTAAAAAGCTACTTAACTATGGTTTTCGTTTTTATGAAACAATTACGCCGTACAAAGCAGGCGATAGCTTTGCAGAACAACGTATTTGGATGGGTAACAAAGAGAACGTATCTTTAGGTATTTTAGAAGATACACCAATTACTATCCCACGTGGTCAGCATAAAAACCTTAAAGCTAACTTTGAGCTAGATAATACGCTTGAAGCACCACTTGCTAAAGGTACTAAAGTAGGTACGTTATTCTTACAACTAGAGGGCGAAGATATTGCTCAATACCCACTAGTAACACTTGAGGAAGTGGAAGAAGGCAGCTTCTTTAGCAAAATTTATGATTACTTACGTTTACAGATCATGCAGTAATTTATATCTCCCCTATTAACTAGGTAACTAATTTAAACGTCTCCGCTGTGAGGCGTTTTTTTTTGCTTGAAAAATGTTAGAATGCGCCCCATATAAGCAAGACTGCTAATTGCCTATCTGTATTAAGCTTCAAGCTTGCATAGAGTCCACACTTTTGTATGAGGAGTCACCGTCGTGGTTCAACCTGTTAAAGATACTAAATTTGATGAGTACCTAGAGTACCCTTGCCCATTTACATTCAGAATAATGGGTTTAGCTAACGTAAACTTAACTGATCAAATTTTAGCTAAGTTACAACCAATAGCACCTGGCGATTACGCCCCTAAAGTAAAACCAAGCAGCAAAGGTAATTACGAGTCAGTAAGCCTTGTAGCAACAGTTACTAGTGGCAAACACATTGAAGAAATTTACAACGTGATCAGCAATATTGATGACGTACGCCACATGCTTTAATCCATAGTTGAGATTTGTTGTGAACGAAAACACTTTGATCGTACGCCAACTGGGTCGTCAGCGTTATATGCCAATTTGGCAAAAAATGCAGGACTTTACCGACACCCGTGATGAAAATACACCAGATGAAATTTGGCTTGTAGAGCACGAGAGTGTATTCACCCAAGGTCAGGCTGGTAAGGACGAACACTTACTAGCTCCTGGCGACATTGAGGTGATTAAAGTTGACCGTGGCGGGCAAGTAACTTACCACGGCCCTGGCCAGCAAATGATGTATGTATTATTTAATCTACGTCGTTTAAAGATTGGTGTACGTGAACTGGTTACTTGGCTTGAAGAGTGCATTATTGAATCACTCGCCGAGTATGGTATTGAAGCTTATGCTAAAGCTGATGCACCAGGTGTATACGTTAATGACAGTAAGATTGCATCCCTTGGTTTAAGGGTTCGTCGTGGTTGCTCGTTTCATGGCTTAGCATTAAATGTTAACATGGACCTAAGTCCATTTTTACGCATTAACCCATGTGGGTATGCGGGAATGAATATGGTGCAAACTAAAGAATTAGATGGTCCTCAAAACCTAGAAAGTGCGGGTGAAGGATTGGTGAAACACATGATCAAGAAGCTTAATGCAACACAGGTTAAGCATACTGAAGGGTTTGAAAACGAATGAATAAACCAGTCAAAATGGAACCAGGTGTAAAACTACGCGACGCAGAAAAAATGGCGTTGATCCCAGTAAAAGTTTTACCTACAGAAAAAACTGAAATGTTGCGTAAGCCAGAATGGTTAAAAATTCGCTTACCTAAATCAACCGATCGTATTGACGGTATTAAAAAAGCGCTACGTAAGCATGGCTTACACTCGGTATGTGAAGAAGCTTCGTGCCCTAACCTATCTGAATGTTTTAACCACGGTACAGCTACCTTTATGATTTTAGGTGCTATTTGTACTCGTCGTTGCCCATTTTGTGATGTTGCTCATGGTCGCCCATTAAAACCTGATGCCACTGAACCTGAAAAGCTAGCACTTACTATTAAAGATATGAAGCTAAGCTACGTTGTAATCACTTCAGTTGACCGTGATGATTTACGTGATGGTGGTGCACAGCATTTTGCAGATTGTATTCGCGAGATTCGTAAACATAATCCAACTATCACTATCGAAATTTTAGTACCTGATTTTCGTGGTCGTATGGACCGCGCACTAGAGATATTAATCGAGACGCCACCAGATGTGTTTAACCACAATCTTGAAACTGCGCCACGTTTATACAAACTAGCTCGTCCAGGTGCTGACTACAAATGGTCATTAGAGTTACTTCGTCGCTTTAAAGAAGCTCACCCAGAAGTAAAAACTAAATCAGGCTTAATGGTTGGTTTAGGTGAAGAAATTAGCGAAATTGAAGAAGTACTTCGCGATTTACGTGCTCACAACGTTGACATGCTAACTGTAGGCCAATACCTACAACCTTCTAAGCATCACTTACCGGTTAAGCGCTACGTGCCACCAGTAGAGTTTGACGGCTTAAAAGCGTATGCAGACGAAATTGGCTTTACTCACGCGGCTTCTGGCCCGTTTGTACGTTCAAGCTACCATGCTGATCAACAAGCAGCGGGTAAAGAAGTGAAGTAATCACTTTCTCAAAAAATTAAAAAAGCCGTTAATGATGCATAATCATTAACGGCTTTTTCATGCTAATTGATAAAATAGCTTACTGCGCTATCTTACCTTTTGTAATAGATAAATCAGCAAACCTAACACGTTCTTCATCAGCGCGAAGGCTGTCGGTTTCAACAATTGAGCGGTAAATTCCCCACTTAGGACGAGCAAAATCATCATCACTAAAGCCGCGCCACATATCTATGTTTTGCTCGCTTATATTAAATATCTCTGCATTATCGCTTAAGCGCGTTAACGTCATATCAAACTTGCCATTTTCACTAAATGTAGCTTGTACAAATACCTCGACCCATTCATCTGTAATGAGTGACCAGTCGGTTTCAATGAGGTTTTTATCAAGCCCTGTGCTGTTACCGTTTTCATCAAAGCCTGCACTATATCGCACTTGCAACTGATTACCTGTGCTGTTTTTTTGAGCCCCAGAGAGCGTGATAATAGGCTGGTCGTCATTACCATTGGTGTTGTCGTTGCTATCATTTCGGGCTTTTATTTGAAAAAAATGGCTAAACTTACTCGTAAGCTCAAGCTCGCTGCTTACTTTAAATTTCCAGCTATATTGAAATGTCTCACCCTCAAACGCCAGTGTTTCTTGTGGTGATTTATCGTAGGTCTTTATTTCGTTACGTTGTCTATCACTCACGCCTTTGTCTTTATCTTGGTCATCATCTCGGTGAGCTAAAAAGACAAAATGGTTACCAATTATCGTATCGGTATCTTCGATAATATGGACAACACTTTGATGATTGCCAGCATATAGGTCTGGAGATTCAATTGACCCTTCGCCGAAGACATTTTCAATAAGTGTGTATGCGTCAAGGCCCGAATTAACGCCATCTGATTGCAATAAAACGTGTGATATTTTCTCAAAGCCATCAGCTTGAGCTATTGGTGCACCTACAATTGTTATGATAATTTGTGCGCTAGTACCATCTACAGAGTTTACTGTTATTGTATCTTGTAGTGTTTCACCTTCACTTAAAGATGTTATTGATGCGTTTAAATCGTCAAGTGTGTATGACCAATCTCCACCAGCATTTAAGCTAAAAAAACCATAGCTTGTAGCGCTATTTTCTTGTGCTACAAAAGCAGCTTCACCTGATTGTTGATCCGTAATAGTTAACGAGCCTGTTATTGCATCATTACTATCGCTAATAACTTCACCTAGAGTGTTACCACCAATTGTTGCAGGAGTTTGTGAAGAAATCGCTCCATTATTTTGCACCGTAGGATCAGAGCCTGAGCTGCCACAACCAGTAACTAAACAAGATAGAAGTATAGCTGTAACTGTATTATAGGGTTTAAGGGTATATTTAGACATGAGTAGCTCTGTGGTTAATAGTAAGTTAATTAAATATGAATTTACCAATTTATTGTACAAATAACCACAATTCAATTACCAATTAATATTACCAATTTACTGGTGTTTCAAATTTAATTATAAAATCTATTATTTTCATAGTGATACAAAAAATTATTTCTATAGAGCGTTTATTTATATTTGTTTTAAAATAAAATTAGGTTAAACCTGAGTTACTTGAGATAATTAATACTGACATAATTATTTAGGTTCATTATGAAACTATTAGTTCGTAACTTGTCTCGTGCTACCACTGAGCATGAGCTTCGTACTTTATTTGCAGAGCACGGTAAAGTGACTACCTGTAACTTGGTACTTGATAAAGAAACTGGTCAATCTAAAGGTTTTGCCTTTGTAGAAATGCCAAACGACATAGAAAGTAAAAGCGCAATTACTGCACTTAACCAATCTACTGTTGATAAAAGTAAGATCCGCGTAAAACTTGCAGACGCATAAAGCTAACTGCAACTTATGCTAAAAAACCAGCTAATGCTGGTTTTTTGCTTTTAGTGCCAAGTATCGTATTTAAGCTTTATATTTAGCTAAAAAAACTAAGCGGTTATTAAATCGCTTTTTTTATACTTATAGTGCCCTGTATTATAAAAGAAGCAGACAGCACAAAAAATGTCTCCTGCTCAGCTAATATTGCAGCAGCAAAAAATGCAATGCCACTAGCTATAAATAAATACCCACTTTTTTTACATTGGCCCATTATGTGCTCCTTTAGATTGTTCGTTATTTATACACCCTATAAAATCAATCTGCAATTGAATGAAAAGTTCTCTATAAAAATTCGACATCGCTGCGGTGCTTCCTTTATATTGAAAGCCTAATTAAATAACAATATGAAGACTATGGCATCTACTCTTATAAAAAGCGCTAGCCTAAGCTTGCTAGTTGCCCTCTTTGGCTGCTCAGAGCCTGCAAGCGAGAAAACTCCATTAGAAAATACAGCAGGTGTAAGCCTTAGCAATATTAAACAGCATATTAGAACGCTAGCCTCTGATGACTTTGAAGGCCGAGGCCCACTTACTCATGGTGAAGTAAAAACCGTAGGCTACTTAAGCGAGCAATATAAAGCGCTGGGTTTAACCGGTGCTTATAAAGGTAAATACTTACAGCCTGTAAAAATGGCAATGGTGACAGCTAATCAGGATATGCAGTTAAAGGTAGGTGATTTAAGCTTTGAATCAGGTAAAGACTTTACCGCACGTACCGAGCAACTTCAGCCATTAATTGATGTACGCAATTCTGACATTGTATTTGTTGGCTATGGTATTAATGCACCAGAATATAACTGGAATGACTATAAAAATATTGATGTAACTGGTAAAACTGTGGTTGTGCTAGTTAACGATCCAGGCTTTGCTACTCAAAACGACGCCCTTTTTACTGGTAATGCAATGACCTACTATGGTCGTTGGACTTATAAATATGAAGAAGCCGCTCGCCAAGGTGCAAAGGCTGTATTTATTGTTCATGAAACAGCACCTGCGGCATATCCTTGGGGCGTAGTTGAAAGTTCAAACACCGGCACTAAATACACGTTAATGGATAACAATTTAAACGCGTCTAAATTACCGGTTATGGGCTGGCTAACACTTGATGCGACTGAGAAAATGTTTAACGCCGCAAAGCTTAACTACCAAGATTTAAAACAAGCAGCATTAAATGATGACTTTAAAGCGACGCCACTTAACTTAAAAGCAAACCTTGCCTTTAAAAACGAAGTATCACATGCAAAATCGCATAACGTAGTTGCACAAATTACAGGTAGCGAATCACCTGACGAATACGTTGTTGTCAGCGCTCACTGGGACCACTTTGGTACTAAACAAACTGATACCGGCCCTAAGATTTATAACGGCGCGGTAGATAACGCTTCAGGCACTGCAGCCACGCTTGAAATAGCACGTATAATGAGCAAAATGAACAAGCAAAAACCATTTAAACGCTCAATTATTTTTGCTAACTTTACAGCAGAAGAAACGGGGTTAATTGGCTCTGAAGAATTTGCATCGGGTGCGGTTGTACCTACAAAACAAATGGTCGGTCTATTAAATATTGATGGCATGAACGTGCTTGATGGCACTGACTACATTTTACAATACGGTAAAGATTTATCGACAATGGAAAACTATTTAGCAAAGGCTGCAAAATCACAAGGCCGTGTTGTTAAAATGGACCCTCGCCCGCAAAATGGCTTATTTTTTAGATCTGATCATTTCTCGCTTTCTAAGCAAGGCGTGCCTAGTTTATTATTTATGAGTCTGGGTGATACCGACCCTGAGTACATTGCGCATAAATACCATAAAGAAGCAGACGACTACTCAGCTGATTGGTCGTTAGGTGGTGTTAAGCAAGATATAGATCTTATTGTTGATATAGCCACACAGCTTGCAAATAATGGCGATTGGCCAAAGTGGACGAGCGAGTCTGACTTTAAAGCCAAACGCGCGCAAGATAAGCAATAAATAGCTATTAAATAGTTATTAAATAGAGTTATGTAATATAAAAATCCTCCTACTTGGAGGATTTTTGTTTTAAACGAGCGCGCATTAATAGCGTTTCGGCCTTTGCCCCTAAATAAACATAAATAGCCAGTGCAATTAAAAGCCCCACTACTGCAAGCATCATCGCTATTGCAGGCATTAAATACTCCGATTGCCCCAACGCCGCTTTAAACATAGTTAACAGCGCCTCAATTGATATAGCAATCAACACAGTAGAGATAAACCGTGTAATAGTGCGCCGCGTAGACGAGTGCCTAAAAATATCCTTATGCATCAGGATTTCTTCTTCGAGTATTGTTTTACCTAAATCGAATACTGCTAATGCTAGGGTGATGTAAATAATGATACTAAAGGGTTCAAGTGGATCTGATGAGGTATCTACATGGGTTAATAGCGCGTATATATCACTAAAAACGATATTTAGTAGAAATAATACTAAACAAAATAAGCACGCCACAATAATACCGTAACCCGCTTTGAAGTAAGGCGACATATTAGCGCGCGCAGTATCACCCATTACAAACTCAATAAGCTGCGTTAAGCTCACATCGACGACCAAGTAATGTTGATTATTAATTGGTTTTTTTAGTTCTTTAATCGCCGATATACATAAATGGTTAGTCGCTATAGAAATGTAGGGATCAGTAAAGCACACTCTATCACTTGTTTTAGCGTTCAAAAAATAGGGTCGCTCGCTTAAATCTTGTTGATTACCACTTTCACCTAGTTTTTTGCTATATGCCCGTTTAAAGCAGACATTATTACCCTGCTGCAAACCTTCTGCATTTAAACAATATTGTAATTCTAAAAATGGGTACTGCTTAATCAGGTAGCGGGTATCACGCTCTTTAGTTAACCCATCCTCAATACTCATTAAAATAGATTCAAGTAAACTGTGTATTACATGCTCATATTCGTGGTAGCGCTCAACACTACTGATATAACTCATTCGCGCCATTTTAAATACTCATTAACCTAAGTTATAAATAGATTTGCAAGTTTAAAACCAACAATAAAATAACTTAACAATCAGTAACTTGACACTATTCAAACTCAACTTTTGCACTATTTTGGTGACTAAACAGTAATATATCAAGTTAAATGCACAAAAAAGCAGCTAAGTATTAATTACTTAGCTGCTTTGTGAGTATGACTGGTAAGGCTTTACGACTAACTTAAATATAGAGCCTGTTACTGAACCTTCGAAAACTCTTCTTTAGATAATTCGCCATTTCCATCTGCATCTAATTGATCAAAAAGCTGTACTAGTTGCGAGTTAACTTGGGCTTCTGTTTTACTAATTACGCCGTCGCCATCTGTATCAAAAGAATCAAAATCTACCGCAGCAAACGCCGCTGAAGAAGAAGCTAGGGCTACAAGAGCTAGAGTTTTATGTAAAGTTTTCATAATCGTTTCCTTAGGCTTTGGGCCTGATTAGGGATGACCTGATTAGAGGTAAGAAGTCCTTTTCAAAGATCCTTTAGGAGTAAAGTGTTTATAAATTAATATTCAAAAAAATCATTTTCTGTCGGACCACCGCTACTTTGAACATTCAGCTCGTCAAATTGCTTTATCACTTGCGCCGATTCTTCAGCTTGGCTAATTGAAGCGTTGTCGTCTGCGTCGAGTGTTTCAAAGTCTGTGTTTGCAAATACTACTGACGAAGAAACAATAGCCATAAGTACAAATGTTGATTGTATCTTTTTCATAATTTAATCCTTCAAAAGTATGCGGTGTCCTAAATAAATTTGCTCTATAGTGCTCTCTAGTCACTTCCTGGTTATTCTTTTTAGTAGGCTCCCTTGCCTACTTAGGTTGTCTTTGGCAACTCAGAATTTAGATAACATCACAGAGCATTAACTGCTTAAGGCTTTAATTTTAGGCCTTAGAAAACTCATCTTCAGATAGCTCACCATCTTGGTTTGTATCGAGTTCTTCAAATTTGCTTAAAAGCTCAGCATCTACTGAAGCTTCGGCTTGGCTGATTGCGCCATTACCATCTACGTCTAGCGTATCAAAATCTGTTGCTGCAAAAGCCGCTGATGAAGAAGCTAGCGCCATTAGTACTAATGTTGATTGAAATGTTTTCATAATAGTATTCCTTCATTGGGTTGTTGCGATTAAGGCCTTTGGCTTTCATCACGTTTTGCTTAATACACTCTAGGTATTACAACTTCGGTGCCACTTTTTATTTATTATTTAAAAACAATAAGTTAAATGATACAAAGCGAGAAAAGCTTAATTTGGGGAGGTGTTATTGTTGCTATTTAGCAACAGTCATTTAACTAAAAAAAAATAAACCCATAAAAATCAATTGTTTAAGTTTAATTAAAAAGACACACTTTTGCTAAAAAGCCAATAAGGGGGCGTTTAGGTTAGCCTTCAAAATAAACTGAATATGAACATGGAAATTACATCGGATTTATTTGCGGCTATTAAATAATTAATTTACTTATAATCAGTAAGTTACATTGTTTTTGAAATTTATTATAAAAATTTTGGAAAGATATTTTGAAATTAACTGTTTTGTTGCCAAATGGCGAATTTATTTAGGAAGGTTTCAATGCTAAAGCTAAGTTGTAGCATTCAACTCATAGTTTAATGCGCTGTAAAACATAGGTTCGCTTGAGTTAAACAAACCTACATCGTGTGCCAGCTATTGGAGTGAGGTAAATTATATAGATTTAAACTACTTCCACCCTTGCAGCCACTTTTGGTTATCTTTTAAATCTCGCCAACTAATTGGATATTGATTTTTTGACATAACAGCCTCAGTAATACATTCAATTACATTGCCGTCTTCATCAAATTCCACCTCAACAATAATGAAGTGTTTTTCTTTATTTATAGCAGGTGTTGCGGTCCATTTACTATTCAATAATTTTTTAGGGTTTAGTTTATTCATTTAGTATAACGACTCCTACTCATCTATTTATACAGCTTACATAAGGCAATTATACGACCCCAACACCTACTTAGCTCAGATTACTCTGCAACTAGCTTGCCTTTATACATTTGCATTTGGCAATGAAAGTCATACTCACCGGCTTCAAGCGCAGGTAGTTTAACCGTATTGCCATCACCCATTGCCAGCGTTTTACTTATATCAAGCTGTGGAAATACCACTGTTTCGGCGCACGGCGCGCTGTCTTTTCTATCAAAGGTAAGTACAACCTCTTTGTTGGCTGCCACTTTAATGTGTCCTGGCTTATAAACACCGTTATCAACGACTATTGTTTCTTTGTTGTCATCACTTTGTGTTTGCTCTGGTTTGTATAGCCAAAACCAATAAATAATTGCAGCTATTAAAAGTGCACCACCTATATTAATCATCAACATAATGTACTCCTTAGCTTAAATTACGATTTATTTGGTTTAAAAAAACGTAAGCGATTAGCGTTACTTACCACTGTAAGCGATGAAAGTGCCATAGCTGCACCTGCAACAACAGGGTTAAGTAGGATGCCAAAAAATGGATACAACACGCCAGCTGCAATCGGAATACCCGCCACGTTATAAATAAAGGCACCAAATAGGTTTTGTTTAATATTTGAAATAGTTGCATTACTCACTGCAATTGCATCAGCAAGGCCATGTAATGAACCACGCATTAAGGTAATGTCTGCACTTTCTATTGCAACATCGGTACCTGTGCCAATTGCAAATCCTACGTCGGCTTGCGCAAGTGCGGGGGCATCGTTAATACCATCACCTGTCATACCCACTATTTCACCGTTTGCTTGGCGTTTTGTTACTTCGTTTACTTTGTCATCGGGCATTACTTCTGCAATAAAATCATCAATTCCGACTTGCTTAGCAACGGCTTGTGCAGTGGCTTTGTTGTCACCTGTTAGCATAACTAGGTGGATACCTTTATCTTTCAGGCGTTTGATAGCTTCAACTGAATCCTCTTTAATAGGATCTGCTACCGCAATAATAGCGTGGAGCTTATTATTACTTGCAAAATACATGGGCGTTTTAGCATCACTGGCAAGTGTTTGAGCTTGCTCGGTTGCATCATCAACGGCTACATTGTATTTATCCATTAGCGCTTTATTGCCAAACAATAATGTTTGCCCGTCAACACTGCCAGTGACACCTTTACCTGTAATTGCACTAAAGTCGGCTACTTTACTCAAAGCTAAGCCTTGCTTTTTAGCGTATGCCGTAATTGCTTGGGCCAGTGGATGCTCTGAGCTACTTTCAAGGCTTGCAACAAGTTGCATTACTGTATTTTCATCACTGTTATTAAAGGTAACTACATCGGTAACTTGCGGTGTGCCTTGAGTAATAGTGCCTGTTTTATCTAAAATCATGGTTGTGATTTTGGATGTTGTTTGCAGCGACTCACCATTTCGAATTAATATTCCTGACTCTGCAGCTTTACCAATACCCACCATAACCGACATAGGGGTTGCGAGTCCTAGCGCACAAGGACAAGCAATAATAAGTACAGTGGTAACCGCAACAACGGCATAAGCAATTGATGGCTCAGGTCCAAAGTTTAACCATGCAAGGCCTGCAAGCACCGCAATAATCATGACTGTTGGTACAAATATTCCTGATATAACATCAGCTAAGCGCCCTATTGATGGCTTAGAGTTTTGTGCACGCTTTACCATATTGATAATATTGGCAAGTGTGGTTTCGCTACCAATGTGCGTGGCTTTAAATAATAAAGTGCCACTTTTATTAATACTTCCGGCAACGACTTTGTCGCCCGTTTTTTTGCGGACGGCCATTGGCTCACCAGTAAGCATTGACTCATCAACCGTACTGCTGCCTTCAATAACATCGCCATCCACAGGGATTTTTTCACCCGGGCGTACGCGTACTTCATCATTTTTTACAACATCACTAATGTCGATGTCTTGTTCTTGCCCATCGCGAATTACGCGTGCAGTTTTTGGTTGCAGACCAATTAAGCGTTTAATTGCTTGTGAGGTGCGCCCACGTGCTTTTACTTCAAAAGCGAGCCCTAAACTAATTAAACCGATGATCATTGATGATGCTTCAAAATATACGTGTCTTGCGACTTGTGGTAATAAGTTTGGTGCTATTACCACAAACATTGAATACAACCACGCAGTACCTGTACCAAGTGCTATTAATGTATCCATATTGGCAGCATGGTTTTTAAATGCCTGCCAAGCACCGTTGTAAAATTGTTTACCTGATATAGCCATAACCACAAGCGTGACTATACCCACTAAAAACCAAGCTATTCGTTGTGTGTCGGTGGTCACACTCATGTCAAAAATAAGCCCGTATATCATTAACGGCGCACCGACTCCTAACGCCAATATCATATTACGCATTAGCTTTTTATAATGTGCCTCATCCGACTTTGCTTTTTCATCAAGTGCATCTTGATCAGACTCATTACTCATTGGCTTAGCTGAATAACCAATGTTTTCGACTGCTTTAATAAGCGTGCTTTCACAAGCTTTACCTTCTACACGTACAGTACGCTGTGCAAAGTTCATTTCTACATTTTGCGCACCTTGCACGCTATTAAGGGCTTTTTCAATTTTAGCCACACAACTGCCGCAATTAGCACCTTCAATAATAAAGTTTTGCGCGGTGTCTTTTGTATTAGTCGTCATTACGCTGCTCCTTATTTGCAGAATCGTTTATTGGATCAACAAAAGATTCTATTAAACTACATACGTCACTGGCATTTGCACCATCGGCTGATGTATCCCATTGCGCCAGAGCTGCATGCATTCTGTTTCGTAATTTTAATGTTTCTTGAAATAGTGCTTCGGTTTCTTCTAGGCGTTTAGTAATGAGTTTACGCGTTAACGGACAAGGACAATTCCCCTGCTCTGACTCGCCTATAATGTGTTGAATATCTTTGAGAGAAAAACCAAGTTGACGAGAGCTAATAATAAACTTTAAACGCTGCTGGTCTTGCTTTGTATATTCTAGATAGCCATTTCCTTCACTACGTATTGGATGAAGTAACCCAATTCGTGTGTAATGACGAACAGTATCGGCAGTCACGCCCATTAACTTGGCGAGTTGTTTAACATACATAATTTAGCTCCGTCGTGTTTCAATAGCTTCATAATAAACCTAGGTGCAACACATAGGTCAATGGCTATTTTAAAAGTAACAAAATAATACTAATTGGCTTAATTAAGTGCTCTATTTAAGACAATAAATCGAGTGAATAGCAGAGCAAAGGTTTCATTATTTAGTTGTTATTATTAATTGCCCCTGCATCCATGCAGTCGTATCTCAAAAATGTTTAACGCAGTTAGCGCCGAATTTAATCCCTCAAATTGATTATGTATTGTTGCTCGTTGGTATAGTGACACAAACATATTTAGCTTAAGCTGATATTGGCCGTGTATTATCTGAAGGGGGCGTAATTTAGCAGAGAAGCGCCTAAGTAAGGCGCGTATTAATCTAAGGGCGTGTTGATCATTGGTGGTTTAATTTATGCAGACTGTTTGGTCTTTAGGCAAGGCAGAGCCTATGTAGTGTGGTTATCCACCGTAAGCAGGCGATAACGCAGCATAAATACCAAACATGCGCTGCCCTAGTTTGATTCGCTACGGCTTTGCTCTAATTCGTCGCTTAGTTGCTGCGCTAAAGTTTGTATTTTAGGCATAGCATCTTTCATTAAGCTTTGTGACATTTGCATAGACTCTTGCATTACAACAGGCATTTTTTCAAGTATTTTTTGCCCTGTATCTGTTTTATAAAACGCTAACATATCGGCAATCTCTTGCTCACTAAAATGCTTGTCGTATACATTGACCATCATTGGCTGCATTTTAGCCCAGCTCATTTCGGTTTTTAATACCGTCGTCATGTCGCCGTAGTACTTATCAAAAATTGCTTGCTCAGAAGGCTTAACACCCATTTGGTCTGACATGCCTTTCATCATACCTTCAACCTGACCGTACATAGAATCGACCATTGAATCTAAATTCATTACTTTAATGAGTTCATCTATTTTTTGCTGCTTAGTATTTTGTTCAGCATATAAACTACTAGAAAAAATTAGCAATGATAAAAGTAGTACCTTACCCATAATAATATCCTTTCATATAAATAATGGATTTATAGTCACATGAATAGTTTGTATTGTAAAGGGTACAAGCAATCATTAAAAAGGCCGAATAAAATGTATTTATTCGGCCTTTTATAAATTAATTTTTGCGTTAGTCGTCTTCTACATTATCTAGGCCTTTAGTGCCTTCTTTGGCCTTTAGCTTATGATGAATAGCTGACTTTATCAGCATGTAACCACTAATCGGTGCTGTAATTAGTAAAAATATAGTGATGAGTATTTCTTTAACACTTAGGCCATGCTCTGAACTTGCAAAATAGACCATAGCCGCAATTAACATACTCGCCATGCCTAACGTGGTTGCTTTAGTTGGTCCATGCAAACGCATAAAAAAGTCAGGTAGTTTAATTAAACCTATTGAGCCAATTAAAATAAACGTACCACCAAATAACAATAATATTGATACAACCCATTCGCTGATCATGTTTTCACCTTATTCAATTATATCGCCACGTAGTAAATACTTACACACTGCAACCGTACTTATAAAGCCGAGCATGGCAATAAGCAGTGCAGCTTCAAAATAAAGCCCTGTATCCATACTAATGCTGTATAAAATAATCAGTGCGATGACGTTAATGTACATAGTATCGAGCGCTAAAACACGGTCAGGCACTGACGGACCGATGATCAATCGCCATAAATTAAGCAATAATGATAAGCCAATCATCGAAAAAACAATGAGTAATACAGTATCTAACATTGAAATATCTCCTTTAGTGGAGCTTCGTAGCGTTGTTTTATTTGTTTGATAAGTGCTTCTTCATCTTTAAGATCAAGCACATGTATCAGTAAGTAGCGTTGCGTTGGCTCTTCACCTTCAGGTAACGACTCAGCAATTGGATAAACCTCTGCACTCACAGTACCAGGTGTAAGCGATACACAACTAGCCAATATAGTAATTGGCATGTCGTGTGTTAAATCTATCGGTACTTTTATAAATGCCGGACGCAATTTTTTTGATGGTCCAAGTATAAGTAAAGCCACTTGTAAATTTGCAACAACAATATCGTACAGCACTATAAGTAACTGCTTAAGCGCCAAGCCTGGCTTTAAAATCAGTGGCTGAGGGTCTCGAAACGAAAAACTTAAAATAGGGATAAGTATCGCAAAAATAGTCGCTAATACTAAGTGCCCTACCGATACGCTATTGTTTAACAATAACCAAACCATAAACAAAAATAAGCTACGAAATGGCGTTGGTAACCAACGAAAACGGGCTTGTAATCTCATCACATGCCTCCTTTAAGTACAGCATTAATACCGCCGCTTAGATCATGTAACTGAGTAGCAGCATTTAGCATATATTCACTTATTGGTCCGCCCAAAATAACGAGCAATGGCGAACATGCAAGTAAAGCTATAATTACAGTTACCTGCAACGGGTGTGCACTTGCACAATCGGCATTTTCGCTACTTTTGCTTCTATGCTCCCAGAACAAAGTTGTGCCAGCGCGCGAAAGCGCTACTAACAACGCAAAACTTGTTACTAAATATACTGGCCAAAATAGTAAAGCTTGCTCACTGTTTAATGTCGCTTTAAGTATCCAAATTTTACCTACAAAGCCTGACAGTGGTGGCATACCAACTACCGTTAAAGACGCAATAATAAAGCACACACCTAATAAAAGTGGCTGTTTTACAGAGCGACCTGCTACTAGTCTATCGCCAACTTTACCGCGCTGGATTGAAACTAAGTCTGCTAGTAAAAATAGTGCGGCACTAACAAGTGTTGAATGCACTAAATAATATAAAAGTGCAGCAGTGGCATTTACATTTTGCAATGCTATTAGCGCAACCAGCGTACCTACCGATACTAATACTAAGTTAGAGGTGAGTTTACGTAAGTCTTGTGCTGCCATCACACCAATTGCACCTACTATAATGGTCGCAATTGCTAAGCCCCAAAGCCAAGGCTGCGCCATGTGTTCAAGCGCTCCGGCTTGTTCACCAAATATCACCGTATAAACACGAAGCATAGCGTAAACGCCTACTTTGGTCATAATCGCAAACAATGCAGCAACCACAGGTTTAGCACTTGCGTAAGTATTTGGAAGCCATAAATGCAGAGGTAATAGTGCGCCTTTTAAAGCAAATACTATTAATAGTAGTAAGCCACCTGCTTTTGCTAGATATACATCATCACCTGTAAGTAGTGATACCTTTTGCGTCATATCTGCAATATTAAGCGTACCAAGCACACCGTACAAAATACCCAAACCGATTAAAAATACGCTTGAGCCAACTAAATTCAATATTACATATTGCAATGCCGCACGAGTATTTTGTTTATCACCTGCGTGCATTAACAGTGCATATGATGCAATCAGTAGCACTTCAAAAAATACAAATAGGTTAAATAAATCGCCAGTTAAAAACGCGCCATTTACACCTAATATCAAAAAGTGAACAAGTGGGTGATAAAAGCTGCCTTTTTCATCATCGCCAGCACTACCATATAAAATAGCGCCCAAACCTAAAAATGAAGTTAACGTAACCAATAAGGTAGACAACATATCGGCTACTAAGACTATTCCAAATGGTGCAGACCAATTACCAATAGCGTAAACGTTAATACCCGTATTATTAATATGTACAAGTAAAAGCACACTAATGGCAAAAGTAGCTATTGCCATTACAATTGAAACTAAGCGGCGAATTTTAACGCTTTTACCACATGGCGGTAGCAGTAAAATAACGGCCGTCAGCATAGGTAATAAAATAGGGAGTGAAGCTAAATGTTGGATCATTTTTGCTCCTTATTATCTGCCGAGGTGTTAGGCACATAACCATCAACATGGTCGCTACCTAAATCGGCGCGTCCACGTATTGCCAAAATAACCACGAATGCGGTCATCGCAAAACCAATAACAATAGCTGTAAGCACTAAAGCTTGAGGTAGAGGATCGGCGTATTCTGTACCAGTACCAAGCACTACCGCTTTATTAATAGTAAGACGACCTGCTGAAAACAAAAATAAGTTAACAGCATATGAAATCATAGTAAGCCCAAGTACTACAGGGAACGTACGAGCTCTTAGCAGTAAAAACACACCGCAACTGACCAATACTCCAACGCAAGATGCGTACAATAATTCCATTAAATATTTACCTCTTTTTTCTGGGTATCTGCCGTCATATTACCTAAGCTTGCCAAAATCATTAGCGTAGCGCCTACAACCGTTAAGTAAACACCTAGGTCAAATGCAATCGCGCTGGCAAGCTCTGTTTTACCGACAAACGGAATATCAAAGTAGTCAAACCAAGTTGTTAAAAATGGCTTATCAAAGAACCAGCTACCCACACCAGTGAACAGTGAAATACCAATGCCTGAAGCTATGATTTTACGATAATTAACATCAAAACGTCCGTTTATCCATGCTGTACCATGCGCCATGTATTGCAAAATAAACGCGATTGACGTTACCAGTCCAGCAATAAAGCCACCGCCAGGTAAGTTATGTCCGCGTAAGAAAATATATGCAGAAACCAATAACGCAAGCGGTAATAAACTTTGTGAAATACTCGCCAGTAAGATTGGATGGCGCTCTCGTGCCCATGGGCGCCCTTCGCTGTCACTTGCTGGCATAAATAATGGGATTCGAGAAAGTACTTTAAATATACCTAATGCGGCAATGCCTAATACGGTAATTTCACCAAGCGTATCAAAGCCCCTAAAGTCGACTAAAATAACGTTAACTACATTAGTACCACCGCCACCAATTTTAGCGTTAGCAATAAAGAAGTCTGAGATTGAATCTAATGGACGTGTAAGTAATGCATAACAGATACTCGCTATAACTACACCTAACGTAGAGGCAATTCCTAAATCTCGAAGTACGCGTAATGAACTTGATTCTTTTGGCGTATGCTGGGGCAAGAAAAACAATGCAAGCATAAGTAAAATAATAGTAACAACCTCAACAGTTAACTGTGTAAGTGCTAAATCAGGAGCAGAAAAGCGTGTGAATACAACCGATACCATTAACCCTACGATTGAGAGCATTAACAACGATACCATTCGAGAGCGATGCCAAATAACGGTAGCAAGAGCACCAATAATCAATAAGCCCGCACCAATTGCATTGTGCACATCAACAGGGGTAAGTGGCATGCTGCCAGCAAGTTGTTGCATTTCAAATAATGGCCAACCGGCACACAGTAAGACTACCGCTAACATAATTACTAGGTAGCGCTGCAGCGATCCATTTTCGATACTGCTTACCTTTGACTGACACCAAGCAACAACACTTAAAATTACACGTTCAAAGGTTTTTTTAGCATTTAAAGGTGGTAATGACGCTTGAAACTGAAATAGATATTTACGATTAATATAAATAAATAAACCGCCAGCAATCGCCATTGCACTCATTAATAGAGGCAAGTTAAACCCGTGCCAAATAGCCAATTCGTAAACTGGCATTTCTTTTCCAAGTACAGCTAAAGAGGCCGCAGATAAAATGCCATCAATTGTAAAGTGTGGGAACATACCCACTAGTAAACAAATCACAACTAATATTTCTATTGGTACCCGCATATAACGTGGCGGTTCGTGCGGCGTGCGAGGTAAATCGATTGGCTCACCATTAAAGAACACGTCATGAATAAAGCGTGCGGAGTACGCAACAGCTAATGCGCCTGCAACCGTTGCCAGTACTGGAATTAACCACGACATAGAACCAAGCACTTGCTGATGCAGCGTTTCTGCAAAAAACATTTCTTTAGATAAAAACCCATTAAGTAATGGAACCCCTGCCATTGCAGCCGCCGCGACCATTGCAAGCGTTGCAGTGTATGGCAAGTATCGCCACATACCATTTAATTTACGCATATCGCGCGTGCCTGTTTCATGATCGATAATACCAACGGCCATAAATAACGACGCTTTAAACGTTGCATGGTTAATTATATGAAATATAGCAGCAACAGTCGCAAGCTCAGTATCAAGCCCGAGTAATAGCGTTATTAAACCCAAATGGCTTATTGTTGAGTAAGCTAACAATCCTTTTAAATCGTGTTTGAATAATGCTATATAAGCACCAAACAACAGCGTAGCTAAACCTGTTAACCCAACAAGTAAGAACCACGTATCGGTGCCAGCTAAGGCAGGATGAAAACGTGCTAATAAAAATATACCGGCTTTTACCATGGTTGCAGAATGTAAATACGCGCTCACTGGCGTAGGCGCTGCCATTGCATGAGGAAGCCAAAAATGAAATGGAAATTGTGCCGATTTAGTAAACGCACCCAATAGCACCAATACTAATGCTACTTCGTATAAATCGTGAGATTGAATTATCGCTTTACTCGCTAGGATAACATCTAGGTCATAACTACCAACAATATCACCTAATAACATTAAGCCTGCAAGTAACGCTAAGCCGCCCGCGCCTGTTACAGCAAGAGCCATACGAGCACCCTTTCGCGCTTCAGACTTATGCCACCAAAAACTAATTAATAAAAATGAGCTGATGCTCGTTAATTCCCAAAACAACCACAGCTGAATAACATTGTTAGACATAACAATGCCAAGCATTGCGGTCATAAACAGCATTAAATAACTATATAACTTAGCCATTGAGTCGTTGGCACTGAGGTAGTAACGCGTGTAGAGGATAACGAGCAAGCCTATGCCTAAAATCATAAACATAAACAATAAACTGAGGCCGTCTAACCGCAGAGATAGGTCGAGCCCTATTGACGGGATCCAAGCGAAAGAGTAACGAATGGTTTCGCCCGCTAAAACTGCAGGTGCATGGTATAAAGTTATTCCCAAAGCCGTTAAAGGCGCAAGAGCCGTTAAACTAGTGCTTAAATTGCGGGATAACTTACCTGTGCATGCAGAAATAACACTGCCAATTAAGGATAACAAGGGTATCCAGAGCAAAGTCATAATGTAGGGCCTTTTATTATCATAAGTTTATCAGGGCATCTCTTTTTAATACTAAGGGATGCTTTTACTGCCTGTTTTTAAACGACATTAATGACTATAGTTATACTGAAAAACACTGATTTTGTCTATAAAAAGCGGTTCTGTATGGGTGTTTTTTAAACATGAACTAACAATTTATTAAGCCTACAAAAACAATTAATTAATACTGGTAATTGTTAATTTAATATAGCCTTATTTGCAAATGTAAGCGCGCTGGAGTTGCGCTAAGGGTTACCATTGGTCATATCTAAATGCTTCAACCAAAGTTCTCTATACTGCGCCGAGAGCCCTAACTGCTGATACTGCATAATAGACCAATTTTCACTAGGTTTATAAGCAATACCACCTGTCTGGCAACTCTTCGCTTTGTGCCAGCCTTTTGGGGGCGACTCATCATGAGAAATAAATAAATTAGGTGCCACAAAACCTGTCTTTGCACACAACCATGTTTGTTTAGCTTTAGGCAAAGCATATTCATCTTCAAAACCGTTAAAATGCATCAGCTCATGCAAAAATACACTGTATTTTGATTTTGAGTTTATTAGCATTGTTTCCTTTGTAACATTAGCCGTTCCCTCCTTGGGCATCATTACTATAAAATCAAAACCTTCCGGTAGTTGATCATTGAGTTTAGCTGATTGCCAGTCACACTTTGCTATTTGATTAGTGCTACTTTTACACTCAAGCATACCTGCAACGTAAACTGGTTTTGAAAAGCAAAAAATATTTTCACGGGGCTCTGGCTGTTTATTATAAGCATTAATAAACTCGGTGAGTTTATATAAGCCACTACGATGATCGCTCATAGTCAGCACGTTAAACATACATTGCTTATTAGGTTTGCTTATATTTATTAAAGATGAAAAACCAAGAGCGTGGATAAACTCACTAGATACTTTACTCTGTGGTGTTTTTAGCTGAAGCTTTAGATGATTTAGCACATCCCCTGCTGGTAATTTGTTTTTACTAGCGAGTAACTTTAAATCGCTCCAACGTGAGTGCTCAAGTAACTTTGCTGCTAATATTTTACGCTCTGGGATTGTTAAATCATTTAATGCTCTGAGCCAAAATTGTTTTGCAGTATCGCTCTGACCGTTTTTAATAAGCTTAAGAGAATACATATATTGGGCTGAAGAAATTTTACTGCGGGCGAGTATAGCTAAAGAGGTATTTGGTAACTGCTCTAAATGATCAGAAAAATAACCAGGTGATTTCCAATAACTTTGTAGCACATTAGCTTTTGCGTTTAAAACATGCCAAAAGCCAATAGCGCCTAGGTGATTACTCGAGCCTGTAATTAACAAACAACATAGTAATACACCTGTTAATTTAAAACGCTTAACTTGCGTCAACACCTTGCATCAACTCAAGCTCTAAACGCGCATATTTGTACTCAATAAACTCGTGTACATTAGTTGCTAGCGCAAGCCTAAAGTAGTCTGATGCTAAATACAGCTCACCTGCTGCTTGATGCATTTTAGCTAAATAAAAATAAGCTTCGCATAAACGCTGCGCATATTCTTGCTCAGTTCTAACACCATCACTAATGCCAGATAAAAATGCATGTTCACTCATATCACCCGTATAAAGAGAAATTAACTGGTACGCCCATTGTGACTCATCAAGTGCAGTGGCATTTTGTTTAAGTGCATCAAGCGCAACGGCTTTATCCTCTTGTGCTTGTGCTAAATAAACCCATAAAACTCGGTACGGATCTTTTGGAGAGCGAGCTAAAAATTCATTAAAATCATTTTTAGCAAGGCCTGCTCTGTCGCCGTAATACAGTGCGATACCACGATTTAAATAGGCGTATTCATGCTCTTCATCAAGTTCTAGGGCAGAATCGAAAAACTCATAGGCTTTTTCATACTGCTGCATAAGCGTATGTTGAATACCTAAAAAATTATACACTTCAGCTAAATCAGGCTTAAGCTTTACTGCGCGATTAAAATCAATACGCGAAAGAGTTGTCATACCTAGACTATCAAAAAGTACACCACGGTCGTAATAAAGCTTAGCTTGTTGTTCTTCGCTTAAGTCGGCTCTATTTAATAGCTCTGAGTAGCGTGCAATAGCAATTTCACTTCTAAAGTCAGAAGCTAAAGGTGCAGTAAATGGCACATTAACAATCGGGGTTGGTTCTGATTCTGTTGTAGTTTGGCAAGCGCTTAAAGACAAAATAGCAAAAGATGCCAAAGCTAAATGTTTGAGTATCATTAAAATCCTTAATACCAAGATATATCGCGATTAATATAAGACAGACCTTGTCCAATAAGGTTTCATTAAAGCATAAAAAAAGGGGCTAAACAGCCCCTTTTTTACTATCTAGCTAATATAACTAGATTAATAAGTTAGCAATTACGCGTCAGTTGGCGCGTCAGCTGCAGGTGCTGCTGATTCCATTGCTTCTTTAATACTTAGACGTACACGGCCTTGGCGATCTACTTCTAGTACTTTAACTTTAACTTCTTGACCTTCAGAAAGGTGATCAGCCACGTTATTAACGCGCTCAGTACTAATTTGAGAAATATGTACTAGACCATCTTTGCCAGGAAGAATGTTTACAAACGCACCGAAGTCTACGATACGTACAACTTTACCTTCGTAGATAGTACCTACTTCAAGTTCAGCTGTTAATTGCTCAATACGGCTAATTGCATTAGCTGCACTTTCGCCATCTGTAGCTGCAATTTTAATTGTACCGTCGTCACCGATTTCAATCGTTGTACCAGTTTCTTCAGTAAGCTGACGAATAGTTGCGCCACCTTTACCAATAACTTCAGCGATTTTCTTCTGTGGGATTTTCATTGTGTATATGCGAGGAGCAAACATTGATAGCTCTTCAGAAGGAGCAGAAATCGCTTCATCCATCACTTCTAAGATATGTAAACGTGCAGCTTTTGCTTGTTTAAGCGCAATTTGCATGATTTCTTGAGTGATACCTTCGATTTTGATATCCATTTGAAGTGCAGTAATACCCGCAGCAGTACCGGCAACTTTAAAGTCCATGTCACCTAAGTGATCTTCATCACCTAAAATGTCAGAAAGAACAACGAATTTATCGTCTTCTTTAACTAGACCCATCGCAATACCGGCAACAGATGCTTTAATTGGCACACCCGCGTTCATAAGTGCTAGAGAAGTACCACAAACAGACGCCATTGAAGAAGAACCGTTTGATTCAGTAATTTCAGATACTACACGGATTGAGTAAGGGAACTCAGTAAGTGTAGGCATTACAGCTGAAATACCACGCTTAGCAAGGTTACCATGGCCGATTTCACGACGCTTAGGAGAACCAACAAAACCAGTTTCACCTACACAGAATGGAGGGAAGTTGTAGTTAAGCATAAAGTGGTTTTTATGAGTACCAGTTAAATCGTCGATTAACTGTGAATCACGTTCTGTTCCAAGTGTCGCTGTTACTAACGCTTGAGTTTCACCACGTGTAAAGATAGCAGAACCGTGAGTACGCGGTAATACGCCAGTCATTACGTCTAGTGCACGAATCATATCTGGTTCACGACCATCGATACGTTTTTCGCCAGCAGCTATACGGCCACGAACGATTTTCTTCTCAAGTGAACCGAAGATTTTGCCAATTTCTTGCTTGTCTAAAGACTCGCCTTCAGCAAGTTCAGCTGTTAATACTGCAACAACTTCATCTTTAGCTTCACCAAGAGCTTCTTTACGCGCTACTTTATCAGTGATTAAGTAAGCTGCGCCTACTTTTTCAGCAGCAATAGTTGCTACTTTATCTTCTAGTGCAACATTTTTCTCAGGTGCAGTCCAATCCCAAGTAGGCTTGCCTGCTTGCGCTTTAAATTCTTCGATTGCAGTAATGATCGCTTGAGATTGCTCATGACCATATACAACAGCGCCAAGCATTACGTCTTCTGCAAGTACGTTAGCTTCTGATTCAACCATAAGTACCGCTTTATCAGTACCGGCTACCACTAAATCAAGTTGGCTTTCTTCAAGCTCTTTTAATGTAGGGTTAAGTACGTATTCGCCGTTGATGTAACCAACACGAGATGCACCAATTGGACCACTGAATGGAATACCAGAGATAGCAAGTGCTGCTGAAGTACCAATCATCGCAACCATATCAGGTTGGATTTCAGGGTTAACAGAAACAACAGTAGCAATAACTTGTACTTCGTTTACAAAGCCGCTTGGGAAAAGTGGACGAATTGGACGGTCAATAAGACGTGCAATAAGAGTTTCGCCATCGTTAGGACGGCCTTCACGCTTTAAGAAACCACCAGGGATACGACCAGCAGCGTACATACGCTCTTGGTAGTTAACTGTTAGTGGGAAAAAGTCTTGACCAGGTTGTGCTTCACGCTTACCAACAACAGTTACTAAAACTGAAGTGTCGCCAATGCTTGCAAGTACAGCGCCGTCTGCTTGACGAGCGATTGCACCAGTTTCTAGAGTCACTGTATGTTGACCTAGTTTGAATTCTTTAATAATTGCTTGCACTTAAAATATTCCTTAAATGTATTCTAATAAGTTGTCATCAAAGTACCAATTACAGTACATAATTGTATTCAGTTGGAAATCAATTAAGTACTACAATTGGCAATGATGTGAATAATTGCAGATAAACCTTTTTACCTACGCGCATAGTATATACCAAAGCTACTTCAAAATGCGAGTCTAGGGTGTGTTGATCTTTGTGGATTGAAATTTGTTCATCCTAGGGCAGCGCATGTTTGGCATTTATGCTGCGTTATCGCCTATTTATGGGGAATAACCACACTACATAGGCGCTGCCTTGCCTAAAGACCAAACATACAGCTGCAAAATTAATCACGATAGGTCAACACACACTAGCTACTAGATTTAAGTTGGGCTAATGAGTGGGTAAATACAACGATGCTTGATAAGCTATGAAATAGGAGTTTTATAATATAATTCAATAAGTTTATAAATTTGTTTTATTTTCAAACACAAATTTTAGGCACAAAAAAAGGAGCTAAAAAGCTCCCATTTCTATAATCTAGTTCTTAACGACGTAGGCCAAGTTCTTTGATTAGTGCAGTATAACTAGTGATATCTTTACCTTTAAGGTAATCAAGTAGTTTACGGCGAGTGCTTACTTTACGAAGCAGACCACGACGTGAGTGGAAGTCATGCTTGTGATCAGCAAAGTGACCTTGAAGCTTGTTGATATCATAAGTAAGTAATGCTACTTGTACTTCTGATGAACCTGTATCGCCTTCTGCACGTGCAAATTTAGCAATGATATCGATTTTTTCTTGATTGCTTAGTGACATAGTAACTCCAAAAATTAAATTTAAAAGGTGTCTTAGCCGATCACTAATTCAGCCAAAACGATTAAGCCGGCGTATTCTACCAACTGTGGGAATAACTACAAGTTAATTATTCCCATCTACAACTAATAAGCCACTGCTGGGCACACTAATTGCTTATTCAGGCTTTACGTAATCATCTTGCTGGCTAGCAAGACCACGTTTAACCTTTAAATGGCCACTTGAGTTGCGCTCGCCAGTACCAATAAACACACCATCCGCAACAACTTTAATTGCCCCCTCAGGTAAAGCTTCAGGTAACTCGACTGCTTGCCCATGACTAAATACTTTGCCCTGCTCTTTCGAAATTTTAATAACAGGTAAATCAGTTAAAGCAGTGTCTATAGGTAATAACAACGAGTCTAAATAAGTAGAAGGCGCAAGCTCTTCTGCTTTCGCTTTAGCAAGCAACGCTTCAATTTCATCAAGCGAAACCATTTTATCTGCCGGATACTGACCAACAGCAGTTCTGTGAAGCATTATAACGTGTGCGCCACATCCTAGGTTTTCGCCCAAATCATCAACGATTGTACGAATATACGTCCCTTTTGATACATGAGCCGTCATTTGTAATACGTTGTTTTGTTCATCAAATTCGTCAAACGATAAGCTAAACACATTTATTTTTCTGCATTTACGAGGGACTTCAATACCCTCTCGTGCGTACTTATATAATGGTCTACCTTGATACTTAAGTGCTGAGTACATTGATGGATATTGATCTGACTCTCCAACAAAAGCTGCAATTTCTTTTGTTAACTGCTCACGCGTCACATTCACATCTTTCGTGCTTACGATTTCGCCATCAGAATCTGATGTCGTTGTACGCTCACCCAGTTTTGCACGAACGATATAAGTTTTATCTGTATCGAGTAGAAACTGCGTAAACTTAGTCGCCTCACCAAAACAAATTGGCAGCATACCTGTAGCAAGCGGGTCTAAAGCCCCAGTGTGGCCAGCTTTTTGTGCAAAATAAACACCTTTCGCTTGCTGTAATGCTTTATTTGATGAAATGCCTTGCGGTTTGTTTAACAACAAAATACCGTCAACTGCACGGCCTTTACTGCGCTTTGCCATCTGTATCAGTGCCTTCTTCGCTATCTGTATCTTCTACGTGCTTAGTACTTTGTTCACTATCTGAAATATCAGCATCAACACTTTCTACATCTTCATCGACATGCTTTGCGTTATCTTCGCGGATAATAGAATCCACTAAATTAGAAATACGCATACCTTCCATCAGTGAATTATCAACTACAAACTTTAACTCAGGCATTATACGAGCACGAATACGCTTACCAAGTAACGAGCGAATATAACCCGTTGCTTCATTAAGTACTTTTGCGCTTTGCTTTGCTGCATCTTCGTCTTGTGTGTTAAACACAGTGATGAAGATTTTGGCATAAGATAAATCACGCGATACTTCTACCGCTGACACTGTCACCATACCTAAGCGGGGATCTTTAATTTCGCGTTGTAAAATTACAGCAATTTCTTTTTGGATTTGCTGTGCAACACGATCAGTGCGAGAAAATTCTCTCATTGCATTTGTCCTAAAATCATAACTTATTGAAATTTAATAATAAGCTAATTAAATAATGGATACACAAATGGGGGCTAAGCCCCCATTTATTAGTTTAGCGAGCTAACAATTAAAGAGTACGTTGTACTTCAACTGTTTCAAATACTTCGATTTGGTCACCAACACGTACGTCATTGTAGTTCTTAACGCCGATACCACATTCCATGCCGTTACGAACATCAGCAACATCGTCTTTAAAGCGACGAAGTGACTCAAGTTCACCTTCATAGATAACCACGTTTTCACGTAGTACACGGATTGGAGCGCTACGTTTAATAACACCTTCAGTAACCATACAACCAGCGATGGCGCCAATTTTTGGAGACTTGAATACGTCACGAACTTGAGCAAGACCGATGATTTCTTGTTTAAACTCAGGTGCTAGCATGCCTGACATGGCTTGCTTAACTTCTTCGATTAAGGCATAAATTACGCTGTAATAACGAAGGTCTAAGTTTTCAGTATCAATCACTTTACGAGCAGAAGCATCAGCACGAACGTTAAAGCCAACTACAATTGCGTTAGACGCTGCAGCTAGTGTCGCATCAGTCTCAGTAATACCACCAACACCAGAGCCTACAATCTTCACTTTTACTTCATCAGTAGAAAGTTTAGTTAGTGAATCAGAGATTGCTTCGATAGAACCTTGAACGTCTGCTTTAAGTACCACGTTAACTTCAGAAACATCACCTTCAGTCATGTTAGTAAACATGTTTTCAAGCTTAGCTTTTTGCTGACGTGCTAGTTTAACATCGCGGAACTTACCTTGACGGTATAAAGCAACTTCACGCGCTTTACGCTCATCTTTAACTACAGTTGCTTCGTCGCCTGCAGCTGGAATACCAGAAAGACCTAAAATTTCCACTGGAATAGATGGACCTGCCGACTTGATATCTTTACCGTTTTCATCGCGCATTGCACGAACACGGCCATACTCAAGACCACATAATACAATGTCACCTTGGTTAAGCGTACCAGATTGAACAAGTACTGATGCAACTGGACCACGGCCTTTATCAAGACGAGATTCAATTACAACACCTGCAGCCATACCTTCGGTAGGGGCTGAAAGCTCTAAAAGCTCAGATTGCATAAGTACGGCTTCAAGAAGGTCATCAATACCTAGACCAGTTTTAGCTGAGATATGAACGTACTGCGTATCGCCGCCCCATTCTTCAGGGATAACGTCTAGCTGAGCTAGTTCGTTTTTAACGCGATCTGGATCTGCGCCTTCTTTATCCATTTTGTTTACAGCAATGATTAAAGGAACGCCAGCTGCACGTGCGTGCTGTACCGCTTCTTTAGTTTGTGGCATAACACCATCATCTGCTGCAACCACTAAGATTACGATATCTGTCGCTTTAGCACCACGAGCACGCATTGATGTAAATGCAGCATGTCCTGGAGTATCTAAGAAGGTAATCATATTGCCGTTTACATCAACATGGTATGCACCAATATGCTGTGTAATACCACCGGCTTCGCCAGAAGCAACCTTCGCAGAACGAATGTAATCTAGAGTCGATGTTTTACCATGGTCAACGTGACCCATTACAGTTACTACTGGAGCACGAGGCTCTGACTTACCATCTTCATGGCGGTCGTTAAGTACTGTTTGCTCTAATTCGTTTTCTTTAACAATGATAACCTTGTGACCCATTTCTTCTGCAACTAGTTGTGCAGCTTCTTGGTCGATCACTTGGTTAATAGTAACCATGTCACCCATTTTCATCATTGTTTTAACAACTTCAGCGCCTTTAACAGCCATGCGTGATGCAAGCTCAGCTACTGTAATTGTTTCGCTAATACGCACTTCATTTTTAACATCAACAGTTGGTTTTTGGAAACCATGCTGCAGCGATGCTGGTGCTTTTAATTTAGACTTGTTACGGCCTCTTGACGCTGCAAATTTATCTTTTGCTGGCGCTTTTTTCTTTTTCTTAGCACGGCGAGTGCCTTGCTCATCACGAGCATCGGCAACATCTTCTGCTTCACGTGCATAAGTTGAAGTCGTAAGATGGTGATCCGCTGTTTCTTCGCGTTTCTTACGTTCTTCTTCTTCTTTCTTCCAGCGTGCTGAATTCTCTTCAGCTAGCTTTCTTGCCTCTTCTGCTTGACGTTTCGCTTCTTCTTCAGCTTTCTTCAATGCGGCCTCTTCTGCTTCTTTTTGCAGACGCTCAGCTTCTATGCGATCTTTCTCAGACTTAGCACTTTGCTCTGGGGTCATCTGCTTTTGTTTCGCTTTACGCTCTGCATCAGCTTTGCGTTTAGCTTCTTCTTTGGCTTTACGGTCAGCTTCTTCTTTCGCTTTACGTTCTGCCTCTTGTTTCGCTTTTAATTCTGCGGCTTCTTGTTCAGCTTTTTGTTGCTGTTCAAGACGGGCTTTTTCTTCAGCGGCTAAGCGTGCTTGCTCTTGTTCTTGTTCCATTGCGCTTTTCTTCACGTAGGTACGTGTTTTGCGAACTTCAACTTGAACATCTTTAGCTTTACCCGTAGAACCAGTCACACTTAATGTGCTTTTGCTCTTACGTTGTAAAGTCATACGCGCTGGGCCATCTGAACCTGTACCACCATGATGCTTGCTTAAATGATCAAGTAACGTTGCTTTTTCAGCTTCTGTTACGTTATCAGTTGCTTGCTTAGTGATACCTGCTTGTGAAAACTGCTGTAGCAATTTATCAACAGTTGTACCTATATCGCCGGCTAGTTTTTCAACATTTACTTCTGCCATAGTGTGTAATACCTCCGTTAATAAATTACTCGTCTGCAAACCAACAAATGTTTCGTGCAGCCATAATCAGTTCACCCGCTTTTTCAGATGAAAGTTCTGTGATATCAACTAATTCGTCAATACCTTGCTCTGCCAAGTCTTCAAGTGTAACAACACCTTTGCTTGCCATAACAAATGCTAAGTGACGCTCTAAGCCTTCAAGCGCAAGTAAGTCTTCAGCAGGCTCTGCGCCATCTAAGCTTTCTTCCGTTTTAAGTGCTTTAGTTGTCAATGCATCTTTTGCGCGTGAACGCAATAAATCTACAGTATCTTCATCAAGACCATCAATTTCTAAAAATTCAGACGCAGGTACATACGCCACTTCTTCAAGTGTCGAGAAACCTTCGTTAATAAGTAATGATGCAAACTCATCATCTATATCTAAATTTTCAGTGAATAAGTTAAGTAACTTATCAGATTCAGCTTCATTTTTAGTACGCATGTCTTCAACAGTCATTACGTTCAGTTCCCAGCCAGTTAATTGGCTTGCTAAACGAACATTCTGACCATTACGACCAATTGCTTGTGCTAGGTTATCGGCTTCTACAGCGATATCCATTGAGTGAGTGTCTTCATCCATTACGATTGAAGCAACTTCTGCTGGCGCCATTGCATTGATAACAAATTGTGCTGGGTTGTCATCGTAAAGTACGATATCAACACGCTCACCACCAAGCTCAGACGATACAGCTTGAACTCGTGCGCCACGCATACCAACACATGCACCAATTGGATCAATGCGTTTGTCGTTAGATTTAACAGCAATTTTAGCGCGTGAACCTGGATCACGTGCAGCTGCACGTAACTCAATCATCTCTTCGCCAATTTCTGGCACCTCAATGCGGAATAATTCCATTAGCATTTCAGGTTTAGAGCGCGTTACAAATAATTGTGCACCGCGTGCTTCAGGTTTAACTTCATATAAAAGACCACGGATTCGATCACCCGGGCGGAAGTTTTCACGTGGCAACATGTCATCACGGTAAATTACCGCTTCTGCGTTGTTACCTAAATCAAGTACGATTGCATCGCGAGTTGCTTTTTTAACAACACCCGTTACCAGCTCGCCTTCTTGATCTTTGTATGCTTCAACAACTAAAGCGCGCTCAGCTTCACGTACTTTTTGTACGATAACTTGCTTAGCCATTTGTGTTGTAATACGGTCAAATTTGATTGAGTCAATTTGCTCTTCAACATAATCACCCATTTGCAAATCAGGTTCTTCAACCTGTGCTGCTTCTAGAGTGATTTCGCTGTATGGGTTCTCTAAAGAACCATCTTCTAATACAGCGGCAATTTGCCAGCGACGGAACGTATCGTAATCACCGGTTTTACGGTCAATTGCTACACGTACTTCAATTTCGCCATCGTGTTTTTTCTTTGTCGCTGTCGCTAGAGCGAACTCTAGAGCTTCAAAAATCTTTTCTTTTGGAACCGCTTTCTCATTGGAAACGGCTTCAGCAACCAATAATATCTCTTTTGCCATGGGTAATGCCTCGCTTGCCCTATTCCTTCGCACTCGAATTTAAAACTTCGCGATTAAATTCGCACGTTCGATGTTACTAAGCATGATCAGATGCTCTGCACCATCGCTAGATAGTGTGATCATATCGCTGCTAACTGCTACTAAGTCGCCTTTAAAATTACGACGACCATCCTGTGGAAGTTTAGTACGCACGCGTACTTCCTCTCCTTGCGCCTGCTCGTAGTGATCTTGTTTGAATAATAGACGATCAACACCAGGAGACGATACTTCCAAATCATATTCATTTGTAATCGGGTCTTCGACGTCTAAAATCGCACTAATTTGGCGACTGGCATCCGCACAGTTATCAACTGAGATCCCATCCTCATGAGCAATATATACTCTTAAGGTAGAATGGCGACCCGCTTGTACAAATTCAAGACCATGCAACTCAAAGCCTAACATTTCTACCGCAGGCGTTAACATGGTTACTAAATCTTGTTCAAGTTTTGTCACGAAAATCCTCCATACAAACAAAAAAAGGGCTTATAGCCCTAAAATACTGAGTTTAAATTTTAATTTGATAGCAATTGCCACAAATCGTAAGGTGCAGATACAACAACGCCCCGAACCAAGCGGGGCGTCACACCAATAAAGCATAAAACTGTGTGGCCGAGGGCCAAGCTTGGTTGCGAGTCAGTAAACTGACCTAATTAAACTACATAGCCTAAAACGCAAAACGCGCATTACTTAGAATGCGCGATATAAATTAGTAAGGTAATACCTACTAGTAGAATTGGTTGCGGGAGCCGGATTTGAACCGACGACCTTCGGGTTATGAGCCCGACGAGCTACCAGACTGCTCCATCCCGCGCCAATAGATATCAAACCTTAAATTTAATATCGCTGTTAGCTGTTATACAACACGCTAAACAATGGCCGCTATTATAAGGATGTACAGGATAATTAGCAACTATAATACGCAATTAGTTTATAAAATTTGCAATTCGTCAAGATGCTAATTTAATGTATATGTAAGTAACATAAGTAATCAGCCAACTTTATAAAATGCCCATACTTGAGTCATAAAATGTAGTAGCTTATTATTTCAGGATAAAAATCAGATAAACTGAAGTTTAATAACTCTTAAAATACGTTTTAAAGGCTCACTAATTACCAGAAAGTAAATAGATATAACAAAAAGCCATACTTTCACACTAAAAAACGTGCAGAATTTGAACTGCCCGCTATAATCAACATTATTCCTACTTGATAATAATAGTTATTACTCACTGCAACGAGATAAAAATGAATCAACAACAATCAGCATTATTAAATAACTTAACAATTATTAAGCCTAACTTTCATGCGTTTACGGCTAAATTTCATAGTAAATTAGCCCAATCTAGTATTGAGATGAATTACCCGACGGCCTTACAGTTTAACGAAAAGAGCTTTACCCTCTTTTGCGTATTAGAACGAATTGTTAAGCATTTAGATAAACCAGCATCGGTAGCTCCTTTTTTAGCTCACCATTTAATGTATCTAAAAAAAAGCGGCGCTTCACACAGTGACGTTGCCCTTTTATCTAACGCTTTTTACGAAACCCTTGAAGAGCACCTTGGTAAACATTTTACTACTGAGAGTCAGCTCGCTTGGAAAAAAGCGCTTAGGTACTTTGAAAGCTTTGCAAGCAATGTTCTTTTCAACGTTACCAATGTGGTTTCGTTACAACAAAGAATGCAGCAAAAGCAAAGTAATAAAATTTAGATATTCAATTGGGGGGGAGACTTAATTTACTTAATCTCCCCTTAATCAGGAACGCCTTGATATGCGGTTAAACTTTTTTGCCCTATTGCTAACAGCACAATGTATTGCGTTATTTACCGCCTCTATTCGTTTTACTAATCTATTATTAAACTCAAGAAACAACTAATCCCCAGCATTAAAACCAGCAAACTATTGTCGTTATGCACTTAATTACTCCTATTTGCTCGTTGTTAATTGATAAAGCGATCGCCTAATTAATTATGACCGTATAAAAAAATTTGGTATTACTATGACCCATTACAAAACACTTAGATTAATACTAGGCGATCAGCTAAACCCATCTCATTCATGGTACAAACAAAAAGACAACGACACGCTTTATCTCATCGCAGAACTAAAACAAGAAACCGACTACGTTAAGCATCACATCCAGAAACTGTGTGCTTTTTTTAATGCTATGGAAAACTTTGCGACTGCATTAAAAACGGCAGGTTTTAATGTTTTGCATTTAACACTTGATGATACTGCTGACGACAAAGACTTAATTGAATTACTAAAGCGCATTGCCGATAAGTACCAATGCGAAACGATTGAATATCAATACCCTGATGAGTTTAGGCTTAAGTCTCAATTAGCTAAGTTTAAAAGTGATAGCTCATTTGATGTAATTGCCACGGATACCGAACATTTTTTATTACCGTTCACCGATATAAAAACACGCTTTACAAAAAACAAACATGTGACAATGGAGCACTTCTATCGTGCTATGCGTAAGCAGTTTAATATATTAGTTGATGATGCTAAGCCAACCGGTGGCAAATGGAATTTTGACAGTAATAATCGTAATAAATTTTCCAAAGCTGACTTAGCGTGTATACCAAAACCTAAGCTATTTAATAATGATGTCAAAAGCATCATTTCTCGCTTAAATAAGCACAAGATAGTTTACTTTGGCGAAATAGCCGATCAGAGACTAGAGTGGCCAACAACGCGTAAACAAGCTATTGAATCTCTAGAATACTTTTGCGAGCATTTACTTAGTTGCTTTGGTCACTTTCAAGATGCGATGACAGATCAAAGTAAAAATAATACCAGCTTGTACCATAGCCGATTATCGTTTGCCCTAAACGCAAAAATACTCCACCCGTTATATGTAATCAAACGTGTAATAAGAGAATACGAACAAAGACCCAGTGAAATATCCCTCTCGCAAGTAGAGGGCTTTACTAGGCAAATATTAGGTTGGAGAGAATATGTACGTGCCATTTATTGGATTAACATGCCCGACTACGCTGTTAAAAATCAATTACAAGCCAAAAACACACTACCATCTTATTTTTGGAACAGCTCAACAAAAATGAATTGCCTAAGCCACTCATTAAAACAAAGCCTTGAAACCGCTTATGCCCACCATATTCAACGCCTAATGGTTATTGGAAACTTTTGCATGCTTACAGGAATAAACCCTGATGACGTAGATAACTGGTACCTAGGTGTTTATATCGATGCCATAGAGTGGGTAGAGATGCCCAACACCCGAGGAATGAGCCAGTTTGCCGATGATGGAATAATTGCGACTAAACCTTATGCTGCAAGCGGTAACTACATTAATAAGATGAGCGATTACTGCAAAAGCTGTCAGTACGATGTTAAACAAAAAGTAGGTGATAAAGCTTGCCCGCTAAATAGCCTGTACTGGCATTTCATGAATAAACACAGAGACAGACTAGAAAAGAACCCACGTATTGGTATGGTATATAAAAACTGGGATAAACAAGAAAAAACACTCCAAGAACAAACGCTGCAACAAGCAACCTACTACCTTAATAATTTAGAAGCGCTGTAAACAAAAAAGCCGCCTCGAATGAGGCGGCTAAGTAATCAGGGAAATATGTACTTTAGAAGATTATTTACCTTCTATTAGATTGCTATTACCAATTTCAATTTTGCGTGGTTTTAGCGCTTCAGGGATTTCACGTTCTAAGTCAATACTTAGTAAGCCATTGGCTAAATCTGCGCCGAGTACTTTTACGTGATCTCCTAACTGGAATTTACGTTCAAAGTTACGCTCAGCAATACCTTGATGAATAAATTTACGCTCTGCGTTTTCATCTTTATTTGCTTTAGTACCTGTAACTTTTAATGTGTTATTTTCTGACTCAATGGTTAATTCGTTATCGCTAAAACCGGCAACGGCCATAGTGATTCTGTATTTGTCTTTATCGAGTGCTTCTATGTTGTAAGGAGGAAAACTTGGCTGCTTATCTGTATTAGCTGCCGCATCCATAAGTGATGCTAAATGTTCGAAGCCGATAAATGAACGATAAAGTGGTGATAAGTCTACTGTACGCATAATAATATCCTCATATTTAAGCGATATTTTGCATGTGCTCTTCTATTGAACAAGCTCAAGCAAAGTTTAATTAATAATATAAATTTCAATTATTTAAGTTTAATTTAGGACCCATCAGGCGTCCTACTAAACTATATATGGACGGTAAAATTGTTTTCAAGAGATTAATTTTAAAAAAATTAAAAATAAATAAAAAAAGGCACTAAAAAGTGCCTTTTGAAACCATGAAAATGAATGTTATTTAATAAATGTGCCTCGGATTGGATAGTCGTTTTCTCTAGAAAACTTAATTCCACCTAGCAGTTGCTCTAAATCAGGACGAACAAATGGGCTGTTTGATATATCGACCATTTGAAGCTGATTTTTTTCATTAAGTACAAAAATGCCTGGCTCAGCAAATGGATGATCAGTTTCTGCATCACTGCGAGGCTCGCTGATATGTAGCCCTAAATCGGTCATTTGTTCGATTGTTAAACCATAGTAAATTGGGAAGTTAATATCTATTTTTTCAAGATGTTTATCAAGCTGCTCATGGCTATCACCACTTACCGCAACCACTTCAATACCAGCATCTTTAAAGTCTTTATGAACTTTAGCAAGCTCGTTAAGTTGCGCAGTACATTTAGGGCAGTGCTGGCCTCGATAAACAACAATCATTTTCCAAGGAGAGTCACTTACTCTATCAACTAAATCTACCTTGTTCTCATCAACATCACTCACTACTAGTGATGGCATAATATCCGCAGGTTTTAAACTCGTGTTGCTCATTGCGATCTCCTTTTACTGTGTCAGATTAAAAGTTAATTTGCTCTTACCCATAGAGCTTAGGGTAACTTTTATTAATTCAATCTGAAAAGTGTAATTAAAAACCGATTATAACTTTAAGACCATCCCTTTATTTTTCTATAAATGGTAGATGCACTAACCCCTAGATAAGCAGCAGCAAGAGGAATATTGTCTTCACAGCTTTTAATCGCATTTTCAATCGCCCTTTTTTCAACTTGCCACAAAGGTTCTATATCATGAACAGACATAGGCGATAATTGAACACTCTGCTCGTTTGTATTGTGAACTGACTTAGCGGATATCGAGTGCTTCACAGCGCCTAATCCAAATGAGCTTGGTAGCATGTCTTTTTCAATTACATCGCCATCATTAATAACAACGGTGTTTTCAATTACATTTTGTAGTTCGCGAATATTTCCTGGCCAATCGTAATTACAAAAAAGCGCCTTAACTTCATCAGAAAAACCAGTGAAATGCTTTGCATTACTATCGCTTTTTTGTTTCAAAATATACTCAGCAAGCAGTAATATATCGCCTCCGCGTTCTCTTAAAGGGGGGAGCTTTACGGGGATAACATTTAAACGGTAATATAAATCTTCTCTAAAACGCCCTTCTGCAACCTCTATGATTGGGTTTCTGTTTGTTGCACAGACTAAACGAACATCGCTGTGTAATACTTCACTACTACCCACCTTACTAAAAATTCCTGTTTGTAAAAAGCGTAATAACTTTGCTTGTAAGTTAAGTTCCATTTCACATAATTCATCTAAAAATAAGGTACCGCCGTTGGCCACTTCAACAGCCCCTTTTCGATCGCTTAATGCCCCACTAAACGCACCTTTAACATGACCAAAAAATTCTGATTCAAATAGCTCAGCAGGAATAGCTGCACAGTTTATGGCAATAAATGGTCCTGTATTTCTCGGGCTTGTACCATGAAGGGTTTGTGCGCAAACTTCTTTACCGGTTCCACTTTCACCTGTGATAAATACACACGCTTTGCTTCTAGCTGCACTATCAAGTAATCTAAAAACGGTTATCATTGCCAGAGATTCACCAACAAAATCTTGATTTTTATCCCTGTTTTTAACCAATGGTTGAACTTTAACTTGCTCTTTTGGCGTCAAGGCACTTTCTACTGAACTAATGAGTCGTTGACTTGTGAAAGGTTTTTCTAAAAAATCAAAACCGCCTAAACGCATTGCTTCCACTGCAATATCAATAGAGCTGTTTGAGGTGATCATGACTACATTAGCAGGATTTTTCTGCTTATTTACAAATTGTAATACCTCAAGCCCACTTATATCTGGCAAGCATACGTCTTGTACTATGACCGCTGGCATTTTTTCTTTAATACCGACTAAAGCAGAGTACCCATCTGTAAAGTGTTTGCATTGGAAACCAGCCTGCTCAAGCTGACTTGCATATAAAGCACCACTGGCAATGCTATCTTCAACAATATAAACAAGACCTTTATCAATTATATCTGACACAGCTTTCTCCTAGATAGCTATACTATTACTCATTATTTGATACGCATCTCGGGTTTTATCCAAGTTGTGTTTAATAACAAGCGCTGCGTGCAAGTTTTCTTGTGTAGTTGACGGTGGCGAATCGTGTAATTGTGTTGCTAACGCGGCTAAAGCAGATGCACCATATAAAGCTGCTGAATTTTTTAAGACATGCATTACTTCTTTAATTTTTATAGTATCTTCACTACTAATTGCCGTATCTAATTGGTTAGCCATAGTAACTAATTCATCAATAAATAATTTAATTAAACGAGCTAACACGGTTGTCCCAACATCCTTTTCGAGTTGAGTTAATACATTTAGCTCGGTAATACTTTTATCGACAAACTGCTCTGATATGGGCATAGATAACCTTTGTGTAAGTTAAAACTTCTTACACTAATCAAATGTAAGAGTTGTAGTTTAAGAGTAATTTGTTTTTTGCATTTTGCAAATCAAAATGAATATAAACATTTACAAAGTCCAAGTATCAATACTTTTAGTTAACGTTTGCGGCTTATCTAGCAGGTACCCCTGAGCTATATCGCAACCAAGTTGTTCTAATATTTGTAATTGCTCATTCTCTTCAATACCCTCTGCTACCGTTTGTAAACCCAATCGTTGAGCCATCGCAATAATTGCGCTACATAACGTAAAGTCTTCATTATTAGTTGCAATACCACTTACAAAACTGCGATCAATTTTTAAACCATCAATATCAAATTGACGAAGTAAACCTAAAGAGGCATACCCAGTGCCAAAATCATCAATCCACACCTTTACGCCTTCTTTATGGAAGTTTTCAAACGCCTTAGCTATTTTATCAGGACTATGAATGAGCGCTGTTTCCGTTAATTCGACTTTAATAGCCTGTGGTGGTATTTGGTGCTTTTCTAGCAAAGACATTACTTTTGAAAACACATCACCATCTAAGATTTGTAACGGTGAAATATTTAATGAAACAGCAATATCTGTCATACCAAACTGCCGCATATGCTTTAAATCAGACAAGCATTGCTCAAAAATCCAGTCACCTAATTCTAAAATCATTCCCGATTGCTCTACATGAGGGATAAACTCATCAGGGCCAACAATGCCAAAGCGCGGTGATTGGCACCTTACTAGCGACTCAAAGCCGACCAGCTTTCCAGATCCCAATGATACAAGCGGTTGATAAACCATTTTAAAATAATTATTTTGCATTGAATCAGACATGATCCTCTCTAACTCATGCCATCTTGCTAGATTGACTGGTTTTTCCGATTCTAGGTATTTAAACGCACTCATGATTTTGCCCCGGTTTCACTCTTAGTGACTTATTATATTAAAGAGCAATTTACAGGCCATTTTAAATACAAAAAAACAGAAATAAAAACCAATATATTCAGGTAGTTAAATTAGAAGATTAAATGGATTTACTTCTCCCATTTCATTCGCATTTTGCAATTCAGTTTGCAATGCAGCTAAATTGGCAAGTGAGCGCTTAATCGAGCTTATAAAACACAGATAAGCCAGTTAATAGATACTGACCAAAGCTAATATTAGCAATTGTATATGAGAAAAGAGAAAGTTTTGATAAAACCCTGTTTAGGTTAAGCACCATCTAAATTTAAGAGAATATAAATAATTTTATGGGGAGGGATTAAAAAGTTAAATTGGTGGTAGGAACATAAAAAAACGCAGGCAACTATAAATAGTTACCTGCGCAAAAGTCTCTAGTTTGGAAGAGTGTCGTTATTTTCGTTTTTAGAAGAAGTTACATGTTGTGCATAGTTGGTATTTTGCGAGTCAAACGTATTACTCATCAACTGAGCGTTTTCAACATCAGCTTGTGTAAAAGTAATTGGCTGAATATCTGCCAGCGGTTCAATCGAATCGCTACCTCGTAAAACTGTTATACCTATTACTAAAGTGGCAACAAGCAAAATTGACAAAACCATAATTTCAGGTGTTAGTACCCAATTGTTACCTTTAGGCTGTTGTTTGGCTTTTGTGTTTGTTTGCATATTGCACCCCTTAAAAATTTAACTAAATTCGTCTTGATTTGATATCTAATATATTGCGAAAGTCGTGCCAACCAGATAACAACTTTACAAAAAAGTAAAAACCTTACAAAATCAAGTCGTTAAAATAAATTAAAGGTATGATTGAGTATTTAAATAAAGTTCATAACATTTTATTTTTATTTTGAATTGCAATTTGCGAATCAAATTAAAAAAACACACACTAAAAACACTCATTAATTACTAAAAAATAAATTTAACTTACCCCTAAAATACTAGGTTGATTTCTCCGTTTATCAAGTTTTATGCAACACAAACCCACTTTTTATATTGTCTGTTGATCTTTGCGGATTAAAATTCGTTCAAACTACAGGCGGTTTAATCCCGGCGCGAGGTTTATAACCCAGCGGGCTCTGTAACAGCTCCTGCGTTACCCTACTAACTTACATCGATGTAAGACCGAGCGAAGCTTCTGCGTCCTGCTCACGCCCCTTACCTACATCCATGTTGGCAACAAAGAGTAAATAGCCCCTAGGAAGATCCCTTTGGGCAGCGCCTGTTTGGCATTAATGCTACGTTATCGCCCATTTATGGAAAATAACCACACTGCATAGGCTCAACTTTGCCTAAATACCAAACACACTGCTACAAATTTAACCCTAAACGTTTAACAAACCCTAGCCTTCATTGCTCAACTCAGCTTTTCCCAAACTTGCGCTAAACGAGAGAGCTTTAAATGTTTAGATTCAATAACCTGCTCTGGGGCATATTTATCAAGTAATAAATAAAGTGTCTCACTTACAATTGGCTTAGCTAAATAGTCATTCATCCCCGCGTCTATAAATCGCTCTTTATCACCATGAATCGCATTTGCAGTGAGTGCTATTATAGGAGTGGTTATACCTAACTTTCTGATTGCTTTAGTTGCAGAAATCCCATCGAGTATTGGCATTTGGATATCCATAAAAATAATATCAATTTCATCGTTTTGCGCCTTTATTATTGCCTCTTGACCATCACTAACAATATATACACGGCAACCTTTTTGTTCTAAAAACTGCCGAATTACAACTTGATTATTCGTATTATCTTCAGCAACTAATACCTTGGTTCCGCTTAACTGAGTTAACCCTAAGGGGCTTTCTAAAGTTTCTTTTTGCTCACGATTGGTAAATATAATATCCAAATGAAACAACTGCTCTTCTAATAAACTAATTGCCCGTAGTACATGGGATACTTTATAAGGGCCATTTAACCTGAGCTCTCTGTCGTTAATATTTTGCGGTAATAAGCTTTTACCTAGCAAATCTAGGATGAGTAAACACGGTGAATTAAGGGAGTTGTATGTATTTATACGCTCGCGTGTTTGGGCTAACATTTGAGGATCAGTTAGTACAATTGCATCAGGAAAACTATCGTACTTGGGTATATCTGGGCATACTTCGTAGTGTTCAAAAGTGATAGAAAACCGAGTGAGCGTATGCTCCAAGGCTGTTTTTAGAATTTCGTGATTTCCTACTATCCATACTTTTGGCTTTTTACTTCGTGCTGCAAACCCTTCTCTTAAAATTGAGTCAGTTGTGTCTATTTGCAGCGGGTAATTAACTACAAACTCGCTTCCTTTATTAAACTCAGAACTAACCGAAATATCTCCACCTACTACATCACAAATTTGCCTACATATCGCAAGCCCTAAGCCACTCCCACCATGCTTTCGAGTAATTGAATTATCGGATTGAATAAAAGGCATAAACATACTGTCAATTTTATTTTTTGCAATTCCCATACCCGTGTCTTTTACAGATATATAAAGGTTTAAATTATTACCTTCAATATGAGTGCACTTAACAGTAACCGTTATTACACCATGTTGAGTGAACTTAATCGCATTGGCTAATAAATTTATGACTATTTGTCTTATACGGGCATGATCACCAATTACTTGAGCTGGTACATCAGGATAAAAATCAAAAATAACCTCAAGCCCTTTTTGTAAAGCGCTTTGGGAAATTATATCTATTGCCTCTTCAATACACGTATCAATACTAAATGGCTGATTATTTAGTGTTATGGCTTGTGCTTCAAAACGTGAGTACGTTAATACATCGTCCAATACACTTAATAGCGCGTCAGAACTTGTTTTAATCATTTGTGTATAGCGCATTTGTTCAGAAGTTAAACCGGTATGATGCAAAATATCTGCAGATCCAATCACAGCATTTAATGGTGTGCGAATTTCATGACTAATATTTGCCATGAATCGGCTTTTTGACTCCGCTAGGGTTTCTGCCTGATGTTTAGCTTCAAGTAATATTTGCTCGCTTTCAATACGCTCTTGTATATCCACAAGTGTCGCAGCAATTGATGATAAATCACTTTCGTAGCCACCAACAATTGGGGTAAGTGTAATTTCGACCCAGTTATTTATACCTTGTGCATTAATTAAACGTATATCAAAGCGACGTATATCACGCTTACCTTGTTTATAATCAAGCAGAGTATCACTAATTTTTTCTACATCCTCTTTAGCTATAAACTTAATTAGAGGTAAGCCAAGACTCTCATCTACCTTGCTGTGTAGAACTCGCTGCCATGCTTGATTTATAAATAATAGATTACCAAATGTATCAAGGCGTAAAACAATATCAGGGATATTATCAACGACGGAGTGATAATTATATTCTATCTCTGCCATTGCTTGTTCGGCTTTAACTCGCTGCGTAATATTAGTTTCTATAGCAATAAAATGCTTTACTTGGCCTTCATCATCTCGCACAGGATTTGCATCAATAGCAACCCAATAAATGTTACCGTTTTTATCGTAATTTGTGGTTTCAACTTGAAAAGGAAGTCCATTTTTTACGGCATGAGACATGACCTTACGGCTTTTTTCACATGTTTTTGGCCCTTGCAGTAATTGACCAGGACTGGTGCCTATAACCTCATCACAGGTGTAACCTGTAAGTACTTCAAAACTATTGTTAACCCACTCAATTACGCCAAATTTATCTGTAATTATTACTAAGTTATTTGTATGACTCGCAACAAGCGATAAGCGCTTTACATATTTTTGCTGTTGCGTTAGTAAAAATTGAGAATCTTTATGGCGTTGAATGTCATAGAGTGAACCTATAAAACCGCTTTTTTCATCATAAACTAGCCTCAACTCAAACCAGTTTAAGAGTCCATGACTATTTTTTATTTGTATTTCTACACTAGGAGTCTGCTTTCCTTCAAGCAAACAACAACTGTATGCAACAAAATGCATAATATCATCGCAATTCATTAACTTAGTGATATTAGAACCAATTAATGAATCGCTTGAGTAACCTAGTTTCTTCTCCCATGCTTCGTTAATATAGGTAAGATTTAAATGTTTATCACACTCAAAAATACATTCATCTAAAATAGCTAATAGCTTTGCTTGACGTCGATTACTATTGGAGAGCTTTTCGACCAATGCATATTGGATTTGCACTTGTAGTTCATCGTTGTTATCCATGCTCTCTCCAATGCTTAATAAAAGTTTTACTATCACAAACTCGCGCATAAAGAGGAAAAACCTCTTCACAGTAAAAAGTTTGTTCAAAAGGAGTGCGACTCGATGTGCAGTCACTTAAAATAGTGACGTTAAAACCAAGTTCAACAGCCGTTCGCGCAGTTGAGTCAATACAAATAGAAGTCACCGTACCGGCTAAAATAACATTAGTAACACCCTGTTCTTTAAGCTTTTGCGCTAGAGCGGTATGTGTAAAAGCATTTAAACCTCTTTTCCCAGGCACCACTTCTATAACATTGCTAAAAAAATCTAGCTGCTCAATGGTTTGAGCGCCGTACGAACCTGCTTTAAATGCGCCCACATCTGCAATAGCTTTTAATATGCCAATCGGATTTTTAAGCTCACTGTAGTTTTGTGTAAAATGAATGGGTGTATTAACAACTAACGCAAATTGCTCTGCACAGGCGGTCAATAAAGAGAGTGTATTTTCTACCACGCCAGTAATTCTTGACGACTCTTCAACCACGCCATACAAAATACCTTTTGGTGAAAAGTAATCATTTTGAAAACCAATCAAAATAAGCGCTGTTTTAGAAAAGTCATGCATCATTGCCACCTTATTAACCAATTTAAGACGCTAATTGCCAAGGTTTAATAAACTTTTCGAGCACTGCTTTGGTCACTGGTTTTTGTAAATAGTGCGTAATACCTTTTTCAAATAACTCAGCTATCTGCTCATCCCCTGTTAGTCCCGTTAAAATAACTTTGGGTGTATCATTATTAGGGGTATTTTGACGCACCAATTGCTGTGCTACGTCACTGCCAAACATTCCTGGCATGCGCTCATCTAAGAGCAGTAAATCAAATGGTTCATTTTGAGCAAGCGTTAAAGCACTAGCGCCATTTTCTGCACATGTTACTAAGCAGCCCAGCATTTCGAGCATCACTTTTGTTGCAATTTGGCTTGGTAAGCTATCATCCGCCACTAATACAGATAAACGTGTTTGCGTATGAAATGTTGTTAAAATAGCAATGAGGTCAGTATCAAAAAATGGCCAACCTAATATTTTTTTAGATAGTTTATTCTCTTGGCTCAGCTCACTAATGTCGCTAATAGTGCATAACTTTATGTGTCTATTTATGCTGTCACCATTTAGTTTATCAGTTAGCGCGTCACCACTAAGGTGACGTAAATCCTCAATCTGTACCGTTTCCTTAAAAATGCTATTGAATAATTTAAAATTTAAGCCAAAGCGCTCATGGGTATTATCCGATGTTATTAAACAACTTTTAAATAACGCCTCACAATCAGTTAGAACGTCTATATTTTGGCTAATATCAAGTGCCAAACTAACAGACTCTTTTGTTGCTAAAAGCCCATGAAAATCCAGCGTTCTTAATTGCTCAGAATCATCAATCTGGTAATGAAGACTAACCCCTTGTATATTTGCTTCTAGGTTAAGTAAAAAGCTCTGCTTAACAGATGCTAGCGCTGGAATCAGAAATTCCTCGCATTGCGCAATCATTTGCTCAAAAGGAATTTGCAAACAAACGTAGTTACATTGCAACTTATTAATTAAAGTAACTGAAAAATTTCGATTTTGGGTTTCACAATATTTACCGATTACCCCTTGGATAATTTCTAACACGTGACTATTAATATTCATAAAGTATTCTCGTTAACCCAATGTATACCTCTTAATCATCAAGTTATGTGCCACAAATTAATTCTTGTAAACACACTTGCATTCATATACTTAAGTATTAGACAGACAGCGCTTTAGTTTCTCATTCGCATTTTGCGAATCATATTGCTGTGCAATATATGATTTATGGTTTTTATTAGAATGGTGTAATCGATTTTTTTTGCTTTAAATAATTTTTCAATCATTTAAACTGATTTTAATCAAATTGAGGAGAAAGCTATGTTAACTGTAATTTTTGGCCGTGAAGGTTGTCCATATTGTGTTCGTGCAAAAGATGTTGCGCAGCAACTATCAAATGAACGTGATGACTTTAAATTTCGTTACATCGATATAATTAAAGAAGGCATTAGTAAGGCCGATCTTGAAAAGTCAGCTGGTAAACCTTGCCCTACCGTTCCACAAATTTTTGTGGATCAAAATCACATCGGTGGATTTACAGAATTTGAAGCTTACGCAAAAGAAAACCTAGGCTTGTACAAATAAGCGTTGTATTAAATATGTTAACCAGTTTAATAAACCCCAAATTAAACTGGTTAAATTTCGACCAACATCAAACACATAGAAATTAGTTTCAATTTATACAAGCATTTGCCTCGCGAATCCTATATAATGCGCGCCTCTTTAAATTCGTTGAGGCGTATTAATGTCAGAACCAGTCACGTTTGAATCTCTAAATCTTTCTCCTGCAATTTTGAAGGCAGTTGAAGAGTTGGGTTACAAGACACCATCTGAAATCCAAGCTCAATGTATACCGTTATTGCTAGAAAGAAAGGACGTACTGGGACTAGCTCAAACGGGTACAGGTAAAACCGCAGCATTTGCACTGCCATTACTAAATAATATTGACCCGTCTGTGAAACAGCCACAGATCCTTGTACTCACACCAACACGTGAGCTTGCGATCCAAGTTGCTGAGGCATTCGAACAATATGCTAAACATGTTCGTGGTATTGAAGTATTGGCACTATATGGTGGCCAAAGCTACAGTATCCAATTAAGCGCACTTCGTCGTGGCGCTCAGGTTATTGTTGCAACTCCAGGTCGTTTAATCGATCACATTAACCGTGGCACTATCAAGTTTGATGCTCTACAAGCACTTGTACTTGATGAAGCCGATGAAATGTTACGTATGGGCTTTATCGATGATGTAGAAAGCATCATGGAAAAAACACCGCGCGAAAAGCAAACATGTCTTTTCTCTGCGACTATGCCTAAGCAAATTCAAAACATCAGCAGCAAGTATATGAACAATCCTGAACAGGTTCATATTTCTGCGCGTAACTCTACAGTATCATCTGTTGAGCAAGTGTTTTGGAATGCAAGCGTACATAAAAATAAAGCAATTGTTCGCTTCTTAGAAGCTGAGCAATATGAAGGTGCTATTGTTTTCGTACGTACGCGTAACGATACAGTACAACTTGCTGAGTTATTAGAGCGCGAAGGTTTCTCTGCTGCTCCACTTAACGGTGACATGAACCAGCAAGCACGTGAACGCACTGTAGATCGCTTAAAAAGTGGCATGCTAAACATTGTTATTGCAACAGATGTAGCGGCACGTGGTCTAGATGTTGACCGTTTAAGCTTAGTTATCAACTACGATATCCCACAAGATTCTGAAGCCTACGTTCACCGTATCGGCCGTACAGGTCGTGCTGGTCGTACTGGTAAAGCAATCTTATTCGTAAAACATAACGAACGTTATTTACTTAAAAATATCATTCGTCATACGAAGTCTGAAATTGCTCAAGTTGAATTACCTACAGCAAAAATTGTTGAAGAAAAACGTATCGAAGCGTTACAAGCAAAATTAACTATTGCGCTTGAAAACAAAGACATCACGTTCTTCAATGAAGTAGCTACTAACATGGCTGAAAAACTTGATCTTCCTCTTGAAAGCTTAGCGGGTGCGTTACTATGTTTAGCACAGCAACAGTCGCCAATTAAAGTTGAAGAAGTTAAGATTCAACCTCGTGAACGTAACGAGCGTAACGACCGCAATTCACGCAACGATCGTGGTGACCGTGGACGTCGTAACGAACGTGGCGGCGAACGTGGTGGTGAACGCGCTGAGCGTAAACCTCGCGAACGTAACAGCCGTGATGCAGGTCCTATGGATACTTACCGTATCGAAGTAGGTCGTGAACATGGTGTTCAGGTTAAAAATATTGTTGGCGCTATCGCTAACGAAGCTGACATCTCAAGCAAGTTTATTGGTGATATTCGTCTACACGACAATCACAGCACGGTTCAATTACCGCAAAACATGCCTAAAGATGTACTTGATCACTTCCAAAAAGTGTTTATTTGTAAACGCCCTATGGGCTTAACAATTACAACTGATCAAGGTCCTGCTGAACCACGTGGCGAACGCTCTGAGCGTCCAGCTGGTGATAAGAAACGTAGCTTTAATAAAGATGACGGCGCACGCGGTGATAAGCGCAGCGGTCCTCGTAAAGAACGTCGCCCAGTAAGCTTCACAGCTAAATAAGCAACGACTCTTTAATAAAAAAAACCTTGCCACGAAAGTGACAAGGTTTTTTTGTTTTTAAGCTGCTGCTACAGTGAAAACAAAGTAAACTTTCGCGTCAATTCAATAGCGGCTTGAGATAGTTTTTTTAGCCTGAGTTCGGGTTGCTTAATGCCTATAAATACATTTCTCTGATTTTTAAAATAACAAAAATTCTGTAAACTAGACAAAGGCTATAGTTCACGGACGAATTAAAAATTGAAAAAGATTTACGACAACTTGCTCCTTGTAGCAATAATACTCCCCATTTTATTATGCATCACTCTTCCTATTTTAATGGACTTTACAGATCCACCATTCATCTCAAATGAACTATACGACGTTGTTTTCTTTATAACCCTCCCTATTATCTGTTGTGCACTATTTATCTATTTAAATATACTTATTTTCAATAAATATAAACGCTGCAGTAAATATAGAGAATCACTTAAATACAATTTCTCAGATACTAAAATAAAATTAGCATCCATTTTTATGTACCCATTATCCCCTTTATTAATCTTTGGAATACTCTATGTTTTTATCTCTGATCCTATTAAATTATGGGCTTACTACACGCAAGGCGACTATTGGTATAAAGAATACATCCTGACCGATGTACAAGAGTGTGGCACTGAGTATGAAGATAGCTGTACTCGTTTATACTTCAAAGACCCTAAAACGAATAAGATTCATGATTTTAGGTGGTATGACGATAAGTCTACAATAATGAACAATAAAAATGATCATGTGTATATTGTTGGAGAGGCCAGCTTATTTGGCTATATAGTGAGAGATTTAGAAAGGTAACTTAGACTTACTTTTACATTACAGAACTTTTATTTAAAAACCTCACTCAAGTGAGTGAGGTTCATAAAGGTTTAGGCTAAGGCAATGCTGGATAAATGTAGCTTGCATCTAAACCTAAAGGAATACCAAGTGCCCAGTAACCTAATAAAAAGATACTCCAGCCAATCATAAAGGCAATTGAGTACGGCAGCATAATAGCAATTAAAGTGCCTATACCTGTGCCTTTGACATACTTTTGACAGTACACCACCACTAATGGGAAGTATGGCATTAACGGTGTAATAATATTAGAGCTTGAGTCACCTACACGATAAGCGGCTTGAGTTAAGTCTGGCGAAATGCCAAGTTGCATTAACATCGGTACAAAAATGGGGCCAAGTAACGCCCATTTTGCTGAACTTGAACCTACAAACAAGTTAACAAAGCCAGTTAAAAAGATAATGCCTACAACCGTTACTGCACTTGGCAATTCCATCGCCTTTAATAACTGCGCACCTTCAATTGCGAGCAGTGCACCTAAATTTGATTTACTAAATGCAGCAATAAATAGCGAACAGAAAAACGCCATGACGATATAATATGCCATACCGCTCATCGCTTTACTCATAGCATCAATCATATCTTTTGAAGTTTTAAAAGTGCCTACCGTAAATCCATATACAGTGCCTGGAATCCAAAAAAGTAAAAATATTAGTGGCACAATTGATTGCATTAAAGGAGAGCTAAAATTAGTAAGGGATCCGTCACTACTGCGCATTGCAGAATCGTCTGGAGCAGAGACAAATGCTAATAACGCAAGTCCTGCAATCATCACGGTACTGGCTATATAAAAGGCCCGTTTTTCATCACTACGTGCATCTTCAAATACAGGTAAATCCTCTTTAGCACCATCAATCGCTGTTTTTTGTAAACGTGGTTCAATAATTTTATCGGTAATGTACCAGCCTAATGCCACAATAAATAAGCTAGATGCTGAAGCAAATGCCCAGTTATTTAACGGGTTAATTGTTATTGCAGGATTAATTATTTGCGCCGCACTTTGGGTAAAACTTTGTAGTAATGGATCAATCCCTGATGGAATAAAGTTAGCGCCAAAACCACCACTGACTCCTGCAAATGCAGCTGCAATACCCGCAAGTGGATGGCGTCCTGCAGCATAAAATATAACACCAGCAAGTGGAATAACTAATACATAACCTGCGTCAGTAGCGGTATGGCTCACAATGGCCACTAAAATGATTGAAGGCGTTAATAGCTTTTTAGGAGTCACTTTAAGCATTAACTTAAGACCGGTATTAATAAAGCCCGAATGCTCTGCAACACCGACACCTAACATAGCTACTAAAACAACACCTAAGGGAGCGAAGCCAGTAAAGGTTTTTACCATAGAGGATAAAAAAGTAGCGAGCGAATCACTTGCCAGCATATTATTAATAATAATCGCTTCACCGGTACGTGGGTCAATTGCATCAAAACTCACGCTTGAAAACCACCACGACAAAAACCAAATTAATAACATTGCAAACAGAAATATTACGGCTGGATCTGGAAGCTTATTTCCTACTCGCTCAACAAAGTTTAAAAAACGCGCTACAACCCCTGAAGGTAAAGCATCTTGATTATTATTCATTCTTATTGTTCCTAAAATTTATTTTAGTAACAATATCGCATAAAAACAAAACAGTAAATTAACATGAAAATCTACTTTAAAAGTTTTGGGCACAAAAAAACACGATAGTGATAAACACATCGTGTTTTTTGTAACACTTAGGGTTAAGCGAGGGCTTTAACTTCTTCCCACAAGCGTGTAACTAATGCCTTGTCTTCTTCGTTAAGCTCGCCGTTGCGATATGCTTTAACTAAGCTTTGCTCTACAGTTTCGTTTAGCTCATCTATACTGATTGTCAGCTTTTCTACTTCGGCATAACCAACTGCAAGATCAAAATGACCTCGTAAATAGCCGCCAGCAAATAACTCATCGTCAGTTGCTTTTATTACTAAATCATCGAAGTACTGCTGGGCTGCATCGATATAGTTCACTAAACTCATTTATTAATCTCCTGGTTTTGCAAAGCACCTGTATTTTCAATGTTGTGGTGCCCTACTGCATACATAATATGGTCGTTAAATCCGGTGGTTACTTTAATATAACCGGTTAATTCATCATCTAATTCGCCATCGCCTGTATCACAAATAAGGGGGCGACCATTAAGCGCTTGTAGTTTTGTTTTAGTTGCTACTACAATAATATTTTCTTTGCCAATTGCGCGTATAAGCACAGGACTCAATTGCTGGTTACCACGGCCAAATATATGCCCTTGCCCACCTATGAGCGTAATGACTAACTTAGTACTTTGATTATGTGTAAGCTCAAGCAATTGCTTAGCCGTTAAATCTTGGGCAACTAAGGTTTGATCTTTTATTAAATCAACACCAAGTAACGTATTTTCAAGCCCCATTTCTTCCATTATGGCTTCAACCGTTGAGCCGCTACCCATAATATAAAATGTGTCTTCATCCATTTGCGATACAACATGCGCTGCAATGTCGGCAAGTACGAGTTCGTCGGTTTCTTTACCGCCATTTTTAACCGCTTGCATATAGCGTACTTCGCTAGGTGTTTGCATTTCGCCGTAGCGTTTGGCTTTTACTGTGCCTTGCCTGAAAGCATCTTCATCTATATCCATTACATCTGCATCGGCTAAGGTAACTAACTCCCCCTTAACCAGCATTTCGACTACGCGCCCTGCAGCCTTTGGCGTAATAGCGTAAACACCAGAATGAATTTTACAACCTGCGGGAATACCAAGTACGGGAATGGTATCCTCTATTGCATGGCAAATATTACGCGCTGTACCATCGCCTCCAGCAAATAAGACTAAATCAACACCAGAGTTTTTAAGTATTTTTGCGGCTTGTTCTGTGTCATCCGGGGTTGTTATTACTGTAGTGTTGTATACAACCTCTACATTAAAGCCCAAAGCTTTTGCTGTTTGCTCACCCATGTCACCGTTAACAGTGTAAATAGTTAAGCTTTCTTTATAAGGTAATAGCACCTCAAGCGCTGCTTTTGTCCGGCTATTTGCTTTTGGCTCTGCACCTAATTCAATTGCTTTAGCGGCTGTGTGTGCGCCATCACTGCCTTTTAAGGCAACTGTGCCGCCTAAACCTGCTACAGGGTTTACAATTAAGCCTAATTTAAACGCCATTACAAAGCTCCTTTGGATGTTGCCAATTAAATTGCTGCGCTGTTAATGGCCACGGTGTATTGTAAAAATCACACAGTGCTTTTAAAAGTGATTCTGTACGGGAGTTAAAGCCATTTTCGATTAGCGATAATACCTGTGCATGTACTCGCTGCTGAAAATCAAACCGACATGTTTGCTCGCCGTTTAAGTTATCCACCGACACATTAAAATTAAACCCTGCTGCGGTGCTTAATAACCACTCGATGGCTTGGGGCTTTACTTCTACCTTTTCAAACTCAGCTTGTTTTTGTTTGTCGCGCCCATCAGGGCAGTACCAATAGCCGTAATCTTCTAATAACCGACGTGCATCACCGGCCACCAGCCAGTGTGCTATTTCATGTAATGCACTGGCATAAAAACCATGCGCAAATACAACTTGGTGATATGGCACCTGCTCTGTTGCTGGTAAATACACAGGCTCACAATCGCCTTTTATCAGTCGTGTATTGTGACTTTGATAAAAAGTGTGCTCAAAAATTGAAATTAGATCAGCTATTTGATGCATAAAAATTGATTAATTCGTCTCGGTTATAGCGCCATATTAGCGCACTAAAAACGAGACGAATTGTACGGACTTTTACAACTAAAGTAAAAATAAGGCGTGATAGTAAAATATAAGCGGACTAATCTTTCACTTTATTGATATTTTTAATAATACCTAAACAGTAAAGCGTATTGGCAAGTTCTTTACGCTGTGTTTTTTCACCTGAGGTTTTATTGGCTAAGCTAGTTAACATATCGTACCGTTTACGTAGAGTTAGTATATATCTGGCATGTCTACGGCATTCAAAGCAATGAGTACAGTGTGAATCGACCCAAAAATCAAGTACCTCAAACCAATATTGCTGCTCTTGAGCAAAAAAAAATAAATGCCTTAGAGCAACTTTCGCACTTCTCTTCAATATCAACATAAAGTGCCCGAGGGTCAATGGCATAGTTTTGCTTTTTTATATCTGCCAATATTACCGTATCAGGGAAGTATTTAAGCCTCGAGTAACGCCAGTGCGCATTCTCTATCGCCTCTATTGTCACTGAGGTATTAGTAATTATAGGTTTATTGCCATACCTTGGGTGATTTAGATACATGAGCTGCCTAGTTTAAACTTATGATTTTAAGGCATAGAACATGCCATATGAAAAACAATAATTATACAGGCGTTCCTGCTTCATCACACTCTACAATATCGGTTTCGGTTAATGCCTGAGTGATCCATTCTTGTAATACTGGGCAACGCATAGCAAAGTCACAATATTGTTGCGCCTCTGGCGATAACGTAATTTGATATGTTTTTAAACGCAATACAATAGGTACGTACATAGCATCAGCAATACTAAAGTCACCAAAAAACCACTCATTTGGAAACACATCTTGTTGCTGTGCAAATATCTCGTCTATACGGGCTATGTCTTTTAATGCTTCGCTCGATAGGTCTACTTTACGGGTAGCTCTTATATTCATTGGCATTTCGCTGCGCAGCGCCATAAAGCCTGAATGCATTTCAGCGCTTAGCGCACGCGCTTTAGCTCTTTGGGTAATATATTTTGGCCATGCAGCGCCCGATAAGTAAGCATCGTTAATATATTCACAAATTGCTAGTGAATCCCATACCTGTAAATCGCCATCAATTAACGCTGGGACTTTTTGCACAGCAAAGGTCTTTTTTAGTTCATTGTAAAAATCAGGGGTGTCGAGTACCAGCTGGGTTTCACTAAACTCAACATCAAACCTACTCATTAAATACCATGCGCGTAATGACCAGCTGGAGTAGTTTTTATTACCGATGAATAATTGCATATTGTAAATACCAAAGTGAATAGACGCTCCTACCTTACTAGGTGATTAAACAACCAACAACATTTTGTTTAAAGTCTCTTTGCTAACGGTTACTTAAAGCTATTAATTACTCACTTAACTGCTTGTTTAAATGTTTTTTCAATAGTTGAGCATTACGCGTGTTAGCTTTAAAAAACGCATCAAATATATCGCCAAAAAATGGCACTAAGCCGCCCACAAAATCTATGAGCATATTAATGATCATCTTAGTCTTTATACGTTTACTCACACCTAAACGCTGCGCTTCTATCAGCACATAGCTTGATAAAATTAGCCCTGCGGCATCACCTATTACAGGGATTAAACCAATCACCGCCTCCAAACCTATATTAAATTTAGTAAAAGGAATACCAATGCTGCTATCCGTTAACTTACTGAAACGTTCTAAGCGGGCTATTGCAGCTTGGGCTTTTATTTGTGAGTGTTCATTAATATTATCGTTCATGATTACTACCCTCCTTCTTGCAGTATATAGTGCTTACTTGAACAACTCCTGAAAGGCTCCTAACTAAATTACAGACATAAAAAAACGCGGTAATCCGCGTTTTTTTATAATTATAAATACTTACACAGAGCCATTAATTGGCCCATGTTCGTGGTTTACATGTGGATTTTGTCCGCGTTGACGCAGTAAGTGGTCCATTAAGGTAATGGCCATCATTGCCTCTGCAATCGGTATTGCACGAATACCTACACACGGGTCGTGACGACCTTTAGTGATCATCTCAACCGCTTCGTTGCTTGTATTAATGCTATTACCTGGAATAGTAATACTCGACGTTGGCTTAAGCGCAATAGAAGCAATAATATCTTGCCCTGTCGAAATACCCGCAAGTACGCCACCTGCATGATTTGATGTAAAACCTTCAGGGGTCAGCTCGTCGCGATGCTCAGAGCCTTTTTGCTCAACTACGTCAAAGCCATCACCAATTTCAACGCCTTTAACTGCGTTAATACTCATTAATGAGTGTGCAAGTTCGGCGTCAAGGCGGTCAAATACTGGCTCACCAAGACCAACAGGTACATTGCTTGCCACTACTTTTACTTTAGCGCCAACTGAGTCACCTTGCTTTTTAAGGTCACGCATATATTCGTCAAGCGCTTCAAGCTTACTTGCATCAGGGAAGAAAAATAAGTTATTTTCCACTTCATCCCAGTCAAACGTTTCCGCCTTAATAGGGCCAAGCTGACTTAAACATGCTTTAACTTCAATACAATGAAATTGCTTTAAGTATTTTTTAGCAATAGCACCTGCCGCTACGCGAATCGCGGTTTCGCGAGCAGATGAACGACCGCCACCGCGATAATCGCGCAAGCCGTACTTATGCCAATACGTGTAATCGCCATGACCTGGGCGAAATACATCTTTAATTTTACCGTAATCTTGCGAGCGTTGATCGGTATTTTCAATCAATAAACCAATGCTGGTACCTGTGGTTTTACCTTCAAAAACGCCTGCTAATATTTTTATTTGATCGCTTTCACGGCGCTGCGTTGTATAACGGCTTTGGCCTGGTTTTCGGCGATCTAAATCAATTTGTAAGTCGGCCTCTGTGATTTCAAGACCTGCGGGAGTACCATCAACAACGCCGCCTAATGCAACGCCGTGGCTCTCACCAAAGGTGGACACTTTAAATAACTGCCCAATGCTATTACCTGCCATTAACTTTCCTCATTCCTAATGACTACCAATAGCCAAGCACTGGGCTTGGCTATTCATTTTTTACTTATTTTGCAAAATACTCATCTAGCTGCTTTTTGCTAATTACAAATACACCTAAGCCGCCTTGTTCAAATTCAATCCATTCAAACGGCGCGCCCGGATACAGTGCATCCATATGTACCATAGAGTTACCAACTTCTACAAATAACAAACCGTTATCAGTTAGATGTTCACTCGCTTCGCTTAATATAGTACGGGTTACATCTAAACCATCGTGGCCTGATGCAAGCCCAAGCTCTGGCTCATGATGAAATTCGCGTGGTAAGTCAGCCATATCTTCTGCATCAACATACGGTGGGTTTGCTACTATTAGGTCGTATTTTTGACCTGGTACACCGCTAAATACATCAGACTGAATCGGTAACACGCGATCACTCAACATGTAATCGTTAATGTTAATGTCTGTCACTTCAAGCGCTTCATACGATATATCTACCGCATCAACTTGTGCCTGCTCAAAAGCTTGCGCAAGTGCAATTGCGATACAACCCGAACCCGTACATAAATCTAATATACGGTTTACCGATTGTGGCTCTTCAAGCCACGGCGTAAAGCGGTTACTAATAAGCTCGGCAAATGGTGAGCGAGGTATAAGTACACGTTCATCAACATAAAACGGCATACCCGCAAACCATGCAATGTTTGTTAAGTAAGGTACTGGTGTGCAGTCGTTAATACGTTCTGCAATAAGACCCGCAAGTCGGTTTTTTTCTGTGCTTGTTAAACGCGCGTGCATTAATTCTTTTGGCGCATCAACAGGCAAGCTAAGCGCAGGCAGTAATAAGCTTACAGCTTCATCCCATGCGTTATCTGTACCGTGTCCAAAAAATATACTACTACTTGCAAATTGGCTTGTAGTCCAACGTAACCAGTCATGTAAAGTTGACAGTTCTGCAACGGCTTCTTCGAGTGTTGCTTCTTCTATTTGTAAATCGCTCATATATTTTTACCTGTATTAGCTTACTGACTGTTTTGAGTCTTTAAGACGATTGCATTGCCTATCTGCGCTGGGCAAATTACAATTGCCCCTCATTTAAGTATTGTACCGCCTTTTGCGCTGCGTTTTTACGTTTTTTTGTTTAGGTAATAGTTATGAAAAAAGACACTCCATCACATTCGTCCCTAAGCAATGACGACATAAGCTTATTTCGTCAAACGATCACAGGCGCCAAAGTATTTAAACAAGATACTCATCGTTTTGATACAAAGCCTAAGGTGTCACAAGCTAAGCAATTTGCCCAGCAAAAAAAGCAGGCTCAATCTGAATTTTTCTTCTCAGACGTTTATATTCCCGATATAGACACCCACGGCACGGTTAAATATGTAAAACCTGGCCAAGATACTTTCCTAGCTAAACAGCTTCGCCGTGGTGACTTTGCACCCGATTTGACGCTAGATTTACACGGCTTAAATAAAGAACTTGCTAAAGACGAACTCGCTGGACTCATTCACGAATGTAAAAAGCAGCATTATTATTGTGCATGTGTAGTGCACGGTATTGGTGGCGGCGTACTAAAGCACAAAGTGCCTCAGTACTTAGTACAGCACCCTGACGTAATAGCGATGCACCAAGCCCCTCTCGAATATGGTGGAAGAGGCGCTGTACTTATTTTAATTAATTTACCGCAAAGTGATGAATTTAGACGCTAACTTTAGCTATTACTAGGATGTAACTACGTGCATATTTTTTCAATTATTTTTCCGCTCATTTTTATTGTTGCGCTTGGTTATAGCTGTTGCCGATTAAAATTTTTCGAAAAGCAGCATATCGCAGGCCTGAGTAAGTTTACTTTTTATATTAGTTTGCCTGCTTTTTTATTATTAAATATGTCGCAAATTAACTTACAGCAAAGCATTAGCCTTTTTGCATTTTTGAGCTTTTACATACCTGTTCTGAGTGTATTTGGGGTGGGTATTTTAATTGACCGCTTTTATTTAAGTAAAAAACATTTAAAAAATTACCAACAACACGGTGTCTTTGGACTTGCTTCTAGCTATTCAAATATGGTGTTAGTGGGTATTCCTATTGTTATTGCCTCGCTTGGCAAAGAGATGATAGCCATTGCATTTATGATCATTACTTTTCATAGCACATTGTTATTTGCACTTACTTTTTTAATAGGCGCTAAAGGTAGTAGCGATAAATTTTCGTGGTCGCACTTTGGAAAAAGTATGGTGTTAAACCCAATAGTACTAAGTATTGGGTGCGGGCTTATATTAAACATATTAGGAGTTACACTGTTTACCGACTTAGCAAATAGTTTGGAGCTATTAGCTAAACCAGCAATTGCCTGTGCGCTATTTGTACTTGGTGCAAATTTAGCTTTTTATAAAATAGCTGCAAATTGGCAACCGGCGTTAATAGCATCAATTTTAAAAATATTTTTATTGCCTGCGTTAGTTTTATTGGTAGGCACTTATGTGTTTAAGCTAGACACGCAAATACTTAATGTATTGGTATTTTTAAGTGCGTCCCCTGTTGGCGTAAATGCTTATCTTATTGCGACTCAAATAAAGCAACATGAAGCTACTCTTGCTGGGGCTGTCGTACTTTCTACTATCTTAAGTGTTATTAGCTTTACGTTTTGGCTAGCTTTACTACTTTAGCTTACAAACCGCCGGCTACATCAACAAAGCTACCCGATGTAAAAGAAGCGTGCCCGGAAGCTAAAAAGTAAATTGCTGCAGCAACCTCTTCGGGTGTACCGCCTCTGCCAAGGGGTAGTTTACTTTTAAGACGATCGACTCGATTTTTTTCACCGCCATCGCTATGTATATCAGTGTAAATAAGCCCAGGTCTAACCGAGTTAACTCGAATACCTTTACTTGCCACCTCTTTTGCCAAGCCAATAGTAAATGTATCCATTGCACCTTTAGATGCTGCATAATCAATGTACTCATTAGGAGAGCCCGTTTTAGCGGCCCCCGATGAAACATTAACAATACTACCGCCATTTCCCATTCGCTTTATTGCCTCTCGGCTACATAAAAAAGCACTGGTAATATTTGTAGTCAAAACTTCGTTTATGCGCTTAGCACTCATTTCTAACAAGGGCATTTGTGGTTTTAAAATACCGGCGTTATTTATTAGTACATCAAGTTGGCTAAATTCTTTATCAATAAAATCAAACAACGCCAAAACATCTGCCTCTTTCGATACATCTGCTTTTATAACTTGAGCTCTAACGCCAAAGCTTCTTACTTGATCGGCTACTAGCTTCGCACTAGCTAAATCAGCTTTATAATTAATGCAAACATCATAACCATGCTTTGCAAAATATAGTGCGGTAGCTGCGCCAATACCTCGGCTAGAGCCTGTGATAAGTACAACGGGGGAGCGATTCATTAAAGCTATTATTCTTTTAAAGCTGCAACTACTGAAATTTCAACAAGTAGTGCATCACGTGCCATTTTAGCTTCTACGCAGGCACGTGCAGGCGCATAACCCTCGGGTACCCATGCATCCCATACTGCATTCATATCAGCAAAGTATTCCATGCTCTTTACATAAATAGTCGCGCTAAGCATGTGTTCTTTTGAACTCCCTGCTTCATCAAGCAGCGCCTCTACTTTATCAAGCATAGTTTGAGTTTGCTCTTTAATACCTTTTTGCGCGTCGGCGCATACCTGCCCACATAAATACACAGTGCCATTATGTTTTACTATGCGGCTCATGCGCGCACCTGTTTGTAAGCGTTCTATCGTCATAATACTTTTCTCAATTATTTAAAGGTTTTCTGGGGCATTTATACTTATATAACTACTACGCTGGGTTTGCTCATCATAACTAATAACAGCAACAGCGCCTGTATTAAAAATTGGCATATTACCAGGGCTTAATTGATCCACTAAATAACTTACAATAGGCATGTGTGCCACTATAAGCCATGTATTGCATTGGGGATGAGTAGCAATAAGCGTTTCAAGATAGTCAGCAGCAATTTGAGGTTTGCCTTCGGGGATAATATCGGACGTGGTTTCGCTAAATTTAAATACGTTATTTTTAGCCACACCTGCAGCTGTTTGCTGTGCACGAATGTAAGGACTAACTAACAGTGCATCAGGGCAATGTGCTTTACTGAGCCAAAGGCCCATTTTTTCAGCTTCATCGTGCCCTGCTTGGGTTAAATTTCTACCTGCATCATCAGCCTGCATGGGTGTTGCTTCGCCGTGGCGCATTATTAGGATTGTTTTCATAAAAAATCAACCGATTAAAGAATATAAAACAGTAGCCAGTTTGCCCATTTGTCAGCTATATTAACAACATAAATCTATTTATTTCTAAATAATTCTTTCATGAGATTCAGGTAAATCTTTAAGCTGTATTTCGCTTTCCTGAAGCCATCATCTGTTGTTAACAAGTAAACGTTTAGTTTCAGGAGCATCATTTGAATATCAGCCGCAATGATAACAGAGCATACCGCGCCTTTACACTGGACAATGGTCTAAAAGTACTATTAGTGCAAGATAAAGATTCTACAAAAGCGGCAGCATCAATGGCAGTTAACGCCGGGCATTTTGACGATCCTCTTGATAGGCAAGGCCTAGCACACTTTTTAGAGCACATGCTTTTTTTAGGCACAGACCAATACCCAGATTCAGGCAGTTTTAATAATTTTGTTTCGCAAGCTGGCGGGAACACTAATGCGTGGACTGGCACTGAGCATACCTGTTACTTTTTTGATATTAATAACCAAGAATTTGAACAGGCGCTTACCCAATTTAGCCGTTTTTTTATTGCGCCACTTTTAAATTCAGCCGAAACAGAAAAAGAACGCAACGCAATTGAAGCCGAGTTTAAGCTAAAAATAAAAGACGATGGTCGCCGTATTTATCAAGCCCATAAAGAAACGGTAAATCCTGCTCATCCATTTGCTAAATTTTCTGTAGGAAACCTACAAACCTTAGCTGACAGAGAGCGCTGTATTAGTGATGAGCTTCGCGACTTTTTTAATAGCCAGTACCAAGCTCAGTGGATGACTTTAGTTATTTGCGCAAACGAAACATTAGACACACTACAAAGCTGGGCACAAACTTACTTTAGCGCAATTAAGGGTAATAAAAACCTCAAAAAGCCAGAGATCAGTGAGCCACTCTATCGCAAACAAGACATAGGAAAAATACTTCATATTGAGCCGCATAAGCATATGCAAAAACTTATCATAAGTTTTGCTATGCCTAATATTGACGACTTTTATCGCCACAAAACAGTGAGTTTTATTGCCCATTTACTTGGCTATGAAGGCGCGGGTTCTCTTTATTCTATTTTAAAAGAGCAAGGCTGGATAAACGCGCTTTCTGCTGGCGGTGGTATAAACGGCAGCAACTTCAAAGATTTTAATATTAGTTTAGCGCTTACCGATGAAGGTATTGAATACTTCGAAGACATTATTGAAATGGTGTTTGAATACATTTGCTTAATTAACGATAACACCGAAAAATTGCCGCGTTTATATCAAGATAAAAAAAATCTATTACAAATAGCATTCGATAACCAAGAAAAGTCACGCTTGATTGATTGGGTCAGTAATTTAAGCATTAATATGCAGCATTACGATGAAGCAAACTACGTGCAAGGCGACTATTTAATGGAAGGCTTTAAAAAAGCGACCCACGAAATGGCCATGCAGTGGTTAACGCCACATAATATGCGCATCGTACTTATACATCCAGATGTAGAGCCTGAACATAAAACCGCATGGTACAACACACCATATAAAGTAGAACATATTTCACCTAGTTGGCTTGATGCACTTAGCGAGATAAATAAACCGCTGAGCGAAATGCTGCTGCCTACCGCTAATCCTTATTTAACAAAAGAAGTGGTGTTATTTGATGTCATAAAACCACAAACAAAACCCGAGTTATTAGTAAAAGAACCCGGTTTTGATTTTTGGTTTAAACAAGACAACACATTTCGTGTTGCTAAAGGCCATTTTTATTTGGCCATGGATTCTGATTTTGCCGTAAAAGATGTAAAGCATATGGCACTCACCCGCTTATTTACAGATTTATTTATGGATAGCGTAGGCGAGCAATTTTATCCTGCAGAACTTGCGGGACTTAGCTACCACTTAACCTCGCATCAAGGTGGATTAACTCTACATACCGCAGGGCTTTCATCTAGCCAGTTAGAGCTTGTTGATCAATTAATAGATGCTTTATTTAATGTAGAAATTTGTGCAAAACGCTTTGCTGAATATAAAAAACAACTTGTAAGGCATTGGCGCAATAGCAACCAAAACAAACCAGTCAGTGAGTTGTTTAGTATTTTAGGCGCAAAAATAATGCCTTGGAACCCTCAACCTGGGGAGCTTGCATCGGCATTAAAAAACACTTGTTTTCAGCAATTTAATGAGTTCAGAACAGACTTTTTTAAAGCACTACATGTTGAATCATTTTTACATGGTAACTGGCAGCAAAGTGATGCATTAGCCTTTCAAAAAAAGGTCGCCGAACACCTAAAAAACGCAGCCATAATTGAAGATTTAAGACGCCCTCTTTTTGAAATTAAAAAAGTAACTCGCTACGAGTTAGAACTTCCTTGTAGCGACCATGCCATGGTAGTTTACTATCAAGCGCAAACGGATTGCGTGGCCGAAAAAGTAAAAATGATGGCGTTAAATCATTTAATCAATCAAGATTACTTTAACGAATTACGAACAACACAACAGCTAGGTTATTTAGTGGGCGCAGGTTATGCACCTTTCAATACTCGTGCTGGAATAGCATTTTATGTGCAGTCACCTAAGTTTGATGCAAAAACATTATTGCATCGTCATAACAGCTTTATTAAAAAATACCTTGATAACATTGATGCACTTGATGAAAACGATTGGCAACAGCAAAAACATGGCCTTAGTACTCATATTGCAGAAAAAGATAAAAACTTGCGCCTGCGCTCACAACGGTTATGGCTTGCTATTGGTAACAGAGATCACGAATTTCATATGCAGCAGCGACTTTTAGATGCCCTAAACGCACTAACACTAAGAGAAGTAAAAGTTTATGCACTAAGCCTATTTGATGATAATAGACCAAGATATGAGCTTTTAAGCTCGGCGAAAGTCAGTAAATCTCAAAATATGCCCGTTTACTCTCAATCTCTTTGACTCTAGGTTTAGCTTGTTTTAAATTATCATTTGTAAATTAGAAGTAATCAAAAAATGATAAAAACAATAATAAAACTAAGCATGCTTGTAGTACTTGCTTACTCATTTGAGCTTTTTGCCTTTGAGTCATCACTTAATTACAACTCAGACAATATACTTATACTAGCAAGCGCCATTATAGCGCTTGCTTTGCCCTACCTGTTATTTGTAATCCACAAACTTAGACGTTCACGCCGCCAACTTCGACTTTCGGAAAAACGCCTTAAAAGTACTGTAGAAGGTAGCGGCGATACACTTTGGGACTGGAACATAAAAACAGGCGAAGTTATTCGTATTAACGATAAGTATTTAATGGACTCAACAACGTTAATGGGGTTTCCACCAAATAAAGGCCTTATCCATCCTCACGATATTAATAACGTTGAGCACTTGCTAAAAGTGCACTTTGCAGAGCAGTCTGCTTTTTTTGAAGCCACCTACCGAATCAAAGATACTTTTGGTCGTTGGCACTGGGTGCTCGACCGCGGAAAAATAATTGAAAAAGACGCCAACTTATCACCCCTTAGAATGACAGGTACCGTTCGCGATATATCACAGTTAAAATCAACTGAAGAGCGCTTAAACCTTTTTGCAAAATGTGTTGAGTCGCTTACTGACGCCTTAGCAATTTACGATAAAAACTTTAAACTGGTTGATATAAACCCTAGCTTTTTAACCTTGTTTGGTGGCGTACGCGAACAATACTTAGGAAAAGATTTTAGCCTATCTGGGTATGAGCCAAGCTACACAAACAGAATTATTGAAATAGTAAAAGAGCGCGAACATATTCAACAAGAAGTGAAGCTTCGTAATAGTGAGCGTATTTTATTACCGATAGAAATATCCATAGATGAAATTAAAAACGATCAAAATCAAATAACTAATTATGTCGTTGTATATTCAGATTTAACAGAGCGTAAAAAAGCAGAATCGCAATTACATAACTTATCGAATCGAGATCGCACAACCAGTCTGCCTAACCGAAATTTATTTTTTACTGATTTGCATAAACTAGTAAAACTCAATTCGCATCACGCCTTGCTTGTATTCGATTTAGATAACTTTAAAAAAATAAATGACTCGTTAGGACATCAGCTAGGTGACAGCTTATTAGCTAAACTAGCAATGCGCTTAAATAAACTAACCCGCGAAAATGATGTGTTTTATCGTTTAGGCGGCGATGAGTTTGCTCTGGTAATGTCTGACACTAACGACATACATGTAATTACACGCATGGCTAAACAGTTTTTAGCAGCCATTGCTACACCATTTAAAATGGCAGGCCACGAACTGGCAATCACCTCAAGTGTAGGTATTGTATTATTCCCAGAAGACGGTAATACACCTGAACTGCTTTTAAAAAATGCAGATACCGCCATGTATCATGCTAAAAAGAAAGGTAACAGCTACTTATTTTTTAACGACACGATGAACCGCCAAGCCGTTAAACGACTGCAAATTGAAAACCTCATGCGCTTTGGTTTAAAAGAAGACCATTTTGAAGTGTACTACCAACCAAAAATGAATATTCGCACAGGCAAGCTAACCGGAATGGAAGCATTAGTTCGCTTTATAACCCCTAAAAAAGGCATTATTAGCCCTGGTGTATTTATACCTATAGCTGAAGAAACAGGCCAAATAATTGAAATCGGTGAAGTGGTATTAAACAAAGCCTGCAGAGACGTAAAAGAATGGCTAGATAACGGTTTATTTAGCGGCCGAGTAGCTGTCAACTTATCAGCAAAGCAATTTAGCCTCCCCGATTTAACCTCTCGTATTGACGTTATTTTGCAAAAAAATGAATTACCTTCTTACTTTTTAGAGCTTGAAATAACAGAAGGTACTGTAATGGATGACCCTAAAGAAGCCATTGCAATTATGCGTTCGTTAAGTGCCCGAGGTATTCATTTAGCAATGGATGATTTTGGTACTGGTTATTCATCATTAGCGTATTTAAAGCAATTTCCGCTTAATACACTTAAAGTAGATAAAGCATTTATAGATGACATGACCAACGAACGTGGCCGTAATATGGTCGACTCAATAGTCACTATTGCGCATAACCTTGATTTACATGTAGTTGCTGAAGGTGTAGAACAAGCCCATCAAATTGATATACTCAAAAAGCTTAATTGCGAAACAGTACAAGGTTATTACTATTCTAAGCCTCTATCAAAAAGTGAATTTACTGAATTTTTAAAGCAGCAACAAACTAAAGCAGCCCCAAGTTTAATTAGAAAAAATAAAAATGTGGCATCGATAAATTAAGGGCGCCATATACACGCATTTATTCCTACATTTCTTACTAAAGCACGACGATAATGTAGATTAAACAAGCACCAGGCTACAGGTCCAAGTAAACCGCCCAAAATCAGCCATCGCTTAATTGGCATGCCTTTTTTAATGGTTTCTAAATACATTAAAGCTATAAATGCACTGCTTAGTAAAACTATAAACAAAGCTACCCCTTAAAGTTGCTCAAAAATACGGCGCTTATTCTAACGCTAACGTGATTAAATTTAAAGCAACAAATCCCCGCGCGCAAAAAAGCCGAAGCTGTTAAATACAGATTCGGCTTTTAAAATTATAATTTACAAGTTACTTTTCAGCACGACCCATAAATTTGTGTTCAACAGTATTAATACGGATACGGTCACCTGTTGAAATATGCTCTGGCACAGAAATATTTAAGCCAGTAGACATACGTGCAGGTTTTGAACGAGCACTTGCAGATGCACCTTTGATAGATGGGTCTGTTTCTTCAACAACAAGTTCAACACTTGACGGTAAATCAAGTCCTACTGGCGCGCCATCAATAACAATGACGTGTACGCCTTGCGTTTCTTCATTAACAAATAAAATTTCTTCGCTAATAGCATCTTTGTTTAAGTTGTAAGGCGTGTAATCTTCATTATCCATGAACACATACTCGTCGCCATCAATGTACGATAGCATTACTTCACGGCGTGTTAAATCAGCCAGCGTTAGCATGTCACTGTCTTTGAATGTTTCGTCAACTTTACCACCGGTTACCACATCGTATAAACGCATACGGTATAAACTACCACCAGCACGACCTTGCGGCACAGAGCGCACAATATCTTTTACAACTAAAACGCGGCCATTGAAGTCAATAGCAGTACCTTTTTTAACATCACTCGCCTTTGGCATGTGTGAATTCCTATTATTTTTTTGATTGGCAGAAACATACCACGAACTGGATTTTGTTCAACTAAAATTACGTTGGTTTTACGCTACATGTTGTATTAGCTTGTAAAATTTTAATTTATACTAAAATACATATAATCAAATGTGAAAAAAACTGCTATGGTAGCTTTACCGAGTATGACTTCAAGGAATGGATCATGGACCAGAAAAAAGTACATGAGTATTTAGTTAAAAAACCACTTGTTCAGGTTACAAAACCATTTGCGCAAGAGGTTGATGTATATAAAGTGAATCATAAAATGTTTGCGACTCTTGCTATTGGCAATGACGGTCAAACTAATGATGATGGTGAGGTTATTTGGTGGCTTAACTTAAAGTGCGATCCTGATGAAGCAATATCATTGCGTGATACTTTCCCGGCAGTGATCCCTGGTTACCATATGAATAAACGCTTATGGAACACAGTAATTTTAGACGGCACAATTGCACAAAGTGAAATTGAGAGAATGATTGATAACTCATTTAATTTAGTCGTAGAAAACATGCCAGAAAAAGACCGCAAAGCTATCGCACTTCACTTGTAGCACTTTTTGGGCTAGGCTACTAGCCCATTAAAACCTTACACCTTAAGCGTATAAATTAAATCGTCGTATAACTTTTCGCCTATTGTATGCACTTTAAAAAGTGTATCGGTATGGGTTAAGCCGCACTTACTAAGCACCTTTTCAGAACCAATATTGCCACGCGTTACGACTGCTTTAAACTGCCTAATACCACATTCTTTCCAAGCCCAATCAATCACAGCTCTTAACGACTCTGTCGCGTAGCCTTTATTAAAATACTCTGGCAATAATAAATAACCGAGCTCTGCGGTTTCTCCGTCATAGGCAAAGCCTGTAACACCCACTGGTTGTTTTGTTTTATTATTAATAATGAGTAAGCACAGTGGATGGCGTGATTTAGTATTCCACTTAGGTAAGCGTACCTCAAAGCGGTTTCTTATCAGTGACTCCATTGGCATATCAAAACAATACTTAAGGACTTGAGGATCGCGATGAAGCGCTAGAAAAAGAGGCCAATCAGACTCTTCTATTTGGTACATGTTCAATCTTTGTGTAAATAATGTCATTAAGCTCCTCATTTAAATATTAAAAATCATAAAAAAACCGCATCTAAATGCGGTTTTTATAAACAGTAGAAACTTTATTCTTTTGTTTCAATCTCTTTAGTAACTTCAGGCTCAGTGACACTTTGCTCTTGTGGCACAGTGCTTTGTACTTCAGGAGCTACAACCTCAACAGTTGCTGCATTATAAAAAGTAGTACCAGAGCTTGCCATTGTTACCAGTGACTCACAAGGAGCAAAATTAGCATCGCTGTTAGCCAATGTAGACATATCAGAGCTTATTTTACTTGCGCCTAATTTATCCATATAGCTAAACGGGCCACCTAAAAATGGTGGGAAACCAATACCAAATATTGCACCAATGTCGCCATCACGAGGGCTTGCAATAATACCATCATCTAAACAGCGTACTGCTTCGTTAAGCATTTTTGATACACATCGCTTAGCAATTTCGCTTTTGTTTAAACGTGGAGCAGGGGTAACACCCAATAGTTCGTAAACTGACTCATCAACCTTTTTGCCTTTTTTATCGTATTCATAAAAACCACGACCCGACTTACGGCCAAGGCGTTTTGAATCAATCATACGCATAAATGCATCAGGACCTTTAAAACGCTCACCTAATTCTTTTTCAAGAATTGGAGCAATTTTAGAGCCAATATCAATCCCTACTTCATCAAGTAGAGCCAGCGGTCCTACCGGAAAGCCAAACTCAACTAGGGCTGCATCAATCTTTTCAATTGGCTCACCCGCAAGCATTAAGTTAGCAGCTTCATTTAAGTAAGGCGCTAAAATACGATTTACGTAAAAACCGGCCATGTCTTTTACAACAATTGGCGTTTTACCTTGCTTACGTGCAAAGTTAACAACGCGAGCAATAGTCTCTTTAGATGTACCTTCGTGTGGAATAATTTCCACTAATGGCATTTTTTCTACTGGTGAAAAGTAATGTAAGCCAATTACATTTTCAGGACGTGCTGCCTGCGCTGCAATTTGCGAAATTGGTAATGATGACGTGTTACTAGCAAAAATTGTATTTTCTTGGCATTGCTGCTCTACGTCGTCAACCATACCTTGCTTAAGCGCAAGATCTTCAAACACCGCTTCTATTACTAAATCAATGTGTTTAAAGCCACTGTAGTCTGTTGTACCTGTAATACGGTTCATTGTTAACTGCATATCAGCTTTAGACATAATACGGCGCTTAAGGCGCTTGTCTAAAATTTTGTAGGTGTAGCTCATTGCATTACTAATGCCCTGCTCTGCTACATCTTTAATACGTACCGGTACTTTAGCTTTAACAGCACTTACGTGCGCAATTCCTGCGCCCATTAGTCCACCACCTAAAACAGCAGTTTTGCTAATTGCTGGTGCGCCTTCATTGCGCCACTCTTTTTTCATTTCAGTGGTTGCAAAGAAAATACCGCGAAGCGCTTTCGATTCGTCACTCATTACAAGTGTTGCAAAGCTTTCAGCTTCTGTTTTATACGCTTTTAGCTCATCAAGCTCTACACTAGCACGCACAGCTTTAATAATAGCGAGTGGTGCTGGGTAGTGCCCGCCCGTTTTTTTAAGTACGTTTTCTTTGGCTTTTTTAAAGATAAAGTTACGACCAAACGGGTTTGACTCTAATAATTTACTAATATTGTCGAGCTTTGGCTCTTTTGCTTGTGGCTTTTTCTTAGTCGCAAATTCTTTTGCAACTTTTAGCAGCACACTGTGTGGTACACAGTCATCAAGCACGCCTGCTTTTTTAGCTTGCTTAGGGCGAATTTGTTTACCTGTTAGCATCCACTCAAGTGCTTTTTGAATACCAACAATTTTAGTTAAGCGCTGCGTACCGCCGCCACCTGGTAGTAAACCTAGTTGCACTTCTGGTAAGCCAATTTTTGTTAAATCGCTGTCGGTACCAACACGGTAGTCACACGCTAAAGCAAACTCTAAACCACCACCTAATGCAGCGCCATGAATCGCGCTTACTGTTGTGTATGGCAATTTTGTCATATCAAAAAATGCTTGATGGCATAGTTCGCTAATAGCTAAAGCATCATCACGCTTTTGAACGCTATCGAGCATTTTTACATCGGCACCCGCGATAAAGTTATCGCTTTTTCCGCTTATAAATACCATGCCTTTTACATTTTGCGACTTAGCGTCTTCTAATAATGCTTTTAAGTCATCGGCAAAACTACTGCGCAGGGTATTCATTTTCTCCCCTGGCACATCAATCATTACTACGGCAATTTTGTTTTCATCTACCGCTAAATTAAATACTGAATCAGTCATTACGCGCTCTCCAATACAAAGGCTGCACCTAAACCACCAGCAGCACACGCTGTTGTTAATGCCAAACCGCCACCACGACGTTTAAGCTCGTGTAAGCTTTGCGTAATTAAGCGTGCACCTGTTGCTGCAAATGGGTGACCATATGCTAAAGAGCCGCCGTTAACGTTAAACTTATCCATGTTAATTTCGCCAATTGCTTTGCTGCGACCTAAATGCTCTTGTGCAAATTTGTCTGAGGCAAACATTTTCATATTGGCAAGTGTTTGCGATGCAAACGCTTCGTGCATTTCAATTAAATCTAAATCAGCAAGCGTAATACCCGCTCTATCTAGTGCAATAGGCGTTGAATGAGCTGGGCCCATTAACATGTCTTTTTCTACGCCAATTGCCGAAAATGCAAAGCTACGTACGTAACCTAGTATTTCATAGCCAAGTGCTTTTGCTTTGCTTTCGCTCATCATAAGTACGGCCGCTGCACCATCAGTTAATGGTGTTGCATTTGCAGCGGTAACAGTACCGTGCTGACGGTCAAAAACAGGTTTAAGCTTGGCGTAGCCTTCAACCGTTGAGTTTTTACGAATGTTGTTGTCTTCTGAAATAAAGCTTTTATATGGCGGTAAATGCGCCGTCATTACTTCATCTTTTAACTTACCATCAGCCCATGCTTGCGTTGCAAGTGAGTGAGAACGATGCGCTAATGCATCTTGATCTTCACGGCTAATATTATGTGTTTTAGCCATTTGCTCAGCAGTTTGCCCCATTGAAAGGCCTGTTGAGTACTCTGCAACTGCAGGAGGCACTGGTAATAAATCTTTTAAGCGCAGTTTTGAAAATATTTTTAAACGTTGACCAAGCGTACGCGCTTTATTTAAATCAACTAAGCTGCCTGCTAGCTTTTTACTAACACCAATCGGTAGTACTGATGACGAATCTGCGCCGCCTGCAATACCTACACTTACAGATCCCGCCATAATAGACTCAGCTACATTAGCAATAGCCTGAAAGCTGGTAGCACATGCGCGCGATACAGAATATGCATCAACCGATACAGGCATACCTGTGCCCAATACAATTTCACGTGCAATATTTGGCGCTTCTGGCATTTGTACTACTTGACCAAATACAAGTTGATCAATTTCTGACTTATTGAAATTTAATCGTTCAAGCATTTCGTTAACCACCAATTTACCCATATCAAGTGCTGGTACATGGTGAAACGCTGTTGCTTGTTTTGCAAAAGGTGTACGTAAGCCGCTAACTATGGCAATACGGTCGCCCTTTGGTGTTTTTAGTATGTTTTGCTCAGACATTTATGCTCTCCCGCTGACAGGTCTGACCTGTTTGTTTTCCTCGATTCTAAACAACCCGTGCCCTAAAGCCAATAGATAAACACAAATTTATATAAACAGTGTTTAATTACGACTATCACAATAGGCTTTTTTAGACGCATTTACAAAGTTTTGTGGTACGCTAAAATTCGTTAAAAAATAACGAACTATTTTAAAAAATACAGTCTAACTCTTGAGTTACCCAATTATAAACCTTATAAATAGGTCAGTATTTATCACCTAACACTATTAGGTACAAACCCAGCTGACGAGGACAGTCCACTTATTATGGCAGCTAACGCATTTTCACAATTAAAAACGTACTTAGATACACAAATCATTGGCCAGCCAGAGCTTACACAAGCACTACTTATTGCTATTTTAGCTGATGGTCACTTATTAGTAGAAGGCCCTCCTGGGCTTGCAAAAACACGTGCAGTTAATGCACTTGCTAAAGGCATTGAAGGCTCATTTCAGCGCGTACAGTTTACGCCAGATTTATTACCAGCTGATGTAACAGGTACCGATATTTACCGCCAACAAACTAGCGAGTTTGTATTTGAAAAAGGCCCTCTTTTTCATAACCTAATTTTAGCTGACGAAATTAACCGTGCACCAGCCAAAGTACAATCAGCACTATTAGAAGCCATGGCAGAGCGACAAGTAACCGTGGGTAAAAATACCTATCCGCTTAGCGAGCTGTTTTTAGTTATGGCAACGCAAAACCCGCTAGAGCAAGAAGGCACATACCCGTTACCAGAAGCCCAGCTGGATCGCTTTTTACTGCACCTAAGTATTGACTACCCTGGCGCAGAGCATGAGCTTGATATACTGCGTTTAACACGTGGCGAAGCGCTTAACGAGGAACAACCAGTAATGCAAAAAATTAGTCAAAGCGACTTATTTGCAGCTCGTAAAGAAATATTAGGCCTTTATTTAGCAGAGCCGCTTGAGCAATATTTAGTACAACTTATTATTGCTACCCGTGAAGGCGCTAAATTAGATGCGCAACTAGGTAGCTGGATTGAGTTTGGTGCAAGCCCGCGTGCAACAATAGCACTTGATAAATGTGCTCGTGCTCATGCATGGCTTCAAGGCCGTGACTTTGTAGCACCTGATGACATTCAAGCTGTTGTGCATAACGTACTGCGTCATCGCATTATTTTAAGTTACGAAGCCCAAGCCGATGGCATTACTAAAGATCAAGTAATAAGCCGTATAGTTGAACTTGTAGCCGTACCATAAGTTATGCAAAAACAATTAGAAACCCAAGCATGGCTCAAACAGAGCCATAGCCACGGTGTTAATTTAGCACTCAAAGAGCTGTTGTATTACAAAGCCAAAGCGCAATTGCTTGAACTTGCCCCTAAGGTAAAAATAAAAAATACCTTAACAGGACAATACCTTGCACCGCACAAAGGCCGAGGAATGGAATTTGCCGAAGTGCGACATTATCAGCAAGGTGACGATATTCGCTCTATTGATTGGCGAGTTACTGCGCGTACCGGCGAGACTCACACAAAGCTCTTTCAAGAAGAAAAAGAGCGCCCTGTGTTTGTGTTCACTGATTTTTCTAACTCAATGCTGTTTGGCTCAAAGTTACTGTTAAAGTCGGTGCAAGCTGCGCATATAAGCGCTCTTGTTGCATGGTCGGCGTGTCAGCGCGGCGATAGAATTGGCGGTATTGTGTTTAATCAGCACTCGCATTTAGAGCTAAAACCCAGCGCCCGTGAAAAAGCAGTCCTTAAGCTTTGTCATAATTTATGCGACAACCACCAGCAAGCGCTCAACAATATTGATAAAACAGCCCCTAACAACTTTAGCGATAACCTAAAGCGCCTTAATCATTTAGCAAAACCAGGTAGCTTAGTGTATTTAGTGTCTGATTTTAATGCTCTGGATGATGCCAGCTTTAAGCAACTTGAAATATTAAGCCGCCACTGCGAGCTCATTGGTTGCCACATAAGCGATCCGTTTGAGCATCAGTTACCTGCGTTTAAGCAAGCCGTTACTGTTAATGCAAATGGTCAAGACTTTGCCCTACCATTAATGGATAACAGCTTTAGAGAACGTTTTGCTAAAAATGCTGAGCAAGCATTTAGCGCACGCTTTAATCGCCTAACTAAATCGGGTCTTAATTTAATATCATTCAATGCTGCAACACCGCTTGAGCTGCAATTAGTGAGAAAATAACCATGCAAACCAATCCACTCGATGGCCTGCACGATATAATAGCGCCAAGCCAAGTTAATTGGTGGCCACTCGCCCCTGCTTGGTGGGTTATTATTGCACTGCTGTTTTTAGCATTGTGCGCAGCTATTTATATATTTTATAAAAAACATAAATTTAAAAAGCCTAAACACTACGCAATACAATTGAGCCAAAGTGAGCAAAACCCTCAGCAACTGCATATTATTTTGAAACGTTTAGTGATTGAATATTACGACAAGCGACTTGCTGCGCAATCTACCTCTAAATGGTGCACAACACTTAATACACTCACCGGTTTAAGCTTTACAGAACAAGAAATACTAAGCTTGTATAACCCCAGTCAAAAAGATACAACACTGTGCGAAAAATTTCGCCAAGGTATTAAGCAATTTAAAATAAAGGAGTCAGTAAATGTTTGAATTTAGCTGGCCATGGTTATTTTTATTACTACCCTTGCCTTTATTACTTTTACTATTAAAACCCGCAGCAAGTAATGCCAGTACGCGTTTACGTATACCCAGTTTTGCAAAGCACAATTTAACCAGCCAAAGCATTGAGCCACACGCACGACGTTTAAATCCCCTCGAGTGGGTAATTTGGTTATTACTTGTTACTGCTGCTGCCAATCCAACATGGTTAGATGAGCCAATTTCATTACCAAATGAAGGACGCGATATAATGTTAGCAGTTGACTTATCAGGCTCGATGACCGAACAAGACATGGCTTATAATGGCCAATATGTTGACCGCCTTACCATGGTAAAAGCTGTACTCAGTGATTTTATAGAGCAACGTCAAGGCGACAGGCTTGGGCTGATATTATTTGGCGACACCGCGTTTTTACAAACCCCGCTCACGCGCGACGTTAAAACAGTAAGTAAAATGCTCAGCGAAGCCCAAATTGGTTTAGTGGGGCGCGCAACAGCCATTGGTGATGCATTGGGTCTTTCGGTAAAACGCTTTGCCAATAAAGATGAAAGTAACCGAATTGTGGTGCTATTAACCGACGGACAAAATACCGCTGGTAATTTAAACCCAGAAGATGCCCTACTGCTAGCTCGCGAAGAAGGTATTAAAGTGTACACCATTGGTGTTGGCTCAGATAATCCGCGCGGCTTTAGTCTCTTTAATGTGGGAGGCTCTAGTGGCAGTAATTTAGATGAAAGCTTGCTTAAAAAGATTGCCGAGCAAACTGGCGGGTTATACTTTAGAGCCAAAGATGTAGCTGGCCTTCAACAAATTTACGCAGAGCTTGATAAGCTTGAACCTATTAGCGCTGATGAACAAACATTTCGCCCACAAAGCTCATTATTTTACTACCCGTTACTTATCGCTATTTTACTTATTAGCTTAAAAGTAATGCTTAGTACACTGCGTGCATTAAAGGAGCCAAACTAATGGATTTTGAATTTATTCGCCCCGCTCTTTTATGGTTACTCATACCTGCTGTGGCATTATTTTTTGTTGCCTTAATTAAGCATAAAAAAACCACCAGTGAGCAGCTAATTGCACCGCATTTAGCACAATTTATAATGAGCGAAGCAAACACTAAAGCCAGCCAGCCACTTTGGCTAGTTGCTTTATTTTGCAGCCTTGGCATTTTATTTAGTGCTGGGCCTAGCTTTGAGAAAAAACAAGTTCCTGTATTTCAAAGTAAAAGTGCCCGTGTAATTGTTATGGATATGTCGTACTCAATGTACAGCACCGATATTTTGCCAAATCGTTTAATGCAATCACGCTTTAAAGCGCTTGATATGATTGAGCTATTTAAAGAAGGTGATACCGCGCTTGTAGCTTACGCAGGCACGGCCTATGTAATTTCGCCACTAACAAACGATGCCACAACACTCAGTAATTTAATTCCAAGCTTAAGCCCTGAAATAATGCCAGACAAAGGCTCAAACGTTTTAGCCGGTCTTGATATGGCCAAAGAGCTATTAACGCAAGCGGGTTATATTGATGGCGACATTATTTTAGTAACCGACGGTATTGATCAACAAGAACAAAGCGACGTGAGTAGCTTTACCAGTAACACCCAATATAGATTAAATATTTATGGTGTAGGTACCGCTCAAGGCGCACCAATTAAGTTACCTGAAGGCGGCTTTTTGAAAGACAGATACGGCCAAATTGTAGTACCTACAATTAATGCCTCTCAGCTTAAAAATTTAGCATCAAGCAGCGGCGGTAAATTTGCTAGTTACCAACCTAGCAATAACGACATAAATACGTTTGCTCCAAATGCGCAGAGTGAATTATTGAAAGACGAAAAACAAAGCCACGCACTTTGGCGAATAGATGCAGGTATTTACGGACTCTTGTTATTACTGCCATTTGGTTTGTATTTATTTAGACGCGCTGCCTTGTTAGGCGCATTTTTAGCTTTTGGTTTTTTACCGCAACAAAATGCGTATGCCGTAGAGCTCCCTACTCTTTTGCAAAATGCAGATCAACGTGCATTAGAGGCTTACAATAATAAAGAATACGATGCAGCAACACAGGCGCAATCGAGTGAGTTGAAAGGCGCGGCGCTTTACCAGCAAGGTAATTTTGATGCTGCACTTAATGAGTTTAGTAATGATAAGTCGGCTACCGGATTATACAACTACGGTAATGCCCTTGCCAAAGCTGGCAAACTTGAGGACGCAATTGAGGCGTACAAACAGGCCCAAACCTTACAAGATGACTTTACACAAGCAGCCGATAACCAAGCCTTAGTTGAGCAATTACTAAATCAACAAGAGCAACAAAACCAGCAAGATCAGCAAAGCGACGGCGACGACTCTCAAGACCAAGATGATAGTCAGAAAAAAGATGAGCAAAACCAAGGGCAAAATTCTGATGAGTCAAAACAGGATCAGCAACAAAATGGTGATAAAAGCGATTCTGAAAAAGGCGAAAACGAAAGTCAAAGCTCAAGCGATGAAAAATCAGATAAAGAATCTGAACAATCAAAAGATCAACAAGGTGAGCCTGGCGAGCAATCAGATAAGCAAAATGAACCTGATATGCAAGCCCAGCCACAAAGCGAACAAGGGCAAAATAAAGACGCTGATCAGCCTAAAGAGGATGAGCAGCAACAAAGTAAGCCACAAGCAATAAGTGAGCAACCTGCCACTGATGAGCAAAAACAAAATGCTCAGCAACAAGCGATGCAAGCCCAAGCAAGTGAGCTCACTAATGAAGAAAAAGAAAAAGCACAACAGCTTAATCAACTACTTAGAAAAGTCCCGGACGATCCGGCTATTTTATTACGGAATAAAATGCAATTAGAAGCCCAAAAAAGACAATACAAACGTCGCCCTACAGGAGTCGAAAAATCATGGTAATGCGATTATTTTGCTGTTTATTGCTATTAAGTGCGATGCCTTCGTGGGCTGCCACCAAATTAGAAGCCAGCGTAGATAAAAACCCTGTATTAGCGGGTGAATTTTTTATGCTTAATATATCGGTAGACGATACAGTTAAAGGCGAGCAACCAGACACCTCATCGCTGTTAAAAGACTTTGTTGTAGGCCCGACGAGCTTAAGCTCTCGTACCAACATTATTAATGGCAGCATTAATAAACAAACTACGTGGTCAGTTAAACTAATGACCCGTACAGAGGGTGATTACACGATACCGGCATTTAGCGTTGCAGGGTTAACCTCACAACCTATTAAATTAAAAGTGGCAAAACGCTCAGTTGATGCAGATAAAAATAACGAAATATTTTTAAAAACGTCGCTCTCAAGTAATTCATTATTTGTGCAAGAAGCCGGTGTTTACACTGTTAAGCTCTACCTTGCCAAAGAACTGCTTGATGGCAGCTTAAGCACACCAAGTATGGAAGATGCTCAGCTAACCCAATTAGGTAAACAAACTGAGAGTTATGAGCTAGTTGATGGCAAACGCTACCTTGTTATTACTCGTGAGTATTTGATTCAGCCACAAAAAAGTGGTGCCTACACGATTGCAGGCCCCGCTTTTCAAGGGCGAGTACAGCAAAATTACCGCCAACTGGAGGTATCTGCTCTTGGCGATGATCAGCAAGTAGAAATAAAACCAATCCCGAGTGACTATAAAGGCGCATGGTTACCAAGCGAATTGGTTAACCTTGATGAAGAATGGCAACCTAACGACAACACAGTAGAAGTAGGTACGCCTATAACACGTACTATTACGCTTACCGCGCTTGGAGTTACAAAAGAGCAATTACCTGAAATCTCTATGCCTACTATTGATGGCATACGCAGCTACCCTGATAAAAAAGAAAATAACAATGCAGTGCGAGACGGACGCGTTGTGTCGCAGCAAACGGCATCATATGCCTTACTGCCGCAAAAACCAGGTACTTACACTTTACCTGAAATAAAGCTGCCTTGGTTTAATACTAAAATGAACCGTATTAGCTTAGCCACATTACCAAAGCGTACTATTACAGTAACGCCAAGTACTACCGCACCTAATACAGCCATAGCAAACCCACAACCCAGCACAAATAATTCACCTACTCTTGAAAATATTTCGAATCAATCAACTGGCACACAACCTATTGAAACTAAAAGTGATACTCCTCTTTGGTTAATAGTTGTTGCCGCTTTAGGGTATATTTTATGGATTGGTACTGTAATTTTTTACTTAATAAGCCGTTCTACTAAAAATACGACTGAAAAATTACAGCTAAACACCCGTGGTACTTCTCAGCCAAGCTTAAATGAGCTTAAAGCATTAGCCAAAACACACGATGTGAAAGCCTTTTACACCGCATTAAATAACTTTTCTGTAAAGGTGACCCATAAAAATGTTGGCGCGATTGATGAGCTCTGCATCCGTGTAAACAGCAGCGAGCTTAACGGTCTCATTAGCCAATTGCAGGCACAACTTTATAGTAATAAAGGCGCAAACACGGATCTTAATGCTATTATTAAAATTCTTGAGAACTATCAAACTCAGGCATCAAAGTCGCAACAAGCTGTATTAAAAGACCTTTATGATTAATAACTACGAACCTTAGGTCTTTTTTTGCAATAACTAATAATTTTTAATTAAAAAAGTGCTTATGCTTGGAAAGAAAAAATCAAACAATCAGGTCTTAATCGATATGGCAGAGAAACAAAAGCGTTATGAAGCCTTGGTCCACGTTTACAATAAAGAGCTTTATCGCTTTGCTTATTGGTTATGCCGTGATCCGCACATAGCAGATGATTTAGTACAGGAAACGTTTTTACGCGCATGGCGTTCACTCGACTCTTTACTTGATCAAAAGGCAGCTAAACCTTGGCTGCTTACTATATTACGAAGAGAAAACGCACGCCGATTTGAACGTAAACAGTTTGATTACAGCGACGTAGAAAACGATACGCTTGTTGATGAAACCAGCCATTCATTAGACGATGAAATGGAACAAACGGTAATTCAACGCCAGATTGCACTGCTATCTGATGAATACCGAGAGCCATTATTACTGCAAGTTGTAATGGGCTGCTCTGGCGAAGAGATCGCAGGCATACTTAATTTAAATAAAAACACGGTAATGACTCGTTTATACCGTGCCAGAAATCAACTTAAAGAGGCTTTAAGCCGTGATGATGAACAACTTAAAGGGGCATCAAAATAATGGATGAACTTGAGTTTCGTCGCCGCACTATTGCGCAGCCAAACGACATTGACAAGGAGCTTATGGAGTTTGCTGACAATAACCCAGAGCGACAAAGTTTTATTAACGATATGAAAGATTTTGATAAATTCATTCAAGATTCTTTAGATATACCTGTGCCTGAAAATCTTGCAGACCGCATTCTTTTAAACACATCGTTAAAAGAAAAAGCACTCCAAGAAGAACAAGCAAAAGGCAAAAATGTGGTTGATGCTCGATCGCGTTTTAAGTTTGATCGTGTACATCTTGCGTTAGCAGCATCTTTTGTAGTGGCGATTAGTGCCTTCTTTTTTAGTACAGAGCAAAATATTGCACACGAAGCGGGTGAGCATGCGCTTGCCCATGTGTACTACGAAATTAATGCGCTTGATAAAAAAGAGCCCATTAGCCTACAAAGCGTCAACGACAAGCTTGCAGTATTAGGTGGTCATCTTGATGAACTTCCTGGCGCTGTAACTTATGCCATGTTTTGTGATTTTAAAGGCGAAAAAGGTCTGCATTTAATATTTGAGTCTGACTTTGGTCCAATGACGGTATTTATAGTGCCTTCTGAAAATAAATCATTCGGTTTTGGGGATGACAACTTCCGCGATGAGCGCTTTGAAGGTCACATTAATCGTGGCTCACAAGCTGATACTATTTTAGTGGCAAGTCTTGGAGCACCTCTAGATACATACAATGAACGCGTTACTGGCGCAATTCGTTGGCTTTAAAATAGACAAATTTACCGCTTAGTTTCTACTGAGCGGTTTTTTGATTATATACTCACCAATAAAACGTTTCTTCTACACCCAAAACCTCTGATTTTTAAAGTAATTAATTAAATTTCTAAAGAAAGTAAATTATAATCGCGGCTCGATTTTAATTAGGGAATTTCATGAAGAACATCATCGTTATTTTTTCATTATTGGCATTATTATGTACTGCCAGTTTTGATGCACACGCACGTAAAAAGTTTGGCAGTAGTAAACGCGGACAGACACCTGCAACACAACAAACAGCGCAAAAACAGCAAACAGATACAACAACACCTAACGCTGCACCTAAAGCAAAATCAAATAAAAAAGGCATTATGGCAGGCGTTTTTGGGGGACTTTTAGCGGGTGGCTTAATTGCAGCAATGTTAGGCGACGATTTTGAAGGTTTTCAGCTATTAGAAATGATTTTATTAGCTGGCGGACTCTTTATTTTATTTAAGCTAGTAACGGGCTTTTTACGTGCTAATCGTGCCCCACAACTTGCCAGTGCAAATACAAGTGCTCAGCAAAATGTTCTTAAACAAGCACCTATCGAGCAACCAACAAGTACAGGCTTTGCAAGCAGCGCCCCGCAAGGTGAAAGTGTGCCTTTTAATTTACCACCTAACTTTGACGTTAATGGCTTTTTGCAAGGTGCCCGTAGTCATTACCATACGCTACAAACTGCATGGAACAATGCCGATTACACCACAATGGCTGAATACTTAAGCCCTGCACTTGTTGCCGAGTTTAAAGCTGAACGTGAAGCTATACAAAGCGTAGAAACAGAAGTGATGTTTATTGATGCCGAACTTGTGCGCGCAGATACAAACGCGCAATCGTGGCAAGTTAGTGTTCGCTTTAAAGGTAAGTACCGTGATTTAGGCGATAAAAAAGAAGAGCCTATTTTAGAAATTTGGCACTTAGAGCGTCTAATTTCAGACGACGCTCCATGGCTAATAGTGGGTGTTGAAGATTTAATTGATACTCAATAATTTTGTATTGTTTAAAGCACCGCGCTTTTAGCGCGGTGTTTTTTTATTTAAAAAACAATTGATTTACCACGTCCTGATGCTTCAGAAGCGGCATCTAATTGGCCCTCTTTATTAATAATAACGTGTAAGTCACCAAAGTGGTTCTCATCTATGGTGTAACCCATTTTTGTAAGCTCTGCTTTTACGCTATCGGTTAAACCTATGTGTGTTCTAATTATATTTTTAGGCCACAATTGATGATGAAAACGAGGGCTATTTACAACCTGCTCTGCAGTCATATCAAACTCTACCGCATTTAAAATAGATTCGTACACAGAGCTAATAATGGTTGTACCACCAGGCGAGCCTGTCACCATTTTAACCGTGTTGTCTTTAAGGAGTATTGTAGGCGTCATAGAGCTAAGCATACGCTTGTGCGGCTGTATTTCGTTAGCTTTACCGCCTATTGCACCAAACACATTCATAACGCCAGGTTTAGCACTAAAGTCGTCCATTTCATCATTTAAAATAAACCCTGCACCTTCAACAACTACACCGCTACCAAACCCTAAGTTTATTGTGGTGGTATTTGCGACAGCGTTACCCATTTTATCAACGATTGAAAAGTGCGTAGTTTGCTCACTTTCTTTAAGGCCCGGTTTAATATTTTCGGTAGTCGAGATAGCGGTTAATGAAATGCCATTACTTCGCTCTTTGAGGTAGTTAATATTAGTTAATGCGTTGACTGGTACATCAAAAAAGTCAGGATCGCCTAAATACTCCGCTCTATCTGCAAATACACGTTTACCTATTTCAGAAAGTAAGTGTACATATTGAGTAGAGTTATGCGCTAAGCCCGCATCTGGTTTTTGTAACTCATACATTTTAAGCCACTGTAAAATAGCAATACCACCTGAACTCGGCGGTGGCGAGGTAAGTACTTCATAACCATTCCAACTCGCTTTAATAGGTGTACGTGATTTAGCGGTGTAACCTTTTAAATCATCTTGATTAATTATACCGCCATGTTGGTGCATAAATTTAGCAATAATATTTGCAGTTTCGCCTTTATAAAACCCATCTTGGCCGTTATCACGGATACGCTTTAGCGTTGCCGCTAACTCGGGTTGCTTAAATACTTTATTAGCTTTTACATCAGCAAAGTATTTTTCGAAGTTTACATTTATTTTTTGCTCTTTTAGGTGGGCTATATAATTGCTCACACCTTTTGCTAACTTAGGCGGAACTACAAACCCTTGCTCAGCCAACGTTACCGCAGGTTGTACTAATTCTTCCCACTTTAAAGTGCCATGTTTTTGATGGGCAAGCCACATGCCCGCTACACTGCCAGGTACACCGCTTGCGTGAATACCATATATTGATTTGTTTGCAATAACATTACCTTGCTCATCTAAATACATATCACGATGAGCCGCTGTTGGCGCTGTTTCGCGATAATCTATAAAATCGCCCTTGCCATCTTTTTGAATAAGCATAAATCCCCCGCCGCCAATATTGCCGGCTTCAGGAAGCGTTACTGCAAGTACAAATTGTGCCGTAATAGCCGCATCAACAGCATTACCGCCTTGCTCTAATATACTTTTAGCAGCATCGGCACTGAACGAGTCAGGCATTGCTACCGCACTTTGCGATAAAGGCTGCGCTAAAACACTAAAAGCAGCGAACTTTAAAACCAGCACACTTTTGACGATTAATTTACTTGGTGAAAAAAGCAATCCCATACAACATCCTTAATTTATTATTTTTTAGTTACGCATTCTTATTAATGCACGTCACTTAAGGACAGGTCAATCTTTATACTGTTGATATTTAATCATCTTTAAACACTTTTTGAATAAAGCACCGCAGGTAAGTCGCCTTGCTCGTCTGTATGTGTATAATTTTTTATAAATTGCAGGCCTAGCTTTTTCATTATATTTATAGAGGCCGTATTATCTTTTAGTGCCGTTGCACTTATCGCCTTAACGTCATCTTGCTTTATAAGTTCATCACATAATGCTAAAGCCGCCTCGGTTGCATAACCATGCCCCCAACTTGCTTGCTTAAAGCGCCAGCCTATTTCAATATCACTGTAGTTTGGTGCATCAGTAAAAAAGCCCATAGGCCTTATTAATACCCAACCTATAAATGTATTGGTTTGCTTTATAGTGACACTCCACAGCCCCCAGCCTTTAAGCTCATTTCGATATGCGAGCATACGAGGCACACCCTCATTTTTTATTTGCTCTAAAGAGGTAGGTTCACCTCGTGTTAAATACTGCATTACAGCCGGGTCTTGGTCGAGTTCAAATAATTGAGGCCAATCGTGCTCACTCATTAATTTAAAATTTAATCGTTTTGTTACGGGGGCGTTCATTTTCATTGTTGTATAGTCTGCCTCGAATTAATTATCAGTCTCTAAAGGAGATAGCACATGAATAAATTAGCAGGTTTAGCTTTATTAGGCACTTTAATTACATTAACTGGTTGTGAAGATGCCAACGAAGTAAAAGAAGATGCAAAAGATAAAAGCGCACAAATGCAAGAAAAGCTTGGTGATGCATGGAACGACGTTAAAGAGACAACTAACGATCTTAAAAATGACGAGTCTTTAAACGAGCTATTAGAGCAAAGTAAAGCAATGGGCTTAGACATGTACGACGACGGCAAAGAGATTGCGGTTGACGCATGGATTAAAAGCAAAGAAGCTGCTGGCGAGTTAACTGAAAAAACTAAGCAAAAAGCGCAAGAAATTGCAGACGAAATTGAGCAAGCGCGTCAAGAACATAACGAAGGTTAATTAAACTTTCGATAATAAAAAAGGAAAGCCTCGGCTTTCCTTTTTTGTTTTGGGCTATTTAATCCAGATATGCGTTTGCATATAGGACTTATAAGCTCAAATTAACCTTTGTACTTACTCATAACTAAAGTCGCGTTTGTGCCACCAAAGCCAAAGCTATTAGACATTACAGTATTTAACTCAACGTCACGACGCTCAGTAATAATATCTAAACCTGCTGCTTGCTCATCTAACTCATCAATATTAATTGAAGGTGCTACAAAGCTGTGCTCTAGCATTAATAATGAGAAAATAGCTTCGTGAACACCTGCAGCACCTAGGGCATGACCCGTCATTGCTTTAGTTGCACTGATCATTGGTGATTTACCACCAAACACTTCTTGTATCGCACCTAACTCTTTAACATCGCCTACAGGCGTTGATGTGCCGTGCGTATTTAGGTAATCAATACTATCTACATCTTGCATAGCTTGGCGCATACAACGTGCTGCACCTTCGCCCGATGGAGCAACCATGTCGTAGCCATCTGATGTTGCACCGTAGCCAACAATTTCAGCGTAAATGTGCGCGCCACGTGCAAGTGCATGTTCAAGTTCTTCAACGACAACAATACCGCCACCACCAGAAATAACAAAACCATCGCGATTAGCATCGTATGTACGAGATGCTTTTTCAGGTGTTTCGTTATATTTAGTAGAAAGTGCGCCCATAGCGTCAAATTCCATTGCCAATGTCCAGTGTAGCTCTTCACCACCACCAGCAAACACAACGTCTTGCTTGCCAAGCTGGATTTGCTCTACTGCATTACCAATACAATGCGCAGATGTTGCACATGCAGAGCTAATTGAATAGTTAACACCTTTAATTTTAAATGGTGTTGCTAAACAAGCAGATGTAGTGCTCGCCATAGTGCGTGGCACCATATAAGGCCCTACACGTTTTACGCCTTTTTCACGTAAAATATCAGCAGCTTCTACTTGCCATTTAGACGAACCACCGCCAGAGCCAACAATAATACCCGTGCGCTCATTTGATACTTGGTCGTCAGACAAACCTGAGTCTTCAATTGCTTGCGTCATTGAAATATAAGAGTAAGCGGCAGCATCTCCCATAAAGCGCATTGCTTTGCGGTCAACGTGTGCTTTAACGTCAATATCAATTTTACCCGATACGTTACTACGTAACTTATAATCGGCAAATTCTTGATTAAAAGCGATGCCGCTTTTGCCCGTTTTTAACGATTCTAATACTTCTTCTTTGTTGTTACCTATACTTGATACAACACCGATACCTGTAATTACAGCTCTTCTCATGGGTAATTCCCTTAGCTTAATACTTAATTGCATTCTATTTTACGCGAATTTAATCACCTAAGTGGTCAGCTTTCTAGCGTACACTTGTACTCTGAACTGCTAGCTTATAAATAACGCCAGACTATTTCAAAGAAAACCCGTAAAATAATTAAAAAATATATCTATAAAATTAAAAAATCATGATCAAAAATGCACATATACACTTTAATAATTTAGGTACACCTTTCGCTAATGACTTCGGTGATATTTATTTTTCTAATGACGATGGCTTAGCTGAATCGCATTATGTGTATTATGAGCAAAATAATATAGATGCACGATTACAAAATCATGACCAGCCACATTTTGTTATTGCCGAAACCGGCTTTGGTACAGGTTTAAACTTTTTAAATACATGGCAACACTTTACTGACCACCTTGCACGTCAACAAGTTCAAAATCAATTAGATAATGGTGTTAAACGCTTACACTTTATTTCATTTGAAAAATATCCACTGCACATAGACGATTTAAACAAAGCACTACAGGCATGGCCATCATTAAGTGCCTTTAGTAACAAATTATCTAAACAATACCCAATTAATTTAGAAGGATGCCACAGACTCGAATTTGACAATGGACTGGTTGTTCTCGATTTATACTTTGGTGATGCACTTGAATCAATACAAGCTATGAGCTATCCGCAAACAGGAATTGTTGACGCTTGGTATTTAGATGGTTTTGCGCCAAGTAAAAACCCCGAAATGTGGCAGCAAAGTTTATTTAATTCTATGGTCAATATATCAAGGGCAAGTGCAACCTTATCAACATTTACTTCAGCAGGTTTTGTTCGCCGTGGATTAATTGATGCAGGCTTTAATACTAAAAAAGCCAAAGGCTTTGGCCAAAAAAGAGATATGCTTGTTGGCCAGCTAGAGTGCGTAAATGATGCTCAATCAGCTCCTGCATATTTTCATCAAGATAGCAGCGCTTTAAAAAATGTAGCGGTCATTGGCGGCGGTATAGCCAGTAGCTGCATTTTATATAGTTTGGCTAAACGAGGCATAGCAAGCCAATTATTCTGCCAAGATGAAAAACCAGCTATGGGGGCATCGCACAATGTGCAAGGCGCTATCTACCCTCACCTACAAGCTAAAAATTCACCACACAGCGAATTGTTTGCACATAGCTTTTTATACGCAAAGCGCCTATATAACAACTTACTTAGCAGTGGTTTTAATTTTGATTACGATTGGTGCGGCGTATTACAACACGCAGTAAAAAAACCTCTGGCCGATAAACATGAAAACTTAGCACAAAAACAACTGTGGCCAACCCAGCTAATGCACAACGTAACCGCAGAGCAAGGCGACGAAATAGCCGGCGTAGAAACAGGTTATTCGGGCGTGTTTTTTGAACAAGGCGGCTGGGTTAACCCTCCGCAATTAGTAAACGCCATGTTAAGCGCTGCAAATAGCATAAACCCATTTAAAAGCGTATTTAACTGCAATATAAAACAGCTTAAAAAAACTGACAGCAGTTGGTTTTTATTAACGAATGATGAGCAGTTAGGTCCTTTTAGTGATGTAATTATTTGTGCAGGCGAGCACAGTGATGCATTTGAGCAAACAAAAGCGCTACCAATAGTAGGCGTACGCGGGCAAGTTTCACATATTGAGGCAAGTGAGCAATCACGCAAACTTAAAACAGTGCTGTGCCATAAAGGGTATTTTACCCCAGCCTATTTAGATCATCACTGTATGGGTGCAACGTTTGAAAAAAATACTAAAAGCCGTCAAGTTACAGCGCTCGACAACCAATTAAACCAAGAGCAACTACTTAGCTTTTATCAGCAAAGTGAATTTGCCTCAACCCTTGGCAATATTACCTCGGCAAAAGCAGCTGTACGATGCACATTTATAGATCACCTACCAATGGCAGGGCAATGGTGCGAACAAAGTGATTATACAATGGCCTTTGCTAATCTACGTTTAGGTAAACGCTATCAATATGAGAAACTTAATAAGCCACAACAAGGCCTACATATTTTTACCGGCTTTGGCGCCCGCGCTTTATGTAGCGCACCGCTAAGCGCAGAACATCTCGTAAGCTGTTTAAATAACGAGCCTCGCCCATTAAGCGAACGTGTAAGCCAAGCTATTCACCCTGCTCGGTTTATAGTACGAGATTTAATTCGTAATAAAATTTAAATGAGGTATGCACATTAAAACAATAGGTCTAATGTGCATATAAATTAAAAACATAAATTATTTCGAACTAGACAACCTTTCAACTAATTCAACACGGCGATTTAGTTCACGACCTAAATCATTTTTATTAGTTGCAACGGGTGAATAAGGACCCGCTCCTTGAGCTAATAACCTTGCTTTAGCTACCCCATAATCAGCAATTAATGCGTTAACAACCGCATCAGCACGGCGCTTTGAAAGCTTTAAATTATAATCAAACGAGCCTTTATCATCGGTATGACCAACAACATATAAACTCAATTTTTTATTTTTTTCCATAACTTGAGCAATAACATCTAACGCCTCTTTAGATTCAGCTTTAATAGTGGCTTTATCATAATCAAATAAAACACCGTAAATAGACGCTTTTCCTTTTTGCTCTAACTGCTCAAGAATTTTATCACTATTCGTTTCTATTAAGCCTGTTACTAAGGGCTCTGTACGAGCAACAACAAGCTGAATACGAGAATCGCCATTATAATTACCTATAAAAAAGGCAACGTAGGTAGTTTGCTCATTTAGAGTGTTTTTCATAACTTGATATCTAGGTTGGTGAAAGTAGTTATAAACAGATTTGATTGCCAGCTTATCGCCTAATGCTTGAATCTCTTTTCTTTTTGTACCGCATTCATTTTTTTGACAAGAAAATACGGTTTCAAAACCTTCTTTAGTCAAAGCACTCACATAGTTATGATAAATTTTTAACGTCGATACTTTATTCGCAATATAAGTAATTCGCGTTAAATCTCCTGTAACATCAAGCATAGGTGAAGTACTCGTTTTTTTATCAGACTTGCCAATTGGGATACTAAACTCCTCATAATCAACATTTTGATAATCCTCGATATAGCTACCAGGGTAACGACTTAATAAAAGATGATCAGCAGAACCTTTAAGATCTTCATGTGTAGATTTTTTTATTTTATTACTAACTTTTTTCTTGAATGCTTCAAAATCAGCTTTTATCAGCCCAGTTTCAATTTCTTTAATATTGATCGTAGTCAAAAGCGCTTGTGTCGTATTTTTATATTGTCCAACAAATAACGAAATGGCAGCTTCAGGAACCTCTCCTTTTGCTGCGTAAATATAATGTGGTTGTCCGTAATAACTAGACACGTTGAAATAGCTCGACTCTTCAGCCAGCAATTTATCCTCTCGCTTTTCATAACAATCGTTTAAAGAACATATATACAAAACTTTAAATCCAGCATCATTTAAAGCGTCTTTGTAGTTTTCTATTACCTTTAAAGAAGCAACATTCTTTATTAGATAAGAAAAATGACTTACATCACCAATAAATGTCTTATATTCAAATTTTTGAGATTTTTCTAGCGCAGGATTAAAGGCTGATACAAACTGTGCTTCTTCACCCGATAAAGTGACTTTTCTCTCTAATTTCGCATCGGGGTAAGCCGTTAATAATGGCTTTGCTTGCAGGTTAAATATGCAGCACAGGTAGGTAGTACAAATTAAAAGTACTTTGATAATATTATTTTTCATAAAAATTCCTTTTAAAGTATTAGTTTACATTAGCACTATGCCTAATGAGCAAACTTAATTCAACGATCCTTATTTGCGTAACTTTTTCAAACTTCAACGTGTAACTGGAGTGCAGCCATATTAAGAGTTGTATAATGCGTCGGTTAATAAGTTGTATAAATAACGAGCCCCGCCCATTAAGCGAACGTGTAAGCCAAGCTATTCACCCTGCTCGGTTTATAGTACGAGATTTAATTCGTAATAAAATTTAAATGACAAAGGTGCTTATTGAGGTAAAATGAGTACCAATAAATGGAATTTATTATTTAAAGGACTTTAATGAAAACTTTAGCATTTTTAATAATACTGCTATGCACTCTATCGTTTAATGTACTTAGCCAAAACGTCACTGAAATCCCACTTCCTGAAGAGTTTGTTACAACAATGGATGTAGCCGGCGAATACCCAATGGTTCGCACTGGTTATTTAACAGATTCAATTTCTGATATCGCTCGCTTTTATCAGCAAAAATTAGGTGAGCCGTTAAAAACAAACGGCAATAATACATATCGCACTTTGTTTTATAATTACCAAGAACATAAGGTTCGTATTAGTCTATATCGCCGTAGTTATGTGACCGAAGTGAGTATAATGGTTGAATAAAAAGTTCTAAAAAACACGCCAAAAGCAGCTAATTTTAATGCTCAGTTAAGTATTGAATTTTAATTAAAGTATTTTTTGAAATTAGCTCATTTAAACTCTTTTTTACCCTTTAAAAATTATCCCCTACCCCCAAGGTCTGTTTGTAAGCACATTACTTTTACTATTTATTGGAAGGAGTTAATTATGAGTAAGACCCTAATTATTGGCGCAAGCGGACAAATAGGTAAAATGGCAACTGAGCTACTTTTAAAAAATGAGCAAAATGTTGTGGCATTAGTGCGTGACAAAAATAAGCTAAGTGATTTAAACAGCTCTTTTTTAACTATTGTTGAGCAAGATCTTGAAGGCGATTTTGGCGAAGCAATAAAAGGCTGTGACCAAGTGATTTTTGCTGCAGGTTCTGGCGGAAATACGGGCGATGATAAAACTGTACTTATTGATTTATGGGCTGCAACTAAAGCAGCTACCTTTGCTAAAGAACATGGCGTTAAACACTTTATTATGGTCAGCTCAATCGGTGCAGACGACCCAGATTCGATTCAAGGTGATTTAAAACCTTACTTAGTTGCTAAGCACATGGCTGACGAGCACTTAATCAATAGTGGTTTAAATTACACCATTGTTCGCCCTGGTACACTGACTGATGATAGCGCTTCAATGCAAGTAACGACGCAGCGCCCAAGTGATCGTTCTGAGGCTAAAATTAGCCGCGAAAACGTAGCCAATGCATTATTACATATTGCGACTAACTCATTTATTAGTAACCGCATTTTTGAGTTATTTGATGGCGACAAACCAATTAAAGCCGCTGTTAAATAAGCTTTAATACCAATTTATTTAAACGTATAAACAATTATTGCAGATTAGTATAGTTCATCGATAAGGCAAAAAATTACAGTGTAGTCGCTCTGCATCGGTAGTTTTTAGGCAATGAGTTATTTAATTCGCTTAAGTGATTTATGTTTAATAAAATTAAATTTACTCCACTAAGTAAATTAGTGGAGTAATATTTTAATACCTTGCCAACCGAGTTGTAGCGTTAATAACGTTAAAACGACTCTAAAAATACGCTTAAATTTATCCCCAGCCATCCTTTTAAGTAATTTAATTCCAAACCAAGTACCTACAGCACCACTTATTACCATAGCAATTACAAGCGGCATCCATTGCCAAAAGCTAAAGCCAACAGCACCATAAATTACCGCTTTTAATAAATGCTGCACACTCATAATGCTCGAAAACGTTGCCGTAAATTTTAACTTTTCGTAATTATTTATATATAAACAGCTACCAACTAATGGCCCGCTCGCCCCCACAAACATAGAAACAAAAGTCGTTATGCCACCGGCGACCATACGCCATAACTTAGAGGTTAATTTTACTGGCGGTGTTTTACCCCACAGTAAATAAATAACAAAAATAGCGACCACTAACTTCATAGCATCAAGCGATATATCATTAATAACAAAACTTGATAACCCCGCCCCTACTAAGCCGCCTAACGCAAAATATACAAACATGCTTTTATCAATATGTTTAAAGCTGAGTAATAACCTATTTGCATTAGAGCCAAGCTGTACTAAACCATGGACAGGCACAACAACTGCCATGGGCATAAACGACGCCATAACAACAAGCAACATTAGCCCGCCACCCGCACCAAATGCAGCAGATATAAAAGAAGTAAAGCCAGCAGTGATCATCATTAATAAAAACAAAAATAAAGACATACTGTCGGGAAATAAAAAGTCCATAAAACTCCACTGCCTATTTAGATACTTTAAAGTCGCAGTATCTTAAACAATTAAAGGTACAACATACACCTATAGCAATCGTTATAAGCCTCTATTTCAGGCAATGTATTATGTTGTGTTGTTTTTGCACTTTGCTTGCACATTTAACAAATATTATACATTCAACTTCATTACCGGATATTTCTGATGAGAAAACTTAACGCACCAATTTTAGCACCGCTTACAGTGTGCATACTTGCACTGGGCTTAGCTGCCTGTAACGGTAGCGATGCTGAAAATACCGTCGTAACTGAAACAACCACCGATGAGGGCACTACAACAGATACTTCAACCGATTTCGTTGTTGAAGTTGACCCTTTTAACTTTGAAAGCGATGCGCTCATTTCATCAATTACCACTCAAACATGTACGCTAAATAATGGCGATGAAGCTTCATGCTACAAAATTGATATAGCCGGTGCGCCTTCAAATTACGAGATTGGTGTATTCTGCCCTAGAAATATCACATCAACAGCAGACGAAGCCGGTATTTGGTTTGACGGAACCGGTGAGGTTTACGATATAACTGGCGACTTTATTTTAAATCTACCAACATTATATAACGATAGCCATTGGCAGCTATACGACGAAGGTACAGGCCTTGTAAATGTAACAGACACACAAGAATCGTGTGATGGTGCTGCACGTCCAAACGTAGAGGAGCAATACCAAAACCACTGCGTAGAATGCTCTATTGATTATGTTGATGGCGGTATATCAGAATCATTTTTAATTCCAATAACGCCTGTTGCAACCACTCAAAATAGCAGTATTGGTAACGCTAATGTAGGTGTTGCTCTCAATGGTGTTGTACTTGCTGCACCCGCGCCTGTTGAGGCTATTTTAGGCGCATACACTATTGCAGCCTTTGATGATTGCGCTGGCCATATTAACTTAGTAGCAGGTTATCACTATCACGGTGAAGCAGGCTGTAGCCAAACACAAATTCAATCAGACGGTCATGCCGCCATGATGGGTTATGCACTCGATGGATTTGGTATATTTGGCATGCTTAACGAAGATGGATTAGAACCCACTGATTTAGACGAATGTAGAGGCCACACCGACGATACACGCGGTTACCACTACCATGCAGCCGACGTATCTGAAAACATGTTTATTGGTTGCTTTAAAGGTGCTACCGCAAGATAACGCACATTCCGGCCAAATAATTAACTGAGATACTAATGAAAATATTTAACGTGATAAAAACACTAACCACTGGCTTTTTACTTGCTGCCTCATGCTCTACGCTAAGTCATGCAGGCCACGGCTCAAATGCGCCTTGGGAAGCATGTGAAGCAAAAGCCATTAATGCAGATTGCAGCTACACAAGCCATGATAAAAAAGCGACTGGCACATGCCAAGCAATGAACAAAGTACTTATGTGCGTTCGAAATAAACCACTTGAAACATTAATAGACAAAGCAACCCAACCAGCAAGTGACCAAAAGCAATCTGTAAAATCACTCGCTAAACGATAAAGTAACAGCTACACGCCAAAGCCTTAACGCTGTTTGTTAAGGCTTTTTTAATCGCAAATCATTAGAAAGCATACCCTTTATCTGTTAAGTTAGCTTTGTGTATCAAATAATAAAAATAAAATTCCAAAAATGGAATTACACAAGCAAGGTACTAACGTGAGCGCCACATTTAAAATTGTTTTTAATGGTCAGTTATATCAAAATACTGACCTTACCTCTGCCCAAGAACAACTCAGCCAACTTCTTAATATTCCTCATAATATGGTTGTTCAGTTATTTGATGGAAAAGCTTACGCTTTAAAAAAAGACTTATCGAGTATTGATGCTGTTAAAACAGAATCCTCACTAAAAAAGCTAGGATTAATTACTAAAGTAGAACCTCAACTCATTACTGTAATCCCTCAATCTCAAAATAATCAAATAGCACTCACTGAGCACAGTAAAAATACAGATAAACACATTAGTGAAAGCGCTAGCGGCAAAAATATCTCAATACAAAATGAACGCCTAGATACAGGTGAAGCCCCAAATACAGCTGCAGCTATTAAGCAAAGTTATAATAAATATAAATTACTGTGTAACACTTTAAAAAGCGCATTGTACTTTTGCTATTGCGCACTTTGTATTATTACCATAATAGGCGTAGTGATCAGTGTTAATGCACTTAAAAATAACTTTGGCACCCTAAATAACACAACAACAAATAACTTAAGTTACCAAAACTATAAACAATATTTGATTGATCAAAATAGCCTAAACAAACCAACACAAAAAGTAACAAACGAGCGAACAGCTAACCCTACACAGCAAAAAAGTAATGAATACTTTAGTCGCTTTTCATCGCTAATAAATAGCTACGCGCAAAGTACAGGACAAGCTGATATAAAAACGATGGGGGGCGATAAATTACAACAGCACCTGCAAGAAATAGATGACCTAGGCCCTAAAAATAAATTTTGGCAGCAACTGGTACAACTTTCAAAAGGCTTAGATAACGATAAACATGCAATAGGGAAGCTAAACAATACTGATCCCGGCAAAGTACAATGGATAAATGCGGTAGATTGGATCAGCCAAAGCTATATTAGGCAATATCAAAACTCGCAAACTACAAACAACTCCCCTGTCACTACCTACGAGCCAAGTAACCCCATACTTAACCTAACGTTATTAATAAGTATGCTGTCGTTATTCAGCCTGCTTGTGATTGCAATAAAAATGAAGCTACGCGCAATAAGACATTCTTAAACTTTATTTTATAAATTCCATAAAAAAACCCGCAAATTTGGATTAACAAATTTGCGGGTTTCTTATGGTTTTCGAATAACGAGTTCAAAAACCTTTATTGGTGGAGCTGGGGGGATTTGAACCCCCGTCCGAAAAGCCTCGACCGTCGGTACTACATGTTTAGTATTGTCATTTAATTAACCTTTAAGTCCCGGACAAACACGGTAAATAAAGGCGAGGCCGCTTAGTTTTAACGCTTCAACCCCGGCCAGGGTTTCCGTCGCGATCAGGTGTTAGGGTGACACTCCAAAATCCAGTCCACAAGAATACATGGAAGGAGCGCTAGCCAGCCTAAGCTGCTAGAGAGTAGTTATCGTCGTTTGCGATTACTTTAGGTTGCGGCTGTTTAACGAGGCAAACCGCACCTCGACATGCACCTTGGGCTTCTTGAATTCCGTCGAATCCTAATCAGCCCCTGAATTAGTAACTCAATCCAGAGCGTGCAAACAGTATAACTGAGTAAAGTACTGATACTCAAGGCCTAGTAACGCTTTATTTTAATTGCGTGCACTAACCGAGCATTAAGTAACCAAAATTTAGTTTATGCAAGCCCATCTAAACATTTGCTTAACAATGTGTTTAACCTGTGTTCAAATAAGGAGTTAAGGTTTTTGTCATTTCTAAACCTTTAGTTGTAAAAAAAAAAAATAACAGGCATAGAGTAGGGAATTAATAAATGTCGGTTTTTTCATTTGATCAAAATACAGGGTTTGTCTCTTTAGTTAGTCACCCTATTGATAGTGGCTTTCCTGTTACGAGTACTCAGCTTACGCAAATGCTCGAACAATCTGAGTTTAGTGAGTACGAAGCTGTCATTGCCAATATTGGAAAGCTTTTTGCGCCAACTAAAAACTATCAGGAAGTATCACTTGTCGTTGCTAAAGCGGTAGATGCGTCGCTTGTCATTAATATTGATGAAAAAAACATGGTCGCAGAAGCAATATTAACTACCGCTAAAGGTGGTGCGCTTTTGTCTATGGAAGGTGCACAAAAAGCGCTTGCTAATGCAGGTGTTAAAAAAGGAATAAGCCCACGCGCGCTTGATACCTTTTTAGGCCAGCAATTTGAAAAACCAGCAGGAAGCTCTTATAGCGCCATAATTGCACATGGGCGTAATCCTAAAAAAGGCAGCGATGCTAAATTTGTGCGTTTATGCTCAACAGCCCAAGACCGTGTGCTTAGCCCACAAGCTAAAGAAGGCGGTAAGGTTGATATGAAAAATCTTGGCGCTATTATCACCGTAAAACCTGGTACTCCCTTAATGCAGCGTATTGCCGCTACCCCTGGAGAAGATGGCTATACGGTATTTGGCGATTCAATTAGTGCAAAACCAGGTACAGATCACCAACTCCAGCCTTTCGAAGGTACAAAAGTAGATCCTAATAATCCTAATATGCTTATTGCCGACTGCAAAGGTGTGCCCGTTGCCCTACCTCGAGGTATGCGTGTAGATGACGTTTTATGCTTTGATAATGTAGATGTAAGTACAGGCCACGTTGATTTTGATGGTAGCGTAATTATTACTGGCGATATTAAAGACGGCATGCGTGTAAAAGCCAATGGTGATATTACGGTACTGGGTTTTGTAGAATCAGGAGCTGTTGAAAGTAAAAGTGCGGTAACCATTATGCTTGGCGCAATTGGTAGAAAACGTGAAGGCGAGGAAGCATTTACATGCTCTATAACCGCTCAACGAACTATTTCTATTGGTTATGCTCAGTACTGCAATATTAAATCAGAACAAGATTTATTTATTGAACGCCAAGCTCTACATTGTGATTTAAGCGCTAGGCGATTAATACGTGTAGGCAAAGCAAATGATCCGCGAGGTAAAATTATTGGCGGTAACATTTTAGATGCTATGCGCATTGAAACGGGTGAGCTAGGCGCGCCAGCCGGTACTAAAACACGCGTATTTTTAGCACAACTCTGGTTTGAGCTTCGCCAAAAGCAAACACAAATAACCGATTTTGAAAAAGTACTTGCGACTAAAGTAACCGCTTTACAACAGGCTCGTGAAAAAGCGAGTAAAATTGCGGGGGCTGCTCAGCGTCAGCAATTCATGAATAAGATAACTGAAAATGAAAAGCATATAAAAATACGCTCTGCGCATATTCATCGTCAAAAACTACTTATTAAGCAAAAAATAGTGCAATTACTTGCCAGTAGTCGTTTAAAAGTAAATGAATTAATGCACCCTGGTGTGGAGCTTAAAATAGCGAAAGATTCTAAACAATTTTCGCGTATTTACCCGCCCCACCTAGTTAAGCTAACTGAGGGTAAAATTACTCAGACGTTTTAGTTTCTTCGTTATTTTGTGTCTCAGTTTCAACTTCGGCATTAGCGTCGCAATCGTCGGTTGGCGCTAATGGCCAACCACCTAATTGCTGCCAGCGATTTACTATTAAACAATAAAGCTCAGCTGTACGTTCTGTGTCGTAAAGCGCTGAGTGTGCTTGGCTGTTATCAAACTCGATACCTGCCGCTCTACATGCTTTTGCTAATACAGTCTGCCCTAACGCTAAACCCGCTAAAGATGTTGTATCAAAGCTTACAAATGGATGAAATGGCGTACGCTTAATGTTATTACGCTCTATTGCTGCATTTAAAAAGCCATGATCGAATGCGGCATTATGCGCCACAATAACTGAGCGTTGGCACCCAGCGGCCTTTTGCGCTTTGCGTACTACTTTACATATTTCTTTAATTACTTCGTCTTCAGGTACTGCGCCACGTAATGGTGAAAACGGGTCTATACCGTTAAAGTCGATGGCTGCTTGTTCAATATTAGCGCCTTCGAATGGCTGAACATGAAAATGAACAGTATGATCTATGCTGAGCAGTCCTTCGTCATCCATTTTTAAAACAGAAGCTGCTATTTCTAACAAGGCATCTGTCTCTTTGTTAAAACCTGCAGTTTCAACATCAATAACAACAGGAAAAAATCCACGAAAGCGTTTTGCGAAAGGTGTTTGCTCAGTATTTGCCATAGTCTTCTTTGTTTATACGTGTAAGCTGACTATTATGTCAAAATTGATGCCCCCTAGGCTAGGGGATTTAAGTATTTATTGCTTTAAAATTGTAGGCACATAACTTGCTTTAACTTATAAGTTAGTTACGTAGAGAACAAACTAATCATTGCAGTCGTTAATTTGCCAAATTATTGGCATTCCCGGATAGCTGGAGAGCACCATGAAGTATAAGTTGTTATTTATTAGCCTTAGTATAAGTGCAGTGCTTTGCAGTACTCACTCGCAAGCTGCTATGCGCCAATACACAGCAACCCAAGACAACTCCAACTGGGAAGTCGTTAAAACAACGCGCTTACAATGCCAATTAAATCATGAAGTTCCTTATTATGGGGAAGCTATTTTTAAAGCTTCAGCAAGTAAAAATAAAAACTTAACGTTTAATTTAGATATGGTTGTACGCCCAGATAACTACGCAATTGCTGGTTTAAAAGCCGTGCCACCGTCTTGGCGTGCAGGCTTACCGGCTCGCGATATTGCAAATATGAAATTACTTAAAAAGTTTGATGGCGAGCTGGGCAATAAAACCGCATGGGAGATGCTTAGCGAGCTTGAAAAAGGCTACTACCCTACTTTTTATTATCAAGACTGGCAAAACAGTGCCGATAAAATTGCCGTTGGTATATCGAGTGTAAACTTTAAACAAGCTTACTGGGCTTTTTTACAATGCCGCGATGAGCTACTCCCTTACAGCTTTGAAGATATTTCGTTTACTGTAATGAACTATCAATCTAACAGCAGTAAATTAACTAAATCCTCGCAACAACGCCTTGATAAGATTGCTGAGTATTTAAAAAATGACGCAAGCATAGAGTCCATTAGCATTGACTCATACACCGATAGTTATGGCGGCCGCTGGAATAACTTAGATTTATCGCGCAAGCGCGCCAAAACTATAAAAGATTATATGGTGAGCTTGGGTGTCGATGAAGCAAAAGTACAAACCACCGGCTTAGGCGAAAAACGCTTTGTTGATAATAACGATAACATTTTAGGCCGAGACAAAAACCGTCGTTTAATTATTCAAATAGAGAAAATGTAGTAAAACTAATTTGCGCTTACTCTCTTTCGCTTTAAAAATTTATCACCAAATTGGAAAAAACCTAGGCTAATTAAAATAATAACCGCACCAATGATTAGCTCTTGGCTTAATGGCTCATTGTTTAGCCAAGCTCCTAAGCCTAACGCAAAGCTAGGAGTTATGAGCGTAGTAAGTGATACCGTACTCGCATTTAGGTTTTGCAGTACATGAAAATACGCCAAAGCCCCAACTAAAGATCCAAACACACCTAGATAACCAATTGCCCACAATGATTTTGCACTCCAGTTCTGTATATGCAACTGACCATCTAATAACCACCAAGCAATAAAAAAGAGTGGGGTTACAAAAACTAAGGCACCAAATGTTGTCGCCATAGGGTGAATCGCAATTTGTACGCGCTTAATCATCACACCACTTAAGCTAAAAAAGCAAACAGCCATAAACACATAAAGTAACCCGAGCCCTTGAGTTTGCGAGTTTTGTACTTGGTTATAACTAACAAAATATAAGCCGATTAGGGCGCACGCTAACGCCACTAATTTAATCGGGCTAAATTTAGGTTCATTTAATAACTGCTGAGCAAGCAACCCCGACAAGATAGGTGCAAGGCCAAACATAAGCGAAATAATACCCGAAGGGACTGTTTTAGCTGCCATATAGCTCAGTAACATACCGCCAAAAATACCTATACTCGAATAAAAATAAAGTAAGCACGCATTTTTGCTCCAAGGTACTCTAATGTTTGTTATGGCAACAATTAAACCACCTAAAAACAACCCCACCAGCATACGCATTAATACAGCAAGCGTTGGCGATACTGTTTCACTACTCCACACTATACCCAGTGGTGTAGTGGACCATATAAGAACCATTAAAAAATACGATACTTTTACCGGCACATGCCAATCCTTAGCGTTTTATAACGCAATCCAACGTACATAAAATTATACCCTCACCACCCTATTTTAATACTTTTAAATGCATACAAGTCCTTAATAAATACAGTTGTAAATTGTAAGTTACATTTTAATACAGCTCTTTTATTACAAAACTATTTGAGATTTGAGTAACTAGTTATATCGTGCATGTATATTAATAATAATTAAGGTAATTAAGTGCTTAAAAATAAAACAATTGGAAGCATGTTAATTGTTGCAGGCACAACTATTGGTGCAGGTATGTTGGCACTGCCAATTGCATCTGCCGGGCTTGGGTTTAGCACCGCGCTTGCATTGATAATTGCTAGCTGGTTACTAATGACCTACACCGCACTACTCATGCTAGAGCTACACCAATATGCACCACGCGATGCAACGTTAAATACGTTGGCTAAATTATGGCTTGGAAAGCGCGGACAATACATCGCGAATTTTTCGATGGTTTTTTTATTTTACGCTTTATGCGCTGCTTATATTGCAGGTGGTGGTGCACAACTTCAAGCGCGTATAAATATAGGCTTTGATGTAAATATAGCCCCACAATTTGGCTCTGTGATCCTCGCTGTTATTATTGCAAGTGTGGTAACGCTGGGCACTAGCAAGGTAGATAAACTAAACAGAGTGTTATTTACAATAAAAATTATTGTATTAGCTAGTTTGTTTTACATGCTAACCCCTTATGTACAAGGTAAGCACTTATTAGAGATGCCTGTAGAGCAAGGATTAATCCTTTCGGCTATACCGGTTATATTTACTTCGTTTGGCTTTCATGGCTCTATTCCTTCTATTGTTAAATATGTTGGTGTAGAAATAAAAGTACTGCGCAAAGTAATGATTGCTGGAGCCGCCCTGCCTTTAGTCATTTATATTTTTTGGCAACTACTTAGCCAAGGTATTATGAGCCAAGCTGACTTACTCAACAGCCAAGGCCTTAGTGGCTTTGTATCAAGCGTGGCAAGTATTGCGCGTAACCCAAGTGTGGCAACGGCCGTTAAGTTATTTGCTGATTTAGCACTTGCGACATCATTTTTAGGGGTGAGTTTAGGGTTATTTGATTTTTTTGCTGATACATTTAAAAAAGGTGACAATAAAACGGACCGAATTAAAACGGCCTTAATTACGTTTATCCCGCCGCTTGGCTTTGCATTATTTTATCCTCAAGGCTTTATTATGGCTTTAGGTTACGCTGCAATAGCACTTGTCGTACTTGCAATATTTTTGCCTGTAGCAATGGTTTATAAACAGCGTACAACATCAAGTAAAACAGGCTACAAAGTTAAAAGTGGGAATGTTGGGCTTGGCATAGCAGCTATATGTGGCATAACGATTATTGCTGCGCAGTTTATGCAAATGGCGGGGCTAATTCCTGCTATCGGTTAAAGCTTTTTGTTTTAATTTAGATAATAAAAAACCGCACATCATTAGATGTGCGGTTTTTTTATATTAACTGCGTTTATTTACAAACGTCAGCTACAGCATTTGAAAAGTATTCAATATTTGACTGGCTAACACCTGCAACATTTACGCGGCTAGAACCTACAATGTAAATACCATATTCTTTTTGTAGGCGAGCAATTTGCTCTTTATTAATACCTAAGAAAGAAAACATACCGTTTTGGCGTTCAATAAATGAGAAGTCTTGCGCAATATCTTTAGTTGCTAAGCTTTCCTTAATTAAGCTACGTAAGCCATTTATGCGGCTACGCATTTCATCAAGCTCTGAGTGCCATAATTGTGTAAGCTCTGTACTGCTTAAAATAGTATTAACAATATCAGCACCATGCGCTGGCGGCATTGAGTAAATACTACGTACAACGCTTAGCATTACAGAGTTTGAAATATCTGCTGTTGCGCTATCTTTTGCAATTAGTGAACATGCACCAATACGCTCGCGGTATAAGCCAAAGTTTTTAGAACATGAAGAACAAATAATTAGCTCTTCTACTGCATCAGCTAAAATACGTAAGCCACGTGCATCTTCTTCAAGTGAAGCACCAAAGCCTTGGTATGCAATATCAACAAGTGGTGTAAAGCCAACTTCTTTTGCAAGTTCGGCAACTGTGTTCCACTGTGTTTCGTTTAAGTCCATACCGCTTGGGTTATGACAACATGCATGCACTAAAACCACATCACCTTTAGGCACTTGTTTAAGTGTATTGATCATTTCATCAAACAGTAAGTCTTTATTTTCGTAATCGTAATATGGGTATTCTTTTACTGTTAAGCCTGCAGCCTCAAACAAGCTAATATGGTTTGCCCATGTTGGGTTAGTTACCCATACTGTTGCATCTGCATTGCAACGCTTAATAAATTCAGCTGCAACGCGAAGTGCGCCCGTACCACCTGGCGCTTGCGCAGTACGTACGCGATTTGCTAGCAATGCTTGATGTTCGCCTAGTAGTAACTGCTCCATCTTTTGGCAGTAATCTAAGTTACCCGCTAAACCAATGTAAGATTTGCTCATTTCGTTTTCAAGACGAAACGCTTCAGCTTTTTTAACCGCTTTAAGAACCGGTGTATTGCCTTGCTCATCTTTGTAGACACCTACACCTAAATCAATTTTATTAGGGTTTGTATCTTGTTTATAGGCCGCCATAAGGCCAAGAATAGGATCTGTTGGTAATGGTTTTAATACTGAGAACATTGGCTATCTCTTATCGTTATTTAGGGGTTAGCTGTTAAGCTAAGCTTAACATAAAAGCACATCATGTTGACTAGCGTTATTTACACTAGAAAGTGAGGAATTTTAATACAACATGCAATTAAAACGGCAAGCGTCTTTTCATCAAAAAAATCATTTTTAAAAGCTTCAGCATCTACAATACCAACACATTCATTTTGTGTATTAAATAAAGGTAAGCAGGTTTCTGATTTAACTTTAGGATCGCATGTGTAGTATTCACCACCTTGTGATAAGTACTCTTCAACGTTATTAATAATGCGGCCCTTATGAGATAGCGCAACCTGCACGTTATTACTACCTGCCGCAAATGCTTGCGTTAAAGGGAACAACGGACGACTAGGCACACCATGATAAGCCAATTTTAATAGTTGCTTACCTTCACTAGTATTAGTTGATTGATAAATACCATACCAATCAACACTTGTTTGGTGCTCAATGTAGCTTACAATACTTTGTAAATTAGCCAGCTTAAACTGTGTTTGCTCATCATTTTTAATATAATCAGTTAATTTGAATGGCTCATCTTGTAGGTAACCAAATAAACTACACGCACCGCCCTCGCCAAGCTCAGGTATTTGATACTCCCAACATACATCAGGCAAAGCTGTGTTTGCTAAATGTAGCTCAAGCTTTTCAAGCTCTGTTGAAATCAAAGCTGGATTAGCACTTAGTTGTGCTTTTTTTAGGTAAGAAGAAATCATTTGGCCATCCATACATCTAAAGTTTCGAGAATAATAGCATGGATATTTTTGCAGAGCTAGCTCAACTTGTAGCACATTTCAACTTGGTTACCGCTGGCGTTATAAGTTACCTTTTCGGCTATTTCTTCTAGTAAAGACACCCCTCTACCAAATTCATTATTAACCTTTGCCAACTCATCGTGCTTACTACTAAACCCTCGGCCTGAGTCACAAATAATGAAATATAAACTGAGCGTGTCGGGGCAATAGCGCATATCAATAATAATCATCGCATCTGTAAGTTTAGCAAGAGCTGCCTCTCTTAATTCATAATATCGAAAAAAGCCGTCTTCTTGTTTTTTAATCTCTGAGTTAAGCCCTAGTACACCATGATCAAGCGCATTGTTATAAGCCTCAGACAACAGTAAAAATATATTAGAACGATGGGCATTTAGCCCCCCAACACTGCTTAAAATATTAACAACGTCGTAAACGGGGTCTGTTTTTTTTATTTGTTCTGAGTTTAAACTTAAAGATAAATTAAACGCTAAAGTAGAGAATGCTTCTCGCTCTTGCTCCTCAGGAACTAAAGGCAGGCAGTTTAGTAAAACAATGCTTAAATCATCCTGCTGTTTAGTGCCATCTGCAAACTTAGTAACGTCACCCACTATATCTTCGCTACTAATCATCGATTTACTTTTTAAGGTTTGTAAAAAACGCTCTTCCCCAAAAAATGTATCTTCTTTGTTTGCTGTTTCTATAATACCGTCGGTTGCTAATACTAGGCGTGTATTACTATTTGTTTCAAAGTGAATAACTTCATATTCAAATTCTTGGTCGTCTAAAATCCCCAGCGCCATATGTTGCGACTCTAATGTTTGTTTTACATTACCGTCTTTATCTATTAGGTACGCATCTGGCAGGCCGCCCATCCATGCAGAAATACTTTTACCGGATGCACTAAGCTCGATAATGGTTGCAGCACAAAACATGTGTCCAGGTAGGAGATTGTAAAGCAGTGTATTTAGCTCACAGGCAATGTCATTAATCGCCATGCCTTTTTGTACCATAGTATAAAAAACACGAGAGATAGGTAATGCACCAATAGCTGCCGCTAAGCCGTGTCCTGTAAAGTCTCCCAACATGCAATACAGATTGCCTATTGGACTTTGCGCCACTAAAAACATATCGCCGTTAAACATAGACGCCGGCGATAAATTAAAATCGAGGTACTCTTTAAACTTGCCTTGATTCTCTAATGAGTTATTAAAAATATGCTCAATTATTTCGTGTTCACGTTCAATTTGATTGTGATGATATTCAAGCAGCTTTTTTTGTTGATTTGATTTTTTACTCAACTCTCTGGTGCGGCTATGTGCTTTAATTTTTGCATGCAAAATAACTTTTTCAAATGGTTTATGAATAAAGTCATCGCCACCTACCGCAAGGCAGCGCTCAAAACTTGCTTGATCTTCTAAGGAAGTTATAAAAATAATCGGTAAGTAAACTTCACTATACTGCTGTTTTATTTTTTCAGCGGTTTCAAAACCATCCATTATGGGCATTAAAACATCAAGTAGAACAATGTCTATTTGCTCTCTTTTAAGTACATTAAGTGCATCTAGCCCATTGTAAGCCACTGAAATTTTGTAACCTTCCTGCTCAAGCATTTTACTTAGTAAAATGCGATTGAGCGCCTGATCGTCAACAATCAACACATGTATCATTAGCTAATATCAAACTTTTTATCAAAACGTGAAATTTGTAGGATTTTTCTAAGCTGAGGCTGGCAATTACTTATTTCGATGGTTTTTACTTGGCTATCAATGGTTTTTTTCATGTTAAGTAACATGCCAAGTGCTGAACTATCCATATAATCAGTCTCTCTTAAATCGATAATAACCTTTACTGTTTTTTCGCTCATTTGAGCATAAGCTTGGCGAAAAGATTGCACTAAATTAAAATCAAACTTACCTTTAATTTGTATTGTTAATGTAGTGCCATCGACTGATTCATTCTTAGTTAAACTCATAGTAAACTCCAATAATATTTCCTTTGAACTAAATATAACCTGTTAAAAGTATTTAGCAAAAAGAAAAACACACAACTTCAAATTTGCTATCATTTACACCAGTATTTAATTCATTTTTATCCACAAAGGTAAGGTATGAGTGATAGTCACTTAGTATATTCAACTAGTACGGGTCGCATTGACCAGCCGAAACCAGAAAAAGAGTTGCACGCTAAACTTTTTAAAGATGGTTTTATTCGCATTGAGCGTCAAACAAAAGGGCGTAAAGGCAAAGGCGTAATGCTAGTTGTTGGCATTGATCCAAAAGATCACGATTTAAAAAAGTTAGCTAAAACTATAAAAAGCAAAATGGGCCAAGGCGGCGCAGTAAAAGAAGGCATTATTGAAGTACAAGGTGATGACCGAGATAAACTAAAAGGCATTTTAGAAGCGTTAAAATTTAAAGTTAAAATTGCGGGTGGTTAACCCGCAATTTTATTAACTAGTTACTTCGCTATTTGCGAGTTCATTTAACCTTTCATACAAATTCGGTAGTTCGTGCTCAGCAATTGGCTTACTAAAATAATAGCCTTGTACAACGAAGCAATTATTATTATGTAAAAACTGCATCTGCTCTATTGTCTCAACCCCTTCTGCGACCACGTCTAGCTTTAACTTTTGCGCCATGGCAATAATAGCTGCAGTGATTTCCATATCATTTGTATCCTCTGGGATATCTTTTACAAATGAACGGTCAATTTTCAATATATCAACCGGGAATCGTTTTAAGTAACTGAGCGACGAATAACCTGTACCAAAGTCATCAATAGAAATAGATATACCTAATGCTTTAAGCTCGTGCAATTGTGTAATGGCTGCCTCTACATTACCCATTAGCATGCTTTCGGTCAGCTCTAAATGAAGGCGCTTTGCTGAAACACCCGACTTAATTATCATTTTGCTCAGTGTTGTAACTAAGCTTGAGTCTTTAAACTGGCGGGCCGATAAGTTTATCGATATATTATTTTCTAGACCTTGTTCTGCCAATCTTACGGCAAAATCACAAGACTCTTGAAGCACCCATTCACCTAATTCAACTATAAGGCCTGTCGCTTCTGCAATAGGAATAAATTTATCTGGAGGGATTGCGCCTTCAGTTGGGTGGAACCATCTTAATAACGCTTCATAACCAACGACCTGATGAGTACGGCTATCAACTTGAGGTTGGTAGTAAACTACAAATTGCTTTTCTTTAAGCCCTATACGTAACTCATTTTCAATAAATAAACGCTCATTTGCGGCTGCGTTTAATTCTTGGCTATAAAAGTGGAATGTATTACGCCCTTTTGCTTTTGCCTCATACATTGCCAAATCAGCATGTTTAAGCAACTGATCTTCCTCTAAGCTGTCGTAAGGAGCCATAGTTATACCAATACTTGCACTGACAATAACTTCATTGCTACCTAGTTTTATAGGCACATTCAGTGTTTTTTGAATTGTATTGGCAACATCAGCCGCGTGAGCTTGGCTTTCTATACCACTGAGCAACACTGCAAATTCATCACCACCTAAGCGCGCTATGGTGTCCTCGGCTCGTAAACGTTTTTTAAGTCTGTTTGCCACTTCAATTAATAATTGATCGCCAGCATCGTGCCCTAATGTGTCGTTAATACGCTTAAATTCGTCTAAATCAAAGTAAAACAAAGCAAATGCATAATGTCCGCGCTCTGCTAATGCCATTGATTTACGCAATTGCATTCTAAAAAATGTTCTGTTGGCAAGTCCCGTAAGGGTGTCAAAGTAAGCCAATTGTTCCATTTTACGCTGGCTTTCTTTTACAAACGAAATATCTTGTGCTGATGCTACATAACTGGTTATTTCACCGCCCTCTTCACGAATTGGCGAAACACTTAAAGACACCCAAATTGGCTCTTTGTTTAAACCAGCTATTAATGTGTCCCCGCGCCAGTAATTACGGCTGCGTAAATCTATGTCTATATCTTCAATTAAAATAGACATTTCTGAGGCAATAATATTAAGTAATGGTGCTCTATTAAAATGGCTTTCTGGATAGCCTGTCATTTCGAGCATTTTGGGGTTTACGTACTCAATGACAAAATTTTCATCGGTGATCACAACCCCAGTACCCGAGAACGCGACCGCTTTAGATAAACGATTAGCTGCTTTTTCAGCAATTTCTTTTTCTGTAATTCTTTGGTTTAAACCATCAATAAGTTTGCGGATTTCTACCGTCATGTCTCTAAATGAGCCATTAAGGGTACCAATTTCATCTTTGTTTTCTGGCGGAAACTCTGTTGTTAGCTGACCTTTACCAAAGCTTGTTACTGCATAAACTAAAGTATGTAAACGGCGAAGCACTAGTTGATAAAGCGCCTGATGCAGCAATAAGGCAACTAATATTGCGTATAAAATAAAGAGTCCAAAAAACTTCAGTTTTAAATCTTGTAACGCAGATAACGTTGATGAACGTTTTTTATAAACCCCTATGTACCAATCTAAATCATCAATTTTACGGATATTAATAATGTGAGCTTCATCATTTTGTTCAAATGAATTGGCGTATTCTGGTAACTTCACCGCAATTGCATCGTCAATAATTGACTGCAGTTCTGGGTTTACAAATTCGTTAGTAGCGAGTGCTTTATTGTCACTACCGTAGTCAGCTAATAATGCGGGGTTTAGATTGGGATGGGCTAACAATTGCCCTTTACTATCAAATACAAGTAAGTGTTTTTCTTTATCGCCAACAGGTAAAAATGAAATAAGTTTGTTAAGGGAAATATCGCTTCCCGTTACACCTAAAAACTCGTTATCAACATACACCGGCACTAGTAAGCTAATAACCCACTTTCGCCATACTGTATCGTAATAAACTTTTGACCATGCAGGCTCTCGCTCTGACCCCAACATACTTTTAATATATTTATACGTTGTTCCTTGCGTAACTCTAAACTCGGCTGGTGCATTTAACGCCCAGTTTGGAGGAGAAACACGAATGAAATCGTCATCGGTAATTAAATAAAAGTTAAAAAAGTCGTGTACCAGAGTCGGAGAAATTATACGCCATAACATTTCAGAATCATTAAATAGGCGTTTATAAAAGGGAGAGTAATTTTGCTGTGGTAAAAATGCTGCTGACAATCCATCAGCCGAGGCACTTCGAATGGTACCATCGCTATTAAACTGTAACTGTGATTTATTACCTAAATTAATTGGTGAATTAGATTGAAAAAGCTGCTCTGTCACTACGTTATTAGCTTGCTGAGCAATATTTATTTTTGTTTTAATACGCTCATTAAACTGCTTCACTAATAAATCTGTAGAGCTTTTTAACACCTCATGTTCTTCAAAAACAAGTTGTTTCTCTTCAGATTTAAGCATTAAGGCAGCCGCACATACCCCTGCTATTAAACAAATAGCAGATATAAGCAGTGAAAGTTTTACACTTAAAGAATTCAATCCAAAACGAGATGGAGGCCGTCTGTAAACCACGGGTCAACCTTAATTATTAATAATTGTTATTATTTGAACCAGTTAACGAAATATACCAGATCCGCATTCATATTTATAAATTATTTGTAAAGTTTCTATAATAACCACCTAAGGTAAATAAATAGTACCCTAAGCTTATTTAGATCTTTATTGACATTGTTGGCAACTCTCCATACATTAACCGTATGAACATATTTATCTCTCGCACTTTTTTTTCGTTTTTTAGCTTCTTTATATAGAAGAGGCTTACCTGTTTGTGAGATAAAATCAATCGAATAGTAAAGCCTCCCAACCGGGAGGCTTTTTTGTTTTTGCTGTGTAATAACAGCCTACTTTTGGAATGAGGATACCAAAATGACAAATGATGTATTAAATGCATTAAGACACGATATAAATGAAATAGACTCCGACCTACTCGTGTTATTAGCTAAACGCCGTCGCATTAGCCACGGTGTGGTTGAATATAAAATCGCCAACAACAAGCCAATTCGCGATGAAGCACGTGAACTCGCGCTTCTAGAAAAATTAATTGGTTATGGTAAGTCACTGGGTTTAGATGCTTACTACGTAAATAATGTGTTTCAAACTATTTTGGAAGATTCAGTTTTACACCAACAGGCAATGTTACAAAAAAACCTTAATCCAGACGCACTGAGTGAAACACACCGTGTAACTTACTTAGGTGGTCAAGGTTCTTATAGCCAGCTTGCATGTCATAAATACTTTAGTCGCCGCCCTGGTAAATTAATTGAAATTGGCTGTACATCGTTTGACGAAATAACAGGTAAAGTAGAAAACGGCCAAGCTGATTTTGGTTTATTACCGATTGAAAACACAAGCTCTGGTAGCATTAACGAAGTATTTGACTTATTACAGCACGCACAAGTCTCTATTGTTGGAGAAGTCACTCACAGTGTAGAACATTGCTTACTCGCAAACCCTGATACTGAACTTAGCCAATTAACAAAAGTATTTGCACACCCACAACCATTTGCACAGTGCAGCCGTTTTTTACAGGGCTTAGGTGATTTACAACATGAAACTTGTGACTCTACATCAAGCGCATTGCAATCAGCTCTAAACACACCAAATAGTGCTGCAATTGGCTCTGCACAAGCAGGAAAAAATGTCGGCCTTGAAGTCATCAAATCAAACCTCGCTAATCAAAGCGAAAACCATAGCCGCTTTATTGTTGTTGCGCGTAAACCTCTGCAAGTGTCTAACCAAATTCCAACTAAAACTAGTTTAATCATGTCGACAAAACAGCAAGCGGGCTCACTAGCCGATGCGTTGATGATTTTTAAACAGCATAAGATTAATTTAGTAAAACTTGAGTCGCGCCCAACTCCGGGCAATCCGTGGGAAGAAGTATTTTATGTGGATCTTGAAGCAAACTTAGCTGATAGCCAAGTAAAAGAAGCGCTAGAAGAACTTAAAGAACACACCCAATATGTGCGTATTTTAGGCTGCTATCAAAGCGAATCATTGCAGGCAGTAAGCGTTAATACCTAATACACACTTTCATAATTAAAAAGGGCCGATATCGGCCCTTTTTAGTAAAAAGTGACAAGTATTAGTCTAAAACTTTTGAATCATTCGCTTTATTTAATAAGCTTCGGCTTTGTGTTAAAAAGTGCTCTGTTGAGTCAGAAAAGTAAACTTTTGCCTGCGCAAAAGAATCTATAAGCGCTGCTTTATCTCCTGCTTTTAATTTTTCCAATGTACTTGCAAAAGTGTCTTGGTACTGTGCGAGTAGGCTCTCTACATCATCGAATTGCGCTAACATAATATCTGAGTACAACTCCGGCGACTGTGCAAATAAACGCCCTACCATCATCAGCTCTAATTGATAAATAGGTGACGAGCAACTACGTAACTCTTCTAGTGTATGACTTTGTTTTGCTAAAAACTGTCCGTACACAAATGTTGTTAAATGGCGCATTACCTGAATAATTTGCATTGCTTCGTCGTGTTTTTTAGCATCAAGCTCAACAAGCTGACAACCCCATACTTGTAACTGCTGTAACAAGCCTTTTGCCGCTTGGTGCTCTCGCCCTTCACATACAACGACTGTTTGTTTTACCCAGTGTGATATGTCAGGGCCAAACATAGGATGCAAACCAACCACAGGGCCACTGTGCGCAGCTTTTAGTGCTTTAATAGGCGATTGCTTTACCGATGTAATATCAACTAGTAAACAGTCATCATCTAGTTTAGGTAACTTAGCAACTACTGCGTCCAATGCATTAATTGGTACGCTAATCATTACTAGCTTGGCACCTTTTAAAATATTTTGCGCATCGTTTTGCTGATCTTTATCTAAAACTTTAACTTCGTAACCTGAGCGAATAAACTGCTGAGCAAATAGCTGCCCCATAGCACCTTGGCCACCTACAATAACAATTGGCGAAAGTTCTGGCGCTGCACATGCAAGTTTTGCTTGTTGGTTTTGATAGGCTTCTCGCATCATACGTCTTAGTATATCTTCAACGAGATCGGGGCTTACATTTTGATTTATTGCTTCTTGTCTTCTTGCCGCTAATAGCTCTGCTTCACGATTAGGTGCATGTAAAGGCGCGCCTGTTTGTTGTTTTATCTCACCAATTTTTTGCGTAATACCATTACGTTTAGCGAGTAAGGCAACAAGTTGTGCGTCGCATTCATCTATACCTTCTCTCAGCTGTGCTAAATCACTTATGTCAGCCACGTTCATACCACCTTAAAAAACAAATAACGTAAATATAAATTTACATAAAAGTAAACTAATCAATACGATAAATACTAACAGGATCAGCTAACTGATAAAAGGCTAAAGCTTAAATTTTACTAATGAGGAAATAAGAATTGAGAATTGAGAATTGAGAAAATAATATTCTAAAACCAAAACGGGTTGCAACCCGAAGGATGCAACCCGTTTTTTTGCGTTGATAAACAGCGCGTATTAGTTAAGTTTTTCTCTAATACGTGCAGATTTACCAGAACGCTCACGTAGGTAGTAAAGCTTAGCACGGCGAACTGCACCGCGACGCTTAACTGCTACGCTATCAATAAGAGGGCTGTGCGTTTGGAATACACGCTCAACACCTTCACCGTTCGAAATTTTACGAACTGTGAATGCTGAGTGAAGACCACGATTACGCTTAGCGATTACAACACCTTCAAAGGCCTGTAGACGCTCTTTAGCACCTTCTTTTACTTTTACCTGTACAACCACTGTATCACCAGGGCCAAATGCAGGTACGTCTGTTTTAAGCTGCTCATCTTCAAGCGCTTTAATAATATTTTGGTTTACTTTTGCCATTATGTTTCTCACTTTCCTAGGTGTAACTGTCTTCTAGCCACAAGCTTTTTGGTACTCTTGCTGAAATTCTGCGAGTAATACCGCTTGCTCCTCAGTCAGAGCTAGGTTATGCAACAAGTCAGGACGTCGTAACCAAGTTCTACCTAATGACTGCTTAAGCCGCCACTTTGCTATCTCTTGGTGGTTTCCACTGAGTAATACAGCAGGAACCTGTTTGTCGTCCAATGTTTCTGGTCGTGTATAGTGTGGACAATCTAACAAGCCATCCGAAAACGAATCTTGTTCTGCTGACTGGTTATGACCTAACACACCTGGCACTAATCGCGCTACTGCGTCAATTAATGTCATGGCAGGTAGTTCACCACCACTCAAAATAAAATCACCAATTGACCATTCTTCGTCAACATATGATTCTATTATTCTCTCATCTATACCTTCATAGCGACCGGCAATCAAAATCAGTTTATTAGAGTTAGCGAGTTCGCTAGCGCCCTGCTGATCAAGTTTGCGCCCTTGCGGGGACATATAAATTACTTTAGCGCCATCACCAGCTGCTTTTTTAGCTTCGGCAATCGCTTTTTTTAATGGCTCAACCATCATTAACATACCTGGTCCGCCCCCGTAAGGACGGTCATCTACGGCTCTATGCTTATCTAAAGCGTAGTCTCGCGGATTCCAACAGTTAAAATCAATTAAACCATTTTTTACTGCGCGACCGGTAACACCTTGGTCTGTAATAGCGTCAAACATGTCTGGAAAAAGGCTTATAACCCCTACCCATAATGAACTAGTTTGCGTCATTAAAACCCTGGATCCCAATCTACGGTAATTTCTCTTGCGTCGTATTTAACTTCTTTAATAACTGAATCAGTTAAAAAAGGAATCAAACGTTCAGCTTGACCAAATGCGTCTTTACTGTTTGCTTTCACAACTAGTACGTCATTTGACCCTGTCTCCATAAGGTCATCAACAATGCCTAAGCTATAACCTTTATCGGTTACAACAGACATGCCAATGAGATCTCGCCAATAGAACTCACCTTGCGGAAGTTCTGGTAAATGCGCTGCATCCATTGAGATTTCAGCATGGGTATAAGCCATTGCTTCGTCTCGGTCGTTTATCTGCGCAAATTTAGCGATAAAGCCTTTGTTGTGGCGACGCCAGTCGACCACTTCTAAGGACTGCCATTTACCTTGCTGCCCTATCAACCACGGGCTGAAATCGAAGATCCCTACGGGATCATCAGTAAATGAATGTACCTTAAGCCAGCCCTTTATACCATATGGGGCACCGAGCTTTCCTACGACAATTATTGATGAGGTGTTCTCTTGACTCATGGTTACACTTACGCCTATTAAGCCGCTTTACGAGCGTCTTTTACTAACTTAGCTACGCGATCTGAAAGAGATGCGCCCTGACCTACCCAGTGTTCAACACGTGGTAAATCTAAACGAATTTTTTCTTCTTGACCTGAAGCAATTGGGTTAAAAAAGCCTACTTTCTCGATGAAGCGACCGTCACGCGAGAAACGGCTATCCGCAACCACAATTTGATAGAAAGGGCGTTTTTTAGCGCCACCACGTTGCAAACGAATAGTTACCATACCGTCCTCTATAAAGATTGACTGTTTTCATTAATAAGATTTACTCCCCAGAATGGGGAGCTGGGGAATTGTACGAGTTTTTGGCAATAACGCAAGTAAGAAGTGAAGCAAAAAGACAGTTTAGTAGGTTAAACCGTGATCTCAACGACAAATTAGGGTTAAAGGTGTATTACATGCATAATTTATTCAACAAAAAAGGAGCTATTTGCTCCTTTAAATATGATTCGCTATTATTTTAAAAAATAACTCAAAAGTATTTTTTAAAACTTAGGACCACCGCCACCCATCATCCCAGGTGGTAACATTCCTTTCATACCGCGCATCATTTTAGTCATGCCGCCTTTACCTTTCATCTTTTTCATCATTTTTTGCATTTGCGTAAACTGCTTAAGCAGCTTATTGATCTCTTGTACTTGTGTACCAGAGCCAGCTGCGATGCGTTTTTTACGCGAACCTTTGATGATTTCTGGACGTGCGCGCTCTTTTTTAGTCATTGAGCTAATAATAGCTTCCATTTGGATAAATGTTTTGTCACCCATTTGGCCTTTAACAGCATCTGGTAAGTTAGACATACCAGGGAGCTTATCAAGCATCGACATCATGCCACCCATGTTTTTCATTTGCTTTAATTGATCAGCAAAGTCGTCAAGGGTAAAACCGGCACCTTTAAATACTTTTTCAGCAACTTTGGCAGCTTGCTCTTTATCTACTTTCATTTCGACTTCTTCGATTAATGAAAGTACATCACCCATACCTAAAATACGCGACGCTATACGGTCTGGATGAAAAGGCTCAAGTGCGTCAGTACGCTCACCCACACCCATAAATTTAATTGGTTTGCCTGTGATATGACGAATAGATAAAGCAGCACCACCACGTGCATCACCATCGGTTTTTGTTAATATTACACCGGTTAGTGGCAGGGCTTCGTCAAATGCTTTAGCTGTATTTGCCGCATCTTGACCCGTCATTGCATCAACAACGAATAAAGTTTCAATTGGGTTGATTGCTTTGTGAAGATCTTTAATCTCGTCCATCATGTTGCTGTCAACATGTAAACGACCTGCGGTATCAACAAGTACTACATCTATAAATTTCTTTTTAGCATGAGAAATTGCAGCGTTTGCAATATCCACTGGCTTTTGCGAAATATCACTTGGAAAGAAATCAACGTCAACTTCTGTAGCAAGCGTTTCTAGCTGTTTAATCGCAGCAGGGCGATAAACATCGGCACTTACTACAAGCACTGATTTCTTTTTGCGTTCTTTTAAAAACTTAGCAAGCTTAGCTACACTGGTGGTTTTACCCGCACCTTGCAGACCCGCTACCATAACAACGGCTGGCGGTTGTGCATTTAGGCTTAGCTCTTCATTGGCCTCACCCATTGCTTTTTCTAGTTCTTCACGCACTATTTTTATAAATACTTGGCCTGGGCTTAAGCTTTTTGTAACTTCAACCCCAACTGCACGTTCTTTAACTTGTTTTACAAACTCGCGAACAACAGGCAGTGCCACATCGGCTTCTAAAAATGCCATACGCACTTCGCGAAGTGTGTCTTTTATGTTGTCTTCAGTCAGACGGCCACGGCCACTGATATTTTTTAAGGTTTTACCTAATCGTTCTTGGAGGTTCTCAAACATGTAACGGTTCCGATAAGACGTTTATATCAATCCATTAAAATTTTACGGTTAGTTTGATTTTCAATTAACCAGGATTGACTTATTAAGTTTCAATTAAAAGTAGTATACCGTATATGGCGTCTTACAATACAGTGTTCAAGTGCACCTTGTTGAGTTTCTTTTTTTAAGGTCTATGCATTTGCTTTGCTATAAAATACAATGGCTATATAACAACAAGGATTATTTTGTCTCAAATTAAGTGGCCCAAGCACAATGCTGATTATTAGTTTAACTATTATTGCCAGTTTATTTTATGTGTTAGCAACGTCTCACGTGCTCTCACGCCTGTTTCATCAACAAGGCCCTAGCCAAAAGGTAACCGTCATATTGAGCACTGTTGCTATAGTGGCGCATATGCTGCTGTTAGTTAACTCTGTTTTTAGATCCGACGGTCAAGACTTAAGTATTGTAAACGTCTCCCTTTTAACATGCTGGGTTATTGTAGTTTCAGTAACAGCTGTGTCGCTAAAGTTCCCTGCCACTTTATTATTGCCCGTTGTTTATGGTTTTGGTGCTTTACTTACAATTGCCAGTTTATTTATTCCTCATCATATTTTACTGCAAAGCATTAATATTGAGGTTGGCTTAGTAACACACATTTCCTTATCCCTATTGGCCTACTGTATTTTAATTATTGCTACTTTATATGGTGTACAGTTCTACTTTATTGATAAACGTTTAAAACGTAAAGATTTAGCAATTGTGCATAGTCACCTTCCGCCTTTGATGGTTGTTGAGCGCCAGCTTTACCAACTCCTTAATTTAGGCACCATATTACTCACGTTCGCATTACTCTCGGGATTTGTATTTCTTGATGGGATGTTTGCTAAAGAGTTCATTCATAAAACGATATTGTCGTTAGTTGCGTGGGCTATTTTTGCCATTGTAGCCATCGGGCATATGAAAAAGGGTTGGCGCGGTAAACCTGTGGTTATTACGATCATGGTCGCTGCATTTGTCCTCACACTCGCATATTTTGGCAGCCGTTTCATACAAGAAGTGATACTAAATAAGTTTTAACTTGACTCTGCTTGCTCACTCTAGCTTAATACGCATTGATTTATAAGAAAAGGATCCATCGTTGGACGACATATCGACAAGTACCCTATTTATCATTTTAGGTTTTTTGGTGCTTTTTTCTGCTTATTTTTCTGGTTCAGAAACCGGAATTATGTCAATCAATCGTATACGCCTGCGACACCTCGCTAAAGAGGATCATCGTGCAGCTAAACGAGTCAGTAAATTACTTAGCCGTCCAGATAGGCTCATCGGTTTAATCTTAATTGGCAATAATCTTGTCAATATAGCTGCAGCTCAAGTTGCTACCATTATAGGTATTCGCCTTTACGGTGACCTTGGTATTGCTATCGCTACGGGTGTGTTAACTTTAGTCGTGCTTATATTTGCCGAAGTAACACCTAAAACTCTTGCTGCCCTCTATCCTGAAAAAGTTGCCTTTCCAAGCTCAATAATACTTAAAGGGTTACTAAAAATTCTTTTTCCTTTTGTTGTTATCGTTAACTGGATGACCAACGGGATATTGCGATTATTTGGTATTAGTGCCGCTCAAATCGACGAGCACAGCATGAGCAAAGAAGAATTAAAAACAGTGCTCAATGAGTCAGGCGCACTTATCCCTGCTCGCCATCAAAGTATGCTGACCTCAATTTTAGATTTAGAGCAAGTAACCGTTGAAGATATCATGATCCCACGTAACGAAATTGTGGCTATTGATATTAATGATGATTGGAAACTAATTAGTCGCCAGCTTACCCATGCACAACATACTCGCGTGTTGTTGTATCGCGACAATATAGATGACGCAGTAGGCTTTATTCACTCTCGAGATGCACTTCGTCTACTTACAAAAGAGCAATTTGATAAACCATCTTTGCTGCGTGCTGTACGCGAAATTTACTTTATCCCAGAGGGAACATCACTTAACACTCAGCTGTTAAAGTTTCAGCAGTCTAAAGAGCGTATTGGCTTAGTAGTAGACGAGTATGGCGATATTCAAGGTTTAGTAACGCTTGAAGATATTTTAGAAGAAGTTGTTGGCGATTTTACAACTACACAAACTCGTACGCCAAGCGAAGAAGTAGAAACACAAACAGATGGCTCTTGTATTGTAGATGGCGGCGCTAACGTACGCGATTTAAATAAAGAGATGGGTTGGGATTTCCCACTAGACGGCCCAAAAACTTTGAGTGGTTTAATTGTTGAATACTTGGAAGATATTCCCGATGCAAATATTAGTCTACGTATTGCGGGCTACCCTATTGAAGTACTCGAAGTAAAAGAGAATATGATAAAACAGGTGAAGATTCAGCCTAATAAGCGTTCTCGCTAAGTATAAAAGGAGCCGATTAGCTCCTTTTTTATATCCATTAATAACTCTCTAGCCAAATATAAGGCGTTCAAACCAACCTTTATCAAGCTCGTCTTCACAGCGTTTTAATTGCGCACCATAACGGCTCGCTCTGTGTTTAACTTTGTTTGCGACACCCATTAACCACTTTTTCTTTTTATATGTGCCACGCTTATAACCACCCCAACCTTCATGATAATTAAGGTATTGTGCATAAGCATCCCACTTAGAGATTTTATTTACTTTATGCGTTTTATAAACAAACCACGCCATAAAGTCGATTGCATCGTCAAAATCGTCTCTATCAGCACCATTGTTGCCTGTTTCACGAATGTAATCTGACCATGTTGGTGTTTTAGCCTGTGAGTAGCCATAAGCATCACTTGCGCGACCGGTTGGAATTATCCATAAGAAGTACTCCATGGGTGGAGCCGCATCATGTTTAAAGGAGCTTTCTTGGTACATCATACTCATGAGTACATGCTTAGGAGAACCCCATTTTTCTTGCGCGTCTTTTGCGTCAAAATACCAATCAGGTTTTTCTTCAAAGATTTTGCATAGATCGTTAGGTTGTTTCGGAGGCGCTGTAGCACAACCAGCTAAAGTAATGGCAAGAGATAAAATAATTGCATTTTTTTTCATTTTTTTAAGATCTCACAGAACTTTTTTAAAAAGTGTGGGTCTGACTCAATGAATGCAGCAGTACAGCATTAGTTCATCCCTGAATATATATTTACGCAGCCAACTTAGGCTGCGTTTTTTTTGCTTAAATTTTGCTAGGTATTAAGATTATTTACCGTCAAAATACGCATCTAAAAAGGCAGTAAATGACTGCGTATCTGCTTGCTCAATTACAGTTTGTGCTTCGTTAGACTCTACAACTTGTTGTTCTAGCCAAGGCTTTAAAAACTCACTGTAATCAGTGTCTGCGTGGCTTTGTTTGTATTTATTAGCCAATGCTAGCGCAAAGTGACCGTTGTCTAAACCAGACTCTTTTAATTGTGACACGTAACGTCCAGAATAGGTAAGCTCTGGATTATGCACCCACGTTGCCATGCGCTTTATAGTATCAGAGTAATAATTAACACCATAAGCATTATCCATCCATTTAGCGACATCAGTGAGCTGGGCAAATATTTCATCACCCCACGACTGAAGACTACGCTGTGTATTATTAAAGTTAAGCATTAGCCCTTCTTCTCGACCTTGATTGACTACTGTGTCGAGGTTTTCAGTACTGCGTGCTTGTTCTTTCCAATCCATTGGAGCTGAATCTTTTAATAAACAATACGTTAGAAACACATCTAAAAAGTGAATTTGCTCAATATCAATACCCACTTCGCTAAACGGATTAACGTCTAATGCGCGAATTTCTACGTATTCAATGCCTGCTCGAAGCAGTGCATCCGTTGGCGTTTCGCCACTTTTAGCATTACGCTTAGGACGAATTGGCGAGTAAAATTCGTTTTCAATCTGCAGAATATTTTTATTTAACTGCCTAGGGTTTTCACTCTTATAGTCATCAAGATCACCATAAATTTCTGATGGTGTGTTGATTGCTTTTTTAAGGCCTGCTACATATTCATCTAACGAGTTATACATTACGCGTAGTGACGACTGAGCGCTATTTGTATAACCTAAATTGCCTAAACGCAGTGCCGTACCAACTTCTAAGTAAAGTGTACCTTTACCTAGTTTTTTAAATGGTAAATCGGTTTTTCGACCTTGTAAAAATGAGTTACACAATGCTGGCGATGCACCAAACATGTAACTTATTAGCCATAGTTCGCGTTTAAAGTTACGAATAAGCGCTAAATAACCTTCTGAAATAAAATCTTGAAGGCTTGCATTGCTTTTTTGTAACGAATGAAGCGATTGCCAAAGCGTATCTGGGAATGAAATATTAAAGTGAACACCTGCAATTGCTTGCATCATACTTCCATAACGATTTTTTAATCCTTCACGGTATAGTGTTTTCATTTGACCAGTATTTGAACTACCAAATTGAGCTAAAACAATATCATCTTGGTGTTCAATAAAGCATGGCATACTAATAGGCCAAAGCAGTTCATCGTCCATCTTTTCTAGAGTGAACTTTTGAAGATCTTTTAATTGCTTAAGAGTTTGCGTTGACGACTCACTAACTGGAGTAATAAATTCAAGTAAAGATTCAGAAAAATCAGTTGTGATATGGCCATTAGTTAACGCACTGCCCACCCCTTTTGGATGGCCTTTAGGTGATATAGCACCATTCTCTTGTATTCTTAGTGACTCTCGCTCTATGCCACGTTTAATGCCTTTAACTGCATGTTGGTGCTCATCTACTGATAACGCTTCAAGTGCGTTAGCTAAATCATGTGTTGTCAAAAAATCTTTCCTCGGGCCACGTGGCTTAATCATAAGGTTATGGGGGCTAATTACTTAGACTCAAGATGAATACCAATTTTATTGAAAATATGATCATTATATCGCGTTAAATAACGCCCTCACTGCGTTAAAAATTACTCATATAGAACAACTATATGTCATAATTTTCGACTTGCTATTATGCTATTTTCTAAGCGCTATAATAGATCACTTATTTAATGCAACTGGTATAAATTGCTAAGAACTATATAACTTTCAAATTTAATAATTATTTCCCCACTTTATACATGCGCTTAATATGACCAACATCATTATATTAAGTCGTAATATTGCCATTGCTATGTGCATTATACAAATGCTTTAAATACGTATTTAACTATAAATCAAATAAGTAAAATATCAGCTTAAAGTAATAGACCGAAACTTATGCAAAATCAGTTCAATTTAGCTGCCTGGTATTTAAACTTGATCTAGATCAATAAATACAATCATTTGTCTTATGAGCATAGACGGAAAGACGCTATTTTTTGCTTTGTAGTGTGTAAGCAATATAATGACTGCAACAATAAAGGATGATAATAAACAAAATGCACAATGATAAAAGCTTAAAAAATGAAGAAGTATACTTTGATGAATCACAAGAGCTGGTTTCTACTACTGACCTTAAAGGTGTAATAACATACGTCAATCAAGCGTTTTGTGCTGTTGCAGGATATAGCGCACAAGAGCTTATTGGTCAGCATCATAATATTGTTCGCCACCCTGATATGCCAAAAGCAGCCTTTAAAGAAATGTGGGCAACATTAAAACAAGAACACTCATGGCGCGGTATGGTTAAAAACCGCTGTAAAGATGGCCGCTATTACTGGGTAGATGCCTTTGTAACCCCAATTTTTGAAAATGGCCGACTTGTTGGTTATCAATCTGTACGAACCAAAGCAAGCTCTCAACTTAAGCAACGTGCACAAACACTTTACAACAAATTAAATACCAACAAATCATTATTTAAACTGCGAGAACACACCGCAATAAGGCAAAGCATTACTTTTATATGCTTGTTATTTTGGCTGATTTTTATTGCTGTTGCGGCATCAATCACCATTGCTGCAATTAGCCTATTTATTTGTGCCTTAGTTATTGTGCTAAATTATGACGAACTCATTGTTACCCCTAAAATATTACGCGAACAAAAAGCAAAAGCCGATTCAATCTCTCGCTATATTTACAGCGGCTACACACCGCACAGTGTAAGTGATTATAGAGAGCAAATGCTAAGCGCAAAACTACGCACGGTTCTTGGTCGTATGAAAGACTCAACATTAAGCTTTAATGGCATCGCGACTGATTTAGACAAACAATCAACACTCACCGAAGAAGGCATTTCTTCACAAGGGGAGCGTTTAGAGCAAATTGCATCAGCGATGACTCAAATGAGCTCTACCATTGGTGAAATATCAGTAAATACAGCTCAAACAGCTGATAAAGTGAATAACACCCATCAAAGTTGCTCAGAGATAAAAGACCACATTGCAGATAATAGTAAAATGGTATCTGACTTAGCTTCTCAAGTAGAACAAGCAGCAAATACAGCCACCAGCTTAGCCTCTGAAGCAGATAAAATTGGTAAGGTAATGAGTGAAATAGAGGGAATTGCCGATCAAACTAACTTACTTGCTCTTAATGCAGCGATTGAAGCAGCTAGAGCGGGAGAACATGGTCGAGGCTTTGCAGTAGTCGCCGATGAGGTAAGGACTCTTTCGTCACGCACTCAAAATGCTACGACGCAAATCCATAGTTCTATTAAAGAAATACAAGACACTTTATTTAGCTGGTCCAAAGTAATGCAAAGCACTAAAGAACAAGCCGATAACTGTGTTTTGACAACCGATAAAACCCAAGTTGAGTTAGAGGGTATTTTTATCCAAATCAGTGAAATATCTCACTTGGCAATACAAATATCATCCGCTGCAGAAGAGCAACAAATGGTTAGTAACGATATTAGTAATAATGTTTCGCAAATTAAAGGCTTCGGTGATAACAACTTAAGTTTAAGCTTTAATGTGGCAAAAGGTGCTGCTGAACTTGTTGAAGGTTCACGTAGGGTGAGCGATTTATTACTAACTTTTAAAGTTTAACAAAAATAAAAAAGCCGCTATTTTAGCGGCTTTAGAGTTTAATTATTTACAATCAGCGTTTGGTAAATACCAAAGAGTCGTCATTTGCATCAATAACAATCACGCTACCTGGTATGTAGTCCCCATTAAGTAGCTTTTGAGCTAGCGGATTTTCAATCGTTTGCTGAATAGCACGCTTAAGCGGGCGTGCACCGTAGACAGGATCAAACCCACTTGCTGCAATTCGCTCAAGTGCAGCATCGCTTATTTCAAGCAGATACCCCATCTCTGTTAAACGCTCACGTAATTTCATTAACTGAATATCGGCTATTTCTTTTATATGCTCGTTTGCTAACGGGTGGAATACAACAGTCTCGTCAATACGGTTAATAAATTCAGGTCTAAACTCATTAATCAATACTTCCATTACTTTAGCTTTAAGGGTCGTATAGTCATTATTACCCGCTTGTTCTTGGATAATATCTGAGCCTAAATTTGATGTCATGATAATAACAGTATTTTTAAAATCAACAGTTCTACCTTGTCCGTCAGTTAATCGGCCATCATCTAACACTTGCAGTAAAATGTTAAACACATCTGGGTGTGCTTTTTCTATTTCATCAAGCAATATAACTGAGTAAGGTTTACGACGAACAGCTTCTGTTAAATAACCGCCCTCTTCATAACCCACATAACCTGGAGGTGCGCCCACTAGGCGGGCAACTGAGTGCTTTTCCATAAACTCAGACATGTCGATACGCACCATGGCATCTTCGGTATCAAACATAAAACCAGCCAGTGCTTTTGTAAGCTCGGTTTTACCCACACCTGTTGGACCTAAAAACAAGAAAGAACCAATTGGGCGATTAGGATCTGCAAGTCCTGCACGTGAGCGTCTTATTGCGTTAGCAACAGCAACGACCGCTTCATCTTGCCCTATTACTTTACTGTGTAACTTATCTTCCATTTGCAGCAGCTTTTCACGCTCACCTTGTAGCATTCTTGCAACAGGAATACCTGTCCAGCGAGATAAAATTTCAGCAATTTCATCCTCACCTACTTGGTTTTTAAGCAGAGTCATTTCTTGCATTTCGGCTTGTGAGGCTAAATCAAGTTTTCGTTCAAGCTCTGGAATTCGCCCATATTGCAGTTCTGACATACGCTGTAAATCACTTGCTCTTCGCGCTACATCTAAATCTAATCTTGCTTGTTCAAGCTCGGCTTTAATTACTTGTGTACCTTGAAGCGATGCTTTTTCAGCATTCCAAATTTCGTCTAGCTCACGATATTGCCCATCAAGGTCGGTGATCAACTCTTGCATTTCGGTGCGACGCTTTTGACTCGCCTCATCTTTTTCTTTAGCAAGTGCATTATCTTCTAATTTTAATTGGATAATACGACGCTCAAGCTTGTCTAACGACTCTGGTTTTGAATCAATTTGTAATCGAATTGAAGAACCCGCTTCGTCTATTAAATCAATTGCTTTATCTGGTAACTGACGATCGCTAATGTAACGGTGAGATAACTGCGCCGCAGCAACAATCGCGGGATCAGTAATTTCTACTGAATGATGTAGCTCATATCGCTCTTTTAAGCCACGCAATATTGCAATGGTATCTTCAACCGACGGCTCTTCAATGAGTACCTTTTGGAATCGACGCTCAAGTGCTGCGTCTTTCTCTATATATTTACGGTATTCATCAAGCGTGGTTGCGCCAACACAGTGTAACTCACCGCGTGCTAAAGCAGGTTTTAGCATATTACCCGCATCCATTGCGCCATCACTTTTGCCTGCACCCACAATGGTATGTATTTCATCAATAAATAAAATGACTTGGCCTTCTTCTTTAGCCAATTCGTTTAACACTGATTTTAAACGCTCTTCAAATTCACCGCGATATTTAGCGCCCGCAACTAGTGCTCCTAAATCAAGCGATAAAACACGTTTGTTTTTTAATCCTTCGGGTACTTCACCATTAATAATACGCTGTGCTAAACCTTCTGCTATTGCTGTTTTACCAACACCTGGTTCACCGATTAATACAGGGTTATTTTTAGTGCGCCGTTGTAGTACTTGAATCGTGCGGCGAATTTCGTCATCTCGACCTATTACAGGATCAAGCTTACCTTGCTCTGCTCGCTCAGTTAGATCAATGGTGTACTTTTCAAGCGCTTGACGTGTTTCTTCGGCGTTTGGATCATCAACTTTTTGACCGCCGCGAATCGCTTTAATTGCAGTTTCAATTTTAGTCGAGGTAATATTTAACGATCTGAATATATCGCCAAGTGGACCTTTATCATCGCATGCCGCCAGTACAAACAATTCACTTGAAATGTATTTGTCTTTGCGTTTTTGTGCATACTTGTCACATAGGTTAATAAGTGAAGCCATATTATTTGATAGCTGTACGTCGCCACCTACGCCTTCTACTTTAAATAGTTTTTCTATTTCTTGAGAAAGCTTGGTGTTAAGTTCATCTGCGCTAACCCCCGTTTGTGCAAATAACGCGCGCACACTAGAGCCGCTTTGCTGCAGTAATGAATACATTAAATGTACGGGTTCAATAAATTGATGATCGCGGCCAAGGGCTAGCGATTGCGCATCAGAAAGCGCAGATTGAAATTTACTTGTAAATCTATCTAAACGCATGGTGTTACCTATTAAATAATCTAATTGCTTAATTAATGGGTATGTTTAGGTGTTTGTTCAAGGTATAGAGAGAAATATAATAGCTAAAGGTGCTAATTACTTGCGCCAGATCAAACTTGCCATGCGTCCGGTTTGTCCATCTCGCCGGTAAGAAAAAAATAAGTCACTTTGAGAGACTGTACAATAGTCGCCGCCTGTAATATTTTTAACGCCTTGCTGGGTAAGTAAAGTACGCGCAATGCCATAAATATCAGCAAGATATTTGCCATTAGCTTGTGGTGTAAATGCTTGAACAAATGAAGAAGACCTTTTTTGAAATAACTCAAGCACTTCAGCCCCAACCTCAAATTGAGTTGGCCCAATTGCAGGCCCTAGCCAAGCATTTATATTTTCATACTTTGAGCTAAAACATTCTAAAGTATTTTTAATAATTCCCTGCTCAAGCCCTCGCCAGCCACCATGTATAGCTGCCACTTCATTCTCATCATCACTCACTAATAAAATAGGTAAGCAATCGGCAGTCATTATAGCCAAAGGTTGGTTTAATAACTGAGTATAAAGCGCATCAGCATTATGTAACTTTTTAGAGTCAAAATATTCATCAACAATAACAACATCAGAGCTATGAACTTGATTTAGCCACACGGCAGGTTTAGGTAAGAGTTTGGTTAATAGTGAGCGGTTTTTTAATACATCACTTTTATTATCACCAACATGGTATCCCAAATTAAAACTTTTAAATGGGGTTTTTGAAACACCACCTCCACAAGTAGTACTTAACGTTCCTACTTTATGAAGGTTTTGCCATGTCGCTGACAATAAGTGCATTATCTATCGATATCAGGATTAGCTTTAGTATCTTCACGTAGTGCATGTGTCATAGCAACCATATCGTCAGGGATAGGAGCTTGCCATGTCATCATTTCACCGGTGATTGGGTGCGCAATACTTAATTTTACAGCATGCAGTGCTTGGCGTCTAAAGCTACGGAGTAACTCAAATAACTCAGGTGTTGCACCTTTAGGTGGACGCGGACGGCCGCCATAAGATTGATCGCCAATTAGCGGATGATTTAAATGTGCCATATGCACACGAATTTGGTGAGTACGACCTGTTTCTAAACGCAAACGTAAACGAGTATGAGCACGGAATTTTTCAGCAACACGGTAATGTGTAATTGCCGGCTTACCCATTTCATGTACGGCCATATGCGTACGCTGCGTAGGATGGCGGCCAATTGCTTTTTCAACCATACCACCAGCAGTCATGGTGCCATTACACAGTGCTTCATATTCACGAGTGAAATTTTCGCGCTTTTGTAGTGCTTTTACCAAATGCGTTTGGGCCTGAATCGTTTTAGCTACAACCATTAAACCGGTCGTGTCTTTATCTAAACGATGCACAATACCTGCGCGAGGCACGTTAATTATTTCAGGGTAATAATGTAGCAATGCGTTTAGCACTGTTCCATTAGGGTTACCCGCACCAGGATGAACCACTAGGCCCATTGGTTTATTAATTACCAAAATATCATCGTCTTCATAAACAATGTTTAATTTGATATCTTGTGCTTCGTATTCGCGTGGTGCTTCAATTGTTGTTTCAACACTTACAACTTCACCACCTAGTAGTTTTTCGCGTGGAGTGTTGAAAATTTCACCGTCTACAGTGATTTTATCATCCAAAATCCACGTTTTTATACGAGAACGTGAATAATCAGGGAACAATTGTGCTAATACTTGGTCTAGACGTTTACCACCTAATTCGGTTGGAACGTCGGCTTGAAGAGAAATTTGCTCTGACATTAGTAACTTTACCCAATTTACCAGTGCAAGCTTTGCTCGACTGGGTTAGAATCGCTTTTAATAAAAGCATAATATAATACGCATAGTTTACTCGGTTTTACCGACTTGGCCTAGCCGAAGACATCGAAGGTAACAAATAAAATGATAAATAAAATAGGGAAACGTGCATTTGCCATTGTTTTTTCAGTTTCTGTACTTAGTTTAGGCGCTTGTTCGTCTGCTCCAGACCAAGAAGACATTCAACGTGTACCGAATAAGTCTGCACACGCTTTATATGAAGATGCAAAAGAAACGCTAGATTCTGGTTTATATGCTCGTGCAATTGAACTTTTGAGTGCAATAGACTCTCGCTACCCGTTTGGCCCATTCTCTAAGCAAGTACAAATGGACTTAGTCTATGCACATTATCAATCAGGTAATACTGAACAAGCACTTGCAACCATTGACCGCTTTATTCGCTTAAACCCAAATCATAAAGATTTAGACTACATGTATTACATGCGTGGTTTAGTAAACATTAAAGCAGATAAAAATGCGTTCCAAGAGTACTTTGGTGTAGATAGAGCCGACCGTGATGCTAACCGTACTCGTGTTGCATTTACAGATTTATCGACATTAGTAAAACGTTTTCCTAAAAGTGATTACGCGCCTGAAGCTAAGCGTCGTTTAGTTTGGCTTTTAAACCGTATGGCACGTTATGAATTAAAAGTAGCAACTTACTATTACGAACGTGAAGCTTATTTAGCTGCTGCTAATAGAGGTAAGTTTGTTGTTGAGCATTATTCACAAAGCAGTTACTTAGATCCCGCGCTTGAAATGATGGAGAAAAGTTACGACCAATTAGGTTTAACTGAGCTTAGTGAACACGCAAAGCAAACACGAAAACTAAATAAAAGAACTAAATAAAAGCACTAAATAAAAAAGGCGCTTACTAAGCGCCTTTTTACTACATAGAAAAACAAGCTTAAATCGCTTCTTCATCTTCCTCTGCAGTACGAATACGTATTACACGCTCAACATCTGTGATAAATATTTTACCATCACCGATTTTTCCTGTTTGCGCCGTTTTTACAATAACTTCAATTGCACGGTCTACATCTTCATCAGTCAATACAATATCAAGTTTTACTTTAGGTAAAAAATCGACCATATACTCTGCGCCACGATATAGCTCTGTGTGACCTTTTTGACGTCCAAAGCCTTTAACTTCGCTTACCGTCATCCCCGTAATACCTACATCAGACAACGCTTCACGCACATCGTCTAACTTAAAAGGTTTAATAATTGCTTCTATTTTTTTCATATTAATTACTTTTGAAAGCTCCAGTTGCCTCGATTTTAGACAATCATGGTGTTCATAGCAAACAAAGCAATTGAATTACGGTGATAAAACAACCTATCGTGGTATAATTTATTATATAAAAATAGCTATACTTAAATGACTAGCAGTAAATGAGATTAATATGAAAAACAAACAAAACGGGTTCACCCTTTTAGAACTCATGGTAACCGTTGCTATCGTTGGCATTATTGCATCAATTGCAATTTGGAATAGTAGCGATATGCTAGAAGAAAATAGAGCTGAGAACTTTTTGTTGGAATTAAAAAGAAATATTAGCTACGCACGCTCTCAAGCAGCGAGTACAGATGAAATAGTCATTGTGTGTCCTGTTCCCAGTGCAAAAAATCTTGGCACTTCCAATCTCACATGTAAAAGTGGGTGGGGCTCAACTAATACTGTGATCTTATTTATAGATGCTAATAATAATGATAACTATGATAGTGCAAATGATAGCCTACTACGCGTAATGTCGGATGTGTCTTCTAATGACAAAATAAAATTCACGGGTGATAGCTATCTTCGTTTTGATACTAGCGGACGAATTACAACAAATCTTATCGACCCAGAAATTGATGAGTTGACCGGTTTTATTTATTGTCCTAATAGTGATAACAAAAGCAATAAAGCACTTACCGTATCTGTCTCTGGTACAGCTTTTTATCTTGGTGATACTGACGAAACGTGCGACTAAAAAACATACAAACTTATCTTGTCATATTTGTATCATTTACTAGACTGAGTTAATCATTTATTAACTCAGGTCTTCAAGGATGAGATTATCAATATCAAAAAACAAAGGAGTGACACTTCTCGAATTAATGGTTTCAATTGCTGTTGTCAGTGTAATCAGTCAATTATCGATGTGGTTTTATCCAGACTTATTGGCTAAAAACCGATTAGATAACCATGTGAATCTGCTACACCGAAATATAAATTATGGCCGCCTTTACGCAATTGAAAATGCTACTTACGTCACGCTTTGCGCACTAAAAGACAGCCAATGCACAAAAGACGAATGGGATGGTCACATGTCACTGTTTATCGACAAAGATAAATCAACGACTCTAGATGATGATGAACTACTCTTAAGCACTTTCGAGGATGTTAATGAGGCCGATACTTTAGAGTACCCCCGTAGCGCTATTACGTTTCGTCCTGACGGGTCATTAAATGGCTTCCAAAATGGGACTTTTATATATTGCCCTAATAGCGATAAAGCCAATCTCAAAGGATTGGCTTTATCTGTAAGTCAAACGGGTAGAATTCGTATTAAATCAACTGATAAATGCCAGAAAAAGTAACTCTAGTTATCTTCCCCAACAGTAGTCAACATCCTTTCCTTCGTTTGTTTTTGCCCCTTGCGCGCCTTTAGTACCTATATCATTTATAGATAGCTCGATGCAATCACCATCTCCTTTTACCGGCCCTGCCACGGGTTTAGCAGTGATTGTAAAAGCATTTTTATCGGTCACTTTAATCGTTAATTCAAAATGTTTATTCTCGGTTTTGTCTTGCAACCCTAAATCTGTAAATTTCTCTGTATATTCCCTATTATCCACAAAATACTGCTCCTCCTTGTTTGCAGCATCTAACAATGCTGCAGCCGCTTCAGCGCGCGAAGCACGCTTTACATATTCAGTATAGTTAGGAAGCGCTATTGCAGCTAAAATGCCGACAATAGCAACGGCTATCATCAGCTCAATTAAGGTAAACCCACGTTGTTTTTTTATCATTCAAACCTCCTTAATCGTCTTCATTCTGTATGTTTTCATCATTTTCTTCACGCTTATAAATATATGTTTGTTGTGTTTTAAAACCAAACCCTAATGCTTTGTCATTAACAAGTTGTATTTTACCGTTAATAGCTTTTAATCCTGGCCCTGTTATTTCAAGTGGTTGCAGAGGGTTTTCTGCATTTTCACCTTTAATGCCTGGGCCAATTAAATAAAACTGACTTTTTACTTCCTCATCAGGATCATCATCGCATTTTCCGTTATCATCACTATCTGCACATGAAGAACCAAAATAAAGTTGGGGCGTATCTGGCACCTCTGTACTTGTAGCAAATTTCAGATCGTCATAAACTTTAGTACCGTAGTGCAAATGAAATGCGTAAAGAGAACCCCCTCCTCCACTTAATGAACATTGATTTTTAATTGATGAATCCAATGTAGGAGTAAAAGATGTAAAATAAGCAACACCACCAACAACGGTTGCCGCAGCTAACGACTTTTCACCAGCAGCGAGTTTATAACGCCACCCAACAAAATCATTCGCAAGTTCATCTTCTAATTTTACAAACTCAGTTACACTATTTAAAGCGCTGCCAAATTCATCATCATTCATCTCCATTAACATACTACGCGTTATAGCTTTAGGCGCAGATTCGAATAATTTAGTAACTGTATTTTCATCTCTAATCATAAATAATTCGTCAGCTGTGCCCGCTCCGTTAGGATTTGAACGATTTCCACTACCAATCACAATTGCATCATAAGGTGTATCTAATCGAGTGACTACACCATCATCGGTTATAGTTACTTTACTAAACATAGTTCTCGCCACTACGGGCTTGTAAAAAAAACGTCTATCTGCATCATTACCAAGATCTGCTAACTGAAAATGACTAAATTTTCCTTCATCTGATATATCTATACGCCAGATACCTCCACCAGTATCTGCCGCATATATCCGGTCTGTATAGCCATCATAATTAGAATCCAATAACGTTACATCAGCAGCAATACTATATTTTCCTTTAAATTCGGCATCCTTAGATACATCTCCCTTAGGTGCTAAAATCCAAACTTTTTCACCTGTTTTTGCATTAACGATATAAATGCCGCGGCCAACTTCGTCCTCAGTTTTTACATTAGCGTTATCGGCGTCATTCGAATCTTTATTGGTATCATAACCAGCCCCAAATATTAAAAGGGGAGTATTTCCTTTTGATTTTATATAAGCAACTTGGGGCTTAGACCACGTTTGACCAAGGTTTTTAAATTTCCCTTCACCACCTTTAATAGTCCACATTAAACTTGGAGAGTCTGGCTTTGTAATATCCAAACCATAATAATTACGACCGCCTCTGCGCATACCTACAGCAGCCCAGACTTGGTCACCTTTAGTTGCATTAATAGTTCCATCATTTAAACCTTCACCATTAAGGCTCTTATTGTTGAAATAAACACTAATAGGTCCATCGATGCCGTATTTTTTACTACTCTCTTTTTCTCGGAGCGGCTTAATAATTTTGTATAATTCCGATGGGATAAACGCCCAACTTTCACTAACTTTATTGTTCGTGTCATCGTCTTTAAACATATGCAAAAAACCAGCATTAGTGCCAATTAGAATACGAATGTCACCGTTACCATAGTCTATTGCAACCGGCTTTGAGTGAAGTGGATCACCAAATATATCACCGCGCACTGCTGATGATGAAAATTCATTATCAATATCAACTCCACGCGCCCAGTCTATAGTATTTTTTAAGTCAGATTCATTTACATCAAAAACAACAGCAGCTTTTTTATTAGTGTCATAGGCATCTTCAATCTTATCAAGATTAAAATCTATTAATGCATTAGTATTTGCGTTTGTAAGTATATTACGAGTTTTGTCACTGCTTATTAATGCTGCATTGACTCCCCCCTCTTTTACAGAGCTACCATCGGGGGTTCCATCAGCACTCCAAAATGTATGCGCACTCGTCTTTATAAGGCCATCACTATCAAACGCTTCTATATCTTTGGAATCAATAACTTTGTTACCTGATAATTTCAGTTTTTTTAGATTACCACGCCATCTAGTATGCTTTTCAGGATAAAACATACCTAAGTATATGGCATCTCGACTACGTGTTTGATCTACATTATTGCTTGCAACAGAAGGGGCTGTAAAAGTACTATTTTCCTGTCTAATTTCCGCTACGGCATTATTTAAAGCTTCAGAAAGCTTTTCTGGTGTAGTTGCAGGTAAATTTTTACCACCACCTAATGTTGAGGCTAGTTTTAATAAGTTTTGACCTTTTTCAGTCATGCCAGAACCAAAGCCGATGGTATATAGACGCCCTGTTTCATTAATATCGGGAGTAGATGGATACAAATCAACAATAGTGTCGCCTGTTCCATGAATAACTTTAGCAAGCTGATGCAGCATGTTATTATAATAGCGATCACCGTTAGTTAAATAACTACCAAAATACTTATTATGCTCAACGCTAATGTCATAATCTCTCTCATTATCACTTCCCGAAGATGGGTCTCCATCAGTCATATAAATTATATTTACTGAGTTATCACAGCGCTTTGCTTCAGCCACACTATCAGCAAAAGGTGATATATAAGAGTAACTAGAAACGACATCTTCTAAAACATAGTTACATACTTTCTTAGTCTTTTTTTTACCCTTCCAGTTGTAGTAAACAACATCTTCGCATCTTTGAACTTGTTCTTGGGTAATAATTGCAGATTCGATACCTGCATCTCTTTTATCTCGATCTACCAGAAGAGCATAGTTCAACTCTTTTCCTGTAATATATAAATACGCTTCCCATAAAGTTTCAGCAAGAGGCGTTCCACCGTTAGCTGGAAGTGATGCTATAGATGCATCAATATCAGAGGCAGGGCTACCAATGCCATTTAATACGTAGCCCCCCTTGGTCCCATTAAAGCGCATTAATCCGAAATCAATTGAATCCTTATTATCATCGACTACTTTACTCATAGCTACCTGAGCTGCTTTAAGTCTACTAACACATGAACCGGAACAGCTGCTACTTCCTGTACTTGAAGAGTAAGCCATACTCCCAGAGGTATCAAAAATTAATAGTACTCGCGGTTTTTCATCTGAATTAGCATCTTTATTTACGTAAAGCTCAATATCCTCAGCGTGTGCACGCATATTAATTGCTGATGTAAATAATAAAACTAATGTTATATAAAGTTTAAATTTCATCTTAAATTCCCTTACCCGTACTGGCCATCTCTTGAGCTATACCAGTTACTATAGTTAACTGGTGCTTGCTTTTAGAGCCATATTCTATCGTAGTGGATACTTGAACCATGTTGCATGAAACACCCGCTGTAAAACTATAACTACGAGGGCAATTAAGCTCTAGCGAACCATTATTTAAGTTCGTCATTATGCTTTTCATTTCGTGTCCAGGCTCTGTAATGTCCTTCTCTGGTATAGTGATTTTATTACCATCACCATCAAGCTTCCCCGAATCTGTAGCGATCTCATCTGGAGTAAGAAAAAAGTCACTATCAGCACCTTTTTTAGCTTCTGACGCAATAACTCTTAGCACCTCGCCAATCAATTGATTTTCTGCAACTTCTCGCTCTTGCGCTGCATTGGTAATCTTAATATCAATCGTACTACTACTCATAAGAGTAACTGCAATGCCGGTAACAGCTATCACCATAATTAATGCTGTTAAAAGCACCACACCTTGTTGCTTACTTGGTAACAACTTTAGATTCTCCATAGATTACCCCCAACATTACTTAAACGAATAGTTGTTGTAAAAACAGTTCTTCTATAGTTATCATCAAAATTTAATTCTCGCTTTCCAGCTCCCTCACCTAAAAAATATTTTTGGTTTTTAAGTTTTATTCCTGGGTCTGGTTGAAGTGCACGGATTAATAGAAAAACTTGCACCGTTAACATACCTTTGCGGTTTTCCCATTCAGCAGCAGTAATTGTGCTGGGGCTTTTGTAAGTATCAACTCGACTGTCGCTATTAGTGTCTAATCCAAACAAAAAACGCATATTTTCGACCCCTTCCATTATCGTTTCAGAGGTCATTTTTCCATTTACTAATCGTTTTCGTCTTAATACGGGAACTTTTATTTCTTGATTATTTACTACATATTCTTCTTCTTTAATATAATAAACATGATGGCTATATGGCCAAATAGTTGCATTGATATTTGTCGGGGTATATTTGCCAGTTACAAAGCGTGCTTGTTCTTGTTCTGCGATAAAATAATTTATTTTATCGCTAGTAGTATTAGTACCAGCAACAGCATCATATTGAGGGTCACCTTGTAAAAACTTTAGTTGAAGAATATCGGTCTCTTTATCATCAGCAGGAATAATGCCATCGTTTATGCAATTCAGGTTATCTTTGCTCTTAGTAGTTTTTGCATAAATAGTGCGAAAATTACTACTACTGGTTAGATCTGGAAAGCTGCCATTATTAGCTCCCTCTGAGCAATCACCTGCTACCCCCGTCGCGGTAACCGTTGTGTTTGCTGCAGTAAATGAATCATCGTAATAAGTTCCCCAAAAGCCCACTTGCTCTATATCGCGCTGCATAATATTAATGGCTAAGCGGCCAGACTCTTGGAGTTCACCTATGCTCATCGTGTCTTTTGTGGTGACTTTCATACTAATAAAAGTGAACATAACACCACCTAAAATCAAACCACCAATAAATAGCGAAATCATAACCTCTACAAGAGTAAACCCTTTTTGCTTCATGCTAACTCCTCACATATATATAACTGGTTAAAACCACTAAACGGCGTTTATTGTTAGCTTCATCACCACAAGTTACTTTTCCTGTAACTGTATTTGCTTTAAATTCTTGTCGCCCTTGCCATGATATAATTACTTCAATGTTAAACCCTTTGCCTCCAGTATCTGCCACTGAGGTTGGATTTATACATATTGTCGCATCATCTAAAGTACCCGTATTTTCACTAGCTCGAATAGCACGTTTCCATTGTGTTATATCTAATTTTGCTATATCAGAAGAACTACATATTGCACCAAAGCAACTCGAGTAAGTATTACTATTCGCTGAGCTTTGTATAACGCCTCCGTAATCTTTTATCATATCAATAGTGTCATTAGCACGAATACGTTGAATAATGTCATTTCCCAGAGCAACTGCAGCAGCACGCTGCATAGAGTCAAAGCTTGCTTGCTTTGCTTTTGCTTGCAAGGCAACTGCACCTAAAAGGCCAAAACTAAGAATAATAAATGCAATTAGCACTTCAATCAGAGTGAAGCCTCTTTGCACTTTTATGTGAGGTGATTGCATAATAAAACCAAATAAAAATTATCTGATTATAAGTTTATGTTATTTATTTGAGGAATCAATGAGGACTAAGACAAGCGGTTATATTTGTTGATAAACGGTTAATTAAATCTGTTTATTCAATAACACCGTTGATAATTAAGACTCAAATGTATTTAAATCAGGGGGAGGTTAATTGCAAGGTAAGCCTAAAGCGAATTTTTTACTAATTTAAGCTCACGGCGGCTCACTGGCAATAACTCACTGCACCATTGTAGCTCAATCATATGATTGCCATTCGCTTTTGAATGCAAAGCAATGACTTTTTGTTTATTAACCAATGTATTGCGATGAATTCGCAAAATATGTGTAGGATATTGTAACTCTAATTGTTTTAGACTTTGTTCAAGTAAAGCTTCTCCACCACAGAATATCATTTTGGTATACTTTTCTTCGGCACTAAAATACAAAACATCATTTATATCAACACTGCGTAGAGTACCAGCTAGCTGATAAGAGATTTTTACATTTTGTTGTTTTTGAATATGAACTTTATTTAAGCGCCCAACTTGCTTAAGCACCTTTTGCAATGATTGCTCTGAAATAGGTTTAACTAAATAGCCTGCAGCGCTTAATTGTAAAGCATCGAAGGCATGCTCAGGGTGAGCAGTTATAAAAACAATAGCAGGAGGTAGAGTTAAACTATTGAGCTCATTAGCAACTTGCAAACCATTCATACCAGGCATATCAACATCTAAAAAAATCAAATCTGGCGTTTGCTTTTTAGCAAGTACTAGAGCTTCATTACCATTACTTGCCTCGCCTTGTACAACTATACTTTTATCATGAGCCAACAAACGAATTAAGCGCGATCTCGCAAGAGGTTCATCGTCAACAATGAGTACGTTCATACACTACCCTCAATAAGCTTAGGGATCACGACCTTGACCCTAAACACATCATTTTTATTAGTAATTGTTAGCTGCGCTTTATTTTTATAATAAATATTTAATCGCTGGCGAATATTTTCAAGCGCCATGCCGTTATTAGGCCTAGTTTGAGCATTAGAAATTGTTATTGGGTTAGAAACAATCATGGTTATATAGCCGGTAGTAATATGTAGCTCTACTTTTATTTCTGCACCATGCTCACTTGTTTCAACACCGTGGCATACTGCATTTTCAATTAATGGCTGCAGGGTTAAACAAGGAATGCTCAATGCAGGTAGTTCATTGGGTATTTGCCAATTAACTCTTAAGCGATTACCGAAACGCCATGTTTCAAGTGCTATATATTGCTTACTCAGCGTTATTTCATCGTCAAGAGATACATTTTTTCCTGAGTGCATTGCAGCCTGCGATAAGGCGGCTAATGCTAAAATAGCCTGCTCTGCCGCATCGGCATCATGATGAGTAAGCTCTGCAGCAGTGTTTAAACTATTATATAAAAAATGAGGACGTATTCTAGCTTGCAAGGCATCAAGTTCAGCTCGAGAAAGCGCTTTAGTTTGCTGCTCTTTTTCAAAATGAATTAATAAAAATTGGACGAATAAAGCCGCCAGCAAAGCCACTATAATGCAATTGCGAAGTGTGAAATAAATTAAGTTATCTGTATCATCTATATCAAAAGCAAAATGGGAAAATAAAATACTAAAAATGCACGTAGATAATAAAAAAAAGATAAAAAACAAACTTAACTGAAAAGTTTGAGTGCGCGTTTGTAAGAAAAATCTACAAAAATATAAAGAAGAGGTACCGACTAAAACAATTAAATGAATAAACAAACTAATGATCCCAAGTCGAAGCCAAATATCGCCTTCTACATTGGGTGCAAAGGCTAAAACAATAGCAATAACTTGAGAAACAATAAGCGAAGCTAGTACGCCTCGCTCATTAAAAAGAGCCGAAAAAAGCAAACCATCATCTTTTAGTGACTTGCTCATAACGACTCTCCTATAATCTAAATTTTAAATTAACGTAGCTCTACAGGAACAGCAAATACGATATTCTCTTCTTCGCCTGGGTTTTCAACAACCTGCGTACCACCAAGATCTTTTAATCGGCTTATAACTTCTTGTACAAGTACTTCTGGCGCAGATGCACCCGCAGTTACACCCACTGATTTAGAACCTGAAACCCACTGCTCTTGCACATCAGTTGCATCATCAATTAAATAAGCAACAGTGCCCATTTTATCTGCAAGTTCACGTAAGCGATTAGAGTTAGAGCTGTTTTTAGCGCCAACAACTAATAGCACATCAACTTTGTCAGCTAAGTCACGAACAGCATCCTGACGATTTTGCGTTGCATAACAAATATCATCTTTACGAGGTCCGTCAATTGATGGAAACTTATTGCGTAGTGCGTCAATAACATCTGCTGTGTCATCAACTGAGAGTGTTGTTTGGCTGCAATAAAAAAGATTTTCAGCATTTTTTACATTAAGCGCAACAACATCATCAACGGTTTCAACAAGATAAATACCACCGTCTGAGTTATCATATTGTCCCATTGTTCCCTCTACTTCAGGGTGACCATGATGTCCAATTAAAATACACTCAATACCTTTGCGACTCGCACGTGTAACTTCCATATGCACTTTAGTTACAAGCGGACACGTTGCATCAAATACTTTTAAATCACGACGTTTAGCCTCACTGCGAACCGCTTGCGATACGCCATGTGCGCTAAAAATAACAATACTGTCGTCAGGTACTTGATCAAGCTCTTCAACAAATACCGCACCACGGCTTTTTAGTCCATCAACCACATAGCGGTTATGTACTACTTCGTGGCGAACATAAATTGGCTTTTCAAAAATATCTAAAGCGCGCTCAACAATACTAATAGCACGGTCAACACCAGCGCAAAAGCCGCGAGGATTAGCTAGTAATATTTCCATTAACCTTCCACCTCAATAATATCAACTTCAAACGTTAAACGCTGGCCAGATAAAGGGTGATTAAAATCAATCGTTACCGACTCACCTTGCACTTCGCGAACTAAACCAGGAAGCTCAGTGCCATCAGGTTGAGTAAACGCAATAATTGCACCTACCTTAGCTGGTGTTTCTGGACCAAACTTACTACGGTCAACGTAGTAAATATTATCTGGATTTGGTTGACCAAAAGCATCTTCAGGTTCTAATTCAAACGTTTTACTTTCGCCTGCAGTTAAACCTAATAAACACTTTTCGAAGTTTGCCGTTAAGCTGCCATCACCCATTGTTAATTTAGCAGGTTTGTTGTGCACCTTGGTAGAATCAGCGGCAGAGCCATCTTCTAATTTAATAGAAAAATGGAAAATAACTTGCGAGTTTTCACCAATTACAGCTTGGCTCATGCTTTATGCTCCTTTGGACTCTCGCCGGTGAAGGCGTCAAATAACAATAATGCTGCGCCAATACAAATAGCGCAATCGGCAATATTGAATACAGGGAAATGTGAGTCTTTATAAAAAACGTGAATAAAGTCGATTACATAACCATACGCAATACGATCGTATAAATTACCAATAGCGCCAGCAAGTACCAATGCATAAGCACCGCATAGTACTTTATTTGTAGCAGGTAAGCGTTTTAGCCACCATACAAGCAAAGCACTAATAGCAACGGCAATTGCACTTAAAAACCAACGCTGCCAACCACCCGCTTCACTTAAAAAGCTATAAGCAGCACCATAGTTATGTACATAAGTAATACTAAAAACAGGGAGTAAGTTTATAGACTCTTGATAAGCCATAGTCCCTACAACAAGTGTTTTACTGGCAAAGTCTATTACTAAAAGTAATAGACTCAACCAAAGCCACACTAAACCACTTTTTTGGGCTAGTTTGCTCACTAAGAATAACTCCTAAGCGAATTGACGCTTTTCACCTTCGCCGTCAACATTACTTACACAACGACCACAAATTTCAGGATGAGCAGGCTCAACACCTACATCTTCGCTGTAATGCCAACAACGCTCACATTTAGCAGCATCTGTTGCAGCAACGCTAATGAACAAACCTTCAATTTCGGTAGCTTGTGTATCTGCAGGCTGGCTATCAACTTCAGTAACATTCACCGCTGATGTTAACAATACAAAACGCAGTTCATCACCAAGCGCGTTTAATTTAGCGGCAAGCTCTTTACCCGTAAATAAATTCACCGTTGCTTGAAGTGTTGCACCAATTACTTCTTCTTTACGTGCAGCTTCTAATAAGCGGTTTACTTCGTCACGTACAGTTAAAATCTCTAACCAATCATCGTTACTAAATTGGCTATTTGTTGGCGCTTGTAAGCCATCGTACCAAACTGATGTAAATACGTAGTCACTACGCTCACCCGGTAACGCTTCCCAAATTTCTTGTGCGGTAAAGCTCATAATAGGTGCCATCCAACGCGTCATTGCTTCTGCGATATGATAAAGCGCAGTTTGACAAGAACGACGTGCATGGCTATCACTCTTAGCTGTATATTGACGATCTTTAATAACATCTAAATAGAACGAGCCAAGCTCACCCGTACAGAAGTTCATTAGCTTTTGAGTTACTAATAGCATTTGGTAGCTGTCGTATGCGGCTAAAATTTCGTCTTGCAACTGAGCTGCGCGGCCAACAATCCACTTATCAAGCTCAACCATATCATCAACAGCTACTTGATCTGTTTCTGGGTTAAAACCATTTAGGTTAGCAAGCAAGTAACGGCTGGTGTTACGAATACGGCGGTAACGATCGGCTGAGCGTTTAAATATTTCATCCGACACAGTCATTTCTGCCGTGTAATCGGTAGAAGCCACCCACAAACGTAGAATGTCAGCACCTAGTTTATTCATCACATTTTGTGGTGAAATAACATTACCTAGTGACTTAGACATTTTGCGGCCGTTTTCATCAACAGTAAAACCATGAGTCAATACTTGGCGGTATGGCGCATGACCATTAATAGCCACAGATGTCATCATTGATGACATAAACCAACCACGGTGCTGATCAGAACCTTCAAGGTATAAGTCAGCTGGACCAACCAGGTCTTCACGTGCATCTACTACACAAGCGTGTGACACACCTGAGTCAAACCATACATCTAGCGTATCTTGCACTTTCATGTATTGCTTGGCGTCTTCTTCACCAAGTAAAGTAGCTGGTTCTAAATCGTACCATGCTTGTATACCAGACTTTTCAACAAGCTCTGCTGCTTGAGCAATTAACTCTTGTGTATTTGGGTGAAGTGCACCGGTGTCTTTATCAACGAACAATGCAATAGGAACGCCCCAAGTACGCTGGCGAGAAATACACCAATCTGGGCGGCTTTCAACCATGTTAGAAATACGGCTTTCGCCCCACTCTGGTAACCACTGCGTGTTTTTAATCTCAGCAAGAGAATCTTGACGTAAGTTAGCCTGATCCATACTTACAAACCACTGCGGTGTAGCACGGAAAATGATTGGTGTTTTGTGGCGCCAACAATGTGGGTAACTATGCGTAAGCGCATGGTGATGCATAAGCGCACCACGCTCTTTTAACACTTCAATTACGCTCGCATTCGCCTTAAATACGTGCTGACCTGCAAAAAGTTCGGTATCTGGTAAATAAACACCATTTGCACCAACAGGGTTAGCCACTTCAAGGTTGTAATTTAAGCCTGCCACGAAATCTTCTTGACCATGGCCTGGGGCGGTATGTACAACACCAGTACCTGAATCAGTAGTTACGTGTTCTGCAACAATCACTGGTACATTAAAATCATAAAAAGGATGGGCTACTTGCAAGTTTTCAAGCGCTGCACCTTTTACATACCCTAGTACGTGAAAGTGATTAAAACCAAAACGGTCCATAGCATCTTTAACAAGCTCAGAACCTAAAATTAGGCGTTGTTGTACGCCTTCATCTTCAACCTGTACTAACGCATACTCTAAATCGGCATGCACAGCCACAGCGCGGTTTGCAGGAAGCGTCCACGGTGTTGTTGTCCAAATAACAGTACCAACACTGCCTTCACCTTTATGACCATCAGCCAAATCAAAGGCACTAACAACAGCATCTTGATCAACAAATGTAAAACGCACATCGATTGCTGGTGACTGCTTATCTTGGTATTCAACTTCTGCTTCTGCTAATGCAGAGCCACAGTCTGTACACCAATGCACAGGTTTGGCGCCTTTATGCAAATGACCTTTTTCAATAATTCGACCAAGCACACGAATTGCATTCGCTTCAAAGTCAAAGTTCATTGTTAAATATGGCTTATCCCAATCTGCAAATACGCCTAAACGTTTAAAATCAACTTTTTGACCTTCAACTTGTTTTTTAGCGTATGCACGGCATTTTTCACGAAACTCACTCGCAGTAACTTTTACACCCGGCTTGCCTACTTTTTTCTCAACCATTAACTCGATTGGTAAACCATGACAATCCCAACCTGGAACTAATGGTGAATCAAAGTCAGATAATGTTTTAGACTTAACAATAATATCTTTTAATATCTTATTAACTGAGTGGCCTAAATGGATATCGCCATTTGCATACGGAGGGCCGTCATGCAAAATAAAGGTTTTTTTACCTTTCTTAGCGCTGCGAATTTGACCATAAAGGTCGTCCTCATACCATGCTTTAAGCATTTTTGGTTCACGTTGTGCCAAATTGCCACGCATTGGAAACGGTGTTTCCGGTAAGTTCAAAGTATGTTTATAGTCGCTCATTTATCCTACATTCCGTCTCTATCGGCTACCTGATTTAAACCAAAACACTGCTTAGCGGCAGCAACATCAGTTGCTATTTGCGCCGTTAATTGTGTTAATGTCTCGAATTTTTTCTCATCGCGAAGTTTTTTTATTAACTCCACATGCATAAATTGTCCGTAAATATCCTGTGCAAAATCAAAAAGGTGAACTTCTAATAATGCACGAGTTCCATTAAATGTCGGCTTATTGCCTACATTTGCAACTCCAAAAATCTGTTTTCCTGCAATCGTTGCTTGCACTGCAAACACTCCGTTGACAGGACACACTTGGCGTTTTAGGGCTATATTTGCCGTTCTAAAACCGAGTTCACGTCCTCTTTTCCAACCATGTATAACACGCCCAGAAATAGCATAATCGTGACCAAGCATTATTTTAGCACTTCCTAAGTCACCGGATGCTAAAGCATCTCGTATTAAAGTGCTGCTTACTCTAGCATTTAATTGACGAAAGCTCGCGGTGCTTTTTACATCCATGCCCGCTTGCTTACCCATGCTAGCAAGTAAGTGAAAGTTACCTTGGCGTTGCTTTCCAAACTTAAAATCATCACCAACAGTAAGTGCTTTAACACCTAACTTTTTAATCAAAATCTCATTAACGAATTGCTCAGCATGCATGTTTGCAAATTGCTGATTAAAGCTAATGCAAATAACTCGCTCAATACCTAAATCACTCAATAAACGTAACTTATCTCGTAAGCGCGTTAACCGTGCAGGGGCACTGTTTTTAGCAAAAAACTCTTGTGGCTGGGGTTCAAACAGCATTACAGTGCTAGGCAAACGATGCGCTTTAGCATCGCTAAGTAAACCTTTTAATACTTCTGCGTGGCCTAAATGAACGCCGTCAAAATTACCAATAGTTAACACACAACCAAAATGGTGTGGGCGAATATTGTGTATACCTCTAATTAACTCCATGCCACCTAATGCCTTGTTTAGCGAGCTATTAATTACGGCTAAAAAATGATTAAAGCCGCAGAGTTGCCGATTATAATCTTTTTTTTAGTTTGATTCAGTAATTGCTACACTTTTTATCGTATTTAGTCTAACGCCCATTACAAATAGCATTGCAAAGTAGCTAATACCAGCCAAAGCCACTAGCGCTACTAATAATATTACTTGCTGCGTAAAGGCCCATGTAGCCCAATAATAGTAACTGCTCACAAACCATGTGACAGCTCCCATAACAATACTTGCAACAACACATTTAAGTGTAAAACGCATACTCATTGATGAGAACTGGTATACATTTTCTTTTTTAAGCTGTCTGTATAATAAAAATGCATTGCAGCTAGCCGATAACGAAGTAGCAAGTGCCAACCCTAAATAACCAATGAAAGGAGCCAGCATAATGTTAAACACCATATTAAGTACTAAGGTAATAATACCAATACGCACCGGTGTTTTTGTATCTTGACGAGCATAAAAGCCAGGAGCGAGTACTTTTATTAGCATAAAGCTTACAAGTCCGACCGAATATGCGACTACGCCTAAGCTTACAGCTTTGACATGATCAACACTGTCTTCTTTAAATGCACCGTGGTCGAACAACACGGTAATAATAAGTGGGCTGATGATCATTAAACCGACCATTGCTGGTAGGCCTAAAAATATAACAAAACGAACTCCCCAATCGAGAGTATGCTGAAAGTCGCTACTTTTTTTACTGCTATGTAGTTTAGAAAGCGCCGGTAAAATAACTGTCGCAATACCAATACCAAATAATCCCAGCGGAAATTCAATCAAGCGGTCTGAATAATAAAGCCATGCAATTGAGCCCGTCATCAGTAATGACGCAATCATGGTATCGAGCAACAGATTAATTTGACTAATAGAGACACCAAACAAAGCCGGTAGCATAAGTTCTCGTACTTTTTTTACGTTTTCGTCTTGCCATGCCCAGCGCGGACGCGCCAACATTTTAGCGCGATACAAGAACGGTAGTTGAAATAGTAGCTGCACTACACCACCGACAAATACACCTATGGCAAGTGCATAAGCACCTACTGAAAATTTATCATGTAAAAAAATTGCACACGTAATAATAGAAACATTAAGCAAAACTGGTGTAAATGCAGCAACAGCGAAACGGTTATACACATTCATAACCGCACCACTAAGTGCAACTAAGCTTACAAAAAATAAATAAGGGAATGTAAGTTTAAGTAGTGAACTTGCAAGTTCAAATTTTTCGGCATTAGGTCCGCCTTGCCACCAATCTATAAACCAACCGGTACCAAATAGTGCTGCAATAACAGGGGAAGCAACAACACCTATAATAGTGACAATTAGTAAAATGGCTCCTAATGTGCCTGCTGCTTGTGCAACAAAAAGTCTGACCTTGTCGTCGCCTTGCTGTTCTTTAATTTCACTTAGCACAGGTACGAATGCTTGTGCGAAGGCACCTTCTGCAAATAAACGGCGTAAAAAATTAGGAATACGGTTAGCAAATAAAAAAACATCAGCCGCTGCACTTGCGCCTAATAAATTGGCAACGACAGCATCTCGAACGAGCCCTAAAATACGCGATATCATAGTCATACAACTAACAATCATACCAGAGCGAAATAAACCTTTTGACACCTTAAACCTACTCAAAAATCCTCAAGATAGGCGATTATGCCACAGTCTTTTTTATAAATCGCTTTAAAGCACTAGGCTGGGGGTCTGTGCTTTGTTACAATGTCTATATTAACTGCTAAAGCGGCAAATTGATGCTCGTTATATGGTGCAGTTTTTCTTGGATTGTTAAATTTAAATTGACATCCATGATAGAAACAGGCATATTCCACGGCCTTTAATTTAAGCTTTATTTTAAGATTGTTAGGAGCAAACCTTGGCTAACATCAAGTCTGCAAAAAAACGCGCTATCACAAGCGAAAAAAACCGTCAGCACAACGCAAGCCGTCGTTCAATGATGCGCACTTACTTCAAAAAAGTAATTGTTGCTATTGAAGCGGGCGATAAAGAAGCTGCACAGCAAGCTTTTTCTGTTGCTACACCTATCCTAGACCGTTACGCAACTAAGGGTCTAATTCACAAAAACAAAGCAGCTCGTCATAAGAGCCGTATAGCAGCTAAGATTAAAGCTCTATAATTTGTTTTTGACAGAATATAAAAAACCGGCTTTTGCCGGTTTTTTTTTATCTAAGATTTAATCTCGTACTTTAATAACAGTCGACATAAATATTTAAACAGATTAGTGTCATACATTTTCCAAGTCTGGATAAAACTTCTTAAGCATTGCCGCTATTTTTTTAGGTGTAAACGGCTTCACTACAAATCCTTTAGCGCCTTTATCAATTGCATCCTTAACATTTTCAATACCTGAATGCGCAGATACCATTACAACATTTGTCTCAGGGCTTAATTCATTGATTTGTGCAATCAAATCTTTGCCATCGCCGTCCGGCAGTTCTATGTCTAAAAAAATGATATTATAATTTGCAGCCTGGCACTCACTAATACATTGTGAGGCAGTAGATGCTTCCTTTACGTTATCTATCCCTAAGTGCATGAGCGTTTGGCTCAAAAAACTACGCACTGTGCTAACGTCATCTACAATTAAAATTGATAGCTGCGTATTCATCTTTATTCCTCGTAGGCTATAAGCTAACTTTAAGTTATCATAATAATTAGCTTAGTATATAAATTTGCTCATTTAATTATAGAGACCTACGGAAAAAAGGCCAGATTTGCTTTATGTCTAAAACCCCAAATAAACAGTCGTTGCTAGGTAAAACACCAACAAGAAAAAAAACAGCGCAAAAAAGAAAGCCGCAACGCCCTACTCAGCGCTCTATACCCGCAGAGGAAAAAACAAACACAAACAATGGCACTAGCCAAAAAACAAAGTCAAAAAAGGGGCTATTTATATCTCTGGCCATTGTTATTGTAATAATTTTAGCTTTTCCAAAACCAACCTTGCTCACCTATAAAAAATTAGGGATGGTAAGTGAGAGTGTATACTGGCCTGGACTTTTGGGTTACGGAGCTACTTTAATTGATTCCAACTTGCACCCCAACTATGATTCTAGCCGTGAATCCCTTTATTTATGCAGTGATTTACAAAAACCACAGAGCTGTCAAAAGTATCAAGTAATTGCTGACAATGGTTTGTTTTCGGCAATTGGCAGTTACTTTTAGCATTAAAAAAACTAATCTGAAAATTTAAAATTACTTGGTTGAAAGGTGTGCAAAAGATCAACATAATGGCGCTCCTTTTTTCAACAACTGAACTATTGAAACGACCATGCTAAACGAGCTAGATTGGCTTTTAAATACTACACTACTTGCACTAGGTTTAGGTGCATTCTTTATTAACCAGATAACACTGCTGCGCGTTGCCGCCATTAGTGCATGTGGTTTATTGTTCTTATCATTTAGCCTAGATCTTATGTCGTCGAGCGTTATTTCAAATATGAGTTTAGTGTTGATCAACACTTTTTACTTGTTTAAAGTTTATACATTCGGGCAATTTAATGTAACCCAAAGTTAACAACTTTTCCTTAGAATATTTAATAGCCCAGCATTGCTGGGCTTTTTTATTGCGAATTTTTAAAATATTAGAAACACGTTGGATCAGGACAATATTAAACGCCACTAAAGCACCACTACAATAATGGTGCTGAGCATGTACTGTTGAGAGAAACGAGAAGAAAGACGAAAACCGAAAATACCTAATAAGCTAGGTTAATCTGCTATTGTTAATTCACTTTGGGTTTGTGTTTTAGATGGACTATCTTCAGCGTTAGCCTGATTAAACCAAGCTGAAACACCTAGCACAATAATTGAAATAACAACGAGGCTTAATTTAGCCCCACTTTGACTGGATTTCATAACACCCTCTTTATATTTTTATTAGTGAGAATATCTTTTACACTAATCAAAATTACAAATGTTAACAAGCTGTTTTTTAAACTAATTAGCTATCAGCTAATAACCTTTAGTTCTATCCACTGAATTATTAAGTGCTAAGCCCATATTCGAACGTTCAATATTATCGGCTATTTGGTCTATAACGCTACTTAAATCAGATAGCGCTGCACAATGTGGTGTAAGTGTTATTTTGGGGTTTCCCCAGTAAGGGTGATTCTGCGTTAAAGGTTCTTGGTCAAAAACATCCAAGGTAGCAGCGCGTAAGCTATCGCTATTTAATGCATTTAATAAATCTTGCTCAACCACATGAGCGCCACGTGCCACATTAATAACAACAGCATGTGAAGGTAGCTTAGCGAGCATTGAGTGATTAATAATACCCTTCGTTGCCTGCGTAAGAGGTAATAAGCACACGAGATAATCAATCTTACAAAGCATATCGCTAAGTCCTTCATCGCCATAATAAACCTCGACATTAGTCGTGTTTTTATTACTTTTCGCCCAGGCACTTACTTTAAAACCATTAGTTACAAGTTTTTGCGCACATGCTTTACCTAATTCGCCAAATCCAAGTATACCAACATGTTTATTACTAAAAGCTCGTTTTGGCTTCCATGTTTGCTGTGTTTGTTTAGTGTAATACTCTTTTAAGCGTAATTTTTGAGCTAAGACATGTGTAAGTACATATTCCGCCATATCTTCAGCTAATTGCATGTCCACAATACGTACTACTTCGACATGTTCAGGTAATAATGTTAAATCGATACTGTCTACGCCTGCACCAAATGACGACACAGCTTTTAAGTTAGGCAGCTGCGGCCACAGAGACTCAGGAGCATTCCACGCAAGTACAAAATCCACATTATTTGCGTTTTTGCAATCAGGCCATTGCTCTATCAATGTATTTGGTAATCGCTCTTGTAACTTCGTTATTAGCTTTTCGTTGTTGCGCCCCGTTATAGCCACCAATACGGACATAAATTCTCCTAGCAATTCACAGTTTATAATTTAGTACTTTAAAAAGTCACACTACTGCAAAGTAACTGTCACACCCTTTTTTTAATCTTACATGTATAGCGAATAGACCAAACGGAATATGAGGTTAATATGATAAGTGTTGATAAAGTAATTGCAGCAAACTTACCACAACTAGAGAACTCTCCAAAAGTAAAAGGTTTAGTAAAAAAGGGCTTAGGTTACTTATTGCATGAGCAAGAGTTTATCACCTTTGGTAATACCTACCCTCACCTACAAGGGTTAGAATTTGTTGAGCAAGTGCTTGATGAACTCAATTTTGATACGCGCTATAAACCTAAGCAGATAGAACATATTCCTAACGAGGGTAAACTTGTTATTGTTGCTAACCACCCTATTGGTTCACTAGATGCTTTAGCACTTATCAAAGTACTCTCTACAGTAAGGCAAGATTTAAAAGTAGTCGCAAACCGCATGTTAATGTCGGTCAGCGCAATGCATTCTCTTTTACTCCCTGTTGATAACTTATCTGGTATGAGTAAAAAGCAAGAGCTTAGTAATATACAAAACCATTTAAAAGGTGGAGGTGCCTTACTTATATTTCCTGCAGGGGAAGTGTCGCGCCTAGGACCAACCGGCATTAAGGATTGCAAATGGAATAGCGGTTTTTTACGTATGGCAAAAAAAGCCAACTGCCCCATTTTACCTATTTTTATTAAAGCTAAAAATAGTCCACTTTTTTACGGCACATCAATGATTTATAAGCCTCTGGCAAGTTTACTATTAGTGACAGAAATGTTTAAGCAGCGCAAAAAATCTTTAGAGTTTGAGATTGGTGCTTCTATCCCTCCTGAGTCCTACTTAATAGAAAACCTTAAAGATAAAGAAATTGTAAACCTCATACGTAAACAGCTTTATAGGCTTACAACTAAAAAAACACTGCCGCTAAAAACACAAACACCTATTGCTATTCCCGAGTGTAGAAAAGAACTAAAAAGAGCAATTGAGCAATGTCAGCTTCTGGGTAAAACACACGATGGCATGCACATTCATCTATATCAATATGTAGGTAGTTCACCTATTTTTAGAGAGCTAGGACGCCTCAGAGAAATAGCATTTAGAGCAGTAGGTGAAGGAAGCGGTAAGCGTCGTGATATAGATAAATACGATATGGATTACCAACACCTTGTACTGTGGGACCCTATGCAACTAGAGCTAGTAGGTGCTTATCGATTAGCCTGCGCACAACAGATAATACAAAAACATGGTCGCGAAGGTTTGTATACTGATAGCTTATTTTCTTATACCGACGCTATGACGCCCTATCTAAAACAAGGAATTGAGCTTGGTAGAAGCTTTGTACAGCCTAAGTATTGGGGACGTAAGAGTCTCGACTATTTATGGTACGGTATTGGTGCTTTTATAAAAAACTACCCACAGTATAGGTATTTATTTGGGGCTGTAAGCGTGTCCAACGCCCTACCTGAGCAAGCCAAAGCCATGCTCGTTTATTACTATCAACATTATTATAAAAGCAGCATAGAACTAGCTATGCCCAATAATGAGCTCAAATTAACTGAGCAACAGCTAACGCAATGCAATATTCTTTTTAATGGAAACGATGTTAAAGAAGATTTTGTAGAGTTAAAACATGTGTTAGCTAATATGGGCGCTCAAGTCCCTACTTTATTTAAACAATACACTGAGCTTTGCAACCCTGGCGGCGTACAATTTTTAAGCTTTAGCATTGATCCCGATTTTAATAATTGTATTGATGGATTGGTATTAGTCGATCTTAAAAGTGTTAAAGAAAACAAAGCTAAACGTTATTTAGAATAACTATTGATAAGTAAAGTCAGTGAACCGAGTATTTTATGCCTTATAAAGTACTCGGTTTATATTTAATTATAAATACCGACTCAATCGCATTTAAGTCTTCCAATACTTTTTTAAGTGTCGGGTGTTTTAATTATTTTTGAGCCCTGCTAAAAATATATTTTCTTGTTTATTAAGGCCCTGATTAAACACGAGATTATGGCAAGGCAGTGCCTGCCTTAATATATTCATGTGACTGTTAATTAAATAAATATGTCAATCTTTACAAAAGCATAACGACACTAAAATTAATCTAAATCAATAAAACATTTTATAAGCTTCAAATGCTTTTTAAACTTTGATCTAGAACAGGTTTTCATATTTATTGCTCGGTAATAATAGCGCTAATTAAATAGTAGTTCTTGGAGAACAACATGAAAACTCAAATTAGCATCGCATTATTAACCTCTTTATTAGCACTCTCTCCAGCTGCACACGCTAACTTTAGCGTAAATGTTGGCGCTATTAACGTAAACCCTGATAACAGTAGCTCAGCGATTAATGAAGCACCTACGCTAGGCCTTAAAGGTGATTCAGATACTCAACTAGGTATCACCGTAGATTATGCATTTAACGATCAATGGGTGTTAGAACTGATAGCAGCAACACCGTTTTCACACGATGTAAATGGCGCAGGCGGCTTAGCAGGCAATAAAATTGCAGATATAAAACAACTTCCACCGTCATTGGTTGCACAATACCACTTTTTAGATACAAGCTATGCGCTAAGACCTTTTATAGGCGTAGGCATAAACTACACTGCATTTTTTGATGAGCAACCCTCTCAAGCACTTAAAGCAACACTAGGAACAGACGATGTAGAAGTAAAGTTAGATGATTCGTTTGGCTTTATGGCTCAGGTAGGTGCTAACTATAAAATTGATAAAAACTGGGGTTTACACGCCATGGTATCAATTATGGATATTGATACCGATGCCACTGTTCATGCTAATGGTGCAAAAGCGCTTACATCAACTGTTGAGCTTGATCCTGTTGTGGCTATGTTTGGTGTTAGGTACAGCTTTTAAAGCATATATAAAGTAGTACATAGTTGCCCAATTACAATGTGTGTTAAAAGGCCGAAAGGCCTTTTTTTTCATTTGTAGAGATTAGGGCAGGTTACTTAACTTTTTCTGCTCTAACATTTCTTTCCAGTGCATTACTTCACTTGGCAATATAGGTGTTTGCCCATCAAAACCAGCAACTTCAAGCATTTCTTCAATGCTTATAATACCCTTTTTACTTTTAAATACACCGCGTACATAAGCAATAGCATGTAAGCCTCGCTCTGAGTGAAACTTTTGCTCAATATAAAAGTATTTATGATCCCAGCCAACTAACTTAGTACTTATTGTATATCGCTGCATAGGTTTAATATCGCGGATATAAGTAATAGCAGTTGCGTTAACAATCGGAAACCAACGACGCTTCATTATTTGCTTTAGTAAGCCAACACGCTCCGTCATCCACGTGCGAGATAAATCCATCATCGCAAGATAGCGTGAGTTTGTTAAATGTAAATTAATATCACAATCAGTCGGCAAAGCTTTGTAATCAATATCTACTGTATCAAGTAGATTTTGATATTGCTTATTGCGTTTAATTTTGAAAAATAATAATAAAAGTCGAATATATAAGTTCACAAAAAAGGTCTTACCAGTTAAATTTATTCGAGTGTAGCATAGCCCCTTGCGAAGACGAATATTCTACTTTAATCTTAAATCATTATTACAATAAAAAAGATAGCTAATGAAATCAAAACTAAAAATTATCGCTGCACTGGCCCTATTAGTCCCTAGCTACAATGCTTTTGCCGATTTCTCGTTACCAGGTAAAGGCTCAGTAACTTACCCTACCGGTGTAGTTAAAGAATTTAAATTTGGTTTTGAATGGCAGCAAAAAGCTGAGAAATTCACTATTGGATCTAAAAGTTACAATATGGAGCAAATTCCTAGCTCTTATTCTGTCGCCATCACGCTTTCAAAAGATGACAGCCAAGTATGGGTTCAAGAATTTAATAATGGGTTTATTGAGGAGTTTGAATGGCAAATTGGCGAACATACAGTCACTCTAAAAAAGCAGCAGTTTAGCGATCCGGTGAAAGGTGACTATGTTATTGAGCTAAATGGCCGTAGCTATTTTTTCACTCGTAATAACGCCAGTATCGTAATGAACTTTAACGAAGAAGGTATTGAGACGATTGCAATTGATGGGGTAACAAAAAATATGGGCACTAAAAATTAGTCCCCATATTTTAATTTCTTTAAGTCAATTACACTTTTACTGTTTTTCGATTAATCCCGTAATCACGTAACTTATTAGCTACAGCGGTGTGACTTAGGCCCAATCGCTTAGCTAACTGACGTGAGCTTGGGTAAGCGGGGTAGAGTTTGCGAAGTAAAGTCGCCTCAAAACGTTTAACAGCTTGATCTAGTGAGCCTTCAAAATCAGACTCTAAATACCCTAAATCATGAGTAAAAGTTGGTAACTGCAAATGCTCTACGCGAAGCTCGCTATCATCTAGTAACGACACTGCACGGTAAATTGCATTTTCCAGCTGACGTACATTTCCAGGCCACGGGTACTCTTGTAAAAAGCTTAAACATTCTTGTGATAAAACAGGAATTGCATGACCATTTTGTTGCGCATATTTTTGAATAAAATGCTCTGCAAGTGGTCCTACATCTGCTTTTCTATCTCTTAGTGGCGCTATTTCTAAAGTAAGCACGTTTATACGGTAATATAAGTCTTCTCTAAAAACCCCTTCTTGTACCATTGCAGGTAAGTCTTTTTGAGTAGCGGCAACAATACGTACATTTACTTTAACTTCGTTCTCATCGCCTACTTTTCTAAACGTACCATCTTGTAAAAAACGTAGTAACTTAGTTTGTAGTTGAGTCGACATTTCGCCAACTTCATCTAAAAATACAGTTCCACCATCAGCTTGCTCTAATACACCACGCTTTGGCGCTGCGTTTTCTTCGTACCCGGCATAACCAAATAATTCAGACTCAGCAACATCATCAGGAAGTGAAGCACACGACAGCGCAATAAAAGGCTTAACAGAGCGATTAGATGCGTAATGGCACGCTCTAGCTAATAACTCTTTACCGGTGCCAGTTTCACCAGTAATCAAAATAGGGGCTTCTAGTTGCGCCATTTTGCGTGCTTCGCGCACAACTCGGCGCATTGCCGTACTAAAGTTATGAATAGTAGCAAAGCTTTCTTGACCGTAGCGTCTAAATGCACTGACCTGCTGCCCTAAGCGGCTTTGCGATTTAATGTTAATAACCGCACCCGCAAGCACATCACCTTCACTACCTTGAGGGACTGCAATTGGTAAAATGTCTGCAATAAAATCCTCACCCGCCACTTCAACGCGTGTGGTTTGCCCGAGCACTTCTTTACCTTCTAGCCAACGTGTAAAGTTAAAGCCTTTAAGTAAGTTATTAATATTTGCACCAATAACTTCTTTTTCAATTAACTGTAAGTCCTTACATGCTGCATCGTTGCATAAGCGTACCCAACCTTTAGCATCAATAGAGATAACGCCATCAGGCAATGCGCGTAGCAAAGTATTTAATTCGTTGTGTTCACGCTCTGATGGTAAAAACGCAGTGGTACGCACGTCATGTACGCCGTCGATTAAACGTATCGATGGCATAATTTTTTGAAATTGTTCAAATTCTATTTCGGGAAAACTAACGTACATACGACAATTTACAGAATCAACTTCAATTCCTTTTAGATCAACGCTGTAGTTAACTAATATATTAAGGATTTCTTGAGCAATACCAATTCGATCAGCACAGTGAATATCTAGACGCATACATCCTCAAAGAAGGAAAAACTATATTAGCTGAATAATACGCTAAGTCGCTTTGAGAAGGTAGCTTATTGTAAACATTTTTGGACGAAACAGACTGCGAAAGCGATAAGTTGAAATGTAATTAAATGAAGAAAAGTAGCACTGATATTTAACTATACCAGTGCTATTTGTTAAATCTTATTATGTGACTACTTACCTTGTGGGTAAGCAGACCAATCACCACCATCTAATTGTATAAATGGTCTTTGGTTAACATACATCATTATTGTGCCTTCGTTTTCAGCAACCTTAGGTGCTGTAGGTAGGTTTTCAAGCAAATTAGCAACACTATTATTCCCACCAAATACATCAGTTTGCAGCGCCTTACTTACCAGCTCTGAAAGCGCAAAGTAACTTGTTGAATCATCAACCACAATTTGCGAGTAGTTTTGTACGTTTGGGCCTATAAATTTAATTGCTACAGGTACCGACACAATTGCTGGGCTTGGGATTTCACGTAAACCTGCAAACTGTACTTTGTCACCTTTTAAATTAGCGCCGTGTTCAGGCACTATCATTAACATAACGTTGCGGCCGCGTTTTTCTAATTTTTTTACAAATTGGTTAATATCAGCAAACAAGTTTTTATGTCTGATTGGGTATGTCTCTTTACTATTAACCCTTGGTTGATTCTCTAGCTGATTACCATCATGTAAACTTGTGGTGTTGTAGTACATCGCACATGGCTTACAATCTTCAGCTTGCTCTAACCAACCATCCAGCACAGCTTCATCTGAGTAAATAGGGCTATTATCAAAACCTCGTAGCGCCACTGGCATTGAATCGATATTAAATGGCGTACTATCTAGGCCACCGTACTTATTTATTAAACCTTTAAACTCATCAAAATGTCCGTCGTGATTCATCACAACATTATTTTGATAACCTAGTTTCTCTAGGTTTTTAAACAAGTGGCATTGTTCAGGTGCCTCTTTAAATAATGCTGTTTGACTCGTTTGGCCACAACTAGCGCGCAGCAGTCTTACCGCAGCGGGTCCACTGTATGACGTAGCCGAGTTAAAGTCTGAAAACACCACATCAAAGTCTTTATACATATCAGTAACACTGACACCAATAGCATTTAAATCAGCAACAGCCATTGAGCATATGTTCAAAATAATTACATCAAACAGCTCACCATTCACTTGGTTTGGAAAGTGGCTCATTAGTAAGCTTTGTTGTTGATAAAAATCAGCGAGCTTTTGATCGGGAGATTGCGCTGCCTGAGTGATCACTTGCGTTTGAGGATTACTTTGATTTTGAGTAACCGGTTCAGGGTTAGCCACATTATTAACGAATTGTGATTGTGAGTTATCTCCTTGCCACCCTACAACTAACAGCCCAACAATAGTCACGGTTGTAAAGCGTATCCATTGCGATGTATACCAAAAACACACACTAATTACGAACAAAGCCAACAACATATCAACGCTAATAACTCGGGTTAATAGCTCGATAAAGTAACCAAAACTAAAATCTTGAACGTTACCTGCTTGTTTAGTCAACCTGTTTATTGGTGGCAACCATGAGTCTTGATAAAGTAATACCACAGCAAACACAGCACCTAGTATATGTTTTGCCTTCTCTATTAATGGCTGTTTAAATTTAATCGCAAGCAATGCAGCAAAAGCGGCATTAGTTAGTACGTTAAAATCAATTGCACCGTAATAAAACAGAGCAAACTTAACTAAAAAATAAAGGTTCCAAACCCCTAAACCTGATAATTTCACTGCTTATCCTTTTTTACTGTATTTGGTGTATAAGGCTCTAGTACTTCATGTTTAAAAGTAAGCTTATAATAATATTTTGTTATTTGAGATAAAATGTATTTGCCTAGCATACAAAGCACCGCGCCAAGCACCATTGCAAGAAACACGGTAATTAAAAGCTGATTCATACTCATAAGTTATCTCTTAGTTTCATTATAAAAGGCTTAGCATCTGGGCGGCTTTTACTAGAAAATTCTGGGGTGTTAATATTTTCAGTAACGCTATTTGCTATATCAGGTGCAAATTTATAGCTATCATTCTCAGCAAGTTTTTGCGAGAAATCTACAACACTCTTACTTTTATAAAATCGCCTTAACTGTTTACATTCTTGTTGAATGTAAAAGTGGTCAGAAATTATATTTTGCTGTACAAAAAAATCACTCGTTTTTAATTTAAACAAATGCTTAATTGCATTATCAACGTCATTTTCTCTACAAGCATGCAAATATAAATAAACTGTATTATCTGCAATGCTAAATACATCACCTTCGCGCTTAATATGAAATAAATGCAAAGGATGAATAGGGTCAATTCTTGGTAGTAGCTCAAGTTTCACTAGCACACCACTAACACCTAAATTAACGGCTGAGTCACTATGAATTTCTACTTGTTTCGTAAACTCGATGAAAGGTAAATATCCTTTCGAAAAGGTATTTTCAGTGTATTTTAAAACATCCTCAACTGAGGAAGGTAAAGGCCTTGAAAACTTAAAACCTTGAATAGATTGCACTTGTGAAAGCAAACGCGAAGGCTCTGAAAAGCTATACAAAATCAGATTTACACCCAAGGTTAAAAATAAGCACTCATCTTGATGGCGAATAACACCATCAACATTTTGAATAACAAGCTTTAACCATCGTCCGCAGTTTTTTCTAAGTTCAAAACACTGCTTACCCAATAGCGCCAAATCGGTGTAACGCGTAACTGCAAAAATTAAGGTGGCTGCTTCTACTTTTGGGCCTTTATTAAATAAATCATTATTATCTTTTACGCTTTTATAATGCATCGGTAACTTAGTACCTTCGGGCACAGCACTTTGCACGAGCCAAACATCGTCTTCATCGGAAAAGTCTGAGTGTTTAAGTGTTTTACTTTCGCTTGGCGTTCCAGTTTGAAGAACAAACTGATTACCACTTAATAATAATTGGTAATGTTCACCAGCAATAACCCCCCTACTGTGACGCCAATAATCATATTCAAGTACTCGAACCGCAGAGTCGTTATCAACAAATACCAGCCCATCAAATACATTGTTTAATCGTCTAAATAAAAAGCGATAATTTGCAATATCAGGTCCCGAAATTAAAAATAATAATGTAGCCCCCGTACTACGAACAAAATCGTTGTACTGCCTCATCATCAGCTCTAAGCTTTTCTCGTCAGTACTGCTTAACTGTGCTGTATTAAAATGAACAAAAATAAGCGCTTTGTTTAGGCGTTTATAAGCACTTATTTCTTTTATAATACCTGAATTAATTTTCTCTATAGAATGATTCTGCGTTTCTGAGGCCAACGAAAAAGGGTGTACTCTATTATGCTTATAAGCATAATTTAACGATGCAGAAAAAGAAGAATCAAAAAATGATTCAACCTCTTGGGAAACTATATATATATCATTAACCAAGCTTTGGTTAATTGAATGTAACGCCAATTCGATTACAAAATTGTCTAAAGGGGCTAAAACAGCATAACTTGAAGCCGATTTTAACTCTTTTGCAGCAGGCTCTAATCCCGTTATGTTAAAGTTATGCACTTAAAACGCCCTATAAAAAATACTTTTTTACTAGTTTTAACCGTTATTCTATATATAATAGCCAAATATTGTCCACTTTTAATCAAAATAATTAAAGTAACTGTAAAGGTAATAATGAATAACTTGACGCCTAAAAACTCACAAACGTTAACATCAAGTGACATAGAAAACCTTGCACTACGTTTTGGTGGAAAGAGTGATGACTACATAGAAATTGTAAACAAGCAGCAAAATAATAATACAATTAATAAGTACGCATTACTTAAAGAAATAAACAACGAACTAAACATATAAGTTAGTTCAATTAAAGATAGGTAAAACATCCGTTGCAAAGAGTTTTCGTTAAAGGTATCAAAGGCGGTTTAGGCACTACCTCTGTGGTTGCAAATTTAGCGTGCGTGCTAAAAAAGTCTGATGTTGACGTTATTGCAATCGATCTAGATGCAAAAAGTGACCTAGGTTTACATTTTGGCTTGCCATGGAAATATACCAAAGGCTGGAGTAATGAAGCGAGCTTTGAAGATGCACTTGTGCATTTTCATCAAGATGACGATGGCATTATATTTTTACCATATGGTGACAGCACTGATACTAGCATCGATAACATCACTAAAATGGTAAATAGATGCAAAAACCTAAATTATAGCCAAGAAGCGTGGGTAATTTTTGACTGCCCTGCACATATTAACCTTCCCCACTATCCGTTAGAGAAAAACGATATTGTAATTGAACTGGTTAATTGCGACGCTATTTGTCACAGCTTAATTTATAGACGCCTACAAACACTCAAAAATTCAGATACTGATTGGAAGCATTACTTTTTAGTTAACCGCTATAATTCTGCATCTACGCTAGAATTTGACTTGTTTTCTCTTTGGCAATCTACGCTCCCCCTTATGGCTCCGTTTTTTATCAACAGTGACGAAGTTATTAAAGAGTCAACCGCATACAGAAATGTAGCGCTTAATTGTGCGCCATATAGTGTCGCAAACGATGACTTTGAAACACTAGCTGGTTGGCTAGTTAGTAAAGCGACCTTATAAAATGAGCATTACATTATTTTATCAGCGCCCTATTCACAGCACTTTATACTTGCTGCTGAGCATTTTATTTACTGATAAGTTAGTCCGGTACATTTTATTTAAGTTTCATAGCTACTTTAATCAACATAAAGTAAATGTTATTGAAGCTTTTTTAATGCCTTTTATTACGCTTTTAAGCTCACTGTTTATAAATATTAAAAAGCACAAAATCAGCTTTGAATATACCCTTTATGACTACTACCCTCATTTAAGGTTGCCTTACCGAACCTACATTTACTCAAATATATTACGCTTTATTATACAAAGTGTTTTTTTAGTGTTTTTTAAAAACCAGCTTAAATCTAGTTCTGTAAAAGATGATGCTGTTAATTATTTTTATGATGGTGTTAGCTACCTTTTAAGGCAATTACGTTGGTTTGATTTAAAGCTAGGTAGATTATTAAAGCGCTTACTATCAAAAAACAAAAAAGGCCCTAAAAAAAGTGCGTTTAAAACCATGGCGGATGCGCGTGTATGGCAAAATAAACTAGTCAAATACGTCATTCTCGCGTTTATTCTATTTTTATTAGCAATATTTATTACAATTCCTTTTAGCTTGGAAGCTCAAGCCGTTTTTATAAGCTTTATTTTACTAGTTGCGTATGCGCTTAAACGAGTAAAAGGCCAAATGGCAACCATTATCATGATTACTCTGTCAGTAACTACGTCTTCTCGTTACTTGTGGTGGCGTTACACTGAGACTTTAAATTGGGATGATCCACTTGCACTTGCACTAGGTGGTGGCTTATTACTTGCTGAAACGTATGCCTGGCTTGTACTGATTTTAGGTTTTTTCCAAACAATCAACCCGCTTGAGCGAAAACCAGTGCCTTTACCAAAAAACACTGACTTATGGCCAACAGTAGATGTATATATTCCAACTTATAATGAGCCATTAAGCGTTGTAAGGCCCACTACTCTGGCTGCTTTAAGTATCGATTGGCCTGCAGATAAACTAAATGTTTATATATTAGATGATGGTAAGCGCCCAGAGTTTAAGGAATTTGCAGAGGAAATTGGAGTGGGCTATTTAGCGCGTTCGGATAACAATCATGCTAAAGCCGGCAATATGAATAGCGCTATGCGTTATACCGATGGCGAATATATCGCAATTTTTGATTGTGACCATGTCCCTGCTCGCTCATTTTTGCAAATGACGATGGGACAGTTTTTAAAAGATAGTAAAGTGTGTTTAGTGCAAACACCGCATCACTTTTTCTCTGCAGATCCGTTTGAGCGCAACCTTAACAACCATAGTCAAATTCCTAACGAAAACATGTTATTTTATGGGCTTATTCAAGACGGAAACGACATGTGGGATGCGACCTTCTTTTGTGGCTCTTGCGCCGTATTAAAACGAGCTGCGCTTGATGATATTGGCGGTTTTGCGTTTGAAACAGTAACGGAAGATGCTCACACAGCACTTCGTATGCAGCGCGCTGGTTATAAAACTGCTTATATAAATATTCCACAGGCAGCAGGTCTTGCAACCGATAGCCTGTCAGCGCATATAGGTCAACGCATTCGCTGGGCGCGTGGTATGGCGCAGATATTTAGACTTGATAATCCATTAATGGGTAAGGGTTTAAGCATTCCTCAACGATTATGCTACATAAACGCAATGCTGCACTTTTTATCGGGTATTCCTCGTATTGTATTTTTAACAGCCCCTTTAGCGCTAATATATTTTAATGCATACATAATTTATGCCCCATTTTTAGCTATTTTTATTTATGTAGTGCCGACATTAATTCAAATAAAAGCGACTAACTCACGCATTCAAGGTAAATACCGTTACTCCTTTTGGGGTGAAGTGTATGAGTCAGTACTTGCTTGGTACATATTAAAACCAACCACCGTCGCTTTATTTAATCCTAATAAGGGTAAATTTAACGTAACCGAAAAAGGCGGTTTAAATGATGAAGAGCATTACGATTGGGGTATTTCTAAACCCTATTTAATTCTCTTACTTATTAATTTACTCGGTATATTAGTGGGTGTATTACGTCTATTTTTAGGTGACCCAAGCCAGATTGGCGTACTTATAATAAGTATGGGTTGGGCTTTTTATAATATTATAATTTTAGGTGCTGCGGTTGCTGTTGCAGCTGAAGCTCGTCAAGTGAGGCACTCGCATCGTATAAAGGCAAACTTTCCTGCCGGCGTTCGTTTAGCAAATGGTCATACTTTGAAAGTAAAAATAACGGATTATTCAGATAACGGTGTAGGTATAGAGACTGAACACGCACATTTATGCCGCGTTAACGATAAAATTGAATTATTAATGAGTCGCGGTAACAAGCAATTTTCGTTTACAACGTATGTATGTAATACCCGTAAAAAACAAATTGGCCTTACACTTAAAGATTTATCTCTCGAAAAGCAAAGAGCTTTTATACAATGTACTTTCTCCAGAGCAGATGCTTGGCTAGATTGGCAAAATAACTTTAGACATGACCGTCCATCGTATAGCTTCAAAGAAGTGCAAAAAACCAGTTTACGGGGCTTTAGTAATTTATTATTTCATGCTCCAAGAGCGTTACAACCAGTTATTAAGTTAATGACTAATACTGTCATTTACATAAATTCATTTACTCCAAAAAAACCGATAGTGCATAATAATTATGATTAAAAAGTTACTTAATACATTTCTAACATTGTTACTTATTAGTAGCGCATATCAAGTGCTCGCTATCGAGCCTATGCACGACAAAACTATGTTTGTAAATGGCTACCCTGAGAGCGCTCAGGTTTCTAGTTTACGTCTTAGCTTTGAAAAGTTAGGGTTCAACGACTATAAACTCGACGGCGTGAATAATAATTCTCGAGTCGATTTCACAAATAGAATTGATAAATTAAGCACTAATCTAAAGCTTAACTTTTCGTACACCAACTCACCTTCATTGCTGGCTAATGTATCGCATTTAAAAGTTTATTTTAACGATAACTTAGTTACTGTTTTACCTATTAATGAGCAATTAAGTATTGTAAAAAATACGGTAAGTCATAGCCTAGACCTAAATGCTAAATACATTCAAGACTACAACCAAATTCGCTTTGAACTAGTTGGCTACTACGACTTACGATGCCAAGATTACTTTAGCCGCTCAATTTGGACTGAAATAAACAAATCAAGCCACATCACGCTTGATCAAAAACAGTTAGCAATTGATAGCCGCCTTGAATATTTACCAGAACCATTTTTTGATGCTAAAGATTACAACAAATTAAACTTACCTTTTGTATTTGCAAGCACACCTAATACACAAGCAATAGAAGCTGCAGCCACTTTATCTAGTTGGTTTGGCGCACAAGCAGACTGGCGTGGCGCTAACTTTCCCGTAGTTTTAAATAAAGCACCAGAGCAGCATAGTGTGGTGTTTATTACTAATGACTCAAAACCTGATTTTTTAAAAGATTATCCAGATGTTGAAAAGCCAACCGTCGAGCTAATTTCTAGCCCTATTCACAGATACAATAAAATGCTGTTAATTTTGGGGCGTGACGAAAAAGACTTAAAAACAGCGGTCACTGGTCTTGTATTTGGTCATAAAATTATGACTGGCCGAAGTGCAAGCATCGAAGCAATTAACAAACTCCCACTGCGTAAAGCTTATGATGCGCCGAGATGGCTCAGAAACGATCGTCCCGTGCACTTTGACGAGCTTATTGACTACCCGACTCAGTTACAAGCTGAGGGTCTTAACAACGGCCCTATAAAATTAAATGTTCGTTTTGCACCGGATTTATTTACTTGGCGTGAAAAAGGGATTCCTATTACTTTGCAATACCGTAATACCCCAGAGAGCGAAACATTAAATTCACGTTTGAACATGCTAATAAACCAAGAATTTATAAGTGGTTTTTTACTTGATAAAAAAGACACATCGTTAACTACCGCTAAAACGTTGCTGCCTTTAATTGCTAATACAGACACAACGCAAAGCGCTGAAGACTTTTCATTAGACGGTATTAATCTTGCCAGCCGAAATGAGTTAAATTTTGACTTTAGATTTGCAGTACTTAAAAAAGGCGAATGTGCCGTTGCTCCACCTGGTGGCGAGTACGGGGTAATTGATGGAAACTCTAACATTGATGTAAGTGGGTTTGATCATTACATGGCTTTACCTGATTTAAATGTATTTGCAAACAGCGGATTCCCATTTACAAAATACGCAGACTTACAACAAACTTTAGTATTGATAGATGAAGTTCCATCACCTAAAGCACTATCTGTATTGTTTAATTTAACAGGCCACTTTGGTGCTATTACAGGCTACCCCGCTCATAGAATAAGTGTTGCTCATTTAAACGAAGATGCCAACTTAGATGATAAAGACATCTTAGTAATCGCAAAACCTAATAGCATTGCTAATAACTTAGATGAAGATGCGCAAACCAATATCCTGCTTGATAATAATCAGCGCGCTATAAAACAAGCCATATACAATGGTGCTTACGATGAGCAGACAACAGATAAAGTCCAAGTAAGTATAAAAAGTAGTGGTGATATGGCCGTTATTACTGGCTTTCAATCACCGTTTGATTCAGAGCGTTCAATTGTATCGCTTAGTGCAACATCACAAAAAGCCTTTACTCTACTTGATGATGCGTTAATGAGTTCAGAAGCTCTTGCGCAAATTAAAGGCAGTGCTGCGGTCATAAATTCTCAAGGCATTAAAACAATTAAAACTGATGAGCAATATTTTGTTGGTCACATTCCTGTGCATACCCTAATTTGGTTCCATTTATCGGATCACCCGTTTGTACTGGCACTGTTGTCTATTTTAACACTACTGCTGATCTCATTTATTATATGGCGATTACTGCAAGCATTAACATACAAGCGCTTAGCTGAAGGAGATAAGTAATGAAGTCACTCATTAATGTATTTTTTACCGTGATTGCATTATTTACCTTTAATGCCAATGCACAAATAGAGCAATGCCAACCATGGGATGCATGGCAAACGTTTAAAAGTAACTTTATAAGCCAAGATGGTCGCGTTATTGATTTGGGGAGTGAGCAAAAAGTCACAACCTCTGAAGGCCAATCTTATGCCTTATTTTTTGCTGTTGTAGCAAATGACAAAGCAATGTTTGACTTAGTGCTTGATTGGACGCAAGAACATTTATCAGAAGGTGATTTAAGCACTCGTTTACCGGCATGGCAATGGGGTGTTAATAATCAAAATGTTGGCGGAATTTTAGATTCAAACCCTGCGTCTGATTCAGACTTATGGATAGCATACAGCTTATCGCAAGCTGCTATTCTTTGGGATGAGCGCCGCTACAGCATATTAGCAGCTGTACTTGCACAGCGAATAATGCGTGAAGAAACCGCTTATATCTCGGGCCTAGGTTTATCATTACTACCCGCTCCTACAGGTTTTGAATTTGATAATAAACGTTTTAAGTTAAACCCGAGCTACTCACCATTATTTATTTACCAGCAGTTTAAAAAGCTCTACCCACACTCGCCTTGGCATCAATTACACGAAGGCTCAGCAAAGCTAATTTTAGATACAGCAAAGCAAGGTGTTAGCCCTGACTGGGTAATGTTTGATGCGAATAATGGCTTTTACTACGATAAAAAAACGAGCGACTTGGGCAGTTATAACGCTATTAGAGTGTATTTATGGGCAAGTATGATGGCAGACAACGCACCTTATAAAAAAGAGCTATTAGCGCAATTCAACCCTTTTATAGAAACAATTAATAAACGTGGTTACGTGCCTTTAAATACCTTTGCTAAATCTGGAAAATCTGAAAAAAGAGGCCCTTTAGGCTTTAATTCAGCTTTGTTACCTTTACTGGCGACTAATAACGATAACTCTACGGTAATGGCGATTCAGCAAAAACTAATGATTGATAAATCATTTACCCAGACTCGTTATTACGACAGCGTGCTTAACTTGTTTGGTACAAGTGCTTTAAATAAGCGTTTTTCAATTACAGCAGATGGGACGCTACAACCGGTATGGAGCACTGAATGCCGTTAAGGTTTGCCCTCGCTTGCACATTAGCGCTTAGCTCTGGATTGAGCGCTAACACAGCCAACGATATTGATACGCAATCTGTTGATTGGTTATTAAGCCAAATAAGTATTGGTGAAGCACAGCAAAATAAAAAACTAGTTGAAGATAGCTTACGAAAGCTAGTCGCCATTGCCCCTGCCCGGATAGAAACACAGTGCGCAGTAGCGCGTTATGATTTTGCCAATGGCGAATCTGCGAAAGCCAACCAGTTATTAAATAAAATAGATAATGGGCTTACCAAACAAACCCCGTGCGTTGAAAAACTAAAAGTACTTTCTCGTACTGAAGGTAAAGATAAATCTTCAATTCAAGAAGCTAAATTACTGGCTCGTGCGGGTCGTTATAAACAAGCTCGCGAAATCTATAATAATATTTTTAAAAACGTTTACCCTACATTAGATTACGAGCTTGAGCATTTAAGTTGGTATGGGCAAGACAGCGGCCAATGGGAAAGCGTTAAAAAAGGCTATGAAAAATTAGCTCAATACTACCCAAGTATCGCGCAAATAGAAGTCGCTTATGCACGCCACTTACTTAGGCGTAATCTGACAGATAAAAAAGCGATTGATATTTTAAGTAAATATGGCGCAGGCCCTACTTTTATTAATGAAGTAGAATATATTTGGCTTAGTGCTTTGCTAGAAATGCCCTTAACAGATGATACAGTTAAGCAGTATCAACGCTATTTCACGCTTTACCCTTTTAGTAGTAAGGGCGAATTACAATATCAAGATTTTCTAAAAGATTATAAAAAACGCCAAACACTGCTTGCCGATCCTGCCTATCAGCTTTGGGTTAGGGGCGATAGATTACTTGAGAAAAATAAACTTGCCGCCGCAGAGCCTCTGCTTTTAAAAGCCTTAAGAGGTCGTCCGCAAGACGGCGCTATAATGCGAAGCCTTGGCACACTCTATTTACGTCTTGGTGAAAACCAAAAGTCGTATCAATATTTTACTCGTGCGCAAAAATTTACAGCTGAGTTCGCCGAGCGTGAAACACTGCAAGAATTGGCAAAAACAGCTAAGCTTTGGCTTTATATTCGCGAAGCTAAAAATGCTATTAATAATAAAGAGTTTAAAACTGCTAAACTTAAGCTAGATTTAGCCGCTACCTTAGGGCAAGAAACTAATACAGTAATATATAACAAAGGTTTATTACAATTTGCTCAAGGGCAATATTCACAAGCTGCTCTTACATATCAAATTGTTTTAAAAAGTGATCCACTTAATAGGAGCGCTTTAATTGGTCTGCTTGAAATAGCTGAATTAGAACAAAATGAACAAGCCTTAACTTCTTTTTATAACAGCTTATCGTTTAATCAAAAAAAATTAGTTAAAGATTCATATTCTGTCTCTTTAAGCAGTCAGTACCGCGCAAAAGCTGATGCATTAACGCAGTCAGGCGACTTAGAGCTAGCCGAAAAAGTATTAAAAGATGCAATTGAAATAGCGCCTGAGCAGCCTTGGTTATATTACGATTTAGCCTTTATATATCAACAAAAAGGACTCACAGAAGAGGCCCGTACTTTATTTAATAATGTGCTGTGGCAGTTTCCGCTAAATCCTCAAATTCGTTATAGCCACGCGCTTTTTTTACGATCCCTTGATGATTATCAAGGTGCTATTAAAACATTGCAGTACATTCCATTTAAATCCAGAGATAAAGATATTATTGCGCTTGAACAACAGCTGCAACTTAATGAGTCTTTAACACAAAGTGAGCGCCACCTTGACGCTAAAGATAAAGCCACTGCAATCTATCATTTAAGTAACTTAGAAGCACAAAGCTTAACACCTGCCATGCAGGCTGAGTTATCGCGAAGCTGGTATCGAATCGACGAAAAAAAACACGCTATAAGACTTATAAACAAAGCACTGAAAGCTGAGCCTTCGCTTTCTCCTTATTGGCATACACTTTATGGTGAATGGCTTTTAGATCAAGGAGATGAAAATAAAACGAAGCAATGGTTTGAAAATTACACGTTACCAGAGAGCGCTACTGAAAACGAAAAAACTCAATATGTACAGCTACAAAATAGCTATATTACCGAGTATTATAATGGCAGTGATTTAATCGCTAAGCTTAACCAGCTGGATCAAAAATATAAAAATACTCCAGCAACAACAACTGCCCTTATTAATGCAAACTTAGCACTTGAACAGCGCGAAGCAGCGGTTATTTTGTATCAACAAAAAGTTCAAAACAAACAAACCATAGAGCCTCAAGCGCTTCTCGCTATTGCTAATGCATACATAGAACTTGGAGACGACTTTCAAGCAAAAGAAGTTACGCAAAAAGCGATTACGCAAACCACGCCGCAAGATGGTTACTTACAACGCCAAATCATGTCATCTCTTAATGAGTTTAATTACTCAGGGGATGCACTTTATTTAGCTAAACAACTTATTGAAAAGTCACCAAACGATCAAGAGTTACGTTATTTAGGCGCTCAAGTAGCCAGTAAGTTTAATGAAACCGAACAAGCACAATTTTGGTATGCACAAACCCTGTCACCTAATCGTACATTGAATGAAAAAGAGCTTTACGGAGCGCTTTTAAAAATAAATGAAAGCGATGAATGGTATGTAAACGGTGCTAAACGTGAGCTAATAAACGAGCAAAATAAAAACCAAGCCTACATTGCTATTGGTGTTAACTTTAGTGGGCAAACAAGTACCGAAAGTGAAGCAACACTTGGGGCAGGCTTAGTCCCGATTGAAGCTTACTTTCCGCTTTGGCAAGGCCAAGGGTTTATTAAAGTAGACCCGACTACTATTAGCGCACAAACAACTCGCTTTGATGAGCAGTTCGCTGGTAGTCGCTACGGACAAGGTGCTTTATGTATTTTCACTTGTTCAGTCGATGAAGTGACACCAGAGGAAAATGGTGTAGATATAGGTATTGGTTGGCAAAACGAAAACTGGCGTGTAGATGTAGGCACTACCCCACTTGGCTTTTTAATTGAAGACTTTGTGTGGGGCGTAAATTACGCAGACAGTTTTGGCGACTTTGGATATAGCCTAGAACTTGAAAAACGCCCAGTTACGAGCTCAGTACTTTCTTATGCAGGCTTAAAAGATGTAAATACAGGTGAAGTTTGGGGTGGCGTACGCTCTACAGGCCTAACTGCTAATGTATCGCATGACTTAGGTGGAAAATGGGGTTTTTGGTCAAGCGCCGACTTTACCCTTTATAAAGGCCAAAATGTAAAAGACAACCAACGCTACCGTATGATGGGCGGTACTTATTACCGTGTAATTAGCAATCAAGAGCGTGAATTTACCGTAGGCGCTAGCTTATTACATTGGGCATACAAGTATAATTTAAGTGAAGAAACATGGGGCCATGGTGGTTATTACAGTCCACAAAACTATGTAGGCTTATCTGTGCCACTCACTTATGACGCGCGTTGGGGCGATGATTTTGTCTATCGATTAAAAACAGGTATTTCTTACTCGCAAACAAAAGCTCAATCTATTGATTTCTTCCCTAACGATAGCGATTTGCAAATAGCTGCATATGATAGAGAGTCAATAACAGGTGTTGATCCTGTTTTTGAAGGTGAAACAAGTTCTGGTGTTTCATATAATCTTGAAGGTAGTTTTGAGTATAGAATAACGCCGAATTGGTTTTTTGGTGGCTACTTAGCCATCGATCGTTCTGACTTTTACGAACCAAACTTTGGTCAGCTTTATATACGTTATTACTTTAATCCTGTGTACGGAACACTTGAGTTTCCAGGCACTCCTATTGTTCCTTATGCTGAGTTTTAACTTGGCATAAGGTGATACACCGCGAATACTTCCCCTAGCACTAAGGTATATGTATACTTGAGCGCAATTGTAACTAGGATAAGGGTGTGTCTCTTACCTTGTGGTGTTACTGCCATATAGCAAATCATTATCTTAGCTACAAATACTATACTGATGGTCGAGCATTTTAGTGGTTACAAATTCTAAAATAGCTAAAGCAAAAAATTATAAGGCCATCATAACAATACTTAAAGTTAGGAAGTAAATATGAGTTCAGCTCCAGATAGTGGCTGGTTTGGCCACCCTAAAGGACTTTCAACATTGTTCTTCACTGAAATGTGGGAACGAATGAGTTATTACGGTATGCGAGCTATGCTCGTATTATTCATGACAGCAAGCTTACAAGAAGAAGGCCTTGCCTTTACTGTTGCCTCAGCTGCTGCAATATATGGTTTATACACAGGTGCGGTATACTTTTTAGGTTTACCAGGTGGCTGGCTAGCAGATAGATTGTTTGGCGGTCAAAAAGCAGTGTGGTATGGCGGCATAATTATTATGATTGGCCATATTATTTTGGCTATTCCACATGATTATTCTTTTTTCATTGGCTTAATATTTGTAGCAACAGGTACTGGTTTACTAAAACCAAATATCAGCGCAATGGTTGGCCAATTATACAGTGATGCTGATGAGCGTCGTGATGGCGGTTACGCTATTTACTACATGGGTATTAACATGGGTTCTTTAATAGGTTACTACGTTTGTGGTTACTTTATGGAGAACGTAGGCTGGCACTGGGCATTTGGTGCAGCAGCTGTAGGTATGGCTATTGGTTTAGTGCAGTACAAACTCACACTTAATAACTTACCAGAGCACGGCGCACTACCTGCTAATCCATTAGGCCCTAAAGGCACTTCACGCGCTTGGGGTGGTATTGCTGTATTTATAATTGCAGCTGCTGCAGTTACTACGGCAGCAATGACCGGAGCAATTGTAATCAATCCAACAGTGGTTGCTGGGTACGTAGCTATTGTATTTACTATTATCTTTTTTGTTTATTTTGGTGTTATTTACTTTACAGGTAATTTGACCGATGCCGAAAAACAAAGAATGTGGGCACTATTTTTAGTATGTATTGCATCTGCATGTTTTTGGTCTGGCTTTGAACAAGCGGGTTCATCATTAAACTTATTTGCTCGCGACTATACTGACCGTCTTATTGGCACTTTTGAAATCCCTACAACGTGGTTTCAATCATTAAACTCACTGTTTATTATTGCTTTATCGCCATTTTTTGCAGCGCTTTGGATTAACTTATCTAAAAGCTTAGTATCACCTAGCTATAGCGTTAAGTGTGCAATTGGCTTAATTATCATGGCATCAGGCTTTTTAGTTATGTTTATGGCGGCTCATTACGCAGCTGAAGGCTTAAAAGTAGCGCCTTACTGGCTTGTTACTACCTACTTTTTACATACTGTGGGTGAGCTTTGTTTAAGCCCTGTAGCATTAAGTGCGGTAAGTAAGTTATCGCCTAAACGTTATACAGGTCAAATGATGGGTGTGTTTGTATTAACTTACTCAATCGGTAACATTATCGCAGGTTTACTTGCTGGTAATTTCGATCCGAATAATGTTGAAGAAATCCCTAACTTATACTTACAAATTGCATTATTTAGCATTGGTGTTGGTGTTGTTTTAGTACTAATGACCTTTAAAGCTAAAGTATGGGAAAAACAAGGGTTAGAAGAGAGAGTCTCTTAATTGTTGTTTATTTTAAATATAACAACATAACCGATATATTCCTCCATAGCGCCTATGGGGGAATTTTTTTTATTCAACTTTGCCCCACTCTCGTTAACTGATAATATGTCCTGATTGATTATTGAATAGACTCAGGGATAGCAGTATATGCATTTATTAACGTTATCACGTGCCGCTCGACTAGCATTTCTCCTCATTTTTTTATCTGCCTGTGGTGGCGGTGATGAAGTAACAGTAAATCCAAATGATCCTGTAGAGCCTGAGCCTAGTGGTTTAATTATTACCAACGCTAATGGCTTACAAACGTCATTAGATGAAGGTAACTTTACTATCAATGCCCCTGGGCAAGCCGTGACCAACGATACTGACATAACCTACGAAAAATTAGTCCTTGATGAGAGTAATCAAGCAAAAAATATCATTTCAGATATACATACGCTTACCCCAAGTACAGTTCAACTTTCTAGCCCAATGACAATCACTATAAAAATACCTGACGACTATGTATTAGGCGGCCAATTAACTCTTGCTCGTTTAAGCGGAGACTCTTGGTCAAGTATTACTAATTCAACGGTATCTCAAGGCTTTGTCAGCGCACAAGTAAACCAACTAGGTAGCTATGCAATAGAAGTGCAACGTACTGTTGCATTTTCTGATATTGGCCCAACCTGTGATGCTAATGCAACAGAGCAATCTGTGCGGTTTGTTCACGTTGCCGACATGCATTCTCGCTTTGGGTATCAAGAACAATATTTTAGCCGCATTAAGGCCTATTATAAAAAAGCGCTAAGCGAATCACCGCATACATTATTCACCGATGGTGGCGATGATTACGAAAAAGGGACCGTTGCAGAGCAAATATCACAAGGCTTAGCCTCTGATGAAACCGTAAAGCTAATGGCTTTTGATTTACGTGTTTTAGGGAACCATGACTATGCGTGGGGCCCTGAAAGGCTAATTGAGTTTTCACAAGACGATAATGCCATTGTACTTGCAAGTAATACCCGCTTTGAGGGAGAGCAAAATAAAAGCTTTGGCGGTGTCGACTTTGCTAAAGTACAGGTTGGCTGCATAACATTGGGTGTGTTTGGGATGACTTCAGTACCATGGAATGAACTTGACGAGCCGATTGAAAATGACCCTATTCCTGACTTTATAAAACAATTTAAAATGAGTTGGCAATGGCAACAAATCGCACAAAGTATTGTAAGCCAATACCGCGAGGATGTTGATTACATGGTTATGTTAAGCCATTTAGGCAAAGGAACTGATGTTGAGATAGCAACCAATGTACCCGGCATAGACTTAGTACTTGGCGGGCATACTCATGGTGGTGAGGATTTTATAGAGCTTGAGAATAATGCTTTAGTTATTCAGCCCGACTTTTATGCACGCGGAGTCACCGACTTAAATTTAGTATTTGATACAGCCGATAAAACACTAAGTCGTTACGATTATCAACATGTGGATACGCGAACATCTATAGAACCTGACGAAGAAACCAAGCTCGCTATCGATGAAATAATGGGCAGATATGCACCCGATGCTGATACCGAAATTGCCATTTCAGAAAACTATCCAAGTGACTTTGAAGTTGCAGAAATAACAGCACTTGCAACTAAACATTCAAGCTCAATTAACGCAGCGCTGCTTAACCCTGAACTTGTACAAAAAAGATGGACGCCAGGAACTGTTACACAAGAAGATTTTCACAAAGCATTTTATGTTGAAAGACAGCCTTCAAACACACCAGGCTTTAATTCACTGTATCAAGTAACCGTTACAGGCAATGATTTAAACACGATGATTGCCAGCCAACCCGATTGGTTTGTGTTAAAGCCTGAAGATATTCAAGTAACGACAAATTATAATGTCGCTTTATTTAAAGGTGCGGCACTTAATCCAGATTTATTTTTTAGCAGTGTTACTTTTAATGATGTAAAGCCAATTGCCGAAGCATGGTGGCTACTTGATCAGTACGCACGCTTTAGAACAACTCAATGTCTTCACCTTGATACAGACACACAGCTTAATGCTTGCCAAAATGTTGCAAATATAACAACTTGGAACTTTGACGATCCAACAAACCCACTAATTCCAGACTCAGGTCCATCGGTTTTAAGCTACTTTGACCCAGAAAATGATGGTTGGGGCCCAGAAGATACACGCTATGAGACAACCACTGATCTTAATATTGCCGATTTAACTGATGGCCCTTCTGGTGTAATGGCTTTTACTCGTCACTCTCCAACAGAAGGCCTATTAATTACGTTAAACACAGCTGCAAATGGTGATTTTAAAGATGACGGATTAGTGTCGGACTACACAATAGTTATGGATATAAACTGGCCATTGGAAACAAACGACATTTACCGCGCAATAATCCAAGCCGATACCGAAAACTACGATACAGATGACGCAGATATATTTGCAAGCCCAGACGGTGGGTACGGTGAAGCAACCAGCAGTAGTGGATACTTTGGTGATACTCAGCCAGGTAATTGGCATCGTATTGCCTTTGTATTCTATGCCGCACCAACAAATGGCGTATTTGAAATATACGTAGATGGTGAACTCGAAGGTGTCAAAGAGGAAGGCGAGATAAACCGTCGTTGGGCACTTGATAAAACAATCCTGTTATTTACAGATAACAACTACGAAACCCGACCTGGTTACTTAAATGCATTACTCTATGCAGGACGTGCTATGACCAGAAATGAAATTAAAAGTATGGGCGCCGCACAACAAAAGCTGTCTTTTGAGCAACCGACGCGAGTGTTAAATCAAACGATTGAACGTCACTATCAAGCTGCGCCAGCGATAAAAACAAACCAATGGATTGAGCAACGTAACAAGTTCTTTGGTAGCAACTCTAAAAGTGTAAATAATTAAATACAACTAAGCTTTTACTCGTTCATTCTAAAAGGAGGTTTCACGCAGGTGAACCCTCCTTTTTGTTATTTAAAAACAACACGTTAATAATAAAAACCACTATTCAATCCTATGCCATATAACTTCATCTTATTTAACTGTATTACAAACACGTAACTTTATAATAACCGTCCTATAAAATTTACACATGCACTACATACTAAATAGTGCCCCCCTCTTCCCCAAATTAAAAATCTGGTTGATTATCTACTGCAATATGACAACAACACATAATCGCAGTGCTTAATTGCGGGAGTAATAATAATGAGTGAAGTAAATAACTATTTAGGTTTAGTCGGTATTGAATTTACCGAGTACGCAACACCTGATGCTGATTATATGGATAAAGTATTTACTGATTTTGGCTTCTCTAAGCTTAAAAAATTCAAAGGTAAAGACATTGTTTATTACAACCAAAACGATATTCACTTTTTACTGAATAACGAGCGTGAAGGTTTTTCTGCAGAATTTGCTAAAAGCCATGGTCCTGCTATTTGTTCAATGGGTTGGCGTGTTGAGAATGCGCAAAAAGCATTTGAAACAGCTGTAGAACGTGGTGCAAAACCAGCGACAGACTCAACGCATAAAAATATGCCTTACCCTGCAATTTATGGGATTGGTGACAGCCTAATTTACTTTATTGAGCAATTTGGCGACAAAGGCACTATTTACGAAAGTGATTTTGAAGAATTAGAAACGCAAAATGTTGTAGAAGATAAAGGCTTTATCCGAATCGATCATTTAACCAATAACGTTTATAAAGGCACCATGGAAAAATGGGCTAACTTTTATAAAGACGTATTTGGTTTTACTGAAGTACGCTACTTTGACATTAAAGGTCAAAAAACAGCGCTTATTTCGTATGCACTAAAATCACCTTGTGGCACCTTCTCTATTCCAATAAACGAAGGTAAAGGTAACGATAACAACCAAATTGATGAATACCTTGGTGAGTACAACGGCCCAGGCGTTCAACATTTAGCGTTTTTAACAGATGACTTAGTAAGCTCTCTTGATAAGCTTGATAAATCAACAATTGCCACACTCGATATAATCCCAGAGTACTACGATACTATTTTTGACCGTGTACCTTGGGTTGCTGAAGATAAAGAAAAAATTCGTGAGCATCAGATACTCGTAGATAGCCAAAGTGAAAATTGTTATTTATTACAAATTTTCTCTAAAAACTTATTTGGTCCAATCTTTATAGAAATGATCCAGCGCGTTGATGATGGTGGCTTTGGTGAAGGTAACTTCCAAGCATTATTTGAATCAATCGAACGTGACCAAGAGCGTCGCGGCGTTTTATAAAATATTTGAGTAAATTAAAAGCAGCGAACTTCGCTGCTTTTTGTCGTTTTAATATTTAAAAAGTATGGCGCCAAGTACAAGTGTGATTAAATAAACTATACCTTGTCGCCATACAGTAAAATCCAAAGGAAATGTAATGAGCCTAATTAACGAAACCCACGATATTAATTTAACCAGCTGGGTAGAATCAGCTAATGTTGATAATTGCGACTTCCCGATTCAAAACTTACCGTTTGCAGAATTTCGTCGTAAAGGATCTGATGAGGCCTTTCGTGGTGGTGTTGCAATTGGTGACCAAGTAATCGATTTAGCAAAACTAAGTAAATTAAACGTTTTAACAGGTGACGCTAAAACAGCCGCAGATGCAGCAAGTGAAGCAACCTTAAATACATTTATGGGTTTAGGGAAGCAGTATTGGTCAGCCCTTCGTTTAGCCCTTTCAAAAGCACTAAGAGCAGGCTCTGATCACCAACAAGCGCTTAGCGATACATTGGTTGCACAAGCCGATATAGAGTTTTCTTTGCCTTGTCGCATCGGTGATTACACCGACTTTTACACTTCTATTTATCACGCTACAGCTGTGGGTAGTTTATTTCGCCCTGACAACCCATTATTACCTAACTATAAATGGGTACCTATTGGTTATCATGGTCGCTCTTCATCTATTGACGTATCGGGTCAAACATTTCATCGCCCTAAAGGTCAAACCAAAGCGCCAGACGCAGAAGTGCCATCATTCGGTCCTTGTAAACGCCTTGATTACGAACTAGAGCTGGGTATTTACTTAGGTAAAGGCAATGCACTGGGCGATGCAATCGCTATCGAAAATGCTGAAAACCATGTATTTGGCTTTTGTGTATTTAACGATTGGTCAGCACGTGACTTGCAAGCGTGGGAATATCAACCGCTTGGTCCATTTTTAGCTAAAAACTTTGCCTCAACTGTATCGCCTTGGATTGTAACAACCGAAGCATTAGCGCCTTATAGAACAAGCTGGACACGTGATGAAAACGATCCACAGCCTATGGACTATTTAGAATCAAAAGCGAATCGCGACCAAGGTGCTTTTGATATTCAAATGGATGTTAAAATTCAAACGCAAAAAATGCGTAACGAAGGCCATAACCCAACGCGCGTATCAACATCTAGCTTTAAGCACTCTTACTGGACTGTGGCACAAATGGTTACTCATCACACAGTAAATGGCTGTAACTTTATGCCAGGTGACATGCTAGGTTCGGGCACTCAGTCGGGTCCAACGCACGAAGAAGCAGGTTCATTACTTGAGCTTTCTCGTGGCGGTAAAGAAAAAATCACGCTAAGTAATGGCGAACAACGTAGCTTTTTAGAAGATGGCGATAACGTTATTATGCGTGGCTGGTGTGAAAAAGAAGGCTATGCACGTATAGGTTTTGGCTCTGTAGAGAGTACTGTACTGCCGGCAAAATAATACGCATATTAAAAAATTTATTAAAAGGGCTGCTTACTAAAAGCAGCCCTTTTTTATTAATTTTTGAACAGTTACAATTTTTTTCTAGCTTTTTTAACTCAAATTGCTATCTTAATTCGGTTAATAGCCAGTGTTTATATGTCATGTCAGTATTTATAAAGTCTTTTTATCATAAATTTTTCCCTGCTCGTCAGCTACTTATTCGTCAAAATGGCGAAGTTAAGCATGTTGTTTTAGCCTCTTGGTTTCAACTTCTTGTAGCGTTGCTTATTTTAGTCACTTTTACTTGGCTGAGTATTTCAAGCTTTCGTGTTTATACACAAACAAATAAAATCTCTGACATAAAACAAAATCAAATAACCGAGCAAACGCTGTGGCAACAAAAAGTCAGTGAGCAACAAGCCCTTCAAGCAACGCAGCTAGAGCAACTTGCAATACTTGAACAAAAGCAGGCGCTACTGCAAAGCATGATAGAATCCCTTCCTGCTTCAATTAGCAAAGATGTTATTAAGCTTGATACAGAACTTGATGTACCAATTAATGAAAATGGCAATGAATTTCATGAGCCATTAGTCGATGAAAATCAAAAAGGTAAACAAGCACAGTTAATCGCTCCAATCACATTCGCAACAAGAGTGGCCAACTTAAATAATCAGTATGAGCAAAGCTTTACCTATTTAAATAACCAAATTAGTGAACGTCACCAAGCCATTTTAGCTATGGTCAAAGGCGCAGGAATTGAGTCTGCGCTTGAGCAACACCTAATATTAAGCGCCCAGACAACTGCGCAAGGTGGGCCACTTGATATATTTAACGAAACAAAAATTCCGAGCCACTTTTTAGCCATCGTTGATAAGTTATTAATATTAAATAATTTAGAAAACTTTTTAACTGAGCTACCAAATACCCTGCCTTTAGCTAAAGCTAAATACTATATTTCGAGTAATTTTGGCCTTAGAAAAGATCCCATGAATAGTAATCATGCCTTTCATAAAGGAATTGATTTAGCCGGTTGGCATAAAACCGAAATATTCGCTCCAGCAGACGCTGTAGTGCTTCGTGCCGGTCGTAATGGTGGTTATGGTAACTTTATTGAGCTTGAACATAAAAATGGCTTAGTGACTCGATTTGGACACTTAAATAAAATTAAAGTAAAGAAAGGTCAATCAATCACTAAACATGATGTAATCGGCCTAATGGGCAGCACCGGCCGAAGCACAGGCACGCATTTACACTACGAAGTATTACTTAATGGTAAACAAGTCAATCCTCTAAAAATAACAAAGGCGCTTTCTCGTGTTTGGTAGAAAAAAACAAAAAACAGTTAGCTCTAATTTAAAAAGAGTGAATCACACACCGTCTATTATTTCTGAAGACGTACGCCTTACAGGCACTTTAGTTAGTCAAGGTGAAGTACAGCTTGATGGCCGTATTGATGGTGACATAAAAGTGGAGCATTTAGTTATTGGCTCAGCGGGAGTTGTTGAAGGTATTGTTGAAGCTAAAAGCGTTATTGTTAAAGGTAAAGTTATTGGGTCAATTAATGCCAGTGAAGTAAAAGTACAAAGTGGCGCTCATGTTCATGGCGATGTATTTCACGATACATTGAGTATTGATGCAGGCGCAGTAATTGAAGGCAGTTTAAAGCAACGCTTTGAAAAAGAAGAGCCGGAACTAATTTCGAAAGAACTAAAACCCGCAAAAGAAGTTAAAGCATTATTGAAAGAAGATGGCAGCGACTTATCATTTGTAAATAAACAAGCCGCTGATAAAAGCTAAGTCAAATTAGCTTTACGTAAATTAATTTTTCTCAGTAATGTACATAGTAATATCTGCAGTGAAAACAAGCTCATTGCGGGTATTATACAGTTTAACCGGTACTACTAAGTCTTCTTTATCAATCCACTTATGTGGTAAATCAATTTCAGCGACTGCTCGTACATCTGTATCTACTTTAGCCAAATACCTAACTGTCATCCCTTTTGGGATCCAACGATGCGTTTTAACTGGCACTGTTGCATCAACCATTACACCTGCACACAATTCAGCTAAGTTACACTGCGCAATAGCATGAATAGTTCCAATATGATTATGAACGCTTCGGCGGTTTTTAACCACCGCACTACAATGGCCCTCTCTCAAATCGAGTATGTAAGGTTTCACCGAACCAAAATATGGCGCTTTAAAGCAAACAGCTTTAGTAAAAAGCCAATTCCCAAAAGGTAGGCGCTTAAATTTATGCCATATTTGTACAAGTGCAGATTTATTACTCATTATTATTTTCCATCAACAGTTACTTTTTTTAAATTAACACATCAGACCAGTTTTAAAAAGTGCATTTATGCTGGCTTTTTAGCTTAATCCAATCAAAAAGTAAGAATGACGACCTATGCAGGGGTCATAAGCCCTTTCTTTTTTATGAGTGCCCACCTAAAATACTCGACAAAAGGAGACTCAATGCAAACACAGCCCGCTAAACCTAATATGACTTTGTTACTTATCTTAGCGTTACTCGTTATATTTTGCCCTATGGCAATCGATATTTACCTACCTGCTTTTCCAACTATTGCAGAACAATTTGCAGTTACTGAACAACAAGTACAGCAAACCGTTGCTATTTTTATGCTAACAGTGGGTTTAGGCCAATTAATTGCGGGCCCTTTGGCTGATAGATTTGGCCGAAAACCAGTGGCAGTAGTGGGCATTAGTTTGTATGCAAGCTCTGCATTACTCGCATACTACTCGCCTTCTTTTGAGATATTACTAATAGCACGTGCTTTTCAGGGGTTTGGAGCGTGTGCCACATTTGTTGTCGCATTTGCGATAGTGCGTGATAAATATGGTAGTGAACGAAGCGGACAAATGATTACCTACCTTAACGGGATTGTGTGCTTTATTCCGGCAATGGCACCTATTTTAGGGGCTTGGCTTACCGTACAGTTTGGCTGGCGTATGAACTTTATGTTTTTAACCGCGTTTGCTATTTTGGGCCTTATTGTTACCCTATTCTTTTTTAGAGAAACTCGTCCTGCTGATAGTTATTATCAGGGGCATATTTTAGATTTACGTCGCTTTACACCGATTATTAAAACACCGGTATTTTTGTTTAATAGCCTAATTTGTATGGTCTCAATGTCGGCCATATTAGTGTATGTAACGCTCGCACCAGGCTGGCTTATTACACATTTAGGCGGCACCGTAGCCGACTTTACTTTTTGGTTTACGTTAAATGCCGTAATAAGTATTGTCGCAAGTTTTATTTTACCAACCTACATTAAACGAAATAGCCAACGCGCTTTGCGTGTCGGTGTGAGTGTACTGGTTTTTTCAGGCATTTTAATGTTAGCCCTTAGCGGTATAGAAACAGCATTTGCGCTTATGCTACCTATCTTAATTGCTGCATTAGGGTTTGCTTTAAGTTTAGGCTCTGCAGCAGGAATGTCTCTGTCTAGCTTTCCTAAACAAGCAGGCACAGCCTCTGCATTACTCGGTGCAATGCAAATGAGTGGCGCGAGTATACTTGTTGTTTTAACCCAATATTTGGGGTTAAGTACACCGTGGTTAATTGCTTTTCATTTATTATTACTAGTTCCGCTTTGGCTTATTTTAATGAGCAAAAAAGCACATACTTTACACCCGGCTAAAAGTACTCAATGATCAATCCTGACTTTCTAGTCTCATTTTTATTAGCCAGCTTTTTAATGGCAGTAGCGCCTGGGCCATCAAATGCATTTTTGATGGCACAAACATTTGCTAATGGTCGAAGTGCTGGTATGCAAAGTGCTTTTGGTTTTGCATTAGGTGGGGTTGTTCATACGCTATTTGCTGTTGTAGGCCTAAGCGCAGTACTGAAAGCTTCCTCTAGTGCCTATGCCGCAGTGCAATATGCAGGCGCAGCATACTTATGCTATTTAGGGTTTATGATGATTAAAGGCACGCTAAAGCAGCCAGAGCCGACACCTGATGACAAGCAAACCGATAAACCACATATAAGTACCAGTAAAAAAAGTAATGTCATGTTTCAGGCAATGATGACTGAAGTACTAAACCCTAAAGTAGCATTATTCTTTATTGCATTTATTCCGCAATTTGTAGATCCAACGCTTTCATCGGCTACTTTTCAGCTCGCTTTTTTTGGCTTACTTTACCCTCTTTTTGCTTTTCCGATTGACTGCACGTATATTTATTTTGGCGACAAAATTGCACAGTTTTTTAGACGTAACCCAAATAGCCAACTTTGGATTGATAGGATCACTGGCATTGTATTTATTGCCCTTGCTATCAATCTATTATTTTAACTAACCTGCACTTTGGTTAAGAGATTTATTCTTCCGAGTTTAGGTTCACCAATAAAAAGAATTAGCATGGAACAAAAAACACAATCTCTTCCCGCACAAAAAAATATTGCTTTAGTTGCACACGATGGTAAAAAAGCAGCATTAAAATTATGGTGTGAAAAACACAAAAAAATACTAAGTCAGCACACTTTATATGGCACAGGGACTACGGGGCATTTAATTCAAAAAACCACGGGGCTTGATGTAGTTCAGCTTTTAAGTGGACCTATGGGCGGCGATCAACAACTTGGCGCTAAAATAGCAGAACATGAGATACATGTTTTAATATTTTTTTGGGACCCATTAGCATCACAGCCTCATGACCCTGATGTTAAAGCGCTGCTGCGTTTAGCCGCTGTTTGGAATATTCCGGTGGCGTGTAATGAAGTGAGTGCAGATATGTTATTAAGCTCACCGCTTATGGACGTAGAGCTTGAACGTACATTGCCAGATTACGAAAAATACCTCGCAACCCGACAAATAGATCTTTAAACCTCAATTGTAATCTAGGTTATTTATAAAGCATGCTGGCCCATTTAGTCAGGCCAGCGGTTACACTACCAAAGTGATCCCCGTTAACCATTTTTATATTGCCTAAGTGCTCACTTAAAGCCGCTTTAATCAATGGTGATTGTGCACTTCCGCCTGTTAAATAGATAATGTCTGGCGTGGTCGCAGCGTCACTGATTGCTTGTTTTGCTAAAGTAACTATTTGGCTAATACTACTCTCAACGGCAACAGCTAAATCGCTTACCGATACATTTTTATTCAGCCCACTATCTAAAAAGCTTAAATCACAATCAAACGCACTAGCTGACGAAAGTGCTATTTTAGCCGCTTCACCTTGTTGCACTAATTGATGGCCTTGCTTGTTTTGCTGTAAATGTATTAAACGCTTATAAAGCTCAGGTGCACTTACATCACGTAATTGTGCATTTAGCTCTCGGGTATGACTTTCGCTATAAAATTGGCTTTGTAAGTTTACATCGTTAATTTTACACGCTTGCCAAAACGCTTGATTAGGCAAAGGCAAACCCGATTTAAACGTACTACCTAAACCCAATAACGGCATTAAACCATGAAAGCTCAAAGCAATATCTAAATCGTTTCCGCCAACACGTTTACCACTGTGAGATAAAAAATCGCCATCGCGCTGACTATTTCCTCTAAAGCTTGGGCCCATTTGTACAAATGAGCAGTCACTTGTACCACCACCAATATCAATAACGAGTACTTTTTGATCCTGAGTTAAATCACTCTCGTAATCGATACCCGCAGCAAGTGGCTCATATAAAAACTCTACGTCTTTAAAACCAGCGCGTTTAGCAGCACGCTCTAAAATACCGACCGCTTGTTGATTTGATTGCTCACCACCCACAGTTTGAAAGTTGACTGGGCGACCAATCACTGTTTGTGTAAGTGTTTTACCTAAAGAGCGCTCAGCGCGTTGCTTAATTTTTAAGATCATCGCGGTTGCGATATCTTCAAAAAAGTTAATTTGACCTTGCTTTAAACCTGTTGCACCAAAAAATGATTTAGGAGACTTAACAAAATAGCCTTCTTCAGGAAACTGCACGTACTCGCTAATCGCTTCACGACCAATAAATAGGGTTTCATCTGAAGGTTGTAAATCAAGGTCTGACTTAATACGAGGTAAGGTATTTAATAATGCTTGGCGCTGCGTTAAAAAGTCATGCTCATGGGCTGTGCCATGTAAATGCTTAGCAACAAAATCAACAACCAACGCACTGTGATGAGTGTAAAGTGTAGACGGTAAGTAATGTTTTCCTTGCTCTAGCGGTACTAATTGAACATTACCCTCGCTCATTACACCCATAGCACAATTAGAACTACCGTAATCAAAACCTACAAACATACTTCACCACACATTACCAAAAAGGCCGCGCAATTTAGCACACTTTGTAAAATTTATAAATGTTATAAACTATCTCTGACCCGTAAAAAACTAGCAAAACGCGGTAACCCATTTTTTGTTAAGCCATGAAACCGGTACGTTACAGTACTACCAATCTCCGGTGGAATGGAGCGCTGTGCATCATTAAACCCAGTACCAATAGAAAATACCTGCCCCTGCGCTGTTTTTACCCTTAATGCCCCTAACATACCTTGATATTTACCTTTGCCAGGTAAGTGCGCAATTACAACCGCTTCTGCATCTAAATAAGGTTTTAATTTTAGTAATGCATTACTTCTTCCATTGCTGTGCTTCGCGCTGGCCAAATGAAGCATTACGCCCTCGCCGCCCTGCTTAGTTATGTTCTCAAAATACTCTGTAAGCTGCTCATTATTTGTAAAGCTATATTGAACTACAGCACTAATGTGCGGCGAGTTTAGGCTAGTAATAAGCTCATTATAGTTTTTATAGCGAGTGCTAAAAGGCAGATTTTTATCTGGCATATCAAATACTTTATAAGTAATAGTTTGCCAATCATGATTATTAGGTTTTTTAGTTCTGACTATGCCACTAAGCGCAGAAAAGTGCTCACGTTTAGTCCACAGCTCACCATCAAGCCATACATTTGGCAATGGCGCTGTAAACCAACTTGGCGCATTGATAATATTACCCTTACGAGTGACAAACTCCGTGCCGGTCCAGATAGCTCTTACGCCATCATATTTTTCACTGACTAAATATTTACTTACATCATAATGCTTAGTTTCGTCATATACTTTAGCCAGTAAAACAGACGGTTGTGCTGCACTTATGCATTGCGTAAAAAGTACAATAACAATTAAAAGCAGGTGTTTAATAGTAAACATTGGCGCATCCAAGCATGTAAAAGTTGGCTTAAACTATAGTTGAGATTGCGCCCATTGCCAAAACTCATCTAAGTTGCTCATTTGATAGGTAGCTTGGCTAAAGTCGTGATCTTTAGTATGGCTATTGGCAATGGCTACAACACGTAACAAAGCATTGTTGGCCGCCGTAACGCCGGTAAATGTATCCTCAACAGCAATTGCGTTGCCTGCCTGTATATTTATCTGCTCAAGTGCCAGTAAATATGGATCCCCTGCAGGTTTAGGATTAGTTACATCATCTTTTGTAACCACCGTATTAAACAGCTCATAAAACCCTAAGCCTTTCAGTATTGGCATGGCTTCACTTTTAGCACTGCCTGTTACTAGCGCCATTTTTAAGCCACTCGCTTTTACAGCTTTCAATGTTTGCTCTGTAAATGGCATCAGTGGCGGTAAATGTGTTACTACATATTCACCAAATAAACGATATTTTTCATCTGCTAAAAACTGTGCACTTACCGATAAGTTATGCTCTTGCTTAATTTCGATTGCGGCTTCTAAAGTGGGCCGTCCCGAAAAGCGCTGGCAAAAATCATTTTCTAAATAACTAACACCGTAGGGTTTAAGTAATTTACTCCAGCATACAAAGTGCATGCTTTCTGAATCAACTAATGTGCCATCCATATCAAATAATATTGCTTTTAAAGTCATCCTCATTCCTTATTTAACTTGAGCTAAATTTTAACAATAAAAAAAGGCGCCTTAAGCACCTTTTATATAAATACAGTTATTGCGTTAAGCCTGCTGGCGGCTCACCCGTTGCTTCTTCACCCGTTTCAACATCAACAAGCTCGTAGCCACGCGTTTTACGTACAACTTTAAGTACTGGTTTATCAAATGCAGTTTTTAAACGCTCGGAGTCATCTTTCAACTCATCTAAGGTTGTTCCAAAAGGGGCTGCGCCAGTTTCTGACCAGTTAGTTACTTTACCATTTAGGTTATATTCTACTTCATGTATTTGATATTGCGCTGCTTCGTCTTTCGTTGCTTCACAAAAAATTACACGATAATTCCAAAATCCAGCCATCTTTTTATCTCTTTAAATTAATTAACGCTACTTTACCAGCTTTATAAAAACATAAAAGCCTGCACAAGGCAGGCTTTTAAAAATTAATATAATTTAAGGTTATCTTTAGAAGAAGTTAACTTTAAATTCAGCACCAACATAACGCTCTTCGTTAACAATACCTGTATTGTTATTGAAATCTACAGCGCCAATAACTTGTTGCTCGTCAAATAAGTTACGAACAAACGCAGCAACTTCGTATTCGTAATCGCCTTCAGACCATGTGTAACCTGTACGAAGACCTGTTTCAATAAGCTCTTTACCTTCAAACTCTACTGATTCGTAAAGGAACATATTGATTTTACTACGATAAGAAATATCACCGCTTGCGAAGAAGTTACCATCGGCAAGTTCTTTAGTGTAGCGAAGCGTAAAGTTAGAGATCCACTCAGGAGCATGCGGTAAGCTGTTACCATCAAGGAATACTTTACCGTCTACTACTGGGTCTGTAATATTTAACGTTGAACGGTCAGGAGCTGCAATACTTAGATTACTATCTTTGATTTCAGTTTTATTGTAGCTTAAGTTAAACGTCGCATTAAATTCATCGCTTAATACCCACTGCGTATCTAACTCAAAACCATAGCCAGTCGTTTTATCAGCATTAACTAAACGGTTAAAGTTAGCACCACCGCCTACAGCGGTAAGTTGCTGGTCGTCCATTGTGTAATAAAACACAGTCGCGTTAACACGACCTTGGCCATCTAACACGTCTGATTTAATACCCGTTTCGTACGATGTTACCGTTTCTGATTCAGCTGTTGTTACATCATCACCAAACAAAATACGACCTTGTAAACTAGGTGCGCGGAAACTGTTTGCTACACGGCCGTACCAGTTAACATCATCGTTTACTTTATAATTTGCAGATAAATCCCAGCTAACATGGTCGTCACTAACATCACGCTCTACAAGTAATGCGCCACCACCAATTGGGCTAAGAGTACGGTTTGCTACAAAATCTTTATCATCATCAGAGTAACGAAGTCCCGCTGTTACTTTTAAATCATCTGAAAAAGTATAATCTACAGAACCAAATACAGCCCAAGCAGTTGTGTCTTGTTGTTGACGCACAAAACCATCTAACTCACCAGCAGGTGACGAAAATGTATTGTAGCTGTAGTTTTCAATTGTAAGCTCTTCATCAAAGTAAAAAACACCCACTTGATAATTTAAATCACCATCAAAGTTACTAGATAGACGTAGCTCTTGCGTTAACTGGTCGTGATCTGGAATACCATCAGCACTTTCTGAAGCAAATGGGATTATACCAGGACCTTGAAAGTTACCGTCATCAATAAATGCTGCGCCGTAACCGCCGTCAATATCAGCACGCGAGTATATTTCAGCACTTTCCCATGCAGAAATAGAAGTGATTGTGTGGTTTTCAAGTTCCCACTCAAGCTTTAAGCTTGCACCTTCCGATTCTACTTGTTGAGTAGAGCGAGATGCCGCATCTTGATAAACAACATCATTTTCGTAGTTATCTACTAGCTCATTAGTACCCGCTTTAATTACATTTGCACGAAATGCAATTGGTGAGCCATCTAAGTCACGTGTGTGATAGTTTAATAAAGCAGTAAAATCATCGCCTTCATATAAAAACTGAACGCGTGCCGCTTTTTCAGTGTAACCACCTTGCTCATCTTTAGCTTCAAAGCCTGGAGCTTGGTTATCAATGTAATCGTCTTTGTCTTGCCATAATAATGAAACACGAGCAGATAAACGGTCAGTTAAAGCACCACCTACAGCACCACTTGTATCTACAGCACCACGGCTACCGTATGAAACAGAGCCATAACCATCAAATTCTTGGCTTGGTTTAACAGTATCAAACTTAACAAGGCCAGCTGGCGTGTTACGGCCAAATAGCGTTCCTTGAGGACCACGTAATACTTCTACGCGTTCAACATCAAATACTGGAAAACCTTTTAAAATTGCATTTTCTTGAACTACTTCATCAACAACAAGTGATACTGGTTGTGATGCATTCAAATCGAAATCGGTATTACCTAAACCACGAACGTAAAAGCGTGGGAATGAACGACCAAATGAAGACTCAATAGATAAACTTGGAATTTTCGCATTTAAAAAGCGAATATCCATACCTGCAGAGCTATATGCATCAAGGTTATCACCTTGTAATGCAGATACAGCTACAGGTACTTCTTGTGCATTTTCTACGCGTTTACGGGCGGTAACTTGAATAACTTCTAGTTGATTGCTTTTTTTAGCCGTTTCTTCTTCAGCGGCGAATGCTGAAATAGATGTGCCAGCAGCAGATAGTAGTGCAGCGTTAATAATTGTCGCTATTGCAGATTTCTTTAATGATTTCATGTCGGGTATTAACCTTTAGTATGCACTCTTGTTCAACGGTTTTTTGTGTTGCGCAATGTATTCATTGCGGGCTCGTACAATTTTTCGCGACTTGCTATATGGCGCGCGGACCTCATCACCGAGAGTACAAAACGGAGTAACAAGGCTGGACGAACGATTAAGATTATACCATTGTGTAATAATTTTACTGCATAAATATGAACATAAATGGAAACTTTTTTGCAACATTTAACTACAAGATTACGTGTTTTTATCAATATTTAGATGCAAAAACCCAACAATGAGGACATATGTCCTTTATTGGGGATCACGAAGTAAAGTAGGAAAAATGGATTGCTTTACATATTAACCCAAAATAGAAACGTTGTGATTACTCATAAAAAAAGTCACCCGCAAGCGACTTTTTTATTAAAACTACGACCTTTTAAAAGCAATTTCACCATCTATATGAATATCGCGCTGTGGAAACGCAATCACTACATCATGCTCTTCAAATACAGCATAAATACTAAAACGAATATCACTGCGCACTTTTCTAAGCATGGTTTCAGACTCGGCGCATACCCAAAAAATAGCATTAAATACAAGCGAGCTATCTGCAAAGTCATCAAATAACACTGATGACTTTGGATTAACCAATATTGCATCATGATCATCAAGCACTTGCTGGATAAGCTTCTTAACCAGTATAACGTCTGAACCATACGCAACGCCGACACTGACTGATGAGCGTGCATTACCATCTATCAGCGTCCAGTTTGTTACTGTATTTTCGAGCAATTGAGAATTAGGTATAAGCATATGTACGCCGTCATTTCGGCGAATACGTGTAGAACGCGTATTAATAGTTTCAACTACGCCCTTTGCGTTACCTACCTCTAAAAAGTCACCAATGCGAATTGGGCGCTCCCACATCAATATCCAACCGCTGATAAAGTTATTAATAATATTTTGCGCACCAAAACCTACACCAATGGCTATTGCACCGGATACGAAAGCAAATGCCGTAAGCGGGATGCTGAGCACTTCAAGCGATGTAAAAATTAAAATTGCAATACTTAAAATAAAGTAAATTCGAGTAAACAAATGCACTGCGTCTTGGCTTATTTTTTTAGCGAGTAATGTTTTTTTAATAAGCTTGCCAATACGTGTGACTACAAACCACATAGCAAACAATATAAGTGGCACTTGAATTACTTTTGCTACTGTAATATTCACATCGTTGTAAGTGAATATTACAAAGGCTAAGTATTGATTAATTTGTTCGAGGGTCATAAGTGTTCCCAATATCTTTTTTTTGATTATTATTTGTTCACTAAAAATAAGTGTGGTTCAGTTTTCGCTAAGCTTAGCACGTCATAATATAACTAAAACGCCAAGTTAATAAGTTCAATATGAATTTTATAAACAATTTATTAACTCTTTATTGCACCGAGTGCTATATAAATAGTGTACAAGCACTGGAGATCACATATGACACAACTTACTCTAAATCAAAGACTCGCTACTTTGCAGCCGCAGGTAGATTTAAAATTGTTTGAAAGCAGCCTCGATTACCGAAATAAAGTTTTGTGCTTGCTGGCCGAACAAGAGCAAACTCTAGCAACTATTAATAAAGAGTTTGGGCAGCAATCTAATAGCTTTGGCTCAGAGAAAAAATTTGTTTTAGGTTATAACTAACCCCCTCTCAAGCACACAATCGTATAATTAAGTAGCTTTAACGTTTAATTTTAGAGCTACTTTTACCCACCTTAATACTAATTATTAGCTAATTTGCGTTCAAATCCCCCTTAATACCGATAAACTTTATTGTATAAACCCACAAATTTGATAAGTTAACTAGGTTTTTCGACTCGCAAAGCCTATTTCGGCTAATCTTTTTATGGAGTTATTATGCGTAAAACCCTGATCGCCACTACTATTGCTAGTGCCCTAATCCTATCGGCTTGTTCTTCTAACGAACCTCAAGACATGGCAAAAGAGAGCGCAGCACAAGTGCAAGACATGAACGCAAACAATGTTTTATTCAAACCAAGTCCATTACAATACATGGCACCTGAGTTTGATAAGTTTGGTACAAAAGACTACGAAGCCGGCTTTGATGCAGGTATTGCTCAGCATACAGCGCAAGTACAAGCTATTGCTAACAACCCAGCTCCTGCAACTTTTAAAAATACATTAGTTGAAATGGAAATGTCTGGCGAGCTACTAAATCGTGTATCAGCTGCTTTTTATAACCTTTCAGGTTTGATTTCTGATGACGAATACCAACGTATAAGTAAAAAAATGGCGCCGGTATTATCTGCTCACTCTGATGACATTTACTTAAATGGTGCATTATTCAAGCGCGTACAAGCTATTTACGACAACAAAGACTCGCTTAATGCTGAAGATCAACGCCTTGTGGATTTTTACTATAAGCAATTTGTAAAAGCAGGCGCTAAATTAAATGACGCTGAAAAAGCAAAAATGCGTGAAATCAACTCACAACTTGCAGAGCTTTCTACTGCGTTTTCTCAAAACATTTTAAAATCGTTTAAAGAAGATGTCATTGTAGTTACCGATAAATCTAAACTTGCTGGCCTTTCTGAAGGTGAAATTGCAGGCCTTGCGGCCGCTGCTAAAAAAGCAGGTAAAGACGGCTACATGATCACGCTAGTAAATACGACTCAACAGCCAATTTTATCAAGCCTTGAAAACCGCGACCTTCGTGAGCAAATTTTTAAAGCCTCTGCTAACCGTGCAGCAAAAACTAACGGCCCAATTATTATTGAAGAAACAAACCTACGCGCTCAAAAAGCTGAGCTACTAGGGTTCAAAGATTGGGCATCGTATGTAATGACTTCGCGTATGGCACAAACAACCGATAACGTGTACGGCATTTTAGATGACCTAGCACCAAAAGCAGTTGAAAAAGCTAAAATTGAAGCAGCTGCTATTCAAAAAGTAATTAACGATTCAGGTGAAAGCTTTGAGCTTAAACCATGGGATTGGGCTTTTTACGCAGAAAAAGTACGTGCTGAAAAGTACGACTTAGATCCTGCCCTTGTTAAGCCTTACTTTGAAATGGATTCTGTAATTCACGATGGTTTATTCTTTGCAATGAACAAGCTATACGGTATTACATTTAAAGAGCGTAAAGATTTACCGGTTTATCATGAAGATGTTACAGCCTACGAAGTATTCAACGCTGACGGCAGCGCCATCGGTTTATTTTACCTAGACCCATACGCACGTGAAGGTAAGCGTGGCGGTGCATGGATGAGCGCTTACGTAAGTCAAAGCGGCTTAAAAGGCACTAAACCAGTTATTTACAATGCGCAGAACATTCCAAAACCTGCTGCAGGCGAGCCAACGTTAATGACCTTCGACGAAGTGTCAACTATGTTCCATGAGTTTGGTCATGCGGCGCACGGTTTATTCTCTGACGTTAAATACCCAAGCTTAGCGGGTACTGCTACAGCGCGTGACTTTGTTGAGTTTCCGTCGCAAGCGAATGAAGATTGGATGATTGAACCTACGGTACTTGCTAACTACGCCAAACACTACAAAACAGGTGAGCCAATTCCACAAGCTTTACTTGATAAAGTACTTGCATCGCAAAAATTCAACCAAGGTTTTGGTACCACTGAATATTTAGCAGCTGCTTTACTTGATATGGAATGGCACTCGTTTGGCTCAGATAAAAAAATTACTGATGTTCAAAAGTTTGAAAACGATGCGCTAAAAGCACATGGCATTGATTACTACCCTGTACCACCGCGTTATAAATCAAACTACTTTAGCCATACATTTGCCGGTGGTTACTCTGCGGGTTACTACGCATACCTTTGGACTGAAGTATTTGCAGCCGATGCATTTGCACACATGGAAAACAACGGCGGCTTAACACGTAAAAATGGTGATAAGTTCCGTAAAGAAATTCTATCTAAAGGTAACAGCCGCGATTTAATGCAAAGCTACATTGAGTTTAGAGGCCAAAAACCAACTACCGACGCATTACTTAAGCGCCGTGGTTTAGTTGAGTAAATAACTTAATTTATTAAGCTCACTTTTATAAAAGCCCGCTTGCGGGCTTTTATTGTTTATACCCTCACATATAACAGATAAACTTAGCTCAATATTTATTAAAAGATGATGGTTATGCAGTACTTATTTGCAGTCACTTTGCTTTGGGCGTTTTCGTTTAGTTTAATTGGTGTGTATTTAGCAGGCCAAGTTGACGCTTGGTTTAGCGTATTAATACGCATAGCACTGGCAACACTGATTTTTTTACCTTTTTTAAAGCTCAAACAAACGCCTAAACCTTTAGCCTTAAAGCTTATGCTGATTGGCGCTATACAACTTGGTGTTATGTATAGTTTTTACTACCACTCATTTTTATTTTTAACCGTTCCCGAAGTACTGCTATTTACTGTAATGACTCCTTTGTACATTACCCTGCTAAATGATGGATTGAACAGATGCTTTAACCCACGCTTTTTTTTAGTCGCACTTATTGCTGTAATCGGTGCAATTACTATTCGTTACGAAAACCTAAATAGCGACTTCATAATCGGCTTATTAATCGTTCAAGGAGCGAATATAAGTTTTGCTATAGGCCAAGTTACCTACAAACGCTTAATGAATAACAATCAGCTTGATGACAAAGCCGTATTTGGATGGTTTTTTATAGGCGCACTTATAATTGCCACAATTTGCTATGCATTATTTGGTAACTCAAACAAATTACCAACCACTTTCACACAGTGGGGCATACTAATTTATTTAGGGTTGGTTGCATCAGGACTTGGTTACTTTATGTGGAATAAAGGCGCAACCCTTGTCAACGTAGGTGCTTTGGCAGTTATGAATAACTTGCTTATTCCAGCCGGAATTATAATTAACGTGCTGATCTGGAACCGAGATGCCGATATAGTCAGGTTAAGTATTGGGGCAGCTATAATGTTAGGTGCATTATTGGTCAATCAAATGCTTAATAAAAAAGTAAATTAATAAGCTTGTAGCAAAATTGTCACTAATAATCATTAAGGTAGTACAAATTTTACTTTTAAGGATAAACAATGAAACGTATTACCCTACTGACAAGCTGTATATTGTTAGCCACACTTGCTGGCTGCGACGACGATGTAGAAATAGTAGAAAAAGAAGTGGTTGTTACCAACACCGAAGTGGAAATTGTTGAAGTACCTACGCCCATTGTTGTAGAGGTTGCTGAAGGAGTAAATATTCAGCTAGGGACTCGCCCTGACTATTTAATTAATGATATGGCGCAAAGCACACTAAAAACAAAATTAGAGTCATGCAGCGAAGGTCCTTTTTACCGCACCGATTTTTCTATTGGTCATCGCGGTGCATCAATGCAATACCCAGAACACACTAAAGAAGCCTACATTGCGGCAGCGAGAATGGGCGCTGGCATTGTTGAATGCGATGTTACATTTACAAACGACAAAGAGCTTGTTTGTCGCCACTCTCAATGCGATTTGCATACCACAACTAATATTTTAGCCATTCCTGAACTTGCAGCTAAATGCAGTGTGCCATTTACACCAGCCGACCCTGCTAATGGTATTGCCGCTTCTGCAAAATGTTGTACCAGCGATATAAGCTTAGCGGAGTTTTTAACCCTTGAAGGTAAAATGGATGGTGCAAACACTAATGCAACAACCGTTGCCGATTACATGAATGGCACACCAAGTTGGCGCACTGATTTATATGCCACCAACGGCACATTGATGACCCATAAACAAAGCATTGCACTGTTTAATGAGCTAGGTGTAAAAATGACACCAGAGCTAAAATCGCCACAAGTAAGTATGCCATTTGATGGTATGACACAAGAACAATATGCGCAAAAAATGCTAGACGAGTACACGCAAATGGGTGTGCCAGCCTCAAAAGTTTATCCGCAATCATTTAACCTTGAAGACGTAAAATACTGGATTAACAATAACCCTGACTTTGCAGATAAAAGCGTTTACCTAGATGGTCGCGACAGTGAAGCCGGATTCGATCCAAGTAACCCACAAACATGGCAACCGGGTATGGATGAGTTAGTGGCTGACGGGGTGAAGATTTTAGCTCCTCCAATTTGGATGATGCTAACAATAGATAACGAAAGCAATATTGTGCCATCGCAATACGCTATTGACGCAAAAGCAGCAGGTTTAAAGCTTATTGCATGGAGCCTTGAGCGCTCGGGCCCGCTTAATAAAGGTGGAGGTTATTACTATCAATCAATTGCTGATGTTATAGATAACGATGGCGACATGATGACAGTAGTCGACGTACTCGCAAAGGACGTGGGGGTAATGGGTATTTTTTCAGATTGGCCGGCTACGGTAAGTTACTACGCAAGTTGTAATAAAATGCCTGCAAGTATTTAATACCAATCTGCTTATATATGGGGTCTATTTAACGTTAAGAGAATTACGCTAGGGCCTGTTTATCTTTCGAGGTTAAATTTGCATCAGACTGTTTGGCATTTAGGCAAGGCAGAGCCTATGTAGTGTGGTTATTCCCCATAAATAGGCGATAACGTAGCATAAATGCCAAACAGGCGCTGCCCAAAGGGTTCTGCCTAGGGGCTATTTACTCTTTGTTACTCGGTTTTTACTTAGCCCACTAGGTTACAAACCTCGCGCCGCGGTTAAATGCCCCCTAGATTGAACAAATTTTAATCCTGAAAGGTCAATAGGCCCTAGAACTAGGTAAAAATTTTTTTATCTAGTTGTTCTAAATAAAAAAATTTAACGACGTTATAGAGAAATTTAATTCGTTAAATTGATCTAAGATTTATGCAGGTTGGTATAAATACTCAACAACAAAAGTCGTTTATTTTATCGCGCTCAGTTACCATATCAGCATACATAATTTTATTTTACTGAGCGCTTTTTATGATAATCCAACAACATAATGCTGACTTGCCAACACCGACAGGTTTAATGCGAACAACTGTATATCGCCCTCAAGCGCAAGGACAGTTTCCTGCTATCATTTTTTATTCTGAAATATTTCAACAAACTGCACCTATTGCACGCAGCGCAGCTATTTTAGCAAGCCATGGCTTTGTAGTGTTAGTGCCTGAAGTGTTTCATGAGTTAAACCCTATAGGCACTGTGCTTGCTTATGATGATACAGGTAAAGACAAAGGCAATGCCGACAAGTGGGCAAAGCCACTTGAGCACCACGACAGTGACACACAAACTATGATCGACTTCATTAGATTACAAAGCTATTGCACAGGCACCGTCGGCGCAATGGGCGTATGTATTGGCGGTCACTTAGCTTACAGAGCGGCACTAAATCCTGAAATTAATGCGGCTTTTTGTTTATACGCAACTGATATTCACAGCAATACATTACCTGCGCAACCTGGAAATAACTCATTCGAGCGTATGGCTGATATACAAGGCGAAATTCACTTTATATGGGGTAAACAAGACCCGCATGTGCCAAAAGAAGGCCGCGCTAAAATATACCAGCAATGCGTAAGCACAGGCATCAATTACCAGTGGCAGGAAGTTAACGCACAGCATGCCTTTATGCGTGATGAAGGTGAGCGATACGATGCAGCACTTGCGATAAATATGTATCAACAAGCGGTGGCATTATTTAGCCGAACTTTATGAATGCTGTAAAAACTACTCATTAAGTACTTTTCAGCATACCTAAAGCGGTATGCTGTTTTACAAAGTATGCTTTTAAGTAATCAATAAACAATCGTAGCTTTTTAGAGCCCGCAGCCCCTGGCGGAAATACCCCGTAAAGCTCAATATCTTTGCTTTTATAATCATCTAATATTATTTCAAGCAGTCCAGCTTGCACTTTTGGCCACGCATCGTAAAGCGGAATACGCCCAATACCATGCCCTGCTTCAACAAAAGCAGTACGAGCAGCGGCATTATTGGTGCTTAAGCCGCCTTGCATTGTAATATCGTGTTTTTTGCCATCTTTTTGAATTGTTAATGTTTTACTGCCCAATTGATAAACCACCCATTGGTGCTCTGCTAACTCTAAAGGCGTTTTAGGCTTACCAAAATGTGCAAAGTATTCCGGCGCGCCACAAATACAAGTGCTCATTGTAGTCAGCTTGGTTGCCTGCAAGTTGGAGTCACTCAGTGCCACGCCCCTAATTGCAAAATCGAACCCATTTTTAATAATATCAACCACATCGTCAGTAAGCTGTATGTCTATTTGAATTTTAGGATATTGGCGCTTAAACGTATTTATAGCAGGCACAATTAACTGCATTCCCACATTTACTGGGCAACTAATTTTAAGTAAACCTTGTGGCTCGCTCTTTATATTTTCTATTTGCTGATTAGCCGCATTAGCTTGTTCGGTAATTATTCTACAACGCTCATAATAAGCAATGCCCGCTTCAGTGAGCGCCATGGTACGGGTTGAGCGATTTAGTAAAGTAACTTCAAGCTGCGTTTCTAATTTTTTTAAATGATAACTTGCAACTGCTCGCGTAAGCCCTAGCTGTTTAGCAGCAGCGGTTAAGCTGCCCTGCTCTACAATTTGTGCAAATACAACCATGCTCTTTAACTGCTCAAACGACACTTTCATAAATGCTCCGTAGTGTGTTTTAAATTCAACCGTTTTATTGTATCAATAATTAAACCAATAAAGTTAAATTTATCATCGTTGTTTAAAGCAGTGTTAGTGCATATAGTAATTGGTAAGCAAGATAAACTAATTCAAATTATCAGAAGGAATATATTCAATGTCTAAAAAAATACTTATGGTTCTTACATCTCACGCAGAACTTGGTAACACTGGCGAAAAAACAGGTTTTTGGGTAGAAGAATTTGCAGCCCCTTATTACGCCTTCGTTGATGCAGGCGTTGAAGTAACATTAGCGTCTCCAGCTGGCGGCCAACCACCTATTGATCCAACAAGTACACTTGCCGATTTTCAAACAGATGCAACTAAACGTTACGACGCCGATAGCGCAGCACAAACATTAATGGCAAACACTAAAGTGTTGAGTGAAGTAAAATCTAGCGATTTTGACGCTGTATTTTACCCAGGCGGTCACGGTCCATTATGGGACTTAGTTGATAACACAGATTCAATCTCTCTTATCGAAAGCTTTGTAAAAGAGCAAAAACCTGTTGCTGCGGTATGTCATGCAAGTGCTGCATTTTTAAATGTTAAAGATGCCGATGGCAATGCACTAGTAGCGGGTAAAAAAGTAACTGGTTTTACTAACTCTGAAGAAGCTGCAGTGCAACTTACCGATATCGTGCCATTTTTAGTTGAAGACGAGCTAATTAAAAAAGGTGGCGATTATCAAAAAACTGACGACTGGGGTGTATTAGCACTAGAAGACGGTTTAGTAATTACCGGCCAAAACCCAGCAAGCTCTGAACTAGCTGCAAAAAAACTATTAACTAAATTAGGTTAATAGTGAGTAATAATTAAAATTAAGCACAGCATTTTATGCTGTGCTTTTTTAATTGCTTTTCATTAGCAAATACAATTCCTATACTGGCAACTCTTAAAGTCAATTAGGGCGATTATATGGCAACCAAGCCAACCACACTGTCATTACTAACTAGTACCCGTTTCGCAATATTTAGTATTGTTGTTATTTGCTTCGTACTACAGGTGATCAATAGTCTACCTGGCATAAATCTTAATGGTTTAGGCATATATCCACGCAGTATCCAAGGATTAATTGGCATACTATGCGCACCTTTTTTACATGGTAGCTGGTGGCACTTTGCCAGTAATATGATCCCATTTGTAGTATTAAGTTGGCTAATTTGCCAGTACAGCGTAAAACGTTTTTATAACGTATTTATTTTTACCGCTCTAGTCGGTGGACTTTTAGTTTGGGCATTTGGGCGCAGTAACATACATGTTGGTTTAAGCGGTGTTATATATGGTTTATGGGGCTTTATTCTATGCTACGGCTTAGTAAGACGCTCATTAAAATCAATTATAATTGCAGTTGTAGTGGCTATACTTTATAGCGGTTTTATATGGGGTGTTTTACCTCAGCGCTATCATGTATCGTTTGAAAGCCATTTATTTGGAGCGCTAAGCGGGTTGTTTTTAGGTTATAGATTAGCAAAATCCGATAAATTAAAAGGTCGGTAAATTAAATATTTAGGGCCTTTAATTAATTTTTTATGGCCACATTTATGAGTAAGTATTAAACATTTCCATTTAACATTGAGGTTATTTATGAGTGATCAAAACGAATACACGCCACCAAAAGTATGGACGTGGGAAAGTGAAAGTGGCGGTAAATTTGCCAGCATTAACCGCCCAATTGCAGGCGCGACTCATGACAAAACTCTACCTATTGGCGAGCACGCATTTCAGCTTTATTCTCTTGCTACGCCAAATGGCCAAAAAGCTACAATCATGTTTGAAGAGCTTTTACAGCTTGGTTGCACCGATGCAGACTATGACGCATATTTAATAAATATAGGTGATGGCGATCAGTTTGGATCTGACTTTGTTGATATTAATCCAAACTCAAAAATCCCAGCGCTAATGGATCATTCAACCACCCCACCCACTCGCATCTTTGAATCAGGTTCTATTTTACAATATTTGGCTGAAAAATTTGATGTACTCATCCCTAAGGATTTAAAAGCTAAAACAGAGTGTCGTAACTGGCTATTTTGGCAAATGGGCTCAGCGCCATACTTAGGTGGTGGGTTTGGTCACTTTTATAGTTACGCACCAAGTAAAATGCAATACCCTATTGATCGTTTTACCATGGAAACTAAACGCCAACTTGACGTGTTAAATCGTCATTTAAGCGAAAATGAATACATGGCGGGTGATGAATACTCAATTGCCGATATTGCAATTTGGCCTTGGTATGGCTCGCTTGTTTTAGGCGACTTATATGATGCAGCTGAATTTTTAGATGTTGCCTCATACACTCATGTTGTTCGTTGGGCAAAACAAGTTGCTGATCGCCCTGCTGTAAAGCGCGGCCGCCGCGTAAATCGCACATGGGGCCCTGAAGAAGATCAAATGGCAGAGCGCCATAACGATAGTGATTTCGAAGTTTAAATCTACTAAACAGCAAGTAAAGTCGTTAACACTTTAACCTGCTTAATAATTTTAAGGCTCATAATGATTATTTATTATGAGCCTTTTTACTGTGCTAGCTTTTTTTTTTGCTTTCATAAACTATATTTATTCTTATACTCAGGATTAGGGCCTAACTAATCGATGTTTAATACGCTTTTGTTCATCTGAAATATTTGCTGTATTTCTTGAACGTTTCTCCATCGCTAGTTGGAGTGACTTTTGTATAAGGTTTTACTTAGTGCCATATAAAAATCTAAATAGTGAAGAACGCAGAGAAACCGTTAAAATTTTATACTCTAATGCCATCTCTGGCATTGCCATTTCGACTGTAGTCAGTTTTATATTAGTGTTTGCTTTTGATTTAAATAACCAGAAAATATCCTACGAAAAAAGTATTTGGCTAAGCATTATGGTTGTCTTATTAGCAGCTCGCGCTATTGATGTAATATGGTTTTATAAAACCAAAAAGGATAGCCCGCTATTTAATGCTGACACATATTCAAAAAGATTTTCAATCGGGTGTATTTTAACTGCGCTATCGTGGTGTGGGTATGCACTTTGGTTTCATAGCACCTCATCAGCAATAGAGACGACAACCACGATTGCTATTTTATCTGCCTTTGCAGGAGGCTCTGCAAATCTGCTTTCAGGAAGTCGAGTAACCGCTGTACTCTATAGCATTATTTTACTGGCGCCCTACTCTTTTTTATTAACCTTTTCTAACGAAAACTACAACTCTGTCCTCGGTATTTTAGGCCTAGCATTTACTGCTATTATGGTGGCTTCATCGTACAAATCAGCCACATTTACACACAGCGCAATCAAGCTCAAAAACCAAAACAGAGAGCTGCTTAATGAAATGGAAAACAAGGTTGAGCAACGCACAGAAGAAATCTACCGTTTATCGAATACCGATCCACTTACAAATCTATTAAACCGAACCGCATTTTTAAAAAATGCAAACAGACAACTAGCAGACAACCCTCAAGAACCCTTTGCTTTATTATTCGTAGATTTAGATGGGTTTAAACAAATAAATGATTCGTTGGGTCATAAAGTAGGCGATAAAGTATTAAAAGAAATAGCACGAAGAATTAGTAATGTATGCAATCAACAGCTATTTAAATGCCGATGGGGCGGGGATGAGTTTTTAATTTTAGCAACGTATCAAAAACAAGCTGAGCTTATCGAGTTTGCAGATAAAGTACTTCAAAGCATTGGTGCCGAGCATGAAACATATAAATATCAAAAATGGGTATCTGCAACTATTGGTATTGCCATGTATCCTGAGCACGGGAGTGATTTTAATACTTTAATTCGCTCTGCTGATACTGCAATGTATCACCAAAAACGCATGGCGAAAGGTAATATCAATATTTATAACGATTCACTCAAATTAATACAAGAAAGAGAGTATCTTTTGAGTCAACGCTTAGCCAGTGCTATAGAAGAAAATAGTTTAAGGCTAGTATTTCAACCAATTGTTGATAGCAAAACCTCAAAAGTAACCTCTTTTGAATCATTATTACGCTGGCAACTAGATGGTGAAAATATTTTTCCTGATGAATTTATAGCTATTGCCGAGCAATACGGTTTAATAACCGAGTTAGGTATTTGGGTAATAGAACAGGCATGTATACAAGCAACAAAATTAAGTCACTTACAACCACAAATCGCTATAAGCGTAAACGTATCGGTTATTCAGCTACAAGATCCTGATTTTGTATCTAAGGTATTAAAAATAGTAAATCGCCACCAGGTAGAACCTAAAAACCTACACATAGAAATTACTGAGTCAGTATTTGCCGAGGATAAACTCACATTTTTGACAGCAGTTAAAGCACTACAAAAACAAGGCTTTTGTATTTCAATTGATGATTTTGGTACAGGCTACTCATCACTATCAAGCATGCTTGATATTGGTGTAGATATAGTAAAAATAGACAGAAGCTTTATTCAAAATATGGATAAAAGAGGGTTAAGTATTATTCATGCAATTGTACAAATGGCCTCTACTTTAGATTTTACTGTTGTTGCAGAAGGCGTTGAAACTATTGAGCAAGCAAACACACTCACTAAAATTGGTGTATCTCACCTACAAGGTTATTACTTTTCAAAACCGATGGAAGTAGATTCTGTAGACGCTTATCTGCACGGGCAAAATAAGCTGTGTAGTTAACCCCCTCCTTCTAAAAGCGCTTAGCTACCATACTAGTTTTGCGCTACCTTTTTTATTAGGGCTTGCTTATCTTTGCAGGTGATTGACTCTTTGTTACTAGGTTACAAACCTCGCGCCGCGATTAAATCGTCCTTAGATTGAACAAGTTTCAATCCTTAAAGGTCAACAGCCCCTTCCTAAAACATAATCTTACAATTGCTTACACCCAGTAAATAGTAATTAGCGTAGGCTAAATATAATCCAACTTACATATGTATATTACGTTTAAACGAAAAAGCCCCAGCGCTGGATAGTAGGCAAAATTATGCGCTGACGCTGCTTAAATAATAAAAACTTTAACGATACAACTAAATATAAAAAAGGAATTTGCATGATAAAACCACTTTGCTATTCACTCATCACTTTACTTACCCCCATAAGCGTTATAGCTCAAACAATGGCAATAAAAACAACGGATGAATTAGTATCAACCGATTCAGAGATTTTATTTGCATATAATAAAGAATCAAAACAATTAGAAGCCATCAATTTACTTACATCACTTAGTAGTGAACTTGCTTTACCAAAAAACGCCATCGGGTTTGATGTGGCAACACTTGCTAACATCACCGATAAACAAGCACTCGTACTAACAAGTGATGGCGTATATAAAGCCCAAACAGGTAAACCAACATTGTTGTTTAATTATGAGTCGGTTCTTAATCAATTAAAAATAGATAAATTTGAAAAAGTAGACTTTGTTTTCGATGCTAACAATGACGGTCTAAGCGATATTTTTATCCCTGGGTTAGCAAGCAGTACTTTATACATTCAAAATATAGATGGCAGCTTTAAGCCTAACAAATTTAAACAAACGCCTAAGTATGAAGGCCGCTTTTCAGGAAAAGGGCTTTCTCTAGAAGTTAATATTAACAATAAACCTGTGGTTATCGATTTTAACCACGACGGATTAAACGACCTGGTTTTTTCAAATGACTTTGGAGCAGATGTACTACTTGCTAATTCAGAGGGCTTTGAGCAAAAGCTCACCTCAATTGATTTTAACATTGAGCTAGGCGAGCTAAGCAATGGCGAGACTCGTAAAATAAAGCAAATTATTGATATTAATAACGACGGATTCCTAGATTTTACAACTAGACAGTTTAAACCTACGCAAGGTATGGACTCGTTAGATATAAAAATAGCACATACTTTGTACCTAGGGAGTGCTAAAGGCTTTAGTAATACGCCCATTACCTTATTTGAAACACAGGGCCCTAGTGAGTTATTGCTCAAAACTGATTTTAATAATGATGGCTTAATTGATTTACAAAAAATGGACTTAGATATTGGCTTAGGTACTATCGCATCTATGGCATTAGGCGGTGGCAGTACTGATGTAGATGTAGAAATGAATCTTTATAAGCAGCAACCCGACGGCTCATTTGCCAATAAATCGAGTATTAAGCTTGATTTAGAAATGGAAGTGGGGATGAATGGCGATGAATCAGAACCGGCTCTCTATTTAGGTGATATTAACGGCGATAGCTATATTGATGCGGTATACAAATACAGTAAAAAAACGCTGTATATTTATTATGGAGAGCAAGACTCACTGCTAAATGATAAACGCAAAAAATTAAAGCTAACGCTGCCTAAAAATAATAAAGATATTCTTCTAGTAGATATAAACCAAGACGGTAAAAAAGATTTTGTATTTAAATTTACCGAAGAAGATGGCACCAGTAAAATAGAAACACGGTTAAATTAAGCCAATAAAAAAAGCCCAACAGAATTAACCGTTGGGCTTTGGACTTAAGACTTTCGAGTAACAGTCAGCTTTACTCTAAGTTATAACACCTAAGCAGTTACATTTAGCAGTGAATCGCCTTCACTTAAACCAAACTTCTCTTGCACTGATGCAAGGATTGATTCTTTATCTTCATCAGACAACTGGTTTGAATACTCAGTTAATAGCTCATCTAAGTAGCTCACTACCTCGTCTGTATCGACTGATTCTAATGAGTTTTGTGGCGGCGGCGGCGGTCTTTGACCTTCTGCTCTTCCTGCATCACCAATGCTTTTAGCATCAAACTCGAGTTCGCCCATTAAATCAGCAAGCTCTTTTGTTGGTTCAATACCTTGTTCTTTAAATGCCGCTTGAATACTTTGCGCATCGTCGCTAGTTAAGTTTTCTGCATCAAACTGTCCAAGCGTTTCTTTAACAAAATCGCTTTGCTCTGTTGTTAATTTTGCAGCTTGGCTACTTTGTTGCGGCATAAAATTCGCAGAGCTGCTGCCAATATTATTAATCATTTTAGTATCCTTTCAACGTTCACGACGAGGTGGTTTATGATCGCTAAGCTCTTGTTCACTAATTTCGCCATTACCATCGGCATCTATAGAATCAAAAATTGTTTGTGCATCACCGTGCGGCGGTTTTTTAGCACTAAACTCTTCAAAGCTAATTACGCCATCACCATCAGTATCAATAGTTGAAAAATCAGGTTTTTCAGGAGGATTGTCACCGCCTCGAGCAGCTACATTAGCTGAAAAAGCAATAGATAATATTGCCACAGTGGCAAGAGTTGAAAAATGCTTCATAGTAATAACCTCGTATTTAAGAATTAAACTAAGCTTACGCTTTAAAAACGCAAACAATGTGCAAATAATGAGGAAGTAATAAACTATTTTTAATAAAAACTGATGATTCAAAAAAGTTCTGGTTGATTGCTTTGCAATCAATATATAAGCTAATAAAATAATACGATTAATTACTCTCTGGCAGTAGTGTTACTGCCCTTAATTCTCAAAGCTGATATACTGCTTGAGCCAATTAAACAAACAAATACAGAGCACTTTCATAAATAATGATTAATAACCAACCCTACTTAGCAGGCAATCTGTGAAAATACCTAAACGCCTACAACCTCTTGTTGATGATGGCCTTATTGACGAAGTAATAAGCCGACTAATGAGCGGTAAAGAAGCCGATGTATTTATTGTGCGTTGTGGTGAACATATTCGCTGTGCGAAAGTGTATAAAGATGCGGTTAAACGTAGTTTTAAAAAGGCGGCACAATATCAAGAAGGCCGAAAAGTACGTGGTGGACGCCAAGCGCGTGCTATGGGTAAACGCTCTAGCTATGGCCGCCAATTAGAAGAAGAAATTTGGCAAAATGCCGAAGTTGATGCGTTATCTCGTTTAGCTGGCGTAGGTGTACGTGTTCCTGATACTTACTTTTGTATTGATGGCGTGCTGCTTATGGAGCTCGTCTCTGATGAAGATGGTAACGTAGCCCCTCAACTAGGCCATGTCGTTTTTAGTGAAGAGCAAGCGATTGAGCAGTATAAACTCATGATACATTACATTAAGTTAATGCTTTGCGCTGGTATAATACACGGTGATTTATCTGAGTTTAATGTACTTGTAGATAAAAACGGCCCTGTAATTATAGATTTACCGCAAGCCGTTAACGCTTCAGCAAATAACAGTGCACAAGCTATGTTTGCACGCGATGTAAATAACATACGCCGCTACTATGGTGAATTTGCGCCAAGCATACTAAAAACTCAATACGCTAAAGAAATGTGGGCACTATTTGAAGAGGCCAATTTAACGCCTAATTCAACGCTTACAGGTGAATTTGAAGACAGCGACGAACTTGCTGATGTAGATTCTATTCTTGATGAAATCCAAGCTGCCGAATACGAAGAGTTTGACCGTTTAGAGCGAATTAAAAATGCTGACGACGGTGAGTAACTCATCGTCATAGCTCATTTCACCTTACTGTGGATGCACAAACCGGTAGCCAACCCCATAAACAGACTGGATAACACTTTCAGTTTGTGTCACTTCATCTAGTTTTTTACGCAACTTTTTAATATGGCTATCAATAGTACGATGGCTCACAATACGCTGATCGGCGTACATAGTGTCCATTAAGCTATCGCGCGAATAAATACGATTTGGGTTGTTAAACAAAGGTTTAAATAGCTGAAATTCAAAGTTCGTCAATTCTATACTGTTTGATTTATATTTTACGCTATAGCTGCTTTCGTCAAGCTTCATTGTTGACTCTGTAACGTCACTTGCGTTATTTAATCGCCTTAAAATAGCTTTTACGCGTGCCACCAGCTCAGCATAACTAAACGGCTTACAAATATAATCATCTGCACCTAATTCAAGTCCAAGCAGCCTATCTATTTCTTCTACTTTTGCCGATACCATAATAATAGGCACGTTTGAAAAGCGCCTGATTGCTTTACACAGTTCAATACCACTTTGCCCTGGTAACATTATGTCTAGCAAGATTACACTCGGCCTGTTAATTTCAAGCCAAGGTAATACTTCATTCCCGTGATGTATTTGATGAGTAATAAAGTGATGGCTGCTTAAAAAGTCACTCATTAAGTTAGCTAGCTTTACTTCATCTTCCACAATTAGTATTTGTTCACTCATAGGCATCTCTGTAAGTAACCTTAACTTTATTTTATAAACTAAATAGTTGGCAATCTAATAATAATAGCAAGGCCGCCTAAGCTGGCTTTTTCTGCAGCTATTTCACCTTTATGACCTTTAACTATATGCTGGCAAATAGATAAACCTAAGCCAGAACCGCCCTCTTGGCGATTACGCGAACTATCTACTCGATATAAATACTCAAACAAATGCGATAAATGCGACTGCTCTACACCTACACCATTATCTTCAATTATAAGCTCTAAATAAGTTTGCCCTTTAATACTTATATTTTTAGCTGTTAATGAAATAGTTGTACATTGTGCATAGTGTACGGCGTTCATTAAAATATTATCGAGTAGCTGCAAAAGGCGTGTTTTATCTGCTTGTACAGTTATGTATTTAGCGCTATTTAGCAGGTATATTTTTATATTATGTTGTTCAAGCAAAACCTGATATTTTTGCTCAATAGTATTTAATAATAACGCCATATCAGTAGGTTGCATTGTGTAGTGCATACCTCCTAACTCTGCGCTATTGAGCATATGCAAGTCGTCTATTAAGCGCTTTAAATGCAGGGCTTCATCGTTAGCCGAGCTTATATTTTTTGCGTTCGGTTCTCGTATACCAAGTAGCATAGCTTCAAGTTCACCGAGTAAAATGCTCATTGGCGTCCTAAGCTCATGGGAAATATTAGCAAGCCAACGCTTACGTACTTGCTCATCTTTAGCGAGTGTAAATGCAAGCGTATTAAAATCTTCGCTTAATTGGCCCAACTCATCTTTTCGTTCAAGCGTAAGTTTGGTCTCGTAATTACCTTGCGTTAAGCGATGCATACCGTTAGCAATTTGCTTTACTGGGCTTACTAAGTGGCGAGACAATAAAAAGGTAACTAGCAATGTTAGCAATACCGCAGCTAAAGCAATAAACCATAAGTAGTTAGTTTGCTGCTGTAAAAAATCAAGCTCATAACCATCAACCAAGCTATCTCTTTTGGAAACAGCTAAGTAGCCCACTACTTTATCGCTAACAATAATTGGGGTTGTTATATATTTTAAATCGCTAAGGTATTTACCCACTACTCGCTGCTTATTTTCGTCAAGCAAAGCGTAGTGAGCAATATTTTCAGGTGGTAGGCGGCGCTCTCCCCCTAAACGAATATGATCGGGTGGCGGCCGTCGCATCATTCCCCCTCTGGGGCCTGGACCTTCTGGTGGCCTAGGTAAAAACTGGCTATTTTCTAGCTGCGATTCAATAAGTTTTCTAAAATTTTCGCCATTGCCGACAACACGTTCCCATGAGGGGTTTTGTTCGTATTGCTTTGCAAGTTGCACAACAAGTGGTTCAAGCGCTTTTACTTCTTTTGCATTAACAAAATCAATTACGCCTTGCCCTATACTCCATTGTATAAGTACTACTAGCCCTGCAATAACACTAAAGGTAAAACTAAATAGTATTAAAAAAAGTTTATTATGAATTTTCATTAATTCGTGTTTTCAACCTTGCTAGGAAAGCTTTCAAATCGGTATGTTATAAACTCTTTGGTTTGATCGTTAACATACAGCGTAGCAACTATTTTTTTGCCCTGAGCGGTCCAATACATATGACCATGATTATTTAAAGTAACCGATACGGTATTTATACCACTTTTAAATAAGTTAGCAGGTAAATGCAATGCATGTCCGTAAATTCGCTGTATTTTAACCCCATTTATATATAAATGAGCATGACCTTGTAAAAAGCCCGTATCATCGTTTGTAGTAACGCTCATCATTTGCTGCATGTTCATTGCGCCCTCAGGGGGTACAGATAAATCATAGCGCTGTGTATCTAAAATTAAGTTATAACCCGACATACTATCTTTTAATAACTTAAGGCTTAATGCCGGGGTTGGCGCATCATTTGCCACTGCTATAGGCATATGGCTATGATCCATCATTTCCTGCTGCGCAAAGAGCTTAAAACTCGATAGCACAGCAGTAGTTAGGATCAATGCGTATTTAAAATAACGCATAGTTACTCCTTACATTCCCGGTGGTGGACCCATTGTTTCGCCAGTATCACAGCGACCAATTGAATTATCAGCTAATTGACCTTTAAAACGAGGCCCTATTTGATAAGGAAAAAAAGGCTGTAATTTACCATCGCTGTCTAACGTTAGTGTTATATGGTAGTGATAACCCTTACCATCATTAGTATCGTGGCCGTTATGCTCATCTAATTGAGCACCGGTTACTGTTTTTTGCGCGTAGTAATAATCTTCAAAGTAATAACCATCGTCGGCATTTAATGTGTTACCAGAGAGCGTCGTTACTTGTCCGCCAATAGCAGGACCTGCATCACTTGTTTGTGTACCTTGGCTAACATCGTATTGATCAACTAAGGTACAGCTTCGCTCACCCTCAGTACCACAACCCCCTTCACTTGTAGGTGCACCGTAATCTCGCATTTCCCAGCCGCTTAATGCAAGTTGACCGTTACTTTCATAAGGACCGTAAAGCGGATAGCCATCAGCTGCAAACCCATAAATAGGTGAATGCGCATCGCCATCATCTTCAAGTAAATCAGCTAAGCAACTAGTATAAAAATGGTGATGATATTCACCGTTAGCAGCATGTCCGCCGCACACATCAACATCGTATTGCTCAGCAATGGGCGCTAATGTATACCAAATATTATTACCGTAGCTCATACCATCGCCCCAGTTAAATATACTGGTGCCATTAACCATTAAGCCAACTGTACCTAAACCTGTTTCGCAAGTTCCAGTGTCAGATAAATCGGTAGGTGTTATCGGAAAATACGCTTCAACTGTTTGTTCTGTCGGGCAACCTGGTCCTGGAGGCCAATAGCCTGCACCGCCTGTGTCATCACAGTTTTCAGTGCTGCTGTTATAGCCAATATCTTCACCAAAAGAAATGGTTTGCCCTACTGCTGCAGAAGTTACACCGTTATAAAAATCGGTAGCTGCACGCGGGCGGTTATTTAACGCGTCTACTTGGTCTTGTGTAAGCGTTACATCATATTTAGGAATGTCAGTAGTTTGCACGTACATGTATTCAACGTCAGCATTTTCCTCAGTAACGCTAACAACCTCAACCGATTGAACATCTTCAACCACTGCACCATTATTTTGTATGTATGTAGAAGTTGTATCGTTGTTAATTAACCAGCTGGTAAGTTTTGCACTATTATCAACTGTATCTGAGTCTGATGAAGCAATCACATTAACTATAACTGTATCTACAACGACATCGTTTGTGCCGTCATCTGCACTAATTTCAAACACAAGTGCTTCATCGGTTAATACCTCTGGAGCAACAAACTCTGTAGACGTTGCAGTACTTGAAGATAAACTAACGGTAGTGCCTGATGTTTGCGACCAACTAACCGATACTTCACCGTCATCTTCAACCGCTGAACTTAAATAAACTGTATCGCCCGCATTAACAGTTTGGTCAATACCAGCATCAACCGTTGGAGCACTATTACTGACTGTATCGCCGTCTGTTGCAGTACTTGTTGAATCGCTATTACATGCACTTAAAGCGATGCAAAGCGCGCTTAACGCAAATAACTTAGTGGCATTAACGGCTTTTGTTTTAAGAAGTGTTTTCAATGCTTGAACCTTTACTTTAACGTTTAATAAAACAAAGTTAACAAGTAAAAGTGCAAACAATGTGCACAAACAAAGGAAGAATCTATATTAAAATTACAACTGTGGCCTTTTAAGCAAAAACTTATCTTTGGTTGTACTAAAGTAATCGCCGCCCATTTTGCCCACTGCATTTAATAATTCAGGGTCAATATAGCCACCACTCATCACTTCATCGTCTATACAAATACCCACTACATCCAGCAACATCATTTTTCCACCGCCAGGCTCATTTGAAATACTAATAACTTCGCGTAACTTACATTCAAACCGTACTTTTGAATCGGCAACGCTTGGCGCGTTAACTAACTTACTTGGAGCTTGGGCAATGTTAGCTGCATCAAACTCGCTTATATCACTAGGATAATTTGCACAACTTTGGTTCATTTTTTCAACTAACTCTTGGCTGACAATATTAACCACACATTCTTTAGTTGCCATTAGATTACTGAGCGTATCTTTATTCGTTTTATCACTAGGGTTTACTTGCGTAACACTTAAAACAGCTGGCTTGCAACTAGCCACAGTAAAAAATGAATAAGGCGCAATATTTGCAATACCTTCGCTATTTAATGTACTTATCCATGCGATAGGCCTTGGGCTGATACCGCCTACTAAGTAAGAGTAAACATTTTGGTTGGTATTTTCGGTGAGATCTAAAAACATATTTTTTCAACTAAATAAGAATATCAACATGCCTAATATCTTAATCCGATGAAGGTTGGGGTTAAAGAAGATTTACAAATGAGAAAAGTTAAAAAGTAAAACCGAGCCTTCAGGCTCGGTTTTCAATCCATTTAGCAAGGCGCTACATTATTGAATACTCTGACTTTTGTTTTTAAATCAAATGCAGCATAAGCTGCAACAATAATAAAACACCCCGCAGGCACAACATAAGAAAACGCGACACTGTATGTATCAATAAACACAGCTTGGAATACAGGAACTATCGCTCCACCTAAAATAGCCATTACTAAACCAGCAGCACCTAGTTTTGCATCATCGCCTAACCCATGTAGTGAAATCGCGTAAATAGTTGGAAACATTAATGATAAGCAAGCCGATATACTTACCAGCGCCCATACGCCACTTATATTTGGCATTTTCACCATATAAAAACACAGCAGCATTGCAATAATAGAGGTTGCCATTAACAGTTTGGCAGGACGAATAAATCCCATAAGCCAGGTCATTACAAATCGAGAAACTAAAAAGGTGATCATACTGTATTGTAAAATACTTCCCCCGGTAACTTCATTTGTATCGAGTGCCTCCATTACGTACTGGATGGTAAATGTCCATACACAAGTTTGCGCCGCAACATTAAAAAACTGGGCGATAACACCAAAGCGGTAATGGGTATTTTTAAACAAGCGTTTAAACGTTGCACTAAATTCTACATGCTTAGAGACTTTTTTTTGCTTACAAAAATTAGGTGTTTTAGTAAACGCAATTGCCAACCAAATAAAAACCAACACACAAGCCATACCAACATAAGGCACCATAACTGCATCAAGTTCTGCGCTTATAATGCTAGTTAATTGCTCACTATTCATATTTGTGCGCTCACCAGAGGTTGCAGTATTGAGCTTAGGTAAAATAAGGGTGGCGGCTAAAAAAACACCAATATTAGTACCAACAGGGTTAAATGATTGCGCCAAATTCAACCTGCGAGTTGCACCTTGTTGGGTGCCCATTCCCATTACATAAGGGTTTGCTGATGTCTCTAAAATAGATAAGCCTCCAGCTAACACAAACAAAGCCACTAAAAAAAAACCATAAGTCATTGCTTGGCTGGCGGGATAAAACAAAAATGCTCCGATTGCAGCCATCCCTAAACCGGTTAACACACCTGTTTTATACGAAAAGCGTTTATTGATATATGCCGCCGGAATAGCTAAGCAAAAGTAAGCTCCATAGTAGCTAAATTGTACCAATGCAGACTGCACTGACGACATAGTAAAAATTTTACTAAACACTTTTACTAGCGGATCAGTCATGTTTGCCGCAGCTCCCCATGCAGCAAAGCACAGAACAAGTAAAATAAAGGGAACCACCATCTCCTTGGAGACAAGAGGTGTTTGTGTGTGTGTGTGTGTGGTCATTGCCGTGTCTCAGTTGTTAATGTTAAGTAAAGCATTTAACCAGTTAAATATGACCCCGTCAATAAATCAACTATAGTTATTTATTAACCTCCTGTAACTTATTTATACTCTGTCGTAAATTTAATAATAAGAAATGAACCCGGCAATAAAGCTAATATAGTCGCCAATTACACACACTCGGTGTACAATTAATCAGGTTATTCAAGATAATAACAACTAGGTAGGAATAATTATCAAATCTAAAAACCCTCGACTCTCTTTACAAGAAGGCCGAAGCCAATCTGGCCTGCGTGCTCATAATGAACGCCGAATTATGTCATTAATTCGCCAACACGGTAGTGCTCCAAAAGCTGAAATTGCACAAAAAACAGGGCTTTCAGCACAGGCCGTCACAGTAATTATCAATAGTTTAGAAGCCGAATCGTTATTAATACGGAAAGACCCTCAGCGTGGCAAGGTTGGCCAACCAACCATCCCATTTGCGTTAAATCCAGATGGTGCATTTGGAATTGGCTTAAAAGTAGGTCGTCGCAGTTTTGATTTAACCTTGATTGACTTAGTAGGAAATATACGCGCAACTTTGCACGAAAACTGCGCTTACCCCACAGTACAGAGCTTGCTAACCTTTTTAGAGAAAGGGATCAGCGTACTTAAAATGAGCTTAAGTGACGAATTAGCCAAGCGTATCTTAGGTGTGGGTGTTGCAACCCCTTACGAAATTTGGAACTGGACAGAAGAAGCCGGCGCTCCAAAAGCAGTATTGAATGAATGGAAGTCTTTTGATTTTAAAGAAAAAATAAATCAAATTGTACACCTTCCCGTGTATGTATGTAATGATGATACCGCGGCTTGTTCAGCTGAATTAAGCTTTGGTAATCCTGCTCGTTTTAGCGATTTTTTATATATTTTTATTGGTACTTTTATTGGTGGTGGAGTTGTTATAAACGAAACCTTATTTACCGGTAAAAAAGGTAATGCCGGCGCTATAGGCTCATTACCTAGGCCTATGCTTAATAGTGAAGGTCAACTAACCTCCCAACAACTTATTATGCAATCATCACTGTATATTCTCGAAAAAATGCTCAAAGGTGATGGCTACAATACTGACATACTGTGGAGTTCAAAAGAGTATTGGGGAGACTTAGGCCCCGTACTCGATAAGTGGATAGACCAAGTTGCAGATGGTCTCGCCTACGCGGCATTGTGTTCTTTAGCTATTTTTGATTTTGAGGCGATTGTCATTGATGGCGCCATTCCTATCAATGTCAGAGAAAAAATAGTTTTGGCAACAAAGTTAAAATTGAGCCAGGCTGATCATCGCGGTATTAATCGCTGTGAAGTACAAAGTGGCTCTATTGGCGCCAAGGCTCAATCAGTAGGCTGCGCTAACCTTCCGTTACTTATCAACTTTTCTCAAGATCACGCAAGCCTTTCACACCACTAATATACTTTAAAGTTAAAAAGCAGCCATCGGTAACGTTGGCTGCTTATTCATTTTTTATCAGAGGTAAAAAATTCACTTAAACAATCAAAAAGCTGTACAAAAAATAATAAGTAATAATAGTTGATTTATTATTTTAAGTTCTCTACATTCTATTTACAAATTTGATAACACTGACATATTTGATTAATAAAACCGCAAATTTGTATACACACACAACAAAGAGAGAACAGAAAAATGAAAGTATCAGCAAAAATGACTCTAATTGCAGTCGCTGTAGGTCTATCCATATCCCCTAGCGTCTTGTCACAAGAGCAACAAGAAGCAAAAAGTGATTTAGGGTTTGAGCGCATCATTGTAACGGGAACATCTCGGCCAAAAGAGAAAATCGAATCAACTAATGCAATAACTACCTTTAACGAAGCAAAGTTAGAGCAATTGGCTCCGCACAGTGTTGCTGAATTAGTGCGAAGTATTCCTGGTTTTCATGCCGAAGACACCGGTGGAGAAACCGGTAACAACGTAGCCCCACGAGGCTTTCCGTTATCAACGCAAACAGAGTTTACAGCACTACTTCGTGATGGTATGACCGTGTTTTATAATCAAGATATTTTATTTACTCAAAATGATCGCTTTACCCGTTTGTCTAATTTTGTTGGCGGCGTTGAAGCTATTCGTGGTGGTGCCTCGTCAATTTTTGTTGGTAGCGCGCCAGCTGGGTTTATTAATTTTATTTCTCGTGAAGGCTCCGATGATACCCAAGGTGATGTGTTTTTTGAAACCAACAGCAACAACCGCCTAGGTGGACAAGGTTGGGTTAGCGGATCAATAGACGATCAGACAACCTATGCTGTTGGCGCTTGGTATCGCAAGGATGACTCCGCACGCGATCCGGGGTATACAGCTAACCAAGGTGGTGAGCTTAATGGCAATATTAAGCACTTTTTTAAAGATGGCAGCGGCTTTACCCGCTTTGAGTTTAATAAACAAAACGATAGATCATTCTTTTTTATTCCTCAGCCATTAATAGGCTCAACCACCAATGCTAAAACAATCCCAGGCGGGATGGATATCAGAGATGGCACCACCGGTAACTCAGCAGGTGCGCGTTTATTAACTCTTAATAACACCCCAAGCGGCGACATTGATTTGGATATTGCAGATGGTAACTACGCTAATGTGACCTACTTTGGCAATACAACCGAAATTGAAATCAACGAAAACTTAGTCTTTTCAAATCAAATGCGTTATACCGATATGCTAACAACCTTTACCGGCATCATTAACGTAGGTAACGCCGAATCGTTAGCTAGTAAAGCACAAGCTATATATGCTGCAAATACTGATGTCCTTGCAGGTGCCATGGTTGATGGTAACCTAAGTTACGATATACGCGATGCAGGAAACGGCTTTGTATTGGCTGATTCAAGCAACGTAAATACCTACAACACCAATGGATACGGAATAAACGCAGGCTTTTGGCATAGACGTTTTGAAGGCGATAACTTTCAAAACGAAACCAGATTCAACTACACCTTTGATGATGTAGGCGAAGGGACTCTTTATGCTAATTTTGGCTTATTCTTCTCTAATATTAATGGCCATGTTACCGACTATCGAATTAATACACTGCAATCAGTAGAGCCCCTGCCGCAGCGCTTAGATGTTGTATTTACAGATGCACAAGGTCTTGACATTGCCAGCGGTACTTACAAAGGTATTCAGTCTGGATCACATGGTTTTGCCGATATTGTTTATAGTGAAAATACCCTGGCGCCCTTTGCTGACTTTGAATACGAGCTTGAAGATGTGTCGTTTAATCTGGGCCTAAGGTACGAAACCCTCAAAGCAGATGGGGAAGCGCAAAACCAAGCTAATTACACAATTGACAGTTTTGCCAGCGATACTGATACCGTCAATGGGAATATTACCCTGCCCTTTGGTGATGGGACTTACCGAAACTTTAATGTTGAATACAACGAAATGGCATGGACAGTTGCAGCTAACTACAAATTTAACGACGACTTAGCGGTATTCACTCGATATGCAGATGGTTTTCGTATGCCTGATGTAGATAAATACATGGCGATTACCAACCTAACTAGTCAAGAGGAAATTAATCAATTTAATAACTCTGAGAGGCGCGAAACACAACCAGCTTCAACGGTAATGGCCGAAGTGGGCATTAAATATAACGAAGGTGATGTCGCAGCATTTGTAACCGGTTACTTCGCCGCTGCGAATGATTTATTCTTTAATGTACCTACTGTTGAAAATGGTCAAGTAGTGCAACGTCAAGCCTTTAGAAACACAGAAACCTTAGGTGTAGAAGCCGAATTTAACCTGCAAATCACTCAAGACTGGCGCATTGGTGTATCTGCAACGTACCAATCACCCGAATTTGTAAACACACCAGCGGCGCAATACTTAGATGCTAATGGAAGCTCTGCCTCTATTGATATAAACGGCAACTTACCTGTACGTGTGCCTAAGCACTTTGGCCAATTAACTAGTAGCTATCAGTTTGAAGATTTTTCGTGGGGTATGGCAGCTATTCATGGTAGCTACTCTTGGAGCGGTAAACGTTATGCCGACGACGCCAACACAGCAGAACTGCCTATGTATGGCATGTTAAACCTTGGTTTATCCCTTGAAAACGAAGACGGTTATTACCTTCGTGCCGATGTTAAAAACCTAAATAACTCAGAAGGCTTATCAGAGGGAGATCCTCGCGCAGGTGAAACGGTAGCAGGTCAAGCAACTACATTTAATGCGCGCGTTGTCTTACCTCGTACCTTTAGCCTTACTATTGGTAAGCGTTTTTAATTTTACTCTAATATAGGGTATCGTCATGCAAAGCGATACCCTCGCAATTTTTAGGAAAATATAATGGAAGTAGTTGCAATTGGTGAAGCTTTAATAGATATACTCTCACATGACTGCATGCACAATAAGGCATCAAATAGCGAACTAGACTTCACACAGTTTGCCGGAGGCGCACCTGCTAATGTTGCTGTAGCCGTAGCAAAGCTTGGTGGTTCAAGTTATTTGCTTGGTAAAGTAGGCAATGATAAATTTGGTCGCTTTTTAATAAATGCACTCAAAATGTATAATGTAAACACATCTTATGTTGGCTTTTCAAAAAAAGGGAAGACGGCACTCGCGTTCGTATCGTTGGATGAAAACGGTGAACGTACATTTGAATTTTACGATAAAGATGCTGCACATTACGATTTACAAATAACCGATTTAGAGCCCTCTTTATTTTCAACACCTAAAATTGTGAGTTTTTGTTCAGGCTCTTTTGCAAAACCTTTAGTATTAAATACAACCTTACATGCGCTAAAACACTTTAAAGAATCAGGCTCGGTTACATGCTTTGACATTAACTTTCGTTCAGCCTTCTGGGATGAACCACTCACAGCTAAATCTGTTATTGAGGATGTTGCTAAAACAGTTGATGTTATTAAAGCGAGTAAAGATGAGCTGATCTCGCTTTATGGAATAGAGCATATTGATACCACCATTAGAAGTTGGGTAGATAGTGGCGTAGCTTTAGTTTTAATGACCGATGGTGGCGAGCCTATTACTTTTTCATCTAGCTCATTTAGTGGTACTTATCCTTGCCCTCAGGCATATGTTGTGGATACCACAGCTGCAGGCGATGCGTTTGTAGGTGGTTTTTTATATCAAATATCTTCGCTAGTGAGTAATAAAACAGAATTTACTGACTGGGCAAGTAACTTTACTAACGTTTCAAAGGCTATCGACTTTGCTACTAAGTGCGGAGCCAAAACAGTAGCAACGTTTGGAGCCTTTGATGCCCTACCTACATTCCATGATATCTCGGCGAGTACCCTTAAATCTTCGTGTCGATGTTAAAAACCTAAATAACTCAGGAAACTTATCAGAGGGAAGTTTCACTCAGGTGAAACGGTAGCAGATCAATCAACTATATTTAATGCGCGCGTTGTCTTATCTCGTGTCTTTAGCTTTACTATTGGTAAGCGTTTTTAATTTCACCCTAACTGAGGGTATCGTCATACAAAGCGATACCCCCGCAAGTTTTAGGAAAAGACAATGGAAGTAGTTGCAATTGGTGAAGCTTTAATAGGTGTACTCTCACATGACTGCAAGTGCCAAAATTGCTTAAGTATCACGGTAATTCTCCCTATTTATAATACTTCTTTTATTGGCGACTCATTTTAGTATCACCTTAACATGAGTTGCCTATATCAAAATCGTTTTTACACTAGTCTTCTTTTACATTTAATACGTATTGGTTTTGTCTTATTATTTATAATGCCACGGTTTTAATATTGCCAGTATGAAAGAAAAAATAAACATCGTGTGGTTTAAACGTGATTTACGTCTAAGCGATCATCAACCATTAAAAAATGCATTTAGTAATGGCTTACCGACCCTGTTACTTTATAACTTTGAGCCATTACTGCTCGAAGATGCACACTACAATGAGCGGCACTGGCGCTTTGTGTATCAATCAATAGTTGAGTTAAATAATCAGCTAGCGCGTTTTAACGCCTGTGTTTATATATTTAATTTAAATATGAACGACTTACTTGAATCGTTAAAGATGCAGTTTGAAATAGTTAATATTTTTAGCCATCAAGAAATCGGCTTAAACAACACTTTTGAGCGCGATAAGGCAATAAAAGCATGGTGCCAGCATAACCACATTAATTGGCAAGAGTCGCAAACAGGCGCGGTAATTCGCGGCAAAAAAAATCGTAATAATTGGAACGAACGCTGGCAGCAAACAATGCAAGCACCTATTGCTGTTCCTAATTGGAAGAATATAAAAACAATTACCCTCAATAACTATCAAGCACCTGAGCTGCCAAGCGCTTACACTCAAGATCATGACAGCTTTCAAAAAGGTGGCCCACTGCATGCGCGAACTGTAATGCAGAGCTTTTTTGCCGAGCGCGGTAAAGGTTATCAAAAGGGAATATCGAGCCCAAGTTTAAGCCAAACCCACTGCTCTCGGCTTTCGCCCTACCTAGCATGGGGGAACATTAGCCTTAGGCAAGTGTATCAAATGGCCATTGATGAATATCATTCAAAACACCCTGACAAAAGAGGTTGGAAACGCCCACTAGCAGCGTTTGTATCGCGCTTGCATTGGCACTGCCACTTTATGCAAAAGTTTGAAAGCGAGTGCTCCATGGAGTTTTTAGCCCTAAATCCGGGTTACCACGTATTTCCGTATCGTGATGATGAACGTGTGAAAAACGATATTGAACGCTGGGCGCAAGGTCAAACTGGTATTCCAATTATTGACGCTTGCATGCGCTGCTTAAAAGCCACCGGTTATATAAACTTTAGAATGCGCGCCATGCTTGTAAGCTTTGTAACGCATCATTTAAATATAAGCTGGCAGCAAGCAAGCTTTCCTCTCGCTAATTACTTTTTAGATTTTGAGCCCGGGATTCATTATCCGCAAATTCAAATGCAAGCCTCGGTAACAGGCATTAACACCATTAGGCACTACAACCCAATTAAACAATCAGAAGATCAAGACCCAACAGGTTCGTTTATTAAAAAGTGGTGCCCCGAGCTTGAAAAACTCCCTATTGAATATTTACATCAGCCTTGGGAGCAAACTCCAATGGAAGCTCTCTTTAACGACTTTAAGTTAGGGGATGATTACCCTGAACCCATGCTTGATTTAACAGCCGCCTCAAAAGAAGCACGCGAGCGCTTATGGCAATACCGTGAGCGAGCTGATGTTAAACGCGCCATAGGGAGGATTCTTAAAAAACACGTTGGGGGTACTCAAAAAGTTACTCGAACAAAAAGTAAAACGGATACTAAAAATAACAGTAAGGCTAAGTAAGCATGGCGCACAAAAAACTAAACTTACCTCAAAAAATGTGTCCTATTTGTAATAAACCTTTTACGTGGCGTAAAAAATGGCAGCGCGACTGGGATAACGTTATTTACTGCTCAGAGCGCTGTAAGCGAAATAAACAGGGATAACAATTAACTGGCGCCTATTTTGCAGCATCATCTGTAATTAGTGCTTTTGAGGCTTTATATAAGTTTATTTTGTAAATAACGCTTAGCTAGCCTGAAAAGCTTACACTCTAGCAAGGAGAAGATGATGACGATTAAAAAAACGGCAAGTTCAACATGGTCTGGCGACATTAAAACAGGCAAAGGTAGCATATCAACTCAAAGTGGCGCGCTTAATAAACAACCTTATGGTTTTAATACCCGCTTTGAAGATGAGGCAGGCTCAAACCCTGAAGAATTAGTAGGTGCAGCGCACAGTGCATGTTTTAGTATGGCGCTTTCACTTGCATTAGGTGATGCAGGCTTTACCGCAGATAAAATTGATACTAAAGCCACTGTAAGCCTTGATGAAGTAGATGACGGTTTTTCGGTGACGCATATTGCCCTTGAGGTAAAAGCGCGTATTGATGATATTCAAAACGAGCAGTTTCAAGCCTTATGTGAGCAAACCAAAAAGAGCTGCCCTATTTCAAAACTCTTAAATACCGAAATATCACTAGATGCGACGCTTCAATCAGCATTTTAAATATTTAGGTTTAGATTACTGTAAATAAAGCACATTAAATTAAAGCCAAGTAAATTATTACTTGGCTTACTAATCATCAAGATACCTTTTTAGAGCTGCTTATACCTAAGACTTCAGATAATAAAGCGATCCCCATGCCAAGCGCGGGCCAAATCACCCATAAGGTGTTTGGTGATGTAATTAAATTAATTAATCCTAAAAACACTAAAGCAACTGCATACTGTTTAAAACTTTGAAATATTGTTGTTGATGTATTCATGTTTATCCTCCTGTTAATGTATAAATCTATTTTTATATAAAAAAGAAATACAAACCCCTGCCAAATGTCATTAAATAGCATGACATTAGTCATCATACTACTCACATATAAATAATTACTTATTACGTTAAAAAAAATATAAACCAATACTTTAATCTGCTTGTGTTAGGATCTACCCTCAACTAACTTTAAACATAAACATAAACATAAACATAAACATAAGAGGATGAACTAAGTGATCGAAAAATCAAAAGATTGTGAAAAAGTGACATGTAGTAATTGTGCTGACGCCAACGATCTTGAATTTGATTTTTCTATGGCTTTTCAACCGATTATAAACTGTAAAACTCGCCTAATTTATGGCTATGAAGCATTGGTTAGAGGTTTAAATGGCGAGTCTGCTTATTCAATTATTTCAAAAGTGAATGAAGACAACCGCTATGCATTTGATCAGCTTTGTCGTATTAAAGCCATTCAACTAGCCGCAAAGCTGGGCATAACATCAATGCTAAGCATTAACTTTTTACCTAATGCTATTTATAAACCAGAGCGATGTATACGCACCACACTAGAAGCTGCAAAAAAGTATAACTTCCCAATTCAAAATATTATGTTTGAATTTACTGAAGTTGAAAAAATTGAAGACACCGCACACATTAAACGCATTGTTGATTACTATCAGTCTCTTGGATTTAAAACCGCCACTGATGACTTTGGTGCAGGTTATTCTGGTTTAAATCTATTGGCTGACTTTCAAACAGATATTATCAAGCTTGATATGGCGCTCATACGCGATATTAACAACGACAAAAAACGCCAACTAATAGTAACTCATTGCTTAAATATGTTTCGCGATTTAAACATAACCGCACTAGCTGAAGGCATTGAAACAGTAGAAGAATATAAGTGGCTTAAAAACGCAGGTGTTGAGCTTATGCAAGGGTATTTATTTGCCAAACCAAGCTTTGAAAACTTGCCTGAGGTAAATTTTAAGGACATAGGTGCTGATTAGTACTCAACACCTATTATTAAACCTTATTGAATTTAAGTAAGGCTTAAACTACATATTACCTAGCTCTATCATCATTGCTGTGTACATACGTAAATTCAGTTCAAGTTGCTCAATGGTCATAAATTCATGCTCGGAGTGACCTGTATAGCGCTTACCTGGCATTGAAGGGCCAAACGATACCGCATTATCAAACAGCTTTGCGTTAGTGCCACCACCTATTGATACAAAGTCAGCTTTTTCGTCGCCCGTAAAATGCTTGAAAATATCAAGCAGCTTTTGCGCGTGTGGCGCGCCATCAAGTAGCATAGGTGTGCCAATAATTGTTTCTATGTTAGCAAGTGTTACATTGTTAGTAGCTTGCCAATTAGCGAGTGCATCATCAATTTGCTTTTGTAATACAGCTTCGTCTTTACCCATTGGACGACGTGCATTTACAGCAAGTGTTAGCGCATTACCATCGCGCTCAATAACTGTTGGTGCCACTGTCATTGGGCCCATAAAGTCGTGCTTGTAAGCTATTTCGCCAAATTGTTTACCGTGAATGTCTAAACCAATTAACTGATTCACAAAGTCGATTAGCTCGCCGTCACTGTTATTTTCAAGCTCCACACCTTTAAATAACTCAGCTAAATAAGCAATAGCATTTATACCCGACTCCGGCTCAGATGAATGCGCCGACATACCTTTAACGCTTATTGCTAAGCCATTACTTTTTTCACTAAAGTTAAATTCAACTTTATTTAATGTTTTAGCTTTTGCTTTTAATGTATTAATAAGTGCCGCGTCTGCATTGTGCAAAACTAAGCTTGCATCTTCTGGAATTTGACTTCTAAACGCACCACCAGTTACATCCTTTACATATAAACCCGTCTGTGGTGATGTTGCATTAAAAGTAGGTGCAATTAAGCTCCAGCCTTTCTCGGCAACCACTACAGGGTATGATGCATCAATCGTTACGGCATATTTTGGTTGTTCATACGTTTTCATAAATTGAGTAAGCGGACCCCAATCAGACTCCTCTGCAAGGTAAATCATAAGCTCAATACGGTTATTAAGCGTTATGCCTTTATCTTTAATTGCTTTCATGGCGTAAAGCGCTGTCGCTATTGCGCCTTTGTCATCCTCAGTACCACGACCAACTAATTTACCCGGTTCAGATGTATCAATAATAAAAGGGCTTTGTTTCCATTTGCTTGCATTAGCAGGTTGCACGTCGCCGTGGGTTACTACCGTTACTTTTTCGCTTTGCTCGCCCATACCAATTAATACGGTGTAGCCTAAATCTTGGTAGTCAAAACCAAGCTCTGCGGCTTTCATTTTTAAAAGTGCTTTAAAGCCAATAAAATCGGGATTTTGAGGAGTGCTAATGTCGCTTTTATTAACCGTCGGAAAAGCCACTAAGTTAGTTAGTGTGTGTATTTGAGCATTTTGGTAGGTATCTACTGCGTAATCGGCAACGCTATCAATATTTTTATTTAACTGCGCATGTGCGCCAAATGCAAATAAAGCAATACTGGCTAAAGCTAACTTTTTCAAAACAATTCCCATTTAATTAATAACTAAGAGCGGTAATTATAACGCTATGAAGTGCCTACTTATAGCTCTTTACGCCAGCACATAGGTAACTTAAGGTAAATAACCGAAACTCTGGATAATAAATCTATCTCAAGCAGCTATTTTCAGCGCTAACTGCGTTGAACTTACTTGCAATAGGCCAAGTAAATCTCTTGCCCAGAGTTCATGTTAAATATTTATATAGCAGCTTTTATGAGGATGACTGTATAATGCGCGACTTAAAATTAAGAGAGTATTTAATTGTGAACCGTCGTAAAAAAATCGTCACTAAATTTCAAAAGAAAGATAAACGCACTAACGCTAAATTGCATAAAAGCAACAAACCCTCTTATGTATCAAAAGCTGAGCGCGAAAAACAAGCTGAACAAGAAAGTAATGAGCCACAGGTAATCCAAGAGTAGCTTAACGTTACCTGTTGCTTTGATAATTTAAAGTGGCAAAAGTACCGACCACTTACATAACATACCACTGCCGTGGCAACTATAAGTTCAAACGTAGCTAAGTAATCAACTGTATCTACATATGGCATTGCGAGGTTTATACTTTGCATCCAATCAGCCATTTTAAATAATGCAGTTGCCCCAATAACCATTGGAAATGTAAAAGCACCGTAGCTCGGTGTAAAAGGTCTGCTTAATAACTTTATAAATAACACGTAAACAATCAGTGTTTTTATTATCGCTAATATAAATAATGCCCCCACTATAATAAGTGACAGATTAGCTACAATATGAAAATACCCCGCTAATGTTAAGCTAGCAGGCGCAGCTAAAATGGCAAGTGTTGGCTGTATTTCGTAGTCACTTTTTAATGCTAATAAAAAACGATAAAACATAATTGGCAGCATTATCGCGTACGTTGATATACCAATAACCAGCGCACTATAAGCTAACCACGCTAATGTCGGATTTCCAGAAAAAGTAACATCTGCAATAATTATCCCTACTGGTGGCACAAACCAGCTGGGCGCCATATCCTCAAAGTTAAAATTTTTTGCTCGCTGGTATAAAAAGCTCACCAAAAATGTGAGATGCAGCACAAAAGCTAAAACCCACATAGTATCACCAGCTAATGGGTTAAATTGCCCAATTGAGTTTGAAATAACAAGATTAGCCATTGCAAATGTAGGGATCACACTTCCTGCAACTGGGTGTGCTAAATCGGCTTTTAATAAATGAGGGTGTAGTAAAAACTTAGCAGCCAAAAGTAAAACTAATACGCCAGCTAATACCGCTCCCAAAAATTGCCCTTGGGAGTTTAAGTTAAAAACGTTTTCCCATGTCCATCCCATACTGGCAATACCCAAAGCTAAACCGGCCATAGCTGTTGGCGCACCCATCACTTTATTTTTAAATTGCTTAAAAACTGTACTTCCTAATCATTGGGTGATGAACAAGCTACTGCTTTTTACTGCATTGCCTTATAATAACGCTGTAAAATTAGTACAAGCGTGCTTAATAGAACGCTTTTTGCGTACAAATATTTCATAAAAATAAGTTTACGGCTTACATATTAAAGCGTATGAAAAAAGCCATAACACAGTTATGGCTTTTACTTTATTTTAAAATTTAATTTAGTTAAAACGCGTAACTAATGCTTACATTAAATGAACGACCCTGCCCAGCAAGTTGTTCAAACCCGTTGCTGCTATCTTGTTTAAGTGCTGCAATACTTACGCCGCCTAGTGGGAGTTGGTAGTACTCATCAAACACGTTACTCACTTCTGCGCTTAGCGTTAATGAATCCCATGTGGCTTTAGAGCTTAAATTAACCAAGCTGTAGCTGTCTGTTTGGTTTTCAAAACGATTATTATCTACACGGGTTTTTGTATCTACCCACTGCCAAGTTAATGCGTTTTCAAACCGACCCATTTGCTGGCTAATACCTAGCTGGGTTTGCAGTGGTTTAATTTGATAAAGCGGCTGGTTAGTATCGTCGCGCTTGCCTCTCGTATTAGTAACATTAGCGTGTAACTGCCAGTTACCTAAATCCTTAGATTCATAAATGTTGGCTGTTAAATCTATTTTTGCACCATATAAAATGGCATCTACATTAGTAAACTGCAAAATGTTACGCGCAGTGTTGTCCAAGTCATAACTATTGAAGCTTCTTACAATATCAGCATCAATATAATCATTCACATCTGTATACCAAACATTAGTGCTTAAACGCCAACGGTCATCTTTAGCCGATTTAATATAAGTAGCACTTAAAGTATGCGCTGTTTCAACGTCTAAATCAGGGTTACCAATATAGCCATTACCATCTCCATACCAACCAATCATGGTGGTTGCCATATTACTTACGCCCCAGCTGTATCGCTCGTATAAATTAGGTGCGCGGTTTTTACGGGCAAGACCAAATTGCAGCTCATCATAATTTGTTATTTGGTAGTTAATTAATAAGTTAGCATCAACTATAGTGTCGGTTTTATGTCTGTCGCCAGCATTAAAATTCTGTGCAGCAATAGTGTTATCTGTAGACGTATCGCTCATGGTCATACTTTCCATACCCCCCATGTCGCTCATATCGCCCATATCCATCATGCTCATACCGTCGTTGTAAGGCTGAACCTCACCTACTTGGGTATTAACACTTTCAATACGTACGCCTGCATTTAACCATAACTTGGTATTTATTTGGCTCTCAAATTCAGCAAATGCCGCTATGCGCTCTCGTTTACCGTTATTTATATTTACGTAATCGTCTGGTCCCATCATGGTTGAGCCTTCAATACCTGGCCACCAATCATCAATGCTGTAATTGTAATATTCTTGAGCGAGTAAAATACTGCTGTTTTTATTAAGCGCAATACGCCATTTAAGCTGCGTACTTATATCTTGTGCATCGGTTTTCATTGGCATCATGCCTGTTTTTTCTTTACTGAAAAAACCCATTTCGTGCTTTACGCTATGCCAGTTAACTTGCCCTTCAAGCTCGCTGTTTTCAAAGGAGCGTTTGTATTGAGCTATTGCACCGTAGCTGGTGTTATCGGTCATATCCATATACTGATTTGCAAATCCCTGATATGGGATTTTTTGATGCGTTAGCTTTATCACTAATTGCTGTTTATCATCGCGCATAGCTGCGGTTAAACTATGATTTTGTGCTCGATACAATGTATCTAATACTACATCGCCGTTACCGTCTTCATAACTATCTGCGTCACTAAACGAACCCTGATAATTAAGGCTAAGCGTGTCACTTGCTAAACGTGCACCTACGCCAAGTTTACGTCCGTTATCAACGCTACTGTACTTTGCTGACACATAACCTGAGTGCCAACCTAATTCACTGCTATCGCTATACTGTGGTGAAATAGAATTAACGCTTATTACGCCAGCAATATTATCGCCCCCCGCACTCACTGGCGACACGCCTGCAGCCACATTATAAGACGTAATTTGATTAGCCGAGATATACGAAAGTGGCGGGTTCATGTGATTAGCGCATGCAGCGGTAACATCTGCGCCATCAATTAACACTTTAACTCTGTCGCCCATTAAACCATTTAAAATAGGGAGGTCAGATACGCCGCCTGCAGCTGAAAAGTCGACGCCTAAATCACTTAATAACGATTCTGACGAACCAAGTGCTAAATGCTTATTTTGAGCATGTCCGTGTACTTCAATTACTTCTAAAGACGTATCGTCGGCAAACGCAAAAGGAGATATCACACCGCTAATAAAAAGTGCGACAGGGGAAAGTAAGTAAGTTTTTTGAGTTTTGCTTTTATAAACCATTGTTAATTTATGCCACTGTAATAATTGGCGTAATTATAGTGTGAACTGCAAAAGCAAAAGCGCGACATATTGTCGCACTTTATCAATTTTGAATGTTGTTAGGCGTGTTTAATCTAAAAGGTCATATAATAAATTAAGTATTTAACTCAGCTACTGTCTGAGAAACAATATCAGCCCCTCGCTCAATCTCTTTAATAACTTCAGATACATTCGCAATAAGCTCTCGGCCTTGCTCTGAAGAGTCTGAAACCGACGTAATTTGCCTTGATATATCATTAGTGAGCTCTTGGTTATTTTTAACAACGGTCGCTATTTCATTAGTTGAACTACTCGTACTGGCTGCAAGTTGCCTTACTTCGTCAGCTACTACAGCAAAACCTCGACCGTATTCACCAGCACGTGCAGCTTCAATAGCAGCATTGAGTGCAAGTAAATTAGTTTGATCAGCAATGCTGCTGATTGTAGAAACAATGGAGCCTATTACAGCTGATTGTTCATTAAGATTTTTAATTAAATCAACTGACTTAAGAACTTGGCTTACAATGGCATCTGAGTTTGCAACAGAACTTTGTAGTATCTCAGAACCTTTTTTAGCGGTTTGCGCTGTAGCTACCGCCGATTCATACGCGATTGCAGCGGCTTCAGTCACTGCATTATTATTGTGTATACGATCAGTAATATTTGATGCAAACTTAATTATTTTAATTACATTACCTTTGCTATCTAATATTGGGTTATAAGTAGCTTCTAGCCAAATTTCTGAACCGTCGGCGGCAATACGTTTAAATTTTCCTGACTTAAACTGCCCCTGCGCTAATTCATTCCAAAAGTGTGGGTTTTTCTCATAAAACACTTCAGTACAAAACATTTTATGATGTTTACCTACAATATCTTTTAAGCTGTAGCCTACTGTTGCTAAAAAGTTTTGATTTGCGCTTAAAATATTACCTTGTGGGGTAAACTCTATTGTAGCCAATGCTTTATCGAGTGCAGTAGCTATCGCTTCTTGTGCCTTTCGTTGTATATAACTAGTCGTAATATCAGAGGCTATTTTAATCACTTTAGTGACTACGCCATGCTCTTCTACAGGAAAGTAAGTTGCCTCAAGCCAAAGCTTATCGCCATTAGCTTTGTATCTTAAAAACGATCCTGATTTAGAAGCTCCGGTTTTTAATGCTTGCCAAAATTGGCTATATTCGTCTGACTTTGCATATTCAGGTTCGCAAAACATGCGATGATGTTTGCCAATTATTTGCTCTTTGCTGTAGCCTACAGTAGCTAGAAATAACTGATTTGCGTCTAATATTATTCCTTCAGGTGTAAACTCTATATAAGCCACATGCTTGTTAATTGCCGACAAGATAGACTGTTTTTGAATTAATTGAAGCTCCATTTCTTCAATTTTTGCGTTTCTTTTAGAAATACCAAACATATAAAAACCTTAAGGAGTAAATTAGTAAAAACATTAGCAAATTAATGTGATATCAACATGTAACTGTACTGTAAATATAAGCTCTAAATAACCTTTCGGCGAATATTTAACACCTTATAGATGCATGCTTTATAAATAGTTTTTTTATTTTATGAATTTTAAGTAGTATTTTCTTCTAATTAACATTTTAAAAACCTAACAAAAACACTAATTTATGCATGACTCTGTACTTTTTTTAACTTAAAATAGCACTTTCACAGACTACCCTCTCACACCAAAATTTAAGCATACATATAATATTTTCTATTCAGAATTTATTGTGCTGTTTCACTTTTAAAATTAAATCTTAAGGGATCATCTATGACATCAGATGTAACGTCGGCATCTAGTCAACTTAACAGAACCGCTATTTTACTCGTATTAGCACTTGGCACATTTATTTTAGGATTATCTGAGTTTTCGATGATGCCTATGCTGCCACTAATTAGCGAAACATTTGGCTCAACGCCCTCACAAAGTGGTTACGCAATTAGTGCTTACGCCATTGGTGTTGTAGTTGGTGCGCCTATTTTAATGCTCACTACAGCTAATATGAGAAAGCGCAAAGCATTGCTCATTTTTATAAGTTTAATGTTTATCTCAAACGGGTTAAGCGCGATGGCAACGTCGCTTGAGCAACTTGTAATATTTAGATTTTTAAGTGGCTTACCTCATGGTGCATATTTTGGTGCTGCTATTTTATTAGCATCAGATATTGCCCCAACAGGTAAGCGTGCAAGCTTTATGTCTAAGGTGTTTATGGGTTTAACTGTGGCTACTATTGTTGGCGTGCCTATAGTTACACTTGTAGGTCAAAATTTAAGTTGGCGTTATTGTTTAGCTGGCGCTGCAGTACTGGCCTTTATTGCTTTTGTTTTTGTTTATAAAGTAGTGCCTAGTATCGATAACGCTAAGCCTTCTAACTTACTAAACGAGTTTGGCGTACTTAAAAATAAACTGGTTTGGTCCATTTTGGGTATTGTAATTATTGGCTTTGGCGGAGTGTTTTGTATTTATACTTACATTGCCGACACCATATTAGTGGTAACAAAAACAGCTCCGTATACTATTTCTATCGCAATGGTAATGTTTGGTATCGGTTGTACACTCGGTAACTATGTACTGGGTAAAGCTGCCGATAAATCAGCAATTAAAACGACTGGCCTTGCGCTTGTATGTACTATTGTATTTGCCTTTGCATATGTAACGGCAAGCCATAATATTTGGGCTCTTTACGCGGTGATCTTCTTTATTGGTTGCAGTGTGGGCTTGGCTACGCTGATTCAAACGCTTTTAATGGATGTTGCGCCCGAAGGCCACGCTATGATTGGTGCCTTAGTACAGTGCGCATTTAATACTGCCAATGCTATAGGTCCTTGGGTTGGCGGAATTGCAATAGCGCAAGGTGCTGCACCTAATCAAACAGGTTACGTAGCAGCTGCATTGTTTTTAGGTGGTTTGGGTATGTGGCTATTAAGTTACTTACAACTAAACAAACAGCAACCAACAGCGCAAGCTACTAATTAACTGAGTCCTGGTTAATTTAAAACATAAAAAGAGCCGCTAATTAGCGGCTCTTTTATTTTTAATTTACCTAGTAAATTAAGCGTTTAACGATGCCATATCAATAACAAAGCGGTATCGTACGTCAGATTTTTCCATACGCTCGTATGCCGTGTTAATTTCGTCAATGTTGATCATTTCGCACTCTGGTAGCACGTTATTTTCACCACAAAAATCGAGCATTTGCTGTGTTTCTGCAATACCACCAATGAGTGACCCTGCAATACGACGGCGACCCATTAACAGCGGCACCGTGCTTAGCTCTTCTACAGGGCCAACCTGTCCAACGATGATTAGTGCGCCGTCTATGTCTAATAAAGGCGTGTAGATTGAAAGGTCATGCTTAACAGGCACTGTATCAATAATTACATCAAAAGCCGACTGCGAGTCTTTCATTTCGTCATCATTAGATGACACTAAGTAATGCTGGGCACCCAATTTAACGGCGTCTTCTTTTTTCGACTCACTACGCCCAACAACAGTAACAATTGCACCCATCGCTACGGCATTTTTAACTGCCATGTGGCCAAGCCCACCGAGGCCAACAACTGCAACACGGCTGCCTTTTTTAACGCCCCATTTATGAAGTGGAGAATACGTAGTAATACCTGCACATAATAGAGGTGCAACGCGTGAAAGCTCTAAACTCTCTGGTATTGAAAGTACGAACTCTTCTCGTACAACAACATGTTTAGAATACCCACCTTGGGTCATTTCGCCGGTTTCTCTATCTTTACCTGCATAAGTGCCAACCATACCCTCTCGACAAAATTGTTCTTCGTCGTTATCACATTGATCGCAACTTTTGCATGAATCAACCATGCAGCCCACGCCAACAGTATCACCTTGCTTATATTTTTTAACGTCGCTGCCTACCGAAACAACTTTACCAACAATTTCGTGCCCAGGTACTAATGGGTAGTCACTGCCACCCCAATCATTTCGTACGGCGTGTAAATCTGAATGGCACACACCACAGTATAAAATTTCAATTTCTACATCGTTATTTCGTAAATCGCGGCGCTCAAAAGAAAATTCTGTCAATTCAGAACCTTGGCTTTTTGCTGCATATCCTACTGTTTTCATAATAACTCCATAGTGGTTAAAAATTTAAATCATCAACAGCATAGTACATAGCCTGTGAATAGAACCTGACAATATAAAATAGGCACAAAAAAAGCCCAAACAGTGTTTGGGCTTAATCGTTAGGACTAGGGCGCTAAATTTAATTATTTTGCAAGTAAGCTGTTTAATTCATTAATAATTGAATGAATGCGCTCTGCATTTTTTCCTAAATCACTACGCCCTACTCGCGACTTACTACGAATATCAACAAAACGTTGGCTGCCTTCATCTTTAATACGAATTACCACATCGTCTTTAAAACCAAACCATGTGGTTGTATCAGTAGCTTCTACAATACCTGTAGCCGTATTTGCATTTACTACAGCAAAACCAAGATTTTTAACTGCTTGTTCGCTTGCTGCCATCAAATCGGCTTTAGATTGTGCAAAGCTTAATGTCACCAGTTCAGGGTATGCTTTGCGTTGCTGTACTGCCGTTTCTTCGCCCGCGTATTCTACTGGGTTAGATGCGTTTGCACGTAGTGGCGCTATTGCTACAAATTTTGGTGGGTTAACTAAATCTGTTGAAATATCATGAATTGCCGGTACGCTTTTAGCTTTGTTCATCATATTAAGTGGCATAGCAATAGCCACAACCGAAAACACAAGCGCAATAACACCACTGCTTAGCGTTAACGTTTTACGCATAAATAACGCTTGTATTATAAGTAGCACCAATGCAGCGCCACCAGCGTAAACGCCAAATCTAAATCCCGTAAACGCAACCTTTAGCTCTACAATACCATATTTATACAAAGGCCCTGGCAGTATGACGAGTAAAAAGGCGATTAGACTAACTAAGCTCACTAAAACTTTCATTTTATGATTCCTATATTGTGTGATTTTTATTATTAAAACAATTAAGCACTATCAACCGGTAGCTTATACTACTAACAAGTGCTTTTAGATTACTATTAGCGACTAATTACACAAAAAAGTCCAATGTTGTGTGATCAAAGTTACTCAAGTTTGGAAAAATATCAACAAGCTCAGAGCTTGGCACACCAAACCAATGAGCCAGTGTGGCAAAGTACTGCTCATTAGCAACACTTGGAATTAAACGCCCGCCACCGGTATCTTGTGCGCCATCCAAATGTTGAGTTAATAGCTCGCCATATATATTGCCGCCTTTTACTGCGTCGCCCATTACTATTTGGTTCCCTGCCCAACCATGGTCAGTGCCATCGCCATTTGAGGTCAACGTGCGACCAAAATCAGACATAGTAAACGTAGTCACTTTATCAGCCATATCAAGCTCTTTCATCGCACTATCAAATTCACTTAACCCTTGAGCTAACGTATTTAATAAAGCAGGGTGCGTTGTTAATTGGTTGTCGTGGGTATCATACCCCCCCATAGAAACAAAAAACACTTGGCGTTGAGTACTCAACTTTGCCTGTACGCTAATTGTTTTAGCGACTGCGGCAAATTGCTCACTAAGGCTATTATCGCTAAATGGGGTAATAAGTGCAGGCGCGCTTTCTAACGCGCTGTTCATTGCTTGAGTGTTATTTATCGCACTTGTTAAGCCATTGGCATAAGCTGTACTTAACGGATGGCTCGTATTGCCTAGTAAGCGGTTCATAATAGCGGTTACGTGCTCGCTACGAGGTTGATACCCTCCAAACGCGTTAATACTACTAATGCCACTTTTGTTAAGCGCAAATGCATTGCTAGCACTTCCCGTTTGCCATAAATTAGTACCGTCGAGTGATACATTAGCTGCAAACTCATCTTGTAACTCTAAACGCTCTAAAAGTCGTGCGCCCCACCCGCTATTAAGTGATTGTTTTTCTCGACCATACATCCACGCAGCTTGCTGATCGTTATGCGAAAACAAATGCTCAGGCAAACCTATTGTTTTATTTTTATAGTCATTCAATGTTGTGGGAGCGAGTAAAGTACCTACCCCGCCTATAAATGCTAAATTTTGAGATTCAAACACATTTTGTATAGGTTCAAGTGAGGGATGAATACCGACTCCACCGGCAAACTGGCTTTTAATACTTAACTCTAGTGGGCTCTCTACCGCTAGGTTTTGCCTGCTTTGCTCGTACAAATACCGTTGCTCGCCTTCAAGCGGAACGAGCATATTTAACGAATCATTCCCCCCGTATAAATACACACACACTAATGCTTTATAATCACCTAACTCAACGGCATTAGTCGCTCCAGTTAATGCTTGTAATTGCAGGCTCGTTAACGCGGCAGCCGATACGCTGCCTTTCATACATAACGACAGAAACTCTCTTCTATTAATGCTCATTATGCGCTCCTAATACTGCACGTTGAATTCAGGTGAAATAGCAATCATATATAATAAATACGAAACCCGTTCACGGTATTGCTCTTCATTAAAGTAGGCATCTAAATCAAGTAATGCTTGGCGTGTGTCATTGCTCATTGCGCCTGCAAAATATAGCGTGTTGTACTGAGTTAATAGCGCGCTAACACCTTTTTTCTCTAAAACATTCATGTCGTCTTGAATATAAACATAAATACCATTTGAATTTAAATCACTGTGCGCTTCAGCGGTACTCCACACTAAACTTGCGTAAAGCGCGTTCATGGTGCCAATCAGTGTTGCATCGTTTGCTATTTGTAACTCTGGCGCAACAATACCTTCATTTCGCAAAGCTGCGGTTTGATAATCAGGCCTAAAAAAGTTAAATACCGAAGCCGACTGCATGGGTCCTTGCCCGTAGCTATTTATTAAATTCCATGTTTTATAGTAACCAGCCAAAGATTTAGCATCGAGATTTCGCCAAAACTGTACGGTTTTTAAAATAGGCTCTTTAATTTTACCTTGATAGTTAAGCACTGAGCCAAAATGCCGTGCTTCATCATCTAAATATATAGCCTTTACTACAGCCGCTAAATCGCCGCGTACACCGGCGCCATTATCAATAAATACATTAGCTACTCGCTCAACATATTGGGGTGTTGGGTTTGAGGTAATTAATCGCTGAATAAGTTGCTTAGTAATAAATGGCGCAACATTTTGATGATTAAATAAATTATCGAGCGCTATTTGCATTGACTCTTCTGCTGCGTAACCTTGTGGTATAACCTCGCCATTTAGTAAGGTTTTTTGTTTACTAGAATGGTACTCGTCAAATGCTTCCATTGGTTTAATATAGTCACGACTTTTACGCTTAAATGTTTCACTATCGGCAAACGTCCAACCAGTAAATACGCGTGCAAAACCCTCTATTTCGACCTGTCCGTAAGTGGCAATAGTATTACCTTGTGCATCAAGCTTAGCGCTGCCATCTAGGTTTAGCTCTTCAAGGCCAATAGTAAATAACTGCATTACTTCACGTGCGTAATTTTCATCTGGGCGAATATTAAGTGCATCGTCTGCTTTTTCGTTACCCAAATGGCTTAAGTAAGTTCCCATAATAGGCGAAAGCGTGACATCTTCGAGTAAGTCACGATAATTACCAAAGGCATGCTTTAGTAGCAAATCGTAATAAGTGATCATGCCCTCAGGTTGGCCTCTTAAGGCACTGTTTTCATCCGACACTACTAATATTTCACTTAACGCAAATGCAACACGTTGACGGAGTTGATCGTCACTTTGCATTACTGCCTTCCACCATGCGTCTATGCGGCTTATGTATTTAAAGTCGTCATCGTCATTTAACTTTACTAAATAATCACGGTGATAATTAATAGGTAGCGCTATTTGCTTATCAAGCCATTGCTGCTCGCTTAAACCTTGTGCGTTTTGTATTTCACTAAGCTTAGGTCCCATTGTTGTTTGGTGTAGTAACCGTGCGGCGCTAATGTCATCCATATTATTACGTGCAGTAAAGCTTAGCGTTTTTACACTGCTGGCCCCTTCGTTATCGGTTGCTGTTACCGAAAAAGCGTAATCAACAGGCTTATAACTTTGCGCATTTAGCAGTGTTACTGAAGTAGTTGTTGCCTCTAAAGGCCCACTAATTAGTTCAGGCCCTTGCGTTTGTTGCCACACAACAGATGTAATAGTGCCGTCTTTATCACTGGCTGTTGCTGTTAGCTCAATTGTTTGGCCTTTACTTAATTCACTAGAAATATCAGCTACTGACAAAATGGGGATTTTATTTCCGTTAACGGTTGGCGTATCATCGGATCCTGAACCACCGCAAGCGCCTAGTATAAAAACCGAGCTTGCGATCAGAGCAAATTTATAATGCATGTAAAGTCGTCATCATTTGTTAATTAAAGTACGTTAGTGTGTACCGAGTTTAATGCATTTATTGAAACACAAAATTTACAATTTAACTCTTTATTTTTTGTAACCGAATCATGAACGCCCCATTAATAATGCACTAGCTGCAGGGGTAAACAGCCAGAGCTTTATTATTTATGAAAACAGAAATTCGCTATTGTTTTGAATCTTCACAAGTTGCTAACCGATTTTTACACGAGCTCAAAGACTGGCCGGTTAACGATGTAAAAACACGACTTTTTAACGGCGGCGATAGTGTAAAAGTGACATATGAATACGACGAAAGTGGTTTTGATTACACTTGCGCCGAACTTGATGACCTAGCACAGAGCCATGGCGGGAAAGAGGTTTAAGAGTTTTATAATAAAAAACAGCTGATGCATCTTTAATAATTCACTTACATTATATAGATTTGATTGATGTTTTATCTCTACCTGAGTTTTTCGCTTCGTAGAGCATTATGTCGGCTTCTTTAATTAGTGATTGGATAGACACATTATTACCACTTAAGGTTTCTTTTGTAGCAAATACACACCCAGCACTAATTGTTAAATATTTACGTACAGGCGACGCTTCATGAGGTAAATTTAACTCCCTAACCGCCAAAAGCAATTGCTGAGATATATCTACAAACTCTTCATAAGAAAGTTTTTTAAAGAATAATATGAACTCTTCGCCGCCATAGCGCGCGACTGTTCCTTTGTTTTGCTTTGCCATTTGTTGTAATTTACCAGCTAAGAGCTGTAAAGCGTTGTCTCCGCCTTGGTGACCATAAAAATCGTTATAATTTTTAAAGTGATCTACATCAAGTAATATTACTCCAAAGGCATTTTGTTGCTGTTGAGCCTGCTCCCATTGCGCCGCTATAATTTCATCAAAGGCACGCCTGTTGTAAATTTGGGTTAACCCATCAATTTTACTTATTTTTTCAAGCTTAGAATTTTGCTCTTTTACTTGTTTAATTAACGCATTAAAACCGCTAATTAAAACGCGCATTTCTAAAAATTGATTAGTGAAACTCAAAGGCTGTAAATCGTTTTTTACCAACATTGAATTAATAGCGGACGCACCACTAATAAGCGGTTCAATAAAATAACGATTTACAATATAAAAACCTAATAATGACATTACAAAAAACATTAACAAAATAAGCTTTAAATAATGATCAAATAAAACTGGCAGTGTTTGGTGATGGTGCTTAATGTTCAAAGCAAGCAATGGCTTACCATTTACATCTAGAATCACCCTCTTCCTTTGAGTGGCAATGTCCTCTTCTTGGAGGCTCCCTTTAAGCGTCGCAATATCGTTTAAAGAACTACCGTGTGCTATTTGTGTATAGCTAAGCTCCACTTGTGCAATATCCACTAAGGATTTGATCAACGACGGTCTTACTTTTTTTATAAAAACAATACTACCAACAGGCTCACCTGTTTTATCTGTTCGCTTTATTACATGCGATGCAAACATGACAGGGCCGCCCGCTGTTTGTAAAAAGCCAGAATAGCTTAAACTACTGTCGTCATTAGCAGCTTTTGGATTAGGAATAATTGCGCGGTTTAATTTATTAACCTGTAAATCCAAATCAGGCGCATCAAACTCCGTATGCTTCATATAATCATACGCTTGTCCGTAAACCATATTAAAATTTACATCGTAGATAAACACACCATCAATTTTGAGAGAGTAGAAGGTATCCCCTACAAAGTTTGAATCTATATATTCTGCGTCAAAATCAGCCATATAATCATAGGTGTCATCCCATACGGCGTAGTCATAATTGAGTGTTTCTAAAAATATAAACTCTCTATCAAGCGCAATTTTAAGACTTAGTAATTCACGATTTTGATAATCTTCAATACTATTATTTATAGTCGGCAGGCTAAAAAATAGCGGTACCCAACTAATAAACTTGTTACAAAGCACATTAAAATCAAAGTACCTATTATTACAAAAAATCTTAATGTCATAGTCTCTATCTAATCGTGTAAAATTAAGTCAAAGTAGCTTACGTTTTATGTTTTAGACTTCTGCATCTAAATTATAAATAACTAGCTTCTTACTAAAACGTAGTATAAATTCATGAGCAGGAATAAACAAAGCTTACTACTAAATTTTATAGCGTTAAAACGTTAGCACTTTCAATAATATATTTAATATAGACATAAAATTATACCAATTCACTTAATTAAGTGGTCTATTGTGAGGGCGGAAAAACGTGTTGATAGCTAGGCACAAAATTAGCTATTTAGTTGTTCTAAATGAGAATTTTTTAACGCAGGTAGCGATACGTTTAGCCCGCAAAATGATTAAGTATTATTGCGGATTGGTATTACACATTTAAAGTAGTACAAAAAGCTGAAACTATTTCGCTACCGAAATTTCCACTTTCGATGAAGATGATCTCGCAAGATCCAGTACTTCATAATAATTTAAGCCATCAATTTTTTTACCAATAATAAAATAATTCATTTCATTCATCATGGTTGGGTCGCCTAAAACATCTTCTGCGCTTTGCACATCAGAAAATTGAATTGCAATTAAGGCGCCTACAAAGCGCATTACATCTTGAGATTTTAATGTCTTTAAAACTTTATGAACTCCGGCCTGAGTTGACTCAGGTGTAGAACCATCAAATCTAAAATCACTTTTTGTACTAGCGCATGCACTAAGCATTAATATTGATAGTGCGAAAAGTAAATGTTTCATATATATCCTTATTTGTTATTCGTGATACTTGCGGATCATCGCCGCTTTACCGTTTTCAACTTCTATTACTTCCATCATTGTGGAGGTGTATTCTATTGGCTGCTTACTTTGCGGTTGAATGCCCTTTACATGACTCTTATAACGAATAGCAAAGCCTGTATCATTAAACACAAATGTATTAAGCAGTGTGCTTTCAAACAACGTGTGCGCACCTAAGTAAAAACTCATACCTTTGCGCATCTGCTCTTTGCCATCAGGAGTACGTGAGTCATCCGGTTGATACGGAATATGCTGATTACCAATATCATCGGTTAACAATGCAAGATAAGCCTCAAGCTCTTTAGCACCTGCGTTAGGTGCTTGTGTTGCGGTCATTGTTTTATAGTATTGCTGCGCAAACGCATTTAAGTCGAGTGACTCTTGGGCATAAGCCGAAAAAGCAGTTACTAGAGCCAAACCTAACGTTAAAAGTAACCTCATTGACTATTCCCTGTAGCTAAAAATGTTTTATAGGTACATTACCTTAGTAAGTTCAATAATCAAACAAAATCAGTTTTAAGTGAATTAACATCTACATTTTGCTCTTCACTCTATTTGTTGCAACGCTATTAGCGGGGTCGTCTGGCCAAAAATGTTTAGGGTAGCGGCCTTTCATTTCCTTTTGCACATCGCGGTAACTGCTAGCCCAAAAGTGGGCTAAATCTTGAGTAAGTTGCAATGAGCGTTTACCTGGCGATAGCAACTCCATAAGCAGTGGCAGCTTACCGTTGGCAAGCATAGGCGTACTGGTCAAGCCGTAAACTTCTTGCATGCGCACGCTTAGCTTTGCGGGGCCATCAAGCTGGTATTCTATTTTTATATTTGAGCCACTTGGCACCGTTAATCGCAGTGGTAACAGTGCTTTTAAAGCGGTTTGTTGTTGCCAATCAAAACAGTTTTGTAATGCTTCAAAGTAGTTAAACTTTTTAAGCTGCGTGAGCGTTTTAATATCTTCTAAAAACACACCTAGCCACTGCGCTGCATCTTGAATAAGTTGTTGCTCGTTTATTTGCGGGAATTTATCAGGCATTAAATTACTTGCTAGGCTCATACGTATCAGCAATTGCTGCGCATCAGGTTGCTCGTTAAATAATGCAAAGCCATGTTTAGCAAATAAGTTAAGCCACGCTTTAGCTCGCTCGCTCTTATCTAGTTTTTGTTTACTAGGCTGGCTGCTGAGCGTTATAGCCCCGAGCTTTACTTCATCTTGATGAATAAAGCGCGCTGACTTTTCATCAAACTCACAACGAGTAAGTTCACTAAATAAATGCGGTAAAAATTCTTGTAACTCAAATGGGTTAAGCGCGGTGGCTGCAAATATACGCCCGCCTTTGTGCCCGCCCATGGTTGCTATGGCTAAGTAATCGTCGTTGTGCCAGTAATCGGCATTCAACTCAGCCCCTGCACCATTGGCGAGTAAATAACCATTACCCCGTTTTTTAGCGATGCGATCGGGGTATGCCCATGCCACCAGCAAACTTATATAATGCGTATTTAATTCGCTGTTTTCGTCTTTTACTTTTAAGCGGCTTTGCCAATACTTTAACTGTTGTTTAAATACCGGATGCGGACGTTGCTGTTGGCTATGCAGCGCTAAACTCAACTCGTTTGCACTGTTTACTCGGCTCTCAAGTAATGCCACTAAATAAATAGCGAGCCTAAAAATACCAGGGAGTTGGTCATCGAGTATTTGTGCTTTTAATAGCATATGCGCCAAACGAATATCAGCACCAAAACCTAACATTTTACTGCCAAGCGGTGTGAGCTTACCTTTGCTATCAATAGCTTCTAGCATGTTAAGCAGGTTACTTGCTTGCTCGCATTGCTGCTCAGTGGGCTTATCGAGCAAGGTTAGCTCATCAATACTGGCTCCCCACTGCTTTGCCTCAAGCATAAGTTGGCTTATGTCTGATGTGAGTATTTCGGGATTGTCGTGGCTATTACGTCGCTCAAAGGTTTGCTTTGAGCCAATTCGATAAACAATGCCCGGCTCTATTCGCCCTGCACGCCCTGCACGCTGCACAGCAGACGAGCGCGATATGCTTTGTGTTGTGAGCTCAGTAACCCCTGTTTTTAAATTAAAGGTCGCTGCACGGCGCTTGCCGCTGTCAATTACAATGCGTATGCCTTCAATAGTTAAACTGGTTTCGGCTACATTGGTGGTAAGCACTACTTTGCGCATGCCGTTTGGTGCAGGAGCAATAGCAGCTTGCTGATTAGCTTTATCTTGCTCGCCAAATAGCGTTGCAACTTGGTAATTACTGGGTAGATCGGTGAGTGCTTGTTGCACGCGTAGTATCTCAAACTGCCCAGGTAAAAAAACCAATGCGCTGCCTGTTTGCTCATTAAGTGCTTGTTTTATTATGCTAGGAATTGCATCAAGCCAGCGACTTTCATCTTTTATGGGTATGTATACTTCGTCTATTGGGTAACTGCGACCGCTTGATTGAATTACAGGGCAATCAAAAAACGCAGTGTAACGCTCAGTATCAAGCGTTGCCGACATAAGCATAATAGTTAAATCGTCGCGCAGCGCACTTTGGGTCTCGAGCGCAAAGGCAAGTGAGGTATCGGCTGCAATTGAACGCTCATGAAATTCATCAAATATCAGTAAATCTATATCGCTTAATTCGGGGTCGTTTTGCAGCATGCGGGTTAGCATACCTTCGGTAACTATTTCGAGGCGCGTATTAGCGCTTACTTTACTCTCGCCTCTAATCCGCAAACCCACACTTTGCCCAACACTTTCGTTTTGGCACTTTGCTAAATAACTGGCAATATTACGAGCAGCTAAACGGCGAGGCTCTAGCATTACAATACGTTTAAAATGCCCGTCGCGCATAAGCTCTAGCGGTAACCACGTAGATTTACCCGCACCAGGCGGCGCTTGTAATAACGTAATAGGATTACTTTGTAATGTAGTAACGAGTTGTTGATATATGTCTTGAACCGGCAGCACTGCTATTTACTCAAAATTGCTTTGCGTGCATTGTAACAAAAACCAAAAATAAACGCGCCGCTAAAGCTATGTGGTTATAAGGGATTTAATAAAGGGTTACATAATCAGAAATAATTACAGACCGCTCTGTACATTTTTTAAGGATGTTTTCACAACATTAATCATTACTGCCTCAATAAAAACATAACACCATGATTATAAATGCAAAATAAAAATTTAACTTATTGGTACACGCCTTGCTCCTTTTATACTGAACGTTAATTAAATCTAAGTAAGGAGAAACTTATGAACAGCGATCGTATGAAAGGTAATTGGAACGAACTTAAAGGTAAGGCTCAACAAAAATGGGGCGATCTTACCAACGACGATTTAGACAAAATTGAAGGTAGCCGTACAGAGCTTGTGGGTAAAATCCAGCAGCAGTATGGTAAATCTAAAGAAGAAGCAGAGCGTGAAGTTGATGAGTTTGAAAAAACTCACTAATCGCTAACTTCTAAAAAAACCGCCATTTTGGCGGTTTTTTTGTTTAAGCTGTAGGTTATTTAGCTACGCTTTTAATTGGTTACCAATCGGTAACTGCCTAATACGCTTTCCGCACGCTGCAAAAATAGCATTACATAATGCTGGTGCATAAACTGGTGTAGATGGCTCACCTACCCCTGCTGGTGGTGCATCGCTTTGTACAATTTCAACTTCAATCTCAAGAGGTGAGTCGCTCATACGCGGTACGCGATAATCATGAAAGTTACTTTGCTGCACGCGCCCTTTATCAAAGGTAATACCATCGCTGATTGCAGTTGTAATCCCGTAAATAGAGCCACCTTGGGTTTGGTTTTTAACGGTGTCGGTGTTTACAACCGTACCCGCATCAATGGCAACCCACGATTTAATTACGTTTAAATCGCCAGCATCCGACACTTCTACTTCAACTACCGTAGCTACGTAAGTTAAAAAGCTTCTGTGTGCTGCTATGCCTAAACCTCGCCCTTTAGGAAGTTCTCGCCCCCATTTACTCATGTCAGCTACTTTTTCAATAACATGGCGCAGTCTGCCAATATCTAAAGGGTAAACCGCTTTATCGCCACCGTAATTATCGTATGTGGCATTTTGCTCAGTTACATCAACAATGCGACTCGGACCTATGGTGTCTAGTAAATAGTCTTTTTGGTCGCGACCGGCTTTGTGCGCCGCTTCGCCAATAAATGACTGAATAGCAAAGGCATGAAAAATATTTGATACAGAGCGCATCCAACCAATTCGTGCTTTGGCTTGCGCATCACCGTTTTCTAACTTCATGTTAGGTGTGTTAATTGGGTTATCGGTAAACCCTAAGCGCAGTTCAAAGCTCCCTGGCGTAGTCGCCCCTTCTGAAAAGGTAGAGGTAATTGGTGAAAACGCGGTGCGGTGTAAATAAGATTCTATTGCGCCATTTTTATCTAGCGATGCTTCAATGTGCTGAGCCGAAACCGCATGGTAAAAACCATGTTGTATGTCATCTTCACGCGTCCATTGCACACGAATAGGTTTGCCTACTTTCATTGAAAGGTAAGCTGCTTCTGCTGAAAAGTCAGGTTTTGACTTACGCCCAAAGCCGCCTCCTAACATGGTAACGTGAACATTAATTTTGCTCTCATCCATGCCAAGCATTGCCGCCACTGTTTTCATATCGGCTTGTGGGTTTTGCGTAGCAGCCCATATATCAACACTATCTTTGTTGTACATAGCTGTTGCACACGGCGGCTCCATTGGTGCTTGAGCAAGATGCGGCGCGTAATAATCAGCTACGAGTTTATTGCTCGATTTAGCCAACACGCCCATGGCATCGCCTTTATCACGTATGTTTGCCTGTGGAGTTTGTACTGTTTTTAGTAATGACTTTTTAAATTCTTCTGAATTGTAATCACCATTTTTGCCATCATCCCACACGACTTTTAATGCTTTACGCCCTTGCCATGCAGCCCATGTGTTTTTAGCTATAATCGCAATACCGCCCTTTGGCTGAAACTGCGGCGCGCCTTTTGGTGCAGGTATTTCAATAACATCTAAAACGCCGTTTATCGCTTTTGTAGCACTGGCATCAAACGACTTAACAACACCGCCTACCACTGGCGGACGTTCAATTATAGCCACCAGCGCTTTTGGTTCGCGTACATCGGCTGCAAATATTGCTTTACCTGTTACTAAATCGGCTAAATCTATGTGCGCTATGCCAGTATTAATGTAGCGCCATTCTTTGCGTGTTTTAAGTGTTAGTTTGTCAGCTTCTGGTGGCGTTATTGTAAGCGCTAAGTCGATTAAATCTTTATAAGTAAGCGATTTACCTGAGCTGTGTGTAACAACGTGTTGATTGGCTGTACAGGTCTGCGGGTCAACTTTCCAATACTTAGCGGCAGCGTGCTGCATCATGTAACGAACACTTGCGCCCATTTCACGCAGGCGTTGCATGTTGTAGCGAATACTGCGCGAGCCATCGGTATTTTGATCGCCATATTTAGGGTCGCCCTTACCCTGAATAACAATAACCTTATCCCACGCGGCTTCCATTTCATCGGCAACTATTTGTGCAATCGCGGTGCGAATTTGCTGACCCATTTCAGAGCGATGGCAGGTTATTTCAACCATGCCGTCTGGGCGCAGTGCAATAAATAAGTTTGCGCGTTTTGCTTGCTCAGATGGCTGCTCTAATACACCCGCAAATGCTCTTGGCGCACTGCCTACAAAATAAGTACCAAGTACCAATGCACCTATTGCACTGGTTTTTAAAAACTTACGGCGGTTTAAATCAAAATATTTGTTATCTTGGCTCATACTTCTTCCCCTTGTTCATTTGGGTCAAAATATTGAACACTCGCCATTGTTTTAGCGGCTGATTTAATTGCTTTATGAATGCGCGGGTATGTACCACAACGGCAAATATTTCCCGACATATTACTTACTATTTCATCGTCAGTTGGGGTTGGGTTTGCAGCTAATAAGCTTGCAGCTTGCATCATTTGGCCGCACTGGCAAAAACCACACTGCGGTACTTTATGCTCAACCCATGCTTGTTGTACTGGATGGTCGCCCTGCTCGCTTAACCCTTCAATTGTCGTAATTGAACGCCCTGCTGCTGCCGCTACAGGTAATACACACGAGCGCTGAGCTACCCCATCAATATGCACGGTACACGCACCGCACTGTGCCATACCACAGCCAAATTTAGGCCCAGTTAAATTCAATTCATCTCGGAGATACCATAATACTGGCGTTGACGGATCGCCAGAAAACTCATGTTTATTACCATTAATGGTAAGCGTGATCATACTAAACTCCTTGGCAAGGCGCTTTACAGGAGGGTTCCTTGTTGCGCGAGAACTATTTTTAATTACTTACTATTTTATACTTACTACTTTTAGCCTACCACTTAGATCTGTTTTATAAAAATACTAATTATTAGAACGTTTTACTGCTAAAAACAGTTCTACATTACCAAGCGTACTAAAACATACATTAATGAGTACTTATAACATCTTCAAATAGTAATCGCTCATCGTCTTTATAAACTTCAAGCCAACCTGGTGGTGATGTATCACAACCAATAATGGTTACATGTAGTATGTAACTATAACGCCCATTTTTAAACGTATAATGGTGATTACCGCCAGTGCCACTAACCGTTACATCGCCGTTAGATAAAACCATATCAGGCTTGTCACTTGGCTTTTTATTAATCCCCCACACTACATAACGATAATTTCCATCACCTAAATCATCAATACGAATATGGTAGTTAGCCGTTTTCCAATCGAGTACTGGTTTTTCAAAGGTATTAATACTTGCGTGCAAGGATTGCTTACCTTGTTCGATTAAGCTTTTAGCAAGTGTCTGCTCTTTAGTATTTTGTGTATTTACAGCAATAATTTTACCATCAGTATCAACCCACATAACGCCGTTATTTAGCATAATGCCGCGCCAACCTACTTTCTCCCAATCAGTTTTAATGTTTGAACTGGCAATAACTGCCGCTAGCTCATCATTAAATACTTCATCAAAGCGGTTAATAAACTCGGCTTCATTTTTAATGTCAGGTATGGGATATCGTCGTTTTAGCGGGTAGCGAATAAGTGCTGCAATCGCAGTTTTATCATGCGCTTTAAAAGCAGCAATAACAGGTAAAACGAACTCGTGATACTTTTGCTCAAGCGCAAATGTGTTAGATGTGAAAAGTAGTGATAGGCACAGTAGAATGTGGCTTAGATATTTCATTTATAGTTCTTTAATCAAAGCTCAAACTTTGGCGTAAAACTTGGATGCTCAGTTTTCATTAAAATATCATCTAGTATCCTAATAAGCTGATCTTTTTGCTTACAAGATAATTGCTTTGTATTTGATAACATATCTTCACAAAATTTTTTTATCCCATGAATCTGGGTGATATATATTGAGCTCTTTAAGTACGTCTTTTATTAATTTTTTTGTGCCTAAAGAAATATAACCGTCTTGAATTTCTTGCCGTAAGTTAACTAAGGGGGTTTGGGATTCAGACATTCAACGTCCTTTGACTTATGTTGTCTTTCAACGCTAGGGATTATCAAAACCTAGCAGATAAAATTATTATGAAATGTGAGGTCACATATTAGAATTACACTTTTTCTCATCCCAACTTTCAATTATGAAAATGCTAGCCGTATGAGCAGAATGAACAGCAAGTCTAGCGTGCCTAGGCTTAATATTATACCTAGTTCGACCTTCAGCATGGGCAGCACTAGCATGTGTGCGCAGTGCACCAATACCGCTAACTGTTGAGAACAGTCCACTTAATATTTGTATTAAATCTTTATCTTGAACAAGGCTAATATCAAAACCTAGCTCATCCTTAATTACTTTCCAAACACCCTGCAAATCTTTTTTAGCAGGCATTGTTAAACCTTCATCTTCTATAAATGTTTTACAAATAGCTTCTAATATATTGCACGCAGCTAGTACAGCTTCTCGAGGAGAAGCTTGTTATATTATCCATTGCTCGATCAAACTCAGCATTAATTGCAGGTAAATCTCTATTTTTTATTAACGCTGATAGCGATTGCGAGGAAGCACTTGCACCATCAAAAATGAAACCGCCCATTCTATATTCAAAATTGTAGTTAGAAAGGCACTGCCTTATCTTTTGTACATATTTATAAGCTACATTCTCAACTTTTCGAAACATTATTTCATTAAATTCAGTTTGAAATTCAGGATTTTCCATGTAGTTTTCAATTAATTTACCAACTACTGATATAGGGCAATCTGATTCATTATTTATTCTTCTTAGCCACGCCTGTGCTTTAGAAGATTTAGAGCCTTCGGGAGGTTCGCCTGGGGCGTTAGAGTACAGAAAAAGAGAATCTAACGTAGCGTGAGTCTCCAGAGAAGAGATTGCATCAGCTAGAATTGATATAAGAGGTGCTGGTATTTGCTTATTCATAAATTTAAAAGTCCTTTTAACTATCTGATTATGTTAACTGCTCTACTACAGCAAAGTCCAACAGACTTTCATTACTACTTTAAGTGTCTTACAAAAAAGCGAGCTTAATTAAGCTCGCTTTTGTTTTAACGGACAGCTGTTCTATTTACTCCGGATCATACCCCAAGTTAGGCGATAGCCAACGTTCAGCTTCTTCAAGCGTCATATTGGTTCGCTTAGCGTAGTCTTCTACCTGATCCTTTTGCACAGCTGCTACTGCGTAGTATTTAGCCTCAGGGTGTGAAAAGTACCAACCTGAAACAGCAGCACCTGGCCACATGGCGTACGAGCTAGTTAGCTGCATACCAATGCGTTTTTCGGTGTCGAGCAACTGCCAAATTTTCTTTTTCTCAGTGTGCTCAGGGCACGCTGGGTAACCTGGCGCTGGGCGAATACCTTGGTAGTTTTCGCGTATTAGCTCATCGTTTGCTAGGTTTTCGTCTGGTGCAAAACCCCAATACTCTTTACGTACTTTTTCGTGTAGGTATTCTGCAAACGCTTCGGCGAGCCTGTCGGCAACCGCTTTAATCATTATTTTGTTGTAGTCGTCTTGCTGTGCGTCAAACGCATTTGCTAAGTCGTCTTCTTCTAGGCCGCCCGTTACTGCAAACGCGCCAAAGTAATCAGGCGTGCCTTTTGGTGCTATGTAGTCGGCTAGGCAATAATTAGCAAAGTCGGTTTTTTCGGTTTGCTGGCGTAAATGGCATGAAGTAGTTAATACTTCTTTGCGTGTTTCGTCGGTGTATATTTCTATGTCATCACCCACGCGGTTAGCCGGGAATAAACCAATTACACCAAGTGGTTGCAAACTGCCTGCTTTTTCAAGGTCGTCTAACATATCGTTAGCGTCTTTAAATAAGCTTTGCGCTTGCTCGCCTACTACTTCATCGTCCATTATGCGCGGGTATTTACCGGCAATTGACCACGTCATAAAGTATGGCGTCCAATCTATGTATTTACGCAAAGTAGCAATTGATACGTTTTTAAATTCAGTCACGCCCAGCTTTTTAGGCACTGGTGGTGTGTAGTTATCCCAATCAAGCTTTGCTGCGTTATCGCGTGCGCGCTGGATTGTAACAGGCTTAGAGCGTGGTTTTTTACGCGCTTGTTGCTCGCGTACTTTTACATATTCAGCTTTAGTTTTAGCTAAAAAGTCAGGTTTAATGTCTTTTGATAATAAGTTTGAAACCACACCAACTGCACGGCTTGCGTTATTTACATATACAACGCCTTTGTCATATTGCGGCTCAATTTTTACTGCTGTGTGCGCTTTAGAGGTAGTTGCACCACCAATAAGTAGCGGCAGTTCAAAACCACGGCGTTTCATTTCTTTTGCTACGTGCACCATTTCGTCAAGCGATGGGGTAATTAAGCCCGATAAACCAATAATATCGGCTTTTTCGTCGATGGCGGTTTGCAGTATTTTATCAGCAGGTACCATTACGCCTAAATCAATAACTTCGTAGTTATTACATTGCAGTACCACGCCTACAATGTTTTTACCTATGTCGTGTACGTCGCCTTTTACTGTCGCCATCACTATTTTACCATTGGTTGAACCTTCTTCTTTTTCGGCTTCAATAAATGGGTCTAGGTAAGCTACGGCTCGTTTCATTACGCGCGCCGATTTAACCACTTGTGGTAAAAACATTTTACCTGCGCCAAATAAATCACCTACCACGTTCATGCCGTCCATTAACGGCCCTTCAATTACGTGAATAGGTTTATCGGCAGCAGCGCGGCACTCTTCGGTATCTTCATCTATAAAGGTGGTAATGCCTTTTACAAGCGCGTGCTCAAGGCGTTTTTCTACAGGCCATGTGCGCCATTCTAAATCTTCTACTCGCTCGGCTTGTGCCATACCAGAGTATTTTGGTGCAAGCTCTACTAAACGCTCGCCTGCGCCTGGATCTGTGTTAAGTATTACGTCTTCAACGGCTTTACGAAGCTCTTCTGGTATGTCGTCGTAAACGGCGAGTTGCCCTGCGTTTACAATCCCCATATCCATGCCTGCTTTTATGGCGTGGTATAAAAATACCGAGTGAATAGCTTCACGTACTGGGTTATTACCTCTAAATGAAAACGATACATTAGACACCCCGCCCGACACTTTACAGTGCGGTAAATTTTGCTTAATGCGGCGTGTGCCTTCAATAAATTCTACTGCGTAGTTGTCGTGCTCTTCTATACCGGTGGCTACGGCAAATATATTAGGATCGAATATAATATCCTCTGGTGGAAAACCAATGTCTTCTACTAATATTTTGTAGCTGCGGGCACATATTTCATATTTGCGGTCTGCTGTATCAGCTTGTCCGTCAGTATCAAACGCCATTACAACGGCAGCTGCACCAAAGCGTTTTATTATTTTAGCTTGGCGAATAAACGGCTCTTCGCCCTCTTTTAGCGATATAGAGTTAACAATGGCCTTACCTTGAATACACTTTAAGCCTGCTTCTATTACTTCCCATTTAGAGGAGTCGACCATAATGGGTACGCGTGAAATATCAGGCTCTGAGGCTATTAAGTTTAAAAACTTAACCATAGCGGCTTTTGAGTCCAACATGGCTTCGTCCATGTTTATATCAATAACCTGTGCGCCATTTTCTACTTGTTCGCGGGCCACTGTTAGCGCGGCTTCAAAGTCTTCTTCCATGATTAAACGTTTAAACATTGCAGAACCGGTTACATTGGTACGTTCGCCGACATTAGTAAATACTGCTATTTGTTGGGTCATGTTGGCTCCTTAATTTAAGTTACAGGCTTCAAGGCCTGATAAACGCATGCGTACTTCAAGCTCTGGCAGTTGGCGTGGTTTAACGCCTGCTAAACCTTTTGCAAAAGCACGAATATGCGCAGGCGTGGTGCCACAACACCCACCTACTATATTAATAAAGCCCGATTTACCCCAATCGATAATTTCGGCTGCCATTTCAGGCGCTTCTAAGTCGTATTCACCAAACTCATTAGGCAAGCCCGCATTAGGGTGTACCGATGTAAAGGTTTCGCACACGCGCGAAAGCTCTTCTACATATTGGCGCAGTAAATCAGGGCCAAGCGCGCAGTTTAAACCAATCGAAATAGGCTTAATATGGCGAATAGAGTTATAAAATGCTTCGGTTGTTTGCCCAGAAAGCGTACGCCCTGAAGCGTCGGTAATAGTGCCCGAGATCATAACTGGTAATGTGCGCCCAGCTTGCTCAAAGGCTTCTTCTACACCAAACGAGGCGGCTTTTGCATTAAGCGTGTCGAATATAGTTTCAATTAGTATTAAGTCGGCGCCGCCTTCCATTAATGCAAGGGTAGACTCTACATACGCAGTAACCAGCTTATCAAAGGTGACGTTTCGGTAACCCGGATCGTTTACGTCTGGCGAAATTGAACACGTTTTAGATGTCGGCCCTAAAACACCGGCTACATAGCGCGGTTTTTCTGGCGTTTTAGCCGTAAATTCATCGCAAATTGCGCGTGCTAATTTAGCCGACTCTACGTTTATTTCACGGCTTAGGTTTGCCATGTCGTAATCTTCCATCGAAATAGTGGTCGAGTTAAACGTGTTGGTTTCAATAATATCGGCGCCCGCTGATAAAAAGCCACGATGAATATCAGTGATTAAGTCGGGCTTGGTTAGGCTTAATAAATCGTTATTGCCTTTAATTAATACATGCCAGTCTTTAAAACGCTCTCCGCGATAGTCTTCTTCTTCTAGCTTATGATCTTGGATCATGGTGCCCATAGCGCCATCTAAAATTAAAATGCGTTCTTTTAATGCTGCGCTTATTTCGGCTTGCTTATTATTTGTAGGCGCGTTATTCGGCATAGTTGTTAGTCCTCACGTCTTGGCTAACTAAATTAATATCATACGGTGTGGTTTGGTACACGTAGTAATTTAACCAGTTCGAAAAAAGTAAAAAAGCATGGCTTTGCCACGTTTTTGAAGGTTGTTTGGTTGCATCGTCATCCGGAAAGTAATTTTCGGGCTTTGGTGCATTAGGGCTTTTTTTACAATCGCGCTCGTATTCTGCTTTTAGCGAGTCGGCGTCGTACTCTGGGTGGCCGGTTATAAACACTTGGCTACCCGATTTGTTTTTAAGTAAGTAAGCCCCTACTCGCTCAGAACCTGCCAGTACAACGAGTTCTTCACAGGCGTTTATTTTATTTATATCAATATGGCCGTAGCGTGAGTGCGGTACTAAAAAGGTATCGTCGAATCCGCGAGTCAGTGCACCGTGATCAAAATAACACTGGTGAGTAAATACGCCACACAGTTTATCGTCTTTTAAATCACGCTTTAAATTGTAACGATGATATAACGCTGCATGCGCTGCCCAACACGAAAACAACGTAGAGGTAACGTGTTGCTCAGCCCAATCAATAATGACCTTTAGCTCATCCCAATACGCTACATCGTCGTATTCTAAATGCGCAAGTGGCGCACCGGTTACTATTAATGCATCGTAATTGTTGTCTTTAACCTCAGAAAAATAACGGTAAAAGGTATCAAGGTGCTCTTCTGAATTGCTGCTACTGCGGTGAGTGTCGAGGCGCAGTAGTTCTACGTTTACTTGCAAAGGCGAATTGGCAAGTAAGCGAATAAACTGAACTTCGGTTTCTACTTTATTAGGCATTAAGTTTAAAATAGCCAAACGCATTGGGCGTATTTCTTGCGTTTTTGCACGACTTTTTGGCATTACAAATACGTTTTCTTGACGTAAACGTGCAATTGCCGGCAACTCGTCTTTTACTGTAATTGGCATACTTTACTCCTGCTCATAAAAACCGAGGCTTAATTATGAACTGAAAGTAAAAAATATCAACCTCTAGATGTATAGATGTCCAAATGAAATTTATTCATGGTTTTTTTAAGACTTACTAAAAGCTATAGATGAGGGGCAGTGCATTTATATTGAAGTACTTTGTTTTAGTGAATTGAAACAGCGCTACTAAAATCAGTAGCGCTATTATAATTAAAAACGATAATTTACAGATAAATTAAGAGCGTAAATATCGCCTTCATTTGTATCAAAATATTGGTATTCAGCACTTACTTGCCAGCGTTGAGTTAGCCTAAAGTCAACGCCAGTTCCGTACGTTACGCCGCCTTCGTCGTAGTTTTGCTCAGTTATTAGCGTAGAATTTGTATCTGTACCAGTTATTGATTCTGCAAGGTTTTTTAAGTCACCTTCATTGTAACTTAATTTATTTCTACCATAGCCACCAAATAAAAACACATCAGCTCGAGATGAAATTGGATAATTAGCTTTTACAAATATACTTGTTTGCAAATCAAGGCTCGAATCGATTTCGCTCTTAATGAATTCTGAACTAAGCGAGCCGTCCTGTGGGTTCTGAGTGTAAACAATTCCGTTTAGAGGCGTTGACTCATCATTTAACCCAAACCCTATACGCCCTTCTAATGCAAAGTAACGCGAAAACTGATATCCAAACCGGCCGTAAAGCGTTGTAAACTGTATGCTATCACTCTCGTATACATCAATTTGCGTAGACCCTATCCCTATTCCTTGGTAATAACCATTTACATGGAGTATGTCTGCTTGGCTCGAAAATGAGTATAAACCTAAAAGTAATGCCCCTAACTTTGTAACTATTTTCATGTTCATTCCTTTAAACCTTTGTAATATTTAATAATGTGATGTTTAACAACAAACTAAGTGTGGCCTGCCTATATAACTTGCTTATACTTTACAGCTTGTAAATATACTGTACCACTTTTGTTAAAAATGAAATGTATTTGAACAATATAAAACAATAGATTACAGAATTTTACACAATAGAAATCCTGTAATAGTAGTGTTTTTAACGAGCAATCAAAATAAAGTACCGCTTAGGTAAGTGTATTGTTCTATACAGCATTCGTTGACTGTTTCACCCGTCAGCCACTACAATACAACATTGAAATTTTTATTATTATTTGAAGGCTTTCCTCCATGGTTTTACCTGATAAATTTATATTCTCGATGAGTCGAGTATCTAAGGTTGTGCCACCTAAGCGCACTATCTTAAAAGATATTTCGTTGCACTTTTTTCCTGGCGCTAAAATTGGTGTGCTTGGTTTAAACGGTTCTGGTAAATCTACGTTACTGCGTATTATGGCCGGTGTTGACCAAGATTTTGAAGGTGATGCACATCCTCAGCCTGGTACTAAAATTGGTTATTTACCGCAAGAACCTATTTTAGACGAAAGTAAAACAGTACGTGAAACTGTTGAAGAAGCTGTTGGCGAAGTTAAACACGCACTTAAACGTCTTGACGAAGTGTATAACGAATACGCCATGGAAGACGCTGACTTTGACGCACTTGCAAAAGAGCAAGGCGAGCTTGAAGCTGTTATTCAGGCGCACGATGGTCATAACATCGACAACGTTTTAGAACGTGCAGCTGATGCACTTCGCCTGCCAGAGTGGGATGCTAAAATTGAGCACCTTTCAGGTGGTGAGCGTCGTCGTGTTGCTATATGTCGATTATTACTTGAAAAACCAGACATGCTTATTCTTGATGAGCCTACTAACCACTTAGATGCTGAGTCGGTTGCATGGTTAGAGCGCTTCTTACACGATTACGAAGGCACTGTTGTGGCAGTAACGCATGACCGTTACTTCCTTGATAATGTAGCTGGCTGGATATTAGAGCTTGACCGTGGTGAAGGTATTCCATGGGAAGGTAACTACTCTTCTTGGCTTGAACAAAAAGATGCGCGCTTACAGCAAGAACAAAAATCTGAAAAAGCACGTCAAAAATCAATTGCGCAAGAACTTGAATGGGTTCGTTCAAACCCTAAAGGTCGTCAAGCTAAGTCAAAAGCACGTATGGCTCAGTTTACTGAAATGCAGCAGTCTGATTACCAAAAACGTAACGAAACTAACGAGATGTTTATCCCACCTGGTCCGCGTTTAGGTGACCAAGTACTTGAAGTAACTAATCTTCGTAAGAGTTTTGGCGATCGCGTTTTAATTGATGACTTAAGCTTTAGCATGCCAAAAGGTGCCATTGTGGGCATTATTGGCGCGAATGGCGCGGGTAAATCAACACTGTTTAAAATGATAAGCGGTGAGCAAACGCAAGACAGCGGTAACATCAGCGTTGGCGAAACAGTACACCTAGCTACTGTTGATCAGTTCCGCGACGGTATGGACGAAAGCAAAACTGTTTTCCAAGAAATATCAGACGGACAAGACGTACTGAAAATTGGTAACTTTGAGTTCCCAAGCCGAGCATATGTAAGTCGCTTTAACTTTAAAGGTAACGATCAGCAAAAGTTTGTTAAAGACCTATCAGGTGGTGAGCGTAACCGCTTACACCTTGCTAAGTTATTAAAAGCTGGCGGCAATGTGTTACTACTCGATGAGCCAACCAATGACTTGGACGTTGAAACACTACGTGCACTGGAGAACGCTATTTTAGAGTTCCCAGGTTGTGTAATGTGTATCTCGCATGACCGTTGGTTCCTTGACCGTATTGCTACACATATTTTAGATTACCGGGATGAAGGTCAAATTAACTTCTTTGATGGTAACTACACTGAATATGAAGAGTGGCTTAAAAAGACCCTAGGCGCTGAGGCAACTCAACCTAAACGTATTAAATACAAAAAAATTGGCTAAAAATATTGGTTAATTTTATGTTTGTATAACTTAAGCCCTGCACTTTGCAGGGCTTTTTTATGCCACCAGCATTACAAGAGCACATCATGCTAGCATGTAGAGAATTACCCGCTATGCTTAATTTATTATAAAAAACAGTAAGGCTAAATTAGGTTATGCAAAATCGTCGACAGTTTTCTCGTGTGCTATTTTCAACTAACGCTCTGTTATGTTTTGATAGCCAACAGTATCCGTGTAAATTACTCGATCTATCGTTACATGGCGCGTTGGTTACTAATTGTGATACATTTATTGGCAGCCACAATACGCAAGCAATACTGCGTTTTACATTGCCTCAAAGCGATATAGAAATAAAAATGGAAGTAGTGATTTGCCATATTGAAGCCGATCATATTGGTTTAAAATGCCATCACATTGATATAGACAGTATTACTTATTTAAAGCGTTTAATAGAGCTAAACTTAGCCGATGATGAGCTACTGCATCGCGAATTAGCGTCACTTATTAATGACTCACAATAGACTCATTCTCTTAAGTTGATTACCATAGCGCAAACTTTATAAAGCTTGTAAATATGCGCTTAAATCCTCATTTACCTTTGGTATACCATCCTAACTACTCGTTTAGCTTTGATCCTAAGCATCGCTTTGTAATGAGTAAATTTGCACATTTATATCAACATGTTGCAGAGCTTGGTTTAATCGGCAGTAACCTAGTTGAGCCAATATTAGGCACGCCAGAGCCCCTTGAGCTTGTGCATTGCGATAATTATATCCAAGATTTATGGCACAACCGCTTAGATGAAAAAGCAATGCGTCGCATTGGTCTACCTTGGTCAAAAGAGCTTATGGCACGTACATTTACAGCCCCTCAAGGAACGCTTCAAACAGCCCGCTTAGCACTTAAACACGGTATAGCGTGTCATCTTGCTGGTGGTACACATCACGCACATAATGACTTTGGTTCAGGTTTTTGTATGGTTAACGATTTGGCCTTTACCACGCAAACTTTAATTAAATCGGGTGAGGTAACTAACGTACTTATTTTTGATTTAGATGTGCACCAAGGTGATGGCACAGCTGCAATGTTACAGCATCAACCCTATGCGTATACCAGCTCTATCCATTGTGAAAAAAACTTCCCCTTTAGAAAGTCCGCTAGCGATTTAGACATTGGCCTGGCAAATAATATGAAGGACGACGAATACCTTGCCATAGTTGACGAAACACTAAGTTATTTACTTAAAGAGCTAAACCCAAGCTTAGTACTTTACGATGCTGGCGTTGATATTTGGCAGGGTGATGGCTTGGGTAAGTTAGATATTAGCTGGGATGGCATAGCTAAACGTGACCATTTAGTATTAAAACGCTGCCTTGAACACAATACACCTGTAGCTACTGTGATAGGTGGAGGTTACGATAGAGATCACCTTCGCCTCGCTAAACGCCACGCTATTGTTGTTGAACAAGCGGCTGGCTTTTAGTTTGAAAGAAAAATGTTAAATTCCCGTTCTTATTTAATATGTAAAATAAAAAAGAGCATATTATGAAACAGCTATTTATTACCATCACGCTAATTTTATTAAGCTTTACAGCTTACGCACAAGATACAAGCTCAGAAGCAACATATCCTAAATTGCCTACATTAAATTTACAAATGGCTGATGGGTCGCCACTCAACACTCAAGATTTATTAGGTCAACCTTACGTTTTACACTTTTGGGCAACGTGGTGCCCGTACTGTAAAAAGCTACAGCCAGCACTTCAAAAAATTGATGATATGGGCTTAAAAGTTATTGCCGTGAGCTTTAAAGAAGATGACGATGCCATTCCCGCTAAAGCACTTAGCGAAAGAGGTTATACTTTTAAAACAGCTGTAAAAGCCGATGCAATAGCACAGCAATTAGGTATACGAGGCACACCTACTACATTGTTTGTAAATAAAGAAGGCAATGTAATTTGGCTGACTAATACGTCAAACCCAGAAGATCCAAATCTTCATTTAAAGGCACGAACATTGTTGCACTCCATAGACATGGCAACTGAGTAACTTATTGCGCTTTTAACTGATTAGGTGTTAAGCCTGTCCAGCGTTTAAAGGCGCGCCGAAAGTTAGGTATATCGTAAAAAGCTAAATGTTCAGCGACTTGTTCGTTATGTTTAGCGCACAGAGTAAGTAGGTAAATAGCTTTGTGCTTATTTTGCTCATCTATTAACGCTGAAAAGCGTACCCCATTGAGTTTGAGCCTGCGCTTAAATGTAGCTGAGCTCATAGCAAAGTGCTTTGCGGTGCACTCTAAATTAGCACTTGGGTGAGAGTATAAGTATCTGCAGACGGCTTCAATAAAAGTCATGCTAACTACGCTTTTATTATGTAGCTGCGACTGCGCTTGCATAAATCGTAATTGACTCGCATGCGGGTTTTTAGCCCTTAACATGGTTTTATTTAATACCCAGCGAGTACATGGCTTATCAAAACTTACCTTTAGCCCTAAATTTTGCTCGTACTCTTGAATATGCCGAGGGCGTTTAAAAGCAAAGTCGAACTGACAATGCGGATAACTTTCGCTCACTCGTTTAAGTAAACTATAAAATGCCGTGCTGTATATCTCTAGCACATAGTGGTAAAGGCTTTCATCAAGCCCATGTGCTGGCTGAATATAAATATAAACATTATCGTTTTTAATATACGTTTGGCTAAACAGCAAAGGCGCTAATTGCATTCTTAAAAGTGATAATTGCTTTAATACTTGAGCTAAATTATCGCTATATTTTAATGCCTGAGCTTCGGCTCGCGTGTCGTTAATAAGTTGGCTACCGAGTAAAAAACCACTGTCAGTACTTTTCATCAACAACTTAAATTGAGCTAATAAACGCACCTGCTGAGACACACTAAATGTATGCTGAAAATTAAGTAAGTCTTGTTCAAAAATACCGGTACCGCGTAGCAGCTTATGTAAATTTATGTTTCGGCTTTGAGCAAGCTCTACAGCTGACGTAATAAGCCCTTGAGCGCTTAAATATTTATCGTCTTGGCTAACAAACATGTGCACGGTGCGCTACTTTTTGTTGATGCTTTTTTTGTTGTAATTGACTATGCAGTTGGCTTGTTAGTTTACCTGTACTGCTATGCTTATTACCTTGTATTAAGGCGGTAGTGACATATTGAAACTTTGCTTTTTTAGATGCTTCAACTTTAAATGCACAATGCTTTAGAGCTCCTTTAATTTGTGCCATCAACTCTTTAGCTTGCTGCTCTGTGGTGGCTGGCATTAGTACCATAAAGCAATCTCCTGCGTAGCGGCACACTACATCACTTAGTCGGCAATTCATTAACAATAGCTCGCTAATTTCACGCAGTAACCGGTCGCCCTCACTAAAGCCAAACTCACTATTAAAATGCGAAAAATCACGAATATCAATCGCGCCAAGCCAGAGTGGTTGTTTGCTCGTAAGTTGCTCTTTAATTGCAGAATCTAGGTACTGCGCCTTATAAAGACCTGTAACTGAGCACACCTTATCGTGCTCACGTAAATGCGCTTCACGGCGGCGTAGCTGACGATTTAATACGTACTGCTCTTGATGCCAATAATACAAACCCACACTCGTTAACAACATGCCTAAAGGGGCTGGCAGAGATTCAATCCAACTGAGCCATTGATGGGCGGGATGCATTAGCCATTCATCAAATAAATCTAGGGTTGCCGAGAACATAAATAGCCCAACACCTATCACTAAGTAAGTGGTTACTTTACTCGGTGGTCTTGAAATTAATAACGTGGCAATCCATACAAGGGTCATTAATACAATACCGCCCTCCCCCATAATATCGAGCCACTGAATACTGGCGTAAGTTTTTAATACACCTAAATAACTACTTAAAAACACAGCACTAAAAAACATCGCAATAATAGCGTTTATTAATAATCGGTGGCTGATAAAGGGGTTAAATCGCATGTGCGGTATCTCGTTTATAAATGAGTTTTAAAGTTAGTTAATACAAGTTTGTGTTAGCAGGGTCATATTAGCTCAGCTATATGACAACGAGATGATACCTACTTTTAAAATAGCCCTGCACGGTACATAACACCTGACTTTTCAAGGAGTGATAAAAGCTCAATACGTTCTACATATTGCTCAAATACCTCTAAATACATGTATTAAACCTAAACCCTGTCACATTTACGTAATCAAATATCTTTAGCTTGCTCGCCATACCAAGAAGCAACCCAGCAATAACCAAGAGCAAATACAATGAAAGACTTTAAAATAAAAGCACTGGTAGCCGCATTAGCCTTATGTAATTTGACGGCTTATGCAGAAGATGATGCAAAAGAAACCACAAAAAAAGATATCGAAGTTTCTGACAAAATTGTTGTATATGGTGAAATTGGCTACAGAAACCGCTCAGACGAACTCGCACCAACCTTAGAATATTCACAAGAGTACTTTCAACGTTTTGAACCATTGACCGCAGGCGATGCATTAAAACGAGTACCCAGTGTTACATTTTTATCGGATGTGCTTGAATCGGATGGTGCACGTATGCGGGGGTTAAGCCCTGCTTATACAAAGGTGCTTATAAACGGTGAAGAAGTACCTGGCGCTGGTGCCGATCGTTCATTTTTTGTTGACCGAATTCCGGCTGAGTTAATTGAACGCGTTGAAATAATTCGCTCATCAAGTGCTAACCGCTCAGCCGATGCTATTGCGGGCACATTAAATATTGTATTGCGCGATGGTTACAGTTTAGATGGCGGTTACTTGCGTGCTGGTGGCTTGCTTTATGACGATGGTGAATTTAAAGAAAGCTTAGCTGCAGTGTACGGTACTGAATTGGCTGGTGGGCGCTTATTACTTGGTGCAAATTTACAAGGCAGATATAACCCAAAACAAAAAAATAGTTTGCGCTACGGCGATAGCCCTGAAAACAATATAAACTTTCAAACAGAAGAATTTGATAACCGCGAAGACCAATCTGACACTCGCGATGGCGACGACACGTCACTTAACTCCAGCTACGAAATTGTTTTTGACGACGATAGTCAGTTTAATATTAGCGCTATGTGGGTTGATACAGAGCGTACTGAGGATGAACGTTCATTTGAATACAACGACCCAACTGCAACCAATAACGATATTGTAAATGGCGGTAACTTAGAAACAGATAATGCGAATGTTAAATATATTGACCAAACTAATTACAACATCAATACCGCTTATGAATTTCCACTACTAAGTGGCACAAGTAAGTTTAAATTTGGCTTTGCTCGGTTTGAAGAGTCTGTTTATGAGGAAGAAGTCGAATTAGATACCTCAGAGCTGCCGATGGTATTTGAAGAAGAGCAAACTAAAAGTGAAATAGATGATAAAGAATGGACTCTACAGTGGCAACACAGCCAACCTTGGGGTGACAGCAAAGAAATTCAGTTTGGTGCATTTTTACAAAATAAAAAACGCGACAGTGAAATTTTAGAATCGCAAAACGAATTAGAACTTGCACTTACCAGTTGGGAGCAATACGCAGCAACACCTTTAACGCTTGCTACATTTAATAGCGAGTACGAAGCGGTTACTGGTGGTGTAAATACTTTAGAAGAAGATCGCTTTGACTTATTTGCCCTTGTTAAGCACAAAGATGATTTATTTGCTTGGGAGCTGGGCGTTCGCTGGGAGTCTTGTATCTCTCGTTGATAAATGATTAGCTATCATTTATCACATCGAAGTCAGTGAGCTTGCCTCTGCGTCTAGTATTTAATACTGCTCGGTAGATAAAGCCCTGACTTTCTATTCTCAGAAACT